>ENA-UOIY01000052-UOIY01000052.1-human-gut-metagenome-genome-assembly--contig:-P114-NODE-52-length-186364-cov-32.510120_pt1 | contig 186364 bp, 156 predicted proteins | sample MGYA00242335_ERZ723882 | MGnify/ENA metagenome assembly ERZ723882 | reverse complement strand
CCCGCCCCGGCAGCCGGGCCCTGCCTGCTTTCGCACAAAAAGCGCCCCCTTTTGTACGAAACCCGCCCCGTCAAGCCTCCGGGCTGAAATTCTGCGCTTCGGAAACGACATTCTTCTTAGAAATCAGATAAGTTGCGACAAAATACAAAAAGTAGATCAGCGCCGTTACCAACGCGATGATTCCGGCATTTGCAATGACTTCCCCGCTCTGTGCTCCGAAGCCTCCCATTTTCATAATCTCCGAGCAAATGAATGCAGTCGGAATGCTAAGCAGCAAAGGAACGACAAAAGGAAGTGCAAAGAAACTGAAAATCTGCCGAAATAACGTCTGACTTCGTTCCTTCTCACTGCTTCCAAGCCTGCAGAGAATCTCATAGCGCCTGCGGTCTTCCGCAAGTCCGGAAAGCGTTTTCAAGGCCAGAATCGCCATTACCATAAAAACAAAAACAATTGCAATATAGAGCGCCCCGATAACGAAAATTGCCGTGATGCTGTTATTTTGCAGCCTGCCGTATTCTCTTAATTCATAGTCGCAGCGCAGGCTGTTCAGGCCGCCGCTCAGTACGTAGGAATATGTCAAGGCGGCACGAAGCGCGGCGGCATCATACTTTTCATCCTTCAGATCATAGACAACATACGATTCTGCAATCTCCATTCCGGCCGCCGCTTCATCCGGTATCACGGCCAGAAAATAAAAGTAGGAAAAAAGCGGCATTTCATCCAATGTTCCTGCGAAGCGATATTCTTTTCCATTCAGATTCAGCAGCGCGTCGGAAAAATCAACTTGTGCGATCTGCGCAACATTTGCCAGAATGATATATTCCCCGTCAAGCGCAATCGGATCGCGTCCCAGCTCCGCAAGAAGCAAATTGTAATCGCTTTCTTTCAGGAAAGTATCATGGAGTCCTTCATATCCCTCCCCGGACCACTTTGTAAAGCTATAAAGATCATTGCTTCCGGAAGTATATACGCGGTACGAGATTTTCTTTTCAATCTGGGCATATTCCCCAATAATCCGCTCCGCCTCCGCTTCGCTGAACGGGCTTCCGGAATCCGAATCGAGGCTTCCCGTGATATCAAAAGGATATTGACGATCCAGCGCAGAGTTTTGACTGACCTTTTGGACGAAGGAACAATTTGCCCCGATAATTGCAAATGCAATGAGAAACGCCAAGAAACCGGCCATCACGGAATTACTTTGAAGCTTACTGCTGAGCTGGCGAAAAGTAAACGTATTCGTTCCCTTAGCGCAAAGCGTTTCACTTTTTAAAAGCATCGGAAGCAGACTTTTGGCCAGCGCAATATGAAACAATATAATGGAAACGGCCAAAACCGTCAGACTTCCGAAAATCATTCCATTCGGCGAATCAAACCCCTTCATGATTTCTTCCAATGCGCCGTAGAACGCGAAGCAGCTCCAAAGAATCCCAGCAAAAAAAAAGGATCGCCGCTCCGAGCCACAAAACCGGATGCTTTACTTTTTTCTCCGAGACCTTATCCGCATGAAGCAAGGTATAAACGCTGACTTTTTTCAGGTATGCGGCTGAGGACAGCGAAGACAGCACAAAGACGCAGGCAACCAATACCGCCGTCAGCAGAAAGCCCTTTACCGAATACGCAGCAAACGACAGTTCTATTTCCAATAATTTCACCAGAAGAAGCATCAGCCCCTGATATAGAAACAGACCAAGGATAATCCCCGTAATCAGCGCAGCAAATCCGAGAAGCATGGTCTCCAAAACGAAAATAGACAAAATGTTTCTGCGGTTCATTCCCAGCGTCAAATACATGCCAAATTCGCGCTTCCGCAGCTTTAGCATGAAGGATGTCGCATAACCAAGCACAAAAGAGACAATCAGAGAAACGAATACCGTGATCCCGATCAGCCCGGATTTTAATTCCCGCATCAGCTCTGCCCGCTGCAGCATCTGCGGACTGTAAATGACATTGTTCACGGCAAACATCAAAGCCACTGTAATAGAAACGGTAATAAAATAGATCAGATAATTTCCAAGCTGACGCCGGACATTGCGGAAAGCAAGCTTAGCGAACATCGATCTCACCTCCGAGTGCGGACATCACGGACAAAATCTCGTTATACATCGTTTGCCTGTCGCGGCTGCCTCGGGACACCTCACTCCAGATTTTTCCATCCTTCAGAAAAAGGACGCGCTGCGCGTACGAGCCGATCACTGCGTCATGCGTAACCATCAGAATCGTAGAGTCCAGCGATTCGTTCATCTGTTCAAACGTTTTCATCAGAATGCGAGAATTTTTCGAATCCAGCGCGCCGGTCGGTTCGTCCGCCAAGACAATTGCCGGAGAAGTAATGATTGCCCTTGCGCAGGCAGCACGCTGCCGCTGTCCGCCGGAAAGCTCATATGGAAATTTATCGAGCTGGTCTTCTACGCCGAGCGCCTCCGCCACACGGCGCAGGCGCGACTTTGTTTCTGCGGCGCTTATTTTCTGCAGATTCAGCGGAAGCATAATATTTTCCCCGACTGTCAGAGTGTCAAGCAGATTATATTCCTGAAAAACAAACCCCAGCTTATCCCGGCGGAACGCCGAAAGCTGTTCTTCCTTCTGATCTGCAACGCGAATGCCGTCCAAAAGGATTTCACCGGAGCTAATTGTATCAATGGTGGAAATAACGTTCAATAGCGTACTTTTCCCGGAACCGGATGCACCCATGATTGCGGTAAATTCGCCCTGCTCCATTGTAAACGAAACTCCATCCAGCGCTTTTGTAACCACGCTGCCTCTGCCGTAATATTTTACGACGTTTCTGATTTCCAAAAAACTATTTTTCATGCTGATATCCTCCTGTTCGTTTCCATTGTAAAACAAAACAGCGGATTCTTTTCTAACGGAACTGCCGCGGCTTTCTTACGCTTCCGTAAGATTTTCAAAAGAAAGCGAGATGCTCGTATATTTGCCCTCTTCAGAGTCAATATCAAGCCGAATCGATAGCTGCGTGCAAAGATTTTTTACGATAAAAAGGCCCATTCCAGTGCTGCCTCCCTGTCGGCGGCCCGCGCTCCCCGTAAACCCGCGTTCCGTAACGCGCCGAAGTTCATGAGACGGAATGCCAACACCGTTGTCCCGCACCGTAATTCTGCCGTGCTCCGCCGTGATTTCAATTTTGCAGCCCGGGCAGTATTTGGCGGCGTTGATCAGCAGCTGTTTAATGATAAAGCAAAGGGCTTTAGCATCCGTATATACGGTAAAATCCCCCGTAATTTCTACGGAGATTCCCGCCGCTACCAGAAGTTCCATTTGGCTTTTCACAGCTGCGTTCAGGACGTGCGAAGCGGAGGCTTTACGAATTACGTTATCCTTTTCAATGGTGCGCATCTTAGCGTAATATAAAATGGACTCCGTCAGATTATCGGCGCGCTTCAGCTCCCTCTTTAATTTTACTGGATCTCCTCCGTTTGAAAGAATGAGCGTGCATGCGGTCAGCGGCGTTTTCATTTCATGGATCCAGGAAGCAACATAATCGCAATATTCGTTTTTCTCTCGTATCGCCTCCTCCGCAGCGCCAACCGCAGAGCGGGAAACGCTCTTCATAATGGAAAAATACTTTTTTTCTATGGGATCCTGCGGTACAGGCAGCAATTCTCCCAATAAATATCTGTCCTTCAGTCCCTCTGCAAGGCGGTTCAGTCTGTTCAGTCTTTTCCCGACAAGCCAGAATCCGCAGATAAGCCAGGCAAAAACGATGGCGAAAAACAGCGCCGCAGCGCCCAGAAGGAAGTATGCCTCCGCGCCTCCATAGCCCAACGCAATAACGGCAAGCAGGGCGCCGATTCCAAGAAAACAAAGCGTGATCGCTTTAGAAGCAACATATTCCGAGAATTTCATAGCCGGTACCCCACGCCGCGGACTGTGCGAAGATACCCTTCCGCGCCCAGGCGTTTCAGCTTCTCTCGCAGTCGGTTGATGTTCACGCTCAGCGTGTTGTCATCGACATAAAGGCTGTTATTCCAAAGATCTTCAATGATTTCGTCGCGGGTGCAGAGCTCCTTCTTCATCAGGCAGGCAAGAATCCGCGTTTCGTTTTTGGTAAGCTCTTCCCTGCGGCCTTTGTATACGAGCGTCAGATTGGAAAGATCAAGCGTCAGATCCCGCACCGTCAGTACCGCTTTATCGGTGCGTTTCAGCAGGCGGGCAATTCTCGCCAGGAGAACCGAGGAATGATACGGCTTGCGGATATAATCGTCCGCCCCGACGCTGAAGCCCAGAAGTTCATCCTCGGGTGCTTCGCGCGCTGTCAGAAAAATAACAGGCGCATCCGAATGCTGGCGCAGCTTCCGGCACAGCTCATATCCGCTTTCTCCGGGCAGATTAATATCAATCAGCGCAAGATCACACGGAGGCTTGTCCACCGGCAGATAACCGTTGGCGCGCAGCAAGGCCGCAAGCTCCAGTCGGATGCTTTCATCGTCTTCAATCACTAAAATTTTTTCCATAATGAACGACGCCCCCTCTGAATTTCAATTGGCGTTCTATTATTATACTGTCCCGATTCAGAGGAGACAACAGGAAAAACGGCCAGAATTCCAGGCGTTCGGCAGAGCGGGGTTCAGGGCTGTTCAAGAAGATCGATGACGACAAATTCGGAACGCCCCTCCGTCCGCACCGGATAGCCCCATGCTGAAATCCCCGACGTCACGATCGTCTGAAGCGAGCCGATTTGCGTATAGCCGTAGCAGGAATCCGCAAAGCCAAGCGGCTCGATCAAAAGACCGGCAGGCCAGATTTGTCCCGCGTGTGTATGCCCGGAAAGCAGCAGATCGATCCCCGCCGCCTCCGCCTCCACGTATTCCTGCGGCTGATGATCGAGCATCAGAAGAAATTTTTCCTGATCCAAGCCATCGGCGAGCGCATCTGCAGATTCCCGCAGCTCGCTGCGGTCCTTTCTTCCGATCAGCGTCAGATTCGGATCGATTTCATACGCCGTATCCTCAAGGACAGTAATGCCGTTTTCCCGGAGCGCAGAGCGGAGATCCTCTTCCGTATAATCTGAAGTATTTCTGTAATTTGCTTTATCGTGGTTTCCAAAAACATAAAAAGCACCGTATTTGCTTTTAATTGTGCCAAGCTGCTGAAAGGCCTCTTCCAATTCGGCCCGGGTTGTACTTTCGTCTACAAGATCGCCGCATAAAACAACGAGATCTGCATTCTCCTCGCTCATTCGGCTGCAGTATTCCTGTAATTCTTCCAGATGAACGGCGTTGCCGTAATGGAGATCCGCGATCAGAAGGATCCGGTACCCTCCGGCAGGAAGCGTTTTCTCCGTATAAACCGTATAATAGGTTTCTTTTACATTTCTGATATTCCAGTATCCATAGCTGATCAGAAGCGCCGTTATTAAAACAGGAACAAGACCGCATTTATAAATTTTATTCCATGCTTCCGGCGTTCGTTTCGTTTTGTGCGTGACGGCACGAATTGGCAGATTGATCAGCTCCACCGCAAGGGCAAACACGACGATATGCAGAATGATCAGCGCTGTGGTGTTGAACAGATTCAGGCAGCACGCTGCAAGGCAAAGGGAGACCGCGGCGATCACCACGCGGACGTAGTTCAGTCGGTGTGCAAATCTCCCGGCGCTCCAGAACAGAAAGGCCCTCATCAAAAATAAGTATAAAAAACTACCGATCAGCAGCGCGCACACTATGGAAATTATAATTGAGACAACCGGCATCGCATTCTGCCCCTTTCCTGATCGAATCAATATTCACATAAAAAGAATCTTACCATCATTCTATGATTCTATACCGGTTCTGCCAGTTTTATGATTCTTTTCTGCAGATCCAGTGTACCGTATGGAGTACGCTCCAGGTCAAGACGCAGATGTGATGGTTTTATGAGAAGGCTGTAAACGATACGTAAAAACAGCTCGTCTTCCCTGCACGTCCATAAGGAATGAAAATGGAAAGACACTGAATTCCGAATTGAAATTCAATGTCTTTCCGTCCGCCCTGTTCGGGCTTCCCGTTATGCTTCAGAAAAATCTTACGATTCCGTTCCGGATTTTTTCTTTTTCTTCACAATAATCACTGCAGCAACGATTCCCGCCACAACGATTACCGCTGCAATCACAATGATAAGAATGGTTCCGGAATTGCCGGAATCTTCCTCCGCAGGACTGGAAGACGATGTGGCGGCAGCCGTTTTTGTAGGCGTCGGTTGCTGTGTCGCAGAAGACGGCTTCGGCGTTTCCGGATCAGGCTCAGGCGTCATAGAGTCGAGTTCCGAGAAATCTCCGCCGTTCGCAACATATTGCTCGGCGGCCGCTACGGATTTAAAGAACGCGATATATGCGATCTCATAAGTAGATTCCTCCGGGCTGCTCGTAAACGGATCAAGACGGAGAATCTGATATTCGCCTGCACACAGTCCGTTGTTTTTTTCATTCAGATCAATGTTCACAATCTGCCAATCCTCGGTGGCCTGATATTTTATGGTGGCCGTCTGCGCCTCGCTCAGATTGGGGCTGGAATATGTCGTATAATAAATCTGCCCGGAATTAACGGAACCGTTTTTCCGAATCTTCATCTGCATGACCGGCCACTCTTCCGCGTCAATCGGTTCGTACGGCTGCATTTGAAGATAGGGATCGTTCCCCTGCTGTATGACAAACAGAGCGGCATCTCCGTCATCGTTCAATCCGTCGAAATACATTCCGTTGGAAGGAGTGCCCTCAATGCTGATATAATCCTCCCAATATCCGTCTTCCGTGAAAAGGATTACGGCATCGTAATTCGGCAGAGCGTCTTCCCCTTCGATCGGCGCTGCGGTCGGCGGCGCTACGTAATTCGAGCGGTCCGGACCGGTTGCCGCATATGCGTTCGCATCCTCCTCTGTGGCAAAGAATGCAAGATACTCGATGTACATTTCGGCGCCGTCAGGTACCATGCCGCTCTTGCCCTCTTTATACAGACAGTCCAGGCGGATATCGGAAACGGTGCCTTCCCAGGTGGATTCCGTCAGTTCTTCGATCGGCGCATTGGTTGATCCATCCTGCTGCGCAATTCCATCCGGGCCGTTCAGAGGATATGCCGTATCCAGGTTCGCCTGCGGGATATTTACAACGTATGTTTTATACTCGGCGTCCTGTCCCGTTATATCGAAATGCAGAACCGTGGCGCCCGTCATGGAATGCAGAGACGTTGCGTAATGCATCTCAAAGGTTGTGACATCGGAGAGGTTCCTCAGCTTAATGAGCATCCAGGGGTTCTCATCGGCCTCGAAGCCGGCAGAATTGCCTATGGAGAAATATGTATCTCCCGCTTCGGAGTTCGCCGTATTCGCCGTGAAGTAAAGCGCATTGTCCTTCCAGCTTACGGTGCACTCATTTTCCCCGCTGGGCGCGTGTTGTTTATACAACTCTTCCCAATAAAAATCGATCAGCTTTGCCGGCTCGGCCGCCGAAGAAACGATCGGCGCAAATGCAAACATGGAAACCAGGATTGCTGCCGCAACACAAACACCAATGAATTTTCGCATATTGTGATACCTCCAATTTCTGTTATTAACTTAATGATAACATTTTTTATACAAAAATGCAATAACGTTTTTCTTGTCACTTTAATCTGTTTTGTTTTACCATAATTTATGATAAAATACTGAAAAATGATACGATTGGAGACTGCAAAATGGAACACTGTAATTTTGATTCTTTTTCCTGCCCGCCGGACGAATACAGACCGCGCCCGCTTTGGTTCTGGAACAGCGCAGGCCGCAAGCTTTCCGGCATCGGCCGAGAAGGAATCTCTGAAATCATGACGCGTTCCGTGCGGGAATCGCGATATGCCGGGTTTGGAATTCTTCCAGAATGGCTGGACGGTTATATGAGCGATACATATCTGGATTTGTACGGCCAGGCCCTGGAAACGGCAAGACAGTTAGGCATCAAAATGTGTCTGTACGATGAGAACGGGTTCCCCAGCGGCAGTGCAGGCGGGCTGCTTGCCGAAAAATACCCGAATGATACCATGAAGCGTCTGGATAAAGAGGAATTGGAAGCTACAGGCCCCTGCTCTGTTGAGCTTCTGCTCCGTCCCGGAAAGGATGCGCAGTATATCGGAGCCGTTCTGTTTGAAACGAATACAAAGAAACGGATTAATATTTCCGAACACTTCCTTCCGGATCCGCAGGAACGTCTCACGGCCTCCTTTTCCGTCCCGGCCGGGCAATGGAAAATCATGGTGTTTTTTGTCAGAAAGGACGGATACGACCGCGTGGACTACCTCGATCAATCGGCGGTTTTGCATTTGCTCGCGCTTACGCATGAAGCATATTACAACAAATTCAGCGAATTTTTCGGCAGCATCATAGACAGCGCCTTTTACGACGAGCCGATGCTTTACCAGGCAAAAGGACGTACCTGGACCGGCAGCTTCAACTGCCTGTTCCAGAAGCGGTACGGCTTTGATCCCATCACATTGTATCCCGCGCTGTGGTACGATATCGGAGAAGAAACGGCATCTGCGCGAAACGCGCTGTTCGGATTCCGCACGGAGCTGTTCTCGGAGCATTATATTAAAGCAATGAACGACTGGTGCAATAGGCACGGAATCCTTCTGACGGGACATATGGATCAGGAGGAAAATACGAATCCCGTCTTTACCTGCGGCGACCTGATGAAAATTTTTCAGTATCAGGATATTCCCGGAATCGACGAAATCATGTTTTGCGACCGCGCAATCAAGGCTTATAAAATCGTAAGCTCCGCGGCCTGCAACTGGGATAAGCCGCTGGTTATGACGGAGGTCTACGGCGCCATGGGCGAAGAAATGGGGATTTCGGTATTATATAAGGATATTATGAATCAGTTTGTACGGGGCATCAATTATGTCGTCCCGCACGCCGTCTGGTATCATGCCGAAGAAGGCGTCACCTTTCCGCCTGAGCTTTCCTACCGCAGCGAAAAATATGCCCCCGCGCTTCCGTCCTACAGCGATTTCACGGCGCGCGTAAGCCTGCTGCTGCGCGGCGGGAGGCACATAGCCGATATCGGCGTTTTATATCCGATCGATTCTTTAAAAGCGGAAACATCCTTCGATTCCTGCGATCCGTATTACGGAAATAAACCGGCCGGCATCGATTATATGGAGCTCGGCCATTGGCTCGTTACGGAGCTGCGCAGAGATTTTACTTTTCTCCATCCCGAAACGCTGGCAGATCGATGCACAGCAGACCGCGGCAGCCTGATTCTTCAGAACGCCGTAAACCGGGAGACATACCGCGTACTCATCATTCCGGGAGGAAGCACGGTCAGCGTTCGCGTGATGCAAAAGGTCAAGGATTTTTACGACTGCGGAGGAGCCGTGATTTTTACCTCGCGCCTTCCCGAGCAGGCCTCGGAATCGGGCTTTGATTCAGTCGTACGAGAGCTTGTAAAATCCATTTTGGAAAACGGCTCCGGCCCCGCCGGAAAAGCCGCGTTTGTAGCAGAAGCAGATTATGACGGCCTGTCCGCAGTGCTTTCGGAGTTCCTTAAGGTTCCCGACGTCGCAATGGATGCCCCGGCGCCGCTTCCCGGCGGAAGTCTGGGATATCTTCATAAACAGAAGGAAAACAGAAATATTTATTATTTTGCAAACTCCTCCGATCTGGCAGTTTCCTGTCCCGTCACGCTTCGCGGGAAAATCGAGGATCCGTGGTTCTGGGATCCGCATACCGGGACGAGAGCACGAGCCGACTGCTTCTATTCCGAAAAAAGCGGAATTCCCGTGACCGCAATATCACTGGAGCTGCCCCCGGTGCAAAGTATTTTTCTGATTGAAAATGGCGGCTGACCTTTTTCCGCGCGGCACCCGCAATTTACAAAAAATATACTTTTACGCAAATATTTTATATTTAATGTAATTTTTGTGTTGCATTGCAAAATGATATATAGTATTATATCCCCGTTCATAGTCGCAGCGCGGATCTGTCTTGCCGAAATGGTTATTTCTTAATACAGACAATACGTCAAAAACGGAATCAGAAGCCTGATTCCGTTTTGACATGAAGCCGATTTTTTGTTGCGGCAGGAGCTACTGCCCATAGTAGGCCTTCGGCCCGTGTTTTCGCTGATAATGCTTATCCAGGACGTACTGCGCCATGCTGCTCTCCGGATTTAAAAGAAGCGTTTTCAGGTCCATCTCGGCCACGCGCTCCAATACAACGGCATGGTATACGGAATCCGCGGCGTCCTTCCCCCAAGTGAACGGTCCGTGGTTGCGGACGACAATTCCCGGGATGCTCATTGCATCATAGCCGCCGGACAAGATCGTTTCTACAATCACCTTTCCCGTATTTGCTTCATAGGCCTCCGCCACTTCTTCGCGTCTCAGTTCCCGCGTACACGGAATATCTCCGTAAAATGCATCGGCGTGCGTCGTTCCGAGTGCAGCGATCGGAATCCCCGCCTGCGCGAAAGCCACCGCATTTGTAGAATGCGTATGGGTAACGCCGCCGATTTCCGGGAACGCCCTGTACAGCTCCAGATGAGTCGGCGTATCGGAAGAAGGCTTCCATTTTCCTTCCACCAGATTTCCCTCCAGATCAATAACAGACATATCCTCCGGCGACATCGTTGCATAATCGACGCCGGACGGCTTAATGACGACAAGACCGCGCTCCCGGTCGATTTCGCTTACATTTCCCCACGTATAGATCACAACGCCCTTTGCAACTAAATCAAGATTCGCAGCCAAGACGCGCGCTTTCAATTCTTCCAGCAAAATTCCCGCCTCCTTTTAAATATGCGATTCCGCGGACCGCCGCAGAATACCGGATAAAAACGCATAGGCCGATCGAAGCTCCTGCTCCGCATCCCGATCCGGCAGACACCAGAATTCCGCAGTAAACCGCAGAACGCCCAGATCAAATAGAGCGTCCGCAATCGCCGGGAAATCAACGTTTCCTTCTCCAAAAAACAGGTTGCGGTATATCCCCGGCTTCGTTTCTTTCAGATGCGCGGAAAAAAGATGTCCGGCGCCGCGGCGCAGATCCCCAGGAACGTCTGCCACAGCGTTGCTGATATTTCCGGTATCGGGATAGACGCCCAAATAAGGCGAATCGATTTCCGATACATATTCCATGGCCTTTTCAACGGTATTCATAAAATCGTTTTCCATCGTTTCCAGGCCCAGAATCACGCCGCAGGAGGCGGCCATCCTGGCCGAACGGAAAAGATTTTCCGTAAAATATTTTTTTGTTTCCGCATCGGAGGTCTCGTTGTAATAAACGTCATAGCCCGCCAGCTGAATGATCCGGATGCCAAGATCATAGGCAAGCGCAATCGCACGCTCCATAATCTGCATTCCTTTCTCTCGGATTTCCCGAAAATGGCTGCCGATCGGATATTTTCTGTGAGCACTCAGACAAATGGAGCTGACATTCAGCTCCTGTCTGCTCCATGCCGCGAATTCCCTTCGCTGGGCCTTGCTCCATTCCAGGCGCAGCTGACGCTCCTGCGTTTCATCGATACTCATTTCGATAAAATCAAAGCCGAGCTGTCCGGCCGCACTCATTTTGTGCGGCCAGCTCCAGGCCTCCGGCATCGCCTTTTCATAAAGTCCAAGCTGATACGGCTTCATGATTGGCTCCCCTTAACATATACGAAATAACGATTCTGTATTTTGCGGACGGATTCTTTCACGCCGCCAGTAATCTGAATGTCTGGCTTATTGAAGGGGCCCATACGGATCCAGTCTACAGCAGCGTCGCCGCTCCAGTCCGCGGTATAGCAGCATTCGCCGTCAGAGGCGGTGATCTTGCCGTCTCCCATGCCGCGCCGATACGAAAACGCAAACGGGACGACCGTGTGATCCGATTTCGTTACGGGATAGGCGTCCGCCTCCAGCGACGTCCAGCCATCCGGCAGACGAGGCACAAGATGAAGCCCTCTTGCAGGAGAAATATCATCGATTCCCAGCAGAAGCCGTGCGCATTTTACGATTTCCGCCTGCTGTACTGCATTTCCGAGATCGCTGTTGCGGTACCAGAAGCGTTTCGAGCCGTGGACGATCACACCCTCCGGTACGATATAATTATGATCAGTGTGGTGATAGCAGAACATCGCCGCCGTCTCAATGCATTCCGTCATTTCCTCATAGCGGTCCAGCATGATCACCGACTGTGTCAGATAGCCCTGTCCATATCCCATCTGACGTCCGGATTCCGGAGCGTAAAATACTTCCTTCTGCGCCAGGAACGTGCGGTTCAGCAAATCAAACCATTCCGGATGTTCATATGACATATCGTATCCGAATACATCGCTGTAAATCAAAAGATCCACCATCCGTTTGTATTCATACGTCCAACAGTCATCCGTGGTATCCGTATATACTTTTCCGTAACGCGGATGCTCCATCAGGAAATGTCTGCCGGCCGCCTCGCGAAGCGACTCCGCCATATCCGAAAGCGCAGAAGCATATTCCGCATCTCCCATTTCGCGGAACAGATCCGCATAACCCAGCAATGCAAACGAAGAAATCAAGTTAGAGAAAAGATCATAGCCTCCGGTTATCTGCGTGCTGGCCTCTGACTCAGAAAACAGAATGTCTGAAAAATTCGATTCCTTCGGGTGTTCCTTCTGCCACAGATAATAATCTGCTGCATCCTTCAGCTCCTTACGATGCTCCAAAAGCCACTGGCGATCCACTACGCCCTTTCGGTAAAGGCTGTAAATAAACAGCATGACCGAAGCGTGTCCGTCGTTTTCCTTGCCCTCGTTAAATAAATCGTTCTCGTCCTTTGCGATCAGATTCGCCACACGCTTCCAGTGCGGGATCGGGAAACGGACAGAAGGATAATACAGAAGCTTATGCAGGTAATCGGCCGCAGGCACCACGCGCTTGAAATAGCCGAAATTGGTGAGCTCCATAAGCGTCCTTCCAATATCGCGCGTCCAGACGTGGCCGCCGTAGCTGTCACTGTTTTCCTTAAAGGTCCCGAAGCCCAGATAGCAGCCGAAGTTGCACGTATACGGCGTGGAGGTATGCGAACGGCCGTCATCATCGATCTTCCCGTATGCCATGTCCATGATGTTTGCACGGTATACATTGGTATATACTTCCGCCATCGGCGTGCCGGCGAAAGTGACATCCGGCGCGTCGAAGCCTTCGATTTCTTTCTTCGCATCCGAGGCCGGCAATTCGTCCCGGAACTGATACAGCCTGCGTGCCAGCCGATCAATGTCCGCATAATAGGCTCTGCTCAGGAAAAAGTCCTGGTCTACCAATGTCCATTCCGGGCGGATCTCACCGCCGGCCAGAAGGCCAGTTACAGCCGATACGGCTACGTTTGCGCGCTTGGAATCTTCCCGCAGCAGCATGATCTCCTTAATTTTCTTATCGGAACGGACGCGATATCCAAAAACCCATTTGGTGCATTTTTCCGCCGATTCCGAAGTATTTTCCATCAGCTTCATGGCGGCGTCCTTCAGCGCCTTCGCATTCGGATCGGAGACGAAAGGCTCCTGATACGGAGCGTCGAACGCCATCAGCTGTTCTTCCTCCTTCGGACGATAGTACAAGTTGTAGTTCCATGCATTTACACCGAAGATCACGGAAATCAAGTCTTCCGTTTGATCCTCAAAGATCACGCGGATCCGCATAAGGCGATCGCCCAGGAAAAGACGAATGGAATGATCGTACATTGCTTCGTTCTGCGCCCACCATTCCGAACAATAGTCGGAGTCGGTAGCCATTCCCAGGAAAAACAGCGCTTCACACGCCGCCGGAAACGCAAGCGTTTCGCGATCGATTTTGCGGACTACGCCGCGTTCGTTTCTCGAAACGGAAAACGGGATCCCGCATACTTCCAGCGTTTCCGGTTTTTCGGTCTGTTGATATTGATAAAACATAGGTTTTCCCCCTTACTCATTTTTATTTTTATATAATTCTTACACATGTGCAGCCAGTGCAAAGATTCCACCGGCCGCATCCGCCTCGCTGGCGATGATTCGCAGCTCTTTCATTTCTTTAAATTCACCGAAGTCCAATTCCAGCAGGTTGAACACCGTGTTGCAGCACTCAATCGCGCGGTTTTTGCACCAGAGGCTTCGCTGCGGATAAGCCGGAGGCTGAGCCTGCCGGTAATCCGTTTCTCCCGGAGCGACGGGCATCGCAGGGACCTCGCTTCGGTCCGTATCCGGGGCATAAGTTGCAAACCCCGCAATCACCGCATTTCCAAAGCCCATATCAGCAGTGCCGGGATAATAAACATCATAGAGATAGACGGGACGAAAATACGAGTCTTTTTTCACGGCTTCCGCTTCAGCGCGGAAAATTCTGCTGAATACGTCATGGTTGTCGATAAAAGCGCTGAAGAGTACATAAAGCTTTTTCATTTTCCGGCCTTCAAGCGAAATCGTGACGATCGGATGCTTTTCCTTGCTGAATGGAAGGAACCCGTTTGGATTCAGAGAAAGCGGGACGGAGGGCAAAATGGGAATGGCTCCGTACTGCTCCCAAAGTCCCTGCATAAAGAAGTCCGGGCCCTGCATCATATGACCATGCGAAGGATGCAGACCGATTTCCCTCCAGTACGCGCTCGGTTTGCAGGCCTCGTCCGGGATCGGGATCGGGACGACCTGCGCATGCTCCGGCGCGGCTTCGATCTCCAGCGGATAATGGATCGGCCCCTGCAAAGCGGCTTTGTTCTTACCGGGAGAAAAAAGAATCTCACCCGAACGGATTGGGAAAACGATCGTTCCGCTTTGCTTCGGCAGAACGGTGCCTTCCGCCGTCAGAAGCTGTCTGCCAATCAAAAGCTTCCAGCCGCCTGTAAGCGCCTTTTCAGACTGATTCCAGATTTCCACCAAAACGGAATTCTGCTCTGCCGCTACAGCGGCGCGGCAATATACCGCAGGCAAAGAAACAAGCACGCAAGGATGCAGGAACTCCCTGCCGCCTGCCCGCAGACGCAGGAACAGCATTCTTCGGGCAAAATTAAGGATTCCGAACCATCCGTAGCGTTCGTATTTTTCCAGCAAATCGCGGCGAACGGTTCCCGTCAGTTTGTTATTCTGCCATTCCAGCGAGGAGAAAACACCGCAGCGGTCTTCCACCCCGATCAATTCTGCATCGCCTTCTATCAGAAGAGAAAAAGGATCACCGCAGGCCGCCGCCGTCTCATAGGCGCAGCGAATCTCTATGGGTTCCCAGGAGCACGAAACCGTAAGATTTCTTCCGGAGCCTGCTTCAAATTCTACGCTGCTCCATCCGCAGTGCAGCTCCGGTTCAAGCGCCCATTTTCTCCCTTCCGCTTCGGCCGTAACGCGAAGAGACGGCGGACAAAGAACGCGTATGATCTTGCGCGTGTCGTCCTCGATTTGCAGCTGCATCGAAAAGCCGTTCGTTCTGGACGTATAGCTGATTTTAACGCCAGGCAGCTGCAGAGAGGCCTCGGGCCAGTCCTCCGGGATGCACGGTGCAATCACCGTTTTGTTCTCCAGCATGTCGCGCTTCAACCCGAAGATCGATTCGATTACGGCCTGAGAAAATACCGCTGCCGAAGGAGAAAAATAAGCGAATCTTTTTTCGTTTGCCGTTTCCGGCCAGGATCCGCGCTGATAGCTGCCGCACACTCTCCGCGCAATAAAAGACAGCGGACGCACGGCCTCTTTTTTCATTCCGACGGCCGCGTATGCTGCCGTCGCGAACGGCTGCATATCTGATCCGCACTGCATTCCCCACGTAGGAACGCCCCAATATGCATGATCTCCGAAGTGATTCGATTGATAGATTTCACCTTCCGGTCCGGTCATTCGATGCAGCAGATGATCCAGAGCAGAAGCCTTATCCGGATCGTCAATTTCGTCGTACAGGATGGGATAAGTAATGCCGTGATACGTCGTTTCCAGACGAAGCTCACCGGAAATATCCTCGTACCATGCCGGTCTGCCGAGATCCTTCAGCCAAAGGGTTCGATACCATTCCTCCCTGCATCTGCGGGCTTCGGCGGAATAAAACTCTGCTTCCTCCGGTTTTCCCAGTATCGATTTGATGTAAGACATGATTTCCATCATTCTCACACCTTCGATTCCGGTTGCCGCACCCTTTCCCGGGGTGCTTTCGAAGTCCTCCTGATTCCCGATCTGCGTTCCCCAGCCGATTACGCCGCTGCCGACGGGATCGTATTCCGCAAAGCTCTGCCATAAAGCTTTTTCCAGGAACGGCTCCGCTTCCTCGGCAAAAGCGAGGTCTCCCGTCATTTTGATATAATGCTCTACTTCCCGGAAAAAAAACTGATTATTTCCGCCCCAGTCACGGCGCGCTGAGCCGTCGGGGCACAGATCGGGAATCGCGCCGCTTTCAAATACACGCTGCATCTGGCTGCGGAGGCACTCCCGTACTCTGTCGAATCTGCCGTTCCATTCTTCTGCCGCAGTATGCTCCATATGCCACATCGTGGGCCAGTGCTGAATGCTTTCAATCCAGCCGTAGGGACGAAGCCAAGCATATTCCACATTCAGCAGCGCATGTCCGAACGCTTCGTTCAGCGCGGCATCCGGAGTATGAATGCGCCACTGTGCCAGAAGATCATCATAATAGCGTATGACGCGTTCTTCCTCTTTCACCGGATCGCATCCGGCCAGCTCGGCGGCACGTTCTTCTTTTTCTGAAAATCCGACGACGGCATACAGATCCGTTCCCGTTCCGCTTGCCACCGCATACGTGCCGTACCTTCCGAAGTCGCCCTCCAAAGACGCAATCCGGACATCGGAAAAGCTCCCCTTTACCGCCGTGACGAGAGGACGCTCCTCACGCCGGATCAGCACCGTATTTCCGGACAGCTCGGCCGAACCCTGTTCGCAGTCGATCTTTGCTCCGGCCATGCTCTGATTGGGAGAGAAATGCATAAAAGCTATATTTCCCGCGCCAAATTTCAGCCAGAATTTTCTCGGCGCATCGCTGTGAATATGAAGCAGCGCCGCGCCCTCCCAGAGCAGGCTTTCCCTTCCAAAATGAAGCGGATACCATGACGCCTGGAAAGAGGTTCCGTCCAGAAGCTTCACTTTGCTTCTCAATCCGCCGGGAATATTGTCCGCAGTCGTTTCCTCGCTGCATTCCTGATAGGTAAGCCAGAGCGGCTCGCTTTCACCGACTCCAATTACAAATTTTGCCAACAATACGTGCTCCGCGCCGCGCGCCTGCGTATGGTCATACGTCATTACGGCGCCGTTCGGGTACGCTTGCCTGAGAAAGACCAGACACTGCTGATAGGCACACGCCCGTTCGTCCAGCAGATCCAGTGTCGGGGAAATGTCGCTTTCGTTTTGTCTCATCGTTCATTCTCCTTTTCATTCTACTTTCCGCAGGATTGATTTGCCCTCATTATATCGGGCGCCTGCCGAAGGTAAAATTGCACAAAGCATATTATTGATGGACAAAAGCGAAAAGCTATGCTATAATACAGAAAAGAAAAACTGCAAAAGGAAGAGATCGTTTTATGCCGAAAATAAAATATGTTGGCCGGTTATATGAAAATACGTACCGCATCAATCTTCATACGCACGATTTTTGGGAAATCGTACGCTATACCAAGGGAAGCGGTCTGGTAGAGATCGACGGAGAGATCATTCCTTTTCAGGAAAACGATATTTTTGCGATCCCGCCGAATGTTCCGCACACGGACTATTCCGATACGGGCTTTCAGAATTATCATTATACCTTCAATGACGACGATTTCAACAGGCTGTCTTACATGAAATTTCAGGATACGGAGAACAATGATTTTCTGACGATCATGGCGCAGCTTTATCACGAATATCATTTAAAGCGCAAAAATTATCAAAACATTATAGACAGCCTCTATACTGTTCTGTTTCACTATATTCTTGCATTGTCCGAGGAAGCCGAAAGCAACCAGTATGTAGCGTTTGTCATAAATGAAATCATCAGCAATATATCCAATCCGGATTACGAGATTCAGCAGACGCTGCAAAAGGTCCCGCTGACGGAAGACTATTTCCGAAAATTATTTTTCCAGGAAACTGGAAAAACGCCGCTCCAGTATCTCACCCAGAAGCGGATTTCCTATGCAAAGCAGCTGCTCTGTCTTCAGGCTCATTCCGGGATTTCCATTCAGGAAATTGCCTGGCGCTCCGGATTTGCAGACAATTATTATTTTTCCCGCGTTTTTAAAAAGGTGACGGGCGTCAGTCCCAAATATTGGGCGGAATGCGACAAGCAAAAAGCGGAGGAAGATAACGAGCTTCCAAAGCGCAATTATCTTCCTCCTGAGACAAAGGATTATGAATAAAGCGTTTTAATTGATCACGCTTTATTTCTTTTTCTTGCTTCGTACGATCACAACGACGAAGATGATTACAACCACTGCAATCGCGCCGATCAGCACGTATATCAGCCAGCCATTTCCGCTGCCGGCATCCTCTGCGCCGCCGTTAGTCGCTGCGGGCGTCTTCTCCGCCGCGGGCGTTCCGCCTGCTTCTGGGGTTGCATCCGTCTCCGACGTAGGCTGCTCGGGAGCCGGCGTGCTTTCTTCCACCTTTTCATAGACAGTCAGGTTATCAAGACCAAAATTGTTAGCGCGGTTGATAAAAGCAAACAGGCCTGTCACCGGCACCACAGCTTCATCAACAGTCGCCACGACCGTACCCTCGGCGTCTTTGATTTCCACCTTGCGGTAGGACTCGCCGGAGAAGAGCTCCTGCCCTGCCAGAGAAGTATCCCAGTAGCTTTCATTCCAATGCGTCGTTACCTCGTCCGGTTCGGACATCGCAATCGTGCAGACAAGATTATCTTCTACGTATACGGCGATCTCTCCGTTCTCCTCCTGCACGCAGACCGACGTAAATTCCGTGAAATTCACACCCTCCTGCATCTGGAACTGATACGAAACGGTGTATGCGCCTAACATCCTGTCCTCTGCGTTTTCCACGACGCCGGTCGTCGCCTCGCCGTTGATCGGTCCGGCAGTACCGCCGTTTTTGTTTGTGTGTACGCCTACCTCCAGAATATTATCAAAAAAGTAAATGAACACGCCGGCAGCGCCCAGGAACGAAGTCAGATCCGCATCCTCATTGTCCGGTTCAATCACCATGCCTACGGAATCGGCGGGTACGTGCAGCGCCAAAGCGGATTTATAAGCATTCTCTTCCACCTTTCCGGGGATTGCCGTTTTAATATCGAATTCCACACGGTAGTCCACGACTTCATACATAGAATAAACATAAGAGCCTGACGGGAACGTGCCGTTGTAATACGTATTGTCGCCTTCCGTTACCACATTTTCCGGCTTTACATCATAAGTGTTGAAATACGTGTAGAAATCATCGGGAAGCACTCCTTCATAGCCTTCAAAATCGGTGCTGTACGCTTCATTAAAAGCTTCCGGTAATTCCGGTACCGCCGCCAGGGACGGCAAAACGCTCGCAAATGCCATGACTGCAACCAAAAGACTGGCAATTACTTTTCGTTTCATAAAATGATACCTCCTTGTCACGATTCCGTCGGAATCGTATATTCCGTTACGGTGCTCTCTCCGAATGTGTTGCGCGTCTGAATATAGCAGACGTTTCCTTCTCTTTCTTCGGGGAGCTCGACACCATCATTAATGTTGTAATAAACCCATTCTCCCTGTACCTCCGGATCGAAGGAAACCCGGTATTCGGTCGGATATCCGTCCAGGGAAAGGAAGAGCGCGTCGCCGTCTGAGGAAAGGACCTCAGGGGCCGGCGGAGCCTCCTGCTTCCAGTAATTCAGTTTGTACAGATTTGTTTTGACGTTATCAAACACCAGGAAGCCGAAATCCACATTCGGTTCGATATGTGTGCTGCCATACAGCGACACGCCCTCCTGCGGCTGTTCCTTCCATGCCAGCGCATAATTGAAGCGATTGACAAGAAGTGCCTTCGGGGACAGCTCCGCCACACCGCGGAGCGTGCGTTCAAACGTTGTCTGACCATTTACAATATGATTCAGCTCATCCCAGTTCTCGCCGCCTTTGTGAACGGAAGCCCACGCGATCATTTGCTCCACGCTTCCATCCGCAGCATCTTTGTGGAAAATACGGTACATTCCTTCTCCGGCCTCAGGATCCTCTTCGGATTCTACAAAGAACCAGAGCGGCACGTCGCCCGAAATGGATTTGCTTCCGTCCTTCTGTTCTTCTGTATACGGAGACAAATATCCGTTGCTGAAGCGAATATTAAATCGCTCGTCGTCAAAAATCGCCTTGCCCTCCGCTACTTTTTTCTGAAGCTCCGAATCGATGAAAATGATGAGAAACGGTTTGGATGCGCGATCTGTTCCGTCCTGGAGACAATACCAGGCCTCTGGATACTGCTCGTACAGCGTATAGACATCCGTCAGCACTTCATTCAGCGCATCGTAATTTTCTCCGCTGAGCCGGACCGTAATATAGATCTTGGGCGATTCGAAGCCCAGCGACGATGACGCCTCCTTTAGAAGCACCTCCGTGTTTGCATAGACTCCATACGTATATTTATACCAGTCCTGCCCCGGCGTTTCCAGCCGGTAAGAAGTATAGTTGGTCCAGTCTACCGCCACGCCGTTGCAGCCGAGCGCTGACATCCAATACAAATGCTGTCTGGCCGTTTCCGGATCTCTTTGATCATATAGGCCCATCAGGGGCGTCGTCGTCCGGTAATTGCCGCTCACCTGGACCGTGTCGGGATGCTGCGGGTTCAGCGGCCACCAGCCTCTTTGCGGACGTCCGTTCGTCGTCGGTCCCGTGTCGATATCATACCACATAATCATATCCATGGTTCTTTTCCCCTCTTCTCTTGCGCTGAGCGTCTTAGGCGCTTCTCCGTTCTTCTGCTTTTCTCCGTCGATGTAGAAATATACTCCCACGGCGCACAGCACTGCCGCGCAAGCGACCGCCGTTATAGCGCAGCTTTTTGCGGAAAGCCTTTTTTTTGTATATAGTACAAACAGAAGAAGCGCGGCAATGAGTGCCAGGAAAACGAGAATCAATATTTTTACAAGCATACTATGCCACGCTCCTTATTCTTTATTCATGGCTTTTTTTGCGCCGGACCACAAGTCCCGCGGTCGACGCAAGGAGAATTGCCGCGCAGGCTCCCAGCCAGATACCCGAGTCTCCTGTCGTCGGATTCGTGTTGTCATTCTGACCGGGATCAGAACCGGGATCCGTGCCCGGATCGGGAATCACCGGATCAACCGGATTCTCAGCCTCTGCCGTCTTGCTGAGCTTCAAGGCGTCCAGGCGTGCGCAGAATTTACCGCTGCCGTTGTCAACGCTCTCAATCGTAATTTTATGGATCCCTGCCGCAAGCTCCATCTCTCCCAATTCCTGCTCTGACAGCGTCCATCCGCCGTCATGATACAGATTAACAGGCTCTCCGAGCTTCTGGTCATCAATTGAAATCTGAACGGAGCAGCTATCATTATTTAATATATAAGCCAGAGAAATCGTATATTTCCCCGCCTCGGGAACGACGAGAGATACCGTTTCCAGTTTGCGTCCCGCCGCATAAAAATCAGTATTGACTACGGCGTCCACCGGCAGCGCTTCATGCGTATAATTGCTTTCCAGATGGAATTCATCAGATTTGGTATATGCGTTTCCTTCAAATTCAAAAATAATTTCATCCGAAGGCGTCAGCTCCTCCAGTGCAAGATAATCCAGCAGCGCGCAGTAATACGCCGACTCCTGACTGGTAAAGGTTAGCGTATGCGTTCCTGCGGACAAAGTCATCAGACCGACCGTTTTTTTGCCAGCTTCCCAGCCGGCGCCGTTGTTCAAATTGATCTGACTGTCTATTACAGTGCCGTCAATCTTCATTTCTAAAATTCCGCCGTCCTGGTTCAATACGTACCCAAGAGTAATGAGATAAATAGCTTCCTTTTCTACAGAGAACGTAGTTTCCAGGGAATTTCCTGCCTGATAAAAGTTTACGTTCGCCGCACTTTCTACTGGAAGCGCCTCATGCACAAAAGGTACCTCAAGAAAAAATTCTCCGGTTTGTGTATATTCCTGATCTTCCAGTTCAATGGTGATCTGCTCCTCGGCCGCGCCTGCTGGGAGCAGACTGCAAGCGAAAAGCGCCGCGACCAAAAAGAAAATTAGGAAGCGGGCTTTACTTTTTCTTAATCCTTCATTTACCATTTTAAAAATCCTCCTTTTCTTTTGACAGCTGTTCTTGTTTAAGAGAATACCTCCAATACACATTCTTTTAAATAGACATTATCGTTTTTTTACTGGACAATTCATAACACATTTTTTTGTTAAAGGTATGTTTTGGGCTAATAAAACTTGGATATTTTTGTAAAAAAGAAGATGATTTCAATTTTAATTTGAAATCATCTTCGAAAAATCAAATAATTCGAATTCGTTTTATTTTGTACAAAACCGATCTTTAACGTTCCAGCATTTCCTGATACAGCGCATATTTTTCCCTGTAAACGGGAACCATGCGAGCGTCCGGCGAAAAGGTTTTCCGAATATGAACCATTTCTTTGGCTGCCGTATGATAATCCGGATATGCGCCGCAGCAGATGGAAGCAGCGATGGCCGCGCCCATTGCGCCGAGCTCTTTTCCGTCTACGACCTGCAGGGGCGTCTCAAGAACGTCGGCAAACAGCTGCATCCATACGTCTGAATTTGCTGCGCCTCCCGCAATTCGAATATAAGGCGGCGTCTGTCTGTGCTTCAGCAGTCTTTCAACATGCTGCTTGTGCGAAAATGCAACGCCTTCATATACCGCCCGCAGAAGATGCTCCGTGCCATGACCGCTGTGCAGTCCTACCCATGCAGCATGCTTTCGGTTCCGCGCGTTGCTGCCGTATAGAAACGGGAAAAACAGAAGCGAGGAGGATTCTGGCGCTACGGATGCCACCATACTGTCGATTTCTCCGTAAGAGGGCTTTTCCTGCCCGAACAGTATGCCGCGCGCCCAGTCCAGGTTCCCCGCGGAGGTCGGGCTGCTTTCTTCGATAAGATAATACCCCGGCATGCAGAAAAGCGAATGATTCACGCCCTCTTCCGGTGCGACCGGTTCCTGCGATATATATTCGTTGATGCTCCACGTTCCGGTAATGACGCAGATAGGAACAGAATCGGAGACATCCATGGCAATCGCGCAGGCGTCGATATCAAACATGCCACCGCATACGGGGATCCCCTCCGGCAGCCCCGTACAGGCCGCCGCTTCTTTCGTTACACAGCCGCAATGCGCTGCGGAATCCGCTAACGGCGGCAGACATTCCGCAATCTCCGGAATTCCGTAAAGCCTCAGCAATTCCGGATCATACGCTTTCTTCCGGAGATTCAGAAGTCCTGTTCCGGAGGAATCCGTATATTCGGCGAAGGGACGGCCTGTCAGCATAAAGCGGATATAATCCTTTGCTTCAAAAACCCATTGAATGTTCTGATATACTTCCGGCTGATTCCGCTTCAGCCAGGCAAGAAGCGCAGTCGGCTGGCATGCCAGAGTAGATTGAAGGTTCAGCAGCCCCGCCTGCGCCGTCGTTCCGTTCTGTTCCCATTCCTTAACGAGCTCGGCCGCGCGCTGGTCTGTTGAAGCAATTGCCGGCGCGCACGGTTTGCCGTCCTTTCCCCAGAGATACAGTCCTTTCCCGTGTCCGGTACATCCCACTGCGGCAATTCTCTCCGGAGCAACGCCGGAAGCAGATATCGCCTTTTGTATGGCGGCCGTCGTCTTCTCCCACAAAAAAATCATATCCCGTTCGTGATAGCCTTCCCGTACCACTGTTACCGGGGTTTGTTCAGAGGCAGCGCTCATCTGCTGCCCGCTGGAGGAAAATACGGCGGCCTTGATATTGGTTCCGCCATTGTCAATCCCTACAAAATATCGTTCCATATCCCGTTTCTCCTCTGTCCGTTATGCCTGCGCCTCGGCAGCAGGATAATGCTTCAGCATAACAAGCGGTTCATATGCGCTGGCATTTTCGACGAGCACGCCGTTCGAAGCGGCAGGATAAGAAACAAAAAATTCATCTTCGCTTTTCTGTCCAAAGCGCAGCATGGTCGCCGCAGCACAGCGCTGCCCGGCGAGTTTGCCGTAGCCCTGCACAACGATGCAGCCGTATGCGGTGTCATCCGTGATCCGTGCAGAACATCCTGGATATACGGTCAGCTCTTTTGCCGCAATGTACTCGTTTCCGTATACAATCTGCTTTACCATATAACTTTCCGTTTGTTCCAAAATAATGGGCGGACGGAAATAGTGTTCTTTGTATTGCGGATCGATGTTCTTTTCCCAGTCCATCATTTCGATTACATAATCGGGATCTCCCCAATGCTCCGGCGGACAGTTTTCATACAGGAAACTGTCGTCATAGATTTCGCTGTCAGTAATATTTTCAAAGACCGCATTTACGTCCGAATTCCACTGTGGTTCGTAAGTAAGATAGGAGCCGGGAGCGTGAAGAACTCCGGGAGGCGTATACCAGCCGGTTCCTAATTCGATCCGGTACGCTCTGGAAAGCTCTGTAATCCGCAGATCCCGCTTTTGATAATCCTTCAGACGTTCCCGCAGGTCATCTTTCGTGGTATCCGCAGTAAATCCGAAATAAGTATGGGGGAATTTTCCGGGATAGTTATTGTATTGCGGCGGATAATAATACGCCTCCGGCTTTCCCAGCTTTCCGACGCGGGCTGCGGCTTCAAAGCCCAGATGCATATGATGAAACAGCGGTCCCTCGTAATCGAAAAATTTGGAGTACATCGGCCACGTCTGATGCCGTCTGAAACAGTTCTCCCCGATCAGTTCTTCCTGAAGCGTATCGACAAATGCCTTCAGCGTGATTCTTTCCTCGCTGCAGCCATCCAGGTTTACATAGCTCATGCCCTCGTCCGGAGCGGCGTCGGGGCCATTCATTGCTGTAATTACAGAAGAAAACCAGCGTTCCTTAATGGAACCGCGTTTTGTGCCAAGGGCATAATAATCGTCGGGATGCAGCCGCAGCCGTCTGCCCGCCGTTCCGAAGCGGCGCGGCACGAACGTCGGGATAAGCGGAAGAACGCCGCCGCGATCCCGAAAAAATGAATTTATAATTTCTTTCTCTGAGCTCATTTCATCTCTTCCTTTCTATTCTATATATTCTGCATACCAGTGTATAAATAAAAAGGAATTCCCTCAATGTACAATTTCTTGTTATCCATGGACAAATGCGTAAAACCCGCGTTAGAAACGGCAGACGATAAATATTCCCGGCCGCCTGCCGGGCATCGTTTTCCGGGAAAAATTTTTCTTGACTATTGGGTTTACATTATGTAGAATACATTCAGACTACATCGTGTAAACCTAAGGAGGAATGGAGCATGCCTGATCTGACAATGGGCGCTGTCGAATCAAAATTTGCAGATATTATCTGGAAAAACGAACCGATTTCATCCGCCGCGCTTGTAAAGCAAAGCCAAGAATTGCTGGGATGGAAGAAGAGCACATCTTTTACCGTACTGAGGAGACTCTGCGACAAAGGCATTTTTGTAAATCAAAAAGGAACGGTTACCTCGGTCATTTCCCGCGAGGCGTTTTACGCGGCGCAGAGCGAAAGATTCGTTAAAGAAACCTTCGACGGCTCCCTTCCGGCTTTTCTAGCCGCTTTTACGTCAAAGAAAGCATTATCTCCAGAAGAGATCGAATATCTGCGCCGCATGGTCGCAGAATACGCGGAGGAATAGATATGCAGGACTTCTTTCTTGGTCTTCTTAATAAAAGTATCGCTGCAGGCTGGCTGGTTCTGGCCGTCATTGTGCTGCGGCTTGCGCTGAAGAAGGCGCCAAAATGGATTATGGGCGTCTTCTGGGCGTTCGTTGCCGTTCGGCTGATCTGTCCTTTTTCTTTTGAAAGTATGCTGAGCGTGCTGCCGAAAGCTGACGCAATCCCGCAGGAGCTTATCACGGCCGGCTCTTCCGCCGCAGGCGGCGGCGATCTGCCGCTATTATCGCAAGAGGAAAACGCGTCCGGATCACCGGTGTCTGCGGGTGAAGCCGGTACGGACCTTCTGCAAATCATTCTTTTTTTCGCGCCGATGGTATGGGCCGCCGGCACTGCGGCACTGTTCGTTTATATGCTTGTAAGCGTTCTGCGGATTCGCAGAAACGTACAGGAATCCATATGGTTGGAAGACAACGTTTGGGTGTGCGACCGAATCCCCTCCCCGTTTGTTCTTGGTGTTTTCCGCCCCCGGATTTATCTGCCCTCCTCTGTCAGTGAAACGGATCGAAGGTATGTAATATTCCATGAAAAAGCTCATATAAAACGGCATGACACGATCTGGAAGCCGCTTGGCTTTCTGCTGCTTGGCGTCTATTGGTTCAATCCGCTTCTGTGGATCGGCTACAGCCTTTTCTGTAAAGATATCGAGCTCGCCTGCGACGAAAATGTCCTGAAGAACGCAGGAAGCGATATCCGGCAGCCGTATTCCAGCGCATTGATCAGCTGCAGCGCTCCTAAAAAAACGGTCGCGGGCGGTCCGCTTGCCTTTGGAGAAGACGGTATAAAAGGGAGAGTGAAAAACATACTGCGCTATAAAAAGCCATCCTTCTGGATCCTCCTCGCCGCGGCCGCCGCCTGTGCCGTCACCGCCGTTTGTCTCCTTACAGATCCGATGCCGCGGGAATCCAAGCAGCCATCCGCAAATATTGTCGTGAATGAAATCGGCTCGGATCGGCAAGAGGTCGGAATTGAAGCAGCCGAGTTTCAATCCGAAAACGGGGAGCTTCTGCTGAAAATCAGATGGAATAACGGCTCGGAGCATTCCATATGCTACGGAGAACCGTTTCGTATATCAAAACAGGATGCCGGAGAATGGATCATGCTGGAAGAAAAAGGGACGTGGGACTTACCGGCCTATTCGGTTGCACCCTCCCATTCAGGCTCTGCGGAAAATCGCGAAAAAGAGTATAATCTCACAGAACAGTTTTCCGTCGCGCAAAACGGCTCTTACCGCTTCTCCACAGAATTCTTTTTCGAAGGGGACCCCGAAACCATGTATACGGTATGGGTTGACTTTTCGCTCCTCAATCCCGCCGCTTCCCCCGCGGTCGGAAGCACGTACGTGATAGCAAAGTTCAGAGAAAATTTAACGGACCGCGGCCTGCTCTTTGAAGAGCGCGTCTCGCCGGTTCTGCTTCTTGAGGGCGAGCCTCTGGAATTCATGATTTCCGGCAGTGACGAAACGATTCTGGTTTACGTCTATGAAAGCTCGGCAGCCGCAGCGAAGCAGCAAGGGCTTGTTTCCAGTGACGGTTTTAGAATAATAATAAAGCAAAACGAAAAAGAGTCATCCGAGATCATCTACGAGTGGATTTCAACGCCGCATTGGTATCTCCGCGACAACACAATCGCATTCTATGTCGGTACGGATCCGGAAATCCTCGATGCGTTAAGCGGTGTGTTCGGCGACGAATTCGCCGGCGGCATATAACGGCTAAGTGCATCTGTCAAGAAGAGGTAGACATCGAAAACCACCAAAGCATTGGAAGCCCAGTTCGGTCTTTTACTGAACTGGGCTTCTATAGCCCAAGGCAGCCGCAGATTTCCTGTTATTGAAGCAGTCTACATACCTATCCAAAAGTAAGTGGACATTCTCTGTGGTAGCCATTCCAAAGTCAAGGAAGCGTTCTTCTTTCATCCAATGTACAAACAAGAATATTGTCCACTCTCCCCTGTTTTGCCGCATATACTTTTGCGTTTTATATGCAGATATAAATGAGGAATGTGCAGTTTCGGACGGCAGCTTTAAGCCATAGCAGGTTTCCTGGCCTCAATATAGAGGTCGATATCCTCCACGATATAATTGGCCCCGGTGGTGTGCAAGGCTTCAAAGCAGGAATACACATAGTCCCACACGCGGTAACGGGTAAAGAGTTCCGCCACCTGCTTTCCAGTCAAGTGCTTGGCGTTTTTGTAGGTTTCCACACAATAAATGAGAAAATCTCCTTGCCTGCTCATATTCATGCCTCCTCCGGTATCTCAAAGTTTCCTGTCTTTTTTTCCTCGTCATACATATTAAATAAGGTAAGCGGGCTGAAATGCCACAACTTGGTGTCCTCCTGCTCCAACAAGGAATATACCTTGGATTCATAAAACTCTTTGGAGGCCATCAGCTCATCCACAGGATAGTTCTCACAAATCAACTGAACAACCTGGGGAACCAGTAAAGTCAAAATCGCTTCAAATTTTTTATCCGCCATTAAAATTCCTCCTCCGGCACGGTGCCGACAAACCGCAGATAAGACAGAGCCTTTTCCGTTGTCAACACCAACTGATTATATAGCTTCTTGATTTTGAGCTGCTCCAGAGTCTGTTCCTTGGTCAACACGCCAGCGGTATAGAGGGTGAACGTGCGGTACACATCATCATTGGCAACCGGCCCAAAGATAAAATCATAGGCTTCACCCTCATATTTGCCGGATCGGTTATCTGATACAAAATCCAGCCACGCTTCTCCCGGCTCATCAAAACGCAGGATAGAGCACTCTGTAAAAGCAATATTCTCGTCAATCTCATAAATGCCGACTGCCCTTTGGCCGTTTTCCCGGCGCTTCGTTACCTTATCGGCAAAGCTGATTGCCTGAGCCTTATTGGTTGTGGTATAAAAACCAAATCCAAAATCTAAAAACGATTTTGCTGAATCAGCTTTGGTTCCGATACGACCAAATTGCTGCCATGATATAAAATCATAATTGTCCCTCCAATGCTTTCTCGGCAATTGCACGTTCCTCCTGCAAAGATCGAATCATCGTTTCGACATGCCTACGTTTTTCCACTTGCTCCCGCACTGTCTCCACATCTTTTTGCGGGATATACTTTGAGATCACCTTTTTTTCCTCACGGTACTTCAAATAGAAATAGGTAGATTGCTTGACCTTCTTTTCAGAAATGGTGCCTTTGGGGAGCGTCCCCAGTTCCTCTTGGTATTTTGCCAGCATACGGTCGATGCGTTCTTTCTCCTGCAAGATGGTACTCAAAATCAAATTCAACCTCATCACCCATCTCTATTATACACAACAAAATCAATAAAACCAACGTTGAGTTGTGTATTCCAGCGGGAGATTTCTTATTTTAGTATGTAAAAACGGCGCCGATCTTCTTCAGATAGGCTAACCCGTCTGCATGGCCCCGGAATTAGATGTGTTCCCGTTCCATATTATCAGCCCGCATATACAGCCGGATGAACTCCTTCAAGGCTTCATGCTCCCCGGCAGAAAAGGAAAGTTCACCATTGCTTTCCAGCAGAGCGCCAATAACAGGATTTTGGCGTTTCAGTTCCTTCATCTGGGTCTTCGACTCGGCATATTCCGGGCTGACAGCCGCCAAATCCATCACGATGTCGCTGTTGATTTCAGGAAACTGCTCGAAAATGCGCGATTACCGTTCCTTCTGTGCTTTGATTTTCTGCTTGGCTTCGGCGGCCTTAGCCTGTTCCTGGACATCCCCTGCCGTGTCCATATAAGAGGTTTCCTGGTTCTCCCACCGCGCAAAGATCCGCTTCAAGGGCTTGCCAGATTTTAGCAGCGCTCTGGCCTGACCATCTTCAGGTCATGGTATTCAAGAGACATCAGAATGTCCTCGCGCACCGTGTACTCGTAGGCGCGGTTCAAAATTTCAGCCGGCGTCTGGAAAAGCAGCCAGTGCGACGGAACTGCTCCTGTTTCACGAACATTTTCTCATAGAGCCTGGTATTCAATTCTTCGTTGGTCATAGCATCCTCCTTTAGTCTATAAAGGCAGTATACTTGTCCAGAAGTCTATTGCGGTCAATCCCCAACGAATTTGCAAGGAGCCACCGCTGTACTGTGCTTGATGGGGTGCCGGTCATTCTCATACAGAACCAATGTCGCGGGCACAATGCCAACCTTTTCCGCCAGTTCTCTTGTGGTGAGGCCTTGGAACTGATTATCCTTGAAAACACTGTATCCACGGGCATTTCAGACGTGTCGAAACCGCCTCATTTACTACGATTTTACTACTGTTAAGTGAGCCCTGACACGCTGAAAGACCACGAAATGCCGAGATATGGGTACAGAGCCTGTCAATCGGGGCCTGCTCCCCTTGACCATACAACTGAATATAGACCGGCCATCTGCCGGGGGCACTCAAAACTGTATGAAAACGGGTGGGAAATCCCCTGATTTTCCGTCTGTGGGCTATTATTATAAAACCTTAGAAAGAAAGTCCCTCGTCCGTGCGTGCTGCGGATTTCCAAACAGCTCCTCCGGCGTGTTTTGTTCGATGATCACGCCTTCGTCCATAAACAGGACGCGGTTCGCCACCTCTTTTGCAAATCCCATCTCGTGTGTTACCACAATCATCGTCATGCCTTCATCCGCCAGCTCATGCATCAGAGACAGCACCTCGCCTACCATTTCCGGATCCAGCGCGCTCGTCGGTTCGTCGAACAGCATGACCTCCGGATTCATGGCAAGCGCCCGCACGATCGCAACACGCTGCTTCTGTCCGCCGGAAATCATGGAAGGATAAGCGTTGACCTTGTCCGCAAGCCCGATCCGTTTCAGCAGCCGGTTCGCATTTTCCGCCGCCTCTTCCTTTGTTTGCAGCTTCAGCTTCACCGGAGCAAAAGAAATATTTTCCAAAATCGTAAAATGAGGAAATAAATTAAAATGCTGAAAAACCATCCCCATGCTGCAGCGGATTTTATTAATATCCACGTTTGGCGCCGTAATATCCACGCCTTTAAAAAGCACCTTTCCGCTCGTCGGCGTTTCCAGAAGGTTCAGGCAACGCAGAAATGTGCTCTTTCCTGAGCCGGAAGGCCCTATCACGACAACCTTTTCATTTTTGTGAATTTTCTCGCTGATGCCGTTTAATACGATTTTTTTGCCGTCAAACGTCTTTACGAGATTTTCAGTTTCGATCACTTCTGTTCAATCTCCTTTCAAACCGCTTAAATACGGCAGACAATCCGAATACGAGGATCAGATAAATCAGCGCCACGAATAAAAGCGTAAAGAACGCATCCGCCGTCCGGCTCCGAACCAATTCTCCGGCTCGCGTCAGGTCGATCACTCCGAGATATCCGATTACTGAGGTTTCCTTCAGTACCGCGATGAACTCATTGCCAAGAGCCGGCAGGATGTTTTTAAATGCCTGCGGCAGCACGATGCTCTTCATCGCCGTAACCTGCGAAAGTCCGAGCGACCGTCCCGCCTCGGTCTGTCCCTTATCCACGGAATTGATTCCCGCCCGTATGATCTCAGAAACGTAAGCGCCAGAATTGATGCTGAAAGCAAAAATACCAATTAATACCGCTCTGTCCGAGAAAACGAATATGACGTTATAAGTAATCAGAAGCTGCACCACGACCGGCGTGCCGCGGATCACGGTCGTATAAAATTCCGCAAGGAAATTCAGAAAACGCAGCACAGGATTTTTCTTTTTTGCAAGGATCGTCTGATGGTTCCACACCTTAACGATCGCGATCAGCATTCCGATGATGACGCCGAAGCCCGTCGAGGCCACCGCCACGAGCAGCGTATTCCCCAGGCCCTCCAGAAACAGCTTGTACCGATTGTCGCGGATAAAGGTTTTATTGATCATCTCTTTAAAATACGAGACGATTCCCTGAAAAAAGCGAACGAAGGCGTTTCCTTCCTCCTGAGGAGCTTCCTCGGCAGGCGCAGAAGCACCGGTCCCTGTGAAAATATTTTTCAGGCGCATTTTGCCGACGCCGGAAAATGCCGGGGCGTCGCTGTACAGGCCCTCCGCCGCGCTATATAAAACGGGTACAATTACGCCGTCTGCATCGCTCTGCCTGAGTTCCTCACATTTCGCAGCCAGGTCTGTTTCCTGTGTCCAAAGCGCATCCTGCGCCTTTGCCCATTCCTCATTCCCATTCTGATCGACCAGCAGGATTCCCTGATACAGCGCCGCTTCCTGCCAAAGCTCCGGCAGCGCGCCGCCGCGGTAAGCGACTACGTTCCAGCCGATTTCTTTGAGCAATTCAAAAAAAGAATTGATCCATTCCCGGTTCCAGGTGTATCCCGAATTCTTCGGGTTCGCAAAAAAATCGGATACGATCAGGTCCATACCGTAACGGTATCCTTCCGTGCCGAACAGCTGTCCGCCGCGCAGGGCAAACGGCACCGTAATACGATCTCCCGAGGTAATAATCTCCGCAGTGTAAACGTATGGATTTTCCGCCGTCCAGACGTTTTTTTCGGTAAAATCCTCGATTTCAATCCCGGAAACGTTCGCGGTAGTATTTCCCCCAGCCAGAATATCAATTCCTTCCAGAAGAAACGAGCCCTTTTCCGCACCGTCCGGATCGTAAACGGTAATCGAAACGTCCGTTTTCACGTCTTCCTCCCGCGGATTAAATAGGCTAAGCGCAAAAGAAACCGTACCGGCCTCCGGATCCGTCTCAGAATCCACCGAAACAATCGCCGGAGCGCTGCTGAAAACCAGCTCAATCCGATCTGCAAAGCAGGCACCGGATACAGACGCGTCCGAAGCCTGTTCGAGCAGCACAATCGTATTTTCCCCCGTATGCAGCAGCGGCGCGATATTTTCCCCGGCCAGAGCGCCGTTTACATAGACCGCCGCAGCTCCCTGGGATGAGCCGAAATCAAGCAGGACAACTTCTGCCGGAGGATTCGCCAGAGAAATCGTTTTCCGATACCATATACGCGTCTCCCCCTCCGGAAGCGCTGAATAAGAAGGAAGGGAAACCGTGCCGCCGGAAACAAGCGTTTCCGGAACCGATTGGGGAATTTCCCCGCCAGACGCATCGTCCGTAAAAGATTCCCATTCTCCTGCCAGCGAAACTGTCTCTCTGGTATTTCCCACAATCACGGAGGATTGACCGCCGTCTTCTGCAGCGGAAAAGGAGCCGCAGCAAAGAGCGGCAAGACAGAGCGTTAAAATTAAAATTCTGCCCGGTAAGCGGAGCGTATTATTTCTTGTGTGTTTCATCAAAAGCCCTCAAATTCGTCAAAGCCGCATTTCTCCAGCGCTTTCAGGTAAGCGTCGTAGTCGATATCTATAATGTTCGTAAAATAATGGTTGCGATGCGTCCTGCCCTCCTTCTGCCATTCGATCAGGTAGAAGTTCTTCTCACCGTCTTTCAGCTTCAGCTCTCCGATCCGCGTCGACGCGTCAGCCGGAAGCAGCGCTTCCCCTTCCAGCACGAGCCTTCCGTTCTCCGTAATGTTTTTCACGGTAAAAGAAATCTCGGCGTCCGCTGTCGTATCGTTCACGCCGTACAGCGGCAGGAAGCCGTTCTCCGGTTCCCGGAACATCAGGCATACGGGATTTTGAGACCGTTTAATAAAATGGTACGCAAGCTTTTTCGTGAAATAATAGTCTACGATCGCATCCGAAATCTGCGGCCAGCCGTCTAAAAGATTCCACCAGATAATGCCGGTCCTTCTCCATTTTGAAGCCCGGAAGCGTTCAATGAAGAATTTCTTTGCTTCCGCCTGCGAAATCTGGCTTTGCTTTGCAAAGTTTTCCAGATCCTGCGCCTCCGTTTTACCGAACAGCGTCTTTACCTGGTTTGCCATCAGCCGGATTCTATAAGAATATGCGACGTCCGGAAGCAGCTCCATGCAGGCGGCATGCACCTGCCATTCGTCCTTGGAAAGGCCGTTTTCCTTAAAGCACGGCCAAAGCTCTTCCTTCGAAAGGAATTTTTTCAGAGACTCCGGAGACGGGCAGCCATGATAACCCGTTTCACTTGCAAAATGGCATACGGTCGTATTATAGTACGGCCCCTTGAAATAATCGCGCGGGCCCCACAGATGATCTTCGGACGTCGGTTTTCCTCCGACATAAGATTCTTCGGTAATATAGGGAGAGCTCGGGAGGTATGGGCGGGTAAAGTCATATGCCTCGCAGGCTCTTGCCAGCACTTCGCGCGTTACGATATTTTTATCTGGGTTTCTGCGAATGCCGCCCCAGTCCTGATACGCGTAGTCACCCTCGTTGTCTCCGGCCCACAGCACAAGGGACGCATGGTTGCGCAAGCGCCTGATAATATGCTTCGCTTCAGTCTCCAGCATTTCAAAAAACTTACGTTCCTGCGGATATACAGCGCAGCCCATGGCAAAATCCTGCCACACCATGATCCCGTGCCGGTCACAGAAATCAAAGAAGAAATCATCCTCATAAACATTGCCGCCCCAGCAGCGCGTGATATTGCACCCCAGGTCGTCCAGCATCTCAAGCGCTTTCGGAAGCCTGTTAATATCATTGGAATGAAACGCGTCTACCGGAACCCAGTTCGATCCCATGGCAAATACTTTCTTGCCGTTGATCTTAAAGCAGAATTCGCCGTGGCCTTCCTCGTCCGTGACGTTTGTCCGATCGAGTTCTACGGTCCGTACGCCGAAATTCACCATATATGTATCGCACAGCTCGTCTTGATAATATAAATTCACTTTCGTTTCATAAAGATTTGGTTCTCCTGCGTTTTTCGGCCACCAATATTTGCAGTTCTGGATCCAAAAACGGAAATGGCCCTCCGTATGCCAAAGCCTCTTTTTGAAGTAGAATCGGCTTTCCCCGCAGATCCCTTCCACTTCCAGAGAATACTCCTTCAAAAGGTCTCTTGAGACGTCCACGTGGAAAAAAATGGATGCGGCGGCAGAGCGCCCCGCAGGATCGATACCGGTCGTGTACAGAAACGCATCGTCAATGCGGTCGGCCTTCCTGCGCAGAATGGAAACGGGCTTCCAGATCCCGCACGATACGATCCGGGGCATGATATCCCATCCGAACATATGCGGCGCCTTGCGAAGATAAAGCGAATCATACGCATATTCCTGTGCATTGCTCGACGGCGGCAGGCGGAAATCCCTTGCGGCAATGGAAGCCGGCCAGATATGGACCACCAGCTCGTTTCTGCCGTTCTTCAAATCAGGAAGCTCGATTTCGTAAGAAAGATACATATTGTCGGTGTGGCGCACCAAAGCGCCGTTCACGTAAATGTCCGCGATGGTGTCGATTCCTTCAAATTTTATGTACTCCGTGCCGTCCGGATCGCTGAGGTCAAATTCGTTGTAATACCATACATGCCGATTTTCGAGGTCCTGCATTGCCAGAGGGTTAAGTCCGAAAAACGGATCCCCGATGACATTGGCATGATAAAGGTCAAGCTCAAAATTTCCGGGAACGCTCGCAGGAATCTCGGGCAGCTTTTTTTCTTTCAGCGACGCAACGTCCCGGATCTTATCCGCGTATTCCCGGCAGATATAATTTTCCTCGTAAGCGATCCGCCAGCCGCTTCCGAGCGTTAAAATGGTTTTGTCCATAAATGCACCCCTTAATTTTCGTCATAATCCAAAAGCATACCGTGAAATTATATATGAATCACTTTTTAAATACAATATCCTTTTCCGGCATAAAAAGCGGGATTCCCAGATTTTCCAAAAAATCGCACATTTGCTTTACGCGCTCCTTCCGGTATTCGCCGAGTCTGTGGCTGTCAAATCCTACGCTGAGACAAACGCCTGCGTTCTTCACGAGCTTCTGCTGCTCCCTGCTGTTCAGAAAGGCCTGAACGTACGAATGCTCCCTGTAGCCATGAACGGAATCGTAGTTGACGTTCATCTCCCAGAAAATTCCGTTTTCCGCCAGCCCGGCAAAATATGCTTCCGGATCCGCTCCTTTGCGTTCCAGATAAGAAAACAGATCCGTATGCGCGATCCCCGTAGGACAGCCGCAGCGCTTGGAAAACGATATGATATTTTCCCCGCCGACGCAGCTGTCCGGCCTGTCGATATGTTCTACAAGGCAATAGTCGAAATAGGAAATATCCTCTCCCGGCGCAAGGCAAAGACCGTTTACCGTGGCGATTTCAATTCCTCGGAAAAGGCGGATTTTTCCGCTGTATTTCTGCTGAAGCTCTGTCAGAAGGCTGAAGTAGCTGCGTTTTTTATCGCCGATTCCGTAATTGTGATCCGATATGCCGAACACGTCGATTCCGGATTCAATGGCTTTCAAAATCAGAAGCTCAGGATCATCCGCGCCGCAGGCAGAAAAATACGTATGTGAATGCAGGTCCTGTGTCATAGGCTTTCTCCCGCTTATTCAAACAGCGCTCTTACATAGTCCTCCGGCGAAAAGGGCTGCATATCCTCGATGCCTTCTCCTACGCCGACCAGACGGACCGGAATGTTCAGTTCATTGCAAATGGAGACGATAATGCCGCCTTTAGAGGAGCCGTCCAGCTTTGTAAGGACGATTCCGGTCAGCTCCGCCACCTCGGAAAATGCCTTGGCCTGATTTACCGCGTTCTGTCCCGTCGTGGAGTCCAGTACAAGAAATGTTTCACGCCGAACGTCCGGCAGCTCTCTGGCCACGACGCGCGCCATCTTCGCAAGCTCATCCATAAGATTTTTCTTGTTGTGGAGCCGTCCCGCCGTATCACAGATCAAAACGTCAGCGCCTCTGGCCTTTGCGGCTCTGCAGGCGTCAAACAATACTGCCGCGGGATCCGCGCCCTCTGCCTGCCGGATCAGCTCCGCCCCGGAGCGTTCTGCCCAGATTGCAAGCTGATCGCCCGCCGCCGCACGAAACGTATCGCCTGCCGCAAGAAGCACCTTTTTCCCTGCGATCCTGTACAGATGGGCAATTTTACCGATGGATGTCGTTTTCCCGACGCCATTTACGCCGATCACCGTAATAACTGCAGGCACGTCGTCCAAATCAAGGCCGCGCGCTCCGATATCGAGCAGACCGGCAATAATCTCCTGCAGCTCGGAGCGGATCTGCGAGGCCTCCGTAAGCTTCTTCGTTTTTACAGATTCCCGCAGCTTTTTCAGGATTTCTTCCGTCGTCTGCACGCCGAAGTCGGACGAGATCAGCACATCTTCCAATTCCTCAAAAAGCGCCTCGTCAATTTTTCCGAATCCCGCGAGAATCGTATCAACCGTTCCCAGAAAGCTATCCTTTGTTTTCTTAAGCCCGCTTTTCAGCTTATCGAAAAATCCCATAGCCGGCATCTCCTTTCCCTATTCCGCTTATGAATCCATTCTCAGTGATATTACTTTCGAAATTCCCTTTTCTTCCATCGTTACGCCGTAAAGAGAGCCGGCGTTTTCCATCGTGCCTTTCCGATGGGTAATCAGAATAAACTGCGTGCCTCCGTCGATTTGACGCAAATATTCCGAAAGCCTGTATACGTTGGCGTCATCCAGCGCCGCTTCGATTTCGTCCAAAAGGCAGAACGGGGACGGATGCATTTTCAAAATTCCAAACAGCAGTGCGATTGCGGTCAGCGCGCGCTCTCCGCCGGAAAGCAAAAGCATATTCTGGAGTTTTTTCCCGGGAGGCTGCGCCTGAATTTCGATTCCGCATTCCAGGATATCCTGCGTTTCATCCAGAACAATGTCTGCCTTCCCGCCGCCGAACAGCTGTCGAAAAACCTCTTTAAAATTTTCACGGATCAGACGGAACTGCTCCGAGAACTGGCGGCGCATGACGGCGTTCAGATCCGAAATAACTTTTTGAAGCTTTGCTTTTGCTTCGCCGAGGTCCTCCATCTGGGCGGAAAGAAACGTGTAGCGCTCTTTTGTGCTTTCGTATTCCTCCACGGCATTGACGTTTACCGCGCCGAGCGCCTTTATACTGGTTTTCAGCTCTTTAATGCGGCGGGATGCTTCCGTATAATTTTCCGTACGTTTTCCTCCCGTCAGCTCCTTTGCCGCAGAATACGCCAGCTCGTATTCTTCCCACAATCTGTTTTTATTTGCGTTGATCTCGCTTTCTTCCCGTACCTTTTTGATTTCCGCCTGATTCAGATGATCCGTACAGCGCGCAATCTGCTCGCTGATTTCCGTAATTCTGCCGAGCATTCCGCCGAGCTCCGCGTCAATTTCCCGTTTCATTTCTTCGTAATTTCTCTGCGTTTCGGCTTCCGCCTGCCGTTCATCGGAAATGCCGGCGATGGAAATTTCATTCTCTGTATTGCTGTTTTCAAGCTGGCGGACCGCTGTTTCGCAGTCCCGGATCTGTAGGCTGCAATATTCGATTTGTTCCTTCCCCTCAGAGAGGGAAAGCTCGTATCGTTTTCGGTCCTCCTCTGCCTTTTGGAGCCGGGCGCGCAGATCGGCTTCTTTAACTCTCCGCTCCATCAGACTCTGGTTTTTGGCTTCCAGGAACCGTTCTGCTTCTTCTCTGCGAAGGTCCGCCAGACGCAGCCGTTCTTCCGCCTTGGACTGCTCCTCTGCGAGCTGCGCCTGTGTTTCTTCTGCCGATTCAATCACGCGCCGCGCATCCAGCATATTGCTGATCTGGAGCTTCAGCTCCGCTACAAGTCGTTCCCTGCGCGCCGTTTCGCCGGCCTGCCGGTCTCGCATTGCCGTGCATTTTGCCGTCCATTGAGAAAGCGAAACCTCCAAGGCACGCATTTCCTTCATGAGCGCTTCGCGTTCTTTTTCGATTCCTTGCGCAGACGTCTGATAGGAATCGACCGTTTTGCGGATGCGTGTGAGTAAAGCGCCGTTTTCCGCCACTGCTTTCTCCAGCTCTGGAATTTCTCTCGTTCTGGAAAGCGTTCCGGCAGAGGCGCGTCCTTTTTCTGTGCTGCCTCCTGTAATCGCTCCCGAGGTTCGCAGGATATCTCCGTCCAGTGTAACGCACATGACGGCGTAACGCGTTCTGCCCGCAAAGAGCAGCGCATGATCGAGACGATCGAAGACGGCGGCGCGTCCGAGCAGGCTCTCGACCGCTTTTTTGTATTTTCCGTCGAATTGCACAAGTCCGGAGGCCGTGCCCAGGAAGCCTTCCGCTCGTTCCAGCATGCGGACTGTTTCCGGATCGAGCGGCCGGCCGTTTACCGCAGTCAGCGGCAGAAACGTCGCTCTGCCGTATCTTCCCTTTTTCAGATATTCGATCGCCTTTTTGGCGTCTTCCTCCGTCTCGGTCACAATGTTTTGGTATGCCTGACCAAGCGCCGTTTCAATTGCGGTTTCATATTCTGCCGGGACGCGCAAAATCTGCGCTACGGCGCCGCAAATGCCTCTTCCAAAGTCCGGATTCGATTTGCACAGCGACAAAACCTTCTTAACGCTGTAGGCGTATCCCTCGTAATCTGCCTCCATTTCCCGGATTGCTTTGAGGCGCGCCGTATCTCCCTGAAGACGCGCGGATAAGGCAGAGGCACGCTCCGATTCTTTTTTTTCTCCGCTTTTTGCCGTCTCCAGCGCTTCCGTTTTATTTTTATAAAGCTGTTTGGCATCCTCAAGGGATTCCTCTGTTTTCTGCCGGTTTTCCTCCGCCGCTTCGATTTCCTCCGTCGCAATGGCAGTGCTGGAATCCAGAACGGCCAGCTCTTCCTCAATGGCGTTTTTTCTGTCGGTGATCATTTCGATTTGCTTCTGATACGATTCGGTGGCGCTGCGCGTGTTTCCCTGCTGCAGCTTGATTTCCAGAATCGCCTCTGATGCGGCGGAAACCTCTTTTCGGATTTCTTCGGAGGCCTTGAAATCGGCGCGATATTCCTCCTGCAGCGCTTCCGTCTCTGCGAGCTCTGCCTCCAGCGTTTTCTGCGCCTCCGAACGTTCCCGCTCCGTTTCCTCGATGCGAAGCTCGTACGCTCCGTTCCTTTGCTTCTGCTGCTCTCGTTCGGCGGTCAGTCTGTTTTTATTTTCCTCGGCGCTTTTAATCTTTTCCCGATTGATTTCCATTTCGCTTTTCAGACGCTCGATCTTTTTTTCCAGCGCATACGATTTTTCTTTGCTGGCGTTGATCAGGCCGGAAAGCAGTCCTGCTTTTTCCGTTTTTTCTGAATTTTCGCGCCGGATGCGTTCCAATGATTTTTCGGCTTCGGTTCTGTCCTGCGTTAAAATTTCAATGTCATCGATGATTTTTTTCAGGCGCTCTTCCGCAAAATCGATTCCATCCACGAGCACGCCGACCTCAATGCCGCGCAGCTCATATTTATAATCCAGATATTTCTTCGCCGTTTCGGCCTGCTTCTCCAAAGGCTTCAGCTGCTGCGCAAGCTCGGAAACGATATCCCCAACGCGCAGGAGATTCTGCTCCGTCAGATTCAGCTTTCGTTCACTTTCCTGCTTTCTCATTCTGTACTTCATAATGCCGGAGGCGTCTTCAAAAATATTTCTTCGGTCCTCCGATTTACTGTTCAGGATTTCGTCTACCCTGCCCTGACCAATTAAAGAATAGCCATCCTTTCCAATTCCCGTGTCGGCGAATAAGAGATGAATGTCCTTCATCCTGCACTGCGCGTTGTTGATCAGATATTCACTGTCGCCGGAACGATAAAGCCGGCGTGTAATTTTTACCTCGCTGAAATCGATATTCAGAAAACGGTCTTCGTTATCCATGACCAGAGAGACTTCCGCCATCCCCACGGGCTTCCTGTTTTCCGTACCGGAAAAGATCACATCCTCCATGCGGCTGCCTCTGAGCGTCTTAGGGCTTTGTTCTCCGAGAACCCATTTTACGGCGTCAGAAATGTTGCTCTTACCGCTTCCGTTCGGGCCGACGACTGCCGTGATTCCCTTATTGAAATCCAGTACGGTTTTATCCACAAAGGACTTAAAGCCCTGCATCTCTAATCTTTTTAAATACAAATTTCTCTCCTCGGCTCCCGGAAAATATTTCAATCAAAGCGGATTTTACAATATTTTTAAAGAGCTTGTCAACCTTGCGCATCATTATTTATTCCGGTAGAATAGAAAGGAAGATTGAAAGGCTCGGAGGGTTTGATATGGAAATCAGAGATTTTATTGATCTGGAATTCGGCGGTATGCTGGAATGTCTGGACCGGCTGATCCGGATTCCCAGCGTGAGAAGCAGCGCGGAGCCGGGCGCGCCCTTTGGAAAAGAAGCGCGGCGCGTGCTGGAGGAGGTCCTGAAAACGGCTTCTGAAATGGGATTTTCCATTCGCAATTACGAAAACCAGATGGGAATCGTCGATTTATCCGGCGGCCTTGAACCGGCGATCGGCATTTTATGTCACGCCGATGTGGTTCCTGCCGGAACCGGCTGGATCCACGCCCCTTACCGCGCCACGCTTGACGGAGACAAAATATACGGACGTGGTGCGATCGACGACAAAGGGCCGCTTGTTTCCGTATTATATGCAATGAAATATTTGAAAGATTTCTGTCCGCCGCTCAGGCATGGCGTCCGGCTGCTCGTCGGCACCGATGAGGAATGCGGTTCTCAGGATCTTTCCTCCTACAGGCAGCGAGAATCGCTTCCTCCGATCGTCTTTACGCCGGACGCAGGCTATCCTGTGATCAATACGGAAAAAGGCAGAGCCGTCGCTTCCTTTCTGAAAGCGCTCCGTCCCTCCGCTCCGGGAAAAATGGTAGAGTCCGCCTCCGGCGGCGGCGCGGTAAACGCCGTTCCCGATCGGGCCGAAGCGCTTGTTTCCGGTTTTTCTGCGGAAGAGCTGTATGCCGCTGCCGCCCGTTCCCCCTCCGGGATTCGGTATGACTTTACCCCGGAAGGCGGAGGAAGATACAGAATTCTGGCAGCCGGCAAAAGCGCCCACGCCTCTGCTCCCAATACAGGGGAAAATGCTGTTACTGGTTTGATTGCCCTTCTGTCGCTTCTGGAGCCGGATTGGAAGGAAATTGCTGCGTTGTTTCCGCACGGGGAAACGGACGGAACGTCGCTTGGCATTTCCTGTGCCGATTCCGTTTCCGGAGCCCTTACGGCCTCCTTCGACGTGCTTTCCTACCGCGCTCCGGATTTCACAGGAATGTTTGATATCCGGTTCCCGCTTGGTCAAACCGGCGGCGCGCTTCTGCAGCTTCTGCGCAAGACGCTTGACGCCGGCGGCTTTGCGCTGGAGGGATACCACGCGTCCGAGCCGCACCATACTCCGCCCGATTCTTTGCTGGTCCGCACGCTGCTCTCCGTTTACGAAGAAGCCTCCGGCAAGCCGGCAAAAGCACTTGCAACCGGCGGAGGCACCTATGCGCACGGGATTCCGGGAGCCGTCGCCTTCGGCCCGGAGGTGCCCGGAGACGACAATCATATGCATGCCGCCGATGAATTCATCCGCGTTTCCGATTTTAAATTAAATACCGAGCTGATGATCCGCGCCGTCTCCAAGCTCGACGAGGCGCTGACGTTCTGATTTTGCGTTTTGTTTGGGAGAAAACTTCTTTCCTGAAAGTTCATATTTTCCGGTTGACGATCTGGTCTGTCGGTGTTACAATTTAACAGACTTGTGTTAGATTATAACATGTAGTTGTAAATATATAACAGACCAAGGAGGTTTTTGAATGGCGACACCGGTTATCATGCCCCGGCAGGGGCAGTCAGTTGAAAGCTGTATCATTTCTAATTGGGCCAAGAAAGTTGGAGACAAGGTCGTCCCAGGAGACACGTTATTTACTTATGAAACCGACAAGGCTACATTCGACGAGGAAGCAAAAGTTGAAGGTACCATGTTGGTTCATTTTTTTGAGGAAGGCGACGACGTTCCCTGTCTTACAAACGTCTGCGTCATCGGAAACGAGGGAGAGGATTTCTCCGTATTTTCTCCGAACGGCGCGAAAGCGGAAGCTGCGCCCGCGCAGCCGCAGGCTCCGGCTGCTCCCGCTTCCCCGGCTGCACCCGCTCCGGCTCCCGCGGCGCCCAAGTCTAACGCGAATCCCGTTATTATGCCGCGTCAGGGGCAATCCGTAGAGAGCTGCATCATTTCAAAGTGGAACGTGAAGGTCGGCGATAAAGTAAAAGTCGGCGACAACCTTTTTACATACGAAACGGACAAGGCGACGTTTGACGAAGAATCCAAATTCGACGGTACCGTGCTCGCTATCTTTTTCGGCGAGGGCGACGACGTTCCCTGTCTTACAAACGTCTGCGTCATCGGTGCGCCCGGCGACGGATATGCGGAATTTGATCCTCACGCGTCTTCCGCGTCTTCCGCGGCTCCGGCGGCTGCCGCTGTGCCCCAGGAGCCGGTCCTGCACGCGCAGCCCGTCTCTTCCGCGCCGGCGGAGTCCATTCCGGCTGCGGCTTCAGACGGAAAATATTTTATTTCTCCCAGAGCCAGGGCGCTGGCAGAGCGCGCCGGCGTCAATCCGGCCTTTCTCGCAGGCTCGGGACCGTACGGAAGAATCGTTGAAAAAGATGTCAAAGCGTTTGTCGCTGCGGGCGGCAATACGACGTATGCCGCAGAGGCCTTTGCGAAGGACGGCATGAGCGGCAGCGGTTTTGCCGGCAAAATTTCCGTATCCGATCTGAACGCACCGCAGGCTCCTGCAAAAGAGGCCGCTCCGGAGCCCGCTTCCGCTGCCCCGGCAGCAGCAGCTGACGCCGATTTCGAGGATGTAAAAATTCCGAATATCCGCAAGGTTATTTCCAGATCCATGCATACTTCTCTTTCTACGATGGCGCAGCTTACGCTGAACGCGTCCTTCGACGCTACGAATATTCTGGAATTCAGAAAGCAGATTAAGGAAAACCGGGAAAAGCTCAGCCTGAACAATATCACAATTAACGACATTATCATATTTGCCGTATCGAGAACGATTCTTGCCCACAAGGACCTGAACGCGAATTTCATAAACGACGGTACAACGATGCGTTATTTCAAAAACGCGCATATCGGCGTCGCTGTAGATACGCCCAGAGGTCTGATGGTTCCGACGCTCAGAGATGCCAATTTGAAATCGCTCAATGAAATTTCCGTCGAAGCGAAGAAGCTTGCCACGGACGCGCAGGCCGGTACCATCAATCCGGACCTTTTGAAGGGGGCTACCTTTACGATCACGAATCTCGGCACAATGGGAATCGAATCCTTCACGCCCGTCATCAATCCGCCCCAAACGGGAATTCTCGGTGTAAATACGCTTGAAACCCGCGTAAAGAACGTGGGCGGCGAGCCAAAGCTGTATCAGGCGATGACACTTTCCCTGACCTTTGACCACAGAGCGCTCGACGGCGCTCCGGCCGCCAGATTCCTGCAGGAGCTCTGCAAGAATCTCGAGAATTTTACGATGCTGCTGATTAAATAAGAAAGAGGTGTTTTTCTATGGGATATGATTTAATTATTATCGGCGGAGGTCCCGCCGGATATCTGGCTGCAGAACGCGCCGGCCACGCCGGACTGAACACGCTGCTGATCGAAAAACGGTTTATCGGCGGAGTGTGTCTGAACGAGGGCTGCATTCCTTCCAAGGCTCTGCTCTATTCCGCAAAAATTTACGACGGCGCTGCGCATGGAGAAAAATACGGCGTTTCTGCCAAAGAGCTTCATCTCGATCACAGCTTCGTAGTGGAGCGCAAAAACAAGGTAGTCAACACGCTTGTCAACGGAATCAAGTCCAAGCTGAAGAAGAATAAGGTCACCGTAGTAATGGCCGAGGCTAAAATCACGGGCAGAACGGCCGAGGGCTTCACCGTTTCGGCGGCAGAGCAAACGTATACAGGCGCAAAGCTTCTGATCGCTACGGGTTCCGTTCCGGTAACGCCTCCGATCCCCGGCGTCAAGGAGGGACTTGAGTCCGGCTTCATCCTGACAAACCGTGAAATTCTTGATCTGAAGGAAATTCCCGAAAAGCTTACAATTATCGGCGGCGGCGTCATCGGTCTGGAAATGGCCTCTTATTTCAATACGGCAGGTTCAAAAGTAACCGTCGTGGAAATGATGGATAAGATCGCCGGTCCTACGGATCGTGAAATTTCCGAAATTTTATTGAAAAATTATCAGAAAAAAGGAATCGTTTTCAATCTCGGCTGCAAGGTAACCGGCGTCCAGCCCGGCAAAGTGATTTACGAGTCCGAAGGAAAAACGTTTGAGGTTCCCTCGGATAAGGTGCTGCTCAGCATCGGCAGACGCGCCTTCACAGAAGGGCTTGGCCTGGAAACAATTGGAGTGGAAACGGAACGGGGCAAAATCAAAACGGACAATAAAGGCCGCACAAACATTGCCGGCGTATATGCTACCGGAGACGTCAACGGCTATTCGATGCTTGCCCACACGGCCTACCGCGAAACGGAGGTGGCCATCAACGATATTCTCGGAATTCGGGATACCATGCGCTATAATGCAATTCCTTCCGTAATTTATACGAATCCGGAAGTTGCCGGCGTCGGAGAAACGGAGGAAACTGCAAAAGCCAAGGGCATCGATTACGAAGTCGCAAAGCTTTCCATGATGTACTCCGGAAGATACGTCGCGGAAAACGAGGGCGGAGACGGCATCATCAAAATTTTGATTGACAAAAAATACAGAAACGTCATCGGCGTACATATGATCGGCAATTATTCCTCCGAAATCATTTACGGCGCCGGAATTCTGATCGAAACGGAAATGCCGGTAAAAGACGTGAAAAAGCTTGTCTTCCCGCATCCTTCCGTCTGCGAGGCGATTCGCGAGGGAATCTTTGAATTTGAATAATAATAGATTATAAAGGAAAGAGGTAACGTTTATGCCAAAATCACAATTTATTGATGAAAAAACAGTAAGAAAAAGCGGCTGGATCAAATATCAGGATACCCCTGTGAACCAGTATAAGAAAACGATCGAAGAAGAAAAGGAAAACTATTCCACAGAAGACTTCCTGCGTATTTATAGGGATATGTTTATTATCCGCGAATTTGAAATGATGATCAACAGCATCAAAACGACGAGCGAATACAATGGAATCAAATATAGTCATCCGGGACCGGCCCATCTTTCAATCGGTCAGGAGGCGTCCGCCGTTGGTCAGGCGTATCTGCTCGATACAAACGACTGGATCTTCGGCTCCCACAGAAGCCACGGCGAAATTCTTGCAAAGGGTCTTTCCGCAATCCAGAAGCTCAGCGATAAAGAGCTGATGGAAATTATGGAGAATTATTTTGACGGCGCCATCCTCAAAGTCGTGCAAAAAGATCAGACGACCGTAAAAGAGCTGGCAATCGATTTTCTGATTTACGGTACGCTCGCCGAAATCTTTGCCAGAGAAACGGGCTTCCATAAGGGCCTGGGCGGTTCGATGCACGCCTTCTTCTGCCCCTTTGGCATCTATCCGAACAACGCGATCGTAGGCGGCAGCGCAACCATTGCGACCGGCAGCGCGCTGTTCAAAAAAGTCAACAGAAAGCCGGGAATCGTCATTGCCAATATCGGCGACGGCTCACTCGGCCGCGGTCCGGTCTGGGAAGCGATCTGCTTTGCGACAATGGACCAGTACAAAAAGCTCTGGGAGGGCGATATGAACGGCGGCCTTCCGCTGATCTTTAACTTCTACAACAACCAGTACGCAATGGGCGGACAGACGAACGGCGAAACGATGGGCTTTGAAATCCTCGCCAGATTCGGCGCCGGCGTCAATCCGGAGCAGATGCATTCGGAACGCGTCGACGGCTATAATCCTCTGGCCGTGATCGACGCAATCCGTCGGAAGAAAGAAATCCTGGCGCAGAAGAAGGGGCCGGTGCTGCTCGATACGCTCACGTATAGAACGACAGGTCACTCCCCCTCCGACGCCTCAAGCTACCGGACGAAGGAAGAAATCGACATGTGGTTCGAAGGAAATTCCGTCACCGAATTCAAGAATAAGCTGATAAAAGCCAAAGTTGCCACGCAGAAGGAATTTGACGAAATCGATAAGAACTGCGTAGAGCTGATTACAAAAATCTGCGCGATGGCGGTGGACACGGAAATTTCCCCGCGCATGGACTTCCTGAAAAATCCTCGTCAGATCGAAGATCTGATGTTCTCGAATCAGAAAATCGCCAAAATGGAAGATCGGCAGCCTGACGTCCTGATGCCCAAGGAAGAAAATCCGCGCGTTCAGCAGATTGCAAAGAAGGAGCGCTTCGCCTTTGACAAAGACGGCAAGCCGTTCTCCAAGCTGAAAACCTTCAATTACAGAGACGCCATCTTCGAACCGATTCTCGACAAATTCTACGAGGATCCGACTCTGGTCGCATACGGCGAAGAAAACAGAGACTGGGGCGGCGCTTTTGCCGTCTACAGAGGACTTACCGAGGCGCTTCCTTACCACAGGCTTTTCAACTCCCCGATTTCGGAAGCCGCGATTGTCGGCACCGGCGTCGGTTATGCGATGAGCGGCGGACGCGCGATCGTGGAACTGATGTATTGTGACTTTTTAGGATGCGCAGGAGACGAAATTTTCAATCAGATGGCAAAATGGCAGTCCATGAGCGCCGGCGTTCTGAAGATGCCGCTCGTTCTGCGTGTTTCCGTAGGTTCAAAATATGGCGCGCAGCACTCTCAGGACTGGACTTCTCTCTGCGCCCACATTCCGGGCCTGAAGGTCTGCTTCCCGGCTACGCCTTACGATGCAAAGGGCCTCATGACCGCCGCGCTCAACGGCACCGATCCCGTTGTCTTCTTTGAAAGCCAGAGAATATATGACAAGGGAGAGGAATTCCATCAGGGCGGCGTTCCGAAGGAAAGCTATGAGATTGAGATCGGCGAGCCCGATATCAAAAAAGAAGGAAAGGATATCACCATTCTTACCATCGGCGTTACGCTGTATAAAGCGCTCGAGGCCGCAAAAATCCTCGAAGAAAAATACGGTATTTCCGCCGAAATCATCGATGCACGTTCCCTGGTGCCGTTCAACTATGAGAAGGTCATCGAATCCGTTAAGAAAACGGGAAAAATCCTGCTCGCAAGCGACGCCTGCCAGCGCGGTTCCTTCCTGAACGATCTTGCGGAAAATATCTCTGAAATGGCGTTTGATTATCTGGATGCGCCTCCGGTCATCGTCGGCGCTAAGAACTGGATCACGCCCGCATACGAATTCGATCATGAGTTCTTCCCGCAGGCCTCCTGGTTCCTTGATGCCATCAATGAAAAGATCATGCCGTTAAAGGGACATGTAAATACGCCGAACGTCAATTATACGACGAACGAGCGTCTGCGGATTTCCAAGAAGGGTGTATAACGGATGCTGGACGAGAGAAGAAAATCTATATTGTCTGTCATTGATGAATATGGAGAAATTTCTCTTACGGAATTAAGCGCTTTATTTCCCGACGTATCGTCTATGACGATCCGTCGGGATCTCTCCGAATTGGAAAGCCGGGGCAGCATCATCCGCACAAAGGGCGGAGCGCTGAGCGTCCGCAGATTTCAATCCTCCCATTCTTCCAGGGGCGAAGAAAACGAGTATTCCCTGAGGGCCAGGGAAAATATTCTTCAGAAAAAGGCGATTGCGAAAAAAGCCCTTCCGTATGTACAAAAAGGGCGTTCTATTTATTTCGATGCCGGCTCTACCATTATGGCGCTTGCCGAGCTTGTTCCCAATGAGAACATGACGATTATCACAAACGGGATCAACGTCGCACAGGCGCTTGTGTCCAATTCCAACATCAACGTCATGGTTCCGGCCGGAAGCGTCAATCGTAATACGCTTTCCGTATCGGGTTCCGATTCTTTGAGTTTTATCGATAAAATCAATATCGAGCTCGCTTTTATGTCTGCCTCCGCATTCTCCCCGGAATCGGGTTTTACCGTTTCCAATGTCAGCGAGGCGGAGCTGAAGCGCAAGGTCATCTCCCGCGCAAAAAAAACAATTATGCTTTTGGATCAAAGTAAAATCGGCAAAGATCTGCTATTTACCCTTGCCGACATTAGTGAGATTCATGTTCTTATTACTGACGGACCGCTTTCCGCCGAGCTGCAGCGGTTAGCCGATCAAAGCGGAATCACCGTCATTTCATAAAGAGCTGCACGATAATTTTACCATAAATCGGACTGGTATAGACTCCGATTCCCGTTTTTGTAAAATCACCGTTCGTAATATTTGCCTTATGACTGTCCGAATTCATCCACGCATAGAATGCGCCGTCGACGGTCTGATTTCCGGCAATATTTTCGGCTGCTGCGGTAAAAGCAAGTCCATATGCCTTCATCATCTCGAAGGGCGTTCCGTAGCTTGGCGACTGATGCGAGAAATAGTTGTTTGTTACCATGTCTCTTGCCTTATCGTAGGCCACCTTGCTGAGCTCTTCGCTGTATTCCAGCTTCTCAGAGCCCGACTCCTGCCTTACGTTGTTGACCAGGCTCAGCAGACGCTGCGCATCGTCACTCACGTTTTCCAAATTGGAGACATCTTCCGATATGCTGGGAGCCTCTTCATCCGGAACCTTAGGATCATTTTTGGAATCCTCAGAAACGGCCGTGATATAATTCCCATTTACAAAACCAACCTGTTTCGAATTGTAATCATATACCGCGTACCACTCGCCCAGCTGACCAAGAATCTTCACGGCCTGTGATTTTCCGATCGAAGCAAGCGCCGCAAAATCCGTTCCCGGGCCGGATCGAAGATTCAAGCCGGAAACGTTTACCGTAGCGTTGCCTGTTTTATAGGCAAACGTGTCCTGTCCGTCGTCCGACGCTCCCGCCGGAGCAGTAATCATTGCCACAATCATTGCAAATACGATCATGAGCGCACAGCATTTTGCTTTTTTATTCATAACCGATAACCTCCATTCATTTTTATGGCAATGGATATTATTACCGATTCGAAAAAATTTATTCGTACGCCGGTATTGTCGTTATCGCTCGATCTGGAAAAATGCGGGCAAGCTGCGCATCCATGCGCCGCGGAATAAGCGCGCAGGCCCATAACGCCTGATAGCGATAGCCGTATTTTTCGTTGACCGCATTACTGCCATATTTTCCATCTCCCAGGATGGGAAAGCCTAAAAAGGCCAAATGCGCGCGAATCTGATGCGTTCTGCCCGTGATAAGACTGATCTCCAGCACAGAAGTATTGCTCTGGGAATCGTATCCCACCGATTTGATTTCCGTAAGGATCTCTTTTGCATATTTTCGCGGCGCCGCATAGATGTACACACGGTTTTTTGCCCGATCTTTAAAATGCCAGGCCTTTTGGATTCCGACAAGGCTCGCGGCGTTTCCGGAAACGAGGCAGTGATAAATTTTCTCGCAGCAGCGCGTATTTAAAGCGTTTTTTATCGTATCCGCATACTCTTTCCTTTTGGAAAGCACTACGATTCCGCCGGTGTTGCGGTCAATCCGGTGGCAGAGCGTAAATTCCTGGCCAAAATCGCGGCTTAGTCTGTCAAGCAAAGAGAATTCATGATTCCTATCCTCTGTCACGGGGATCCCCTGCTTTTTGTCCACAATCAGAAGATATTCGTTTTGATATAAAATTTTGTATCCTTTTTCAGCGTCCTGTTTAAAAGGGATATAGGCCTCTATGATGTCGCCCTCCCGAACAACGGTATTTTCCGAAATCCGTTTTCCGTTAATTTTAACATCGCGTTTTCGAAGCGCTTTATAGAAGCCGTTTCTTTCTATTTTATAACGAGAGAGCAGCAGGCGCTCTACAGGTTTTCCGTCGTCGTTTTTTTGTGCAATATATCTGATCATACAAAACAGAAACGGCAGTCTTTCCTACAGACCGCCGTTTTGCAGGTTCCTCTCATTCGTTCCCGTAGAAGAACTCTTATTGTTCCGTTTCCCAACCGAGCATCCGGAAGTCATTCAGCATGGATTCCATTGTGGAATAATAAGTATCCCAAGAACCGCTTTCCGCTTCCAGCGTGATGACGTAGAAGCCTTCTTTGCCGATCGTTACAAGCATCATTCCCTTCCAGTCAACACCGTCGACCGTAAAGGTATAGCCAAGCTTCTGGAACACGATTCTGTTATAAGAAGCCTCCGTCGATTTGATGCTCTCCTGCGTATCCTCTATGTCCTCTTCCCAGACAAACGCGTCTCTCGGGGTATGCTCTTCACTGTCCAAAAACAAATTATTAAAGGAGAAGTTATAGGTATTTTTTCCCAAAAGACCGATCAAAATATCGCCCTGCGTGGCGCGCATAAACGTACCCTTCAGACTGTAAACGCTGTATTTCACTTTGTCCGCATCACTCGAGGGAGAAAACTGCGCAACAAGACCGCAATCGTTGAACTGCGTAATGGGCGTCCCATCGGCGTACTCCTCGATTGTTTTTAAATAATAGCTCTGCTCCAGATCCGCAGATACGGTCCAATCATCGGGATAGCCCTGCTGACAATAATAGCGCCCGTTCACATATTGATTGTTATAATAAGTTCGCTCTTCATAGGTGACCGTTTCTTCTTCCTTACATCCGGTAAAGGACAAAACCGAAAGTACCGCCAGGCCGCCCAGCAAGCATCTTGTCACAAAATTTTTAGAACGCATAAAACCCCTCCGTTAATAGAAATAATTATATATGTAGCTTTACTTGCAGTATAGCAGAACGTGTTCATAAATACAACGAATCGTTCAGTAAAATAATTATGAAAGAATTGTAAATACTGGATTTTCTATGTTTTTTTCTTTTCAATAATATTGGTTATTAAAGGAATCACATCTTTTTTCCTCGACATGATGCTGCCGTATGTGAAATCCCTGTTTTGTCCCGTTCCGTCAAGCTCGGAGCCGGCCTCCTCCGCAAGGCCGCCGGAAAAATGAAGCGTTGTGCTTCCCGCGATAAGATCAATAAACATAACCGCCAGCAGATCATAGCCCTCCGCGTCCGCAATCCGCTCCATATATGCATATATGCTTTCCTTCAGACCGGATATGCCGGCCATTCCCATTACCGTAATCTGGCTGATTCCGATTGTATATCCCTGAACGGAAATCATTTTAAAATCCTGTGAGAACGCCTCCTCTGCTGACTTGCCAAGAAGCGACGTACCGGCCTTAAACATCATTTCCGAAAATTCATCGATATCGATGCCCGCCATATCCGCCAGACGCTCCGCCGTGCTTCGGTCATAATCGGTTGCCGTAGGCGACTGAAACTTAAGCGTATCCGAAAGAATTGCCGCGCACAGAATACCTGCCACAGCAGGCGTCGGCCGTCTGCCCTTCTCGGTATACAGGTTTGCTATAATCGTCGCCGTGCTGCCGACCGGTTCGTTTTTAAACAGAATCGGGCTTGCCGTGGTCAAATCGCCGACCTTATGATGATCGATGATTTCAAGAATCTCGGCCTCTTCGATTCCCTTTACTGTCTGTCCCTTTTCGTTGTGGTCCAGCAGGATGACCTTTTTCTTTCTGTGCGAGATCAAATGGTAACGGGAAATAAATCCCAAAACCACGCCCGTTTTGTCAAGGACCGGGTAGCTCCGGTATCTGTTTTTCGTCATGCTGTCGCGGATATCCTCAATATAGTCGTCAATACGAAATTTTACGATATTATTGTTTTTATCCGCCGTCATGATGGAACTGACCGGGATGCTTTGATTGATCAGCCTCACTGTAGTATATGTATCATACGGCGTGCTTATGATCAGCGCGCCTAAATTTTCCGCCTTTTCCCGAATTTCCGCCTGCGGCTTAAAACCGCAGGTGATGATGATTACGTTTGCTCCGAGCTCCAGCGCTTTTTCCTGCGAATCATCGCGGTTTCCGACGATCACGATGTCGCCGGCCTCAATATAATCGCCGTAGCTGTCGGGCAAGCATGCGGCAACAACGATTTTTCCCACGGAATTGTAATGATGCCGGCTTCCCGCCGTAAGTTCTCCGTTAATTGTTTCCAGGATATTATCGAGCTTCGTTCCGCATGCAGAAAAGCTGGCGTAATCAAACGCATCCATATATTTGTCCGTAATATTCGTAAGCGATACGAGTCCGAGAAGCTTCTGCGCGTCGTCGACGATGGGCAGCGTGCGGATATTGGACTTTTCCATAATATGCCAGGCAATCTTAATCGAAACATCCGGAGAAAGCTTATCCACGATATCCAGGTCGAGATCGCTGACCTGTCTGCGAACATTTGAAATCTTCTGCGGAACCGGAACCTTGAAATAGTCGAGTACAAACCGTGTTTCATCGTTAAGCTCCCCCAGCCGGCAGGCTTCCGCCTGATATCCGAGTTTTTTCTTCAGCTCCGCATATCCGATCGCAGAACAAATGGAATCTGTATCCGGATTCTTATGGCCGAAAATATAAATCGTATCGCGGTCCATCGGTATTTCCTCCCCTGCTTATTTTAGAATATCCCGGTGCTCCGTAAATACGGAATACCCCAGCGCCTGAACAGCCGACGCAAGCGCATTTGTAATCGCGACGCTTCTGTGCTTTCCCCCCGTGCAGCCGATTCCGATTTCTAAAATTTCTTTTCCCTCCGAACGGTAAAGCGGCAGCAAAAAGGCGACTAAATCTTCCAGCTTTTGCAAAAACTCCGGGCAGTTTTCCGAATGAAGCACGTAGCTTCGGACGGCTTCGTCGTTACCTGTCAAATTTTTCAGTTCCGCTACATAATACGGGTTGTCCAGAAAACGCACGTCGAAAATCAGATCGCACGTTTGCGGCAGACCGTGCTTGTAGCCGAAGGAGAGAATGTTGACTTTGATTGCGTGTTCAGCCTCCGCTGTACCGAACAACTTAACGATATTTTTTTTGAGTTCCCATACGGAATATGCGCTCGTATCGATAATGACGTCGGAGATCTCTTTCAGATGTGCAAGCTTTCTCCGTTCCTCTTCGATCGCATTCAAATTATTCCCGTCCTCCGCAAGCGGATGGAGGCGCTTGTTTTCTTTATAACGGTTCAGAATCACGGAATCGCTGCAGTCTATAAACACAATCCGGATCTGCTCCCCGATCGCTTTCATATCGTCGATAAAATTATAAAGATCGGAAAAATCGTTTCCGCTCCGCACATCCGTAACAAGCGCCGTCTTTTTGCTTGTAAATTCGCTGTGCCGGTACATTTCTCCGAATTTCGGGAAAAGCTTCAGAGGCATGTTATCAATGCAGAAATAACCGATATCCTCCAAAAATTTCGTCGCCTGTGTTTTTCCGGCTCCCGACATCCCGGTCAGTATCAAAAAGCCCATGCAGTTTATCCCTCGATAATTTTAATTTCCGGCTCCAGCATTACTCCCTTTTGCTCAAAAACCGTTTTCCGAATATATTCTATCACATGAAGTACGTCCTCACAAGTCGCGCCGCCGGTATTGACAATAAAACCGCAGTGCTTTTCAGACACTCTGGCGCCGCCGCAGGAATATCCTTTAAGGCCGCACTCTTCAATCAGCTTTCCCGCATAAAATCCCTGCGGTCTCTTGAAGGCGCTGCCGGCGCTTGGATATTCAAGCGGCTGCTTTGCCAGCCGCCGTGCGTTCAGCTCTTTCATTTTCATTAGAATTTCCGCTTTGTCCCGCCGCCGGAGACGGAAATCGGCGCTCAGTATTACGCCGTGATCCTCCTGATAAGAAGAACAGCGGTAAGCAAATGCATGCGCCGCTCCTGTTTTCACAGAGACGGAAAGACGCTGCGCATCGATATAGGTGCTTTTAAAAACGAGCTGCGATATTTCACCGTCGTATGCGCCCGCATTCATCAGAACTGCACCGCCGACGCTTCCGGGGATTCCCGCGGCGAATTCCAGTCCGCCGAGGCCAGCCTCACAAGCCGTATTGGCCAAACGGCTCAGCAGCGTTCCTGCTCTTGCGTGTAAGGTCACGATTTCGTCGTCTTCCTCATGAAGCGTGACGCCAGAAAATTCGGCGCCAAGCTTGATGACAATTCCCCGGAAGCCTCGGTCCGGAAACAAAACGTTGCTTCCGTTGCCGATGATAACCGATCGCAATCCGGCGCTTCGAATATAAGCCAGGAGTGCCAGAAGCTGCGCATCCTCGCGGGGAGCGGCCAGAACGTCCGCAGGTCCGCCGATGCGAAAGGTGGTATGCTTCTTCAAAGGCTCATCAAAGAAAAACGAATCCCGGGGAAGGATTTTTTCAAGCTCCGCATACATAAGACCAAGCCGTCCTTCCGCAGTCAATAAAACAAATCGCCGTCAAAGCTTCCGCCGCGCGGGACGCCTTTGTTCTCAAAAACGCGCCTGTTTAATTCTTTTGCCGCGTTATATCCCATCATTTTCTGCCGGTTGTTCATCGCGGCTACTTCGATGATAATCGCCAGATTCCGTCCCGGCATCACCGGGATCTTGACGGAAGGAATTCGAATCCCGAGAATTTCGGTATAGTGGTCCTCGATCCCTACCCGATCATACTCTTTTCCGTCTACCCAGCGCTCGAGATCTACCACCAGCTGAATATTTTCCGTCATTTTCACGGCGCCTACGCCGTAAAGACGCTTCACGTCCAGGAACCCGATTCCCCGGATTTCCAGCATATGGCGAATGACCTCCGGTGCCGAGCCGACAAGCGTTTTACTGGAAACGCGGCGAATTTCAACAATATCGTCCGCTACAAGCCGGTGTCCCCGTTTAACAAGCTCCAGTGCGGTCTCGCTTTTTCCGACACCGCTGTTGCCCGTGATCAAAACGCCTTCGCCGTAAACCTCAATAAAGCAGGCGTGTTTTATCGTCCGCGGCGCCAGCTGTACGCAAAGATAACGGTTAAGCTCGCTGTGAAAGGCGGTCGTCGTTTCCTCCGTGCGCAGGATGGGAATGTTGTATTTGACGGCAAGCTCCAGCATGTTTTCGCAGGGGGCAAGCTTCCTGGCTATAATCATGCAGGGAAATCCGATCTGAAACAGAGGCTCCATCCTGCGGATCCGTTCTTCTGAGGAAAGCGCATACAGGTACTGCATTTCGACGTTTCCGAGAAGCTGGATGCGGTCATTGGCAAAATTATCCGCATAGCCAGCCAGCTCCAGGCCGGGCCGGTTGATATCCGGGCCGTCCAGAAAAATGTGATCGATCTGATCCTCGCAGCAAAGGACCTCGAGCTCCTCATCCTTCACGATTTTTGAAAGACAAACGTTGTATTTTTCCTCCATACGGATCGCCTCCGGTTTAAAATATTATAATTGCTTAAAGCGGTAGCCCGCGCCCCATACCGTCTCGATATACTGCGGTTTCGACATGTCTTTTTCTATTTTTTCCCGCAGTTTATTAATATGTACCGTTACCGTAGAAGTTTCGCCGAATGAATCTACGCCCCAGATCCGGTCGAACAGCTGGTCTCTGCTGAAAACCACGTTCGGATTGGAGGCTAGGAACACCAGAAGATCAAACTCTTTATTTGAAAGCATAATCTCCTTCCCGTCCACATATACGCGCCGCGCCGGTTTTTCAATTCTGAGACCGCCCGTTTCTATAATATCGTTTTTGTCTGCAGCCCCCTCGCCGCTCTTCGAAACGAGCCGTTCATAGCGGTTAATATGCGCCGTTACCCGAGCCACCAGCTCGCTCGGACTGAACGGTTTCACGATGTAGTCGTCCGCCCCCAGACCAAGACCGCGTATTTTGTCGATTTCCTCTTTCTTGGCTGTGGCGATGATCAGCGGCACGTCCTTTTCCTTCCGGATTCTTCTGCAGATTTCAAAGCCGTCCATGCCGGGCAGCATGATATCCACGATAACGCAGGCAAAGTTTTCTTCCAGCGCAGACTTCAGCCCGTCGGGCCCGTTCAGCTCCGTCCTTGTCTCATAGCCGTTTGCCTCTAAGTAATCGCGCTCCAGCGCTGAAATATTTTCATCATCCTCTATGATCAGAATCTTCTTTTTCTCCATTTTCGTCCTTCCTTTCATCTATGATTTGTTCCTCCACGGGAAGAGCGATGTATATCGTCAGTCCCTCTCCGATATTGCTCTCTGCCCAGATTCTTCCCCCATGGCTCGTCACAATCTGCTTTGCGATCGAAAGCCCCAGGCCGCTTCCTTTTACAGGGTTCGTGCGGGCGGGATCATTTCGATAGAAAGAATCAAATATTTTTCCCGTCAGGCTGGAATCTATCCCCTCTCCGTCGTCTTTCAGTGCGATCAGCACTTCCCCATTGTCCTCCGTAACGGCGACATAAAAGCTGCCGATCTCGTTTTTCTTATACTTTGCGCTGTTGTCCGCAATATTGATCAGGACGCGCGCGAACTGCCCGCGGTCCAGCATCACATACACGGGATTTGGGCAGAGATTTGCATAGGCAAGGCACATTTTTTTCTTTTCCAAAGAAAATTTAAGCTCCTCACAGCATTGTGAGATATAATTTCCAATTTCTACATGCTCGAAATTGAACGGAACTTTATCAAGATCCAGCTTGGAAAACAGAAACAGATCGTCAACCAGACGGTCCATTTCTTCCGCCGTATTATAGATCGTCGTCAGATATTTCTGCCGTTTTTCCGGAGAGTCCGCGATTCCGTCGATCAGTCCTGAAACGTAGCCCTTAATGGAAGTCAGCGGCGTGCGCAGATCGTGCGAGATTCCCGCGATCATTTCCTTGCGGTCCTCCTCATAGGCTTTCTGTTTTTCATTCGATTCTACGAGCTTTTCCCGCATCTGCTCAAATTTCTGCAATACGTCCGTAATTTCGTCATCGCCCGTATAGTTGATTTCAAAATCAAGATTTCCTTCGCTGATTTTCTGGGCCGCTTCTTTCAATTTATTCAGGGGGCTCATAATGCTGTTGGAAAGCGCGACAATCAAAACAAAATTAATAATAATAATGACAATAGAGCCCAGAATGGTAATTGAGCGGACCGCATCATTGATATTTTGCGCGGCATCACGCCAGTAGCGGCTGTTTTCGTTGCGGAATTCCATCGTCCCCATATGATCGTTGTACAGAAGCACCTCCGCTTCTCCGTCCGCATCATTCAAATCAATGTTTGCGTAATACAGAAAGCTGTCGGAATCCGAATATAGAATTGTCTTTTTATTCTGAGCCAGTGTGTCGTTGAGCAGGATCGCACCTGCATAAATTTCGTTTGCGGTCTCTCCGCCGTTCAGATAAACCGCTGCTCCGTTGATCAGAATATACGCCTTGGAAGCTGTTTTCGTGATATACTCGTCAATCCTGGCATAATCCGCATGCTCCTGGATCTGATACGGGGCCTCCGTTGTCATGTCGATCATCCCGTCAAACAAAATCTGCAGCTCATATACCGAAATCGAATCCTCATGATAATCGGGAATTTCCAGGCTGCTGACATCATTTCTGATATACGTCATCAGAAAAATCCGCATGATGTAAAAAGACAGCACCATAACAAGCGCAAGCAAAAAAAGCAGCATTATCACATTTGAGAATAGAATTCTTTTTTTTACGCTCATATCAGAAAGTCTCTTTTCTGCTCATAGGAATATAAATACCAGCAGGAGAACTCCATCAAAGATCAGAATTCCGATTCCCGTCCTTTTGATTCCGTTCATATCCTCCCAGACAGGATTCTCCTCCTCCGGCTTTTTATATAAAATGTGCCAAAGCTCTTCCGCTTTTCCGATGATCACGCCGCCCGTCACGGCAATGATCGCCACCGCAATCGCCTGCCAGATCGTAATGATGGAATCCGTTCCGTAAATCATGGAAATAAAGACGCGCTCCGTAAATCGCTCATACGGCTCTCCCGTTTTCTGGGCTTCCTCTGCATCCTCCTCGTAATGCCATTCTACAGCGGCATTGTTTTTCTGCGACCCGCTGACCGTATAATAATATGCATATGGCTGCGTCAAATAGTCCTGCAGCGTTTCGTCGTATGCTTCTCTGATGTAAAGATGCAGCGTATACGATCCGTCCGCGTTTTCCAGCGTTCCGGTCATCACCGTGTCATCCGTAAAATAAAACTCGTAATTTTTCACATTATTTACGGAGCTTTTTAAGATATAGCGTACATTGTCCACCACGCCCGAGCGATTTTCCAGCTTTGTGCGTGTCAGAAAGGTAAGCAGTCCCAAAAGAAGCAGGCAGGACATCAGGATGAAAAAGTTTCGGCCTTTATTCATAATGCGCTCCGTTCCTTCGCCGCTTCGGCATATAATTTCTGTGCGGTTTCCGGGCTGTCCTCGCCCGTTCTGTTTTTGATCGGCGCAAATTCGCGTTCCCGCTCTACGCGCAGAATTCCCATTTTCTGATAAAAAGAGAACGCGTCGAAAAGAAAGGATTCAAATTTATATGCGTTCGGCCGATCCGGCTCGATCCTCCGTCCCTGGGCGTCGATGTAGGAGGCTTTTTTGCAGGCGGCGTGATACGGAAGGCCCTCCTCTCCCATTTTGTCGAAAACGTCGACTCGGAACAAATTGCACAAAATATGCGCATCTCCGTATACAAAAGCGCCTGCGCCGTCTCTCTGCTCTGCCAGCTCCGCAGGGATTTCCGTATATTCTATTACAAACGGGCGCCCGTTTTTTCTGCAGAAAACACCAGCCTTTTCATAGGCGTCTCTTTTAATAATGGATTTTCCACCAAGCTCATAATGATTTGCCGCAAGATAACCGATCAAAAGGGGATCTGCCGGGCGCGCCAGCACGTTGTCGATGCCTCCGGTATAAACCCATTCGATTCCGCGCCGTTTCAGATCCTCCGTTACGCCGCGCTTCAGCATTGCGCGGAATATGCCTCCGTGTCCGTCCGCGCCTTCTCTGATTTTATATTTTTCTTCCAGGAGAAGCTTCCCGTTCTGATCCAGCATCGGAAGCATGAATTGACGGAAAAACACGACGTCCTCCTCGGGATATCCGAAGAAACCATTTTCCCGGAAAAACCGTTTTGTTTCCGCATCATTCTCCTCGCTTGTCATAATATACCACGGAATGGTTCTTCCGCATTCCTCTGAACGCGCCTTCAATCGGCGGCATTGAATTTCAAACAGCGAAATTTCCTCCGGAACGCAAATCCGAAACGTTCCCTTGGGGCCGGGATGACCAAGCCGCGTTCCCTGACCGCCTGCCATCGTAACCGCCGCATATTTTCCGTCCCTTAGGATTTCCATGCCGCGAAGATAATAGTTTTGCTTTTCCTGCGTCGTCCACGCCGCTTCCACTGCGCAGGGAATCGGCTCGATTCCGGCGGGCGGCTCCGCTTTTTGTTCCTGTGTCTGACGGAACAGCCGTTCCATAAGGGCAAAATCAATCGTTTCCAGCTGGTTTTCAAGCTGGCTTTTCTCTGCGGCACTCAATTCCCCGTAAAATCCGATCAGGTGTGCCTGTCCATAGAGATTCAGCTTTTCGCGCATTTCTTCCGATACCATTGCGTGCTCCTTGCATAAAATAGGATGCCATTATTTTACTCTAAATTAAAAGCATTGGCAATATCTACGGGTTTTTAAGGATTTTGCTGAAATATCCGCCGAGCTCCTCTTCCGGACAGTTCAGCTCGATACAGCGGTCTTTTCCCATTCCTGTGCAAAAAACCGTTTCATTTGTCACGGGCCGGCAAGTCATACGTCCGGCTTCGGAAAGCTTATAATAGCGGCCTTCCCCCTCAAAGGCAAAATGCACGGCCGTCAGATCATAGGATGCGTTCAGGCAGGTTTTCTCTGTGCGCATCGCGGCAAGGTATTGCCGATAGGAAAGATCAATCGGATGATCCTCGAAGGCTGCCGTTTCTTCCGGATCAAAGCCGGACAGCACGCCCGCTCCCGTTTCAAACGGACTGTAGAAAATGGGGACACGAATTTCTTCAGAGAATTTTCGAAAGGCGTCGGCATCACATTCGACATTGAATTCCTTTTGGGCTTTCCGTTCGCAGCCTGCCATCGTTATAAACGCGTACACTTTTCGTTCCAAAAGCTCCTGCGCCGCGTCCATCAGCTCCGCAATGTTGTTCAGCATCCCAATCGTAATAAAGACGACGCTTTTGTCCTCCGCGGCTTTCAGTACTTTCTGATAAAGCTTTACCGCGGATTCCGGCTCGTACGTTCCAACCGGACGGTACCTCGTGCGGAAGCGTTCCGAAAGCAGCCGGTTGTAATGCTGCGTATCCGGTCCGTCCCAAAATCCTTTTCGGTCGGTCATTCCGATCGGGATATCGGCAGCACCGCAGTACCGCCCGATTACATCGATCGCCCCGCAGCCATATGCATTTGACGTACAATTACAGATTCCGGAAACCTTGATTCCGTATTTTTTCGAGAAATGATGAAGCAGCGCCAGCGCACCTACATCGTCGCAGTCCGGTCCGATATCCGTATCCAGTAAGATTTCGCGTTTAACGCGTTTCAGCGGCTCGTATTCCATTGGCATTCTCCTTTCCTCCGTCTATTTTTCTCTTGATTTCCTTTCCTTCCGCAAACAGAGCCCGCAGCGTGCCTGTATCCTCGTTTTCCAGGGCTTCTTTATATTTTCCAAGAGCTTCAAGAAGCGTATTCAGTTCGAAAATAACGTTTTCTCTATTTTCCATGCAAAGCTCCGCCCACATGGCTTCATTAAGCCACGCGACACGCGTAAGATCCTTATAGCTTCCAGCAGAAAAGCCCTTATGATCCTGGGCGGTGGGACTCTTTACATATGCGTTGGACACAATGTGCGCAAGCTGTGAAGTAAACGCGATGAGCTGATCGTGTTTTTCTGCGCTTGTTATGGAGAAATGGCCGAACCCCGCAGGCGCCAGAAGCGTTTTGATACGGTCGAAAAGGCTCATGTCGTCATATACCGGCGGTACGAGAATCATATAGGCGCCTTTAAAAAGCCCTGCCCTGCTGTATTTAAAGCCGGAATATTGTGTGCCGGCCATAGGGTGACCGCCTACAAACGTAAAACCGTATTCCTCTGCAATGGCGAAGCAGGCCTTGCATACGCTGCGCTTCGTTCCGCAGCAGTCAATGACGACCGTTTTCTGTGAAAGATGCGGCGCGGCATTTTTCAAATATGCAATCGCTGCCTCCGGATATACGCAGAGCAGCAGTAAATCGCACGCCTGCAGATTCTGAACGGCAAGCTCCTGGTCTACGGCTCCGTCAAGCAGCGCGAAATCAAGAATCCTGGCGTCGGTATCACACCCGTATACGGTGTGGCTTCCTGCGCTTTTATAAGCCTTTGCAAAGGATCCGCCAATCAGTCCCAGTCCCACAATGCCGATTTTCATTCCGCAGTCACCTCGCGGATTTTTCTGATCTTGTCAGCAGTATCGGCGAACTGCTCGGGCGTCAGGGACTGCGCGCCGTCGCAAAGCGCGTGTACGGGATCATTATGCACCTCGATCATAACGCCGTCCGCGCCCGCTGCTGCGGCGGCCATTGCGAGCGGCTTTACCAGGCGGGCGATCCCCGATGCATGGCTGGGATCCACAACGACCGGAAGATGCGTCAGCTCACGCAGCATCGGCACCGCAGAGATATCAAGCGTGTTTCTCGTATAGGTCTCAAAGGTTCTGATCCCGCGCTCGCAGAGGATAACGTTTTCGTTGCCGCCTGCCATAATATATTCTGCGCTCATCAGGAGCTCTTTCAAATTGTTTGCAAGCCCGCGTTTCAGAAGAATCGGCTTGCGGGTATGTCCAAGCTCCTTTAACAAATCGAAATTCTGCATATTCCGTGCTCCGACCTGTATAATATCCACCTGTTCAAACAGAGGCAGATGATTTGCGTTCATAATCTCAGTAATAATCGGCATGCCCGTGATTTTCTTCGCTTCCAGAAGATATTCGATTCCGTCCGCCTTCAGCCCCTGGAAATCGTAGGGAGACGTTCTCGGCTTGAAGGCGCCGCCTCTTAAAATCGAAGCGCCGGCCTCTTTCACTTTTCTCGCCACCTCGATAATCTGCTCCGGAGACTCAACGGAACAGGGGCCGGCAATGATTGCGAAATTTCCCCCGCCGATCCGAACGTCGCCGATCTCTACGATCGTATCATCCGGATGGAATTTTCGATTGGCATTTTTAAACGGTTCGCTGATTCGCTTGACTGCCTCTACAATATCCAGGCTTTCGAGAAGCTCCGTGTCGATCTGCTTCGTGTCTCCGATCAGGCCGATGATCGTCTGATATTTTCCCTTTGAAACATGAACGTCCAGACCTCTTGAGCGGAACCATCTGCAAAGATTTTCAATCTGCTCTTCCGTTACGCCGGGTTTTAATACTGTTACCATTAAGATTCCTCCTTTTGAAAAAAAATACCGTACAGGCGTTTCTGCCGTACGGTATCATGTTCGATCAGATTGGGAAGCGGTTTGAAAACCGGTGATTCTACGCAGCAGAAACTTCTCTTACTTTATCAGATAAGCAATAAAAGTAAAAGTAAAAAAAGTAATATGCCTTTGTAAAAAGATTCCGTTTCAATGTGCAGCCTCCATGCTTCGGTTACAAACGGTATTGTAATACGGAATAGATTCTCTGTCAACTCAAAAAGCGGTCGATCAGCTGAAATCCCTTTTCAATGTAAATCCCCGTTTCTGCCGCATCGCGTTCATTGTATTCCGCCGAAGCGCTGCGGATTCCGGCGCGGTCTCCTTCATAGATCATGTAGGGCACCGGGGCGTGCGTGTGTGTCCTGAGGGCCAGCGGCGTCGGATGATCCGGCAGTACCAGAATCCGATACGGTTCGCCGGTGTTTTCCAGATAGTCCCAGACCTTTTTGAGGATCCTTTGATCCAGATATTCGATCGCGCGTACCTTATTTTGAATTTCCTGCCTGTGTCCGCATTCATCCGGCGCTTCCACATGCAGGTATACGAACTCCCCGCCGCTGCGGAAAAAGGCAATGGCGGCGTCCGCTTTCCCCTCGTAGTTGGTATCGATGTTTCCGGTTGCCCCGGGCACGTCCGGGACCTCCATGCCCGCACAAATTCCCAGGCCCTTCACAAGATCCACGGCGGAAATCACGGCGCCTTTTACGTGATGTCTGTCGTAAAAGCTGTCAAAAGACGGCTTTCTCCCCTGGCCCCAGAGCCATACGGAGGACGCGGGCCGCAGGCCGTTCTGAATCCGGCGGAGATTTACGGGATGATCCTTTAAAAGCGCGCGGCTTTTCCGCATAAGATCATAAAGCATCGCGGCGGTTTCTCCCTTTGGAAGAAAAGGTGCGATTTTTTTGCCGGATATGTCGTGCGGCGGAGTGAAATGCAGATCCGCCGTCTTTTGGTGCTTCAAAACGACACAGTGGCGATAGCTGACGCCCGGGTAGAAATGGATCTGATCGGTTCCGAGCTTTTGATCAAGAAAGCGAATCAGCTCGCCGGCCTCTGCCGTCGTAATTTCATCCGAGCTGTAATCCACCATCGTCGTATCCTCGTAGCGTGCCTCGTCGGATAGAGTAACAAGATTGCAGCGGATCGCAATATCGTCTTCCGCCAGATCAATTCCCATGCTGACCGCCTCAAGCGGCGATCTTCCGGTATAATACCGGTCCGGATCATAGCCGAGAACGGACATGTTCGCAATGTCGCTTCCGGGCGGATTCAGATGATCGGGCACTGTCTTTACGAGACCGAGCTCCGCATATTTGGCCATATGATCCATGACCGGTTTGTTTGCCTTCTGGAGAGGCGTCTGATTTCCAAGCTCCTTCACCGGATCGTCCGCCATTCCGTCTCCTAACAGTACAAAAAATTTCATCGTCTGCCGTCCTTTCTGTTTTCACGTCGGCTCAATCTTATTTTATTCCGTTATCCTGTCCAAAAGTTTCGCAGAGCGCTCAATAAAGCGCGTCATTGCATCCGCCTCCATCGGCTGATGGGCGAGCTTTGCCAGATCGTAGATCTGACCGCAGATCAGCTCCGTGTCTTCGGAGGCCGCGCCGCTTTCTTTTATCTGCCGCAGCTTCTGCACCGTTTTATTAGAGGCATTCAAGACGAGCGTAACGTCATTTTCCGTCGGAAATCCGAGAGAGCCGTACATTTTTGCCATTTCCTGCATTCTTCTGGCTTCTTCTGACAGGAGCAGGATCGCCGGCATTGGCGATTTTATGGCCTCAGCCCTGACGGTAAGCTTTTCATTTCCAGAAACTTTCACAAAGTCTTCTTTACACAGCTCCGCCAGCTGCTCGAGCTCTTCTTTGGAATACGCTCCGGACGGGTCCTTCATATTCTCCGTCACATCGGCATCCACCCGCACGAATTTGACCTTTCCCGGATTTTTGTATTCCAGAAAGCTGATAAAGTGATTGTCCAGAGGTCCGTCCAGCACGGCGATTTTTACGCCGCTGTCTTTATACATATTAACATACTGCGCCTGCTGAAGCGTATCGTCGATATAATGGATCGCATTTTGATCTCCCATTTCTTCCAGCGTGAGATATTCCCCGTCCGTTGTTTTGAATACGATCGCCTCTTTCACCTTATCAAAAAACTTTTCGTCCTTCAGGCAGCCAAACTTTACAAAGGGATTGATATCATCCCAATATTTGCAGTAGGTTTCCTTTTCCGTATTGAACATCCCGGTCAGCTTGTCCGCTACTTTTTTCGTGATATGCGTCGATATTTTATTCACGTACCCGTCGTTCTGCAAAAAGCTCCGCGATACGTTCAGCGGAAGATCCGGGCAGTCGATCGCGCCCTTGAGGAGCATAAGAAATTCCGGCAGGATTTCTTTTACATTATCGGCTACAAACACCTGGTTATAATAAACCTTTATCACTCCCTCGAGCGTGTCGTACTGACTCTTGAGCTTTGGGAAATACAGAATTCCTTTCAGGTTGAAAGGATAGTCGATATTCAGATGAATCCAGAAGAGCGGTTCGTTATAATCATGGAACAGCGTCCTGTAGAATTCCTTATATTCTTCGTCCGTGCAGTCCTTTACCGGCTTCACCCAAAGCGGAGTCGTGTTGATCGGCTTCGGCGCTTCCGGCTCTTTCGGCGCTTCGTTTTCGGAAGCATCCTGCTTTTGCTCGGCCTTTTCAGCCTCAGCCGCTTTTTTCTGTTCCTCCTCCACATCGATAAAATACAGATTGATGGGAAGGAAGGAAAAATATTTCCGCAGCGTTTCTCTGAGCTTGAAGGCGTCCAGATATTCTTTGCTGTCTTCCGCGATATGCAGCGTAATATAAGTACCGCGCTCTTCCGTTTCCGAAGGCGTTATGGCATAATCCATGCCGCTTACGCTTTCCCAGTGAACGGCCTCCGCGCCCTCCTGATAGGACTTCGTATCGATTTCCACTTTATCGGACACCATGAACACCGAATAAAAGCCCAGACCGAAATGGCCGATAATCTGCGCGTCATCCGTTTTTCCCTGGTATTTTTCCAGGAAATCCTTCGCGCCGGAGAACGCAATCTGATTAATATATTTGACGACCTCTTCCTGCGTCATACCGATCCCGTTATCAAAAATCGTAATCGTTCCGGCTTCTTTGTCAAGAGAAACTTCAATTTTCCATTCCGTTTCTTCGACGCTCGCCTCGCCTACGGAAATCAATTTTTTCAGCTTACTGATCGCGTCGCTTGCGTTCGATACAACCTCCCGCAAAAAGATATCTTTCTCTGAATAGAGCCATTTTTTTATAATAGGAAATATATTCTCCGTACTGATTGATACGGAGCCCTGCATGTTTTCCATACCAAAACCTCCTGTGAATAAATGTAATATAAAATAAGAACAGTTGTAATTTTAATCTCTTTTCCGCGATTGTCAAGCAGGAACAAAAGGCGCTAAGGAGCGGGTTTTACCCTCCCAGCATGGCGATCAATATTCCGGAAGCGACAGCCGAACCGATCACGCCGGCCACATTGGGGCCCATCGCATGCATGAGCAGATAATTGTCCGGATCTTCCTCTCTTCCAACCTTCTGCGCGATCCTGGCAGCCATCGGGACCGCCGATACGCCAGCCGCTCCAATCAGCGGGTTGACCTTTCCCTTTGTTACGAAGCACATGATTTTACCGAACAAGACGCCGAATGCGGTTCCCATTGCAAATGCGAACATCCCAAGCGCCAGAATCAGGAGCGTTTTGGTATTCAGAAAATTCTCGGCGCTTGCCGTAGAACCAACCGAAATTCCGAGCAGGATCGTTACGATATTCATCAATTCATTTTCTGCCGTTTTTGCCAGACGCTCCGTAACGCCGCATTCCCGGAGCAGGTTTCCGAGCATAAGCATTCCCACCAGCGTCGCAGCCGAAGGCAAAAGCAGAGAAACAACAAGCGTCACAAGGATGGGAAATATGATTTTTTCCCTTTTGCTGACCTCCCGCAGCTGCGTCATTCTGACGGCGCGCTCCTTTTTGGTCGTCAGAAGGCGCATGATCGGCGGCTGGATCACGGGAACAAGCGCCATATATGAATATGCCGCAATCGCAATGGATGGCGTCAGGTGCTCTGCCAGCGCCTGCGCCGTGAAAATCGCTGTCGGTCCATCCGCACCGCCGATGATCGCCACGGCGCCGGCCTCCGCCAGCGTAAAGCCCAAAAGCGACGCGCCGATGAATGTGACGAAAATCCCGATCTGAGCGGCAGCGCCCAGCAGCAGGCTGCTGGGATTGGCGATCAGCGGCCCGAAATCCGTCATGACGCCGATTCCCAGAAAGATCAGAGGCGGATAGATTTTTAAAGCCACGCCCTGATATAAATAATACAGCAGGCCGCCCTCGTCCGCAGAAGACAGGCCTGCAAGCGGAAGGTTTGCAAGCAGCATTCCGAACGCGATCGGCAGCAGCAAAAGCGGTTCGAATTTTTTTACGATGGCGAGATAAATCAAGACCAGGGATAGCAGCAGCATCACCAGCGTCTGCCAGCCGCCGTCCTTGAAATATGAAATAATATAATAAAAGCCGGATTCCCTTAACAGGTCACCCACCGTTTCGAAAAAAGCATTCATGGCCGAGCTCTCCCTTTATCGTATTCTGCGGGGAGTTTTGCGGAACGCTACCACTCGGAAGCGTCCGGGATCGGCGTTTTCCCCCGTTTCGCTCCGGTAGGCGGCCACCGCCGCAGTCAGTACGCAAATCAGAGACAGCGCTTCCCCGTCGCTGGCCTGCCCCATTGAAGCAGGCGTCTCTTCCGGAGCCATGCGGAGCGTTTCCTGCTGTTTTTCATTACTTTCTTCTGATTTTCCGCCGGCAGCTTTCCGAAAAAGCATCAGCAGCAGCGTCAGAATCACAAGGATCGCAAACACCAGTACAATACCTATGACGACGACTTTTACAACCATACGTTCACCCTCTCTCTTAGGCGGATTCGTTTCCCGAGCGCCCGCGGCGTGTTGATATATACTTTTTAAGATTAGCACGTTTTTCGAAAAAGGTCAATCTGCTCTGGCGAATTTCACGATTGATTTGCAGGTCTGAGAATGATATAATAAGATACGTTGTTTTTTTTATAAAAATAACATACCCCGCTATGTTGCACTTTATTATACATAATAAGGAGTCCTTTTCATGCAGCCTGCCTTTAATAACGAGCTTTACATCGAAAAACAAACAAAGCATATCAGAGAACGAATCGGCCTGTTCGGCGATAAGCTGTATCTGGAATTTGGGGGTAAAATTTTCGATGATTATCACGCCGCGCGCGTTCTGCCCGGCTTCGCTCCCGACAACAAAATCAAACTGCTTTTGGAATTCAAGGAAATATGCGAAATACTGTTCTGCATCAACGCCGCCGATATCGAGAAGAATAAAATTCGGGCGGATCTGGGCATCACTTACGATTTGGAGGTCCTGCGCCTGATCGATTCCATAAGGGGACTTGGGCTGCTGGTAAACAATGTCGTAATTACGCAGTACAGCGGGCAGCAGGCTGCCGACATGTTCCGCAGCAAGCTGGAAAAGCGCGGCATTCATACGTATTTACATTATCCCATTCCCGGATATCCCGGAAACGTGGATCTGGTTGTCAGCGATGAGGGATACGGCAAAAATGAATTTGTCGAAACGACGCGCCAGCTCGTCGTCGTAACCGCTCCCGGCCCGTGCAGCGGAAAAATGGCCACGTGTCTTTCTCAGCTTTATCACGAGCATCAAAGGGGCGTTCAGGCCGGCTACGCAAAATTTGAAACGTTCCCGATCTGGAACCTGCCGCTCAAGCATCCCGTTAATCTCGCTTACGAGGCGGCGACCGCCGATCTCAAGGACGTCAATATGATCGATCCTTATCATCTGGAGGCATACAATATCCGCACGGTAAATTACAACAGGGATATCGAGGTTTTCCCGGTTGTCAAAACGATCCTCAAGCGGATTCTCGGGAAAAACGTTTATCTTTCTCCAACAGATATGGGCGTCAATATGGCCGGCTATGCAATCGAAGACGACCAGCAAGTCCGCGCCGCCGCAAACGAGGAAATTATCCGCAGATACTTTAAAATCCGCTGTGATTTTATCCAGGGACTGGTCGATGCGGAAACTGTGGAAAAAATCGAGCTGATCATGAATGAGGCCGATCTGAAGCCCTCAGACCGCAAGGTCGTACAGCCCGCACTGGAAAAGGCGCGCTTGAAAAATGCGCCGGCGATGGCCATGCACCTTCGCACGGGAGAGATCGTGACCGGACGCAGCACAAATCTTATGACCGCCGCCGCAAGCTGTACGCTGAACGCTTTAAAAGTCCTGTCCGGCCTGGACGACGCCATGCTTCTGATCGCGCCTGTAGTGCTTGAGCCGATTTTACGCCTGAAAAAAGATATTTACGGCTCGGACAAGCCGCTGCTCAGCCTGGAGGAGGTTCTGATTTCCCTGAGCATTTCTGCCGTTACAAACACCATGGCGGATATCGCATTGAAAAATTTGGACCGGCTTTCCGGCTGTGAAGCACATTCCACAGTGATATTATCGCCGGGCGACGATATTGTTTGTAAAAAATTGGGGTATAATTTAACGTGCGAGCCTGCCTTTGCCAGCAACGATCTTTATGACGGAAAATAAAAAATAAGTTGGGAGCTGTTTTTATGAATTCTTCTCCGGCGGTGCTGTACATCGTAGTGCCATGCTATAACGAATGCGAGGTTTTTCCGACGACAGCGGCGGAGCTTACGAAGCTTGTCACCTCTCTTTCGGAGGAGGGAAAAATTTCCGAAAAAAGCCGAATTCTCTTTGTAGACGACGGAAGCAAGGATAATACCTGGGAGCTGATCGACGCGGAATACAGGAAAAACAAATATATCTGCGGGCTTAAGCTGGCCGGGAACGTTGGTCATCAAAACGCGCTGTTTGCCGGTCTGATGGCTGCAAAGGACCTATGCGATATTTCCGTTTCCATCGACGCCGATCTGCAGGACGATACGCAGGCGATCCCCCAAATGATAGACAAGTACTATGAGGGCTGCGATATCGTTTACGGAGTGCGCAGCGGCCGGAAGACCGATTCCTTTTTCAAGCGCACGACCGCGCAGGGCTTTTATAAATTCATGAAGGGCATGGGAGTAAAAACAGTATATAATCATGCAGATTTTCGCCTGATGAGCGCGCGCGCGATGGCGCAGCTTGGAAATTACGAGGAGCGCAATATGTTTTTAAGAGGGATCGTGCCGCTGATCGGTTACAAAACGGACTGCGTATATTATGAAAGAAAAGAGCGTCTGGCCGGAGAGTCGAAATATCCTCTTAAGAAAATGCTCAGCTTCGCCTTTGACGGAATCACGTCCTTCAGCATTAAGCCCATCACGCTGATTTCGGCCGTTGGGATCCTCATTATCGTCGTATCAATCATTGCGGCGATCTATTCGCTGATCTCCTATTTCTGCGGAAACACTACGCCGGGCTGGACTTCCCTGATTCTTTCCATCTGGTTCCTGGGCGGCGTGCAGCTCGTTTCTATCGGTCTGATCGGTCAGTACATCGGCAAAATCTATGTGGAGTCCAAGCATCGGCCGCGTTATAATCCTGAAATATTTTTATCTGACGAAACAAGAGCCGAGGAAACGAAATAATTTTTAATGCCCTCCGCAAGCCGTTCCTGATAGGCTTCGGTATTCAGCAGACGGTCTTCCCTTTCATTGGAAAGAAAACCGCATTCCACAATAATACAGGTGTTTTGGCACCAGTTGATCCCTGTATAGGCGTCTGAACGGAACACGCCGCGGGAAACGGCTCCCGTTTCAGCGCAAAGAAATTGGATCAGCGATTCCGCTTTCTGGAAATCGTCCTCCGATCGTTTGCGGTATTCCGGCGTTCCGTCTCCCTCGCCTCTGACATAAAGCTCGATGCCCTCGACCGTCTCCGTTTCCGCAGAATTGCAGTGGATCCGAAGGGTTATATCCGCACCGAAGCGATTCGCGGCTTCCGCGCTTTCGCGATTAGACAGATCGACGGCGTGGATTTCCCGCGTCATATAAACCTCCGCGCCGAGCGAGGAAAGCTTTTCCCTTATTTTTTGTGCAATTGATAAATTTAAAACGTATTCGTCTGTGCCGGTAAAATTTCCGCGAGCTCCGGAAGTACATTTCGCTTTTCGTTCCTCATTCCATGGCGCGCAGAATTCCATTTCCGCGTTTCCGGCGGCCTGATGCCCGGGATCGATGCAAATTCGCCAGCCTTTTAAAACGCATTCCTCCCGTATCGCTTCCTCGGCTTCCGGAGTAGGCTCGGAAGGGTGCGGAGTTTCTTCCCCCGGAGAGCGCGCCGGTCCGGAAACCGGCGCGGACGAACCGGAGGAATGCTCCTGCCGTACGGTTTCAGCGGTACAGGAGGAAAGGCAAAGGCAAAGAGAAAAAAAGTACAATGCGCTTTTCTTCATGATGCAAATCCGCTCCGTTTTCGTTCCTATCGCAGCGCTTCGATCTGATGCTTTCCACAAGGCAGATGCAGAACCAGGCAATCTCCTTCCCTGGGAAAGCTGTCTGCTGCGTAAACCTTGCCGTCTACGGTTACCGTTTCCGCATTCGGATCAAACACGGGCAGATACAGCGTTGCGTAGGATTCCTTCGGAACCGTAACAATATAGGTAAAAGTATCCTCTTCCATGTACCATGCCGCCTCTATCGTTCCGGAAACGGATTCGTAGGAAGCGCGTACCCATTGGATTCGTTCCTGGCCGCAGGGCATTTCGGACTCTTGGCGTGTGTCCGGCTTTGGGCGGAAAAGAATATGCTTAAAGCCCGGCTTTTCCTCGTCGGTGTCGATTCCCGCCATATATTTATACATCCATTCTCCCACCGCACCGTAGGCATAATGATTGAAGGAGTTCATCCCGACGTCTCCGAAGCCGCTTTCCCTGGTATAAGAATTCCAGCGCTCCCAGATTGTCGTCGCTCCCTGATATACGCTGTAAAGCCAGGAAGGATTTTCTTTCTGCAGCAGCAGAGAGTACGCAAGATTTCCCTCTCCGATTTCACTTAGCGTCTGATTCAGAATTGCGGATCCAACAAAGCCCGTGCTCAGCCGGTATCCGTTTTTTACAATTTTTTCGGCCAGAGCCTTTCTTGCTGCTTCTCGGCAATCCTGCGGAAGTAAATCAAATTTCAGCGCCAGAAGATATGCCGTCTGAGAGGTCTGCTTCAGAGTTCCGTCCGGATTCAGATAAACATTCTGAAAATGGCGGCAGATCTTTGCATACAGGTCGCGGTATTCCTCTGCTCTTTCCGCATATTCGTCATCCGGTTTTTTCGACAGAGCAGCCGAGGCCTTGCTGACAAGCAGCGCGTCGTAAGCGTAATAGGCGATGCTGATCAGCCGGCTTTCCGTGGGTTCATAAGCAAGCCAGTCGCCATAGGTCTGATGAGGGCCCTCCAGATTCGTAACACTGAGGTAATCCATATAGTCCAGCATGGAAGAATAGCATTCTTCCAAAATGCTGAGATCCCCGTACATTTTATAAATAATATACGGTACGATAATTCCCGCGTCGCTCCACGCTGCGCCGCCCTCGCCGACTACGCGCGAGCGCGGAATCACGTCAGGGAACGCGCCGTATTCCCGCTGACTGTCTCTGGCATCCTGAAGCCATTTATGGAAAAATGCGCATACGTTTGCGTTATAAGCCGCCGTGCAGGCAAAAACCTGCGTATCTCCCGTCCATCCCAGACGTTCATCCCGCTGCGGGCAGTCCGTCGGAACGCTCAAATAGTTTCCGCGCTGTCCCCAAAGAATATTGCGGAATAGGCGGTTGACGTCGGGATCCGACGTTTCAATGTAACCCGTTTCCTGATTGTCAGAACCGACTACGTCGCACCGGAAGGCCAGCAGCTCAATGTCATCATCTGCGGTCAGCTCAACATAGCGAAATCCGTAAAAGGTAAAAGCCGGCCTGTATTCTTCGCCCGCTTCTTTTCCCCGCAGGGTGTATTTTCCTTTCGCTTTGGCGCTTCTGTAGTTGGCGGTATACAGCGAGCCCTCCGGTCCGTCATTGCCGCGGGACGCCTTTCCACTATCATTCAGCATCTCCGCATGACGGATCACAATTGTCGTATCCTGCGCTCCCCGAACCGTAAAATGTTCCCAACCAACCATATTCTGTCCCATATCGTATATAACCGTTTCGCCCTTTTTCAAAGAAAGCACGGCGTTTTCAGAAGGATTTTCAATCGTGCGGAGCACGCGGATCGCCCCGAAATCCGTCCCATTTTGATCCACGCCGTCATATACAACCGCAGTCAGCGGCTTCATGTCCAAAAACTCGCGGATCCGTACGCTCGGCCCTACTTTCGGTGATACGACGCCTTTAAAATTCTTAAATTCATACGGAACCTTCCATGTCTTGCTCCTGGGATACGACGGCATGGAAATCTCTTCGTAAGAGTCAAAATTCGCATTATATACTTCTCCGTCCCAGAGATCGGCATACCGCACGGGCCCGGAGGTAGTGCCGCGCCAGGTTAGATCAGAACAGATCGTTTCTGTTTCTCCGCTTTCATATATCGTTTCGATGACGCAGAGAAAGGCCGTGTCGTTGTCTCCGTATGTATCAAGAGAAATCCTTCCCTGCCACCAGCCGGAAGAAACCGGTACGGCGACTGCGTTGTCCTGCGCCGCCACATCCGTTACATCGTACGTATAATACAAAACCCTTTTCTCATAATCCGTCCATCCCGGCATCAGTTCGTCCGTTCCGATTTTCCGGCCGTTCATATACAGATTAAAGCAGCCGAGTGCGGTAAGGTGGATCTTGCAGCTTTGAATGCCCTCTTTTAATTTAAACCGCTTGTGGAATACCGGCAGCCCGGAGCCTTTCTCAATGTCGGTCTTCCGGATTTTTGCGTCAATCACGTTCTCCCAAGGATTAATCTTGTTTTTCTTCCCTCGCGCATTCGATTTAAAACTGATCCACATTGCATTTTGAAACAGATTTTCCATACTAAAACCCTCCTATCGTTTCCATTTTCTTTTTTAACAGATTCAGTGAATGTTCTGATATATATCTTTTTCTAAGACGCTTATCCCTGATGCGCCCAAAGCCGTCTTCAGGGATGCCGCGCAGAAGTCCGAAATTAGCCCCCATCGGCTGAAAGTCTGTGCCGGAGTATTCCGAAACGTAGGAAGCAAGCGCCCCGATCTGCGTAGCGCAGGAAAAGACAATCGGTTCGAGGCTGCGCACCGTTCTGGCCGCATTGATGCCGGCGACAAGGCCTGAGGAGGTCGATTCCATATACCCTTCTACACCGGTAATCTGCCCTGCAAAATAGACAGGAATTCCCGTCGTATTTTTGTCTCTGCGCAGACAGTACGTCCGATCCAGCATTTCCGGGGACTGAATGTAAAGATTTTTATGCATTACCCCATATCTTGCATATTCCGCATGCGCAAGCCCTGGAATCATTCCGAATACTCTTTTTTGTTCGCCAAATTTCAGACGCGTCTGGAAACCAACCATGTTGTACAGCGTTCCCTCGCGATTGTCCTGCCGCAGCTGTACGACCGCATAATATTCTTCTTTCGTTTCGGGATGGCGGAGCCCGACGGGCTTCAGCGGTCCGAAGCGCAGGGTATCGATTCCCCGTTTTGCCATAGACTCAACCGGCATGCAGCCCTCGTACAGATCGATGCTGTCAAAATCCTTTACGTCCGCACAGTCTGCATGGATCAGCGCGTCGTAAAAAGTAAAATATTCTTCACGCGACATTGGGCAGTTGATATAGTCCGCGTCGCCTTTCCCATATCTCGCCGCTCGGAACACGAATTCGCTTTCGATGCTTTCTGCCAGGATTACCGGCGCAGCGGCGTCAAAAAAATGCAGCCGTTTCAGTCCGAACATTTCCGCAATTTCATCCGCGAGATTCTTCGCGGTAAGCGGCCCCGTCGCTATGATGACGCATTCGCAGTCCCGGTTTTCGGCAATCAGGTTCCGCACAGAACGGATTTCCTGGCGAATCACTTCAATGTCGGGATGCATTTCCATTTTTTTTGTAATTTCTTCCGAGAAGCGGCTCCGATCTACCGCCAGCGCGCCGCCGGCGGGAACCGTATTGTGATCCGCGCAGGAAATGACAAGTCCCTGCAGTACGCGCATCTCTTCTTTCAGAAGTCCGGATGCGTTTTCCAGGTTTGCCGCTTTAAAAGAATTGCTGCATACAAGCTCCGCCAGCCCTTCAGAAGTATGCGCTTCGGAAAAGCGGTACGGCTTCATCTCGTATAATTTTACTTTTGCGCCATATTTTGCAGCCTGCCATGCCGCTTCACAGCCGGCAAGACCGCCTCCGACAATGTAAACAGCCATAAATGACGTCCTTTATTCTGACTTACTCTTTTTAAAAAAGGAAGTATAATCACATTCCTTGTTGCTGCATTTCAAATATTTTCCCTTTTTCCCCTGAGCGATTTCCAAATATTGTCCGCACTTGGGGCACGGATCTTTTGTCGGTATATTCCAGGAAGAAAACTTGCAGTCGGGATAATTGCTGCACGCGACATACCTCTTTCCGGTTTTTGTTTTGCGGTAAATCAGGGCATGGCCGCACAGGGGGCAATCCGCTCCGACCTCTTCGATGATCGGCTTTGTGTTTTTACACTCCGGATATCCGGGGCAAGCCAGGAACTTTCCGTATTTCCCCGTTTTGATGACCATCATTTTTCCGCATTTATCGCAAGGCACATCGCTGACGGGATCTTCCAGCTTCACATGCTCCAGCTCCTGCGTTGCCTTTTCGACTTCTTTTTCAAAGTCCCCATAGAATTCCCGTACAACATCCACCCAGACTTTGTTGCCCTGTTCTATTTTATCAAGGTTTTCCTCCATCTGCGCCGTAAACTCTATGTTGACGATATCGGAGAAGCTCTTTTTCATGATCTCGTTTACGATTCTCCCCAGCTCCGTAGGATACAGCGCCTTTTTCTCTTTTCCAACATAGCCTCTGGCCTGAATGACGGAAACCGTAGGAGCGTACGTGCTCGGACGGCCGATCCCGTTTTCTTCCAGTGCCTTTACCAGCGTAGCTTCCGTATATCTCGGCGGAGGCTGCGTAAAGTGCTGCTCCGGTTTGATCGCCTCTACGATAACGCGCTCGCCCTGTTCCAAATACGGCAGCTTGTCATCGGCATCTTCTGCCTTTTCATCCGTGGTTTCCTGATATAGCTTTGTATAGCCGGCAAATTTCACTGTCGTTCCCACCGCACGGAAGGTGTGTCCCGAGACGTCAAACTCCACCGTACAGACGCTGTAAATCGCATCCGCCATCTGGCTCGCAATAAAACGCTCATAAATCAGCTTATACAATTTGTATTGATCGCTCGTAAGCTTCTCTTTGATGTCGGCCGGTTTGTATTCGATATGAGCCGGACGGATCGCTTCATGCGCGTCCTGCGCAGCATTCTTGTTCTGATAGATTCTTCTGCGAGCGGGCAGATACGTTTCGCCGAACTCCCGCAGAATCTCCTCTTTCGCCGCAGCCGCCGCTTCGTCGGAAATCCGGGTGGAATCCGTTCTGATATATGTGACAAGGCCGGTTGGTCCTCCGGAGCCGACGCTGACGCCCTCATAAAGAGACTGTACCACCGACATGGTTTTTGATGCGGTAAATCCAAGCTTCCGGGAGGCCTCCTGCTGCAAAGTGCTCGTAATAAAAGGCGGAGGAGGCGATTTTTTCTTTTCCGTTGTTTTCACGGATGCAACAATAAAGTCCTTTCCGAGCACATCCTGATAGACCTTATCCGCTTCCTCCTTTGTTTTCAGCTGGTGCTTCTTTCCGTTTTCTCCAAAATATTTTGCAGTAAACCGATTTGCCTTCAGCGCTTTGTTCGTATCGGTGTCCTTTAAAAGCTCCGCCGTAATGGTCCAGTATTCCTGAGGGACAAAATTTTCAATTTCTTCCTCGCGGTCGCAGACCAGCCGCGTTGCCACGGACTGTACGCGCCCCGCGCTCAGGCCTTTTTTCACTTTCTTCCACAGTACGGGACTGATGGAATACCCGACGAGCCGGTCCAGCACGCGCCTTGCCTGATATGCGTCCACCAATTCCATATTGATCTTTCTCGGTTCCTTAAACGCCTCGGTAACCGCATTCTTCGTCACTTCGTTAAAGGTAACACGGCACACCGCGTTTTCGTCAATATCAAGTATCTTGGACAAATGCCAGGAAATCGCCTCGCCCTCCCGATCCGGGTCGGTTGCAAGGAAAATACGGTCTGCGTCTTTCGCGTCCTTTTTGAGCGCCTTAATCAGGTCTCCCTTCCCGCGGATATTCATATACTGCGGTTTGAAATCGTGTTCTATATCGATTGCGAGCTTGCTCACCGGTAAATCTCTCAGATGCCCTACGGAGGCTTCGACTTTGTATTTTTTGCCTAAAATTCTCCCGATCGTTTTTGCCTTTGCAGGGGATTCCACGATCACTAAATATCCGGACATAAATCACTCAGCCTTTCAAAATTCAAGTGCATTATATAATAATCACAAACCTTCGAAATGTAAAGTTATTATTTTATCAGCCCGTACGTTCCGTCCCGGCCTTTCGTAACAATACCTTTTATTTCGAGCATTGTCAAGGCACTTAAAATACTCGCTGTGCTTCTGTCCGCATCTCGTACGATTTCATCAATATGATAGCTTCCCCGTTTCAGGGCTGCCGCGACGGCCGCTTCCGCCTCTGTAAGTCCGCCGATCCATCCGCACTTTTCCGAAAGAGGCGCGGGCTGCTTCAGTCCGTAATCTTCCAGGATATCAAGATAGGAAGTAACGCAGACGCCCTGAGTCTTCAGCAGTTCATTGCAGCCTTCGGACTGTTCGGAACCAATATTTCCCGGTATTGCATATACCGTTCTGTTTTGTTCATAAGCGCGATCCACGGTAATCATAGCGCCGCTTCTCCTGGAAGCCTCCGCTACGAGCGTACCGAGAGAAAGCCCTGATATAATCCTGTTTCTGGCCGGAAAATGTGCTTTCAGCGGAGGCGTTCCGGGCGGATATTCGGAGAGGACGCATCCTTTCTCGCAAATCTCCGCGTAGAGCTTCTGATGCTCCCCGGGATAGACGACATCGGCGCCGCCGCCCAGAACGGCAATCGTATAGCCGGCCCCGGCCAAAGCCCCTTTATGCGCTTCCGCGTCGATTCCACGCGCCATTCCGCTGACAATGCCGATTCCCTGTTCGGCCAGGCGCTTGGAAAACAGGAACGCATTCGTTCTGCCGTACGGCGTGCACTTTCTGGATCCGACCACCGATAGCAGAAACCGCTCTGCAACGCCGGCTGCATTCGGCAGCCTTCCTTTATAATACAGCACGATGGGGCGGTTAGTCACCTGCCGAAGATAAAACGGATATTCCGGATCCTCCGCCGCAGCGATCTGAATTTCCAATCTGGCACATTCGTTCAAAATCCGGCAAGCCTTTGCGCGAAGCGAGCCGTCACACAGCTTGCCAAATAATTTTTCTTTTTTTTGCAGGATTTCCGGTATTTGCTTGCGGCAGGCGGCCTGCCACGCCGCTTCCGGCGTTCCAAACGTCTCCAAAATCAGAGCGGTGACGAAATGATTGGGCCTTCCGAGCAGGGATAGCCAGATCCAGAACAATCTCTTATCCGTTTCCATCAGGCCGCCTCCGAGAAAAAAGAATCCAAAAATCTGTATTGAAGCGCCTCCGCGATGTCCTCCTCCGCGATACGCTCCCGAAGCGCAAGATCTGCAATGGTCCTTGCTACTTTTAAAATTTTTTCGTAACCGCGCATGCTGATGCAGGCCGCGTCCGATGCTCTGCGGAGCAGCGCCTCACAGTCGCGTCCTAGACTGCAGTACCGACGGATCATGGAGGCATTGAGTTTCCCGTTCACAAAAACGTTCTCGTTTCGATATCTGTTTTTCTGCAGAGCTCTTGCCGCAATTACGCGTTCCCGGATCGCCTGCGAGCTTTCGTTTGCGGCGAATCCGCCATTCTGAAAGGAAATGCGTCTGAGCGGAACGTGAAGGTCGATCCGGTCCAAAATGGGCCTGGAAATTCGGGAAAGGTACTGACGCGCCCGGAATGGCGTGCAGCTACATCTTCCTTCTGCTTCCAGCAGCTTTCCGCATCCGCAGGGATTTGTGGCCGCCGCAAGCAAAAAGTCCGCCGGAAATTCTACGAATTCACCGCAGCGTGAAATAGAAATTTTACCGATTTCCAGCGGCTGCCGGAGGCTTTGAATTACATTTCTGTCAAATTCCGCAAGCTCATCCAGAAACAGGACGCCCTTGTGCGCCAGACTGATTTCTCCCGGGACGGGACGGCTGCCGCCGCCAATCAGCCCCGATTTCGTAATGTCTGGATAAGCGGTTCGGAACGGGGCCTCATCGGGAAGGAGTCTCTCCTTCCGGAGCATGCCGAGCGCGCTGTATACCGGTGCAGTCTCCAGAGCCTCTTCTCTGGTAAGGCTCGGCAGAATCCCGGGAAGTCTGCCGGCGATCATGCTTTTCCCGCAGCCCGGCGCACCGATAAATAATACATTATGTCCACCCGCAGCCGCAATCTCCGCAGCGCGTACAGCGTGAGCCTGTCCCTTTACCTCTCGGTAATCTCCGCAGTCGCTCCGGGAAGGCGCCGGTTCTTCGGGACGCGGCCAGGCGTTCCGCTTTGAAGTCAGAATTTGAAGAACCTCCGGCAGGGACGCCGCGGGATAGATCCGGCAGGCATCCGTCAGCGCCGCTTCATCCGCATTTTCCAGAGGCACGATGCATTTTGCAATACCGCGCCGCGCGGCTTCCTGCATCATGGGTAAAACGCCGCGGACAGGCCGCAGAAATCCGTCCAGGGAAAGCTCTCCAATAAACGCAAAGGCGTCCGTCCGCACGCCGGCATAGCTGCCGCACAGCAGGATTCCCACCGCAATTGCGAGATCGTAGCAAGCGCCTTCCTTCCGAATGCCGGCCGGCGCGAGATTCACCGTGACTCTTCCCAATGGAAACGGATACCCCGAATTCTCCAGCGCAGCCCGGATCCTTCCCGCGGCTTCCCGTACCGCCATGTTTCCCATGCCGATAATATCGAAATACGGCAGACCTTTGGCAATATTGATTTCGGCATCCACAGAAAAGCCCGTAATTCCGGACAGGCCGAAGGTTCTGACATGTGCGACCATATCGTCTCTCCCCTTTCCGCTTTCTGTGTGACATGATATCAGATTCGGGCTGTCTGGGACAGATTTCCCGGGAAATAATCAGTTTTTATTTTCGCTGATAATTTTCGAAAGCTCCGCCATAAAAGTATCCACATCCTTAAATTGCTTATATACCGAGGCGAAGCGGACATAAGCGACCTCGTCGAGCTCTTTGAGCCGCTTCATAATCATTTCTCCGATTTCCGTGGACTGAACCTCACGTTTCATCGTATTCAGCAGCTGCTGTTCTACATCTGCCGCAAGATTTTCGGCCTGCTGCAGGGAAACGGGCCGTTTCCCGCAGGCCTTCATGACACAGTTGATCACCTTGTCCCGGTCGTAGATCTGTCGGGAGCCGTCTTTTTTGATCACCATCAGCGGCGTGTCCTCAATTTTTTCATACGTCGTAAAACGGGAATTGCATTTTATGCATTCTCTTCTTCTTCTGATCGCGCTTCCTTCTTCCGTCGGCCGGGAATCGATTACTCGGTCTTCCATATGGCCGCAAAACGGGCATTTCATAAGTATAACACTCCTTGAATCTTTATAAAAACTCGGCTGTTATCGCATATCCGCCGGCTTCTTTACTGATAATATACCGTTTTTCCCTTATTTTTTCAATCCCCTCCGCGATCCGCCCGGCCGCCTTCTGCAGAAAATCCGTTCCGCGCCCAAAGCGGTCGCATACCGTCAAATAATATTTTCCGCCCGGCTCGCAGGGGGAGCGAAGCAGCGCAAAGACGTTTCCGTCCTCTTCAGAAAAAAACGCGGCATCGCCTTTTACCAGCGTTCTGGAATCCTTTCGCAGACGGGAAAGCCCGGCGAACCATTCAATCATTTCCCGGTCCTGCGCGTTCCAAGGATACGTACGGCGGTTGTCCGGATCCCTTCCTCCCTCCAGACAGGTTTCATCCCCATAGTATATCAGAGGGACGCCGGGAATCGTAAACTGTATCAGAGAGAACGCTTTTACAAGGTCGCGCGCAAGACGGCGGTCATCCTTTGTAATGCGGAGCATGACCGTCATCAGGCGTTCCACGTCGTGAGAGCCCGTCATATTGATCTGCGCGTAATAATTATGAACCGGATAATTTTCCCGGATCGTCTCAAAAACCGACGCCGCGCCCTGCGCGGAAAGCGAGCCCTCCAGAAAAGAAAGAAGCGTGCTGCGAAACACGTAATTCGTATGCGTATGCAGCTCTCTGGCGGTAAAATACGTTTTTCTTTCTCCGTAGCTGATTTTATTGGAGGCGTCTTCCCATACCTCTCCGATCAGGACAGAGTCCGGCCTTTCTGCCTCCGCGGCGGCACGGATTTTCCGGATCATCGAATCAGGCAGCTCATCTGCCACGTCAAGCCGCCAGCCCGAAATGCCCTTTCTGCTCCAGCAGCGTACGACGGAATCCGGGCCGTCCGCAATAAAATCCAAATAGCTTTTACTGCTTTTATTGACGGCGGGCAAATCCCCGACGCCCCACCAGCAGTCATACGTTCCGTCGTCTCGGAATGTATACCAGTCTTTATACTCCGACTCCCGCGCTTTAAAATATTTGCTGTTTTTCCCGGTATGATTGAAAACCCCGTCGAGCACAATCCGAATCCCCCGGCTTTTTGCTTCCCGCAGCAGAAGATCAAAGGCCTCTTCGCCGCCCAGAAGTCCGTCGATCTTTTTGTAGTCCGCCGTATCGTACCGGTGATTGCTTTCCGCCTCGAAAATCGGATTCAGATAAATCGTCGCGCAGCCAAGCGCTTCGATATACGGAAGCTTCTCCGCGATTCCCTTTAAATTTCCTCCGTAAAATTCCCATCGCTCGATGGTGCCATCGTCTTTTCTGAGATAGATCGGCAAATCATCCCAGCAGCCGTACAGAAAAGAATTTTTCTTGTTTTGTATATTCGGATCTTCCGCTTTATAATACCGATCCGGAAAAATCTGGTAGATTACCGTATCCAGAAACCATTCCGGTACAGAAAGGTCCTTTTCGTAAACCGTAATCTGATGCTCTTCTCCGGCTTCCTCTGCGCAGAGGGAAAACGAATAGAAATATACTCCGTATCTCTGAAGCCGCGTTCCCTCCAGATTATATTCCGCGAGCATACCGTCCTCCGTCCGGGTTACAGAAGCAGGATCCAGAGAAAAATGCTCGCGCACCGTTCCGGCCTCGTACCGGACGGACAGCACGGGAGCTGCCGAGGCCTCCGCAAAGACGCAGCGAAGCGTAACGGACGTACCGCAGGGAACGGCGCCGAACGGATCTCTGTAAAACAATTCTTTCGAGCAGTGCCGGATCTTCATCACTCAAACGTTCCAGATTTCATCGGCATATTTTCGGATCGTATTGTCGCTTGAGAATACGCCGGAGGCCGCCGTATTGATCACTGACATTTTATTCCAGGCGGTTCGGTCCGCATACAGCGTATCGATCCTCTCCTGGGCGCGTACGTAAGCGTCAAAGTCCTTCAGCGTAAAATACGGATCGTTTTCTTCCGTGAGGTGCTTGACGATCGGATCAAATTCATGCTGCGGCGCCAGTCCGAAATATCCCTCCTGCAGCTGCCGCAGCAGCCTCTGCAGGCGCGGATCCGATCGAATTACTTCTGCTGCGCTGTAGCTGCCGTTTTTCTGATATGCAATCACTTCGTCGGAACGGAGTCCGAACAAAACGATATTTTCGTCTCCGACTTCCCTGTGGATCTCCACGTTTGCGCCGTCCAGCGTCGCCACGGTCACGGCGCCGTTCATCATAAATTTCATATTTCCCGTCCCGGAGGCCTCTTTCGATGCCGTAGAGATCTGCTCGCTGACCTCGCCGGCAGGAATCATACGCTGCGCCAGGCTCACGCCATAGTTCGGCATGAAAACGACCTTCAGCTTCCGGCTTACGGCAGAATCGCGGTTAATTCTGTCCGCTACGGTACAGATCAGTTTGATCGTGTTCTTCGCCAGAAGATAGCCCGGGAATGCCTTTGCGCCGAATATGAAGGTCCGGGGGATCATTTCCAGGGACGGATCGTCACAGAGCCGATTGTATAAATCCATGATATGCAGGATGTTCAGCAGCTGCCGTTTATACATGTGGAGCCGCTTGACCTGGATGTCGAAAATAGAGGACGGATCCGCAGCAATGTCATATTTCTCTTTGATAAACGCGGCAAGCTGTTCCTTCTTTCTGCGTTTAACCGCCGCCGCCTTTTCCAGAAACGCATGGTCCTCCGCCCAGCGCCGGAGCGATCCCAGCTCCGACGGATGCAGCTGCCAGTCCGTGCCGATCGTTTCGTTTATCAGATCGGAGAGCTCCGGATTTGCTTCCAGAAGCCAGCGCCGGTGGCTGATTCCGTTCGTTTTGTTGTTGAATTTTCCGGGGTAAAATTCATGGAAATTCTTCAGCTCCTGGTTTTTTAAGATCTCGGTATGCAGCTCTGCCACGCCGTTCACGCTGTGGCTTCCCACGATAGAAAGGTAGGCCATTTTCACAACGCCGTCCTGGATCACGGACATGGCGTTCAATCTGTTCCAATCGCCGTTGTACCGTCTGGAAACCTCCGCTGTAAAGCGGCGGTTAATTTCCTCTACGATCATATAAATCCGCGGCAGCAGCTTCCGGAACATCCGTACGTCCCATTTTTCCAGAGCCTCCGCCAGAATCGTATGATTGGTGTAAGCGGCTGTTTGAACCGTAACGCTCCAGGCGGAATCCCAGCTCAGCCCTTCTTCGTCCATCAGGATCCGCATCAGTTCCGGAATGGCCAGGGCGGGATGCGTATCGTTGATATGAATCGCGGCGTAACGATGCAGCTCGGAGGGGGAAACCCCGTTTTTTTTCATACGGCGGAGAATGCTCTGTACGCCGGCGCTTGTGAAAAAGTACTCCTGCTTCAGCCGGAGCAGCTTGCCCCGTTCCGTAGAATCGTCGGGATACAATACGTTCGTAATCGCGTTCACAGCGGTCTGGCTTTCCGTTGCTTTTTCGTAATCGCCTTTGCTGAACATGGCAAAATCAAAGCCCGGGCCGTCCGTTTCCGCGCTCCAGAGGCGCAGCGTATTGACGGTTCCGTTACGGAAGCCGGGAACCGGCATGTCGTACGGCACTGCCAGGATCGGCTCATAGTCCTGATATTCCACGCTCAGCTTCCCATCCGGGCCTCCTCCCCAGTTCATTCGAACCGTTCCGCCGAATCGTACCATGCAGGCCTCGTCGTCGCGCCGCGTTTCCCATACGTTTTTGATCTTGAGCCAGTTATCGGGGCTCTCAATCTGGTATCCGTTTCTGATCTGCTGCTCGAACAGGCCGTACCGGTAGCGGATTCCGATCCCGGTGCCGGCAATTCCCATGGATGCCATGGAATCAAGGAAGCAGGCCGCAAGCCTGCCGAGGCCGCCGTTGCCCAGTCCTGCGTCCGGCTCAATTTCTTCGAGCCTGGAAAGTTCCGTTCCGAGCTCTCTCAGTCCTTCTTCAACAACCGTTTTGATTCCCAGATTGATCAAAGCCGCGTCCATAAGCCGTCCGATCAGAAATTCCATGGAAAAATAAAAGACCTGCTTCCGTTTTTCCGTCTCGTATTTCACATCGGTGTCGTGCCAGGCGCCGGCCATATAATCCATCAGCAGCGAGCCCAGGGCAAGATATTTCAGGGTGTCCCCTACGTCTTCCACGGATTCGCGGTATAGAGAAATCATTTTTCTTTTATAGTCTTTTATAAATTTTTCTTTGTCCAGATTCATTGATGCTGTCAGTCCTCCGAAAGTTCGCGGTATAATTTCAGATATTTAGCGGATTGCGTATTCCAGTCGTATTTCGCGTTCATGGCGTTCTTTACAAGCTTTTGCCAGGCTTCCCTGTTCTTATACTGCGCCACGGCATATTCGATCACATGAAGCATGTCGTGGGCATTATAATTTGTAAACGAGAAGCCGTTTCCCTCTCCCGTAAATTCGTTGTACGCCGTAACGGTGTCGCGGAGTCCTCCCGTTTCACGCACGACCGGCAGCGTACCGTATGCCATTGCGATCATCTGGCTGAGACCGCACGGCTCGAACAGCGAGGGCATCAGGAACAGGTCAGAGCCCGCATAGATCTTGGAGGCGAGTACATTATCGAAGCGGATCAGCGCGGAAACTTTCCCCGGATAGGAATATGCGTAGTATTCAAAAAAGTCCTGATAATCCTGATCGCCCGTGCCGAGCAGCACAAACTGTATATCCATTTTCAAAATTTCTTCCATCACCCGTGTCACAAGGTCAATTCCCTTCTGCCGTACGAGACGCGTGATCATGGAAAGGATGGGAACCTCCGGATTTTCCGGAAGTCCCGCCGTTTTCTGCAGATCCGTTTTGTTCGCCGCCTTTCTCTGCAGCGAGCGGGAGGTGTAATTTGAAACGATGTTCGGATCCGTTTTCGGATTGTTCTGTCCATAATCGATTCCGTTGGTAATTCCGACAAGCTTATAGGAATTCTGGCGCAGCAGTCCGTCCAGGCCTTCCCCGTAATAAGGCGTCTGAATTTCTTTCGCATAGGTCTCGCTCACAGTCGTGACGCGGTCGGAAAAAACGATGCCGCCTTTCATAAAAGAGATCCCGTCGTGATATTTCAGCTTATCCTCGCAGTTATACTGCGGGCTCAGGCCAAGAAGCTCTTCCAGGACGGAAGGAGAAAATACGCCCTGATATTTCAGATTGTGGATTGTATATACGGAACGTGTGTGAGCGAATTCGGGCCTTCCAAAATAAACATCTTTCAAAAATACCGGAATCATGGCGGTCTGCCAGTCGTTGCAGTGGATGATATCCGGGTAAAACGCTTCCATGTACCGGACCGCTTCCATGACAGCCCGGCAGAAAAACGAGAAACGCTCGCCGTCGTCGAAATACCCGTAGCAGCCCGGCCTTTTAAAATAATATTCGTTATCGATAAAATAAACCGGGATGCCGTCGTAATTCAAATATTCAAGCCCGCAGTACTGATTTCTCCAGCCGACGCTTACCCCGAAAGATGCGATGAGGCTCGTCTTAGACGTATAATTCAAGGAAATATCGCCATATTTAGGCAATATGATCCGAACGTCTTCTCCTTTCTCGCGCAGCGCTTTCGGAAGCGCGAAAGAAACGTCCGCCAGCCCGCCCGTTTTGATAAAAGGCTGTACTTCGGCCGATACAAACAAAATTTTCATGCTGCGTTCCTCCTTATGCCTTTTGGCGTTTATTTGAACAGATTCTTCTTTTCTATCACAAGCGGGAAGGTTTCGTTTCCCTTGAGCTCAGTGCCGCTGTCGATGTCCACGTTTTTATCCACGATGACGTTGGAAAGACGCGCACCCCTGTGAATTCTGATGTTCTGCAGAATGATGCAGTTCCGAATCGATACGCCATCCTCGATTTCAACGTATCTTCCGATCACGGAATTTTCTACGCTGCCCCGGATCACACAGCCGTCGGCGATCAAAGAATTCGTCACGGTACAGCCCTTGACGTAAAGCGTCGGCGGCTCATCCTTGATTTTGGTATAAATCGGCCGATCGGAGCGGAACAGCGCGTTGCTTACCTCAGGATCAAGCATATTCATGTTACTCTTATAATATGAAGAAATCGTATTGATACAAAAAACATATCCCTGATAACGATACGCATTGATTTCCAGATTGTACAGCTCGTTAAAAATGATATTGTAAAAGCTGCCGGAATTGATGTTATGCGCGCTTTTGTAAATCAGATCCACCAGCTGTTCTTTTTTCATAATGAAAATTTCCATACAGATATTTGCTTTCTTGCCGAACCCGATGTTCTTGCCGACGCCTTTCAGCCGGCCGCTCCGTTTGTCGACATCCAATGTGTAGCAGTTGAGAAATTCCGCATCCGCATGGTCCGTTTCCGTATATACGACCGTCATGTCCGCGCCGGACGCCTCGTGCGCTTCCACCACCTCCGTCAGGTCCATGTTGCACACCATATAAGAAGACGTCAGAATCACGTTTTCGCTGCTGCTCCGGTAAATATATTCCATATTGTTTTTGAGAAGCTTGGAATCATGGTTTACAAAATCGCAGAGCCCGTGATTGAAAAGAAACAACCCGTCAATCTTTCTGTTCAGATCCCATGCCTTGCCCGTGCCGACGTGATCCGTAAGAGACCGGGAATTTGTGCTGGAAAAGATCCCGACGTTTTTGATCCCGCTGTTTACAATGTTCGAAAGCATGAAATCGATAACGCGGTATCTGCTCCCGATGGGAATGGATGCGATCGGCCGGTTCGTCGTGAGGCTTCTGATATCGTTTTCGTTTTCGTCCAGATTGATGATCGCCATGTAGTCCTTTATCATTTTAAAACCTCCTTACCCCATTCTGGCCTGGGACGGAATCGTTTTCCCGGCGTCAATCACTGCGATTTCTCTGCCGTTTCCAATCGCGTTATGCGATTCCACCCGCACGTTCTCTAGCAAAATGCTCTTGCTGATGATCACATTATCGTCCACAACGGAATTTTCCATAATAATCGAGTTCTCGATCCTGGTATTTTTCCCCACCTGCACGCCGGGAAAAACAATGGAATTGACGAGCTGGCCGAGAATGACGCAGCCCTCCGTCACGATTGAATTTTCCAGCCGCGCTTCCGGGCCGATGTACTGCGACGGCCGCGCCGCAGTATCAGTATATATTTTCCAGTCGTTTGAAAAAAGCTTTACTTCGTTTTCCGGGCTCAGCAGATCCATATGCGCTTCCCAATAGCTCTGAATCGTTCCTACGTCCTTCCAGTAGCCGCTGAAGCGGTAAGCGACGAGCGTTTCCCCTTTTTCAAGCATCGTGGGAATCACGTTCTTTCCAAAGTCATTTTCCGACGCCGGATCCTCCGCATCGGCAATCAGGTATTTTCTGAGCTTTTCATATGTAAAAATATAAATTCCCATCGAAGCAAGCGTGCTTTTCGGCTCTTTCGGCTTTTCTTCAAACGCCGTGATCACGCCGTCCTCGTCCGTATGCATGATGCCGAAGCGAGATGCCTCGGCAAGCGGCACCTCGATCACGGCGATCGTCGCGTCCGCCGCCGCGTCAATATGGCGCGCAAGCATTTTGCGGTAATCCATTTTGTAAATATGGTCTCCCGACAGAATCAGCACATATTCGGGGTTATAATCGTCCAGAAAATTCAAGTTCTGATAGATGGCGTTCGCCGTTCCCTTGTACCAGTCGCCTCCCGCTTCGCTCATATACGGAGGCAGCATCGCCGCGCCGCCGTGTACGCGGTCCAGATCCCACGGCGTTCCGATCCCGATATGCGCATTCAGCATCTGCGGTTTGTACTGCGTCAAAATTCCCACCGTGTCGATGCCGGAATTTGAGCAGTTGCTGAGCGCAAAGTCAATGATCCTGTATTTCCCGCCGAACGGCACTGCGGGCTTTGCCATATGCTTTGTCAGAAGCCCAAGCCGGCTTCCCTGTCCTCCCGCGAGTATCATTGCAACCATGTTCTTCTTGGCCATACGCGTTACACTCCTCTGTCTTATTCTCTATTCTTCCGCCGGAATACAGGCCGGTATATCATTGCACCGTATCCCGGAAGCCTGATCCTGATATGGAACGGGAGACCATTCCACGGCTCCGGCTCCGGTTTCAGCATGATTTCAGCCGACTCCGATCGAGAGTCCGCCGGAAAAGGAAACGCAAGCACATAATCTGCAAAGCGCGGAACACCGAGCTTGAATTCCTCATACGCAACCGGCGTAAAATTACAGATCACGACAAGAAAATCCTCCTCGTCCTCCGCATAGCGGATATACGAAAACACGCTCTGCGATGAGTTGTTTGCGTCGATCCAGCGAAAACCCTCGCGGCGGTCGTCCTTCTCCCACAGCGCCCTGTGTTCCGCATAGAATGCGTTCAAATCACGGACATAGCGCCGCAGACGTTCATGCTTCGGATATAGCAGCAGCTTCCACTCCAGTTCCTCATAATAGCGCCATTCCACAAACTGTCCAAATTCGTTCCCCATAAACTGCAGCTTTTTGCCGGGATGCGTCATCATGAATAAATAATAGCACGCAAGCGCCTCGAATTTTGCGTCATAGTCCCCGAACATTTTTTCGATCATGGAATGTTTTCCGTGGACGACCTCATCGTGGGAAAGCGGAAGAATATAATTCTCCGAAAATGCGTATAAGATGGAAAACGTCATTTGATTATGATGCCACTGTCTGTATATGGGATCCATCCTCATGTATTCCAGCGTATCGTTCATCCAGCCCATGTTCCATTTGAAGTTAAAGCCGAGTCCGCCCAGATACGTCGGTTTCGTTACCAGTGGCCAGGCGCTTGAATCCTCCGCGATCATCAGAGGATTGGGGATTTCTTCGAAAACAGCGCGGTTAAGGGCCCGCAAAAATTCAATTCCCTCAATGCATTCATTTCCGCCATATCTGTTTTTCAACGCGGGAGAGGGCTTTTTCGCATAATCCAGGTACAGCATGTTTGCAACGGCGTCCACGCGCAGCCCGTCGACGTGAAATTCACGAAAGAAGTACAAGGCATTTGAAATCAAGAAGCTCCGAACCTCTCCCTTTCCGAGATCGAAATTCGCGGTTCCCCACTGAAGATTCTCCCGCCGTTCTGCCATTTCCGATTCGTACGCCCAATCGCCGTCAAAGTTGTAAAGTCCGGATTCATCCTTGCAGAAATGACCGGGCACCCAGTCCAGAATGACGCCGATCCCCGCCTGATGAAGGCGGTCCACAAAATACCGGAAATCGTCCGGCGAGCCATATCGGCTTGTAATCGAATAAAAGCAAAGCGTCTGATAGCCCCAGGAGGCATCCAGAGGATGCTCCGAAACGGGCATGATTTCCACATGCGTATAATGCATCTCATTTAAATAAACGGCAAGCTGCTCCGCAAGCTCCCGATAATTTAAAAACGGCTCTTCCGCCTTTCTTTCGTCGACTTCCCGCCACTGCGTTTCATAATCGATTCCCGGAATCGCGCCGCGCTTCCAGGATCCGAGATGCACCTCATAAATATTCAGCGGGCCGTGAATCAAATCCTTACCCGCCCGCTGCTTCATCCATTCGCTGTCTCCCCACGCATATTTCCCCGACTCGTAAATGACGGAAGCCGTTCCCGGCCTGCATTCGCTCAGGAGCGCATACGGGTCGGATTTATATACCGTTCTGCCGTTTTTTTGTTCGACGGCATATTTGTATTTCTGTCCCGCAGCCGCATCCGGAGTAAAAAACGACCAGACTCCATTCTTTCCGCGCTTCATGGTTCCTGATTTTGCGTCGTTCTTCCCCCAGCCGTTGAACTCTCCGATCACGCGCACGCCGGTGGCTCCCGGCGCCCACAGCGTAAAACGGATGCCGGACGTTCTGACTCCGTTGACCGTCCTGACACAGCTCCGGCTTCCGAAAAACTTATAGCTGTCTGTACAATTTCCCGTTTGAAAATCCCTGAAGCGTTTTTCGGAAAGGAACTCAGCCATACGTTTTTCTCCTTTAAATAAAACCTTTTATTAAAAAATTGTAACTTATCATTTTGGGTTTGTCAAGAGTGCGGATAACATGATATAATGAATAAAAATAAAAGAAAGCGGCGATAAATTTGGAACAAAAATATTTTTTCAGCCTGATGTGGCCCGATTACTCCGAGGGCCGCAGAATCGAAGCGGAAATCCGCAGCGGGGAGATGTCCCTTTTCAATCAGGATCTTCTGGAGCGCGACATCAACGCGGAAATGCTCCTGGAGGGTATGGAAATCCGCAATGAAAACAAAGGCTATATCAAAATGCGCATGATGGATATGGTGCTGGATGAGAAAATCATCAAATACCGTCAGGATATTCTGAAGGATTTCATGAAGCATCCAGAGATCGAAAGCGCCTTCGACCAGACGCTTCTTCCGCTGATTCTGCGGCTGCGCGAGATGAAAAAGGCAAACATTGCGCATGACGACAATCTCAGAAAAATTGCATGGCGGATCGAAATGCTGAAAATGTATATGCAGTGCGTAGATATTCTTCATGATCTGATCTGCGCGCCCGGCAGCACGTTCGGTTCCCAAGGCATGAACGAATTTAAGAAAATGCTGGACGAGCTTTACGAGGGCGACAGCTATAAAGAGCTTAAGAAGCTTCTTCCGGACTTATACGATAAGCTGCAGACGATGAAGGGCGTCACGATCGGAATCAATCTTGACAATGAGCTCCGTCCCGTAGAAGCCGTGCTGCTTTCGATCGAAGAAAAGCCATTCCGACAGAAAGGGCTTGTCACTTCCCTGCTCGGAATGCGGAAAAATGACGAAAACTACTTTGGAATCGGTTCTTTCTATTCCATTCTGAGAGAAAATAAAGCAAATTCGCTTGATATCGGCATTATGCGCGATTTGGAAGCCGTGATGGGAGATACCTTCAAGCATCTTGGTGAAACGCTGACACGGTTCGAATGGATCGAAACGGCATTTCTCTTTGAGCTGCTGCCCGAGGTTTATTATTACATCGGCGGCTGCCGCCTTGCGTCCAAGCTGCAGAAATCCGGTCTCCCGATCTGCTTCCCGGAGCCGGCGCCGAAGGACGAGCGAATTTTCCAGGTAAAGGATATGTATGACGCCAGCTTCGCGCTGCGCATCATGAGCGATATCGGCCTGAAGGATCTGGAAAACGTCGTGGTGTGCAACGACGCGGAAATGTCCGACCGGGCCGGCAGAATTTTCATTCTGACGGGTGCAAATCAGGGCGGAAAGACGACGTTCACCAGAGGAATCGGGATCTGCCAGCTTCTGTTCCAGGCCGGATTCCCCATTCCCGGCACATCCGGCAGAATCAGCCCTGTCGATAATATCTACACGCATTTTCCGGAGCTTGAGAAAAATTCGATCAGCGAGGGCCGTCTGGGCGAAGAATGCATCCGGCTGGAGACGATACTGCCCCGGCTCACAAAATACAGCATGATTCTGATGAACGAGTCGCTCTCGAGCACCAGCCATCAGGAATGCCTCTTTATCGCGGAAGAAATCATGAAATATCTGCGGCGCGTCGGAGCCCGCTGTGTATTTGCGACACATATCCATGAGCTTGCCGAAAACATTCCGGAGCTCAATAAGGAACCGGCGCTCAGCGATCTGGTCAGCATGGTCGCGGGCGTCGACGAAGGAACCGATATGGAAGTTCTCACGGAGGAAGGCCGGAAAAAATATCAGGGCTCGAAACGTACTTACAAGATTCTTCCCATGCCGCCGCAGGGAAAAAGCTTCGCTTTGGATATTGCGAAAACATACGGCATCAGTTTCGAGCAGCTCTGCAAAACGCACGATGAAAAATATTCGGCTCCCGGCGTAGATCCTTCACGCGGAGCGTGATCGGCCGGCATGGAAGATTTTCTTAAAAAGGCGGGCGACGTTCTGCTCAGCAGCGGTCTGAAGCTGCTGCTTGCATGTCTTGTGCTGTTTGTCGGATTTAAATTCGTTAAGTTTCTACTTGCGCGAATTTCAAAAAGACACGGCTTTCAGAGGATTGATCCCAGCGCGCAGACATTCATCAAAAGCTTTCTCAATATCGCTGCAAAAATCCTGATCGTCATAACGGCTGCCGCGATTATGGGGGTTCCGATGACCTCCATCACCGCGGCGATCGCCTCCGCCGCTCTTGCCATCGGGCTTGCGCTGCAGGGCGGACTGTCCAACCTCGCAGGCGGCGTGCTTCTGCTCGTTTTCAAGCCGTTTACGATCGGCGACTATATCAAAACCGAAGGCGGCTTTGAAGGGACCGTTGTCAAAATCGATATTTTTTATACGACGCTCAGAACGTCGGACAACACGAAGGTCGTCGTCCCGAACGGAACGCTTTCCAACGAAGCCATTTCCGACGTTTCTCATTACGGCACAAGACGCGTGGAGCTGAAATTCAGCGCCGGATACCAAAACGACGTGGATCAGGTCATTGCTCTTTTGAAAGAGACGGCCGCCCGGCACAGTCTTGTGATCAACGATCCCGCGCCTCCCTTTGCCGCGCTTGCCGCGCACGGTGACAATGCGCTGAATTATGTGCTGCGCGTCTGGTGCCGGCAGGAGGATTACTGGACGGTCTATTATGATCTCTGCGCCGAAATCAAAAGGGAATTTGACCGGAACGGCATCGAGATCCCCTATCCGCAGCTCGACGTACACGTCAAAGATTCCAGCGGCGGATAATACACCGTCTATATAAGTCCATTTCTATAATAACAGATAACACGTCTTTCTGCCGCAGTGAATACCTGCCAGGCGTTCCCCTCCCTTCTGCTGCGCTGTAAAAAAGACGGGCAAGAAACGATTTGCCTCTTGCTCGCCTTTCCTACGCCTTTTTCAGACCGTCTTTTCTTTTTTTCTAAACGCTGCCGCAAACCGGGCGCAGCTTTTATCCGTCCCGGAGCTCAGACCTCCACCGTCCAGCCCATTTGATCGGGAATTGCCCCGGACTGGATCCCGGTAATGGCGTCATACAGCTTCTGGGAAATTTTTCCGATCTCGCCGTTGTTGATTTTCATAATATGGCCTTCCCAGTTCAGCTCTCCGACGGGAGAAATGACTGCCGCCGTACCGGTGCCGAAGACCTCGTCCAGCTTCCCGGCCTGGTAAGCCTCATAGACTTCCTCGATCGCCAGCTTGCGCTCTGTCACCTGATAGCCCCAGCTCTTTAAAAGCTGAATGGAGGAATCTCTTGTAACGCCCGCCAGGATGCTTCCATTGAGCGCCGGCGTTATGATTTCGCCGTCAATCACAAAAAATACGTTCATCGTGCCGACCTCTTCAATGTATTTGCGTTCGATGCCGTCCAGCCAGAGCACCTGCGTATATTTCAGCTCGTACGCTTTTTCCTGCGCCCGAATACTTGCCGCATAGTTGCCGGGCGTTTTTGCAAAGCCGATTCCTCCGCGCACCGCACGGACATAATCGTCCTCAACGTAGATTTTGACCGGATTCAGTCCCTCCGGATAATACGCGCCAACCGGAGAAAGAATAATAATAAACATATATGTATCCGCAGGCTTTACGCCGAGATACGGATCCGTAGCAATAATAAAAGGGCGGATATACAGAGAGGTTCCCGGCGCTTCAGGAATCCAGTCCCGATCGACGTCCACGAGCTTCTTAAGCGCTTCCAGCGCAAATTCCTCATCCAGAGGCGGAATGCATAATCTTTCATTTGAAATGTTCGCCCGTTCAATATTTTTCTGCGGCCGGAACAGAAGCACTCTGCCGTCTTTCGTTTTGTAAGCCTTCAGGCCTTCAAAAATCCCCTGTCCATAATGGAAAATCATCGCCGACGGATCCAGGGAAAGCGGTGCGTACGGTACGATTCTCGCATCATGCCAGCCCATTCCCTTCGTATAATCCATGACAAACATATGGTCCGTAAAAATTTTGCCGAATCCCAGCTTGCTCTCGTCCGTGGGCTTCTGCTTCGGCGCCGTCGTTCTGGTAATTTTGATTTCCATAGCCAAATTCCTCCCATACTGCAAAATAATGATCTTTATTATTATAGCATCGCCGGACAATTATTCAAGCCGAAAATACGGAAAAATCCTTTTTCTGCGAAGCAAAATGGAAATTTTGCTCCATCTTGCTTCAGCCGTACTGCCATATGAGCGATAGACATATATGACGGGCAGCAAGTTGCGCGGAATCAGCCAATCAGTTTTTCGAATACGGATACAACGTATTCAGCAATTGCGCAGTCCTGTTCCTCTGTTCCGCCGCCGACGCCGATCGCGCCCGCAATCTTTCCGTTCACAAATAACGGGTAGCCCCCCGCTACGAGGGTGATGCGCGGATCGTTTGCCTGAATCGCCATGAGAGAAGCTCCCTCTGCGGCGCAGGCTGCAACATCCTTTGTTTTGCATTGCGTAACGGCGGCCGTATACGCTTTTCCCGGCACAAGTGTAATGCTTAAAACCAGTGCCTCGCCATATCTGCGGTACGCCCTGGGCAGTCCGTTTTCATCGCAGATTGCAAAGCTGATGTCGACGCCCGCTTCTCTGCTCTTTTCTCTGGCAGCAGCGCACAGCTTGTCACATAATTCATCTGTTAAAATCATTTCCAAATCCTCCATTTAATATGATTAATACGGGGGAGTTCTCCCTGTTTCGTATCAACCGTATCATACCGGAGGACGCATTCAGACGGCTTGCCCGTTTCTTCAAAAAAACTGCTTATTTCTTCAAACGACGCCGGATGTTCTTGATGTCTTCTTTCGGCGCGGAGCCAAACATTTTTTTGTAATCTCTGATAAATTGCGACAGGCTTTCGTATCCGACCTCAAGAGATGCTTCCGTTACATTTCTCTTGTCGTCCAGCATCAGCCGCCGGGCTTCGGTGAGCCGGAGCCGTTTCTGGCACTGCAGCGGTCCCATTCCCACCACGCTTTTAAATTTCTGATGGAACAGCGATACGCTCATGTTTCGTTGTTCCGCCAAGCTTTCTACCGTAAAGGAAACGCGGAAATTTTCTTTTATCCAGCTGTTCGCCTCATAAATTTCATCTGTCTGTCCGATGTTCACGATGCTTTGAAGAAATTGTTTTCCGCAGGAGCCGCACAGAATATAATACAAAACCTCTCGCATAATGTTTTTTCTGAGAAACTCCGAGGGCACCGTGCGATTCATTTCGGAAAAAAGCCTGGACACAGACGCTAAGACCGCATGATCGGCGGCGTACGCCATCTGGGAATCCGGCTCATCCCTCATAATTTTGTCTGTCAAATCAGAATCCAGATCCAGGACGGTCGTGATCACGTCATTTACTGTAAATGCAACAGAAATTGCCAGAAAATCCTGTTTTTCGGAAAAGGTCAAAACCGTTCCGGATAGAGGCGTATCTATTTTTGAAATAGAATATTGCCCTTCCATGTAATCCAAAATTCCGGAAGGCGTATAAAGCCTGAGCGCTCCGTCAAGCACAAGATACAAATAGGGCGTCTCCATGCGCGGCATCTGGATTTTCTCTGTGGTGAAACGATATGCCATTACCGAAGGGATGCCGGTCTCATTCTCCCCCTCTTTAAGAGAACGTGCGCGTATTTCATTTTGTAGGTATCGACTGATCTCTTTCATTTGTCCACCGTACAGGATCGTTTGAAATTTTGTTATATTCGCATCGCTATCCTTCCCCACGTAAACCGGCAGGGTCCGGAGAATGGTTCACACTTTCTTTTTCAGCATATTCAGCAAAATGTATACAGCGATCAGCAGCGCAGCCGTACCGCCGAGGATCAAATACATGATCGGGATGCTGACCTGACTGCCGAAAAAATACAAATTGCAATCGAGAGCGTCTTTGAGCGACACAATTACTTCTGGCGGAAGGCCCTCGTTCTGCATTTCAGCAAGAACGCCCCGCATTGCATGGTTTCGCACAAGGGAGGTCCCGTAAGTGCCGGGCAGGAAGAGGACGATTTTCTGCAGCCCGCTGCCAAAAGAAGAAATCGGCATATAGGCTCCGCAGATAAATCCGTAGCCTGCGCTGATGATGCTTCCTACCGCAGAGATCTGTCCCTGCGTAGACAGGAAGAAATTGATAATGGAAGACAGCGCCGTTCCGAACAGCACAAGCAATATAATATCAAAAAACAAAAGCAGAACATCGGAGGCGGACAGATACCAGCCGACAACGGCAGTATAAATCAGGCAGATTCCCGCCGCGGAAAAGCAAATAATAAAGGTGGAAAGCAGGGACGCAATATAATAGCTTATGGAAAGCGCGGAGGATTTTACGGGAGAAATTCGCAAATCCTTGATGCAGCCGTTTGTCTTATCCTGAACCATAAGAAAATTGGAGCAGAACGCTACCGTTACACAGGAGACGGCAAGGATAGAGGAAATAAGCTGACTGCCTACCAATCCCTCAATGAGATGTTCGGGAAGCGTCAGGCCTTCCGGCAGACCTGCGGTAAAGCTGTCGCGATATACGTTGCCAAGGAAGGTCCCGTACAGAACGAGCAGAATTGCCGGCGTGATCAAAGAAGTAAAGAACATTCCCTTATCTTTGAAAAAAAGCTTGGTATTTCTTTTGATCAAGACAATTACAGTCCTCATTCCGCCGCGCCTCCCTCCAGTTTCTTCCCTGTAACAGCAAGAAACACATCATCCATTTTCCCCTTGGTGATCTCGTAATCCGTGAATACTTCGGGATGCTTTATAATAAGCTCCGTAGCCTTAGCGGGATTGGGCACCGATAAGCGGAATGCCGCACGGAACGGTTCATATTCCACGCCGAGCGATTTTACGGTGTCTTCGTCGATTCCGTAAAGGGTAATAAAATCGCCGGTATACGTATTTTTCAGTTCCAGAGGCGTTCCCTCCGCAGCGATTTTGCCGCTTTCCAGGATTACTACATAGTCGGCTTCAGCCGCTTCCTCCATATAATGCGTAGTAAGGAAGACCGACAAATTTTCGTTTCGGCGAAGGCCGGAAATCACATTCCAGAGCGTTTTTCTCGTTTGAGGATCAAGTCCTGTCGTCGGCTCGTCAAGAATCAGAATTTTAGGCCGATTCAGCAGCGCCCTTGCGACGTCGATTCTTCTGCGCTGGCCGCCAGAAAGCTTACCGACAGGTCGTTTCAGAAGCTCTTTAAATTCAAGCATTTCTGAAAGCTCTGTCAGTCTTTTTTTGAACGCTGCGCCTGTCAGTCCGTAAAGAGCGGCGCGGCTTTGCAGATTGTCATACACGCTCAGCGGCGCATCCAGCACAGAATTCTGAAACACCGCGCCAATGATGCGCTTGATCTGCTCAAGATTGCGGTCAAGATCGGCGGAGTCGATCACGACAGTGCCGCCGTCTTTGGATAGCTGCCCGCACAGAATGTTGATCGTGGTGGATTTGCCTGCGCCGTTCGTGCCGAGGAAGGCAAACAGCTCGCCCTCTCGGACGCAGAAGCTCAGATCCTGCACCGCTTTGATATCGCCGAAGCTTTTGCTCAGATGACTGATCTCGATGATGTTTTTCATTCTCGCCCTCCCTGTAATGTTATTCCCTTAATTTATAGCACAGAAGGCCGCCCTTTACAATGGTTTTGCACGTTCGTTTACAGTCGGGCGACCGTTCCGTCTGCAATGCCGCAGCGACTTTTGGAAGAGAAGGAGTAGGACAGGCAAGGAAACAGTTAGCGTTAGAGCTGCCGGCAGGCTCACTTGAAAGCAAGGAAGTTCAAATCCTATCCGTCGGCTAAAAAAATGGGCGGCCCGCCTTTACAACTCGCAAAGACAGGGCTGCCGCATAAAATGCCGTCTTTCATAAAGTAGTTTCGAATTCTGTGGGTTACCGTTCCATAACAATATTCCCTTCCCGGTCCACAATCACATTTTGCTCATTCTCATCCAGCGCCAGCGCATAACCGTCGGAGTAGTAGGCGCTCACATCATGAATTCCCTTGTCGCTGGGCATATACAGGATTTCCAGCTGCTCACTGACCGCCAGCGTTGCGTACGCGTCACTTCCGCCGATCGCAGTGATGTTTCCCTGTTCATCTTTGACAACCGGCACCCGCCCGACATAAATCCCGTGCTTCACAGCCAGTTGGCCGTCCATGTGGGAATGCTCAAACGCGTCCGTTGGAAAGAGATACTCTCCCTTAGCATTGACAAAGTTGAAATAGGTCCCGCCCCGGCTGGATACATGGCGGGACACCTCTACCCAGTCGGAACTCTGAAAGCTGCTGGTAATGCCGGTATAGTGTGTTTCGGCCAGATCAAATATCACACGGCCGCTTTTATCGATCAATTGTTCATCCGCCACGGCGATGCCGTTCTCTGCAAAGGGCCCGCACCGGGCCCGCAGTCCGCGGATGACCACATTGCCGTTTAAATCCATATATCCATATTCCGAATAGCCTTGTTTGATTTTGGGAAAATCTATGCCGATGAAGCCGTTGGATTCCCGGATCATGTAGTAATCCTCCTGTGGCTCCACAACATATTCAAACTTACTATTGATGACCGCTTTGTTGTCTACAACTGCATAACCGTCTTTGGAAAATCCGGACAGAACCTCCTCCTCGCGCTTTACAAATTGGATCTCTCCATTTTCCAGATAAAAATACCCGTGTCCCAGCTCGGTACCATCCGCCTGGCACACCATGCCGACCGCAATGCCGTTAGGCGCAAAGACCAGGTCGTCCGTATACCTTTTGAAAATGTAATCGGAAACAAAAGCGCCGTCCCGGTCGATCAGACGATACTGATCCTTATTGCTTCCGGTGCGGACAAACGCCGTTTTGTTTACCTGAAAATCGTTGGCCATCATAAACTGCGGCTCGATCACCCATTGTCCCGCCTCATTTTTATAACCGTATTTCCCGGTAGTTTTGTCTTTCACCGGAGTCATCCCGAATTTAAACAGCGCCTCCGGATCATAGGTTTCCGTATAGGTCCCCTTTCCCTCCTCTTCCGACGGTGTCGCCTCGCTGGAGAGCGTATTTTCGGGAGTCTTCGGAGGAAACTCCTCCTGGCCCTTCCCGCAAGCCGAAGGAAACAGCAGCACGGCGGCCAGGGCCGCCATAAGCAGCTTTCCTGTTTTCTGCTTCATATTTGTTCCTACTCCTTTTCTTATGATATTTCTATGCGGATAACGGGTATTTAATCTGCCCGATGCAGCTTCCATTCCCCCGTATCTCCTGTCTGGAATGCCGCATGCCGTGCGGCATTCCGGTACGGCTGAGCGCCGGTTTCCTTCTGCCCGCATCGCTGTCGACAAATTTCATCGGCCGAAGGATTTCCTTCCGTGTATGTATAGGAAGGACGGTCAGCCGCGGCGCCAGCCGTTTGGCAGTCCGTCTGACAAATCCGACTCATAGAACTGTACCCGCTGTCCGGTTTTTTCACAGTAATAATCGGCATGGTCGCCGCTTTCGCTGAGCAGCCGGAACTGGTTGTCACTCGTATCATAGAGGATGGCAGGAAAGAAATTTCCGCTCTTCCCGCTTTCCATCGGCACATGAGCCACTATAGCCGCCAGCAGTCTCCAGCAGAAGCCAAAACCAATCAAGCAGGCTACGAAGGGCAGCAGAATCCGCTGGGCTACCGTCCGGCAGCGTGTCAGCATGACATATACCATGTATCCCAGAGAAAGAAGCATGACGATCAGCCCCAGAATAATTTCCAGTGCCGAGGCCCTTGACTCTCCAGTGATCGCGCCAATAATCTGGCCGATACTCGAAATCAAAAGCATCACACCAAGCAAAACGATGTAGGAACCGCCCACACCGATGATCCCGGCATATTTTCTGCGCAAAGGATTGTAGGCTAAAAAGCCCGCCAGCATGAGAGCAATCGCCGCAATAATTAGAAGAATCATATTTATCACCTAATTTCATAATATTTTGTATCTGCAGCTGTAAAAACAGCCAAATACCACCGTTTTATCATCGGAATGAATCCTGTGTATCCGGCAGCTGCCGACGGAAAATACGCCAGCGCCGAATCGCCTTGCGTGTGGAAATAGTAATCAGGTATCCTCGCAGGCTTCCTTTGGACGGATCAAATTGTTTTCGCTGTATATAGAAGTCTGCAAAGGTCTCCTGAACACAGGCCTGCACGTCCTTTGCAGAATTCAGCCGCTGAGCGGCAGCCAGGCGCACCGGTTCATCGTACAAGCTTTTCAGCAGTTCCATTCCATCGGACGGGCTGGAGTCCAGAATTTCAAGCAGTCGTATATCATCCAAGCAGTTTCCCCTCCTTCCACATATTAATTGCGGATTCAGACGGGAAAAGGGACAGAAAAATAAAAACAGCTTCCCTGTATTTCTTTTAGGAAAGCTGGTTTCGTTTAAAACTATTCAGGAATCGTTACGATAATGTCGAACGCATGATTCCAGCGGAAGACGGGATCGACAAAGGTGAGGTTCGTGGCATGGAGCCCCGGAGCATGACGCAGCAGCAGGTCAGTCAGGCGAGGACCGGTCTCCTCAAAGGCGTACTGCCGCTCGCAGGCGCCGGAGAAGTAAGGCTCTTCGGTAACATACAGCTGTAAGCCCACATCAACCAGGGTGTAGTCCTCTTTCTCTGATTGCAGGGAAAAAGCGAGCCGGGAGACCAGCGGCGTTTCTTGCGGTGTGGTGATTCCTCCGGTCGGCTGGCAGATTGCCAAAAGCGAGGATACGGCCGGAACAGCTGACTCCGGGCCCAGTCCGGTGATGGTATCCAGCACGATGCTGCCTCCGCAGCCGATAGAGAGAGAACCGACGGCCAGGGTTTCTCCCTGCCCCTGCGGCAGAGGAACTGCAATGTGATGCGCTCCCGGTATCGTCACATAGAGATACGGAACATGGAGGGTATAGGTTCCCGCGGGGATGTCGCCGAAGCTCCAATCGCTGTAGTCGTCCGTACGCCCAGGCCGGAACGCGCCTTCGTACACTGTTCCGTCAGCAGCGGTCAGCGTAATACGGGAGTCTTTTGCACCCAGAGAAGCCAGAGGACTGCGGATGAGATTACCGGAGGGGACCGCATCTTCCCGATGGGAAAAGGGCTGGAGGGAAAGCGTCACCTCGCCGTTCACCCGGCGCGGTACGGCGCTCAGGCCGTATTCCTCGGTACTGCCGGTGTATTCCTCCCACTCCGGTTCGGGCTGTACCGTCATTGGAATGGTAAAGGGATGGTTCCAACGGTAGAACAGGCGTTCTATGTCAATGGAAATGCCCAGGCTGTCCGGGCGGCCCATCGCCCCCAGTACATAGCCGCGAAACAGGGTGTAGCGCTTTTGGTTTTCCAGATCGCTGACCGACTCGGTCCAAAGATTGGCTTCGGTATTGTGATAAGAGACGCCGTCCACAAGGGTATAGCCGGTATGGTCGGCCCGAACGGGGATAACGGCCGGAATCCGCTCAGGATTCTCCCCTTCCCAGGCGGTTTCAAGCGCCCACCAGCGGTAGCCCACCGTGTCGTAAACGTCCGACAGATTCTCGCAATAAGCGGTAACGCCAGAGATTGGGCGCAGCCGTTCAAGCTTAAGCCGGCCTCCGGGCAGAGCGACGGAGGTACCGACAGCGCTTTCCTCCTCCGTCAGAAGGATCTGCGCACTGCGCGTCTGCGTATCATCCGCCGAATACTGATAGACATAGGGAACGTTCAGGGTATACTCTCCCGGCTCGGCAGGGCCAAAGTACCAGTCCAGGTAAGTATCGCCGCTGAAGGGCGTGTAGGGAGCCGGTTCGCCTTCGAGCACGGTGCCGTCCGGCGCGGTGACCGTGATGGGAAGATCGGGGCCGCCATACCCCCTCCAGACGCCCTGGGTTAAGAACGGATAAGTGCAGAAATCTCCTTCATTCAGTGGATGGATGGAAACCACCAGCTCCCCGTTTTCGATCCGAGGCACCGCCAGCAGGCCGCCGTCTGCTTCCGTGACGGCATAAAAGCCCACCTCATCCAAAGCGCTTTCTTCCGCCGCTGCGAGCGTAAGAGGGATCGCCGTCTCATCCACCGTAAGAGTCAAGCGCAGAACGCTTCCAACATGATCCGGCAGCGTTCCTTCATAAATAACCCGATAGGAAAGCGAATTGTACGCAGTCTCTCCTTTATCACTTATGGATATAAGCCGCGCATTGTCTAAACCGCTGAGCGCGATGTCAAAGGGGCTTTGGTTGGGGTTTCTTTCCCCGTAGAGCCTTAGATCGGCAATGAAAACTCCGTCCCGCCAATAGGCATCCTTCAGATGGAACTCGTACCGTTCTCCCTGCACGACCGTCCTCTCTTCCAGCACATAGACCGCAGCGCTGGCATTGGTATTGACACCGTAGCCGGGAACATAGCCGAAATGACGCAGCACCATATAGGCACATGCGGCCAGCAGAGCCAGGATCGCCGCGATAATCAGCCCGATAGACAGCATCCTCAGCAGCTTTTTCAGGCTGCGCTGCTGACGCTTTTTGACCGTTTCATAGGGCAGATTCAGCGAATCGGTGATTTCCCGGACCGTCATGCCGCCGTAATATTTCATGCGGATGATTTGCTCGTCTACCGGATCCAGGGCGGTGAGCGCCCGCTCCAGCTCATCCTGCTTTTCCAGTTGGGCAAACGGATCTTCAGGCCGCTCCCCTTCGGCATCCGCGGCACCATCCCAACGGCAGTTCTCCTGATATCGATGAATGGCACACCGCCGAGCAATAACTGCCAGATACCCTTTAAGTGTCCCTTTAGCAGGGTCAAACCGCTCTTTCTGTAAGTAAAAATGCGAAAACGCCTCGTTGATGCATTCCTTAATATCCTCTGGATTCTGAAGATATTGACGGCATACCGACCATAACAGGCCGCTGTACTCGTCGATCAGGGCAGCCATTCCCTGCTCCGGTTCGCGGCGCAGCAGCGAAAGAAGTGATTCATCCGTTTGCATAGGCACACGTCCTTTGTTAAAAAATGCTCCCGTGAATATAATTGTACTTAAAAAGAAAAAAAGGGACAAGGACGATAAAAAATTTTATTTGTTAATATTGCTATCGAAAGAATCCCTTTGTTCCGGCGGCCAAACGGGGAACGGAAAACATGCAAAATCCCTGTCGGCCTCTGCCTTAAGATCGCGGCGTCTCCTGCACCGGTGTTCCCAGCGCGCCGTAAGAAAAAACGGGCACCTCCTCTTGAAAAGTGCCCGTTCCGATCCTCTAGCCGTCAAGCGAGACTGACTTATGCTTTTGTAAACGCCGTCTTTACGGCACGCTCGGCCGGTATCTCGAGCGGCGCTTCTTCTGCGGCTCTTTTGCGGTCCAACGCTTTGTTTCTGAAATACAGCGCGATATCCGCAGAAACGACGATAATATTAACAATATAAAAATAAAACGCAAGCGTTATATTTTCCTGCATGATTTTGCCGCAGATCCCCGCCACATAGCCGAACCAGATTGCAAACAAAAAAACAAAGCTCTTCCCCTTCGCAGTTCTTGCTTTATAGGATTTATATACAGAAAGCGGCCAGGAAATTCCAAAGCACACAATCATAACCATTTCCAAAATTTCACCTAAATTTTTCCAATCCATACGTAAAGCCCTCCGTGATTCTTTTTACGATTTTTATTATATCGTTGACGAACCATATTGTATAATATATAATTTTGATTGAAACAATAATTTTTATGTTATATATCGAGGAGGAATTACCGTGGAGCTTCTTCAGTTAAAATATTTTTCTGCAGCCGCAGCGCAGGAGCACATTACAAAAGCCGCAGAGCAGCTGCACATTGCACAGCCGGCGCTGACACAGTCCATCCGCAGGCTGGAGGAGGAGCTTGGCGTAAAGCTCTTCAACCGCAGCGGGCGCAATATCGTACTAAACGAAACAGGAAAGCTTTTTCTGAAGCGCATTGCGCCGGTTCTGGCCGAGCTGGATCGAATCCCGGAAGAAATTCGGGAAGCCGAGGGGATTTTTCGCAGAACGATCCACATGAACGTCGTGGCCGCTTCCGCTTTAATTACAAAAATCATCATACAGTACAAGGCGCTGCATCCGCAGGTAGAATTTCAGCTTATGCACAGTGAAAAAGAAGACAATTACGATATCGGCATCACAACGCTCCCGCACGGAAGCAAGCTCGTTGGAAAGGATACAACAACCATTTCAGAAGAAATCATGCTGGCTGTTCCCGCTGATTCAAAATACGCGCGCGCCGGCTCCGTAGAGCTGAAGGAGGTCGCGAACGAAGATTTTATCAGCCTTACGGGATCGCTTCCATTGAGAGAAATCTGTGATGCATTCTGTATTTCCGTCGGTTTTGTTCCGCACATCGCATTTGAAAGCGACAGTCCGGAGGCCGTACGTGACCTCATCGGAGCCAGCTTGGGGATCGCATTCTGGCCGTCTTTCTCTTGGGGCACCGCACGAAGAAAGAATATCGCGCTGATCCCAATCCGCAGTCCGGAATGCAAACGAAATCTTGTCGTTTCTCTGCGCAGCGGCAGGCAAAGCTCCGCAGTTTTATCCGATTTTTACGAATATACCGTGCAGGGGCTGCTGGCGGTAAAAAACGGAGAGGACGTTATTTCAGAAGCTCGCGAAACTCCTCCTCACTGAGAATCCGGATTCCCAGCTGCCGCGCCCGCTCCAGCTTGCTGCCGGCTTCCTCCCCTGCAAGCACATAGTCGGTTTTCGAGGAAACGCTGGAGGAGCACTTCCCGCCGCGCTCTTCAATCAGCTTCTGCGCATCGGCGCGTTTGAGCGTGGGGAGCGTTCCGGTCAGCACAAAGGTTTTTCCTGTTATTTCCGAATGGACCAAAGGCGCCGCTTTGGTTTCGCAAACCATATTCAGCCCCAAGTCCTTCAGCTCCGCAATCAAAGCGCGCGTTCTCGGGTTTTGGAAAAATTCATATACGCTTTCTGCCGTGATATGACCGAAGTCCTTCAGAGATTCCAGCGTTTCCGGATCGGCCTGCATCAGGGCATCCATGGATCCGAAATGGTTTGCCAATACTTTTGACGCGGCCGCTCCCACCTGCCGAATTCCCAGACCGAAAATGAGGCGGTACAGCTCGTTTTTCTTCGTATTTTCTATAGAATTGAGCAGATTCTCTACCGATTTTTCTCCCATGCGTTCGATTCCGATCAGCTCTGCTCTTCGATCCTTCAGGCGATAGATGTCGCCGATTCCCGTAATCAGCCCCTGATCACAGAGCACCCGCAAAACCGCCGGACCAAGGCCTTCGATATTCATGGCGTCCTTGGATGTGAAATGGATCAGCCCTCTGTAAATTTTAGCCGGACATTCCGGGTTCGTGCAGCGGAACGCCGCCTCACCGGCCTCCCGCAGTACCGGGCCTCCGCATTCGGGACACGTTTCCGGCATGGTAAATTCCGTACGGGGAACGGTTTCCCGTTCCTGAATCCGAGCCTCCCGGTCTACCGATACCACGGCGGGGATTACGTCGCCCGCTTTCATGATCTGCACCATGTCTCCTATTCGGATATCGCGCTCCCTGATATAATCCATATTGTGGAGCGTTGCCTTCGAAATCGTCGAGCCAGCAAGGAAAACGGGCTCCAAAAGCGCCAGAGGTGTCAGTACGCCGGTCCTGCCGACATGGATCTCAATCTCCTTCAAACGTGTAAATTTCTTTTCCGGAGGGTATTTGTAGGCAGTAGCCCATCTGGGGAACTTTGAGGTTGCGCCGAGCCGCTCTCGCTGTGAAAATGCATTTGTTTTTATCACGGCGCCGTCGATCTCGTATTCCAGACGTTCCCTGTCCGCCCCGATTTTCTGCACGGCGCTCCAAACCTCTTCGGGCGTATTGCAGACGCGGTACATGCTGCTGACGCGAAAGCCCTGCTCTTTTAAATATTCCAGAGATTCGCTATGCGTACTGAGCTCCGGCGCATCCGCCGAAATCTCCTGCAAATTGAAAACAAAAATATCAAGGTGGCGCTGTGCCGCGATTTTGGGATCGAGCTGGCGCAGGGAGCCGGCCGCCGCATTGCGGGGATTTGCAAAAGTCTGAAGTCCTTTCAGATCCTGCGCTTCGTTTAGCTTCATAAACGAGCTGCGCGGCATGTATATTTCCCCTCGCACAACAAGCCGCCGGACCGTCTGTTTCAGGCGCAGCGGAATCGTTTTTATCGTTTTAACATTTGCCGTGACGTTTTCCCCCACAAAGCCGTCGCCGCGCGTGGCGCCCGTTACGAGCAGGCCGTTTTCATATGTGAGCGATACGGAAAGCCCGTCGATCTTTTTCTCTACGACGAAGCTGACGTCTTCTTCCGGAAAGGATTCTATGATTCTTCGGCAGAACTGCTTTACTTCGTCTTCCGAAAATACGTTATCCAGGCTTTGCAGAGGAATGACATGCGTAAATTTCTCAAAGCCCTCCGACACGGCGCCGCCCACGCGCTGTGTCGGCGAATCAGGAGTTATGAGCTCTGGATGCGCCGTTTCCAGAGATACAAGTTCTCTGTATAAAGCGTCGTATTCAAAATCGGATACGGCCGGATGATCCAGCACATAGTACCGATAGGAATAATCCTCCAGAATTTTTCTCAGTTCCGCCGCTCTTTTCGCCGCGCTCTCTGTTCCTTCCATGGTTCTCCGCCACTCCCTGCAACAAAAAATAAGGATGTTTATACTTATATTGTATAACCATCCGTTTGTCAATTATTTTTGCTTTTTTCTTTTTCGGATGGCGGCAAGCACGGCGATTCCCGCAATGATGAGGAGAAGAGTGAGAAGAAAGACCAGCGTACTTTCTCCGATAAAATTTGTCCGCGAAGCGGCGAGTCTGCTTTTAAATAAGATATTCATTGATTTCCTCAATTTCAAAGCCCTTGTGCGTTGCAAGATTCATGCCGTTTGATATTACAGCCGCCATCCGTTCAATTGCAATATCAATGTTTTTGGGCGTTACGACCATCTCCTCTGTGCCCTTTGCCTCCGCTTCCTTTAAAATAGCATCGCTTTCCTTGATGCCGGCTTTTTCAAGAATGTCTCGTACTAGTGTCATTGCGTCGACCACAGTTGGCACACCGACTGCAATGACGGGAATTCCGAGCACCTCTTTTGAGAGCTCCATTCTGTGATTTCCGACGCCCGAACCAGGTATGATCCCCGTGTCCGAGATTTGGATCGTTGTGTTGACGCGAGAGGCCTTCCGCGATGCCAGCGCGTCGATTACAAAAAGAATATCCGGTCGGACCGTTGAAATCATGCCGCGGATGATTTCACTGGTTTCAATTCCAGTGATTCCCATAACGCCCGGAGAGACGGCGCACACGCTTCCCAGTCTGCCGTCGATTTCAACGTTCTCCATGTTTTTGACGTGACGCGTTACTACGATTTTATCAATCACCTTAGGGCCCAGCGAGTCTGCCGTGATGTGCCAGTTTCCGAGTCCTGCAATCATGATTTCGGGCTCTTTTTTGCCTAGGGCGGCAATGAATTGATGAATTTCATCCGCCAGAACCTTTGAGACTCCTTCCTGGACCTCAGTCGTGTTCAGCTCCGGATTTTTAAGCTCGATCGTTATATATTTCCCACGCTTCTTTCCGATCGTTTTTTCTGCGGCTTCACTTGTGATGTCAATATTCGTAATTGTCATATATTCCGTCTCGCGGCTGTTCACCTGCATTCCTTCCGGAAGCGCATGATTCCGTTTCATGCTTCCGGAACGCTTTTCGTCAATCATTTCTCTGGCTTCCAGAGCGAGATCCGTCCTGATTTCCATAAATGTTCACCTCGGAAGTATCTTGTCCCTTTTCGCCATATTTATAACTTTATTGACACGCAAAAAATTTCAATTATACTTGTATCGAATCGGCAATTTGAAATGGAGGATTTTCCCATGAATTGGCTCAGACGCTTGATGTACGGCAGATATGGTTTCGATGCGCTTTCAAATTTTATTCTGATCGCTGGAATCGTAATATACTTTATTTTCGCGCTGCTCGGATGGAACTGGCTGCTCTTTGTTCCGCTTCTTTGTGTGGTTTATACGTATTTTCGCTGTTTTTCCAAAAACATCCAGAAACGATATGCCGAAAACGAAAAATTCAAGGCATTTTTCCGGCCCGTCGCATCCTTCTTCCGAATCAGAAAAAGGATGTGGAAGGACAGGAAAAGCCACAAATATTATAAATGCCCAAAATGCAGGCAGTATCTTCGCGCTCCAAAAGGAAAAGGTAAGATCAAATTAACCTGTCCCAAATGCAGACAGGAATTCATCGTAAAGACATAAGCTCAGTCAAGTCCCAGATTTTTGATCAGACGCGGGATATTTTGTTCAAAATTCAAGCCATACCGCAGATCCGCGCCTTCCTTCTTCGTAGAAACAATGCAGGACACTGTAAAATCCACGGCGATCTTCAGGGCTTGTTCCACGCGTTTTCCGTTTAAAAGAGCTCCCAGCAGAATGCTGGCAAACACATCGCCCGCACCGTGGAAGGTTCCGTTCACCACGCTGGAAAACGCATGGATATACCGGTCTGCGGCACAGTCGTAAGCAACTGCGCCAAGGCGGTCGTTATCATAAGAAACACCCGTCAAAATCACATAGTCGCTTCCGAATTCTGACAATCGCCGTAAAATCTCACGTACAAGCTTTTCCTGATATGGGCCCTCGCTGTATTCCATCCCCAGGAGAAACATTGCTTCCGTCATGTTCGGCGTAATAATATCTGCTTTCCGGCAGAATTTCCTCATTTCTTCTATGTATTCCGGCTGAATGCATTTATACAGCGTACCATTGTCGGCCATAACGGGATCGACGAATAAAAGCGTGCGGTCCGTCTTTAAAAGGCATACGATTTCATTCAGAATCGTAAGCTGCTCCGGCGTTCCGATATAGCCGGTATATATTGCGTCGAATGTCAGCCCTAAGCTGTTCCAATGCTCCGCGATGGGAAGCATGTCCTCCGTCAAATCCCGATACGTATAACCGCTGAAGCCGCCGGTATGCGTGGACAGCACTGCCGTCGGGATCACATCCGTCTCGATGCCCGCCGCGCTTAAAAGCGGCAGAACCGCCGTCAGAGAGCATCTGCCGACACAGGAAATATCGTGGATCGCCGCCACGCGTCTGTGCTGTTCTTTTGTAATCGCTTTCCGCACGTTCCGCACCTCTTTTGTATAATTAAAAAACACTGAACAGACGCATCAGCAATGTTCAGTGTTTCTTTTACGCATGGTGCTGGTGACCGGACTTGAACCGGTACGGAGTTGCCCCCGAAGGATTTTAAGTCCTTTGCGTCTGCCGATTTCGCCACACCAGCAGCATTTACAGCATGCTATTATAGCAAAGCGCCGGAGTCCTGTCAAACGTTTTTTCCCGCACGGGTTTAATCAAGGTTCAGTCCCGGATACGTTCTTCTTTCCTGCGTGATCGGTTTTTCATACGTCACGCCCTTAAGGTCCACGGTCGTCGTAAGCGTTCGGAGACTATATACCGGCGCGTAATCCGGTAAATTCTTAATATTGCTGATCTGTTGCAGTAATTCCAGTCCCGAAACCACCTCGCCGATCGCCGCATATTTTCCATCAAAGCTCTCCCCTGCTTCCTCGGAAAGAACGATAAAGAAATCACCCGAAGCCGAATCGTAATCGTCGGCTACAAAACGATCCAAGCCGACAGTTCCGGGTTTAAATTCGATATCATTTCCTTCAAAACCGTTTTCCTTGAATTCGCCTTCGATTTCTGTGTGGATCTGCTTGCTCATCCAGGGATCTCCAAATTGTACAATATGACCCGGATTCACCTTGGTGACGGAGAAGCCGTCGTACGTTTTGTTCATGACAAAGTCAATAAAATACGCCACGGAATTGGGAGCTTTATCCGGATACAGCTCAATCTGAAAGGAGCCGCTGATCGGTTCGCCATTTTCACCGTTATTCTCATTTTCCGGATCGATGGTTACAGTTACAAGCGGATTTTTATTGCTGTTATCGACGCATCCCGTGAAATATACTGACAAAAACAGAGACAGGCAGAGCAAAATCGCTTTCTGCATGCTACTTTTTACCATGTTTCCGAACCTCCTCTTCCTCTGGCCTGCTCAGGATCAGCTGATCCCCCTCGATCAAAATCCGAACCTTGCTTTTCTCTTTCAGTCCTACTGCCGCAAGATAATTTTCCGGTAAAAAGAGGCGCTTTCTGCCGTCAATAAAACCATATTCAACGTGCGAGCCCTGATCGTGGCCGGCGGTAGCGTCCATGATTTCATCGCTTTCCATATCGATTTCCTCGCGGCGGATAAATTCGGTACCGATCCTGCCGTCGCTGATCGTTACGACGCGCGGCACCATGTGGGAAAGCTGCCGGTCATGCGTTACAATGACTGTCGTAATCCCGAACTCTGCATTTACCGTGTGGAACAGGTTCATGATCTGCGCCGTCGTTTTCGTATCTACCGCGCCGGTCGGCTCATCTGCAAGCAATATTTCCGGAGAATTGGCAAGCGCGATTGCAATTGCGACGCGCTGCTGCTCTCCCCCAGAGAGCTCGTGCATTTTATTTTTCTTCCGATGCGCCAGCCCGACCGTCTCCAGCAGCATGTTTGCACGGTTCACATCCAGCTTCCCGGCCATCTGCATCACGAGCTTAACGTTATCGATTGCGTTCAAATACGGGATCATGTTCCGCGCCGTATTCTGCCATACGAAGCCGATGGTCTCCCGCATATAATGCATCATTTCCTTGTCGCTCAATTTCAGGAGATCCGTGCCGTTCACATGAATTTTTCCGGCGGTGGGGCGGTCAAGGCCCCCGATAATATTCATCAGCGTGGATTTTCCGCTTCCGCTGTTTCCGATAATCGCAAGCATTTCGCCCTTCTCGACGGCAAGGTCGAGTCCCTGCAGCGCCATTACCTCAATATCTCCAATTTTATACAATTTTACAAGATTCTCACAAAAAATCATCGGTTCATTTGACATCTATGATCACCCCGTCTTCCATTGTATAAATCAGATCCGCCGCCCCCATGATGTTGACGTCATGCGTCGTCATGACGATGGTAAGACCGTTTGTATCAACAAGACTGCGGAACATGTCGATGACGCGAAACGAGGTTTTCGTATCCAGCTCCGATGTCGGCTCGTCGGCCAGCAGCAAAATCGGTTCGTGCGCAAGCGCCCGCCCGATTGCAACGCGCGCCTGCTCGCCGCCGGACATTTCTGCCGGCATATGGTTTTTCCGTTCTCTGATGCCCATCTGTTCCAGCCAGTCAACGGCCTGTCTGCGCCGCTTTCCCGGCTTGATTCCGGCAACGGAAAGCGCAAACTCAACATTTTCAAGCGCCGTCATCTGTGCGATCAGCGCCGTATTCTGAAAAATAATTCCGATTTTCTTTCTGCGGAGCGCATCGCGTTCGGCGCTTTTCATACGCGTTATTTCCTGATCTTCAAAGAAAATTTTTCCTGAAGTAGGCAGATCGATTGCCGCGATCATGTTCAGAAGCGTCGTTTTCCCGGAACCAGATCTTCCGCACAGAATATTAAACGTTCCCCTCCGAATTTCCAGCGATACGCCGCGTACCGCATGAATCGTTTCCGTCTGCCTTTTAAAATCTCTTACAACATCCTCCAAGCGCAAAATAGCTTCCGGCATATTTCTCACTCCTCCCCGATCTTTACGGCTTCGTTGATCTTCAGACGATTGATGTACTCGGAAAGAACGGCAATGCCGCTGAGGATCATGATTGCTACGATCACATAGACTTTGATATTATCTGTATTGTTATACGTAAGGGTAAGCGGCAGCATCGTAGTAAACGTCTTCTTCAGCACCGGAAGATACAGATAGGACGTTAGATAGCCGATCAGGATCCCGATCACAACGGAGACGCCGGAGGTCATCAAATGCTCCCAGAGCAGCATCATGGAAAGCTTGACCTTGCTGAGGCCCATGGCGCGCAGAACGCCGAACTGCAGGCGCCGCTTTCGGACACTCAGCAGCCAGTAAAGCAGAAAGCCCATAAAGCTGATGATCATCGTCGCCACAAATCCAAGGGAAAACAGTCCGTTCAGCGCCATAATCAGAGAATCGGATTTTTCCTCATTCAGGATCGTCTGCCGATCCGTAATTGCCGCAATATTTTCCGTAAGGCCGGCTTCCTCCCACTGCCGGTAGATCGCGTCGCTTGAAGCCCCATCCGCTTTTTTGAACCACACGTCGTACGTTGCCGCATCGTCTACCGTGAGAAGGTAATTGAGATTCATTACCACCATGCAGTCCGTGACCTCGGCATATTGATAATCCTCATAAAAGGTCGGCCAGTAGTCAAAGATTCCAAGCACGTAGCAGGACACGTCCGGCAAAAGCGTCTGATCGTCAAGCCGGGTGTTCAAAAAGCTGATTTCAAGCGAATTTCCCACGTTCAGACTGCACAGTTCCGCCAGCTCCCGGGAAACCAGAATTCCGGTCGGATAATCCTGCATGAGGTTGATATAATAATACCAGTGAATGTCCGTATTAAAAAGCGACGGACGAATCCAGGATACCTGAGAAAACTCGTACGGTTCGATCGCCATCAGACGGACGTTTCTCTGCCATTCCGTGCGCAGCGCTTTTCTCGCAAAAGCGCCGGTGATGTTAGAAACCCTTGTCATCGCTTCGATCCCGTCCGCTTCCAGGAACGGATCCGTGGAAAACGTCCGGTACTGGGCCGGCATATCTGCCAGCGTACCCGTGACGGTGCTTCCGTCCGATGCCGTATATGTCACCACGGAATCCAGCTCCCAGTCCGGCGTTACTACAATATCTGCCCCGCTCTTATATTTTGCAATATCCTCGGCATTTGTATTGATCGTCCCCGCCGTATTCGAGCTGTAAATTCCGATTGCCATGGTAAGAATCAAAAACATGATCAGGAAACGGTTTTCATTGCCGTTTCTGGAAACCTGAATAAACGTAGCGTAGACCGTAGGCGGAAGGCGTTTTTTCGTAAAATGATAAATCAGCTTCAATAAATACGGATATAGACGGAGAAACAGCATTCCGCAGGCGAAGATGAAAACGGTTGAGATAAAATAGACGGTCATATCGGAGCTGCCGTCCGGCGTAATCAAATCCGTCATCTGGTAAATATAAAGCAGATAAATGGAAAGTCCAAGCAGTATGATATCTAAAAATGCTTTTTCCCATATAGGACGCTTGTTTTTTCTCGCCTTCTTCTGTTTGTGCTGAACAATCGTCGTTTTGGTTGCCTGATACGCCGGAATTAATACCATTACCATAAATACGGCGCTTGCAATCAGCGCATACAGATAGGATTCCGGCAGAAGACGCAGATCCAGTCCCGTTCGGTTTACAAATTCAAGAAACCCATTTGCCGATCCGATCAGCTGCGACAGAATCAGTCCCAGAGGCGGTCCGGCAATCAGGGAAAAGATCGATATAACGCCGCATTCCAAAAAATAACGGTAGAAAATCTGTTTCGGATAGGCGCCTCTGCATTTCAGAGAGGAAATCTCATTTTTGTCATCCTCTATAATCATTTTCGCAACCATATACGTATAGAAAAGCAGCATGACAAGCACAGGCGCGTTCAAAATCCACATCGTCAGCTCCAGCGTTTCACTTTTGTCGATATATTGCAGCAGCGTCTCGTTGATCGGCACAGAAAAATTCCAGGTGCCCTCGTATAAAGTTGCAAAATAGGATCTGAGATTTTCATTAATTGTAAGATACGGTCCCAGCTCATCCTTTTTCAGTCCGTACAGATTGACATTATAGCACCAGGACGCGGACGAAAGATATCTTGCATTCTCGGAATTGAAAAAATAATCCTGAAACGCCGTTTCAGATGCGATCAATACGGAACGCATCCCGGAATCAATCTCAGACTTGCGCCAGTAATTGACATCATCGTAATTGGGCTCATATACACCGACAACTTTTAACTGAAGATATTGTCCCCCCTCTTCCGGCTGATGTCCCTGGCTCAGGGGATAAACGGTTCCCAGTTTAAAAAAATTAGCATTATATTCTGACGCAGAAACGACGACCTCGATCACGCCGTCTTGCACAGAAGCGCTGGGCAGTTCTCCGGTCAGCAGCTTCACATGCTCTTCAAAACCGGTCAAATACTGCAGACTGTACGCATAATTTTGATTTATGCTTGCGTCAGCGCTGATAAGATTGGAAATCGTCGCGCGCTGAAAAGAATCGTTCAGCTCGATATTGTTTTCACGGAACTCCCGTTCGATGACGCTGTCTGTTTCTTCAATAACAGAAAGAACGCCGCTGGGCGCGTATTCTCCGCGGAAATAAAGCTCCGTATACATTTCACCCGGCGAAGCGTAGCCGTCTTCGCTGTTGGAAAATTTATCCAATTCTATCCGGAGCATCTTTCTAAGCGCCCCGTCGGTATAGATCGGAATTGCCGCAAGAATCGCCGTAATCAGCAGAGAGCCGAGAATCAGGCAGAAAAAGAGCCAAAAATTATTTGCAATTTTTCGAAATACGGATTTTATCATTTTCCCGGCCCCATTATCCTTCTATGATCGTATCACCGACCTTCAGGCCATCGAGGACCTGCGCTTGAGAAGACGTTCTGTATCCGATCTGAACCGGAACCTCTTTCTTCAGGTTTGTACTGCTGTCAAGCATATATACGAACTGGTTGCCGTTAAACTCATACAGCGCCGACGTAGGGATCACCAGACAGTTTTCAATTTCAAATTCTGTATAGTCATATTTCACAGAGGAACCAAGCGTAACGCCCTCCGGCGGATTCTCCATCTTGCAGTAGTAAACGGCCTCCGATATGAAGTCCAGGCCTGTTTCTCTAATTACCGCGTCCGTTCCCACGATCGTTCCCGTAAACGATTCCGCCCCAGGTATTACAGCGCCTTCGCTGTCTACCTGAGTAAGCGTAAGCGTTTCTCCCACGCGGAATTGCTGAGGCGTATATTCTTCATGGGACAAATATTTATCAAATACAACATATGTATATTTCGGATCCTCGGAATCGATGGCAATCATCGTTTCACCGGCAACGATTTCCTTCGGCTCCGTGGCCGCCGTATAGGAAGTATTGATGTAGACTACTTTCCCTGACACCGATGCATACAGCATTGTATTTTCATAAGCAAGCTTCAGCGCTTCGTATTGCTTCTGAGCGCTTTCAAGCTCCAGCTGGGCGACACGGTATTCGGAGGCGGAAAGGCTGCCGTTCCGATATGCGTTTTCCTGTGTTTCAAACGTCATTTTTTCCTTTTCATAATCAATTTCCGCCTGCAGATATTCAATTTCCAGATCAGAATTGTCAAGCTCCATCAACAGGTCTCCCGCCGAAACGGTCTGACCAAGCGTCACATGGATCGCCTTGAGCTTTCCTCCTCCCGAGGGGAACGAATGATTTGTATAATAAATAGAGGTAACCTTTCCGACGCCCGTGACCGTACTCCTGAGCGTATCCTCCTTCACACGGTAAAAGGAATACTCAATCGGCTGCGGCGTTTTCAGTGCCGGAACCGACGGTTCTTCTTCCGCAGGAAAAAGGGAGCAGCCGGACAACAAGGAAGCTGCCTGCACCGTTGCCGCAATCAGCGCGAGAATTTTAATTTTTGTTTTTTTCAGCATGGGTTACCTCCGTAATACGATTTCAGTTTTTCCTCATTCTTCTATTCAGAGCGTCTTGACCTGCTACAGAATACCCGTAAAATCCCAGAAAATCTCCCAGCGCGTAATATTCGCCGTGGCTGTATGCGACAAGGTTTGCTTTTCTCAGATCGATTGCGCCGGTTTCGTCAAAAAGAGTTTTGGCCACAACGACATTTTCGATTTCCGCCAGGAACAGATCGTGTGATCCAAGCTCCATCATCTCTTTCACGCGGCATTCCAGAGATGCGGGTGATTCCGCGATCAGCGGGACGCCCGTCTTCTCCCCCGGGATCTTCGTCAGATGCAGCTCGGAAAATTTGTCAATTTCTCTGCCAGATTTCACTCCACAGTAATCCGTAGCCCGAACCAGCTCTTCGGACACGAGATTCACGGCAAATACGCCGTCATTTTTTATAATATCATGTGAATAGCGCTCTTTCCTCACGGAAATGGAAAGCATGGGAGGCTCCGAGTTCACCGTGCCCGCCCAGGCAAGCGTTATAATGTTGGATCGTTCCATCGTCCCGCAGGTCACCATGACGACCGGCACGGGATTCAGAAAAGCAGACGGTTTAATTTGAATCTTCGATTCAATACCATTCTTGTTCATATATTCACACTCCATCTGATAGTTCATCTATATCGTACAATATGAATATAAATGTTTCAATTATGATTATATGAATATTTATGAACAAAGCGCTTAAAATATTTGCCCAAAAAAAGAAAACGGCTCCGCCGAACGCCAAGATAAAAGCCTCATATCATGTGTTTCTTCAAAAGGATGTAATTTTAAAATAAAGCCCATTCACTAGGTTCTCTGCAGAAAGAAATTCAGGCTTTAATCAGATTGACAAATGATAAAAAAATGTGTAAAACATTGGCAATACAAATCCATTGCAGCCCCATAAACTGGGATGCGATATTTTTCAGCCGTTTCAATTATGAAAATACATCGAACAAACGGAGGGGCTTAAATGACGACAGAATACCGCCGTGCGACGGCAGAAGAATACGAGGCTCTGATCGACTTTGCAAATTTTGTTTTCCAAATAAATTTTGCTGAGCTGCTGCCAAAGCTCTATAACGGTCATCCTGAGCTGGCACAGTACCATTATCTCGCGCTGGAGGAAGGCAAAATCAAGGGACTGGTCGCCTCCATCCCGCTGGAATTCTCGATAGATGGGGAAACGGTCAAAGCCTTCGGCATCGGCACAGTGTCCGTCCACCCGGAGGCGCGCGGCAAAGGGTACATGAAAGAGCTGATGAACCGCGCCATTGCCGACGCCAAGGCGGATGGCGCCGATCTGATGTGCCTGGGCGGCCAGCGGCAGCGGTATGAATATTTTGGCTTTTCCAAAGCCTGCATTCAGCGCAGTTACATCCTCACTCCAAATAACCGCCGCCATTGGAAACGGATCAGCACCAAGGGGATTGAATTTCTCCCCTTGTCGGAAAGCCGCGAGTACGCAGAAGGCTGCTGGCAGCTGCATCAAGCGCTGCCCATTCACGCAAAGCGAAAAATCGAGAATTTCGCCGAGGTCTGCCGCAGCTGGTCCTGTGAAGCCTGGGTGATCCGCAAAAGCGGGCAATTTCTGGGCTACTGCATCCTCAATGCGGACTGTACTGCCGCCGCAGAGCTGCTGCTTGGCGACTGGCAGGAGGTACTCCCCGTTCTTTTTGCCCTGTCCGAGAAAACCGGAAAAGACCTGAGCGTTACTCCCTTCAGCTGGCAGAAAGAGCTGAATCGCGCTCTCAGCCTGGTAAGCGAGGCCGGCGCTATTAACGACGGAGAAATGTTCCGGCTGCTCAACTTCCCGCGGATGCTGAAGCTGCTTCTGCAGCGGAAGGCGAGGCAGGCAGGGCTGTCCGACGGCGCTCTGGTTCTGGAAATCCCCGGCGAGGGAAAATATGAAGCTGCTGTAGAAAGCGGCGTGGTTTCAATAGAAGAAACGGCGAAGCCGGCTGACTGGTCGCTGGACGCGGTAGAGATGCAGAATCGTATCGTTTCAGTCTCGAACCTCTGGCAGTATGACTCCTTCCTGGAAAACAGCTGGTTTCCCCTGCCGCTTGAATTACCGAATCACGATATGGTATAAGGCGCAGGAATCTTTCCATTCCCTCTGAATAAAAAGGATTCGCTTTCCTGCTGAGATAAAAAATATGGCGGCACAGCAAATGCCATGCCGCCATGCAGAAGCATCAAACGACTTCTTTTGCCGAAACGGCGAAGCCGCCGGCAAATTAGTAATTTGCTCTTTTCTGATAATGCGTGTGAAGATCGTGGTGCGCCTGATGGCTTCCCGGCGCTCCATAATACTCCGCATAGAGCTTTTGAATAAACGGATTATCGTGCGCTTTCCGGATCGGAAGCTCACGGTCCTCCTCATACGTTGCTTTTGCACGTTCCGCTCTGAGGTCGATCCAGCTTCTGATTGAGGAAGGCTGAATCACCTGTCCGCCGCCGTTTACGCATCCGCCCGGGCACGCCATGATTTCGATAAAATGATAATCCGCTTCTCCTGCGCGGATCTTATCCAGAAGCTTCCTGGCATTTCCGAGTCCGCTTGCAACGGCCAGCTTAATATCCGTCCCCGCTACGTTTACGGTTGCCTCTTTAATGCCTTCCACGCCGCGTACCGCATGGTATTCAATTTTATCTACCGGAGCAGATTCTCCTGTCAGAATATCTGCGACCGTACGCAGCGCCGCCTCCATAACGCCTCCCGTAGCGCCGAATATGACGCCCGCTCCGGAAGCGTTTCCGATGGGGCTGTCAAAATCCGTGTCCTCAAGACTTGCAAAATCAATTCCTGCTTCCCGGATCATCTGCGCCAGCTCGCGCGTAGTAAGAACAGCATCCACATCGGGATATCCGGAAGCGCTCAGCTCCGCCCTGTCAGCCTCGAATTTCTTCGCCGTACAGGGCATTACAGATACCACATAAATCTTGGCCGGATCGATGTTCTCCTGCTTCGCGTAATAAGTTTTGAGTACCGCGCCGAACATCTCGTGCGGCGATTTGCAGGAAGAAAGATTTTCCAGGAAATCCGGATAATTATGCTCGCAGAATTTAATCCATCCGGGGCTGCACGACGTAATCATCGGGAGCTTGCCTCCATTTTTGATTCTCTCCAAAAGCTCCGTGCCCTCTTCCATAATTGTGAGATCCGCGCTCGTATCCGTATCGAACACTTTGTCCGCTCCGAGTCTGCGGATCGCGGTCACCATTTTGCCTGTAGGACGGGAACCGATCGGCATTCCAAAGGCCTCTCCGATCGAGACGCGCACTGCCGGCGCAGTCTGGAAAATTACATATTTTTCCGGATCGGCAATTGCGTTCCAGACCTCTTCAATTTCACTCTTCTCCTGCAGCGCTCCCGTCGGGCAGACGGCGATGCACTGTCCGCAGTTTACGCAGGGCGTTTCCACAAGCGGTTTGCCGAACGCACAGCCGACCACTGTTTTAAAGCCGCGCTCCATCGTATCAATGACGCCGACCGTTTGAACGTTCTTGCAGACGCTGACGCATCTCCGGCATAAAATACATTTGTTCGGATTTCTTATAATGGAAGGAGACAGGTCGTCGATCGGCAGCACTTCTTTTCCTCCAATAGCGTCAAAGCGGATATCCGTAACGTTCAGTTCCTTCGCAAGGCGCTGCAGCTCGCAGTTTTCGGAACGTACGCAGGTCAGGCACTGTCTGTCATGATTCGAAAGAATCAGCTCCAGCGTAATTTTTCTGGCCTTCCGTACCTTCTCAGAATTCGTGATTACTTCCAATCCCTCCGATACGGGATATACGCAGGCCGCCTGAAGCGCCCTGGCGCCTTTAATTTCCACAACGCACATACGGCACGCGCCGATTTCATTGATGCCTTTTAAAAAGCAAAGCGTCGGGATCTTTATGTTTGCGTTTCTCGCCGCCTCAAGGATGGTAATGCCCTCCGGGACCTGCATCGAAACGCCGTCTATCTTAATATTGACCATACCTTAAAAACCTCCGTTCCTTTATTCCTTCACGATTGCGCCGAATTTACACTTTTCCATACAGGCTCCGCACTTTACGCATTTTGTGCTGTCAATGACGTACGGAGAACGGATTTCTCCTTGGATACAGCCTACCGGACAATTCTTGGCGCAAACGCTGCAGCCCTTACACTTCGACGCGATGATCTTATATTGCAGAAGATCCTTGCAGACGCCTGCGGGACACTTCTTATCGACGACATGCGCCACATATTCATCCTTGAAATACCGAAGCGTGCTAAGTACGGGATTCGGCGCGGTCTGGCCGAGTCCGCAGAGTGCGGACGCCTTGATCGCCGCGGCCAGCTCATAAAGATCGTCGATATCCTTTAATTCGCCTTTTCCCTTGGTGATCTTATCCAGAATATCGTACATTCTTTTCGTACCGATCCGGCACGGAGGACATTTTCCGCAGGATTCCTCGACGGTAAAGGCCAGGAAAAACTTTGCGATATCGACCATACAGGTATCTTCATCCATAACGATCAATCCGCCGGAGCCCATCATGGATCCGATCTCGATCAGTGTATCGTATTCAATCGGCGTATCTATAAGACTGGCCGGAATGCAGCCTCCGGAAGGACCTCCCGTCTGCGCCGCCTTAAATTTCTTCCCGTTCGGAATCCCGCCGCCGATGTCATATATAATATCCCGGAGCGGCGTGCCCATCGGAATTTCAACAAGTCCCGTATTTTTGATTTTTCCGCCTACCGCGAAGACCTTCGTGCCCTTGCTCCGTTCGGAACCAATGGAAGAAAACCAATCGGCTCCTTTCAAAATGATCTGCGGGATATTGGCGTACGTCTCCACGTTGTTTAAAATGGTCGGCTGCTGGAACAGCCCTTTCACCGCCGGGAACGGCGGACGCGGACGCGGCTCGCCGCGGTGCCCCTCGATGCTCGTCATAAGAGCTGTTTCCTCTCCGCATACGAACGCACCGGCGCCGAGACGGATCTCGATGTCAAACGAAAAATCCGTACCGAAGATATTCTTGCCGAGCAGCCCGTATTCTTTTGCCTGCTCGATCGCAATCTGAAGACGTGATACCGCGATCGGATATTCCGCTCTGACATAAATATAGCCCTGATCCGAACCAATCGCATAGCCGGCGATGGCCATTGCCTCAAGCACAACATGCGGATCTCCCTCAAGCACGCTTCGATCCATAAAAGCTCCCGGATCGCCCTCATCCGCGTTGCAGCACACATATTTCTTATCGGAAACGCTCTTACGCGCAAAATCCCATTTTCTTCCCGTCGGGAACCCGGCGCCGCCGCGTCCCCGAAGGCCGGATTTCAGCACCGTGTCTATCACTTCCTCCGGAGTCATTTCCGTAACGACTTTTCCAAGCGCTGCATATCCGTCGTACGCTATGTATTCGTCAATATTTTCCGGGTTGATTCTGCCGCAGTTTCGCAGAGCTACGCGCATCTGCTTTTTAAAGAATTCGCTTTCCTGTACGTCCGTTTCCTCAACCGTCTTCTCCGTAGGCTCCAGCAGGCGTTTTACGATTCTGCCCTTTACCAGGTGCTCCTCTACGATCTCCTGGACATCCGTTTTCGTAACGCGGCAGTACATCGCGCCCTCCGGATAAACAACGACGATCGGACCCTCTGCACATAAACCAAAGCAGCCTGTTTTGACGACCTTTACTTCATTTTCGATTCCGGCATCCTTCAGGCGCTGTTCAAATTCATCGAACAGAACTGCCGAACCGGATGATGTGCAGCCCGTTCCCGCGCACACCAGTACGTGTGATCTGTAAAATTGCATATATGATGTCCTCCTTTGCCGTCAATCTTCCACGGCGCCTATGGTATACTCACTGACTACTTTTCCGTTTACGATATGATCCGTAACGACGCGGACGGCCTTCTCCGGCGTCATTTTCACATACGTTACCTTCGTTCCGTCTTTGTCGATCACTTCTACAATCGGCTCCAGCCTGCACATGCCGATACAGCCCGTCATTGCAACCGTGGCGTTTGTGATGTTTCTTTTGCGGATTTCGTCCACGAACGCATTCATAACCGGTCTGGCTCCGGCGGCGATTCCGCAGGTCGCCATTCCCACGATGATCCTTGTGCCCTCCGCGCCGTTTCTCATGGATATTTCGTTTTGCGTTTTTTCTTTAATAGCTTTCAATTCAGCTAACGATTTCATTCAGAACACCTCCGAAAATAATTTGTACATTCTCATTGATATAATCGCAGATCCACTGCAGAATCTCATATTCCGTGATGGGAACGCCGTCCAGTTCCTTTTCGACCTCCGCCGTATCGAAAAGAAAGCTTCCCTTGGAAGACCGCAGCGTCAGTACGAATCTCGTCTGAGGAGCGCCGGAGATTAAAAACCGCATCGTCTCTCCCAGATCGCCGAGCGGCAGTCTGTCGATATTGGAAATCTCAAAGTCCCCCGACAGTACCGTACCGACATTTACCTGAGAGCGAATCTCCAGGCGGCCTCCGCTCTGCTCGCAGGCGAGCTTAAAAAAAGGAATTCCCATTCCGACATTGCGCGTCTTTCGGCTGGTAGTGAAAGGATCCGTCACAGACGCAAGGAACTCTTCGCTCATTCCGCAGCCGTTGTCCTCGATGCGGACGCTCAGCCTCTGATTCTCTGCATCGCCCGCGACATCGATCCGGATCTCGCTCGCTCCGGCGGAAATGGAGTTTTGTGTCAGATCCAGAATATGCAGGGAAATATCGCGCAGCATGGGACGTCAATATTTGGCTAGGATCCCCGGAATATCATCCGGAACAAGCCTTCCATATACATCGTTGTTAATTGTAAGCACCGGAGCAAGACCGCAGGCGCCGATGCACCGGCAGGCGTCCAAAGAAAACTTTCCATCCTCAGTGCAGTCTCCGACCTGGATATTCAGCGATTCTTTCAGTTTATCTAAAACGAGATCCGCGCCTTTTACATAACACGCGGTGCCGAGACATACGGAAATTTTGTATTCTCCCTTTGGTTTCAATGAAAATTGGGCATAAAACGTCACCACGCCGTATACTTCCGCCAGCGGGATATTCATGCCTTCTGCGATGATCTTCTGAACCTCGATCGGCAAATAACCATAGATCAGCTGCGCCTCATGAAGTACATGGATCAGGGAGCCCTGCTTGTCTTTGTTCTCCGCAATGATCTCCTGTAACTTGACGAGCTTCTCGTCACAGCTGCAGTCACAAGTGTTTCCCATATAGTTGAACCTCCATCTTCAGCAAATATTTGTAAAATATATACTTACCAACCTTATAATTATATCGCAGCTTTTTGTAAATATCAACAGATAAATTCAGCCTCGCTCACAAAATCCTCCCCTGCCGCAAAGCGTCTATAATTCCGGCGGCGCTCGGCTCTTCTACCTCGAGCACTGCTCCGCCTTCCTCCTGTATTTTATCAATATAATGAGCGTCTGACGATGGCAAAAGCTTGTAATTTTCCAGTTCCGGGAAATTTTTCAATAAAATTTTTCTGTCGCAGCCGCAGGAAATTTCTACGAATCCATGCGGATACCCGTACGGAAGCGCGCCCAGGCTTGTAAGCACGCTGTAAGAATCTCTGTCCACATGCGCGGGATAAGCGATCCCTCCCAGAGACGCCGCAAGTCCAAAGGAATCGTCGATTGTGATGCCGGTTGAGGCCAGAAGCATCCGGTCAAGCTCCCCGCAAACTTCATCCGCTGCATTAAACAGAAGCTGCCTTCCGAATATATCAGCGCGGTTCAGCGGCACGGCGCCGCCGTACGACGAAAGAAGGATTTCCTGAAAACGAGAAAGGCCGTCCTGATCGGGAAACAGACAGACAACGTGGATTTGCTCCGCAGTTTCCAATTCAAGCCCGGGAACGACCGTAATTCCATAGTTTTTCCCCAATATGGCCGCCGCTTCCGAATTCATCGAAGCGTTATGATCTGTAACGGCAATTGCCGAAAGTCCGTTCAGCGCTGCCATTCCGACAATATTCCCTGGCGTCATCAGATCGTCTCCGCAAGGAGATAGTGCAGAATGGATATGAAGATCAACTGAAATTTTTCGAAAGCTCATACGCTTTTATGATCAGCTCCGCAGCCTGCAGCGGCGTGGAAAGCAGCGTAACTTCGCGCTCACGCGCTTTCTCCGTCAGGGAATCCGGAATTTCGATGTCTTCCGGAATGACGATGCAGGCCACGTCTACAAGCGAAGCAACGGCCAAAATATTAATATTATTCATGACCGTTACCCACAAATCGCCCTCTTTTGCATGCGAGATGACCCAGCTCAGCAGATCGCACGCATAAAAACCGGAAATCGTCCGCTCCGGATCGCCCGTTACCAGCTTTAAGCTGCACGGCTCCAGAATGTCACTGATTTTCATTTTCCTCCTCCGTTCCGTCCGTAAAACCATTGTCGAACATCATCATTTCATTGGCAAGCCGTTTAATTTTCCTGCGCAGAATAAAAATACAGTCCGTCATGCGTGCCTTTCCGCGAACGACGTCTTCGGCAAGCGCCCTGCAGCTCGGAGAGCCGCAGGCTCCGCAGTCCAGCGCAGGCAGCCTTTCATAGATCTCGTTCATTTTCCGCAGCTTTTCCATTGCCTTCATCATATCGGGATCGAGCGTGCTGACGTCATAATGAATCAGAGGCTTTTCCCATGCGGTATCCCGCAGCTCCTCCGCTTCAATTTCGCGGTAGAAGGCAGGCGTATCCTCCATCTGCTGGCGGTTTCTGTTTTTTGCAACATACAGATTTTCCACCGTCAGCGGCCCGCCGATGCAGCCCCCGATGCATGCGGAGGTTTCAATAAAATCAATATCCTTGATCCTGTCGTCCTCAAGATCCTCAAGGATCTTTACGACGTTCTGGATTCCATCCACATAAAGAACCTTTTTCGTATCGATCGCCAGCGCCTCTCCTCCTGTAGACGCCCAGCGGACGCCATACTTTCCAGCCTGAAGCAATATTTCATCCACATTATCCTCCCGCATTTTCGCCAGCTGCTTTAAAAGCTTGAAATATACCATTTTAATCGGAATCACGCCGTCTACATTCGACCGCTCCACCTCAAGCGGCGCTTTCGTGCTCGTCATTTTTGCAGCGCAGGGAGAAAGGAAAAACACGCCTACCTCATCCGGAGAAACATTATTCAAAGCGCAGAATTCCCGTCTGGCATTCTGCGCGGCGATTTCCATCGGGGATTTAATCGGGATCAGATTCGGAATCAGATTCGGATAGCGGAGCTGAATCAGGCGGACCACAGCCGGACATGCCGAGGAAATCAGAGGGAGCTCACCGCGGTATGCGCGCAGATAGGCGTTGCTTTGATGCGTAACGATTTCAGCGCCGCGCGCGACCTCATAGATATAATCAAAGCCCAAGGCCTTCAACGCCGCAACAATATGTTTTCTGGTGTAAAGATTCGCGTCGAACTGCATATAGAGCGAGGGCGCCGGCAGAGCAATCGTGTATTTGAATTCGGCGAGGAGATCCCAGGAATCCGTATGCGCGACTTTTGCCTTATACGGACAGGTCCGGATGCATTCGCCACAGTCAATGCATCTGTCGTTCAGTATTTTTGCTTTTCCGTTTTGAACGCGGATTGCCTCCATCGGGCATTTTTTGATGCAATTTGTACAGCCCTTGCAAAGCTTTTCGTCAAGCAGGACGGAATGACTGTATGATTCGGACACTCTGAAGCCCCCCTCTTGGATTCGATCGATCAGACGATGTTGACGGTCAGCGTCACGACGGTGCCCTTTCCGACCGTGCTTTCGATCTGCATATCGTCCGTATAACGCTGCATGTTTGGAAGTCCCATTCCGGCGCCGAATCCCAGCTCCCGAACGGTTTCCGGCGCAGTAGACCATCCGGCCGTCATAGCCTGCGCAATGTCGGGGATTCCCGGTCCGTGATCCGATATTTTAACGGTGATTTTCTCAGGCGTAATTTCAATGTCCGCCTCGCCGCCGCCTGCGTGAATAATTGCATTGATTTCCGCCTCGTACATGGCGATGGCGACGCGCTTGACGATAGCAGGATTTACGCCGATTTTATTCAGCGTCCGCTTTACGCCGCTCGACGCTTCCCCTGCTGCGGAAAAGTCCACCGCATCAATATCATAATGTAACGTTAACGACTGATTGCTCAATCCCAGACACCCTTTCCGACGATTCCGGCGCTGTAAAGCTTGCCGCAGGTAATAAACAAGGGGTGTTTGGTCGTAAGGATCGTAATCCCCATTTCTTTTGCAAGAGAGATGATCGTTTCCCCGGGCACCTTGCCGCGAACAAAGCAGATTACTTTGATGTCCATCATTTCGCACGTTCTGACGACCTGGGGATTCACGAGGCCGGTACATAGAATGACGCTTTCTTTAACAAACGCCATTACATCGCTCATCAGATCCGCCCCGCAGCCCGAATAAATCTCAAGCTCCATATTTTCCTCGCCCGTGAGAACCTGTGCGTCTAAAATATCAATAATTTCTCTCACTTTCAGCATCAGACATCAAACCTCTTTCTTATGTTTCCGAGCCGTTCGGTTACATTCTCATACATCTGCTGATATTTTACCAGCTTTGCTTTTTCCTCGTCAACCACTTTCTGCGGCGCTCTGGATACAAAGCTTTCGTTTCCAAGCTTTCCCTTTACGCGGCTTAGCTCTCGCTCGAGGTTTTCTTTTTCCTTTGAAAGGCGTTCTATTTCCTTTTCAAAGTCGATCAGCTCGTCAAGCGGAATATAGATTTCGGCCCCGTCTACGACTGCAGCAGCGGCGTCCTCCGGGATGCCGGATTTATCGTTCTGCACCGTAATTCCGGAAGCGGAGGCCAGCCTTGCGAAAAGCGGTTCCGCATCGCGGAGCACTGCGGCGGCCCTCCCGGACGCGGCAAATACAATGTGCGCTTTGCGGGAAGCGGGAACGTTCATTTCCTGCCGGATATTCCGGATGGCGCGAATGGCGCTGATCACCAGCTCCGTGTCTTTTTCCTCTTCGGGATACTCGCGAGCCGGATCATATTCCGGCCATTTTGAAATCATGATGCTTTCCGCGTCTTTATACAAGCTCTGATAAAGCTCTTCTGTGATAAACGGCATGAATGGGTGCAGCAGCTTCAGACAGCGGATCAGTACGTCGTTGAGCACGTACTGCGCTTCGAGTCTGGCCGGAGCGGCCGCGTCGAAGAGCCGCGGCTTGACGAATTCAATATACCAGTCGCAGAAGCAGTCCCAGAGGAAATCATATACCTTTGCAAGCGCAATGCCAAGCTCAAATTTTTCCAGATTTTCCGTGACCTCCCGAACCAGCGTATTGCAGGCAGAGAGAATCCATTTGTCCTCCGCGGTAAAGCGTTCCGGATCGATTTTGGAAAAATCTGGCTCATCGTCAAAATTCAGGAGCGCAAAACGTGTGGCGTTCCAGATTTTGTTTGCGAAATTCCGCGCGGCTTCGACTTTCTCCGGCAAATATCTCTGATCATTGCCGGGCGCATTTCCGGAGGTCAGCGCGAACCGCAGCGCGTCCGTCCCGTACTCGTCGATCACTTCGAGTGGATCGATGCCGTTTCCGAGGGATTTCGACATTTTTCTGCCCTGAGAATCCCGGACCAGGCCATGGATCAGTACATATTTGAAGGGAGGCTCTCCCATCTGTTCGCAGGCGGAGAAAATCATACGCGCCACCCAGAAGAAAATGATGTCGTATCCCGTCACCAATACATCCGTAGGATAGAAATAGTCCAGATCTTCCGTCTGCTTCGGCCAGCCGAGCGTGGAAAACGGCCAAAGCGCCGAGCTGAACCATGTATCCAGCGTATCGGGATCCTGATGGAGCCGCTCGGATCCGCAGTGCGGACAGCAATCCGGTTTTGTTTTGGAGACGGTCGTTTCGCCGCATTCGTCGCAATAATAGGCCGGGATTCTGTGTCCCCACCAGAGCTGCCTTGATATGCACCAGTCCTGAATATTCTCCATCCAATTATAGTAAATTTTAGAAAAACGATCCGGTACGAAACGCACTTTACCCGATCGTACCGCCTCAATTGCAGGACCGGCCAGAGGCTTCATTTTCACGTACCACTGCTTGGAAACCATCGGTTCCACCACCGTTCCGCAGCGCTGGCACGTTCCGACGTTATGCCGGTGCGGCTCCGTTTTGACGAGCAGTCCCAGCGCATCAAGATCGCGTACAATCTGCTTCCGCGCTTCATACCGTTCCATGCCGCGGTATTTTCCGCCGTTTTCGTTGACATAGCCGTGGTCGTCCAGAATTTTAATAACCGCAAGATTGTGGCGGCGGCCCACTTCGAAATCGTTCGGATCATGCGCGGGGGTGATTTTAACGGCGCCCGTCCCGAATCCGAGCTCGACATAGTCGTCGGCGATGATCGGAATTTCCCTGTCCACCAACGGCAAGAGGAGCGTTTTCCCAACCAAATGCTTATAGTTTTCATCCGCGGGGTTTACTGCTACCGCCGTGTCCCCCAGCATGGTCTCGGGACGCGTCGTTGCAATCGTAAGGAAGCCGCTGCCGTCCGCGAGCGGATAATTGATATACCAAAAGCTGCCGTCCAGCTCTTTATATTCCACTTCGATATCGGAGATCGAGGTATTACAGTGCGGGCACCAGTTCGTGATCCGTTCTCCGCGGTAAATAAGACCTTTTTCATACAATCTTACAAACACTTCAAGAACCGCCTCGGACAGGCCCTCGTCCATGGTGAAGCGAAGACGGTCCCAGTCGCAGGAGCTGCCCAGACGCTTGAGCTGGTTCACGATTCTGTTTCCGTAGAGTTCCTTCCATTCCCAAGCACGTTTCAGGAAGGCTTCCCGGCCGACCTTCTCCTTTGTCAGGCCCTCCTGCGCCATGGCGTCCACGATTTTCGCCTCTGTTGCGATGCTGGCGTGATCGGTTCCCGGCACCCAGAGCGCCGCAAAGCCCTGCATCCTTTTGAATCGGATCAAAATATCCTGCAGCGTGTTGTCCAGCGCATGGCCCATATGCAGCTGCCCGGTGATATTCGGAGGCGGGATCACAATCGTAAAAGGCTTTTTGCCCGGCTCCGCCTTTCCCCGGAAGTATCCTTTTTCTTCCCAGTTTTGATAAATTCTTTTCTCAACGCCGGCGGGATCATAAACCTTCGCCATCGTATCAGCCTTTTTCATAAGTCCGTTTCCTCCTGATTTGCAGCTTATTGTAACTGAATAGACCGTTTTATGATACATCTATCCGTCGGTTTTTGTCAATTCCGAAAATCATTTCCTTTATTTTCTCTGCGCGTTTTTAAAACAGTTTCATTTTTCTGCAAAATAAGACTTGAATTTTATCTGCGCATATGCTATAGTAACGATACTTCGCCTTCATAGCTCAGTAGGTAGAGCGCATCCATGGTAAGGATGAGGTCGCCGGTTCGATCCCGGCTGAAGGCTCCAGAAAGAACTTCCGTTTCGACGGAAGTTTTTTTATGTCTGGTAAAAATCTGAGATTCAGCGCGGCGGCTGGAATTCCAGCTCCGGCTCGTATCTCACCGTGTCGTTAAAATGCCACCATTCGTTATAATATCCCTGAAATCCGCAGGACGTCATGACGTCCTCAAGCAGCCGCGCGTTTTCAGCCGCCGCCGGGCTGACATCGCTGTAATCTCGATCCGCCTTTTCGCTGAAATGATCGAAGGAGGTGGGCATTTCTATTTCGTTCCCTTCCGAATCGATCAGCGTAAGATCCAGCGCGCAGCCTCGCGTGTGATTGGAATAACCGACATTCGGATTAGATACGAAATTTCCGTCGGGACAGATTTCCCAGAGGCGGAACTGCGCGGAAACAGGGCGGTAAGCATCCCAGATTTTTATCCGGTAGCCTTGCTGTGAAAAAATTTCCTGCGCCTGCGCAAGCTTTACAACCGTTCCATAACGCGCATATGCTTCTGTAAAATCATATATCACCTGCCCCGTAAAATTCTCCGTAGTGGCATACTTGAGATCGATGACCGCCTCGGGCACATAATCCACAATTCGTACGAATTCATCCGCCTCCGGAACCCGCTCCGGCGTGGGAGGCAGGGAGGCCGATTCGGTCGGTGTCGCAGCTGCGCTTACCGGCGGCTGCGTAACTGCAGCCGGCGTATAAAACAGGACAGAGGGGGTTCCCGTCGCGGACGCGGCCTGCCTCCGCGTTCCGCAGGAAGCGGCGGTAAACAGCACGGCGGACAGAAAAGAAAAAAGCGTAAGAATTTTATTTTTAAATTCCATTTACAAACACCTCAAAATATGTTAGGATAAAGATGTTGTCGTTGTACGGCATATCTGAGCGGGTGTAGTTCAATGGTAGAATTCCAGCTTCCCAAGCTGACTACGGGGGTTCGATTCCCCTCACCCGCTCCATTTTTATACTCCCATACGGGAGTTTTTTTGTCAACCAATCCGGAATGTGAAGTTTATCGGCAGAATATAAGGATTACAGTAAATTTCATTCATCGTTCAAGATGCACCGCATTATGACGGCGTCTTCGGTTCCGTAATAGTTCTTTCGAACCGCAATTTCCTCAAACCCCTCCGTCTGGTACAGCCGTCTCGCCGGCAGATTCGTTTCCCGGACCTCCAGGAACAGCTTGGCGGTGTGCTCCGCCGCGAGCGTGCGTTTCATTTCCTGCAAAAGCGCCCTCCCGATCCCGGCTCCGCGCCATTCCCTCCGCACCGCGATCCGCAGCAGCTCCGCCTCATCCAAGACACCTTGAACGCAACAATAGCCAACCGCCGTTTTTCCTTCTGCGGCCGCGAAACAGCGCGTTCCCTCGCTGCGTATTTCATCCTCCAGCATCGCTTCGCTCCACGGCTTCTGAAAGGACTCCGCCTCGATCTCGGCAATATTCCGAAGCAACTCTGTTGTCAGTGTCTCAAATTGAATCCGTATAATTTTTATAATACTCCACCTTCAAACGTTCCGCCGTGTATTCGCCGATGACGCCTGCGGCCTCTGCGGCGGCATATTTTTCGCGGGCCAGCAAAGCGATCGCAGCCGGGTTTCCTGCGGAAAGCTCCGAGGGAAGCGGGCGGTACATTTCGCCGAGCAAATCCGTAAGCAGAGCGCCATTTGCAGCCGTGCCGTCTCCGGTGAACAGGATGCGTTCTCCCGCGTATTCCGTCCGCAGCGTTTCGCAAAGCGTTTCACAGGAAAGGGCGCGGCAAGGAAGCAGTTCCGCGCTTCCCCGGTACAGCGCCGCATACACGCGGGCATTGCGCGCATCGATCATCGGGCAGACCAGCTGTTCTTCCCCCACAGCGCAGGCCGCCGCAAGCGCCTCGAGCGTATTCAATCCAATCAAAGGAATTCCGAGAGAATAAGCAAACACTTTTGCCGTCGTAACGCCGATTCGGAGCCCCGTATAAGAGCCCGGTCCGTTTGTAACCGCGACAAGTCCTAGCTCAGACGGCGAAACGCCTGCGGCAGCCAAAATATATTCCACCGCCGGGAGCAGCTTGACCGAATGCGTCCTCTGATCCTGAATCTGAATGGAAGCCAGAACGCTGCCATCCTCGCATACCGCCGCCATTGCCGTTTTACAGGATGTATCCATCACAAGAAGCTTCATTCCGCATACCTCCTGATCTCGATTTCACGGCGCTCCGGCGAAATATCGTCGCGACGCGAGAGCCTGACATCCGTAATTCTCTGCCTGTAATATTTTTTGATTTCCGGCACGCGTTCCGCCCATTCGATGAACAGCACGGCGCCATTCACCGCGTATTCTTCAAAGCCGATGTCTAAAAGCTCCTCATAGGAGGCGATCCGGTAAAGATCAAAATGGTATAACAGGCTTTCGCCGCTGCGGTATTCGTTTACGATGGTAAAGGTCGGACTGGTGATATAATCACGGATGCCAAGCGCTTTTGCCGCGCCGGACGTAAAGCACGTTTTTCCCGCGCCGAGTTCTCCGTTCAGCGTTACGATATCGCCTGGCTTCAAGAGCCGCCCGAGCTTCCCCCCTACGGCCTCCGTTTCTTTTTCACTGTCCGTCTGAAATTTCATCAAGAGTTCCATTTGGGGAATCTCCTCGCTTCCTGTAAAATCGCATCCATTATACTATATCCCTGCAAATTTTACAAAGCGGGCAAGCTCACGTCTGCGCCGGATACTCTCTTGTTACGAATTCATACGGCGGGATCCGTACGCAATCCGTTCTTTCCAAAGGCGGAATCCGTACGACCGCCGTCTGGGCGGTATCCAAGGGATTGAACAGCCGGAGCAGATATTTTCCATCCGCTGTCCGGTAAAATGCGGTGCATACCACGGAAGGGGCGCTGTCAAGCTCCAATCCCGGCAGCGGCTTCCTTTCGCCTTCCGTTCCGTGCGGGAAAAAGGACAGTCCCATCGGCGTCTCGTGTAATACCTGTGCCTTCCGGCCGGCCTCCGCAAGCAGAGCGTCCGCAGGCCCGCCCTCAAAGCGGAAGCGGAACAGCCGTTCTCCCTGGTCAATATACGCCGAGAATCGATCGTCCGGCATCACCCTCCGATCCGGGCCAAGCGGGTGGCCGGTATATCCCGGCGAACGAAGCAGCGTAACAAGCAGCGCGTTTTCTTCCACAGAAGAGCCGTACGTCCCGTCGTTGATCAGCAGAAGGCCGTTTCCCTTTGTGTGACCGGTCACGGTGCGGCGTTCCAAGCAAATACCGGTTTCTCCTTCCTGCAGCTCCCGCAGCATGACAAATTGCTGAGAGACGTTTTCCCGCCCGTTTTCCGGAAGATTTTCCAGCCCGTACGCCACCTGGCCGATGCACTGCGGCGCGTCCAGCAGCGAAGGAATTTCCAGCTTTACCATTTTTTGCTTTTCGTTCCAGTATAAATGTACTTCAATGTCGATCGCGGTGCTGTGCTTTGAAAGAATATAGCGAACGACTGCCTTTGAATCTTCATATCCAAAAAGCGCCTCCACCACAGCGCGCGCGTCCGCGTTTTCGATCACGCGTACAGAGGGCAAAGGACGGTCAAGGCAGGAAAGGCGGCTGCCCGCTATTTCATCAAGGAGCGTAAACGTTCCGATGTAATCGCGAAATTCCGAGACCGTCATTCCCCAGGCGTCACAGGAATCGCGGAGCACGCGCAGGCAAAAGGCCCCCGGCGCCGTATAGCGTTCTCCGTCTCTTCGATATTCGTCAATCAATCCGGTGAGACAGTTGATCGCGACTCTCAGCCGCGGCGTTTCAAAAATCAGACAATCTGCCTCCCGGCGCAGCGGGGCGATCGGCCTGCCGCCCCGAACAAGCGTAAATTTACAGTTAAAACGATTCATCTGCATCGGAGCAAGCGCGGCATGAAAAACCACGCGCTTTCTCCAGTCAATCGGAATATGGCTTTCTTCCTGTTCCGCCTGCGACGGCAGAGCATTCCCCATCTCGTCAAACACCTGAGGAAGAGAAAACTGATCGGACCAATTCTGATCCCAAAGCATAAATTCACACGAAAAATCGTCTTCTACCGCATACGGATGCGGATTGAAAATCAAAATAGGAATCTCGTCGGCTTCCGCCCTTTTTTGTCCCCGCGCCAGCGCAAAAAATGCGCGCGCCCGTATGCGGCTGCATAGTTCCAGGCCATGATCGAGAATCCGGATTCCCATTTCTTCCGCCGACTGTACGGAGGTGCCCGTCAGATAATCGTGAAATTGCGCCAGCAACAAGTCGTGCAGCGCTTCCTCCAGTTCTTTTCCCACATCAGGAATCAGATTCTGCGAATAAGCGGCGGCGACCATCTTCTCCGTCATGAAATACCAGCTTTCCAGCTGGCGGTATTTCTGTTTGATTCTGATCTGCGTGGTATAACAGCCGGGAGCCCACGGATTCAAATCGCCGCAGTGGCGCGGCAGGCTTTTACCGCTCGTTTTCAGCTCCCGGAAATATGCCTCGGGCGTGGACTGCAGCAGCTCGATTTGCGGAAATTCCTTCCGCAGACGTGCGATCGCCTCAAGATCCGGCCGCGATGCGCCGCCTCCGTGATCTCCCATTCCCCATAACAGCAGAGTAAAGTCATCCTCCGGAAATTCCGCGATCAGTCTGCGGAGCCTGCCTTCCAGCTGGCCGTATCCGTTTCCGTAGCAGTCCGCCCGAAAAGCGGCGACAAAGGAACCGTCATAGCCCACCCACTCGTAAACGCTGCCCGGCAAGGAAAGGCGGTCCGGTCCCGGCCTCGTATGAATATAACTGTCAAAGCCGTTTTTCGTCAGAATCTGCACCAGTCCTCTGCTGTGGCCAAACGAGTCGAAATTCACGGCAGTTGTAGGAGAAATGCCGAATTTTTCCTGAAAATACGCCTTTCCGACCGAAATCTGCCGCATAAAGCTTTCTCCGGACGGCATGTTGCAGTCCGGCTGGAGATACCAGCCTCCCATAATGTGCCAATTCCCCGCACGGACAAGTTTTTGGATCCGGGCAAACAGTTCAGGCTCGTATTCCTCTACCCATTGGTACAGAAGCGCCTCGTTATGATTAAATACGTAATCTCCGTATTCCTCGCAGAAGTCCGCGGCCGTCCGGAATGTCGAAAGCGCCGCAGCAGCGCCTTCCTCCCATTCCCATTGCCAGACCGGATCAATATGGGCATTGCTGATTAAATGAATTCGTTTCTTCATTAGAAAATCCCGCCTTTCGCCGTCTTTTTCATATCGGTATCTATAAACGCATTTCACATTTATGCGAAGTATAGGATACCGCTCCGTTTTTGTAAAGAGGAAAAACAGATTTTCGGCTTGAATCGCAGCGGGATTTTCAAAAGATTTTCAGATCAGCGGATAAAATTCATGGGCCGGAACGCCTCTTTTTCCGGAAAGCCGTAAGCTTCTTTTCCCAATGCAATGCTTTTCATCAGGAACGTCATGTTTCTTGCAAGCGTGCGCATGCCCTGCAGGCCCTCTGTATCCTGCTCGGCCTCACCAGGCTCTCTGCCGTGGATACTGTTCCAATATTGGCCGGATGCCACGGGCATCCCTGAAATCGTAAAAAACTTATTCAGCTCGTCGAAGGTTGAAGACAGGCCGCCTCTACGCGCGGCTACAACGGCAGCGCCAACTTTCATGGTTTTATCAAAATGTGTGCTGAAAAACAGCCGCGTCAGAAAAGCGACCAGCGTTGCGTTTGCAGAAGCGTAATAAACCGGGCTTCCAACAACCATTCCGTCGCATGCTTCGAATTTCGGTGCAATCTCGTTGACTGCGTCGTCAAATACGCACTTGCCCGTTTTGGCACATGCGCGGCAGGCAATGCAGCCCCTGATGCTTTTGCCGCCAATGTGCAGAAGCTCTGTTTCCACGCCTTCTTGGGAGAAAATCTTCTCCATTTCATGCAGCGCGACATAAGTGTTTCCCTTTGCATGAGGGCTTCCGTTGATTAAAAGAACCTTCATCTCAAGACCTCCTTACGCTGCTTCTTCAGTCCAGGGGAGCGCGCCGTGTTTTTAAGGTGTTTCCGTCCTGGAAGGCGTTCCCCACCTTTTCGCCCGACTTCAGATATGCGTTGTGAACGGGGTCAAAGGAAATTGCCTGAAGCTTCTGGGCATCGGGCAGGCCGTCTTCTCCTAAAATACGTTCGTCTGCATTGACATTGACGATCTCTCCAATAATATTTCCGTCCTCATTGAATTTAATAAGCCGGCATTCCAGCGTCATCGGCAGTTCCTCAATGACAGGGGCGTCCACGAATTCGCTTTTGGTGGTATGGAAGCCGGCGCGTTCCATCTTGTCCGGCGTATCATTTCCCGAAGCAATCCCCACATAATCCGCGGCGGCAACGTGGGCGGCGTCGGCAAAGCTTACGGTAAACGCCCCCTTAGCTTTAATGTTTTTCGTTGTTCTGTGCGTCGCACTGAGGCAGAGGATTACGCGATTTGTATCATAAATGCCGCCCCAGGCAGCATTCATTGCGTCTGCTTTCCCGTTTTCGTCATAAGTACCGACAATCAGTACCGGGAGCGGATACATCCATGTTTTCTTTCCAAAATTCTTTCTCATCATTCCATCTCCTTATCGGCGTTTGGCGCCTTTACTTTAAGTTTCTTTAATATGTTATTATACGGGATGGGCGCAGCAATGTCACGCCTGTTTTTTCATCTGTCCGTACGCGCCGACTCAAGAAGTCTCTTCCAGAATTTTTCTTGCCCACGCTTTCACTTCCTGCTCGGATCCGGAAACGGCGCTGCCCCGGAGTGAAAAAGCGTCCCCGCTCAAAACGTCAGCGCCCTTTGCAAGCTCTGATACTCTGTTTAAGCTGTTTGCTCCGCTGGAGCTTCCGTTATGAGAGAAAAACGGAATCACAGTTTTTCCGGACAGATCGTATTCCTCGAGGAAGGTCCATACCGGCATCGGCAGGTCATACCACCAAACCGGAAAGCCGAGAAGGATTACGTCATACTGTGCCATGATATCGGCGCTTATATGCTCAGAAAGTTCGGGACGGATTCCGTTGTCCAGTTCTTCTTTGGCACGGTCCGCGCACGCATCGTAATCTTCCCCGTAGGATTCAGTCGGAACGATTCGGAACAGATCTCCGCCCGTTTCCTCCGAGATCCATCTTGCCATCTGCTGTCCGTTGCCCGACCAGGAAAAATAGGCGACAAGCACAGAGCTTTCGCCGGTCACTTCCGATTCCGGATTATTGTCAATCGCCGTATGAGATCCGCCAAATAAATTCATGCAGACAACTGCAGCCACGAGAATCAGAACGGCCGCAATACTGACAGTAATAATAATTTTCTTTTTCATAATACACCTCACATTGTTTTTTATCTGCAAACCGGATTATGCTTCCGATGTGTTTTACTACGCGTTTTCATTCCTCCAAAGCCAAAGCAAGCCGTTGTAGGTATATTCCATAGAAGCAAGGCTGTCGTGCGAATATCCTTCTTTCACTCTCAGCACTAGATTTCCCGCGGTCTCCTGATCCGCATCAATGAAATTCCCGCTGGACATTTGAAGCATGCCTTCGATTTGGCGCGTAAAATGATCGGCTTCGAAATCATTCGTTCCTGTAATCGCATAAATGAAGAAATCGCTCGGCGAGTGTCCAGAGGCCGTTACCGCCGCATCTACGTCGTCGCCTTCATAATCCATGGCTCCGCTCATAGGAAGAAAATAACGGAACTCGTCAAGGCAGTTGATAAAAGTGTACCAGGTCGTTACGGAGCCCATAGAAAACCCTCCGAATGCACGGTGACCGCGAGAAGCTTTGATCGCCTCCGAATCCGTTTCTTCGGCATAGGTCGAATAAGCCCCTTCTGCCGCCGGTATCAGATCGTTTACCAGTTCGTTATGGTAATTAACTGTCAGCGTATAAAATGCCAGCGTATAGTTTGCGCTGTCCTGAGGGCTTTCATTATTGTAAGTAGGACAGACGATCAGCAGCGGTTCAAATTCTCCGTTTGCAATGGCATGGTCTATGACATTTTTAAAAGCAGAGGGATCGTCCGGCGTTCCGAGGCTTGTCGTTTCGTTTCCCCAGCCGCCGTGCATCAAATAAAATACATTATATTTCTGCTCCGCATTGTATCCGTACGGAAGATAAATGATTGCCCGCTTGCGAAGTCTGGTTGTTTTCTGCATATAGGTTCTGGATTCATACGTGTCGTAATAAAATTCCTCCAGCGTGCCCTGACGGTCTGCGGGAGTATAATATTCCTCCGGGATGGTTTTTAGCTCTTGAGGAACGGCAGACGGCGCGCCCGTTTCCTGCTCTGCTGCCGTGTTCCTGTCCGGAGCGGCGGTATTATGGCAGGCGGCAAGGATTGCAGTAAACAAAGCGGCGATACCGAGCGACAGAATTCTTTTTCCCATGTGCTTCCCTCCTTGCGTCAGCAATTGGTATCCTCTTACAGTATAAAAAAACCGGGATTCCCGCGGAAGTCCCGATTTGTTTCTCTGTTTATACCCGAAGGTTATAACCAGAGCTGCGTTTTCTTGCAGATACGGCATCCTCCGCGCTTTTTCAGGCGTATTCCTCTTTTTTAACTCACGACCTCACGCGGAGGTCGACTGAATGTCCCTCCGAATATTGTTCCGCCTTCAATCTTTCAACTCACGACCTCACATGGAGGTCGACCATCGAACTGGCTGATCAATTCAGGGAAAAAGTCTTTCAACTCACGACCTCACACGGAGGTCGACAATGCAGCGGCGCCGCGTCCGGCGATGCAGGAGCTCTTTCAACTCACGACCTTACACGGAGGTCGACCGGGACAATTGCCACGAATGCAGGCTCTTCTCACTTTCAACTCACGACCTCACACGGAGGTCGACTTTAAAAAGACGGCCAATTTTTTGGGGGGTATCCTTTCAACTCACGACCTCACACGGAGGTCGACAGTCTTAATAGTAGCAACAGAGATAACAAGCAATCTTTCAACTCACGACCTCACATGGAGGTCGACAACCGCTCAAGGCACTGGGCATCCTAGTGGATGACTTTCAACTCACGACCTCACATGGAGGTCGACAGAGACGGAAATCCTGTTTATGCAGCGATACGAGCACTTTCAACTCACGACCTCACATGGAGGTCGACTTAAGGTCTGCTCTGCGCTATCGCAATACGCCTCCTTTCAACTCACGACCTCACATGGAGGTCGACTTTACGACTTCGGATCGGTCATTTTTTTGCATAACTTTCAACTCACGACCTCACATGGAGGTCGACCGCGTTGCGGAACCGTTGAGATAGGTCACATTCCAGCTTTCAACTCACGACCTCACATGGAGGTCGACGACATACTGAATGTGTGCAACACAACAATGCTCTATCTTTCAACTCACGACCTCACATGGAGGTCGACAGCAAATTTCTCTATTTTTTCACCGTGTCCGCATATTTTTTATTAATTTATACACAAATAATACATTATATTTCCTTTTATGTATTATACTTCTTCTCTTTTCCCCCCTATTGTTTCATTTTATTGGTGCGAATCCCAAGACATTTCCTGTTCGCTGCGCATTCGCACTAGAGCAGCAACGTCTCCGTCACGTCAAAGCTTGGCTTTATTCCCATGTGCTCCACTTTATTTTTATATCGATCCCCTAAATTATAAAACCGCAAGCTATCCGCTTCCTTGTCTATAATTCCTTCCAAAATTGCTTTTACTTGGCGATACTTTGTCGCGTCGAACTGGCACTCAAAAACAGAGTTCTGTACTCGCTGGCCATAGTTCAAGCACTGCTTCGCCACTTTTTGAAGACGCTTGCGACCTGCGGGGGTTTGTGTATTTACATCATATGTTATAAGCACAAGCATACATCTTCCACCTACTTCCATAAGAACGGAGGATACTCGTCCAGATCTCCACGCAGATATCTCGCAAGCAGCATAGCCTGTACATGAGGAACCATTCCCCACTCAATCCTTTCGCTCAGGAAAGGATGCTTTATCATATCCTGTTTCCGCTCCTGCCACGCAGTCAGAAAAAGTTTTCTGCCGCTGTCATCCAGTATAACAGCGCCATTTTCCCTCTGAATAAAATTTTCCTTTTTTACAATTCGCTTATTAATCATAGTAATGACAAACCTGTCGGCCATAACCCCGCGCAGTTCCTCCATCATATCTAGCGCCAGAGATATCCGCCCCGGCCGATCCGTATGATAAAATCCTACATAGGGATCAAGTCCTACCGCCTCCAGCGCTGAACCGCACATGCCTGCCAGAAGACTGTAAGCAAAAGAAAGCATAGCATTTACTTTATCAAGAGGCGGTCTCTTGCTGCGCTCTCGAAAAGAAAACTCCTCTTTTTGCTGCAGAATAAGCTCGTCAAACGCGGAAAAATAAACAGACGCCGCTTCTCCTTCCAAGCCCAGTAATTTCGAAGCAGCACTGCATTCTCTAATTTTCTGAAGACTATGGTAAAGAAACGTTGATTTTTCTTTAAGCTTCTCAGCATCCAGCCGCAGAGAATAATCCCGTGCAGCACGTTCCAGGATCCATCTTGCATTATATACTTTCCCAAAAATAAAGTTTCTTGCAATAGCAATGCTTTTCTCTTTATTTTCGCTGACACGATACTGCTCCTTCCGTAAAGTAACGTTTCCCTTTACTTCACCTGTTACTCTTGCAAGGAATCTTCCGTTTCCGGACATAAATGCCAGGTCTATATTTCTTTGCGCACAGGCTCCCATCAAAGCCGGACTTGCACCTGTATAGCCAAAGGTTACAATGCTCTGCAGATTATGCAGAGGGACTCTTCCGATTTCATTCTGCTCCTCCAGCACGACTACATTTTCCCCATCCAGAGAAAGATATCGGTTTGTTCCTGTTATATACAGAGTATTTAATAATCGTTTCAATCCGATTCCTCCTCCTGCATTTTGCCGTCAAGATACTTCTTTACAGAAACTTTTTTGTTCAATACTGGCAGACAGATCTCTTTCAGCGAACATGCATTGCAGCTTTTACTCCATTTTACTTTCGGCGTATATCTTTGACTGTAATATTTATGCATCTCTGCAAACAGATCTTTCACTTTGTATCTCAGTCGCTCTGTAAATTCTATCTTCTCACGGCGTCGGATCTCTCCATAATAAACATATCCATAAGGGATGTCGCAGCATAGCATTTCTTCCAGACACAGTGCCTGCGCCGCGACCTGCAGCGCATCAGCGTCATTGGATTTTTGCGTTCCCCGCTTATACTCAACAGGAATTACGGTATATTTTCCTTCCCTTCCGGAGATGGGAATCCCATCCTCTGCTTTGTGAAATTCTACAACATCACACTCGCCGCTGATTCCAAGCTCCTTTGAATGTACCGGCATAGCTCTGACGACAATAAGATCCCCACGTTTTTCTTTTATCGCCGCATCATGGGCATTTTCATGAAGAAGATGGCCTTCCACCGTCCTTACATTTTCCTGCCATTGGAGTTCTATATAAGCAAGCGCCCACTGTCTGCGGCAAAAGGCAAAATGCTGAATTCCGGAAAGCTGCAGGAAATCGTCTTCCTTATACAAAATCAAATACCTCCGGTTTTACACATCCCTCCAACTCCCATTGAATGTCATAATCTTCAAATCTTGCAGGTCTGCGTACTTCATTCATCTTAAAGCTTTTCTGTATTTTTCCGCTTGAGACCGCAGGCGTTTTTTCTCCATGCTGCCACCAGTACATTCTGCACACTTCCATGCTTCCCTCCGGTCTTGCGGAGGAAGCATCATTTTCAAACAGGGTTTTCAAAGCTTCTTTCAAGATTTCCGCATCCTCCTGTGAGAACCCGGTTTTTTCCGCAAGCTGTACGTTGACGCTTCCCATCACTTTATATACGGCAAATCCGATCCGATGCTTTGTCCCCATCGTATCCGACGCCTTGCTCTCTTTTCCGGCCTCGCTGTTAACGCTTTTGGTAATCTGCATACTGATGATATCCACCGGGGACAGACTCACCGCCTGGTGAATCGATACCGGCCCGCGTACGCCAAAGGATACGTCATCTCCTTTAAATGCAAAGACCTGTCCGAAGCTTCTAACATCGAGCCATTCCCTGCAAGCAATCCGAGCGCACAAATCTCTATCTGCGTTTTTCTTCTTGTCGATTTCTTTCTTCAGTTCTACGCACCCATCCGCTCTGTCTTTTAAGCTGCGGAACCCGTCGTCTGTCCTGTCATCCGGCTGAACGAAAACACGCTGTCCTAAATCCTGAAAACGGTTTCTGAGTTTTCTTTTGATGCATACATCTGAAATTTCTCCGTAGCCGTCAAGATTGATTCTGGGACGGTTGCCGTTTAACGGATCGCCGTTGGGATTCGCATTCGATACGCTCACAAATAATGTAAAATCAATTTTGCCTTTTAATTCACTCATTCTCGCTGCCTCCATCCTTCGCTTTATTTTTGTTATTTTTCAGAGCATAAGATTGACTGTGGAATCCTAAAAGGTAAAGTCCGTCCAATTTGTCATTTTTCCGAAACTCCTCCACAGAGAACCGCTCGCAGATGCCGTCAAGCAGATTTTCATAGTACAGCCTCTCCTGAATCGGAAGCTTATTGAGATATGGCTGCAGATTTTCTTCAATGATCTTCCATGTCTCAAACGGCCTCTGGGAAAAGGTACTCATATACCGTTTTGCATTCGTCATTCTCGCAGCGTCTTTTTCTTTGTCGAATGTCTTATATTCGATTCTGTCTGCCACCGCAAGCAGCCTTCCATATAAATAATCTCTGTTGTTGCATTCATTATCCAATGCCACGTTCCATTCCTCCTTCTCTTTTTCATATCTGTGCTTTTTCACAAAAGAACAGGCCAAAGTCAAAACCCGTTCCCAGTTATGCCGTTCTTTATACGCCTGGGGCATAGATGCCCTGTTCACAGCCGCCGCAACAAGATCATAAGGGAGCTCCCTGTTGTCCCAAATGCAGGGAAGCAGTCTGCGGCCTAATTCAGCACACAGTCTTTTCCCGTTTTTGTCAGCGAGGAGGAGCCTCCCATTTGATTCTGCGCCATATAAAAGCTCCGTGATATCGCGTATGCCGGGCACACCATAAAAGTCTTTTCTATGCCCATCTTTGTATTTCCATTGGATCCATCCGCACTGCTCATGCCATTTTTGGATATTCTCTAAATATCTTGCCGTATCGAGCGTTTTAAACTCTGCCAGAGAAAGTCTTCCCGTTGTCGCCGCGTCAAATGCCAGGAGGATCATATGCGAAGGATTCTCCACCTGCTTTCTGTATCCCGCAAGCGCGCTGTAAAACTGCCTTGCAGTCATCGGATTTTCATCAGGCACTGCAGTTTCCTCCGGCTCCTCTTCCCAGCCGTCCGGCAAATCATCCTGAAACGGATTCTGAAACTCTTCTCCGGCTGCTTCCGGTAGGGTTTCCGGGAACGCCGCGGAAGCGATCGTCTCTGTATCCGCATCCCACGGCGGCATTTCCTTCAGATCGGACTCCCATGTGACCATAGTCAGGGTATCAAAGCTCCTGCCTTGTTTCCGGATGATCCATTTCAAAGCATTATGCAGCTTCTGCGACGTCTCAATTCCGATGGCAAAGGCCTGTTCTTTTGTTGCAAAGCGGCCTCGAAAGGTAAAGTTTGCCTCATCATTCGATGAAATCAGCTTAGCGCCATCCCCTTCGTTCCGAATTTTTTTAGAATGAAGATAAGAAGGCGGCTGCCGTTCTCCTGTAAGATAATCCAGGTCTTTTATCCCTTCCATCGATTGATAATACCGGATAAAGCAGTCCCAAAGAGAGGAATCCTTCCAACACGCATCACTGGTCTGTCCGTCCCGCATCCCAGCCCTTCCTCTGACAAGGAAGCGGACAAATGCGCTGTCCTGCGCCACTCCCTCGAGCTTGACCGCATCATCCAGATGCCCCTCCTCATTTTGCTGCAGAACCTTTTCCCGCAGCAAATCCTGCATCAGCGTTCCTTTCTCCAGATAAGTCCAGACCGCATCCACCTTTTCATGCGAAAAGGAAGAACAATGCCATTTTTTCAGTTCTTCCATATATAGTTTATGACAGCGTTCAGCATCGCCGTTTGTATCCCGCACGTACCTTCCGTAATCGCCGGCCAGATATTTCAAGCTGTCGCAGAGCGGATGCGGCGCCTTTCCGGCTGTCCTGCTGGCAGACTTCTCTGTCACCGGAATCATCGTCAGCTTGTCCTTGCTTTCTACCTTTGACGCCCCCAGAAAGTCTCCGTCTGCACTGAGCGTCACTTGAATCTGCGCCGTCACAGTAGTATGGAAAGGCGGCAGGAGAACATAGGGGATTTGCTCCTCTTTTCCGCTGCTCTGAAACGACTTTAACTGGATTCTCCCGATTTGTGAAGTGTTTTTATCGTATAAATGGATCAGTTCCTCTTCCCAGCTCAATTTGTCACCTTCTCTTCATTCAATTTCTGAGATCCGGAAGCGTCCTTCTGTCCGAAAACCCTGCGTTTCATTTCCTTTATAAAACGCTTTTCCGGACATTTTTCCGGGCGAAGGAATTCGATCACTCCGCCTGCTTTCATTACAGGTCTCCAGAAATTTACCGTCATTTTATCGCGTTCCTCCGGCAGCTCCGCCTCATCTGCATATGTGATGCTGTGATACAGAAACCCGTATGACACCTCGCCGGGCATATCATCATAATAGCTTTCGCCTTTGCCAAATACGCAGGGCCCTGCAAACGCCTGACATTCTCTGGTCCCCAGAAAAATATCCCTTCTGCCGCCTCTTTCTACCATCCGTTTGGCGAAATTATGGTGCTTGTTTTCGTTTCTGTCCGCTTCGAGCTCGGGATGATTCAGATTAAATTCAAAATGCGCCCGTACCTGATAGCATACGTCTTTCAAATATGTATAGTATGCCAGCTCGTTTCCGCATAATGATTGTTTTTCGGATCGTGATTTGCTATATTTAATCAGACGGATCGCTTTTGTTTCCGTCCGGATCGGGTTCATCACGCGAACCGCGTCCACGATCCATTTGATTGTCGGCTTCCAGTAGATGCTTTCCGTAATCCCCTTCAGCGCCTCATAGGTAGGGATATGATAACTGGATTTTTCTCCGCCGACTCTTGTCACCGGATCCGAAAACAGCGCATAAATTCCATGCACCTCATATTCGATCGTATTCCTGTACTTTTCCATTCCTTTCTCTTCACCTCTTTAATAATTTAGAAACCGGCTTCTCGGTTCTTCCAGCACGCCTTGCTTTCTGTCGTAATAATCAATACTTAAAACGTTAACTGCCGTATCTCCGATATTGTGGACTGCTCTGCCCAGTTTCCGGAAAAGCGATTCCGAAATTCCCACCGAATACTGCTGTAACGTTCGGGCCGCTTTTTTTTGCTCTGCCAGCGATGCAGATCTGTCCTCCAACAGATCGATCGCTTTTTCCGCAGCTTTATCGTAAGGAATCACAACCGTTACTTTTGCGTCTTCCTCGATTCCCTTGTATTCATTTCCTGCGGTTGCAAAGGCCTGGCACATAAGTGGCGCTTTTTCGCTGCCTCCATGTCGTCTGACAAACTGGCCGCGTCCCGGCTTGTTTCTTCCCAGCAGCTCTTCCAGCGTCGTTTCGCAGGAGCTGCTGGGATATTTCGTGGGCTCTGCATTCGAATCATAAAAGTATTCCTCATAATATGCTTTCACCGAAGCCTCAGAATCCAGGAAGCCTCCAAACTCTTCCGGCGTTTGGTTAAAGTAATATAAAAACTTCTCTGCGGCTTCCTGCGCCCGCCTGATATCATAAAGACTGTCAATCCGTTCTGCAGCCTGCGACAGTTTAACAATATAGACCTTTCCCTGTGCCCTCTCTTTATGCCGGTTGCAGCGCCCCGCTGCCTGAATAATGCTGTCCAGTCCCGCCAGAGAACGGATCACGCAGCAAAAGGACAAATTCACTCCTGCTTCGATCAGCTGTGTACTGACGCAGATGAGAGGCTTTTTATCTTTCAGATCCCGTTTTATCGATTCCAGCTCCTCCTTTCTGTTCTTAGGACACATCCTGGTACTCAGATGATATAATGCACAGCTCTCGCCACAGCGTCTTTTCAGTTCTTCGTATATCCTTTTCGCACACTTCGTTGTGTTTACAATAATCAGCACAGAACCAAATTCCCGGAAAGCCTTTACTGCAAATTCTCCTACATCTTCCGGCTCCATGCCGCCCGGCACAAGCTTCGTCTTATCCTCGATTTCCACACGCCGGAACGCGTCCGCATATCTTCCGGAGGAACCAGTCATCTCTATGCAGTCAAATAAATTATTTTCCTTTAGATGTGCCAGCGAGGGCTGCGTCGCCGAGCATAAGATAACCGTCGTATTGCAGAAGGCGGTCAGAAAATTTACCGCCAGATGAAACAGCTCGGTTCCCTTCACCGGAAAAGCCTGCACTTCATCAAAAATAATCACGCTGTTGCATAAGTTGTACATTCTGCGGATGCTGCTCTTTTCTCCGGAAAATAATGTATTCAGCATCTGCACTGCCGAAGTCAGAATAAAAGGGCTGTCCCAGTTTTCCGTCAGCCTCTTATATGCGCTTTCTCTGCTCTCATCTTCATAGAAGATATTGCAGTGATGCTCCAGCACGAATTCTTGCTTTCCTACTGCCCGTCTGATATCCTCGGCGTTCTGTTCCAATATGGAGTTGTAAGGTGCGACATATATAATATGTTTCTTATGATATTTCTGGGCGTGGCAGAGCGCAAAGCGGAGACTGCTGAATGTTTTTCCCGCTCCGGTAGGAACGGTCAGACGGTATAGATTTTTCTCTTCCTTTGCCGCCTGAAAGCAAAGCTCTGATATTTCATCCCGATATTCATTCAGCGGACTTTTTTCCGCAGAATCAGTCAGATGATTCCTATAGTCTTTGAAATGTGCGATCGATTCCCTCCAGATCTCCTGTGTTCTTTCTTCTGAGATCCGTTCCGGGTGCGGCTCTCCCCGGCAAAAGCACGCCGTGTCAGTCCAGTCGCTGTCAATCAAAACCGACAGCGCTACTCTCTCAAACATCCCAAGATAGAAATCCCTGCTTCCGCATTTTCTTTTTTCTGTACTGCGCACGAAATGATCAATCTCTCTGAAAATTTCCTGCAGATCAGCATGTGCGGCGTGAAGATATTTTATCAGAAGGTTTTTGTCTATAATCTCGAAATATCTTTGCTGTATCGCTTCAAATTCAAGCTCTTTCTTCCGCCGCTTTTCATAAAGTGTTTCTCCCGATTCCATATCGATATTATCCTGCAGCCCGTGATGGGCGTATACCGCCGTCCCGATCAATTCAAAAAGCGCTCCCTTCCCTGCAAGGCTTTCCAGGATTCTGCCGCCGGCAGATGTATGATCGACGATTCGCTTCCTTGCCTGTTCCCCGTTTTTCCGGATATCGTCCATATACTCGAAAAATTCTTCGCTCAGTTTTCCCGCATCATGAAGAAGTGCTTCTGATATAACAATATTTTCCAGGATTTTTAAAGGACAATTCTTTTCGGCAAGCTCCTTCGTGCCCGAGAGATGTTCCCTTACACTTTGTGTAGTTCCATTTTCCAAAACAACATGCGCAAAATACGTGTCATTTTTCAAGAAAATCGGATCTTTTATTCTGCCATTATTTATAATGATCCCTTCTCGCCTACATTTATTTTTAACATTTTCTTTTGTATTTCCAAATATTTAAAATAATTTTACCATATATTGGGAACACATGCAATCCCTAAAAATAAATAGGTCTTGTATTGCTGCATCATAGCGTAAGATGCTGCGGCTGATCCGGCTTTATACGCTTTCAGCACGTTTCGGGGGATAAAAAAAACTCAGAAACATAATGTTTCTGAGTTTTTCCGCATTTTTACTGTTTTTTCCGTTATCTCTTGGATAATCAGAATAGCGCTTCCTTAACGTTTAGAGAACTGCGGCGCTCTTCTGGCTTTTTTGAGACCGTACTTCTTTCTTTCTTTCATTCTTGGATCCCGCGTCAGGAATCCGGCCTGTTTCAGGACGGGACGCAGGGTTTCATCATATTCCAGCAGCGCTCTGGAAATTCCGTGACGGATCGCGCCTGCCTGGCCGGTAAAGCCGCCTCCGGTTACTTTGCATTTTACGTCAAGCTTTCCCTCCGTACCGGTAATGGCCAGCGGCTGACGCACGATCAGCTTCAGCGTCTCCAGACCAAAATATTCGTCTATACTTTTTCCGTTGATCGTGACGGCTCCCGTTCCCGGGATAAGCTCCACACGCGCAACCGATTTTTTTCTTCTTCCTGTTGCAAAATACTGATCTGCCATGTTCATCTGCCTCCTTTATCAAAATTCGTAAATTTCGGGTTTCTGCGCCTGGTTAACATGCTCCGGACCAGCGTAAACCTTGAGCTTTTTGATCATTGCTCTTCCAAGCGAGTTCTTCGGAAGCATTCCTTTGACTGCAAGCTCAACAGGCGCGGTAGGATGCTTTTTCAGCAGATCCTTATACGGAACCTCCTTCAGTCCTCCGGGATATCCCGTATGATGGCGGTAAAGCTTATCCGTTGTTTTCTTTCCCGTTACGATCGCCTTCTCCGCATTGATTACAATGACGAAGTCGCCCATATCGCAGTTCGGCGTATACGTCGGCTTGTGCTTCCCCATCAGGATCTTTGCGGCTTCCGTCGCGAGTCTTCCCAACGTTTTTCCTTCGGCGTCAATGATATACCATTTTTTGTTGGCGGTATTTATCGCGGCCGCATTAGGCACGTATGTTTTCATGATTCTATAAACCTCCTTATAGTAAAGCCCGTCCTGCGGGCAGCAAAAGAGATGATACTATACTTTTTTCGCGCTGTCAACAAAGAATTCCAGTATTTTTAAAATATATCTCTTATTCGCTCTTTTTCTCTTGTTTTTTCTTTGTTTCTCTCGTTTTCTCATCTTTCATTTCATCCAGGATAAAATTTTAATGTAAATTTTACCTGAAACATGATATAATGCTCTTGCAAATTTGATTTATTTTCTAAACCGTCAGGAGGAAACGCACAAAATGTATAGGATAGGGATAGATTTAGGCGGAACGAATATTTCTGCCGGTCTTGTAGGCGACGAAGGAAAATTATTGTACAAATCCTCAATGCCGACTGAAATGGGCGGTTCGGATGCGGAAATTACGGAATTGATGGCAAAATTCTGTATTCAGATCGCTAAGCGCTGCGACATTTCCGCGCGGGATATCGATTCTATCGGAATCGGATGTCCCGGTGTCTGCGACGATGAAAACGGAATTCTGCTTTATACCGTCAATCTTCCTTTCCGCAACACTAAAATCGCGGAAATTTTCTCAAAATTTATCAGCGCGCCGGTGCATCTTGCAAACGACGCCAATTGCGCGGCGCTGGGTGAAGTCGTAGCAGGCGGAGCAAAAGGGTACAAAAGCTCCATCACGCTGACGCTTGGCACGGGCGTCGGCGGCGGTATCATCATTGACGGCAAAATATATACCGGTTTTAATCATGCTGCCGGCGAGATGGGACATATCACGATCCGCGCGGGAGGAGAACCGTGTGCCTGCGGCAGGAAAGGCTGTCTCGAAGCGTATGCGTCTGCGACGGCGTTAATCCGCGAATCTAAGCGCGCCTTCCAGGAGCATCCCGACTGTATGATCCGTACGCTCTGCGACGGCGACCTGAACAAAATCAACGCTAAGACGCCGTTTGATGCGAAACGCGCCGGAGACAAAATCGGCGCGGAGATCGTGGACAAGTACATCCGGGATCTTGGAGAAGGCATTATCAATTATATTAATATCTTCCAGCCGGAAATCATTCTGCTTGGCGGCGGTATTTCTAAAGAAGGCGATTACCTTCTTGAGCCGCTCCGCGAATATGTTTTCCGTTATTCCTACGGGCATGATTTCCTGCCGAGAACGAAAATCGAATGCGCTCTGCTCGGAAACGATGCCGGAATTATCGGAGCAGCCATGTTAGGCTAATACGATACCTTATAAAGATAGAGACCGTGCGGGGGTGCTGTCATCCCCGCTCTTTTTCTCTCGCGCAGCAGCAGCATCTCTTCGATCTGGCGCGGCTCAAATCTGCCCTCTATGACGCCCACGACCGTTCCTGCGATGATCCGTACCATATTATATAAAAATCCGTCTCCGCAGATTTCCAGATAAAAAAGATTCTCCGGAAATGCGCTGACACGCGCGGACAGAATCGTGCGCACCGTTGTCTTTGCCAGTCCGCCGGAAGCTTTGAAGGCCGTAAAATCATGCGTTCCTATGAAATATCGGCAAGCCTCGTTCGCTCTGAGCAGAAGCGCCTCCGCGGGAAGCGGCTGCTTCCTTGCGGCATTCCAGGCTCTGTTTTGAAGCAAGGGACGATATGTTTCTCCAAAATAAAAGAAATAACGGTAAGTCTTATTTTTTGCCGAATAAACGGCGTGAAAATGATCCGCCGCCGTCTCGGAGGACTTCACCTTGATGTCCGGCGGCAGAAGCGGGTTCAGCGCGCGATACAGATTTTCTGAGGGGATCGTAGATTCCGTTGAAAAATTCGCAACATAATTCAGAGCATGCACGCCTGCATCCGTACGGCTGCAGCCGATGATTGTCACCCGTTCCCCCGTCAGCTTTTCAACAGCGTCTTCCAACACGCTCTGTACTGTAGAAATGCCGGGCTTTTTCCCCTGCCGCATCCAACCGGAGTAGCCGGTCCCGTCAAATTCAATGACAAGCTTAACGTTCCGCATCATCCGCACTCTTTTTTTTCTGTAAAATAGTGATATCGAAGTCTATTTTCGTGTTAAAAATGTAATTTGCAGCAAAAATGTCGATCAGGCACGCCACGAGTTCCAAAAGGACAAACAGAACGACAGCAATTGCCGGGCGCAGCAGAGCGTTTGCAATTCTTCCTTCCAGAGCAGAAGCGCCGTATGACAACGCGTATCGGAGCATCACGCTGCCAAACGCAATGGCAGCCGCTTTCCCCAGATTCTTTTTCGTATAGAGAGAAGATAAAAACAGCGCCTTTCTGCCCCACAGTCCCGTCTTTACGGATATGTACTGATAAAACGCATAGGCGACGAATAAAATCAGTCCCGGAAAAAAGAAAAGCATCAGTCCGCATGCAACGGAAAGCGCGTACAGCAGTGTCGTCAGCAGGACCTTCGGCCAGAGGCGAACCGAGAAATCCATCAGTTCCGAAATGCCTGTGTCTTTTTCTTCCAGAGAATCATACGAAAGCTTGATCACGGAAATCCGGAAGACGTATAGAAAAAGACTGATCAGCCAGATGCTCAGGGTGTACCAGATCATTCGCAGATCACCCGTCTCAAGATCATCGGGAAGCGAAGGAATAATAAGAAATTCCTGTATCACGTAAATCGGCAGTACGATCATCAGGGCAAGAAGCAGCAGCTTCTTAAAATTCTTTTGAAAAATGCGAAAAATGTTCATCACCGGTGCTTGCGTTTCCTTTTTGGATTCTTTTTTCTGCTGGTATAGCTGTAATTTGTATTCTGGTTTCCGTGTCTCTTTTCCCAGACATTGGTCGCCAGTTTTACAAAGCCCCAAGAAAGCAGCAGGCCGAGCAGCGCCATCACCGCGCAGACAATGTGAAAGGATAGAAGGGAAAGGTCAAAATACATGGTCTCCCCGCTGCCGTTGTAAGCGTGCTGATAATTTTGCAGTCCGTTTGCCGTGACATTGAGGCGATAAAGCTCAAATGTTTTTTCGAGAAAATTCATACCCGGCTCCTGTACCTGTCCCGCATATAGAATCAGGCAGCTGATAAACACCGCGAGCGTCGCCGCGAGCACGCAGGACAGCGCAATAAACAGCAGATGGATCGGTTTCTGATCCTTACGCTCCACAAAATACTGGTAAAAGGCGTACGAGGTCATCCCTGCGAACAGGTATATCAGGCCCGTGATGTTGCCCATAAAATAATAGTCTACCGCCACGCAGACTGCCGCCCCTGCGAGCGCGCCAAGCAGAGAAAAAAGAAAGGCGCGCAGGTTTTTCGTTTCTTCCCTTTCCGGGCTTTGTCTTTTTTTCGCATTTAGCGACGTCGGGTCTACCAAGAAGCATTCTCCTTTTCAAAATTTTACAATCCGCATTCCTGTTCGAGCTTTGTGAAAATCGCGTCTATTTTCTCCGTAAGCGCTTCCTCTGAAACGCCTGTGGCAAACATCAGTTCACTGAAAATTGCGTTTTTGGAATTGGTCAGCAATTTTTTCTCCCCCGTGGAAAGGCTTCTTTTCCTTTCGCGCAGGCGCAGGTATTTATATACGTCCACTGCGTCCAAAATGTTTCCGGTCCGCAGCTTGTCCAAATTCTCGCGATGCTTTTTGTTCCAGTTTACCGTATTGATTTCACAGGGAAGAGCGAGCTGCGCAAAAACCGCATCGGCTTCCTCCGGAGGCATGACGGGACGCAGTCCGATGCTGTCGGCGGAATCCACAGGGATATTCAGTTCAAGCTTACTGTGCGGAAGATTTAGCAAATAATACAAATGCGTTTCCCCAAAGCATTCCTTTTCCTCGATCGAAGTGATAATGCCGGCTCCGTGAAACGGATGCACGACCTTATCCCCTATCTTATATTTCATACCAAGACCTCTTATTCAAAGCATTTCATAAAAAAAGCTGTACTTAAAGTCCTTTCTATTATATACTAATACCCCGTAAAAAACAAGTCGGAAAGAGGCGCGGACATGAGCGGAAACGGGATAAATCTATCTGATTTAAAAGAACTTTTTGTAAAGTATTACGGCGAATCGGATCACGAGATCCGGATCTTCACGGCACCCGGCAGAGTCAATCTGATCGGGGAGCATATCGATTATTGCGGCGGATCTGTATTTCCCGCAGCGCTTACGCTGTCCTGTACCGCCGCCGTCCGGCTGAACGGAACCGATTGGATCCGGCTTGGCGCTGACGATCTGGAAGACGTCTATACCTTTTCATTACGAGATCCGCAGGCCGGCAAAAAGCTGAAATGGGGAAATTATCAGGCCGGCGTGATTAACGCTCTGCTGGAGGAGGGCTACCTGATCCGCGGGATGGATTTTCTTTTTACCGGAAATATCCCGTTCGGATCGGGGCTTTCCTCTTCCGCCGCAATCGAGCTGACTACCGCGGTCGCCGCCGCCACGCTTTCGGAGAACTATGAAGAAAAAGGCCTCGACCTCATTCGCATGGCACAGCTCGGACAGTTAGCCGAGCATACCTTCTGCGGCGTGAATTGCGGCATCATGGATCAGTTTGCCTCTGCAATGGGGAAAAGGGATCATGCCATCCTCCTGGATTGCGCCTCTCTGAACTACAAATACGTCCCCCTTGCACTGGGAGACTATACGCTTGTGCTTGCAAACACCTGTAAGAAGCACGCGCTTGGCGCTTCGGAATACAATAAACGCCGAGAAGAGGTGGCAGAGGGGCTTCGCAGGCTCAACGCCGTGCTTGGAGAGAACCGCGCAAATCTCTGTGATTTCAGCGAAGCGGAATACGCTGCTGCGGAAGCAAGACTCGGCCCCGACAAAGTGAAAGACCGCGTCAAGCATGTAATTTTCGAAAACGAGCGCGTAAAAAGAGCCGTTTCCGCATTAGAAAACGGCAATTTAAAAGCCTTTGGAACAATTCTATGTGAAGCGCATGCGTCAATTCGAGATCTGTATGAGGTTACAGGCCCGGAGCTCGATGCAATGTTTGAAATCGCCTCCCACACGGACGGCTGTATCGGCGCGCGTATGACAGGCGCCGGCTTTGGCGGATGTACCGTCAATATCGTTCGAAAGGAGTCGGCCGAAGCGTTCATCCGAGACGTGGGCAGAGCATATACGCAAAGAACGGGAATCGTTCCCGAATTTTACCTCTGCACCGCCGGAGACGGAGCCAGAGAATTGTTTTAATATAAAATCTGCGCGCGAACCGATTCCGCCTGTTCAGCGAGGCCAAGTCCCCGCAAAATTTCCAGTCCAAAGTCGATTGCCGTCCCCGCAGCGCGGCTTGTAATAACGGTTCCGTCCCGCACGACGCGGTCCTGACGGTATTCCGCACACGAAGCCGGATCGATGCAGCCGGGATAGGAGGTCGCCTTTTTGTCCGTCAAAATTCCGGCGCGTTCGAACACACAGGGCGCGGCGCAGATCGCTGCCGTAATTTTGCCTGCGGCAAAAAAGGCCTGTACGATCCGGATCACGCGGGCATCGCCGCAGAGCGTTCCCGCATTCGGCTGACCTCCCGGCAGCAGAAGGCCATCGTATGCCGCCGCAAGCGTTTCCGCTTTTGGGGCGTCGATCTCCGGCGGCAGAATGCTGTCCGAGCCAAGCGGGATGCCGTGCGCTCCGGTCAGCGTCGAATTTTCCGTAATACTGCAGGTTTCCACCGATACCCCCGCCCTTCTTAAAAGATCGACGGGCGCCGCCGCTTCGATTTCCTCAAAACCGTCTGAAAAAAGCATCAACATTTTCATAGCAACAAAATCCTTTCATAAAATGATTCCTGCGTTCAAATTACAGGTTTATCCGTCCGCCGGCTGTGCAAACAGCCGGTTCAGATCGTTGATTCCCGATATGTATTCGGCAATACAGCCCTCATACAAACCGGATTCCAATAATTTCCGTATGCCGTCTTCGTTTCCCTTTGGAAGGATGCACCTGCGGAATCCCATCCGAAATGCTTCCGATACGCGTTTATCCGCCTGACTGACGCTCCGGATTTCGCCGGTCAAACCAACCTCGCCGAAAAGGACCGTGTCGTGCGGGATCATTTTATTCCGATATGAGGACATCAGCGCGGCGGCGACCGCAGCGTCGGCGGCAGTCTCATAAATCCGCATTCCTCCTACGACGTTGACATATACGTCGCATTCGCCCAGCTTGTATCCCGCTCGCTTTTCAAGCACCGCAAGCAGCAGAGATACTCTGTTGTAATCCAGTCCTGTCGTCATCCTTCTCGGGTTGGCAAGCGTGGTGCCGGAAACCAGCGCCTGCACCTCAAGAAGCATGGGGCGCGTTCCCTCGAGCGTACATACTACAGAAGTGCCCGAGGCATCCGCAGGTCTGCCCTCCAGCATGGCGGCCGAGGGGTTTTTGACTTCCGCCAGGCCGTCCTCCCGCATTTCAAACACCCCGATTTCGTTGGTGGAGCCGAACCGGTTTTTCACACAGCGCAAAATCCGGTACACCTGATGACGTTCTCCTTCAAAATACAGCACGGTGTCCACCATATGCTCCAGTACCCTCGGTCCCGCGATCCCCCCGTCCTTCGTAACGTGCCCAATAATGAATACGGAAATATTCAGGCCCTTGGCGATACGCATCAGACGCCCCGTAACTTCGCGGACCTGGCTGACGCTGCCCGGTGCAGATGCGATTTCCTCGTCGTATATGGTCTGTATGGAATCGATGACGATGCAGTCCGGTTTGATGCGTTCGATTTCGTTTTCAATACTTGCAATCAACGTTTCCGAGAAAACAAACAGATGCTCGCCGCTGACACGGAGTCTGTCGGCGCGCATTTTGATTTGCTGGGCCGACTCTTCTCCCGACACATACAGCACGTTCCGTGTCCGGGCCATATTTCCCGACAGCATCAGCATCATTGTGGATTTTCCAATTCCCGGATCTCCCGCGGCGAGAATCAGTGAGCCCTTTACGATGCCGCCTCCGAGCACCCGATCCAGCTCTCCGATGCCCGTAGCTTCACGTTTGCTGACATCAGCGGTGATTTCACGAATCGGCGCTGCTTTTGTCTGGGAATGGACGCCCGAAAAGCCAAAGGAATTGCCTCCCGCAGACTTTTTATCCGGCTGGAGCCGCTCCTCCACAAAAGTATTCCAGTTTTGGCAGCCAGGACATTTTCCGAGCCAGCCGCTCGATTCGTAGCCGCATTCCGTGCAATAATATACGGTCTTTGTTTTAGCCATCGACAATCACCACTGCGCCGTCTTTGGCAGAAATATGAATGTCTTTTTTCTTTGAAGACAGCATCAGCTCCGCTACTTTGTCTTCTACTTCATTTTGCAGCAGTCGCTTGATCGGTCTCGCGCCGTACAGCGGACTGTATCCCTTTTCTGCGATATAATCTGCGGCGGCATCATCAATTTGCAGATGAATGCCGCTGAGCGCGGCCCGTTCCTGCAGCTGGCGGATCAGGATATCCGTAATTTTTCGGATTTCCGCCTTTGTCAGCTGCTTAAAGACAAGAATATCGTCGATTCGGTTCAGAAATTCCGGTTTGAATGTCCGCTTCAGCTCTTCATTGATTCCCGCCTTCATTCGTTCATATTTTTCCGCCTCGCTGTACTGGGTAAAGCCCAGCGTCTTCGGCTCGGTAATATTCCGGGCCCCTACGTTTGACGTCATGATAATGACCGTATTTTTGAAATCGATCTGCCGTCCTTTTGCATCCGTAATCTGTCCCTCGTCCAGGATCTGAAGCAAAATATTGAAAATATCGGGGTGCGCTTTCTCAATTTCATCGAAAAGTACGACGGAGTACGGCTGATTTCTGACCTTCTGCGAAAGAATCGGTTCATCGGAGAAGCCGACGTATCCAGGCGGCGAACCGATCAATTTAGACACGCTGTGCGCTTCCATGTACTCCGACATGTCAAATCGGATCAGGGAATGCTCGTCTCCGAAAAGCGCTTCTGCCAGAGCTCTGGACACCTCCGTCTTTCCGACGCCGGTGGGGCCGAGAAAAATGAAGGAACCAACAGGCTTTTTCGGATCCTTCAGCCCCGTTCTTCCCCGGCGGATCGCTTTTGCGACGGAAGATACCGCTTCCTCCTGCCCGATCACTCTCTGATGCATAATGTTCTCGATGTTCAAAAGCCGCTGCGCCTCGTCCACATCCAGCTTTGCAAGAGGGATTCCCGTCCAAATGGATACGACCTCGGAAATATCGTTTTCGGTGATCGTTTTTCGTTCTGATTTTGCCCGGCGTCTGTCGTAAAATCCCATTTGTTCGATTCCGTTCCGCAGCATGAGCTCCTGCTTTCTGTAATCGGCGGCACGTTCGAATTCGCCCGCCAGCATCGCTTCGTCCCGCTTTTCCCGCAGATCCAGAATCGTTGTCTCGTCGCTGCCTTCGTCGCTGAGGGAAGGAATATCCTTCACAATCCGTTTTGCAGAGGCCGCTTCGTCAATAAGATCGATCGCTTTATCCGGCAGGAATCGGTCGGTAATATACCGTTTCGACAGCCTTGCGGCGGCACGTACGGCTTCCTCTGAAATGACTACATTGTGATATTTTTCGTAAACGCCTTTAATTCCCTCCAGAATCCGGATCGTTTCTTCCTCGTCCGGTTCAGCGATCTGCAGCGGCTGAAAGCGCCGTTCCAGCGCCGGATCTTTTTCGATATATTTTCTGTATTCCCGCAGCGTTGTGGAACCGATCACCTTGATGTAGCCTCTTGACAGCTCCGGTTTCAGGATGTTCGCCGCATCCAGGGAACCCTCGGCGTTGCCCGTGCCGATGATCGTGTGGAGCTCATCAAAAAACAGCACGATATTTCCGTCCTCTTTCGCTTCGGCAATGACCCGCTTCAATCGCTCTTCAAATTCTCCGCGGTATTTTGTACCGGAAACAAGACCGGAAAGGTCGATGGCGATGATTCGTTTGTTTTTCACGGAGTCCGGGACGTTTCCATCAGCGATCAGTTGCGCCAGGCCTTCTACGATCGCTGTTTTTCCAACGCCTGGCTCCCCCACCAGACACGGATTATTTTTCGTTTTCCTGCCGAGTACCTGCAGAACGCGCTTCATTTCTTCCTGACGGCCGATAATTCTGTCGTATTTTCCCTCCGCCGCCATTTTTGTCATATCAGTTCCGTATTTTATAAGAAACGGCGCTTCCTCTCCTCCGTTTTTCATATAGTCTACCGCAAGCAGCTCCATCGGCGCGGCGTCGTCTGTTACGCGTTTTTGCCTCTGCAGATCTGCCGTAAATTCGTCCGTTTGCAGCATTGCGACGATATCTTTAAACAACTGCGTCGGTTCCACATTCATATCGATCAAAACCCGTACGGCAATGCTGTCGATCTCTCGGAATATGGAAACAAGCAGATGCTCTGTTCCTACCGTATCATGACCGTAATGCTGTGCGGTTTCCTTGCTTCTTTTAATCACGCGTTCGCAGGCGATCGTGTAAAACATTTCTCCCGTATACGTGCCCCGCACGGCTGCGGATTGGTTTACCAGGCGCAGGATCGACGTCCGGATCCGGTCCGGGCGCAGGTCGTTTTGCTGCAGCACCATACCCGCAATCCCCACGGCGTCGGTGCACAGTCCCAGAAGCAGGTGTTCCGTTCCAACCACATTGCTGCCCAGACTCCGCGCTTCTTCCTCTGCGATTACAATCGCCGCGCTTGCTTTCTCCGTAAATCTGATTTCTCTAAAATCTTTCAGCATGGTTCCTCCTAAGGATATCTTTATCCGACCGTCAGAAGCGCAATCGCATCGGTGTCTTTCAGCAGACCGCTCTTGACGGACAGATCCAGTTCTTCACATAAATCTATTTTTTCTCTGATTTTTTCGAATTTCAGCTTTGCCGCTTGCCGGACCAGCTTTCCTGCTGCAAACTCCTTCACACCGAGATGCGCCGCAATTTCAGACGTCCTCGCTCCGCCTGCCGCCAGCAGCTTTGCGCTGTAGAGCTGCGACCACATTCTGCTGAGAATCGCAATCATCTTAACCGGAGGCTCTTTCTCTGCGAGCAGGCTTTGTACGATCCGGTACGCCCGGTCCGTATCGCCGGCGGCAGCGGCGTCGTTTAGGTCAAACAGACGCGCGCTGAAATGAAGGCTGCACAGAGCGTCCACGTGCTCTTTCTCGATCTGCGCGCCCTCAGGAACATACAGAATCAGCTTTTCGATTTCCGACAGCAGCGTTGTGATATCGTCTCCGATTCCTTCGATCATATACTGAAGCGCCGTCTCCGAGACAGTTCTCCCTGCAGCCTTTACCGTGTGGGAAAGAACCTTTTTAATTTCTCCGGGCGGCTGTCTTTTGCAATGAAAAACGATTCCGCACTCGCACGCTTTTTTATAGAGTTTATTCCGCTTGTCTACCTCGTCTTCTTTAAAAACAAGGTAGATTCCGGCGGTCTCGGCGTCTTCCAGGAAAGAGGGATCTACTGATGAATGGAAGAAACCGCTGCCGCTGATTACAGCGAGCTTCTGCTGACCGAACATGGAGACGGAAGCCCCCAGCGCTGCGATTTCTTTCGGATCTGCGTCTGAGCCGTAAAAAAAGCAGTTCATCTGATCCAACGCCAATCTGTCGCGGATCCGGCGGGTATACAGATCCTTCAGATACATCTCCGGGCCGTAAAACAAATAAACATTTTTCAGCTGCTCCTGCGTCAGATGAGCTCTGATTGATCTGATGTCTTCAATTTCTGCCATAAATGCAGGGTTCCCTTTCTTATGGTGATTCTGACGGCGCCGCACAAATCGCTCCGGTATACTTCCGCGCCCGCGTCTTTCAACGTCTTTGTCACACGCCCGGACGGATGACCGTAACGATTCCTTCTGCCAACACTTATTATAGCATAATCAGGTGAAATTATCGAAATATTTTTGGCTTCGCTCCCTGTATCGGAGCCGTGGTGCGCTACGGCAAGCACGTCCGTTTTTCCAAAGCCTTCGCTCCGAACCAGCAGCGCTTCCGCTTCCCGTTCGATATCCCCAGGGAAAAGAACGCTTCCGTCCCTGCTTACGGCGCGCAGTACGAGCGAGCTGTTATTGACATCACTCTCCTCCTCGGAAATCATGAAGGCCTCATTTGCATATAAATTCATGCGCAAGTCTCCCAGCAGATATTCCTGCGTTCCGCGGATTCGGATCACCTCGATATTCTGCGCCGCAGCGGCCCGGCTGACGGCAGTCGCCCCCGCGTCATACGGATTGTCCGGCACAAACAAGCATTTCACTTTATGCTCCTGCAAAACGTCATAAAGCCCCTCGGCATGATCCGCATGTCCATGCGTAAGCAAAATAAAATCCAGTGTTCCAACGCCTTGCCGGAGCAGCAGGCTGCTGATATCGGTTTTTCCATCTCCCCCATCGATCAGCCCGCAGATTTTTCCCGTTCGAATAAGTGCGGAAAACCCCTGTCCTACGTCGAAAAACAGAATTTCCGTCCGGTTCTTTCGGAGTACGCAGGCCGTTAAAATCAAAAGTACGCAAAAAGCGGAAAGAACGACATGTTTTTTTACAAACAGAAAACACGTCCTGTTTAGAAACAGAAATAAAAAAACATAATACAGAACAATCCAGCCTGCCGGGATGCTCGGAAGCCGAACCGGGCCTACAGGCGGAGGAAACCCGGCCCCAACGGCGGAAACCTGATGCAGTGCATAAAGCGCCGAAGAAATCAGAAATGCCGGAATTTTAATAATAACCATCAAAAACGGCACTGCGGCTCCTGCGATCCAGATCGTAAAGCCAAGCATGCAGATCCAATAGGCAAGTTTGGACGCAAAAATTGTCGCCAAAATTCCTACTGGAGAAAAGCAGTTAAAAAACGTGATCAAAAGCGGAAGCATTCCGAGATTGACCGCGAGGCCGACGCCGATGCAATCCGGAATTTTGCGGAAGAAAAAGATTCTCTTGGCAAGCGCCGGCTTAATTACAAGAATGGATGCGGCTGCCGCATAGCTGAGAAGAAATCCGGTATTAAAGAGAACATACGGATTTTCGGCGAGCTGCAGCGCACATGCGGCGCAAAGAGCATTTTGCGCCTTGCATGGTTTTTTCAATGCTTTTGCAATCAAAACATAACCGCTCTGCAGCACCGCACGCGTAACCGACGGAGAAAAATCCGCGATACATCCAAACAGCAGAAGCACCGCTGCACAGAAAAGCTGCCTTGCCGGATAGCCGATTTTTTTCCGTGATACAAGCCGCATTGTAAGATTTTGTACAAATCCCGCATGCATTCCGGAAACCGCCATAACGTGAGCAATTCCGGAATCACGATAGTCTTGCATTTCTTCGTCCGCGATTCCGTCCGTATCTCCGGTGAGCACAGCAATCGCCGTACCCGCGTACCGCTCGCCGAGCGCGGCCTGCAGAGTGTTGCTCATATTTCGCCGCAATGCAGCTGCCGCGCGGAGATAAAGAGTCCTCAGTCTGAACCATACGGAAAGCTCCGCCTGCGGAAGACATGTAATCTCTCCGTCTGCGGGCGTAACGATGCCTTTCACGCCCCTTCCTGCCAGATACTGCCGCTGATCAAAAGCTCCGGGATTGCTTGCCGTGTCCGGAACGGTTATCGTGCCTTCCGAAAGCGCCACGCGGAGATATACGCCCCGGCCCAATGCTTCGACGAGCTCCGGCGGCTGCGCAGTGCAGGAAAGAAGCAGAGCATCTCCCGCTTCCGGTAAAAAAAGCAGCTGCCCGTTTTTGTTCCAGATCGCGTCGTACACGAATCCGTCTATGTACTCCGGCATCCGTTCCGCGTCCGCGGCGGGCTGCAGCCCGCCGAACCGGATGCGGATCAGCGAAAGAAACAAAAAAAGGCAGAAGAGCAGCGGGATTGCGTTTTTCGCGGCCGCCGCGGCAATACGCTTCATTCGTCTCGTCAATTTTTTTTGCTTTTGGGCTTCGATACGAGCGCCGCAATCAGCGCCAGAAATACTGCCGTTACGATCCCCGACGCGACGTCTGCCAGTCCTCCGGTAAAAATTCCTCTGAAGCCGTATTGATCCACAGCTTTAAAAACACCGTTGCATAAAGAGAAGCCGAATCCGGTAAGCGGGATCGTGGCGCCGAAGCTTCCAAGCTTTACTACATATTTATATACGCCGATTGCAGTCAGAAATACGCCTGTAACGACATATAGAACCAGGATTCTTGCCGAGGTCAGCTTTGTTTTGTCGATCAGGATTTGCGCGATCATGCATAAAAAACCGCCGACAGCAAAAACACATAAATATTTTATTATAAAATCCATTTTTTACACCTCTTTGGGACGCGCCGCTCGTTTACTGCGCTTCGATTGCGACCGCATGTGCGATCCCGGAAATGCTTTCCGCTTGCTTGACCGAAATGGGGCTCATCAGCGCTCCCGTTCCGACAAACAGAATTCTTTTGAGAATTCCGTACTGCAGCTGCTTATAGAAATAATTAGCGAAGACTGCCGTTCCGCAGCCGCAGCCGCTTCCTCCGGAATTCGTTTTTTGCTTCACGGGATCGAAAATCATGGCGCCGCAGTCCTGATGGATAAAACGATCCTCCTCCGTCCGATACAGACTGCAGCCATGCAGATCCATAAGCTCCCGCAGGATTCCGCTTCCGGTCAGTCCCAAGTCCCCGGTCACGATTGCATCATAATAGTTTGCGTCGAGACCTAAATCAGAAAGATGAGCCAGGATCGTATCGGCGGCGGCCGGCGCCATCGCCGCGCCCATATTGTTGGAATCGGTAATATCATAGTCTGTAATTTTTCCGATCGTCACCGATGTAATGAGCGGACCTCCCGGCTCTGAGGAGATGAGAAGAGCTCCGGAAGCGGTTACCGTCCACTGTGCCGTAGGAGGACGCTGTCCTCCCTGCTCCACGGGCATTCGAAACGTTTTCTCCGCCGAACAGAAATTGCTCGACGCCATGCAGATCACATGGTTCATTCCTCCGCTGTTGATCAGAAGCGAAGCCGTAGTCATGCCTTCGGCGATTGTTGAGCAGGCTCCGAACAATCCGAGATACGGAATACCGGAATCCCGCAGGCCGAGCGAGGAGGCAATACATTGGTTCATCAGGTCACCGGCCAGAATGCAGTCGATGTCATCGCTTTTTTTATCGATCTTGCGCATCAGTTTTTGAAATGCGGCATTTGCAAATTTCGCTTCCGCTTTTTCCCACGTTTTCTCGTCGTAGTCCTCTTGCTGTACTTCGTCGAAATACTCGCCGAGCGGGCCGGCCTTCTCTCGCGGGCCGACGATTGCCGCGGTTTCCTTGATATACACCTTACGGTCATTGATATATGTCTGTTTTCCCTGTTTGATAGACATACGTACTCTCTCCCCTCTTATTTGATCAAATAATAGATAAAGCCTGCGATTACGGACGCCGTGGTTCCGTATACAATTACGGGGCCGGCCACCTGGAACATCTGTGCTCCGACGCCCAGGATAAAACCCTCGCTTCTATATTCCATTGCAGGCGACGTGATCGAGTTCGCAAAGCCTGTGATCGGCACGATCGTCCCCGCGCCTGCAATGCTGCCGATTTCATCGTAGACATTCAGCGCCGTCAGCAGGACGCCGAGAAAAACCATAAACATGACGGTAAGCGCTTTCCCGTTTTCTTCGCTGATCGTTCCGAACACGGAAGCCGCGGCCTTGCTCATCAGGATATCGTAATACGCCTGGGCAATCATGCAGATGATTCCGCCAAAAACAAACGCCATAGCGCAATTCTTGACAATGCCGGACTTTTTTGAGTATCGATCCGACATTTCTCCATATTTTTCTTTCGTAAGTTTATTTAAATGGTCACTCATAACTTACAATCCCTCCGTTGATTTTCCGTTACGGAGATATTGTTTCGTATCTGAATGTTTTTATGCATATTTTTACAGGACGCTGAGCTTCTTGCGCATCTTGATCAGAATTTTCTTTTCCATCCGCGAGACCTGCACCTGTGAGATGCCCAGGCGTTCCGCAATTTTCGCCTGCGTCAGATCGCTGTAATACCGCAGCTTGATAATTGTTTTTTCCTGCTCGTCAAGCTCTTCCATTGCCTTTTCGAGGGAAATCCGATCTAAAAGCCTGTCGTATCCCGTAGTTTCTTCGCTTTCAGATCCCGTAAGCTTGTCTATCAGATATTCCGGGTTCGGAGCGCTTTCGTCGACCGCCGCATAAATGGATTCCGGAGTCCGCGACGCTTCGATCGCCATAATGATATCCTCCCGCTCGACGTTCAGAGCTTCGGCGATCTCTGAAATAGGCGGCTCTTTAAAATATTTTCTTTCCGATTCTTCTACGTATGCCTTGATTTTAAAGCCAAGTTCCTTTACGGAGCGCGACACCTTGATCGGTCCCTCGTCCCGGAGATGGCGCCGGATCTCGCCGGCGATCATCGGGACGGCGTAGGTCGAAAAGCAAACGTCATAATTCAGATCGAAATTTCGAATTGCCTTGATCAGCCCGATCGATCCGATCTGAAACAGATCGTCCGCTTCCGTCCCCTTGTTCATATATCTTTTCACTACGCTCCATACCAGTCCGATGTTGTCTTCATATACTTCCTTCTGTGCTGCGTTGCTTTCTGCGTCACTGCCGCTCTGAACCGTTCTGATCAGTTCCTTTACGGCAGCGTCGTCGTACTTTCGCACAGATGATCACCACCGTCCTCCGCTGCGCCGACAGAGCGGAAAATTTTATAAAGCGTGATGACCGTACCCTTTCCTACTTCCGATTCCACGCTGAAATGATCGGTAAACGATTCCATGATCGTAAAGCCCATTCCGGAACGTTCCATTTCCGGAGAAGAGGTATACAGAGGTTCTCTCGCTTTCTGTATATCTTCTATCCCACAGCCCTGATCCGTTACAGTTACCTCGATGGCATCCCGGTAGAGCAGGCATTCCATCCGAATCAGGCATTGATCCCTCGACCTGCCGCTCTTACCGTAGCCGTGGATGATACTGTTCGTCACGGCCTCGCTCACGGCGGTAACGATGTCGGAAAGCTCGTCAAGCGTAGGATCGATCTGAACCGCCATAGCGCTGACAATGGACCTGGCCAGACTTTCGTTGCAGGACCTGGCGCAGAATTCCACGGTAAGCCTGTTTATTTCCGTTTTGTTGTTTTTGTATGCGTTTTCGTTCATGATATCTCAGTCCTTTCCGTTATACAGCGTCATGCACGTCTCGGCATTTCTCAATGAATTTAAAAACTCCGGACATTTCCAGAATTCTTGTAGCATTCGGATTATTGCAGATAATCCATGCCTTTCCGCCCAGCGCTTTGATTTTTTTATACCGTCCCATGATCATCCCGATTCCGGAACTGTCCATAAAGGATAATCGATTAAAATCGAACAATATATTTCTTACCGGCGGCTTCATGATCTCCGCATCGATTCTCATTCTGATTTCATCTGCAAAATGGTGGTCGAGTTCTCCGGCAACCTGCACAATGAGCAGATTGCCGCTCCTTGCCAGTTCAAACTTCATGGTGATGTCCTCCTTCGTTGTTACGCGGTCCTCACGGATTCTTTCCGTGTATGCGGACATCATACAATTATTTCCCGGGAAATGAACGTTTCCGGGAAATAAATCGGTAAAATATTTTTGCGATATCTATTGAACACGCTTTGCAAGATCTTCGATTTTCTTCAGACGGTGCGCTACGCCGGATTTTCCAAGGGCGGGTGTGAGAAGCGCGCCCAGCTCCTTCAAGCTCAGAGAATCGTACTCGACTCTCAGGCGCGCGATTTCTTTCAGCTGTTCCGGCAGCGCTTCAAAAGCCGCAGTTTTCATAAACTTCTGAAACAGCGTTTTCTGACGCATCGCCGCGCTTACGGTTTTGTCAAGATTGGCGTTGTCGCAGTTTGTAACCCGGTTCACCTCGTTTTTATAGTTTTTTATGATCCTGCTGTTTTCAAATTCCAGCATTGCCCCGACGGCGCCGATTCGCACGAGGAAATCCGAAACGGCCGCGGCATTTTTTATATATATGAGCTTTTTCCCGTTTCGCACCGACAAATGATATCGAATCTTTAACCGATCCAGGGCGTGCCGGCAAATCTGGAGAGCGCGCTCATCTTTAAACGCAATATCGACGCGCGCCGGCCTGTCCGGGGACGTTATGTAGCCGCTCCGAAGAAAACAGCCTCTTAAAAAGGCCGCGCAGCAGCAGTCGTTTCCGAGGAGATTCTCCGGATCAGCCACCCGGGACGAATCGATTTCCATTCCCCACAGCAGGCCTCCATCTTTCCTGATTCTGATGAAAATTCTTCTTTGAAACGATTTTCCTCCGCTTTTCTGTGCCAGTGCATTGATTCTACGAATTTCGTTTTTCTCTGAGGAGGTAAAAACGGTGCTGCCGTTTATCAGGAGCGCCGCGCACAGCTCTGCGGACGCGCAGCACTTTGCTCGAAGCTCCGACGACATAAGACGTTTTTTCAGATCAGAGGAATAACTCAAAAACGCTCATCCCTTCTTAATAACAAGCAGCTCGTGCATGGCTCTCGTGCAGGCCGTGTACATCAGTTCATCGGGAATATCCCATAAAGCCGCGCAGTCATATTCCAGTCCCTTCGCAAGGTATAAAGGAAGCACACGGAAATTGATTTTAGACGATACGGAGTATTCCAGCCCGATTGCGCGCTCCAGCAAAGACGCCTCCGCCGCGCTGCGGCAAATGACCGCTATATTCCGGTAGCCCTTCTGTACCATCTGCAAAATATAATTTTTCGCCGCCGCGCCGGCATGCTCCGGCGTATCGGCCTTCAGCTCCGTCGGAGGCTCCCCTTCCCGGACGCACCGGATCGCATCTCCAGAGGGCAGATAGCGCGCCCCATATTCTGCAATCTGCTTCGTAGAACGATAATTGGTATCGAGCCGATAGGTGCGGAAGGGACGGCGCCGGATGATCTTCCGGATATCCGCCTCATAATTTCCCTCATTTCCGAAAACCTTCTGATTGACGTCTCCGACAAACAGCATATTGGCCCCTTTATAGGCGCGGCTCAGCAGCTCCAGAAAAACGGGCGTAAAATCCTGCGCCTCGTCGGCGATCAGGTAAAATTTCCTTCCCGCCGTTTCCGGTTCGTACAGCGCCAGATACAGAATCGCGACAGCGCAGCCGTCCTCCCAGGAGTCCTGGGCCGGCGCGTAATCCGCGATTTCAGGATACTGCACGTACATCATCCGGTAAAGCGCCGGAACCGATAAAGAAACCATCATATAATTCAATTCCAGCCGGAGTTTTTCAAGCGTTTCCTGGTTCCGGATGGCATATCGTTCTCCGATCTGCTTTGCGATCGCCGCGGTCCGGCTCATGATCGGAAGATCGGAATATTGCGAATAAAACAGCTCTTTTAAAACCTCGGCCTCCACCTTCGTGCCCAATTCCTCATCCAGATACAGATCCTCCGGCTGAAAGATGTTGCCTCTCAGGAATCCGATATATTCCGTTACGTATTCGCGGAATCGCATCGTCGCCTTAAAGGAAGCAAGGCGTTTGCAGCCTGCGCTTTCTTCCGCTTCGGTGCAGATCAGCTCCTGCTGCGTAAGACGGTCGGTAAAGCGGTATCCCTCTACGTCTTTCAGTACGTCTCGGATCACGTCCTCCGGCAGAATCCGTTCTACATTTTCCTCTCCCAAATCCGGCAAAACAGAAGAAATATATTCCGAGAAAATGCTGTTTGGCGACAGGATCGTCATCGCGCTGTCTTTCAGCCTGTCTCGGAAGGTATACAGAACATATGCCGCCTTGTGCAGCGCGATGGAGGATTTTCCGCTGCCGGCGCAGCCCTGGATCACGGATACCCCCTCGATATAATCCCGCACAATTTTATACTGCTCTTTCTGGAGCGTCTGCAGGATTGTTTTCATATGAGTATCGGTATTGCGGCGCAGCGCCTCGCACAGCACTTCGTCATCGGACGGCATGCCGATATCGGAATAGTTTACAAGCCTGCCGTCCTGAAAAACATACCGCCTTTTGTTCCGCAAGGTTCCCGTTATTTTTCCGGCCGGCGCCGTAAAGGAGGCCGCGCCCGGTTCCGATTCATAATAAAGGGATGCGATCGGCGCGCGCCAATCGGTCGTAAGAATTGCGCCCGTTTCGGGATCCCGCAGCGTATGGATGCTTAGATAATAGCGCTCCGCTTCCGCCTCCTCCGCATCTTCCTCAAAGACAAATCCGGCAAAATACGGCTCCTTCAGCTGCTTTCCGAGTCTGGTAAGAAGCTGGAGCGAATAAACGTACGCGTTCGTATCAAGCAGCTCGTTATCCAGGAGGTCCTTCTTCTCGTCTTCCTTCAGTTCGTTAAAATAATCACTGAAATATTTCCGTTCCTCCAGGATATTCTCTCTGCGGAGCTTCAAATGCGCCAGTTCCTTGTCGATACACCGTTTGACGGCCGCCAGCGTTTCTTCGGCATACTTTCTTTCGTTCATGTCGTTCACAGGGATCACTGCAGTACAACCTCACCCTTATCGTCAATCTCAGCTTTCACGCGGCTTCCCTCGCGGAGTTTTCCCATTAAGAACAGCTCGGAAAGTTCATCCTCGATTTTTTTCTGAATGAGATGGCGAAGCGGCCGCGCGCCGTACTTCTCATTATACCCGTTTTCTGCAAGATAATGATAAACGGCGTCGGAAACCTCCAGGGTGATTCCTTTGTCGCGGCATTCGGAAAAGATCTCCTGCATCATGATTTTTGCAATCTTCTGGAGGTCTTCGCCTGAGAGACTGTTAAATACGATAATTTCGTCAACCCTATTAAGAAATTCCGGGCGGAAGATCGCCTTCAGCGCGTCTTTCGCATGTTCCTCGGCATCCTCTCTTCCGTCGGCGCTGAATCCGATCCTGTTTGCCCGGATGGAGTTTCCGGCATTGGACGTCATGATGATAACGGTATTTTCAAAATTCACCGTACGTCCCTGGCTGTCCGTAAGCCTTCCGTCGTCCAGGATCTGCAGAAGCATATTGAACACGTCGGGATGCGCTTTTTCTATTTCATCAAACAGAATGACAGAATAAGGACGTCTTCTGACGCGCTCTGTAAGCTGCCCCGCCTCGTCGTACCCGATGTATCCCGGAGGGGAACCGATCATCTTCGATACCGTGTGCTTTTCCATATACTCCGACATATCAAGCCGAATCAGCGCGTCTTCTGTTCCGAACAGCTCGATCGTCAGCTGCTTTACGAGCTCCGTCTTTCCGACGCCTGTCGGTCCTACGAAAATAAAAGAAGCCGGCTTGAAATGATTGCGGAAACCGGAGCGGTTTCTCCGAATTGCCTTAGAAAGCGTGGAAATCGCCTCGTCCTGCCCAATTACGTGTTCCTTCAGGCGGTCCTCCAGCAGCAGCAGCTTCCGCGCCTCATCCTCGCTTACGCGCTGCAGCGGGATTCCAGTCCAGGTTTCGATCACCTTAGCGACATCCTCATATGTCAGGTCGATATATTGCTTCTGTTCGAGCTCCGCAAGCTGGGACTGCTGCAGCGCCAGAGCGCTTTTGGCTTCCGCAATCTCTTTAAACGCTTCCATCCGCTCCTCATCCGTTTTATATTCCCTGGCTTCTAATTCATTAATTTTCTCGTTCTGTGCCGCTACCTCCTTCTTCTTCGCCGCGATGAGCGGAAGCGTCTTGTTGCGCAGATTTGCGCGCGACGCAGCCTCGTCGATCACGTCGATCGCTTTATCGGGCAAAAATCGGTCCGTAATATACCGTTCCGACATTTTTACGGCATCCTCGATCACAGCGTCGCTCATGCGGACTTTATGATACACCTCATAATGCACTTTAATACCTTTTAAAATGTCGATCGTTTCCTGCACGGACGGTTCGTTGACAAACACCGGCTGGAAGCGCCGCTCCAGGGCGCTGTCTTTTTCGATAAACTTCCGGTATTCCTTCAGCGTCGTAGCGCCGATCACCTGGATTTCGCCTCTGGAAAGCGCAGGCTTCAGGATGTTCGCGGCATTCATGGAGCCCTCGGCCTCTCCGGCGCCCATAATGTTATGGACCTCATCGATCACAAGGATGATGTTCCCTGCTTTTTTGACCTCGTCGATCAGCCCTTTCATCCGGCCCTCAAATTGTCCGCGGAACTGCGTTCCCGCCACCATTGCAGTAAGATCCAGAAGATGAATTCTTTTGTCCAGCAGCTTCTCGGGCGCTTCTCCGCGGCTGATGCGGAGCGCAAGTCCTTCTGCGATCGCGGTTTTTCCGACGCCTGCTTCTCCGATCAGAACCGGATTGTTTTTCGTTCGTCTGTTCAGGATCTGTATGATTCGCTCAATTTCACGTTCTCTTCCCACAATGTTGTCGATGCCGCCCAGCGCCGCACGCTCCGTCAGATCTACGCTGTACAGAGACAAAAATTTATATTGCGGCTTTTCTTTTTTTTGCTGCCCGGATTTTCCGTTGTTCCGGAGCTGCTCCTCCGGAGGATTCTGGCGTCCGCCGAAAAATTCGTCCGGCGGCTGCAGAGAGCCTCCCATGCTGCCAAAGAGCTTGAAAAGATTCGGGGTGTTCGTTCCGGACGGTTTCTCCTCGGCATTCCCGATCAGAGCGCCGTCTTCTCCGGAGCCCTCCGGCTCGTCGCCGCTGCCGTCCTGGTTCATATTGTCGATCAGCGCTTCCATCCCGTCCGTCATGGTTTCCAGATCTTCATCCGAAATTCCCATTTTATCCAAAAACTGCGTTACCTGCGGAAGCTTCATTTTTTTCGCGCAGACAAGGCACAGGCCGCGGTTGACCTGCTTCCCCGTATTATCGATCTGCGTTATAAACACGGTTGCAATCCGCTTGTGACATACGCTGCATAATTCTCCGTTCATTTTATCAGTCCTTTCAAATATCTTCCCGTATAAGATGCGCCGCACGCGGCGATTTCCTCCGGTTTTCCGGCGCAGACGACGCTCCCGCCGCCGCTGCCGCCTTCCGGGCCCATATCTATAATATAATCTGCACATTTAATCAATTCAAGATTATGTTCTATTACGACTACCGTATTTCCGGCGTCGGTCAGCTTCTGCAGAATTTCAATCAGCTTCTTGACGTCATGCGTATGCAGTCCCGTCGTAGGCTCATCGAGCACATAAAACGTTTTCCCTGTACTGACCTTGGAAAGCTCGGTCGCCAGTTTGACGCGCTGCGCCTCTCCGCCGGAAAGCGTCGTAGACGGCTGCCCGAGTTTAATATATCCCAGTCCGACCTCCTGCAGCGTGTCGATTTTCCTGCGCACCGCAGGAAGATCCCGAAAGAACTCCACCGCGTCGTCCACCGTCATGTCGAGGACGTCGGCGATGTTTTTTCCCTTATATCTTATTTCCAAAGTCTCTCTGTTATACCGCTTTCCTTTGCAGACCTCGCAGGGAACGTAAACGTCAGGCAGAAAATGCATTTCGATTTTTTTGATTCCGTCGCCGTCGCAGGCTTCGCATCTGCCGCCTTTTGTATTGAAGCTGAATCTGCCGCTCTTATAGCCTCTGGCTCTGCTTTCCGGAACAAGCGCGAACAATTCCCGGATCGCCGTGAAAACGCCTACATAGGTCGCCGGATTTGAGCGCGGCGTCCTGCCGATCGGCGACTGGTCGATGCAAATCAGCTTATCGACGTTTTCCTTTCCGATGAGCTCCCGATACGTTCCATCCAAATTATAATCTTCCGTCATTGCCTTGCAGAGCACCTGATTGACAAGAGAGCTCTTTCCCGAGCCGGAAACGCCTGTCACACAGATGAACGTTCCGAGCGGGAAATCTACGTCGATGTTTTTCAAATTGTTAATGCTGGCGCCTTTGAGCGACAGCTTATGGCCGTTTCCCTCCCGCCGCTTTTCCGGTACGTCGATCTTCATTTTCCCGGATAGATAACGGCCTGTAATGGACGCCTCGCAGCGCATGATCTCCTCCGGCGTCCCGGCCGCAATAAGTTCCCCTCCGTGTACGCCGGCGGCCGGGCCGATATCAACGATATAGTCCGCCTGGCGCATCGTATCTTCGTCGTGTTCAACGACGATCAGGGTGTTTCCAAGATCCCGCAGGCCCTTGAGCGCAGCCAGAAGCTTGTCGTTGTCCCTTTGATGCAGGCCGATGCTCGGTTCATCCAGAATATAAAGGACACCCATCAGACCTGCGCCGATCTGCGTGGCAAGCCGGATCCGCTGGGATTCGCCGCCGGAAAGCGTGCCGGAGGAACGCGCCAGCGTCAGATAGCCGAGGCCGACATTTTCCAGAAAGCCGAGCCGTCCCTTCAGCTCTTTCAGAATCGATTCTGCAATCATCGTTTTTTCTTCCGAAAGCTGCAGGCCGCTTATAAACTTGAGCGCATTTTCCACAGACATCTGCGTAAAATCGGAAATGCTCAGATCTCCCACCGTAAAGGAAAGCGCGTTATCATTGAGACGTTTTCCGCCGCACTGCGGGCAGACGCACTCCGTCATATAATATTCCAGCGGATACGTTTCAAAGCTCCCCTGCATTTTGCGCTCATACCGGTCTTCCAGCGATGCGATCAGGCCGCGGTACTCCCCTCCGTCGCCAGAGATAATGAGCTCTTTTACAGAATCGGGGTATTCTGCAAATTCCTGATTCATATCGAATCCGTACCGTTTGCTGATCTTTTCGATCAGTGCCAGGCGCTGCGCGATCGTATAATCCAAAAGCATCGCCATGCCGAGATCGTAGAATGTCCTGTGTCCGATCCGCCCTGCAAAATACGCTTTATCAAACTGCTGGATTTTTCCGAGTCCCGCGCATTTCGGGCAGGCTCCCATCGGGCTGTTGAAGGAAAACAGCTTCGGGCTGACCTCCGGCAGGCTGATCCCGCATTCCGGACAGGCGTAATTGCTGCTGAACATCAGATCGTACGCGTCTTTCCCGTCCGGCTCCGCCACGTTGACAAGGGCAAGTCCGGAAGCAAGCGTCAGCACGATCTCCAGGGAATCGCTGATCCGTCCCTGCAGTCCGTCCCGCATCACAAGCCGGTCTACAACAACGTCGATATGGTGGATTTTATAGCGGTCAAGCGTAATTTCTTCGTCCAGTCCGTAAAGCTCGCCGTCGATCCGTACCCTGGAATACCCTTTCTTGCGAAGCGTCTCAATCAGGCGCGTATATTCGCCCTTACGCCCCCTTACGACCGGAGCCATCAGCTGGATTCTGCTGCCTTCCGGCAGGTGTAAAATGTGATCCGTCATCTGATCGATCGTCTGCGTATAGATTTTCTTTCCGCACTTCGGGCAGTGCGGCTCTCCCGTTCTCGCGTACAGAAGCCTGAGATAGTCGTAGATTTCCGTAACCGTACCGACCGTGGAACGCGGATTCTTGGAGGTCGTTTTCTGATCGATCGATATGGCGGGAGACAGGCCGTCAATCCTGTCTACATCCGGCTTTTCCATCTGACCGATAAACATTCTGGCATAGGAGGAAAGCGATTCCATATAGCGCCGCTGTCCCTCGGCATAAATCGTTTCAAAGGCCAGGGAGGATTTGCCGGAGCCGCTGAGGCCGGTCAGCACCACCAGCTTGTCCCTCGGAATTTTTACGTCGATGTTCTTTAAATTGTTTTCTCTCGCGCCATGTACCGTAATATACTCTTGTTTCATTGCTCTCACTTCTTCTATTGTATCAATTTTAGTTTTTTGATTGTGTCGCGTATTTTTGCGGCGTCCTCATATCGGAGCTCTCCGGCCGCTTCCGCCATGCGAAGCGTCAGCGTCTCGATCAGCGTGTCGATCGGCATATTCTGTTCCTCTTCCGTAAGCTCCATTACCATATCAAGCTTCGTTTTCGGCGCTTTCGATGAAAGTCTGCCGCCGTTCTTTGTAATGCCGCCGCTTGCAATTTCCCCTACCACATCCGAATTTGTATTCTCCCGAAGCCGTGTCGAGTCGATCACTTCCCGTACGCTCTTCACGATTGTTTTGGGCGTAATATGATGCTGCCTGTTGTATTCACTCTGCAGTCTGCGCCTTCTGTTCGTTTCCTCGATGGCATACTGCATGGATTCCGTTATCTCGTCGGCATACATAATGACGCGGCCCTCCACGTTTCTTGCAGCCCTTCCGATCGTCTGGATCAGAGAGGTTTCACTGCGGAGGAAGCCCGCCTTATCCGCATCCAGGATCGCCACGAGAGAAACCTCGGGAAGATCCAGTCCTTCGCGGAGCAGATTGATGCCCACCAGAACATCGAACACACCGGTCCGCAAATCCTTTATAATTTCCATTCTTTCAATAGATTTAATGTCGGAATGCAAGTATCTGACGCGAATTCCCACGTTTCCGAGATACTCAGTAAGACTTTCCGCCATTTTCTTAGTAAGCGTCGTAACCAGGACGCGCTGCCCCTTGGCGGTGATCTGTCGGATTTCTCCGATCAGATCGTCAATCTGCCCCTCTACCGGACGCACAATAATTTCCGGATCGATCAGGCCAGTGGGACGGATGACCTGTTCCACAATTTCCGAGGCTCTTTCGCGTTCGTATTTTGCGGGCGTGGCGCTGACATAAATGACCTGATGGATCCGTTCCTCAAACTCGTCGAATTTCAATGGACGGTTGTCCAGCGCGGAAGGAAGCCGGAAGCCGTACTCCACAAGAGATTCCTTGCGCGCTCTGTCTCCGTTGTACATTGCGCGTACCTGAGGAATCGTCGCGTGGGATTCATCGATAAACATCAGAAAGTCTTTCGGAAAATAATCCATCAGCGTATATGGCGCGCTTCCCGGCGCCCGTCCGCTGATATGCCTGGAATAATTTTCTATGCCGCTGCAGGACTTCGTTTCCCGTAAAAGCTCCATGTCGTACCGCGTGCGCTGCTCCAGGCGGTACGCTTCCAAAAGCTTCCCCTGATCCTTAAAATACTGCACGCGTTCTTCCATCTCAGCCAAAATGCTGTCGACAGCGCGTTCCATTTTCGCGTCCGTCGTCGCATAGTGAGAGGCCGGGAAGATTGCCGCATGAGACAGAGTGGCTCGCGCCTTGTAATTAACGGCGTCACATTCCGTGATCCGGTCGATTTCATCTCCAAAAAATTCGACTCTGATAATCGTATCGTTCCGATCGGCCGGGCGGATGCTCAGCGTGTCCCCGTTGATCCGGAAAACGCCTCTGGAGGAAAAATCGCTGTTGTCGCTGGTATAATTCATGGAAACAAGCTTTGCCGCTGCCTGACGGATTTCCATATGCATTCCCGGACGCAGTGAAAGCATTAGATTTGTATAATCCTCCGGATCGCCTAATCCATAAATACAGGAGACGCTTGAAACAATGATGACGTCGCGCCGTTCAAAAAGCGCTGCCGTCGCGGAGTGGCGCAGCCGGTCGATTTCATCGTTGATGCTGGAATCCTTTTCGATATACGTATCAGATGCGGCGATATACGCTTCCGGCTGATAGTAATCATAATAGGAGATAAAAAATTCTACTGCATTATTAGGGAAGAATTCCCGAAATTCCGAGCAGAGCTGCGCGGCGAGCGTTTTATTATGCGCCAGCACCAGTGTCGGCCGGTTGACATTGGCGATGACGTTCGCCATCGTGAAGGTTTTACCTGAACCCGTAACGCCCAATAAGACCTGCTCTTTCAAACCACTTTCGACGCCCTCCGTAAGTTTTGCGATCGCTTCCGGCTGGTCTCCGGTCGGCGTATAAGGGGCAACCAATTCGAAATGATCCATAGCAAAACCCTCCCTTTCTGCGAATTTGATACAGTTCTTATAGGACAAAAATTCGTCAACACGCATATTCCGTTTCAATGCAAAAATCGCTAAAAATGTCCGTTGACGAATCAGGTCACTTTTCCCCTCCTCGCAAGCTGCGCGAACTGTGGGAATGATATAGAATTTCAACATAGTAGTATAGCACGTTTTTTCTAAAAATCAAAGAGGACGGCCGACTTTTTCATAATGGCCGTTGTAGTGTTACAATACAAATTGGACAGAAGAGGGAGGAAAAAAGTAGAGGAACAGTGTAACACAAGACAGGCGCTATCGACAATCCCTGATGCAATATGCGGACAAATATGGTGTGAGCCGTGCCGGCCGAAAGTACAACAAAAGCCGGTCATACCTCTATTTCTGGAAGGCACGCTGGGATGGAACGGCAGCGCCACCATCCGAACCGGCACACAGAGACGGAGCTAAAACTCATAAGGAATCCTACCCTGGGCATGGTGGAATTGTGGCATCGGCTTTGCAAACGAGGCTATGCTCGCCGTCCGGAAAGCCTGTTTCGCGTCATGCGCAAGCTTGGCATGTTTCCACAGCCAAAGGCCAGAACACCTTACAAGGCAAAACCCTATGAACAGATGCAATATCCCGGCCGGCGTGTACAGGTGGACATGAAGGGCGCTCCGTTAAAATGTCTGGCATACCCGGAGCAAAGCACCTATTCTTCCGCTGATTTTCTGGAGAAGAGGACGGCGTGGTTCAAACGCCGCGGCGTACAAGTAGCGTGCGTGCAGACGGATAACGGATTTGCGTTTACCAATCGCTTTTCCAACAGCAAGAAAGATCTGCCCACCCACTTTGCGTTGCCCGCTGCACGTCTTGGTATCCGTCACAAACGCATCCGCCCTTATACGCCTCGTCACAACGGCAAGGTGGAACGCAGCCACCGGGAAGGGCAAAAGCGTTTCTGCGACTCGCACCGCTTCTTCTCTCTTGCCGATTTTAGTGTGCGGCTTGCCGCACATCCAAACCGCTTGCCTGGCTTTCTCCTAAAGAAAAACTTCTTTCTTTTTTTCTCTCTGTTCAAGATCTTTGACAAACCTACACAAAAAGTCCCTAACGAATAAATGCATGCTTGATTTTTGAACAAATTATATATATGCTGTTGACAGCTTGAAAATCAGGAGGAATCGTATGAAAAAGATGTTTCCGCTCATTCTTGTTTTGTTATTTATGCTGATATCCTCAGTTTCGGCAGAAGAAGAAATCGTCAATCTGGCTGCCGTATATCACGCGGACGGGAGCATTACTTTGATCGGATCGACGACAGCAAAGTATTGGCTCGTAGAAGACATGGTACTTGTGTACAAGGAGGGCGAAGATCCCGAAGAGGACAGTCCGCTCTTTTTTTACCATATTTCCGGAGGTGACACTTTCTCTATCACACATCCGGCTCCGTATTGCTGGCATACGGAGCGAAAAGATGAATTCCGTGACGAAGAACGCATGATTCTCAAGCCCGGCAGATATTTTGCCATTATTAAAAGAGGCAGCTTAACCGAGGACACGATTCTCTCGGATCCCGCCTATTTTACGGTGCCGTCTGAAATTGTTTCGTCTTCCCCGATTCCGATGCAGACGCCCACGCTCACCCCGACGCTCACGCCGATCGAAGAACCTACGCCGGATGCAACAACCAAGCCTACGTCAGGAAAGACCGCACTACCGGTTCACACCGCTTCGCCTGCGCCGCAAGCTTCTTCGGGCATCGGAACGATCCATATCGTTGCTTATGTTATCCTGAGCGTAATCATCTGCGCAGAGTTTGCGGTGATTTGTTATCTTGTAAAAAAGAAAAAGTAAATTTTCGATTTTTATAAAGCCAAGCAAAATATATTATAATCTTCCTGTATTATATATGAAAAAACAAAAAGCATCTCTGTACTCACACAACCACAGAGATGCTTCTTAGAAAATACAAACAGCGCCGCGGCGTTTTTCTGATATCTCAATTTAAGCTGCAATTCGTCCAGCAGGCTTTTTCAAATGGTTTTTGTGCAGGTTAAAGCCGCGCGATATCAGTCTGATTTCAAAAATCACCCATTTTTCCTCTTGCCTGTATACTCCGGTTCATGCGAAGCAATACTCCATGTAAACTGCAAATGGTTCAATCCCCCTTGACGGAAACTGACGCGTTTCCCCTTGCATTTGCAGCACCAATCCCTATACGGAAAGGCCGCCGCTTCATCTATGGGAAAGCTTGCTTTTGTGGAACGTCTTATCTGACCGTGTAAAAGCCAGTGCCTAAATTCCACCCGTGATACAAGTTAAATTGAAAGATCCTCTTTCCGCTTGCCATTTCGGATCGTCTTGACTCCGAATACAAAATAGATAATATGGCAAACCCAGACGATGGCCAGAATGATGCTTGGCACAAGCACATTTGCCCGCATCATCATAAAAAAGCCGATCCCCATTACCAGCGTCACCGGGATGATGATGCCCAGCTTGGTCTGCACCGTCATTCCCTTTTTCTTTACAAAGGACTCCAGGTGCTTTTTGTAAAGCTTGGTGCTCACAAACCAGTCGTGCAGCTTCTGAGAGGAATTTGCAAAGCAGAACACCGTCACAAGAAAAAAGGGAACGGTAGGCAGAATGGGAAGCACCACCCCTACGCAGCCCAGCCCCAAGCTGATAAAGCCCAATATCAAAAATATCAATCGTTTCAGTTTCATCTATGTACCTCTTTCTTTAACTCATTCTCCCCTGCTCTACGGAATAGACGGTGTCGGCAATGCGCATGGTAGACTGGCGGTGGGAGACCAGCACCACCGTTTTGCCCTCCCGTTCTTCGCGGAGAGATTTTAAGATCACCGCTTCATTCAGGCTGTCCAGGTTGCTGGTAGGTTCGTCCAGCAGTAAAAAGGGAGCGCCGTGCAGGAAAGCCCTTGCCAGTCCCAGCCGCTGCCGTTCCCCACCGGAAAGGGTGTCCCCCAGCTCGCCCACCGGAGTGTCATATCCTTTTGGGAGAGTCATAATGAAATCATGCACCGACGCCTTTTTGCAGGCAGCCTCTATTTCCGCATCGTCAGCGTCCAGTTTGGCAATCCGCAGATTGTTTTTGATACTGTCGTGGAACAGGTGGGTTTCCTGAGTAACGAAGCTCTCCATCTCCCGCAGGTTTTTGGTGTTGATATCCGCCACCCTTATACCGGAAAGCCTCACATTGCCCTTCTGTACATCCCAGAACCGCATGAAAAGCTTTAACAATGTGGATTTTCCGCTGCCGCTGCGCCCCACGATGCCGACCACGCTGTGTTCCGGTATCTCCACCGATATGTCGGAAAGGATGGTTTCCTTCCCGTAGGAAAAGGTGACGTTCTCCGCCGCGGCGCCCGTAAAGGTGATTTCCGGTTTTCCGGTGAGTTCCTCCACCGCAGGGGTTTCGTCCAGAATATCCAATACCCGGTTGCCCGCCGCAAAGGTGTTCTGTAAAGTGCTGCCCAGCGCCGCCAGCGCAATTACCGGGCCGAAGGAAGAAAAGAGAGCGATGGTGGGAATCAGCACCCCGTCAAATCCCACAGCACCGCTTCGACACAGAATCGCGCTTGCAAACAGCATGATAAGGTCAAAGGCCAGCACCACGGTATTGGTCCCCGCCGAATTCCGGCCGGAGGTGCGCTTCATGCGCTCTTCGTCTTTTGCCATTGCATCGGTTTTCTCATTCATTCGTTCGAGCCGCTTCTTGCCCTGGCCATACTGCAGGATTTCAGGAAGGCCCCGCAGGCTGTCCAGCACAAATCCGGAAAGCTCCCCCGATTTGGTGCGAAATCGAATGCCGTCATCCCCGCTGAGCCTGGACGTCGCCAGAGGAATGACGATCCCCACCACCAGGTATGCCACCAGTGCAATCAATGCCAGCAGCCAGTGATAGGAGGCAATGAACAGGCACAGCACAATGCTAAACAGAAACGCAATCGCCGCCGGGGAGATGGTGTGGGCGTAGAATACCTCCAAAAGCTCGATGTCAGAAGTAATCACCGAGATTAAGTCGCCCTTATCCCTCCCCTCCAGCTTGGCAGGACAGAGCCGCCGCAGCGCCCGAAACACCTTATCCCGGATCAGTGCCAGCAGCTTGAAGGCAATGAAGTGGTTGCAGGCCTGTTCCGCATAGCGGAGCAGCCCGCGGAGGACCGCAAAGACCACCACGCAGACAAACAGAACGGCGAGGGGAAAGGGTGTATCGAACCGCAGGACCTCCAGCACCGCGTAGCCGCCGAAGATGGTGATAAAAGCGGCGCACAGGTGACCGATAAGCCCCATGAAAATGGCGAGGAGCATATATCCGGTCAGGGGCTTCACCAGTCCAATCAGCCGGGCCATGACTTTGAATCCGCTTCTTTTATTCATTTTGCGCCACCGTCCTTACCATAATTTTCCAAAACCTGCTGGGCAGTCCACAGTTTTTCATAAAGTCCGCGATTTTGCAGCAATTCCTCATGGCTGCCATTCTCCGCGACGTTTCCCCGGTCCAACACATAGATGTTGTCCGCCTGCACCACATTCGCCAACCGGTGGGAAATGAGTATTACTGTCTTGGTTTTCGCCAGCCGATGAATTTCCTCCATGATGTCGTTTTCGCTTTCCACATCGATGTTGGAGGTGGCCTCGTCAAAGATATAGACCGGGCTGTCGTGTAAGAGCGCCCTTGCCAGCGCCAGCCGCTGACATTGCCCTCCCGAGAGGTTTCCCGCCTTTTCAAGCAGCGGCGTGTCCAGGCCCTGCTCCGCTTTCAGGAATCTGGCGAGATTGACCCGTTCCAGCACCGCCCACAGTTCTTCGTCCGAAGCACCCGGTCTGCCCATCCGCAGGTTGTCCCGCACCGTGCCCTTGAACAGATAACTTTGATGGCTGACATAGGTGATATTGCGCAGGAGGGAATTTTCATTGACATTCTTCAGCTCCACGCCGCCGACGGTGACCGAGCCGGTATAGCCCTTGTTCCGCCCCATGAGGATGGCGGCAATGGTGGATTTCCCGCAGCCGCTTTCCCCCACCAGGGCGGTAAAGCTGCCCTGGGGAAAGTCCATATTTACACCGTGTAGAATCTCCCGGTCCGGCTCATAGGAAAACCGCAGGCCGGAGCAGACGATATCATGTTGTAATGGAAAGCTCTCGGAAACATCCTGTTTGTGTTCCGGGAGATCCAGCAGGCGGAAAATCTTGTCGCTGGCCGCCATGCCGTTCATGGCAATATGAAAGAAGGAACCCAGTTGCCGCATGGGGAGGAAAAAGTCCGCCGCCAGCAGGATGATCAGCAGGCAGCCGGCCAGCGAGACGTGGTTATTCGCATACTGCGTCACCGCCATGATGACCCCCAGCGCCGCCCCGCCGTAGGCAATCAAGTCCATGATGGTGATGGAATTAAGCTGCATAGTCAGCACCTTCATGGTGATTTTGCGGAACTTCTCGGCCTCCACGTTCATCTCTTTGTTTTTGAACTCGTCCGCCTGATAGATTTTGAGGGTAGTGAGTCCCTGCAAATTTTCCAGGAAGGTATCCCCCAGAGCGGTGTACTGCCCCCAGTATTTGGAAAGCAGCTTTTTTGCCCAGGTCTGCACCGCGGCAATGGCTATGGGAATGAGGGGCACGCAGACCAGCAGCACAATGGCAGCCGGTACATTCACAAAGCAGAGCACCACAAACAGGGTCAGCGGGGCCAGCATGGCGTAGAAAAACTGAGGCAGGTAGGCTCCGAAGTAGGTTTCCAGCTGATCGACGCCTTCTACCGCTACCTGGACTACTTCACTGGTTTTCACCTGTTCGTTGTAGGAAGCGCCCAGCCGCAGCAGCTTTTCGTAAATCCTCTCCCGCAGGGTTTTCTTGACCGCTTTGGAGGAAAGATAGCTCATCCGGCTGGCCCCAGTGGTACAGAAAAACCGGATGAGGAGCGCCAGTAAAACCACAGCCGCCGTCGTCCACAGGGCGGAGGAACTGGTGCTGCCGTAATAAAGACCGGCAAACAGGTTTGTAATGCTGAACATCATGGCGATGTTCGCCGCCAGGGAACACCACTGCAATACGACGTTCCCGGCGATATATTTTTTGCTCTCGGCCACGGCGCCGATGAGCCGCTTGTTAATCATCATGGTTTTTTCCACCCTTTATGATTTTTCTCATCGCTGCTCGGACGCCGGAGCACACGGCCGCGATGGCTGCCACAAATACAATGGACGTCAAACCGTAGAAAAAGGACTGCATTGCATTATTCATGGTCTTCCGCCTTCTTTCTTTTTACTAATTCTTTGAAGGCCTCATAGCTTTCCGGGCTGACGGCGTGCTCCATCAGGCAGGCGTCTGCCGCCGCTGTTTTCCCATCCACGCCTAGGTTTTCCAGAAGGGATTGAAAGGTCTGGTGCCGTTCATAGGTAGCTCTTGCTATTTCTAAGCCTGCTTCTGTCAGCCGGACGGCAGAACTGTCATCCTGGGTGATATAGCCTTCCCGCTTCAGCGCTTTCAGTGAAACGGAAACGGTTGGCCGTGAGACGCCCAGCCGTTCGGCAATCGCAGCGCCGTGAACCGCTCCTGTTTTAGAGAGGATATATATGGTTTTCAGATAATCTTCTGTTGTGCGCTTCAGCTTCACGAAAGCATCCCCTTCCCCGCGCCTTTTGCGCGTCCGTTATACCGGAATGACGAATGGCTTGCCGTCTACCGTCCGGATGTCCAGATTCACATCGTAAACTTCCTGAACCAGCTCGCCGGTGAGGATTTCCTCCGGCAGGCCGTGGGCAATCATCCTGCCGTTCTTCATTGCGACAATCTCATCGCTGTAATACAGCGACTGGTTGATATCGTGGAGCACCATAATGATGGTGATGCCGTACTCCCGGTTTAACTGCCGGATCAGCTTCAAAATCTGCAGCTGATAGCGAATATCCAGATAGGTTGTAGGTTCGTCCAGGAATAATACTCTGGTATCCTGGGCCAGCGCCATGGCAATCCACACCCGCTGTTTCTGGCCGCCGGACAGCTCCGATACCGGCTTGTCCTTGTGTTTGTAGGTGTGGGTGATCTCTAACGCCCAGCGGATTTTTTCCTCATCTTCTTTGGGATCAGGAGAAAGCCCCATCGTGTGGTAGGGTGTACGGCCGTACCCCACCAGTTTCTCTACGCTCAGATCCACCGGCGCGGTGTTGTACTGGTGGACGATAGAGACCTCTTTGGCAAAATCTTTGAGTCTTAAATTCGTAATACTTTCTTCCCGCAGGAAGATTTCTCCCTCATCCGGCTTCAGGTTCTTGGTCATAAGGTTAAAGAGCGTCGACTTTCCGCAGCCGTTGGCGCCGATCAGTGTCGTTATTTTCCCTTCGTGAAGCTCTAAATCCAGATTTTTTAATACCACCTGTTTGCCGTAAGCAAAGGAAAGGTCCTTAACGGTAAAAATATTACTGGCCATAGCTTTGTCTCGACCTCCTCAGCAGCAGGATAAAGAACGGGCCGCCCACCACCGACATAACGATGGATGCACTGATTTCATAAGGCGCAGCAATTGTCCGCCCCACCGTATCCGCCAGCAGCAGAGTAAAAGCGCCCAGCAGAATAGTGTAAGGAACCAGCGCCTTATGATTGCTCCCTACCAGCAGCCTTGCAATATGAGGGACGATCAATCCCAAAAAGCTGATGGGGCCGATGACGGCAGTAGAAATACTCACCAGCAGCACCGCGATCACCGAAATGATGATCCGGCTGCGGGTAACGTTCACGCCCAGGCTCCTCGCCGTTTTATCCTCCAGCGCCAGCAGGTTGCACTGGCCCAGCACAAAGATCGAAGCAATCAAGCCAATCACCACATACAAAAGCAAGGTCTGAAAATCATCCCAGGTCTTCATAGTAATGTTCGCGTTGACAATGCTGGCGGCTCCCGTATAGGCGCTGCCCGTGCCGGAGTTGAAGGCGCTCATCAGACCGGTAAACATGGCGTTGATCGCTACGCCGACGAGAATAATGCGCAGGGGCGAAAGCCCGCCTTTCCACGAAAGGGAATATACCAGCAGGAAGGCAATCATTCCGCCCAAGAAGGCAAACAGGGGTGTGAAAAAGTAGAGTGTCGGCGCAAAGGCAGTAATCAGCACTGCCGTCAGGCTTGCCCCGGAGCTGATGCCGATGATCCCCGGGTCAGCCAGCGGGTTTTTCATTACAGCCTGCAGCAGCACGCCGGAAACGGCGATGGCCGCCCCGCCGAAGAGGGCGATGAAGATGCGTGGAAACCGCAGGTCGTAAATGGTCGCCACGTTTTCATTGTATTCGATAAAGAGTCCTTTGAACAGCTCCAGGGGCGTTACCTTCAGGCTGCCGGTGTTGACGGCAATCAGGAAAAGCGCCAGCAGCCCCAGCGCGGTAATCACAAAGGACAAGACTTTCTTTCTGTTGCTTACCATAAGCAGATCTCCTTATTAGGCGTATGGCCGAACGCCGCCAAGCAGGCGGCAGGCAGTCCGGCCATACGCTTTAGCACCCAAAACAAGGTGCGCAATATTTTATGTTGCCGTTCTGCGCTTCCGGATGATAACGGTCATGCTCATCATGCCAGCAGCGGCCAAGACCAGCAACGCATATACCGCCACGCTGGAGCTGTCGCCGGTCTGGGGAATGTCGGTATTGCTGTTACCTGCATTTTCCGTATTCTCCGCATCGGTGATGGTGCTTCCTTTTTCCACCAGCGCATAGGCTCCGGCGGTCTTCGTGATAACCGTGTAATAGCCGTTCTCCACCGTGCCTCTTACCAGCACCTTGCCGCCATCATCCAAACGATAGACTGCCAAATCAGCGAAATCATAGCCTGCCGCAATCGGGAAACTGATGCTTACCGTTCCGTTGGGGGCCAATTCATTGCCGTCTGCATCCAGGAATTTTACATCATAGAGCTTGAATTTCTTGCCTATGTCGCTGAGTGAGACAACCGCAACGTCATAGTCAGCGCCCTGCGTGATTTCCGAAACCACGATCTGCACACCCTCATCGAATACGCCCCTGTCGGCGCTGACCTTTACGCCAGTGGCGGAATCGGTGAAGTCCACAGCCGGGGACTGCTCTACCGGTTCTTCCGGCTCAAAGCTCGGGTCGTCTTCAGTGGTCTCTTTCAGGGTTGACCAGTCGAGCTTCATAAGAACGTCCAGATCTCCATTTCCTTCTGCAATTGCTTCCATAATCGGAACGAACACATGGAGCGGTACATAGCCGTCTTCGTCCGCAATGGCTTGAGAGCTCAGTTTGATTCTAACAATATCAGGATATAGATTGTTGACGTCGTTGTACTGATCGATTACATCATTACCACTGCTGTCCTTTTGAGTTGTCAAAACTTCAGCAGGCACAAGACTGCCGGTTACTGTTCCATAATCACCATAACTATATCCATCAGCATAGTAAGACAAATCCATTAGGTAGCCAAAACGGTTCTCAATAGTAATTCCCTTGAAATCAAGAGTGATATAATATTCACCATTGATCACTTCGAGCTTTACAGTATGATTGATGGCGTTATCAGCCATAGACTTACTGACTCGATCCATTTTGACCATATCAACATATACAGAATAGACACCATCAGGAAGATTATCTTTACTAATAGCCGTTGCATTCTCGCTGTTGTTAAAAACCACAATGGCATTTTCAAGAGTTTTTTTCGCTGCATTGATGTCGCTTATGTTGGATGTAGTATTGTTTAACACATTTTCAGATGCGGAAATAGCCTCCTGCAACTTGGTATAAGCACTTTCGGTTTTACTGCCAATTTCAATGGCCTTTGCAGAATCAATTACTTTCTGCAATGATTCCTTTGCATCGGTCAGCTCCGTGCTTTCTTCAAGATTGGATATGGCATCCGTAATCAATTTAATTTGCTTTTCATAGGCAGCAGATGCAGAAATTTCATCCTGGTATTCTGTTGCATACACGTTTTCGCCAGCAGCCACGGCATCTGCTAGTTTGTTGAAGCTATCCGCTGTATACTCTTCATCGGAAAAGATCTTGGCATATTCAATTTCTTTTAAAAGGGCGGATTTGTCATATACGGGTATATATTCCTGAGCAAACTCGGTTGTCCCAAGATATTCCGGATTGGATATTAACAGATTAACAAGGAGTTCATCAGGTATAATTTCCTCAAAAGGAAGATTGTTTATAGCCGCCATCGCAGGAGAACTAACAGCCAAGGTGTACCCACCATTTTCATTTTTACAATCGTCATTCAATGATAATTTGATCTGCTTCACACAGGCAACTTCCGTAACAGCATTATAGATAGCATTGTCCATCAGAGTCCCATCATCATTACAGTAATACGAAAGAACCGTCATGGAAGATTCGTCCAGTTTTCCATCTGCCTTTTCCCCGACTTCACACCAAAGGCCACCTGTATAGGCCGGCGCACCAAGATAATTGATCGGTACAAAAGATAGATATACGTCTATGGCGCTATCGTTCTTTACAAGGATAGCTGTTGCCTCCAGGGTTCCATCTGCCATGGAGGATACTCCCGAATCCGAATGTTTTACCAGATCAACATTGATGCGATAAATACCATTTGCAAGTGTCGAAACATCGACCGTGTCAATTGGATTGTAGAAAAACACGGTCATGCCATTGGAATACTTAGCCAAAGAATTACTAATGGAAATGGTGAGCATCCGGTTTTCCTCGTCAATTTTATAGGTGGGCTTATAGGATGCACCACTCTTTTGCGCTAACCTTATGTTTAAACCATCAAGGTCAAATTTTTGAGGTATGGGAACGTTAACCTCAAAGTTACGAAGTGTATCTACTGTATTTCCCTCACCATCCTTGATCAGTATTTGGAAGGCACTGTATGTTGTTGATGACAAAGCTATATTCGTGTGCCAAGCACCTTCCGTCGTATAAGGCCAGTTCGTTTCGTCATATGTAACTATATCAAGTTCAGCCGCATTGCGCATATCATAGTTATATGAGATCACCTGAATTCCTGTCTCACCATCCGATAGTGTCACCGCCTCTTTAAAATACAGCAACAGGAATTGATCTTCCATATTTGTTATGTAGCTGTCTGCAATATCGCCTGTTTCTTCATATTCCTGTTTGGCTTTGATAAAATTTTCCTCTTTTTCACTTTTTAATACGGCCTGAAATTCCTGCCAGCTTTCAGTAGTAAAGGGAGAGCTGTCCAAGCTTTCCGCCTGCTCGATTAGTGCCAAATACTTTTGATAATTGTTTTGTTCGACCCCTTCAAGGCTTTCGATAGCCTCTTCCAGCTTGGAAAGAAAATCCTCCTGTGTTTCCTGAGACAGTCCACTGATATCTGAAACGGGCTTTATCGCAGACCATAATTCATCAAACTGTGCCCATGATTTCTCGGTATAGTCTTCTGCTTTCAGCGTCGAGGCGTACTCATGAAGCTCAGCGTATTTTTCCGCAGTTGTCTTTTCAGATACCTTTTCAAGATTGTTGACAGCGGTCTCCAGCCTAGAAAGGAAATTCTCCTGTACTGTCTGAGACAATCCGCTGATATCTGAAACAGACTTTATCGCAGACCATAATTCATCAAACTGTGCCCATGATTTCTCGGTATAGTCT
>ENA-UOIY01000047-UOIY01000047.1-human-gut-metagenome-genome-assembly--contig:-P114-NODE-47-length-198576-cov-36.490230_pt1 | contig 198576 bp, 189 predicted proteins | sample MGYA00242335_ERZ723882 | MGnify/ENA metagenome assembly ERZ723882 | reverse complement strand
AACAGCTGTGATTACCAGAATATTTAGTTAAATATCATCAAGTCAGCACACTAGTGTGGCTGAGGTGTTTCAACCATGTCCGCCGTATTCAGTCTTGTCGCAAGCCGCACACCATATGGCCGGTGTCGCTTCTGCAGTCCGAGTGTGGTTTCAGACCGGCGCATTCAGCCAAAATCGTTTAGAACCAAACCAGTCTCCACCCCCAAAAAAATCAAACTATTCCAGCGCCACGACCGTCTCTTCCCATTCCTCTTCCCAATAATGGATCGTGACCTGGCCATCGCCCCATTCAATCGAATACAGATTGTCAGAAAACGGAGAATTCCATCTGTCTATGGTCTGAATGTGGCCCTTTTCCCGCATCAGGAACGCGTTGATCCTCAGAAAAACGCTGATCCTTCCGTTCCCTAAAAATCCCGCGCTTCCGAAATCACAATGGAATATTCGCCGTTTGGGGAAGAAAACGAAAAATATTTCAGATCTGCATCCCTGCTGTTTCCCAAAGTACAGACGCCAAAGTAGGCCGCAGCAAACAAAACGATCGCAGCCGTCCCGACGACCGCACTCGTGCGCTTTCGTTTCTCTTTTACAAGAACAGCGAAATGCAATGAAATACCGATCAATAAAAATACTGCAATCACACACCCGGCAATGATTTGGAAGCCGGTTTGATCCACGCCGCGATAATAAAATTGCAAATCCTCGAAGATTCCGTCCATCCCAATGACAAGCAGAAACAATACCATTGCGGCGCTGAACATCACAGTTCTCGCTGTTTTCATCAAAATCCTTCCTTTTCAAATTTAAGATACATTATACCGATCATTATCGGCGGCTCCAAAAACATATTCCGTAAAGGCGACTGATATCGTCTTCAATAATGTTATTCATTCAGCTGCAATATGCGCGGCAAAAGCATCATAAAACGTGTCGCGTTCATAAATTGGCGATATGTCCTATTGCGTTCCTATGCTCCGCTCAATAAAGGGCATCTAAATCATTTGCAATTTGCTCGCGCCCCTTTCCACAAAAGCGCTTTTGCGGCATTTCTTAATGCCGTTCGGTTATTACTTCCATTCATATTTGCCGGGGCCCGATTCGCTGGGGCTTGTAAATCAGAGGGCCGTCCGGCTGGATTTTTAATGGCACAGATATTCAAATAATATATTTCATAGCGCAAATTATATATAACAATATAACTGACAGCGGCAAATATGTAAATATATATTTTCTGAATATTCAAGCTGCCGACCTGCATAAAACATAACGCTTTTCAGGCCTCTTCGCTTGCTCCCCTCTTCAAAAGCTGTTATACTTTAACGCGGTCGTAATCCATTTCATTGGAAGCAGGAGGCATTGATTCATTTTATGTATGACATCGCAATTATCGGAGGCGGAATCATCGGAGCGGCCTGCGCGTATACCCTCAGCCAATATGATCTATCGATTCTGATGCTCGAAAAAGAAAACGACATCGCCGTAGGAGAAACGCGCGCGAACAGCGCCATTATTCACGCAGGCTTCGATCCTGAGCCCGGAACGCTCATGGCAAAGCTCAATGTACGCGGCAGCGCGATGACGGAAACGCTCTGCGCAGACTTGTCCGTGCCGTTCCGGCGAATCGGCGCGCTCGTCCTTGCCTTTTCAGAAGAAGACAGAGAAACGCTGCGGGAGCTCCTGCGAAGGGGCCGCGCAAATGACGTACCGGAGCTCGGGCTGATCAGCCGGGAAACGCTTCTGTCAATGGAACCGGAGCTTTCCGAACAGGTCGCAGAGGCCCTGTATGCGCCCACCTCCGGCATTGTAGATCCATGGGAATATGCAATTGCGATGGCAGAGGTCGCCGTACAAAACGGCATGGACCTCGCGCTGGAAGCGAAAGTTCATAGGATTGAAAAACAAAAAGAAGCCTACACGATTTTTACCGCCAAAGGAACGTATACCAGCAAATATATCATCAATGCCGCCGGCATTGGAAGCGCGGCAATTCACAATATGGCCGCGCCGCCCGCATTTGAAATGCGTCCCTCCCGCGGCGAATACTACGTACTGGATAAATGCGAGGGAACGAGGGTAAACCACACCGTGTTCCACTGCCCGGGCGCCCGCGGGAAGGGCGTCCTCGTTTCGCCGACCGTTCACGGAAATCTGATCGTCGGCCCCAGCGCCGTTCCAACGGAAGAAGCCGAACGGCCGAAGACGACTGCCGACGGACTTGCTTTTGTAAAAGAGCAGGCGCTGCAAAGCGTTCCGGGAATCAATTTCAGAAATTCCATTCGGAATTTTGCGGGAATCCGTGCAAATACGGACAGAAATGACTTTATCATAGAATGGGCGGAGGAGCGCTTCCTGGATCTTGCGGGCATTAAATCGCCCGGCCTGTCCGCCGCGCCGGCCATCGCCGAGGAAGCCGTCCGGATGCTGCAAAAGGACGGGGCGGAATTAAAGCCAAGGGCCGGCTGCGTTACAAAACGTATAAAACTGCGTATGAAAGAGCTCGAGCCTTCCCGGTGGAACGAAGCCATTAAAAGGAATCCTCTGTATGGGAGAGTGATCTGCCGCTGTGAAACCATTACGGAGGGCGAGATCGTTGACGCGATCCGATCCCCCATCCCGGCGCGCACCATCGACGGCGTAAAACGCAGAACCAACGCCGGCATGGGACGCTGCCAGGGCGGCTTCTGCAGCTCCAGAATCCTGGAAATTCTGGCGAGGGAAACGCACAAATCTCCACTGGAAATCGAAAAAGACCTCAGCGGCAGCCGCATTTTGCTGGCTGAGACCAAAACGGAATTTTTATAAGCAGAAAGACTGGAGACCGATTCATGTATGAACTCATCATTCTCGGCGGCGGCCCCGCAGGACTGGCGGCCGCGCTGGGAGCCTATCAAAACGGACTGCGTAAAATCCTGATCATAGAACGCGACAAAGAACTCGGAGGCATTTTGAACCAGTGCATCCACAACGGCTTTGGCCTGCATACCTTCCGGGAAGAGCTGACGGGGCCGGAGTATGCCTGGCGGTATATTGAGCGGCTCCGGGGCACCGGAATCGAGATCATGACGGACGCTATGGTTTTAAAAATCGGGGAAGCAGAGAACGGGTACAGAACAATCCATGCCGTAAGCGCCGGGCGCGGCTGCCTTGCGCTTACCTGCCGCGCGCTGGTTCTTGCCATGGGCTGCAGGGAGCGGCCCCGCGGCGCGATCGGAATTCCGGGCGACCGGCCCGCCGGTGTTTTTACTGCGGGAACGGCGCAGCGTTATATTAATCTGGACGGTTATCTCGTAGGAAAACGGATTGTCATTCTCGGCTCGGGAGACATCGGTTTGATTATGGCGCGCCGGCTGACGCTGGAGGGCGCGAAGGTTCTGGCGTGCGTAGAGCTGATGCCTTATTCCAGCGGCCTGACGCGTAATATTGTTCAGTGCCTGGAGGACTATGGGATCCCGCTGTATCTTTCTCACACTGTTACTGATATCGAAGCTTCGAACGGCCGAGTAAGCCGCGTCACTGTTTCCGCCGTAGATGAAAATCGCCGCCCGGTCCCCGGCTCCGAACGCCGTTTTGACTGTGATACGCTGCTGCTCTCCGTCGGACTGATCCCGGAGAACGAATTAAGCCGCGCGGCGGGAATCCGGATCGATCCCAGAACGAACGGACCGATTGTCTTTGAAAACATGGAAACAACGACGCTGGGGATTTTTGCCTGCGGCAACGTCGTTCATGTGCACGACCTGGTGGATTACGTCTCGGCGGAAAGCGAATACGCCGGAGCTTCCGCAGCCGAGTATGTCCGGGCAGCCGGCCGAATGGCCGTGAGCGGCCGGACACAATTGGAAATCCGCACCGGACCAGGCCTCACATATACGGTCCCGCAGCTTGTACGGCTGCCGCTTCCCGCGGACCGACTGGGAATCTATTTCCGCACAAACCGCGTATACGGAAAATGCCGGATCGACGTATCTGCACTGTCCGGTGAAAACCGCCGGCTGATTCAGTCCTTCCCCAAGGAATATATGACGCCAGGCGAAATGCAGCGGATCAGCCTTCCCGGCGATCGCTTGAAAGACCAGGACTGCTCCGCGCTCTTACTGGAATGCCGGGAAGGATAAGAAAGGGACTGAAACCATGAAAGAACTAATCTGCATTGTTTGCCCAAAGGGCTGTCATCTGTATGTGGACGAGGAGAACAACGATTTTGTCACGGGAAACAGCTGCCCGCGCGGAGCCGCATACGGTCAAAATGAAATCCGAAATCCGCAGCGGACGCTTACCTCCACCGTTCGCATCCAGGGAGCCGCTTATCGCAGATGTCCGGTAAAAACGAATCGGCCGATTCCGAAATCCGCGATGCTGCCCGTCATGAAGGCGCTCGATGCCATCGAAATCAAAGCGCCGGTCCGCATCGGAGATACGATTGTCAGAAACGTATGCGAAAGCGGGGCCGATATCGTTGCGACAAGGAATCTATAGTGCCGGACTTACCACTGCATATTACTCCGATCGGCTCCGCCGCCATATTTGATGCTGCCAGGGGAAACGGCATGCGTTTTCGCCCAGGCGCGCGCGTTTTTTTCCAGCAGCCGGTATGTATCGTTTTTATCGTAGCAGACGATATCGTCCAGCATTGAGGAAAGCAGACGCTTCCTGCGGAGCCGCGGAAGAGAAAGATACGTTTCGCTCAGAAAATCCGTATAAAGGGTTATATAATTCCGGAAAAGATAAAATTCTGCCGCGCGGCGGGCCGCCAGGCGTTCCTGCAGCGCGATGCGTTTCTGCATTCCGATGATGCCATCCAATCCGTGATAAATCATAATTTTCAGCAAACGAAGAAAAGCCTCTGCGGCTTCCTTTCCGGCAAGCTCATCGTCATTTTTGCCCGCCTCCTCACGAAACATGCGGTCCAGGGCAATCACTTCATCCGTCGTAAACGCATAAAACAGCATGCGGATGGCCGGAATCCGAACGGCGTAATAAAGATTTTTCTCCGGCACCTCGGGATATGGCCTTGCCCCGCCTGAACGATTCCAGAAGCCGGAACCGTTATCTGTACAGACGAAGCCCCGGCGTCCCTCCAACGCGTAGCGCGCTTCAAATGCAAGCGTAAAAAAATAATTCATTACGTCGTGATATCCCGCGGCGCGCAGATATTCCTCATTATCCAGGTAATAAATAGCAGACAGCAGCGATCTGAAATCGCCGCTGTCGCCGCGGAGCTCGAATCCCGCGTAATTTTTGGTCGGTATGATCTGGAACATGGGTGGGTACCCCCTCAATGCGGTTTGCTATGGCTTACAGATGGGACACGTTTCCTCGTGAGGAAGCTCATTCCACCAGTCGCTGGGAAGATAACCGTTCAGAATCGCCTGGTACGTTTCCGGCAGGAATTCGCGCAGCGTTCCCGTAAACTGATACGTCGTGGAAGGCTTGCAGTACGGTCCTGCGATGTGGTGCTTGTTATCGCGTCCTTCGCCGGCGCTGCAAAGCGTCAGCGTCTTATGCACGGTACACGTTTCGGTTGGCTCCGTTCCTGCGATAAAGTGTCCGGTCACGATGCAGTTTCCGCGGGAATCCTTATAGCAGTCTTCTCCCGGAAGCATATTCGAATATTTACAGACCTGTACCTCTACAATATTGTTCGCTTTTGTAAAGTCCTTGTATTCCAACTCCTCATGCACCCGGTTCATGACCTTTGTCCACAGATTCTTAGCCGCCCCGTATTCGGCAGACGTAATCGTCTTCTGCATTTCATAGCCGTACCACACCGAGCACGTATAATATGGGGTATAACCGCAGAACCAATAGTCGTAGCTGCTTGTTGTGGTACCCGTTTTGCCGGCGGTGGGAATGGCCTGCCCGTTTCCGTTATAGACCTGCGCGCCGGAACCGGTTCCGCCCGAAACGACGGACTGCAGCAGATCCGTCATCAGAGACGCCGTCCTGTAATCTTCATATACGACGGTGGGAGAGCCGTTATTGGTCAGCAGCGTTTTTCCGTTGATATCCGTTACCTTTGTAAACGTAATCGGCTTATAGTAGGTTCCTCCATTTGCAAACGGAACGTATGCCGCGCACATTTCCTCCGTGCTGACGCCCGTGGTGAAGCCTCCGAGCGCTAAAGAAAGCTGCGTCTCAGAGGTACGGTCGATGCCGAGATTTTTCAGATACTGCAGATTTTCCGCCACATGGTCTTTATACAGCGTAACGGCAGCGACGTTCGAGGACTGCTGCAGCGCGTAGCGTACGCTGATCAGACCGTTATAATAACGGTAAGAATTCGTAGGCCAAAGCTCCTCCGGATTCTGCACATCGAAATATACGGGCACATCGTCTACTACCGAGGTATCATTGATAATGTGCTGGTCGATTAACGGGGCGTATACGAGCAGCGGCTTAATTGCAGAGCCTGGCTGCCGCTGCGCGCTGGTAGCGAAATTAAAGGAAAGGCTCGTTGTCTTTTCTCCATATCCTCCGTACATCGCCAGTACGTGTCCGTTCGATTGATCCATAATAACAATGGAAGACTGCGCCATATCGGAGGGATCCGAATACAAATGATTTACCGGGAAATTCTCAAGATTGCAGTATTCTTCGTCTACGATCTTTTGAATATCAGGATCCTGCGTCGTATAGATTTTGACGCCGCCCTGATAAATCAGATTGTTTGCTTCTGCTCTTGTATACCCTTCCGCAATAAACGCTTCGCGCACGTCGGCGATCACCGCGTCTACAAAATAGCTGTAGATGGAAGCCTCTGCCGCTTCTTTTTTATAATCGTCATTGATCTTGAGATCCTCCTGGATTGCTTCGATATATTCTTCATCCGTAATAAATCCTAAGGAAAGCATTTTGTCCAGAATGGTGATCTGCCGTTTATAGCAGTTTGCGCGTCCTGTCTGGGTAAGCGGATTGTAGCGTCCGGGGTTGTTGGTGATCCCTGCCAGAAATGCGCATTCTGCAAGGCTCAGATCCTTAACGTCTTTGTTGAAATAGGCGAGCGCAGCGGACTTGACGCCATACAGATCCTGCCCCATATAGATAACATTCATATAGAGCTCCATAATTTCGTCTTTCTCAAGCCGCTTCTCCAGATCGAGCGCGCGCCACTGCTCGCGGATTTTTCTCGGCACGCTTTGCGCGTCGTCGCCCGTAATATTTTTAATGACCTGCTGCGTGATCGTACTGCCGCCGTGGCTGTCCATCCCGGGAATCACATAGCCGAGAAATGCGGCGATGGTTCGCTTAAAATCAACGCCATTATGCGTATAGAACCGTTCGTCCTCGATTGCCACGAACGCTTTTTGAAAATAATCCGGCACCTCTTCAATATCGACCAGCTGTCGGTTCTCGTTGGCGGTTCCTTTTATATGAACGAGCTCGTTGCCCTCGCTGTCATACACAAATGAGGTAAGTGCCGTTGAATTTTTAATATCCAGCTGTTCCTCCGTGAGCGGCTCCGTAGTAATGATACAGCCGGCCACGACGCCCATCAGAAGTCCGCCCGCAATACAGCCGACGACGATGATCAGCATAAAAACCGTTTTGAAAAGAATCTTGAAAGAGGTCCAGAAGCCTCTGGCCACATCCTTCCCGGAAGGCTTTTTCCGAAACGTTCTCTTATTTACTTTTCGCCTCGGGACGGCACGCTTTTCCGGATTCATGAAATTCCTCCTTAGTATAAAGATATTTCAATTATAGCATGATTTCGGAGAAACACAAAATTTATTCTGCGGCGCCGGAGCTTCCCGCATCTTGACGGCATGCGGTGCTTTCAATATAATGAATGGCGCGAACGGCTTGAAAAATCATATCATTATAAATGGGGCGATCTTTTATGCGACACAAAACCGTCAGGATTGCGGCACTCTTCCTTTTCTGCACGCTGGCGCTGCTTGCCTCCGGTGGCTGCGGCGGACGCGGCGCCGTGCTCACGGAAATCGAACGGCTTGACGAGACGCGGCAGGCCGATGTCGTCTTTGTGGCGATCCAGCATGAGGCCGGGACTGGCTGTGACTTTTATGCATATCGGAGAGAAAACGGAAAACTGAAGCTTGCATGGCAAACGGAGGGCTACGTTGGGCGCAGCGGGATTGCCGATCCGACGGATAGACGGGAAGGGGACGGAAGCACGCCGGCGGGCATCTATTCTCTGGGGGAATGCTTCGGGATTTATCCAGCTCCCGACAATATGACCTTGCCTTATACCATGGTGGATGAGGATGATTACTGGGACGGCGATTCCTCCTCTCCTACGTATAATCAGCATGTCAAAGGCAGTGAAATGCCTGATTCCTGGAATGCGTCGCGCTCGGAGCATCTCATTGAATATACCACTTCTTATAATTACTGCGTGATGATCAATTTCAATGTGGAGCCGGCCGTTCCGGGGAAGGGCTCCTGCATTTTTCTTCACTGCATGTATCCGGGTTCCCAGAGCTCGTCGGGCTGTATCGCGATACCGGAAGAATATATGATAAAAGCGCTCCAAATGATGACGGATCATTCTTATATCGTAATTGCCCGCAGCCTGGAAGCGCTTGGGACTGCCGCAAGCTCCTGAACGTGCGAAAATATTTTTTTCGAGGTATTGACATCCCGGGCTGTTTCGGGTATTATAGCCCTAGCTTTCGCGCGCTGCCGCGCTGGAAGCGAAACAGACAGAATAAGCGATAAATGCGTTGAGGAAAAGCAGTAGCATTTTTCAGGGCCATCCAGAGAGCTCCGGGGCGGTGGAACGGAGCGGCATAGAAAATGTGAACTCGTTTCGGAGCAGCCGGGTTGAACGAAGAAAAGTAGATCCGGACGTCAGGACGGGCGTTAACCGGGCTTTGAGAGAGCGATCAAGGGATTTCCGCAAGCGGAATACCGGCGTCAGCTAATTAGAGTGGTACCGCGGAGCATTGCAAACAGTCTTCGTCTCTATTTTTACTAAAATTAAAATAGGACGAAGATTTTTTTTTCGAAACCAGGAACAAAGAAAGGTAGGATGCAGGAACATGTTTGAAATGGAAACTTATAAGATATTCGGAGATCGGGAGCATTCCCTGATTGAGATGACGCTTGGCGACCTGCTTGACAAAGTTGCCGAGGTCTACCCGGACAACGACTGCGTCGTATGCAACGACAAGCCGTTTCGTAAAACGTATAAAGAATTCAAGGAAGAATGTGATACGACGGCCAAGGGACTGATGGCGCTCGGTGTTGAAAAGGGCTCCCATGTCGCAATTTGGGCAACGAATTATCCGGAATGGATCGTATTGATGTTTGCGTCCGCCAAAATAGGTGCCACCCTTGTAACGGTCAATACCAACTATAAAGTATTTGAAGCCGAATACCTCCTGAAGCAGTCCGATACCGATACGCTTGTCATGATGGACGGCCTCAAGGATACGAACTATTCTGAAATCATCAACGAACTCTGCCCCGAGCTGAAGGACAGTAAGCCGGGGAGAATGGACTGCGAAAATCTTCCTTATCTTAAAAGAGTCATTTATCTGGACGCGAAGGAGAACATGCCGCGGGGCATGCTGCATTGGTCGGAGCTCCGCGAGCTGGCCGCGTCCGTTTCGGATGAAGCGCTCCGCGCGCGTCAGGCGTCCGTAAATTGCCACGACGTCGTCAACATGCAGTATACCTCCGGAACCACGGGGTTCCCCAAGGGCGTCATGCTTACGCATTATAATATTCTGAATAACGGAAAATGCATCGGAGACAATCAGGTTCTTACTTACAGAGACAGAGTCTGCCTGCCGGTCCCGTTTTTCCATTGCTTCGGCTGTGTGCTTGGAATTATGGCCTGCATTACGCACGGCTCTACGATCGTGCCGGTAGAACGCTATCATCCCGTCCGGGTGATGCACACGATCCAGGCAGAACGCTGCACTGCGACATACGGCGTTCCGACCATGTACATCGCCATGCTGGAGCATCCCGATTTTTCCAAATACGATTTTTCCTCGCTGCGCACCGGGATTATGTCCGGCTCGCCCTGCCCGGTAAAGGTCATGGAGCAGGTCGTCAATCTGATGCATATGACGGAAATTACGATCCCGTACGGCTTGACAGAAACGTCTCCTGTGTGTACGATGACAAATGTAAGCGATTCCATCGAAAAACGCGTTGCAACGGTCGGCAGGAAGATGCCGTTTGTAGAGGTTAAGGTCGTAGATCCTGAAACATATGAGGATCTTCCTCCGAATACGCCCGGCGAGGTTGTTGTAAGAGGATATTCCGTAATGAAGGGATATTACAAAATGCCGGAGGCTACGGCGCAGGCGATCGATCAGGACGGCTGGCTGCATTCGGGAGATCTTGCCGTTGTTGATCCGGAAGGGTATTTCCATATTACGGGCAGGATCAAAGACATGATCATTCGCGGCGGAGAGAATATTTATCCCAAGGAGCTGGAGGAATTCCTTTACACACATCCGAAGATCAAGGACGTACAGGTGATCGGGGTGCCGGATAAAAAATACGGCGAAGAGGTCTGTGCATGCGTCATTTTAAAGCAAGGCGAAACCGCAACGGAAGAGGAGCTGAAGGAATTTATTCGCGAGCATCTTTCGCGCCACAAAATGCCGCGCTACATTTGGTTTATGGACACCTTCCCGATGACCGCCAGCGGTAAAATACAAAAATATAAAATGCGCGAAATGGCTGTCGACGCGCTTCATCTTTCCGATGCCGCGGCGATCGAAACGGCCTGACGGAATCGCTGCATATAATTATATAAGGAAGTGAATGTTGTGGGCATGCAAAACGAGGACGGCAGCTACAGCGAAACGAGACGGCTGGTTGCGCATGATGTAGACGTCAATAACAAACTGAAAATTTCCGCGATCTTTTCCAATATTCAGGAAACCGCGAACAGCCAGTGCGCCTGCTTCGGATGCGGCTGGAATGAGCTCATGACAAACTATCGCGTCTGTTACGTATTATCCAGAATGCGGTTCCGGATGGAACAGTATCCCGGCGCGGGCGACGGACTGACGATCACCACGTGGCCGGACAAGAATCTGAAGGCCGTATTTACGCGGTATTTCTGCCTGGACTCGGAAGACGGTCGCCTGCATTACGGCAGCGGCGTGTCGCAATGGGTCTTGTTCCATGTAGACAAGCGTACCGTCGTGCGTCCGTCGGAGTGCGATATTCGCTTCCCCGAGGTGATCTCACGACAGGCGCCCTTGACGATGCCGAAAGGGAATCTTTATCCGGACGACATTTTTACGACCGTTTCTGCGGACAGGATCCGTCGGGCGGAGCGAATGCCGGCCTACAGTGACTTTGATTACAACCGGCACGTCAATAACGCAAGGTATGCGGAATGGGCAGCGGACATCCTGCCGGTGGATTTTTTTGCAAAAAATAAGCAGATCTCTCTGATAGACATCAAATATAAACATGAAATATCGTATGAATGGTTTCTGACAAGGCCGGAGACCGAGCGCGCGGTTACTTTGGAATGCGCCGAAACAGAAACGGGAGAATATTGCATCCGCGCCATCTTAAAGGACGGGACGGAATGCATACAATGTATCGTACAATAAGGGAAAGAGGTGGCGTATGAAGCTTCAGTATTTTGGAACTGCCGCAGCCGAGGGCTGGCCGGCGCTGTTTTGCGGCTGTGACGCCTGCCGCCGAGCTCGGGAAGCGGGAGGCAGAAACATCCGGACGCGTTCTCAGGCGCTGATCGACGACAAGCTGCTGATTGATTTCCCTGCGGATACCTATCTGCATATGATTCATTACGGTCTGAATCTGAATCATATCGATTCGGTGATCGTCACGCATGCGCACGAGGACCACTTTTATCCGAAGGAGCTTGGAAACAGAAGAAGCGGATTTGCTCATATTCCGGAAGACGGGCCGCGCCTTCTGACCGTATACGGATCGGAGGCGGTCGGAAAAGCGCTTGCTCCCGTGATTGCCGGAGCGCAGGGAAGACTTGCCTTTGAACGGCTGAAAATCGGGGAAGCATATATTATCGGCGGCTACAGCGTTACGCCGCTGCCGGCGGATCATGATCCGTCAAGCGGGCCTGTAATTTATCTGATCGGAGACGGAAAAAGCAATCTGCTTTACGCGCACGATACGGGGTATTTCCCTGAGGAAACCTGGCGCTTTCTGGAAACCTTCGGCTGCGGGCTGACAGGCGTGTCGCTTGACTGTACGGGTGGACTCGGCGCGCAGTACCGGAGCGGGCATATGGGCACGGAGGCGTGCCGTGAGGTGCGGGACCGTCTTTTCCGCCTCGGAATCGTAAATGAATACACCATATTTTGCCTGCACCATTTTTCGCATAATGGCAAATCAACCTACGATGACCTCAAGGCTCCCGCAGCGGAGCTTGGCTTCGAGGTGTCGTACGACGGCATGACGCTGTATTGCTGATATGCTGATCGATGTACATGCCCATTATGACGATGAAGCCTTCGGCGGCGATCCCGGCGAGTGCCTTACTGCCGCTGCGAGGGCCGGGATCGGAGCGGTGATCAATGCCGCTACGAATTATGAAACAGCGGTAAAAAGTCTTGCGCTTTCCCGCAAATATCCGCATTTTTATTGTGTGCTCGGAATCCATCCGGAATATGCGGAGACTTATACCCCGGAGACTCTTCAGAAAATTGAAGCGCTGATTTCTTCAAGCCCCGCAGTGGTCGGAATCGGAGAAACCGGTCTGGATTATCATTACCTTCCAAAGGACGATCCGGAAGAATGCAGCCGCATTAAACAGCTGCAGAAGGAAAATTTTACTGCTAATATCCGTCTTGCCGAGCGCTTGTCGCTTCCCTTGGTTGTTCATGACAGAGACGCTCATCGCGACACGCTTGCTCTTTTAAGGGAAACCGTCACGGGAAAAACGGAGCACGTTCTGCATTGCTATTCCGGGAGCGCGGAGCTGGTACGTGACTTTACGGCGCTGAATTTCAGCTTTTCCGTGGGCGGCGTGCTGACCTTTAAAAATGCATCCCGCCTTGTGGAGGCTGTTAAAGCCATGCCGCGGGACAGAATTTTATTGGAGACGGACTGCCCGTACCTTGCTCCGGAACCATGCCGCGGACGGCGGAACGATTCGTCTCTGCTCGTTTATACGGCGCGCCGGCTGGCGGAAATTCTGGAGACTTCTTTCGAGGAAATCTGCCGGATTACAACGGACAACGCATTTCGAATTTTTGGCAGACTGCACTAAAAAATTGATTTATCCACAAGAAATTCTGTTCACATTGCAAGCAGGCTGCATGAAATTCCGCAATCGCGAACGCAGAAGTTGACACGCTTCATATTTTTATACTACAATTATTTTGCTGTTGAATTCGAATTTATATTATATGGCAGTGAGCAATTTGTAAACGAAAATGAGATTGGAGCGATTTGTATTAATATTCGAACGCAAATCAAACGGATTAAAAGATCATTCGGTTTTGTAAAATATATGGCGCTTCTTTTTGGCGTTCTTGCCGTATCGCTGTGCGCGGCGGTCGCGCTGTTTACGAAGGATTTCAGAACGGTTACGATCAGCGCAGACGGCAAGCTCTATGAGATTACCACGCGCGCCGATACGGTTGCAGAGGCGGTTGAGGCCGCCGGTGTCGTGCTTGGCGCCGAGGATAAGGTGAATTACGAGCTTTCGTGCAGCGTGGACGATGTGGATGGGATCATCACCGTCTCGAGGCCCATCACACTGACGGTAAATCTGGCGAACGATACGAGGGTCATCACGTCTTATTCCGATGACGCATCTGATGCGCTTCAGGAAAACGGAATTCCGTTTGACGAGTCTCAGGATGTCATTCTCGGTACGGAGGATGGAAAGGTTTCGGACGGCGACGAGATCACGGTTGTGATCACATCCACGAAAACGGTGGAGGAGCAGGAGGAAATTCCTTTTGACACTGTATACGTAGAGGATAACACTCTGTATCAGGGAGACACGGAGGTCGTTACGGAGGGAAAGAACGGCGTCGTCACCAGGACGTATACCGTGAATCTGGAGGACGGCGTGGAGGTTTCCCGCGAGCTTGTCTCGGAGGTTCGGACGGAGCCCGTGAACAGAGTCGTTGCAAAGGGAACGAAGGTTTATTTTACAAATTCCAGAGGCTTGAATGACAGCTTTACCAAGCAGTATGAGATGCGTGCGACCGCATATGCGCCGACGCCGGAAAACCACGGCTATGCGACGGCCTCTGGGAATAGAGCGCGCGACGGCGTCGTGGCGGTAGATCCGGATATCATTCCTCTGGGAACGAAGCTTTATGTGAAAAGCAATGTCGCCGGCGTTCCGGATTACGGCTACTGTATTGCGTGGGACGTAGGAGGCAGCATCAAAGACATGCGGATCGATCTCTTTATGGAAAGCGTATATGCCTGTTATCAGTTTGGCTCGCGTTCCGTAACCGTATATGTTCTGGAGGATCAGAGCATCGATGTATTTTCACTGAGAGGATAAGATGGATCGGCGCTTTCATACGAGGGAACGGATGGATTTTTTCGGCGTCAGACCGTCGAAAGGTCTCGGACAGAATTTCCTGAACGATTTTTCGGTCGTTCAGGAAATTGTTTATTGCGCCGGCTTGACAAAAGAGGATCTCGTGATTGAGGTCGGCCCCGGGCTGGGCGCGCTGACCGGCCAGCTTGCGGAGTCTGCGGGACAAGTCCTCGCGGTAGAAATCGACCGCAGCCTGATCCCTCCGCTCCAGGCTGTCTGCACAGAGTATGGGAATATCGAGCTGATCGAGGGAGATATTTTAAAGCTAGATATCCGCAGCATTGTTGCGGAGCGCATTGCCGCATCGGAGGGCGCGCTGAAGCGCGTCAAGGTTGTTGCAAATCTGCCGTATTATATTACTACTCCGATTATCCTGTCGTTTCTGGAGCACGGATTGCCGCTGCTAACTTCCATGACATTCATGGTGCAGAAGGAAGTCGCCCAGCGGATGACCGCGCGGCCCGGAGGAAAAGAATATGGCGCGCTGACGGTTGCGGTAGGATACTTTTCCGAAGCAGAGATCCTTTTTACCGTGCCGCCTCACTGCTTTATTCCGCAGCCTGCGGTGGATTCTGCGGTCATTCGGCTTATAGTGCGGAAGGAACCGCCGTTTCCTCTGGAAGACCGTGACTTCTTTTTCAAGGTGGTGCGCGCGTCGTTTTGCCAGAGACGGAAAATGCTGGCCAATTCGCTTGCAAACGCTCCCTATCTGGGGATTTCGAGAGAAAAAGTGATTCAATGCATTGAAGCGCTTGACAGGGATGCCGGAATTCGGGGAGAAGTGCTGTCGCCCGAAGAGTTTGGCAGGCTGTCGAATTTAATCTTGCAGAATCGCGGCATTTGAGTATAATATATTTGTGGGATTACGGGGTTCTGCCGTCTTATGAAGGGGCGGTTTCTCGGAATTTTACAAATCAGCGGATTGCAGAAAGAAGGAAAAGAACAATGTACAAGAACGTTTACGTCAACGAATGGGTTGAACAGATGGCGAAGATGACGCAGCCCGATTCTATCGTGTGGATCGACGGTTCGGAAGAAGAACGTGAGCGGCTGACGAAGCAGGCGGTTTCCACGGGAGAAATGATGGAGCTGAACAGTGAAAAGCTCCCCGGGTGTTTATATCATAGAACAGCGGAAAACGATGTTGCAAGAGTGGAACATCTTACATTTATTTGTACATCCAAAAAGGAAGACGCAGGACCGACGAACAACTGGATGGAGAAGAGCGCGGCTTACGCAAAGCTCGGAACCCTCTTTGAGGGCTGCATGAAGGGCAGAACGATGTACGTGATTCCGTATATCATGGGTCCCGCTTTCTCGGAATTCAGCAAGGTCGGCATTGAAATAACCGACAGCATTTATGTTGTTCTGAATATGAGAATTATGACGAGAATGGGGAAGGTTGCCATGGATATGCTTGGCGATTCTCCGAATTTCGTGAAGGGCCTGCATTCCAAGGGCGAGCTTGATCCCGAGAAGCGCTTCATTTGCCATTTCCCGGAGGATAACGCGATCTGGTCGATCGGATCGGGCTACGGCGGAAACGTGCTCCTGGGCAAGAAGTGCTTTGCGCTCCGAATTGCGAGCTGGCTCGGCCGGAAAGAGGGCTGGATGGCAGAGCATATGCTGATCCTTGGCGTAGAAGATCCTTCCGGCAATATTCAGTACGTTTCGGCGGCATTCCCGAGCGCTTGCGGAAAAACGAACCTTGCGATGCTGATTCCGCCGGAGAAATACAGAGAAAAAGGCTACAAGGTTTGGACGGTGGGCGACGATATCGCCTGGCTCCGGATCGGCCCCGACGGCAGACTCTGGGCGGTCAACCCGGAGGCTGGCTTCTTTGGCGTTGCACCGGGAACCAGCATGAAATCAAATCCGAACGCGCTTCTTACCTGCCAGAAGAATACGATTTTCACAAACGTGGCTTTGACTCCGGAAAAGACGGTCTGGTGGGAAGGCATGGGCGTACCGGCGCCGGCGCATGCGATCGACTGGAAAGGAAACGAATGGACGCCGGATATGAGTACGAAAGCGGCGCATCCGAATTCCCGTTTTACTGCTCCCGCAAATCAGTGCCCCTGCATTTCGAAGGAGTGGGAGAATCCTGCCGGCGTGCCGATTACAGCGATGATTTTCGGCGGCAGACGCGCGAAGGTTGCTCCGCTGGTTTACCAGTCGTTCAGTTGGGAGCACGGTGTGTTCGTAGGCGCGACGATGGCCTCGGAAACAACGGCGGCCGCTACGGGCGCAGTCGGCGTAGTAAGAAGAGATCCGATGGCAATGCTTCCGTTCTGCGGATACAATATGGGCGAGTATTTCCAGCACTGGCTGGAGATGGGCAAGAAAATCCCGAATCCGCCTAAGATCTTTAATGTCAACTGGTTCCGCGTAGACGAAGAGGGCCATTTCATCTGGCCGGGATTCGGAGACAATCTGAGAGTTCTTCTGTGGATCCTTGCGCGCTGCAATAATGAAGTTGACGCGGTGGAATCGCCGATCGGTTATCTGCCGAAGCCTGAGGATATCGATCTCGAGGGCACGGAGATTACGCCGGAGGTGCTCAAGGGCCTTCTTTCGATCGACAAAGAAGCTTGGACGCAGGAAGTGGAAGATCAGAAAACGCATCTGGAGCGTTTCGAAAAGCTTCCGAAAGAGCTGTGGGAGCAGTACAACGCTCTTGCGGCGAGAATCGCCAAAATGTAATTCTCTGCGGTATATTCTGTAAAATTATGGAAACGCGGCTTTGTTCGGCCGCGTTTTTTTTTACGTATATTTTTTCTGCCTGCGGCCATAATAGGCTTGTATCCAAATGATATTAAAATATTTTAAGGAGGCGCTCTTCATTATGGATAACAAGAAAGATATGAAAAACAATAAAACGGGAAAACAGACGATTTCCTGTGATGTGAAAAGCTGCAGATATAATATGGAAACAGAATGTGCATGCGCTCTCTCTGAGATCCACGTAGCACCCAAAAAAGGATGCTGCTCTCAGACCGAGGACGAGAGCCTGTGCTCGAGCTACCGTTGCAAGAATTGTAACTGAAATAGATGAGCTTTACGGCGCGCTGCCGGAAAAACCCGCGGGGATGCAAGTCTGCGCGGGTACATAATATTTTACGATTTTTTTATGATCGAACATACGATACCTTGTGAAGGGAAACAGATTCATGATCCAAAACGGCACAGGCGACGTGCGTGATTGACCTTTTGCGGAGGAGCCGCAAGCGTGCGGGAGAATGGCTTATTTTCTGCCGAACGCAAAAAATAAGTCGGAGCAAAAGCGAACTTTGCTCCGACATGGTGGATCATCAGGGACTCGAACCCCGGACCGACCGGTTATGAGCCGGCTGCTCTGACCAACTGAGCTAATGATCCATAAAATACGCGTTCTTTAGTATATCATATGAATTTGGGAAGTCAAGCATTTCTCAAAAAATTTAGACCATTTTATTGCGGATCGCTGTAAAATATGATATACTTCAAATTTGTTGGAAGTAAGCTTGTTTTTGCTTGCAAAACACAAAAAAATTGATGTATGGTAGGAGTGTGCAACGTTTATGAAGATTCTTCAAAAAGTTTTGGACGACTGCAAGAAGAGAAACCCGAACGAGCCTGAATTTCATCAGGCCGTGACAGAGGTTCTGGAATCCCTTGAACCAGTGGCGGAGAAGCATCCCGAATGGGTGGCGGCGGGGATCTTTGACAGGATCGTAGAGCCGGAACGCCAGATCATGTTCCGCGTAGCATGGGTAGACGACAACAACAAGGTACAGGTCAATCGCGGCTTCCGCGTACAGTTTAACAGCGCGATCGGGCCGTATAAAGGAGGCCTGCGCTTCCATCCCTCCGTCAATCTCGGAATCATCAAATTCCTCGGCTTTGAGCAGATTTTTAAAAACTCGCTTACGGGACTCCCGATCGGCGGCGGAAAGGGCGGCAGCGACTTTGATCCCAAAGGAAAATCGGATGGAGAAATTATGCGCTTCTGCCAGAGCTTTATGACGGAGCTTTACAGACATATCGGAGATAATACAGACGTTCCTGCCGGCGATATCGGCGTGGGCGGGCGTGAAATCGGTTATCTTTACGGACAGTATAAGAGAATCAGAAATGAATTTACCGGCGTACTTACGGGCAAGGGCATTCCGTGGGGCGGCAGCCTTGCAAGAAAAGAGGCTACCGGCTTCGGTCTCTGCTATTTTATGGACGAGGCGCTGAAAGATCACGGAAGTTCTTTTGAGGGGAAAACGGTCGTCGTTTCCGGCTCGGGCAACGTTGCGATCTATGCCGCGCAGAAAGCGACGGAGCTGGGCGCGAAGGTTGTCGCAATGAGCGATTCCAACGGATATGTTTACGACAAGAACGGAATCGATCTTGATCTCGTAAAACAGCTCAAAGAAGTTGAAAGAAAGCGGATCAAGGAATATGTCAATACGCACAAGGACGCTGTTTATACGGAGGGTTGCAGAAACATCTGGACGATTCCGTGTGATATCGCTCTGCCTTGCGCGACGCAGAACGAAATCGACGAGGAATCGGCGAAGACGCTTGTCGCAAACGGCTGCAAGGCGGTCGGAGAAGGCGCCAACATGCCTTCTACGCTGGAAGCAACGGAAGTGTTCCAGAAGAACGGAATTCTCTTCGGGCCTGCGAAGGCGGCAAACGCCGGAGGCGTTGCGACATCGGCGCTTGAAATGTGCCAGAACAGCATGCGCTATTCCTGGACCTTCGAAGAGGTTGACGCAAAGCTGAAGCAGATCATGATAGACATTTACCGCAATGCGAGCAAGGCCGCAGAAGCATACGGGCAGAAGGGGAACCTTGTGATGGGCGCCAACATCGCCGGCTTCGAAAAGGTGGCCGAGAGCATGTATGCGCAGGGGATTGCATACTGATTCGCTCTTCGAGGGGATTCCTTAAACAAGCAGAACGGACAGCCCGGCGACAGACCGCCGGGCTGCTTTAGTTTGTAAAAGGCCTGTCCGCCTATTTCAATTTTTTCTTTTTCCGTGTATAATTATTTCTGCGTCCGAAAGATCAGGACGTAAATGAATTGGTGTTCAGGAGGCTGTCATGAAATATACGTACCGTACATCCGGAACGTGCTCTTCCGAGATCAGGATCGAAACGGACGAGAAGAGCGGCGTAATCAGAAAAGTAGAATATACAGGCGGCTGCAACGGAAATTTACAAGGAATTTCCGCAATTGTGGAGGGAATGAAGGCGGACGACGTGATTCGGAAATTCAAGGGAATCCGCTGCGGAATGAAATCGACCTCCTGCCCGGATCAGCTGGCAAGAGCGCTGGAGCAAATGAAAAAAGCGGAGGAAACGTCGTCATGATTCATACATTCGGATACGGCACGGAAGTGCAGCAGATCGAAATCCCAGAGGAGAATCTTTATCGCGAGCTTCTGGCAAACGACACGGTGGAGGAAAATCCAAAGAACGCCGACGTTCAATATTCTCTGGAGCATCCAATTGCAAGCGGGAGGCTCAAAGACCTGATCAGACCGGGAGAGAAAATTGCCATTGTTACAAGCGACATAACGCGTCCGATGCCGACGGCCAAGGTTATGCCGGCGCTCCTGGAGGAGTTGCGCGCAGGCGGCGCCGATTTTAATGATATTACTCTGGTATTTGCCCTCGGCAGTCACAGAAAGCAGACGGAAGAGGAAAAAAGGAAGCTTGCCGGGGAATTTGCGTATCAACGAATCCGCGTTGCGGACAGCGATCCCGACGACTGTGTCCGTATGGGCGTTACGGCAAACGGAACGCCCGTTGATATTACCCGGATTGTAGCGGAGGCCGACAGAAGAATCGCTTTGGGGAACATAGAATTTCATTATTTTGCCGGCTACAGCGGCGGCGTGAAAGCGATAATGCCTGGGGTTTCGACGCCTGCTGCGATCCAGTCCAATCATAAGCTGATGATCCGCCCCGAAGCCTGCGCCGGGAGGCTGGAGGGAAATCCCGTTCGAGAGGATATCGAGGAAGCGGGCAGAATCTGTCCGGTTGATTTTATTTTAAATGTCGTATTGGACGAACATAAAAATATCGTAAAAGTCGTTTCCGGCGATCCCGTGGCGGCCCACAGAGAGGGCGTGCGTTTCCTGGATCGTTTATATACAAAGGAAATTCAAGAACAGGCCGACATCGTGATTGTTTCGCAGGGGGGCGCACCGAAGGATTTGAACCTCTACCAGACGCAAAAGGCGCTGGACAATGCCAAGCATGCCGTGAAGGACGGCGGCATTATTATTCTGATCGGTTCCTGTGCGGAGGGCTATGGCGAGCGCACGTTCGAAGACTGGATGCTTCATTCGGAGTCGCCTGACGCCCTCGTGGACAGGATTCGAAAAGAGTTTATTTTGGGCGGTCATAAGGCGGCGGCGATCGGAATGGTGCTCCAGAGAGCTGAGATTTATTTAGTGTCGCATATGGATCCCGCCATGGTTGAACGATCTTTTATGAAGCCGTACCAATCGGCACAGCAGGCATTTGACGACGCGATTGCGAAGCTGGGAGCAGGAGCGAGGGTAATTACCATGCCTTACGGCGGCTCGGTGCTTCCGCGCCTGGTGAAATAATATACAAAACAGGAGTGGTATTTTTTGCAGAACGAAACAGTCATCGTATTGGATTTCGGCGGACAGTACAGCCAGCTGATTGCAAGAAGAATTCGGGAGCAGAACGTTTACTGCGAGGTTCTGCCCTGTGATACGCCGGCGGAGGTGCTCGCACAAAAGCGGCCCAGAGGTCTGATTTTCACGGGGGGACCTGCGAACGTATATGCCGAGGCTTCTCCGAAATGTGACCGCGCGGTTCTGGAGCTCGGAATCCCTGTGCTTGGCATTTGCTACGGCATGCAGCTGATCGCAGCGCTTTTGGGCGGACGCGTGGCGGAAGGCGGGAGCGCAAACAAGGAATACGGGAAAACCAACGTGCAGATCGACGGAAGCTGCGTTTTGTTCCGGGAATGGGAGGCCGTAAACGTATGCTGGATGAGCCATACGGATTACGTTGCCGAGCTGCCGGACGGGTTTACGAGCTTTGCTTCGTCAAGGGGCTGTCCGATCGCCGCGATGGGAGATGCAAAACGTAAAATCTACGCGGTACAATTTCATCCGGAGGTTGTCCATACCGTTGGCGGTACGTCTCTTCTGAGAGCATTTCTGTACGACGTATGCGGGTGCAGCGGGGACTGGACCATGAGTGATTTCACGGAGCGGTCGATCCGATCTCTGCAGGAACAGATCGGCGATGGAAAAGTGATTTTAGCGCTTTCCGGCGGCGTGGATTCCGCCGTGGCGGCTGCGATGGTGAGTAAAGCTGTAGGGAAGAATTTGACCTGTATTTTTGTTGATCATGGCTTGATGCGGAAAAATGAGCGCCGGCAGATCGAGGAAGTATTCGGCACGAAATTTGATTCCAATCTTGTTGTAGTCGACGCGGAAGCGCGGTTCCTTGAAAAGCTGAAGGGCATTTCCGATCCCGAGCAGAAGCGTGTGATTATCGGCAAAGAATTTATCGAGGTTTTCCAGGATGAGGCGAAAAAGCTGGGGCCTCCGGAGAACTTTTATTTTGTGCAGGGAACGATTTATCCGGATGTGATCGAGAGCGGCGTCGGAAAATCGGCTGTCATTAAAAAGCATCATAATGTCGGCGGACTTCCCAAGCATATTAAATTCAAAGCGATTATTGAACCGCTGCGGGATCTTTTTAAAGATGAAGTGCGCAGATGCGGCTTTGAGCTTGGTTTGACAAAGGAAATCGTAATGCGGCAGCCGTTTCCGGGGCCGGGCCTGGCGGTGCGGATCCTGGGTGATCTCACAAAGGAGCGCCTGGATCTTCTGCGCGATGCGGACGCTATTTTCCGTGAGGAAATTGCAAAGGCGGGCTGGGAGGACAAGGTGAGCCAGTCTTTTGCCGTTCTGACCAATATCCGGAGCGTTGGCGTCATGGGAGATGAGCGGACGTATGATTACACGATTGCGCTGCGCGCCGTTACGACGACGGATTTTATGACGGCCGATTGGGCGCGGCTTCCGTATGAGCTGCTGGAGAGCGCTTCTACGCGCATTGTGAATGAGGTGCGGGGCGTCAACAGAGTCGTATATGACGTTACGAGCAAGCCGCCGGCGACGATAGAGTGGGAGTGATTGTAGAGCATTTATTACAAGAAAAAAGTGCAGTACAAAGAATTATTACAAAAAATACTTATGGAAATATTTCGGATTATAGTGTGCCGGAGCCGGAAAATGAGGTGTATCTGGCGGTTTTTCGTGCTGTTTCGTTCAGATTTTGTGGACAGAACGATACTAAACGGATTGGATGATACCAGGCGGACAAAATGATTTTGTGACTTTTTGCAGGAATATTTCGTAATGATAAAAATCTATTGAATTTAAAAGTGAAGAATATAAAAATATTTATAGTGTGCTCCTCGGCAGCAGAGTATCTGACATTTATTACTGCCACAGAAAAAAGTGATGTCAGTTATTCGAAAATTTCGAATAACTGTTTCAGATGGGAAAAGCTATCACACGAATCACTACAATTTAAAGTCGATTATCGCTGTTGGAAATAAGGACGATTCTCCGAGAAAAGTCGATTTCGAAAAAGGGAGAATGGAATTACAGAAGAGTTTACAATTAAGGGCTATACTATGAATGATGAACAACTAAAAATTTTGGAACTGTACTGACAAAGGACTATTAGAAGAGGTGTTAGATGAAAAAGAAGAACAATAAAATATATTATCATTATTGCTCTGTGGATACATTTTATAATATTTTGCAAACAGGTACCATCAGATTTGGAAATCCATTAAATATGAACGACTCGGCTGAAATTATTTGGGTATTAGAAATGGTAAAAGATTTCGTTTTAAAAAGAGGGGTATATAATTCGATACTAGAAGGTTGGAACTTGATAGAAAATATCTCAAGAACTTTATTGCAAGAAATGGACTGTCCCTATATTTTTTGTTTATCGAAGGACAAGGACGTCCTGAGTCAATGGCGATCATATGCAAATGATGGGAAAGGTGTTGCGATTGGATTTAATGTTGATTTTATCGAAACATACTATTCTTTGTATGGAGCTGAAGTTATATATGACAGAGAACGGCAATATGACATATTAAGTCGAAATATCAGTGATAATATTTTAAGAAATTTAAATACTGCAGTTAAAGATGGAAACAGAGATGAAATATATCGTAAAAGCAAAATTTTAGTCTCATATATCCTGCAAGATGCAATAATGTGTAAAAATCCAGCGTTTCAGGAAGAAAAGGAATATAGGTTGTATTGCGGATATAGAAAAAAAGAGGAAAAAGATGTCAGTGATATAAAATTTAGGGTAAATGATTGTTCAATAATTCCATTTAGAGAACTCTACTTTAAAAATAATGAGTATAGACTGATTGAAAATATAGTTGTTGGTCCTAAATCGTCCATTAATAATAGAAATCTGTGGCTTTTCTTAGAAAGTAAAGGGTTTAAGTGGATTGATATTGATAGTAAGGAATGGCATATGAATGATAGCAAGTGGAAAGAGCATGTAATAGTATAGCAGGCAACTTATCGTTAACATATAGATTTTATTGTATCTATTCCAAAGACTAGAACTGATTTTAAGAAGCAGAGAAAAGTTGAGACTAAGGTCGATTATTATGTGGAGAATGTATTATGGAGAATGAGTTAGTTAAGATTTTTGAAAGGGCAAATAAAAGGTTTTTAAAGGAAAATACAGCATTTATTTTGAGTAATGTAGCGGAAAGAAGTCTATGTAGTACATTGGCGCAATGTCTTTATCTGGAAATTCGACATAGCAAATACTCTAGGTATTATGTTGATGTTGAATACAATAGAAATAATGGTCGAGTAAAGACTATTTATAATAATGATTTAAAGGTGGTAACTATTATATGTGATCTTATTGTACATAGTCGAGGAGAAATTGTTGAGAAAGATAACCTTATTGCATTAGAAATGAAAAAGTCATATCGACCAATGAAGGAAAAGGAGAATGACAAAGCTAGGCTGGTTGCATTGACAAAAGATTCGTATGATGGAGTGTGGTCATTTGATGGAAAAACATTGCCAGAACATGTTTGCGGATATGATTTGGGGATTTATTATGAAATAGATTCAAAGAATTGTCTTGTTTATATAGAATATTATGTGAAAGGGAAAAAAGTAAGAACTTATGAAGAAAAAATATTGAGGTGAAAGACAATTAAATTTGAAAAACAAAATGAAATGAGTAATGAGAGAAAAGCTAAGCGAGTTACACCTAAACAGAACGAATCGTAAAATTATGAATAGTTGCTATCTAAAGTCAGAAATATGAAAGGTTGTATTATATGAATAATATCCAAAATGAAACTTTTTATAACAAAGTAATAGAATTGTTCCAAAATGCCAAGAAAAATTTGTCTACGGCAGTAAATATGACAATGGTATATTCTTATTATGAAGCAGGGAGGATGATTGTTGAAGAAGAACAAGGCGGAAAAGAACGTGCGGCATATGGAAAGTATATTTTGAAAGAATTGTCTCAGAGGTTGACTCAGAAATTTGGAAGAGGATATTCATATGATAATTTAAAACTGATGCGTAAATTTTATCTGGTTTATTCCAAAGACTCAATTGGGGAAACGCCGTTTCCCCAATCTGAAAAACTTCCAGTTACACAGGAAGGGAGAAAATTTTATCTGAGTTGGTCTCATTATCTCATCCTTATGAGGATAAATAATGTTGATGAACGTCATTTTTATGAAATAGAGTCTTATAGAAATGGTTGGAGCAAAGATGAACTGGCACGTCAGTATGGAAGCTCACTTTATGAGCGGCTTGCGTTAAGCAGAGATAAAGAAGAAGTACTGCGTCTTGCAACAGAGGGCCAGATGATCGAAAAGCCAGAAGATATATTCAAAGATCCTTATATTTTAGAGTTTACAGGCCTTCCTGAACTGGTTACTTATTCTGAAACAGAATTGGAAAATAAAATTATAGATAACCTGCAAAAGTTTTTATTGGAGTTAGGAAGAGGATTTACTTTTGTTGGGAGGCAGGTTAGATTAACATTTGAAGAAGAACATTTTCGGGTGGACTTAGTATTTTACAATCGTTTACTGCGTTGCTTTGTATTGTTCGATTTGAAGATTGGTCAATTAAAACATCAAGACATAGGACAGATGCAGATGTATGTTAATTATTATGATCGAAAAGTCAAATTGGATGATGAAAACTCAACAATAGGTATTATTATTTGCAAAGACAAGAAAGACGCTATTGTGGAAATGACTTTACCTGAAGATAATAATCAAATATTTGCAAGTAAATACGAAACAGTACTTCCAAGTAAAGAAGAATTGCAAAAATTGTTGGAAGACAAAAATTTTGAATAAAAGTATGTGAATACTCGACAGAGTATTTTGTAGTACGTTACGACTAATATTTTGTGACTTTTCATGAATAAACTGTGAAAAGTCCAATATAAGGCAGTACCATTTTCTGATTTTGACATTTTCGTTACGAATGAATTTTTTGAGGGTGGCTGATATTGAACATATCAAAAGTCACAAAGGAGAGCTTTTATCATGGACCATTTTGAACTAGTATCAGAATACAAACCTACCGGCGACCAGCCCCAGGCCATCGAGCAGCTGGTCAAAGGTTTCCAGGAAGGAAACCAGTGCCAGACGCTTCTGGGTGTCACCGGCTCCGGTAAAACCTTCACGATGGCAAACGTCATCCAGCAGTTAAATAAACCTACATTGATCATCGCACACAATAAGACTCTGGCGGCACAGCTCTATGGCGAGTTCAAGGAATTTTTCCCGAACAATGCCGTAGAGTATTTTGTCTCATATTATGTTTTATTCCAAAACATCTAACTATACATGGAATAGGCCGTATGATCCATGGGAATATGACCGCATGATTGAACAATATCCATGTATTGACGAAAAAACAGGGCGACGATATAAAAAAAGTACCTGTTCATGCACCAGGAGTTAGAAAAGGGGAAACAGGAAAAGAATTGAGAGGTAAATTACCTCCTGTGGGTAAGCATTGGCAATATACACCAGACAAACTTGATGAATTAGATGCTGCTGGAGAGATATATTGGAATCCAACGGGAAATCGCAGACGAAAGGTTTTTTGTGACTCTTCAAAGGGTATTCCAATACAGGATATATGGTTAAATTATAGAGATTCGATTAATCAAGCCCAAAAGACAACCGGCTATCCAACTGAAAAAATATGGATATGTTGAAAATGATTGTAACGGCTTCTTCTAATCCGGGGGATATAGTATTAGATTGCTTTGCTGGTAGTGGAACAACTTTAGGAGCAACTTCTGAAAATGGCCGTTATTGGATTGGTGCAGATAATAGTATGGAAAGTTTAAAAGCTGTTCTTAAATGATTTACAGATGGTCTTGATGTGTATGGTGATTATGTAAATGGCATGACGTATGAACAATATTCATTAAATTTGGAAGAAAAGTGTCTGTTTGCTATTTTGACATTAAAGTAAAATGAATTTTGTGTAAGGAAGGTGTGCTATGTTGAAAAAACAACAAGATGAATTTGTAAAATATAGTAATTTGAGAAAGGCGGAGAGCATATGAGGACAAAATTAATTTATTCAAACATTGAGGATTCTCCAGGGTATGGTGCTGGAAGTGGAGATACTGAGAGATATGAATATGAGTGCCCATGTGGTAAAGGAAAAATAGTTGAAGAACATGATAATATACCGGGATTTCGCGATCATGATGTATATATTTCTTGCGAAGAATGTAGGAAAAAGTATACTTTAGATACCAGTAAAGGAGTAAGGAATTGGGAACTTATTGAGAAATAATATAATTGAATATACAGAAAATCAGCAAGCCAAAATAAATGATGTAATTGAAGTAAAAAGCGGCGTAGATTTGTACGGAAATTAAATAAATATAGTTAAAAGCAACAAAGGACACGCCGCGTTCGAATAAACACCCCTCCGCCTCTGCGCCGATCCGTCACGCGGTTCCGCCACCTGGATTCGTACGCTCTTGCGCTTCTGTTATGTACCGGTTCGCCTGCGTGGTAAACAGTTCGTAGTAGATTCCTTTCTTTTGCATGAGCTCCGTATGATTTCCGACCTCCGCCAGAAGACCGTTCTCAAGAACAAGAATTTTCGTCGCGATTGTGGCGCTTGACAAGCGATGGGAAACAAAGAAGGTTGTTTTATCCTTGCGCAGCTTATCGAATTGCTGGAAAATTTCCTGCTCGGCAATGGCATCAAGCGACGCCGTCGGCTCATCGAGAATCAAAATATCCGAATCAGAATAAAATGCCCTTGCAATCGCAAGCTTTTGCCATTGTCCGATGGAGGGCTCGATGCCCGTTTGCTCAAATACGCGCATCAGCGGCGTGTCATACCCCTTTGGCAGCCGGCAGATAAATTCGTCGGCAGAGCTGGCCTCAGCGGCCTCTCTGACCGCATCCGGATCGATCGGCTTTGCAATTTCGCCAAAAGAAATGTTTTCGCTCACCGTGAAGGCGTATTTGCCAAAATCCTGGAATATAACGCCAAACATGGCGTAAAGCTCGTTTGTATCGTATTCGCGGATATCGTGCCCGTCGAGAAGGATTCTGCCCTGCGTAGGATCATAAAGACGCGTCAAAAGCTTGAGCAAGGTGGTTTTTCCTGCGCCGTTCAGTCCCACAAGAACAACGGTGTCGCCGGGATTGATCACACAGCTGATGTTCCTGAGCACATCCCGGTCCGTTCCGGGATAACGGAAGGACACATTTTGAAATTCAATTGTATGTCCGACATGGCGTGCCACATGACGCGCCTGCGGGAGCGTCGGGACGATATGTCTTTTTTCATTCATAAAAACAATCATGTTATCAATAAACAGCGTCCCTTCGTAAATGCTTGACGTGGTTGTGACAAGCGCTGCCACGCAGCTGGCGATCGAGGTGAGCGCGCCCGTATAAAGCGAGTAGTCGCCGATCTGACCGCCGCCGATCGTGACGGTGTAGGCAATGAAGAAAAACAAAGCGCAGTTAACGGCGGTCGTAACAAGAGAAATAACGATTCCCCAAATACTTTCACCGGTGATCAGGCTCTTTATGCCGGAGAAATAGCGAGCAAAAACTTTATTATAATTAAAGATAAAAGTATCCGACAGACCAAAAAGGCGCAGCTCTTTTACCATATCCTTGTTAACAAGCATATCGGAGTAATAGGACATTTGCCTGCGCTCTTTGGAATGATGCCGCATGTACTTAAAATTTTTCTTGCGGTACCAGTAAGTTATGACCGCGCTTGGAAGGGACAGCAGAATGACTATAAGCGGCGCGAACCATGCGACGGCGGATAAAATGACAATAAAGCTGACGGCAGAGATGATTGTACTGATGATATTGAAGGTCGAGCGGATGACTTCAACCGGACGCGATCCCGCTTCTCGGTTTGCATTCTCAAATTTTTCATAGAATTCCGGCATATCGAAAGAGGCGACATCGATTTCCTTTGCCTTGTTCATGATTTTACATTTTACATGGTTCGTTACCAGCTCGCTGGAAATACGAGTTATCATATTGCTGATGCTGCTGACCAGACTGACAAAGAACATATACCCGAACTGCAATAGCATTGCGGGCAGCAGGATTGTGCAGATGGTTGTGAAAACGGGGGCTTCCAGCGTCAGCACATCCGCGACGCGGTTCAGTAAATTCGCAGAGATATAGGCCGAAAGAACAGGCGATATCCCGTTGAACGCAGCCAGAAATACCATCATAATCAGCAGAGATTTTTTCGCTTCCCAAACAAGCTTAATGATATAAATAAGCCGCGAGAAAAAACTATGCAATACTCTTTTCAGGTAACCGGGTATTTCGCCGATGCTTTTTGGCAGCGGCTCCTTTAATTTTTCATTTGCTTCGCTTGGGGGCGGTCCTCCGAATCCCCCGGGTGCTCCGGGTCCCATTTTTATTCCTCCCTTGTCAGTATAAAATTTTACCCACAGGTTTTGCGGTGCCGCAAAAAAATCTGTATAAAATAGGCGGCGGCGCCGGCCGCAAGCAGCGCGGCGCCGGCAAGCCAATACCATCGCGTTAAAGGATTAGAAGTGCCGTAGATCTCCAAAACGCCTTTTATGATGCTTCCCACCGTCAGTGCGGCGATGCCGGAATGATAGAGATTGCGTGCAAGCGCATTCGGATAATTTTTCCCCTCTGCAAAATTCAGAAGGAAGAACGGCAGCGTTCCTCCGGCAAGCGGAAAAGCGAAAGCATAAATCATAAAAAAGGAATAAACTCCGTGGCTGAATCCTTCATACACCGCGCCGAACAGTGCGCAGAAGAGAGAAATGAGCAGATAGATAAAGGCGGTTTTTTTTGCTCTTTTTGCATTTTCATCAATATCCGACATATACAATGTCGCTCACGCTCCTTTCTCTGATGCTCTTGCCGTCGGTGGTGGGGTTATTGATCACTTCGCCGTTAAAGTATATGGTAGAGGAGCCGCCGCCGTCAAGGTTATAGGCAGTCGCAGCTCCGATCGACTGCATAAATTCCGCAAGCTCGTAAAGGGTAAGCCCCTCGCTTTCCTCGGTCCGCCCGTCCGATACGACAAACACATAATGAAGCGGCTCCAGGATGCCGATCGCAGTGCGGGGATTGCTTGCCATTGCTTTGCCGACCTCTTCTGTTTCAGTCACGGCGATTTGTCCGTCTATCACCAAAGCCGGTCCGAACGACAAAATCTGCCACGCGCCCGCCTCCAGCAGACTTTGGGCGGAAACGCTCGTTTCGGTTATGATTTCAAAGGAACCGTCCGCATAGATTACAAGAGCCTCCCGACCGCTTGCCGCTTTGTCACGGTAAAGAATGCCGTTGCGAAGGACGTACCCGCTTTCCTGCGTTCCGTAGTAATCTCCATTAATGGCAAGAATGGCGCCGTTGTCGGCTGCAATTGTCGAGGTTTTGTCGGTGACATTTTTACCGTATGCGTTTTTGGCAAGGGCTGTTTGCAAATATTCAGCTGAAGAGAGCTGTACGTCGGCCGCATAGATCGTTGTGTCCTTCTCTCTGTATTCGGTTATGGTAATGGAAATATTATCATCCGCATAGGAGACGGCGGTCAGGATCGGAGAAGCGCCGCCTTGTCCGGATTCGCTGCCTCCGCCGTCGTTTTCCGGCTGTACGATGGAATATACTCTCTCGATCACGAAGGTATCCATCAGTACATATACCGTGAATGCCGTCAGGAACAGCGCGTATAGAATGCCCCAAAGATATTTTTTCATTTTATCAGTCACCTCCTGCGCTTTTTTTGATTTCGGTCGCGCCCCTTGCAGGCGCTGCGTCCGGCGTTCCGTCCCGGGCGACGACATCAGCTTGCTTCAAATTCGCCTGAGGCCGAACCTACCGTAATGGTATAGCGTTCACCCGATACGATCTTGGGACTGCTGAGAATTACAACGGAAAAGGAAAGCTCCGGTGTGTAGGATAGGAGGAGATTGCCGTTTTGATCTTTGAGTGTAATGGCGGTACCGGAGGATTGATTGCCGACGCCGACCGCGATCACACCCTGCTCAGAATTACTGAAGGTCTGAGCCATACCGGATGCGCCTGTGCCGATAAAGGTGCCTCCCGTAATCGTTGCGCTTACATCGTAATCGAGCGTTGCGGTATCGCCCTGCGTCGGGCCGACAACGACGGTATATCCGCCGGAAATGAGAAGCGTGCCGTTGGCATCGATCCCGTCGCCGGAAGCCTTTATATAAAGATTTCCGCCGGAGATAACGATGCTGCCATTGGAAGAGGAGGACATCCCGCCGCGTCCGCCGAACATACCGTCTCTTCCGCCTGTCGTGCCGCTGGAATCCACGCCGCCAGCGGCGTTCAGACCGTCGTCGCTGGCGGTCAGAGTAATGTCGCCGCCCTGGATTTCAATGTTCAAGGCCTCCAGCCCCTCATAGCTTTCAGAAATATTGATCGTACCTGCTGTAACGGTAAGGGTTTCCTCTGCGTGAATCGCATCGTCGCCGGAGGCAAGCGCAAAGGCGCCGCCGTTTATCGTGATAGAGGCATCGGAATGAATTGCGTCATCTGCAGAGTCTATCGTGATGGTTCCGCCTGAAATAAGAATGCTGGCAGCCGCCTTGATTCCCTTCATGCTGGTACTGCTGTCAGACGCAGTGGAAGAGGAAGGGGCTCCGCCCCTGCCGCCCATAAAGCCGCCCCAGAAATCCGAGGACTCATGAGTGCCGTTTTCACTGCCTCCGCCGGCAAGGATCGTAATAACGCCATCCTCCAGCTGCAAGTATGCTCCGGCGCTGATCCCGTCGCCTTCGGCCTCGATTTCAAGCGTACCGCTCGAAATATAGACGAATCCGAGCGCCGTATCCTCCGTATTTTCTGCATGAATCCCATCTTTACCGGCGTCGACTGTAATCGACGCATTTATGAGCCTTACGCTGTCGTTTGCATCAAGCCCGTGAGAAGCGGAATAAATAAAGTATGTGCCGCCCGTGATAACAAGATCGTCCTTAGATACGATGCCATGCCCCGCCGGCGAATGAATCGTAAGCGTGCCGGATCCGTTCAGCGTCAGATCCTGCTTTGAGAATATAACGGCATCTATATTATTCTCGTCGATCGCGTTGAAGGTCCCGCCATTGGAAAGCGTGTTCTCCGTACCGTCGGCTAAGGTGACAAAAACCTTATCTGCTTCGAGAATATACAGCGGAGCAGAGGTTTTGCTGCTGATTTCTACGCCGTTCAGAACCAACTGCAGCTTGGCGGTATCGGGAGCGTCTACGAGAATCATGCCGTCCTCTAACGTACCGGAAAGGATATATGTGGCCTCCTCCGTAATCGTGACCGTAGTTCCCGAGATCAAAACGCTCTCGGAGCTCGCCGTGGCGGAGCTGCCGTTCAGCTGAATCAGAATACTGTCTTTCACATCATAATCCATAACGTAATCTCTGTTCGTAAACATATCTGTATCGGTTTGCGAGAAGTCAACCTCCGCTGGCTCGGCGGCACTGTCGGAAAGCTCGGCAGTGCCCGAATCCAATGCAGTTTTCGTTCCGCATCCGCTGAGTATGCCAGGCATTAAAACAACTGCTAAAATGATGGGCAAAAGTCTTTTCATCACAAAACCCTCCTCTTTTTATTGAAGCTCTGATGCAGCGGGTTCCTGCTTCGACACTGTGATTTCCAAATTCCCGTTACGACAGCGAAGCTTATGGATCGTTTCTTTTTCCCTGACCGCATCACGAACGCAGCCTCCTTCCAGGGGCCTTCCTGCGGCAGTATACTCTGCGAACCTTAAACGGAGTAAAAGATATGAAAAAAATTTTTATTGCTTTGGATTTTTATTTCACTTAAGGTTAGCAGGGTAAAATGGCTCCGACACAATAAAAGACGTTTATGAAAGGAAACTGCTTTTTTTGCTGTCATATGATATAATCAATAAAACGGGACGAGGAAGATGCAGTATGAGAATTTTATTAGCGGAAGACGAACGTCCTCTTGCAAGGGCAATCGTTAAAATTTTTGAAAAGAATAATTATTCGGCTGATGCCGTACACAACGGCGAGGATGCTCTGCTGTACCTGGAGGCCGGTAATTACGATGCTGTGGTAATGGACATCATGATGCCGAAAATGGACGGGATCACGGCGCTGAAAAAGCTGCGCGCCGCGGGCAATCAGATTCCCGTGCTTATGCTGACGGCAAAGACCGAAATCGACGACAAGGTGCTGGGACTGGACAGCGGCGCCAATTACTATCTGACAAAGCCGTTTGACACCAAGGAGCTGCTGGCCTGCGTCCGCGCCATCACACGGACGCAGGCGGAGGTCGATACAAAGCTGTCAGCCGGCAACATCACTTTGGATCGTTCTACCTTTGAGCTGGCCTCTCCGACGGGGAGCTTCCGCCTGGCAAACAAGGAATTTCAAATGATGGAGCTTCTGATGGCGAATCCGCATCATATTATTTCCGCCGAGCGCTTTTTAGAGAAGATCTGGGGCTTTGACAACGAAGCAGAGATCAATGTGGTTTGGGTATATATTTCCTATCTTCGTAAGAAGCTGGCTGCTCTGCACGCGGATATTACCATCAAATCTTCCCGGAACGCCGGGTATTCTTTGGAGGAAGAGGTATGATTCGGAAGCTGAAGCTCAAATTCGTTGTGCTTGCAATGACGGCTTTGTTTGCTTTGCTGACAATGATTGTTACGGGAATGAATCTGATCAACTACGGCTCCGTCGTTGAGGAGGCGGATATGATTTTGTCTGTCCTTTCGCAGAACAAAGGCGCATTCCCCGATTTTGAGGGAGAGCAGGGCGGGCGTCTGCCTCATAACATGTCTCCGGAAACGCCCTATGAATCCAGATACTTTTCCGTATTTCTGAATGAGTCGGGCGAAATCATCAGCACGGATATCAGCAAGATCGCTTCGGTAAATTATGATTCCGCAGTAGAATATGCCCAAACCGTATTAGACAGAAATGAAACGCAGGGCTTTATCGGGGAGTACCGTTATATTTTCTGCTCGGAGCAAAATGGCTCCCGCATGATTTTTCTTGACTGCGGGCGAAGATTGGATTTCTTTTACAATTTCCTGTATACGAGCGCCGGAATGGCACTTGCCGGGCTGATCGTAGTATTTTTTGTGATCTTCATTCTGTCCGGGAAAATCATCAAGCCTATCGCCGAAAGCTACGAAAAACAAAAGCGGTTTATCGCCGACGCGGGGCATGAGATCAAAACCCCGCTTACGATCATCAATGCCAATGCCGACATTCTGGAAATGGAGATTGGGGAAAACGAAAGCCTGGCAGATATCCAGCAGCAGACAAAGAGGCTGAAAGCTCTGACCAATGATCTTGTGCTGCTGGCCCGAATGGAAGAGTCCGAGGAAACGATGCAGAAAATCGAATTCCCAATTTCCGAGGTCGTTGCCGAAACGGCGCATCCTTTTCGTACGCTGGCATTGCAGCAGGGGAAAGAGTTTGTCTGCAGCATCCAGCCGATGCTGACGCTGAAAGGAAATGATAAAGCCATCCAGCAGCTTGTTTCCATTTTCATGGATAACGCTTTGAAATATTCTCCGCCGGGCGGAACGATTACGCTGAACCTGGTAAAACAAAACCGCTCCTTATATCTGTCTGTTTTCAATACTGCCGAGACTGAGATCAGACAGGAGCAGCTCAGTCACGTTTTCGACCGTTTCTATCGTACCGACGCTTCCAGAAACTCTGAAACCGGAGGACACGGCATCGGACTTTCCGTAGCGAAGGCCATCGTAACGGCGCACGGCGGCAGGATCCATGCATCGTCACAGGACGGCCGTTCCTTCCGTGTCACGGCCGTTTTCCCCCTGTAAGAAACGGGAATGCTTTTCCGGTCAAAAGCTGGATAATTTTTTGTATTTTTAACTCCGCTTAAGTCTGCTAAGGTAAAATACCGAAACTTACAAGCGGAGGTGTGTAATGCTTGACACAGGAAGAATTCTATGGTCCCGCCTATGAGACTATGAAAAAGGCAGAAGGACAGCTGCTGGATTTGATTGCTTTGTATTCCGCTGCCAAGCGGGAAAGGGAAGGCGTCAAGCCGGTGGTCTACTGCTGCTCGCGGATCAAGACGCCGGACAGCATGCTGCGGAAACTGGAAAAGCGGGGCTTGGCGCAAACCGCTGATGCGGCGCTGCAGGAGGTATTTGACGCGGTTGGAGTGCGCGCGGTCTGCGCCTTCGCCGAAGACGTGTACCGTCTTGTGCGGTGGCTGCAGCGGCAGCCCGTTCTCTGTATTATGAAAGAGAAGGATTATTACGCATATCCAAAACCAAACGGATACCGCAGCTACCATATTCTGCTGAAAATCGCAGACGGAGCGGGAAAAGGCTGCCGCGCCGAAATTCAGGTGCGCACGATTGCCAATGATTTTTGGGCCACGCTGGAGCACCAGATCAAATATAAAAAGGACATGCCGAACGAAAAGCTGATCCGAAGCGAGCTGAAACGCTGCGCCGATGAAATCGCATCGGTAGATCTGTCTATGCAGACGATCCGTGATATCATAAGAGAAAACGCATAGGGCCGAGGCAGAGAAAAACGATTTCTATCTGTCCTGAAAGAAAAATACCCAATGCTTGGCGCGCTCTCAAAATAAATTATTTGCCGCTGCATTTTGCGGAACATGCAAATTCTTGGTTTACATAAATGATATAAATGTTATAATAACGCTAACATTAAAGGTCGTTCGTATCAGCAGCTTTACTGCAGGAGGGTGCCGCTTTGAAAAACTTATACTTTGCCTGTACAGAAATAAAAGACGGATTTTGGAAATTTTATTCGGAGCTTGTAAGAAACGTAACCGTACACAGCGTATATGAACGCTTTTGCGAGACGGGACGTTTTGATGCGTTTCGCTGCGACTGGCGGGAAGGACAGCCGAACAAGCCCCATATATTCTGGGACTCTGATGTGGCCAAATGGATCGAGGGAGCCGCCTGCCTGATTGAAAAAAAGAGAGACGCAGGGCTGGAAGAAATCATCGATCATACGGCCGGGCTGATTGAAAAGAATCAGCGTGAAGACGGATATTTCAACTCCTATTTCCTGACGGTGGAGCCTTCCGCGATTTTCTCCCGCCGCTCCGACCATGAGCTTTACTGTACCGGACATCTTATCGAAGCGGCAATTGCTTACCATATTGCTACGGGCAAAGACCGGCTGCTGAACTGCATGCTCAAAAATGTTGACTATATCTACCGGATTTTTGTAGAAGAGCAAAGCGCCGGATTCGTCACTCCGGGACATGAAGAGATCGAATTAGCGCTTTTAAAGCTTTATGAGCATACAAAAGATCAAAAGCATCTTGCGCTCGCGCGCTTTTTTATTAACAGCCGCGGCAATAACGAAAAAGAAAAAAACTGCAGAAGCGTTTACGCGCAGGACGATATTCCGGTCAGAGAGATTCGCGAGGCCGGAGGACACGCCGTAAGGGCGGGCTATCTCTACGCCGCTATGGCAATGCTGGCGGGAATCGACGGCGACGCCGAGCTGAAGGCTGCCTGCAGCCGGGTGTTTTCCGATATCGTTAACAGTAAAATGAGCATAACCGGCGGCGTCGGCTCCGAACATACGGGTGAAGCCTTTTCCTATCAATACGATCTGCCCAATACAAGCGTTTACAATGAAACATGCGCCGCGATCTCGCTTGCCCTGTTTGCCGGTGAAATGCAGCGGCTGGAGGCAAACGCTCTTTACGGCGACACGATCGAGCGCGTCTATTACAACGGCTTTCTTTCAGGGCTTTCTTTAAGCGGCGATAAATTTTTCTATACGAACCCTCTGGAAATCGACCAGAAGAAATATAACCGCAAAGGGGAATATCAGCCGCCGTCCGAGCGCGTCAAAGTATTTCAATGCTCCTGCTGCCCGCCCAATGTCGTACGCATGCTGGCCTCGCTCCCCAGATATATGTATACAATAGAGGAAGATACGGTTTATTGCAGCCAGTTTGCCTCTGCCGAAACCAGGCTCACGATAGGCGGCAGGGAAGCCAGACTGATTCAGAAAACAAATTACCCCACGGACGGGAAAATAGAATTTCAATATTACGGCGAGCCGATGACGCTGTATGTAAGAATCCCGGGCTGGTGTACAGAGTATAAGGGGGAAACCGAAAACGGATTTGTCAGATTCCGTCTGACGAATGGGGAAAGCGCTGCGGTAGACCTGCCAATGAAGCTCCATTTTATCGAAGCAAACCCCAATGCGCAGGATAACTCCGGCCGGTTCGCTGTGATGAGAGGCCCGCTGGTATATTGCATGGAGGGCATCGATAACGGTGAAAATTTAAGAGACATTACGCTGCTGGAATCCGGACGCATTGAAATAAGAGAGGAAGAGGGGCTCCCTGCGCCCGCGATCTATATCGATGCGGAACGCCGAGAAAAAACGGCGGAGCTTTATCGGCTTAAAAGCAACAGCCGGATAAAATTCACCGCAAGGCTTATTCCGTACTTCAGCATCTGCAATCGAGGCGCTACAGATCTGCTCGTCTGGACCATGGTAAAATGATTTAATAATTTACATCGCAGCATTTTCCGGGCGCCGTATGCCGCGTGCCGGCCTGCAGCATTTTTTACTCCGCTTAAGGTTCGGAGCTTAAAATAGAAAAAAGATTCTGATGGCGCGGCCGCCGTCAGAAATAAAAATTTTTTGAAAAATGCGAGAAAGGCGGAGGAACACAATGGCGACAATCATTCAGCAGGCGGTAAAAGGAAAACGGAAAGCGATGATGCAGCTGTACGAGGCAAATAAGCAGAAGGTATATTATATTTCTCTTCTTCTGCTTGGCAACGAGGCGGAGGCTGCAGAGGCGGCGTCCTTTGCGTTTAAAAACGTATGGGGCGGCATAACGGCTCACGCAATTGCAAGCGAGAGGGAATTTACCCATTTGGCGATCCGCAGGGCGGCGGACTACTGCAAGAAGAAAATCTGCAAACAAAATCCAAAGGCCTTCCGCGTTCCGCCAAACCGCAATTTTCTGCTCGGGGGCGACAGCGCCTCCGTTTCGGAAGGCGCCGACGTTTCTTCCGCGCTTCCTGCGGCGCTTCCCGCGCTCCAGCGGTTTATTCTGGTTCTTCACAGCGTGGGCGGATATTTGCCGGAGCAGCTTGCCAGCCTATTTAAATTTGACTTGAAAACAATCGGATTGGCGCTGGATGCCGAGCCGGCCTGCGTGGAAAGAGCTCTTCGCGGCTGCGGTGAGAATCAATGGACTTATCAAGCGTGCGTCGAGGCGATCCGAAACGGAGAAAACCGCGTAAAAATTCCGGCTTCCGTTGAGGAACAAGCGGCTTCTGCCATCGACAAAATTGCAGCGCCGATCGAAAAAAAGAAAAAGAAACGGTTTGCCATGATCGGCGCCTGTACTGTCGTATGCGTGCTGCTCGTCGGGATTGCCGTTCTTGCAGCGCGAAACAGCGGCAGCTCGACAACGGATGGTGAAACAGATGTCGTTACGAGCAACGACACGACGACCTCTGTGATTTCTTCTCCCGTTATTGATCTTGACGAGACGCTGACCTATTACGCCGACATTGAAATCGCAGAATACGGAACGATCACGGTTCAGCTCGATCAAGAGGCCGCGCCTGTAACAACGGCCAATTTTGTGAATCTTGCTCAGAACGGATTTTACGACGGACTGACCTTTCACCGCATTATAGAGGGCTTCATGATGCAGGGCGGCGATCCCAACGGAGACGGCAGCGGCGGCTCGGAGGATTGTATCGTAGGCGAGTTTTCCGAAAACGGATATGAAAACAGCCTGTCCCATACAAGGGGGGCGATTTCTATGGCTCGCGCTGATGACTACGACAGCGCAAGCTCTCAGTTTTTCATTGTTCAGGAGGACAGCACGTATCTTGACGGGCAGTATGCCGTATTCGGGTATGTGACCGAAGGGCTGGAGGTTGTTGATGCAGTGTGCGAAGCGGCGGAGCCTACCGACAATAACGGCACGATCGAAGCTGAGGCGCAGCCGGTTATTACCTCAATTACAATCAGAACGGAGTAATCGGTTTGTATAAATTACAAAACGCGGCGCGGCGGCCCGATCATCTTGACAGGAACGTGTTTATTCGTATAATAAATACGCATCTGACGCTACGGAGGAAACGATATGAAGCAATGTATGGATTCGGATAATCTTCACCGCAGATTAAAAAAGATCATCGGGCAGGTTCAGGCGATCGACAGAATGGTCGACGAAGACGTGCCGTGCGAGGATATTCTTTCCCAGATCAATGCGGCAAAATCTGCTTTGAACAAGGTTGGTCAGGTTGTGCTGGAAGGACATATCAAACATTGCGTCAGGGACGGCCTTGCGCACGGAGACGCAGATAAAACCATCGAAAACTTCACCAAAGCGGTAGAGCGTTTTGCCAACATGCAGTAAATCCGCATAATTTACAAAATACAGCCGGACGCGGCTGTATTTTATTTTTCTTTCTTGACAACCTATACCCGTATATGTATAATCTGCCCGTAAAGATTGTCAGCATGGAAAGAGGGCGTGAGATGAAACACTTTATGAAAAAAATCGAATGGCTGCTGAACCTTGGCGGGATCAAAAAGGACGTCGTCCTGCTTGCTGTTTCCGGCATTGCTCTGCTGTTTAGCATCTTTCCTTTACGGCCGATTCCTTTTGACGCGGCCTGGATCGCGATTGTTTTCTGCGGGCTTCCGATTATTCTGGAAGCGGTCGTCGGATTGGTTACGCAATTTGACATCAAAGCCGACGTGCTCGTTTCCCTGGCGCTGATCGCATCTGTCTGCATCGGCGAAATTTTCGCAGCGGGCGAGGTCGCGTTTATTATGCAGCTTGGCGGTTTGCTGGAAGAGCTGACCGTCGCAAGAGCGCGCGCGGGCATCGAAAAGCTGGTACATCTGACGCCGCAGACTGCAAGAATCATTACGGACGGCGCGGAAAAAATCATTCCGGCCGAGCAAGTAAAGGTCGGGGACGTGCTCCGCGTTTTGCCGGGGGAAACGGTTCCCGTCGACGGAACGATTATCAGCGGACAAACATCGGTCAATCAGGCCGTTATGACAGGCGAATCACTGCCGGTTGATAAAACCGTCGGAGAGGAAGTCTCCAGCGGCACGGTAAATCAGTTTGGAGCATTTGAAATGAAAGCGGCCAAAGTCGGTGAGGACAGCTCGATCCAGCGGATGATCCGGCTTGTACAATCCGCAGACGCAGGGAAAGCCAAAATCGTCGGCCTTGCGGACCGCTGGGCAACCTGGATCGTAGGGATCGCACTGACCGCGGCCGCGCTCACCTGGCTGATTTCCGGAAATATAATCCGCGCAGTGACGATTCTCGTTGTGTTCTGCCCCTGCTCTTTGGTGCTTGCAACGCCGACGGCGATTATGGCGGCGATCGGGAATGCAACAAAACACGGGTTCCTGGTGCGCGAGGGCGACGCGCTGGAGCGCCTTGCAAAAATTTCTGTCATTACCTTTGACAAAACGGGGACGCTCACGCACGGTACGCCGCAGGTAACGCAGATCAAAAGTCTTTCTGATGATACGGAAACGCATTTGTATGCCCTCGCGGCTGCCGCGGAGCAGTACTCTGAGCATCCGCTGGGGAAAGCCATCGTCCGCTGCTATCGGCAGAGCGCCGATGCCGCGCCGCTCCTCAATGCATCTGATTTTAAAATGCTGCCGGGACAGGGCGTTTTGGCGTTCGTGCAAGGCAGAGAAATCCTTGCCGGAAATGAAAAAATGCTTGCGGAAAACGGCATTGCTCATACCGCCGAAAGAGAAGAGGAAGCGCTCCTTGCAAAAGGGAGCACGATCGTTTATATAGCCGCAGACCGCAGACTTGCCGGCTATATTGCTTTGTCTGATACGGTACGGGAGGAAAGCGCCGATATGATAAAAGCGTTGTACCGGATCGGCGTAACGCCCGTTCTGCTGACGGGCGACAATGAAAATACCGCGGCTGCCATTTCAGAACAGCTTCAGATTCAGGAAGTACATGCGAACTGCCTGCCCGAGGACAAACTCGGTTATATCGATGCGTTTCAGGAAAAAGGCGTATCCGTCTGCATGATCGGCGACGGGATAAACGACGCGCCTGCGCTTAAAAAGGCCAATGTGGGAATTGCCATGGGCGGCGTCGGCAGCGATATCGCCGTAGATGCTGCGGATATTGCTTTGGTGGATGACGAAGTCAAGGAGCTTCCTCATTTGGTGTCGCTATCCAGAAAAATGATGAAAACGATTCGGCTCAATCTGATTTTTTCCATGGCGCTGAATTTTGCCGCTATCGTGCTTGCAATAACGGGTGTTTTAAATCCCGTCATAGGCGCGCTTGTACATAACGCGGGCAGCGTTCTTGTCATTATCAATTCTGCCTTTCTGCTGAAATGGAGAAAAAAGCGTCTCGTAACACAATAAATCTAAGATCTCGTTCGCTTTTTGCCAGGAGAACGGTTCGGCGGCTGCCGGGCCGTTTACGCGTGCGAGGCTTTGTATTCTTCTCCCCAATCCTGCATAGCATCCAGGATCGGCTTCAGACTTTTTCCAAGCTCCGTCAGAGAATATTCAACCCTTGGCGGTACCTCCGCATAGACCTTGCGTGCGATCAGCCCGCTTTCTTCCATTGCCCGGAGCTGCGCGGTCAATACCTTCTGCGATACGCTGCCGATTGACTTTTTCAGCTCGCCGAAGCGCTTCGTTCCGGGCATCAGATCCCGAAGAATCAGTACCTTCCATTTATCGCCGATCAGCATCAGCGTCGTTTCCACAGGACAGGCCGGTAAAAAAGCTTCGTTTTTCTGTTCTTGCATATCGAAAACCTCCGTCTCGCGATATTCCGGAAATGGAACGTAAAAATGATATCACAGATATTTTTTCGCTGTCAATGCATTTCGCATTTGCTGAAAAATCTTTTTATTTCGCTATGGTTTCTTTTTGGTAACTATAGCACAAAATTGTGCTTACTTTACGTATGAAACTTACGCTTGTATAATAGAAACAAGAGCTGCGGAGAACGGCCGTTCCGAGGCTCGCGGGAATAAAATCTGGAGGGATAAATTATGAATAAAAACGCATTTACAACAGTGAAGCTTGCAAAAGGGGAAATGAATGTTTACGATTTCGGAGGCATCAAGCTGCATGCCTATAAAACAAACGACTTGATCAGCGACGAGGTATTTGCGGTGGAGAAGGATGGAAAAGCCGTTCTCATTGAGTCGCCTTGCTTTTTTGACAATATCGGAGAGCTTGCGGATTATCTGAAAAATCTGAAGGTCGAGGGGATGCTGGTGGCTTACCATGGCGCCGGCGGGGCCTTCCTGCCGGAAATCCCAAAGTATGCCACGCAGAACGCCATAGAATATTCGGAATCCGGCGGCGGAAAAACTCTGATTCAGAATTTTACAAGTGCATTTGGAGAGGCCTTTGACGCTTCTGTGCATAAAATTACGAACGTGATCGGGGAGGGCAGGATCACGATCGGCGGAATCGCCTTCGACATCCGGCAAACACCGGAGGCCTTCGACGTAGAAATTCCCGAGATAAATGCGGTATATACGCATATGCTTGGTCATGACTGCCATTCCATTATCGCCGGAGCCGGTCATGCGGATTCCGTAATTGCGCAGCTTAAGGAATATATTGCAAAAGGCTACGATTTGATTCTGACCTCGCATTATACGCCGGAGGATTTGAAAGACGCTGAGACGAAAATATCCTATATTGAAAGTCTGAAAACGATCGCGGCAACATGTGTGGATGCGGAGACATTCAAGAAGGAAGTAAAACGGAGGTATCCTGCGTACGGCGGAGAAAATTATCTGGACATGACGGCAGGCTTTTTCTTCTCTTGAAGCGGCGGGAGGCACTTATGACACAATCCGAAAGAAGACTCTATTTGATTACAGAGCTGCTCAAAGAGCGGAAGCAGTCCGACGGTCTGGAAATTCCTTCGGAAGAGGACGCGCAGCAAAAACTGCTGCGCGCCCTGCTGAACGTACGGCCGCCGCGCCCTGCCGACAGAAAGCTTTTAGAGATTCAGGATGCATATTTGCAGGAGGAAATCAGAAGCGCCGGCATCACCGATCTTGCGGAGCTTAAACCGGTGCGGGACGGTATCTATCTTTGGCGGGGCGATATTACCGCGCTGCGCTGCGATGCTGTCGTTAATGCCGCAAACAGTCAACTGCTCGGCTGCTTTCTTCCCTGCCACGGCTGTGTGGACAATGCGATTCACACGAAAAGCGGCATCCAGCTGAGGCTTTACTGCGATGCGCTTATGAAGCAGCAGGGGCATGAGGAACCGACAGGGAAAGCCAAAATCACGCCGGCATACAACTTGCCCTGCAAATATATTCTGCATACCGTAGGGCCGATCGTTTCCGGAACCGTAACGCAGCGGGACTGCGAGCTGCTGGCCTCCTGCTATCGGTCCTGCCTGCAGCTGGCTGCGGAAAACGGCTGTAAGAGTATTGCCTTTTGCTGTATTTCTACGGGCGAGTTTCGCTTCCCCAACGAGCGGGCGGCTGAAATTGCCGTGGAGACGGTAAACTCCTTTCTGAATACTGACGCCAGCGGAATTTGCGTCATATTCAACGTATATAAGCAGATTGATATGGAAATTTACCAAAAAATTTTAGGAGTGAACAGAGAATGACAAAACGAATCTGCACAAAGAGCATAACCGAGCAGCTTCGGGAAATTCTGGACAAAACAGACGCCGTCCTGATCGGCGCAGGGGCAGGGCTTTCCACCTCGGCCGGGTTTGTATATGACGGAGAACGATTCCGGAAATATTTTGCGGATTTTGAAGAAAAATACGGTTTTCATGATATGTATTCCGGCGGCTTTTACCCATATAAGACGCTGGAGGAATACTGGGCATACTGGAGCCGGTATGTTTTCCTCAATCGCTACAGCGATGCGCCGAAGCCGGTTTACACCGAGCTGTACGAGCTCGTCAGAGAGAAGGATTACTTTGTCCTTACCACCAATGTGGACCACTGCTTTCAAAAGGCCGGATTTGACAAAAAGCGTCTCTTCTATACGCAGGGTGATTACGGTTTGTGGCAGTGCGCAAGGCCCTGCTGCCAGAAAACCTATGATAACAGGGAAACGATTCTCCAGATGGTAAAACGGCAAAAAGAAATGCGGATCCCGACGGAGCTGATTCCGTACTGCCCGGTCTGCGGCGCTCCAATGACAATGAATCTCCGCTCCGACGATAAATTTGTGGAGGATGACGGATGGCACCGCGCCTCCGACCGGTATACGGATTTTATCAGACGCCATGAAGGAATGTCCGTACTTTATCTTGAGCTGGGTGTAGGCATGAATACGCCAGGCATTATAAAATTTTCTTTCTGGCAGATGACCTATCAGAATCCGAAGGCGGTTTATGCCTGCGTCAACTATGGAGAAGCCTATGCGCCAAAAGAAATCGCGGACCGGTCAATCTGTATTGATGGAGATATCGGAGAGGTATTAAAAAAATTAAAATAATAAGCAATAGATTCAATGTCCGTTTGCTACCGAGGCATATTTTGTGCCAGCTGCTATAATTTTTGCACGGGCAAGCTAAAAACAGAGCGCAGCAATGACACGGATGTAACCAATCATATACTGTAGGCTCCGTCAGGGAACAAAACGCGATTTCAATGTGCTTTGCTATAGTTGACAAGGGCGGATTTTCAGGATAAAATAAAGTACACTTTATATTTTCCTGAAATTAAGGAGATCATATTATGCCATACATTGAGCGAGCATTAGAACGAAAGTTTTTGCATATGAGTTCCTTTTTCAAAGCGGTACTTGTAACAGGCGCGCGGCAGGTCGGCAAAACTACCATGCTGAAGCATTTGGCTCAGGGACAAAACCGTTCTTATGTGACGATGGACAATACCATGGCCAGAACCCTGGCCCAAACGGATCCCGTTTTGTTCTTTCAAACCTACAAACCTCCCATCATCATTGACGAAATACAGAAAGCCCCGGAGCTGTTTGAACAGATAAAGATCATGTGCGATGAAACCGAAGAAAGAGGCTTGTTCTGGCTGACCGGCTCTCAGCAGTATAAGATGATGAAAAATATTCGTGATACGCTGGCCGGAAGAATTGGGATTCTGGAGCTATACGGCTTTTCCAAAAATGAAGTAGACGGAGAAGTTTTTACAAACAAACTGGATTTCTCTCTGCCATGCCTTTTGGAGAGGCAGAAAGCGGCAAAAAAGAATGATATCGTAGATGTGTTCGAGCATATCTGGCGCGGCGGGATGCCTGATGCGCTAAGGGCAGATGCCGAGCAAAGGCAGGAATATTTCAATTCTTATATTGAAACCTACCTGATGCGGGATGTAGCGGAGGAAGGCGGTATTACCGATTCTGTACGATTCCGAAAATTTCTTAACGCCTGTGCGGCCCTGACGGCCGAACAGGTAAATTATAAAACTTTGGCGGAGGCAGCCGAAATTTCCCAGCCCACAGCCAAGGAATGGCTGCGGATCCTGCAAGGGCTGGGCATTGTCTACCTTCTGCCGCCCTTCGCCAATAATGAATTGAAGCGACTGATAAAAACACCAAAGCTGTATTTCTGCGATACCGGATTATGCGCCTATCTGTCTATGTGGCTTACCAGGGACACCTTGATGCAGGGCGCGGCAAGTGGGCATTACTTTGAAAACCATGTTGTGATCGAGCTTTTGAAAAATTTTTCTTACTTAGCAGATAAAGCGAACCTGACATACTACCGGGATTCTAACGCAAAAGAAATTGATGTGATTGTAGAAGAAAATAGATTGCTTCATCCGCTGGAAATCAAAAAATCTGCAAATCCTGACCGCAGAGAAGTCAAAAAATACGAGGTGCTTGACAAGACAACCTTAGAGCGTGGCAGCGGCGGCATTGTCTGTATGTGCGAGGAAGTAATACCGATTGATCAGAAAAACTGCTTTATTCCTTGTAATCTTATATAGAGAATAGAAAGCGGTCGTGCGACGGACCACTTCTGTTCTTTCATAATACCTAGGATGCATAACAAGGAAGAAAATATATTTGACATATTTTCAAGGCTAATCTGTGCAGTAAATTCACAAAGTGGTGCGCAATAAACACAATGCCCCAGGCATTATAAAATTTTCTTTCTGGCAGATGATCGATCAGAATCCGAAGGCGGTTTATGCCGCGTCAACGATGGAGAAGCCCGCGCGCCAAAAGAAACCGCCGCTATCTCCATCTGTATTGGTGGAGATAGCGGGAATATATTAAAAAATTAAAGTAAAAAGCAACAGATTCGAAGTTACTTCCTGCAAGTGCATTTTCGTTTGGTTCTGCACATTTCCACAATACAACTTGTAATTTGCTTAAATTGTTGCTATAATATACTTTGTAAATTTTGAAAGAAAACTCATAGTATAATAGTGGAACTTCGTAAGGAGAATCGTATTATGGCGATTGTAAATGATGAACAGGTCATGAAAGTATTGCGGCAGTATAACCCGTGGTGGCGCATACCTTCCGCCATCAAGGAGGAAAGCAAGCCGCAAAAGAGACTGGCCTATTATGAGGCGTTGAAAACGATTACCCATAAGAGCATCCGAAGGTTTGCCGTTTTATCCGGTATGAGGCGCGTGGGAAAGACAACGATTCTGTATCAGATGATCGACCATCTGATTGACGAGGGCGTAAATCCCAGAAATATTCTGTACGCCACCTTTGATAATCCGATTCTAAAACTCGTCAATGCGGAGAATGTGCTGTCCATCTATGAAGCGATGTACCCGATTGAAGGCGCAAAGTATCTCCTCTTTGATGAAGTGCAGTATACCGAAAATTGGGAACTCTGGATGAAGGTGATCTACGACAGCCGGAAGGATATTCGGCTGATCGCCACGGGATCCGCCAGCCCTGTCTTAGAAAAGGGTTCCGCAGACAGCGGCACAGGCCGGTGGAGCGTTCTCAAAATCCCTACCATGTCCTTTTATGAATATTGCAGGCTGCTTGAACTGGATTTGCCTCTCCTGCCGGAGGATTTACGCTTATCGGAGCTTAAAAGTATGAATCCGGCGCAGCTTGGCGATTTGATGGATCAATTCGCCCCACTGCAAAGTCATTTTAACCGTTATCTTATGATCGGCGGTTTTCCGGAGCTGGTGTTATCGGACGATGATGCCTACGCACAAAGGATGCTGCGGGAAGATGTGGTGGATAAGGTGATCAAGCGCGACGTGCTGTCGCTCTTTAATATCCGAAGCCCGCTATTGATGGAAAAACTGTTTCTCTATCTGTGCATGAACTCCACGGAGATTTTTAATGCAACGACTGCGGCAAAAGAGCTGGAGAATACCTCTATCACGACGATTGAGAGCTACATCAAGGCGCTTGAGATGTCCAATCTCATTTATCTGGCAAAGCCAATGGATGTGGGCAGCAAAGGCGCTCTAAAAGGAAAACCGAAAATTTTTATTGCAGATGCGGCCATCCGTAACGCAGTGCTGATGATTGACGATGTGCTTTCAGATGAAAAGGAACTGGGCGCAATGGTGGAAACAACCGTCTACAAGCATATGGTTTCCTTCTATCAGGGTAGTCCGGCAAGCCTCGGCTATTTCAGAAAGGCAAAGGACAATCAGAAAGAGGTCGATGTGGTGATAGCGCTTCCCCGCCAGAAGATTCTCTGCGAAGTGAAATACCGTAACAATTCCCACATTGCGGCAACGGATGCTATTGTCGAGCTGTGCCAGGACGAGAAATCCAAAGTAACAGACGCCTTTTTAATCACAAAACGGCTTGACGATTTTGGCGTCGCCAAACACGAAACAATGGTACCTATTCTGCGCGTCCCTGCCATCGCTTTCCTTTATATCTTAGGAAAGACAGAAGCAGAGGGACAAAACGGAAAACTGTAGAAAGGACTTAATTTTTGGTGCGCAATAAACACAATACCCAGGCATTGTGAAATTTTCTTTCCGGCAGATGATCGATCAGAATCCGAAGGCGGTTTATGCCGCGTCAACGATGGAGAAGCCCGCGCGCCAAAAGAAACCGCGGACCGGTCTGTCTGCATCAATACAGATCGGAGAGGCTCTGCGGCAGCAGAAAGACGGACGCCCCGGATGCTGAGAATCCTGCATTCAAGCGCCCAATAAAAATGTACAATTAAGACAGTCGGCTTGAAGAAGACTGGCTGGGCTATATTGTTCCTGCAGAATGTCCGAAGACTTGACAGAATTCCGCCTGCGCATTATAATTTGTAGCCTAACACGTTGACGAGACGAGTACCTTATGGAAAGCTCCCAGAGAGAGATACCGATCGGATCCCAACTCCGCAGGCTGCGAGTATCTCAGCGGAACAGAAAGGGAAAACGACCTCTGAGTGGCCCCAATCCGGTCCGGCGATTCCGTTATCATCACAGCAGAGATGTTCCATGGGTGCGTCCGATGGAATAATAAGGGTGGAACCGCGGATCCACTGTGAGTGATTCGCCCCTTGCGTTAACTGAAAACGCGAGGGGCGTTTTTTGTTGTACTGAATCTGAAAGGAGAACTGCAGAAATGAAAATTACGTTGAAAGACGGCACCGTACGCGAATATGCAGAGGCAAAAACCGTACTTGAGATTGCAAAGGATCTGAGCGAAGGCCTTGCAAGAGCAGCCTGCGCGGGAGAAATCGACGGCGAACGCGTAGATCTGAGAACGGAGGTAGACCGGGACTGCCGCCTGAATATCCTTACATTTGAAGAAAAAGGCGGCAGAGACGCGTTTCGGCATACGGCGTCTCATATCCTGGCGCAGGCGCTCAAGCGCCTTTATCCGAATGTGAAGCTGGCGATCGGACCTTCCGTCGACGACGGCTTCTATTATGACGTCGACAGTGAGGAACCGCTGTCCGCGGATGATTTTCCCGCGATCGAAGCGGAAATGAAGAAAATCGTCAAGGAAAATCTGGCGCTGGAGCGCTATGAGCTGCCCAGAGAAGAGGCGATCCGGTTTTTTGAAGAGAAGGGGGAGCCGTATAAAGTCGAGCTGATCCGCGATCTGCCGGAGGACGCCGTCATCAGCCTGTACCGCCAGGGCGAATTTACGGATCTGTGCGCGGGGCCGCATCTGATGTCGACGAAAGCAGTCAAGGCCGTCAAGCTGATGAAAATCGCAGGCGCTTACTGGCGCGGAAGCGAGAAAAATAAAATGCTTACCAGAATCTACGGAACGGCTTATCCCAAAAGCTCGGATCTGGAAGCGTATCTCACCATGCTGGAAGAGGCAAAGAAACGAGACCACAGGAAACTGGGCAAAGAGCTGGAGCTGTTTCTGTTTGCGGAAGAGGGCCCCGGCTTCCCGTTCTTTTTACCGAAAGGAATGGTGCTGAAAAATACGCTGATGCAATATTGGCGCGAAATTCACGAGCGGGAAGGGTATGTGGAAATTTCCACTCCTATTATGCTGAACCGCCGGCTGTGGGAGACCTCAGGACATTGGGAGCACTATAAAGAAAACATGTATACGACCGTAATCGACGGAGAGGATTTCGCCGTCAAGCCCATGAACTGTCCTGGCGGCATGCTCGTTTACAAATCGCAGCCGCACTCATACCGGGAACTTCCGCTGCGAATCGCAGAGGTCGGACTGGTGCACCGCCATGAAAAATCGGGCGCTCTGCACGGGCTGATGCGCGTAAGGTGCTTTAATCAGGACGACGCCCACATCTTTATGACGCCGGATCAGATCCGGGATGAGATCAAAGGCGTGGTCCGGCTGATCGACGAGGTCTATCAGCTTTTCGGATTCAAATACTTTATTGAGCTTTCCACCCGACCGGAGGACTCGATGGGAAGCGATGAGGATTGGGAGCTGGCAACGGAAGGCCTCCGGAAGGCGCTGGAGGATATGCAGCTGGATTATACCGTAAATGAAGGGGACGGCGCGTTTTACGGACCGAAAATTGATTTTCACCTGGTCGACGCCATCGGCAGGACCTGGCAGTGCGGGACCATACAGCTGGACTTCCAGCTTCCGCAGCGCTTTGAAGCGGAATATATCGGAGCGGATGGAGAAATGCATCGGCCGATTATGATCCACCGCGTCTGTTTCGGCTCCATCGAGCGGTTTGTCGGCATTTTGACGGAGCATTTTGCCGGGAAGTTCCCGACCTGGCTTTCTCCGGTTCAGGTAAAAATCCTCCCGATATCCGATAAGCATATTGAGTACGGCGCTCAGGTAATGGCGCGGCTGAAGGAGGCGGGAATCCGCTGTGAGCTTGACGAGCGTCCGGAGAAGATCGGGTATAAAATCCGCGAAGCGCGAAACGAACGCGTGCCGTATATGCTTGTCGTCGGACAGAAAGAAGAAGAAAACGGTCTGGTTTCCGTAAGAAGCAGATTTGCGGGAGACGAGGGACAGAAGGAACTCGAGCTTTTTATCTCCGAGCTCAGCGAGGAAATCAGCAAACGGCAGATGCGCGAAGAAACGGCGGCAGAGGACTGATCGGCCGCCTCGCTAAAAAATTCATGCGGATTCCGGAAAATCGTTCAATCATTTTTTCCGCAGTTCATTGAAAAAGCACGGGCTGTATGATACAATAAGCCCGTTGCTTTTTTTCGGAAATCCGGAAATAAAAGGACAGAAAGGATGCGGAACATGAAGAAATTGGAAATGCTGTACGAGGGCAAAGCGAAAAAGGTATACAAAACCGATGACGAGAATGTGTATATCGTTGAATACAAGGATGACGCAACAGCGTTCAACGGGCTCAAGAAAGGTACGATCGCGGGAAAAGGCGTGATCAACAACAGAATGTCCAATCTGATGTTCCGGCTTTTGGAGGAGAAAGGAATCCCGACTCACTATATCCAGGAGCTCAGCGACCGGGAGACCGCCGTCCGGAAGGTCGAGATTGTTCCGCTTGAGGTCATTGTAAGAAATATTGCGGCGGGCAGTTTTTCCAAACGCTACGGCGTGCCGGAGGGTTCCCCGCTGAATTGTACGATTCTGGAATACAGCTATAAAAACGACGAGCTTGGAGATCCGCTGATCAATGATTATCATGCGATCGCCCTTGGGCTTGCGACGAAGGAAGAGCTGGATGAAATTGCCGCGATGACGTTTGCGGTCAACGATGCGCTGCGGGAGATTTTCGAAAAAGTAGGCATTATTCTTGTGGACTTTAAAATTGAGTTCGGACGCTGTCCGGCGCTGGGAGGGAAGATTATTCTTGCGGATGAAATCTCGCCCGATACCTGCCGGCTTTGGGATGCGGAAACGAAGGAAAAGCTCGACAAAGACAGATTCCGCCGAGATCTCGGCGGCGTGGAGGAAGCCTACAACGAGGTGTTCAATAAATTATTCAAAAAAGCTTGACAACGGATGCCGTACACGGTTTACGTATACGGCATTCCGACATTTTACCCTGCAAATAAAAGGAGACTGTAATGAGAACTATGACAGACGGGCTACATGAAGAATGCGGCGTTTTCGCCATGTTTGACAATGACGGCTTCGACACCGCGCGGATCACATACGCCGGGCTGTTCGCTCTGCAGCACAGAGGACAGGAAAGCGCCGGCATCGCCATCAACAAGGACCGGGAAATTACATTGTATAAGGATAAAGGATTGGTTCAGGAGGTTTTTTCGTCTGAGGTCTTGGAGAAGCTCAAAGGCAGAATGGCGATCGGGCACGTACGCTACAGTACGACGGGGGAAAACAGCGTGCTTAACGCGCAGCCGCTCGTAAGCCGGTACGTCAAGGGACAGCTTGCGATGGCCGTAAACGGCAACCTTTCGAATTATCGTGAATTGAAGCATCGTCTGGAGCTGGACGGGGCAATTTTCCAGACTACGAACGATACGGAGATCATCATGCACCTGCTGGCCCGCGCGCGCATGAAGACGGGGCGTGTGGAAACGGCGCTTGCGGAAGTCATGAAAGATCTGAAGGGTTCCTACTCTCTTGTTATGATGAGTCCCCAAAAGCTGATTGCATGTCGGGATCCTCAGGGAATGCGTCCCCTGTGTATTGGCCGGATCGATAATTCCTTTGTGCTTGCCTCTGAAACCTGTGCGCTGGACACGGTGCGGGCAGAGTATGTGCGGGAAGTCGAGCCGGGAGAGATCGTAGTGATCGATGCCGACGGAATGCGCACAATCCGCAGCAACTGCGGAGATCCGCGTACTTCCCGAATCTGTATTTTCGAATATCTTTATTTTGCGCGTTCCGATTCCGTCATTGAGGGCATGAGCGTACATGAGGCCAGAAAGCTGACGGGAAAGATCCTCTCGGAAACGTATCCCGTGGATGCGGATCTTGTGGCAGCCGTTCCGGACTCCGGCATCGACGCCGCGATCGGGTATGCCCAGGCCGCGGGGATTCCATATGGGAAGGCGCTCGTCATCAACCGGTATGTCGGAAGGACCTTCATACAGCCCTCGCAGGAGCAGAGAACTACGGCGGTACGGCTGAAGATCAACGTTTTGAAGGACGCCGTGAAAGGAAAACGGATCGTGCTGGTAGACGACTCCATCGTCCGCGGCACCACCTCCGCAAAGCTTGTGGAGATGCTGAAGGAAGCGGGGGCGAAGGAAGTCCATATGCGGATCAGCGCGCCGCCTTTTATATGGCCCTGCTATTTTGGAACGGATATTCCTTCAAAGGAGCATCTTCTGGCCTGCCATTATACGGTCGACGAAATCTGCAGGATGCTCGGCGCGGATTCTCTCGGCTTTATGCCGGTGGAGCGTCTGAAGGAAATCGTTCCGGAAATCCGCTGCGGCTTCTGTGACGGATGCTTTACCGGAAATTATCCATATGAGCACGAGGACTGAATTGTTCGGAAGGAGAAACGAGAGAGAATATGACGAGCAGCAAATCAACGTATGAAACGCCGCTGAATTCCAGATATGCCAGCAAAGAAATGCAGTTCCTGTTTTCCCCGGATAAGAAATTCAGAACGTGGAGAAGGCTCTGGATTGCTCTGGCGGAAAGCGAAAAAGAACTTGGCCTCCCGATCACGCAGGAGCAGATCGACGAGCTGCGCAGGGCGGCGGACGATATTAATTACGAAGCGGCAGAGGCCCGCGAACGCCTCGTACGTCATGACGTCATGGCGCACGTATATGCATACGGAGAACAGTGCCCGGCGGCAAAGCCGATTATCCATCTGGGGGCGACCTCCTGCTATGTAGGCGACAATGCGGATGTTATCATTATGCATGAGGCGCTGGAGCTGATCCGCGAGAAGCTTGTCAACGTCATGGCCGCGCTTGCGGACTTTGCGATCCAATACAAATCGCTTCCGACGCTTGGCTACACGCATTATCAGCCTGCGCAGCTGACGACCGTGGGAAAACGGGCGACTTTGTGGCTGCAGGATCTTGAAATGGACTACGAGGCGCTGCAGGAGCAGCTTGCCAAGAAGAAGCTCCGCGGCGCTAAGGGAACGACCGGCACGCAGGCCAGCTTTTTAGAGCTTTTCGACGGAGACGGAGAGAAAGTGAAAAAGCTGGATCGTCTCGTTGCGGAGAAGATGGGATATTCCGACGTATTCGCCGTAACAGGACAAACCTATCCGCGCAAGCTGGACAGCCAGATTCTGAACGTACTCAGCGGAATTGCGCAATCCGCCCATAAATTCTCGAACGACATCAGGCTCCTGCAAAATTTAAAGGAAATTGAAGAACCGTTTGAAAAAGATCAAATCGGCTCTTCCGCCATGGCGTATAAACGCAATCCGATGCGGAGCGAGCGGATCGCCTCTCTTTCCCGCTATGTCATCGCCGATGCGCTGAATCCGGCAATGACGGCTTCCGAGCAGTGGTTCGAGCGTACGCTTGACGATTCGGCAAATAAACGAATCAGCGTTTCAGAAGCCTTTCTCGCAACGGACGCCATTCTGGGAATTTATCTGAATATCGCCCGAGGGCTTGTCGTTTATCCGAAAGTAATCGAGGCGCATCTCAAAAAAGAGCTGCCGTTTATGGCTACGGAAAATATTTTAATGGACGCCGTCAAGCGCGGCGGAGACCGTCAGGAGCTTCATGAAAAAATCAGAGTCCATTCCATGGCAGCAGCGGCCCGCGTAAAAACGGAAGGGCTCGAAAACGATCTGATCGACCGCCTTGTGGCCGACAAATCGTTCGGCCTGACGCCCGATCTGGCGGAGGAAATCCTGGATGCTTCAAGATTTGTAGGCCGCGCGCCGGCACAGACGGAAGAATATGTCGCGCACATCCGGACCTCGATTCTGGATCGCTGGAAGGACCGGCTCGGCATGCAGGCAGAGCTTAATGTCTGATACTGTTAGGAGGTAAAACTATGATTAGAGCTATCGTAGGAGCAAACTGGGGAGACGAGGGAAAAGGAAAGATCACCGACATGTATGCGGCGGATTCGGATCTGGTCGTTCGCTTTCAGGGGGGCGCCAACGCGGGACATACCATTATTAATGAGAAGGGGCGTTTTGCACTTCACCTTCTTCCGTCCGGCGTATGCTATGAGCATATCGTAAATATCATCGGGAACGGCGTTGCACTGAATATCCCCTCGTTTTATAACGAACTGAACGCGCTGAAGAATATGGGAATCGATCCGAAGATCCTGGTTTCGGACCGCGCGCAGATCGTTATGCCGTATCATGTGCTTTTCGATCAATATGAGGAAGAGCGTCTGGCGGGAAAACAGTTCGGCTCCACAAAATCGGGAATTGCGCCGTTTTATTCTGACAAATATGCGAAAAACGGAATTCAGGTATGCGATCTGTTTGATTCCGCGCGGCTCAGAGAGAGAATTGAAAGCATTCTGCCCGTGAAAAATATCCTTCTCAAGGAGCTGTACCACAAGCCTCAGCTCGATGCGGAGGAACTGTACGAGACGCTGCTATCCTATAAAGAAATGATCGCGCCTTATGTGGCGGATACGTTCCGTTACGTTTACGATGCTGTGGAAAATGGCAAAAATATCCTGCTGGAGGGACAGCTTGGCTCTCTGAAGGATCCCGATTTCGGAATTTATCCGTTTACAACGTCCTCCCATACGTTGGCCGGCTTTGGCGCGGTCGGAGCGGGCATTCCGGCACGGAAAATCGAAAAGGTTACCACGGTGGTAAAGGCGTATTCGAGTGCAGTCGGAGCGGGGCCGTTCGTCAGCGAAATTTTTGGAGACGAGGCGGAGGAGCTGCGGCGCCGCGGAGGCGATAAAGGAGAGTACGGAGCTACAACCGGACGTCCCCGCCGGATGGGATGGTTCGATGCGGTCGCGACGCGCTATGGCTGCAGAGTGCAGGGCTGCACCGAGGTCGCGCTTACGGTGCTGGATGCGCTCGGCTATCTGGACGAGCTGAAAATATGCGTCGGTTATGAGATCGACGGAAAAATCACAAAGGATTTTCCGGTCAGCCCGCTGCTTGAACGCGCAAAGCCCGTGCTGAAATCACTTCCCGGCTGGAAATGCGATATCCGTGGGATTCGCAATTACAAGGAACTTCCGGAAAACTGCAGGGCGTACGTGGAACTGATCGAAAGCGAGCTTGGCTTCCCGATTACCATCGTTACAAATGGACCGAAGCGCGAGGACGTCATCGTGCGTCAATAAATTTTTTTAAGTTATAAATCAAGCAAATCTCGGAATAATATCCTCGTCGGAAGACGCGCTGCAGCGCATGCGCGTGAAAGATGGGGATATTATGATTTTTAACTATATATTTAACCGAATAAAAGATAAAAGCAGCGCGAGCAGAAGGGCGGACGCCGCACAGGCGCCCGTCGGCGTTTTTTTGACGGCAGCCGAAAATGAAAGCTTTTTAAAAGGCCGTTTTTTGAACAGCTCAGATTTTAAAACGCGTATTTTTACTTTTAAAGGGCCCGGAGGTAAAAACGAAAAAGCGCTCCTTGCCTTCATGGACGGCCTGACGGATTCGGCCGTGATCAACGACAGCATCATCAAGCCGCTGATGCATGGCCTGCGGAATTTTACGCCGGCAGGCATGGGGCCCAAAAGCAAAGTCGAAAGAATCAATGACGTCCTGCTTTCCGTGGGCGAAATCGAGACGGCGGCAGATTTGGACACGGCCATTTCCGGCATTCTAAACGGCGACTGCGCCATGTTCGTAGAGGGCTGTACAGAATGTACCATAATCAGCAGCAAGGGCTTCGAAAAACGCGGCGTGGAACAGCCGTCCTATGACATTTCCATGCGCGGACCGCGCGAGAGCTTCAATGAAAATCTTCGTACGAACACGAGTCTGCTGCGGCGGCGAGTGAAAAACAGCAGACTCACATTTGAAAACCTGGTAGTCGGCAGAAAAACAAACACGAATCTCTGCGTTACTTATATTGACGGACTTGCAGATCCGAAGCTCATCGCTGAAATCAAACGCAGAATCGGTTATATTAATGTGGATATGATACTGGAATCCGGATATATCGAAGAATATATCGAGGACAGCCCATTCTCTATTTTTGCGACGATGGGGCTGACCGAGCGCCCTGATGTGCTGGCCGGAAAGCTTTTAGAAGGACGGGTAGGAATTCTGGTCGACGGCTCCCCCTTTGCGCTGACAGCGCCGTATCTTTTCGTAGAAGCCTTTCAGAATCCGGAGGATTACTATGCGCGGACGACGTATGCAAGCATTGTACGGGTTTTCCGCTATCTGGCATTCTTTCTAAGCATTCTTGTGCCGGGACTTTACGTGGCTCTGACGAGCTATCACCAGGAATTGATCCCTGCGTCTCTTCTGTTCAGCATGTCGGCCTCAAGCGAAGGAGTGCCGTTCAACTCCTTTACGGAAATCGCGCTTTTTCTGCTTGTCTTTGAGCTTCTGAAAGAAGCGGGCATTCATATGCCAAAAAACGTAGGACAGACGATTAGCATCGTCGGAGGACTCGTTATGGGCGAGGCGGCGATCCAGGCAGGAATCATCGGCGCGCCGGTTGTTATCATCATCGCGTTTACGGCGGTATCCAGCTTTGTCATACCGATGCTGAGCAATGAGGTTACCATGCTGAGATGGATTTTTTTGTTTCTGGGCGGCCTGCTCGGCGGATACGGGATCAGCATCGGAATTATTTGCCTGACAATCCATGTGACTGGAATCCAGTCGTTTGGCTACAGCTATTTTTCTCCTTTTTTCCCATGCCGTCCCGAGGATCTCAAGGATACCTTTATCCGCGCCCCGCTGTGGATCATGCGGACACGGCCTGCGGAGCTGTCGCCGGATGATCGAACGAGGGAGGATACGCCGATTCCTCCTGACAACGAGTAACGGAGGCGGATACGCATGAAAAAACGCACGTGTATTTTCTCCTGCTTGCTTTGTCTTATGATCTTCCTGAACGGCTGCATGCGCAGCGGCGCAAAACGAGAGCTGGAGGCGCTGGCAGTCGTAATGGGGATCGCAATTGACAAAACGGACGAAAAGAGCGAGACGGGATCAGAACGCTTTCTGCTGACAGCGCAGGTAGTGCGCAATATCGCCATCAGCCAAAACAGCAGCAAATCGGAGGGAGACGGCTCCGCAGCAGAAGGCGATCTGAGCAGGCCGTATTGGAATGTGCAGGTCACGGGAACAGATCTGCTCGAAGCCCTGCGCTCTGCGGTGCATATTACCAACCGGCGTCTTTATGTCGCGCAAAACCAGATTCTAGTCATCAGCAAAGAACTCGCCGAGGACGGAATCGCAAAATATTTAGATTACTTTTTTCGAGACCACGAAACGCGCTACGACGTCAGCCTGATCGTTTCCGAAGGGAAGGCGAGTGAGATTCTAAACATTGAGTCTCATCTGGAATCTCTTCCCGCCCAGGATCTAAACAAACTGATTGCGCGCCAGCAGGACGATTCCCATGCGCCGCGCTGCACGCTGTTTTCTTTTCTCCGAGATTACAAGACTCCTTATAAATCCTCGCTTGTCCCGATGGTGCGTGTCGCTGCGCCGGAGGACGCCGAAAATCAGTCGCCTTATCTGTATGTTGCGAAAAGCGCTGTATTTAAGGAAGACAAAATGGTCGCGGAGCTTGACGAAAGACAGACGCGCGGCGCGCTGTGGATGCTCGGAGAAGTGCAGCGCGGCGTGATGGCTCTGAATTATGAAGGGATCGATGTTGCCATAGAAATTTTAGACGGATCAGGTAATTATCAGGTCGAATACAGCGACGGAAGAATCAAAGTGAAAGCAGATATAAAAATGACGGGAAGCCTTGGAGAGCTGCAGGGAAGCCGGACGGTGGACGCATCCGTGATGGACGCGCTGGAAAAGACCTGCGCCGGGGCAATAGAAGCGGAAATCCGCTCCGCCTTTCGCGAAATGCAATTGAACGGTGCAGACGTACTGGGGATCGGCGAGGCATTTTACCGTTACCGCCCTCAGACATGGAAAACGATTGCAAACCACTTTGAATCGCTTTATCCGGCCGCAGAGCTTGAGTGCCGGATTGATGCGGATATTATTCGCACCGGTTCTCTGATGGAACCGGCGGACGAAAACGGCAGTGAAGCGTATGACTAGGAAACAATTCATTTTTATCATTGCATGCTTTATACAGGGCTCTTCCTTTTATACCATGTATTATTATCATATGGCAGGGAACGAGGCGTGGCTTTGTCTGCTGGCCGGAATCCTTCTGGGGATGCTCGTTGCTTATTTATACGGCGCTCTGAGCGATTCCTATCCCTCCTGCTGCCTTGTTCAAATAAATGAAGCCGTTTTCGGCAGGATTCCCGGTAAAATCATATCGTTTTTCTATCTTTATACCTTTATCGTCTCCTGCTCCATGACAATGCGGGAAACAAGCCAGTTTGTCGCAGGGGACCTTCTGATGGAAACGGACTGGATTTTCATCCTTACGGTATTTGTACTTGCCTGCGCATGGGCGTCGAATGCCGGCACGCGGTACTTTGCGTCGGTCAGCACATTCATGTGTATTTTAATGTATGTGTTTACGGTACTGCTTTTTCTTTTGCTGCTGCCAATGATCGAGTTCAAGCATCTGCTTCCGCTTGGCGGACGCTCCGTCTCGGAATACGGCAGATCGGTTCTTTTCTGCACTCTGATGCCGTTCAGCGAGCTCATAGTTCTCTTGTTCCTGGTGCCGGATTTTAAAGAAGAGCGTGAGCGAAAAAATCTTTGGAAGCAATTCGTACTCGGGATCCTGATCGGCGCGCCGTTTATTATTCTTTTGGTTCTGCGCGATACGCTGGTGCTGGGGCCGCTGCTAACTACTTTTTATTATCCTTCCTACGAGGTGATCCGGCTGATCAATTTCAATGTGTTCTCGCATATTGAAAGCCTGTACGGCGTCCTGCTGATTTTCATTTTGTTTTTTAAAAGCGCCGTTATTTTCTATTGCTTAACAAAAGCCTTTGCACGGATTTTCGGCTGCCGGAAAAATATTGTTTTTACTGCATTTACCACAGGGCTTATGCTGCTGTGCACCCAGCAGCTCTGCAGCTCGAATGTTTCTCTGCTGAATTTAGCCCTTCACCGGATTCCATATGTCCTGCTTGCCGTACAGGTCGGCCTTCCGGTTCTTACGCTTGCGGTTTCCAGAGTCAAAAGTACAGTGCGGGATAAAAGGAGCGGGGTAAAATGTGGCTGAGCATTCTTGCGGTTGCCGGCGTTGCCGTTTTGGAATATTTTACTTTACAAACCTACAGGAGCTTCCGGCAGCTTCCGGCGGATGCAAAAGCGTATCATTTCCGCGTCCTGTGGCTGTCCTCCGCGCTGATTCTGGTTCCGCTGCTTCTTGGAGCGTTCGGCGTCCCTTTGCCCGGATTGCTGTGGACAAAATAGGTTCCTGCGGGAACCAATGTCTCGCTTGCAAAAAACTGTATGATTTGGTAAGATATACCTGTTGTTTCCAGCGATTAAACAAGCGAAATCTTGCATATAAATAGAGTAACGGAAGACAAGTTCACCCGCGGGAAAACGGGTATCATTCGGAGCGTTGGGATTACGGTATTTTAAACAGATACAGCGGGGTGTAAAACAAATGAGAAAAAGCCAGATTATAACTTTAATTATATTATTCATCGCAGTCAGCCTGTTCATATGGATTGGCGCGTGCAGCGATCGGGAAAACGATCCCCCGAATCCGGATGCGACGATTCGAATTACTTCTCCGGGGACGGAAACCGCTACTCCTGGGCCGGCGGAGGAAACGCCCGAAGTGCCTGAAACGACGCCTACTCCGGATCCGACAATAACGAAGCCGGAGGTTGACTTTACACAGGTCGACGGTCTGCGAACCGCAGAGCTGGCTCTCGACGTATCCTTTACGGACTATGTATTTACGGATGAAACGACGAAGTCGGTCATGGATCAGAGTACATATATCCTGTCTAATCCCGGAACGGACTCGCAGGATATCTATATGTCCTTCCTCCTGCATTATTCCGAAACAAATGACAGAGTAACGGAGCTTCTTGATCTGGCAAAAGAGAGAAACGTGAAATTTACGTTTTTCCTATCCAGCATGTATCTGAACGACGATGAGAATCTTGCGCTCATCAAAAGAATGCATGACGAAGGCCATACGATCGGAACAAGAGGCGACAAATCAATTGATCAGCTTTCCGTATCCTCAAACGCTTTGTACGATTCCCTGTGGGCGATGGAAACAAAATATCAGTCGATCTTCGGCACCGACGAGAGAATGTATTTTTACGCGCCCGACCAGGTTTCCGAGCGCAATATGAAGCTTGCCAATCTGATGGGATATACCGTTACTTTTAAGCTGTGCAATTTTGTAACGAACGCCGGCTCGCAGCCGCAGACGTACAACGGCGTTGTATTCCAGTCCAGCAATATTACGGACGATCTGATCGATCAGGTAACCGGATACGTCGACTGGGGACTGTCGCAGGGATATACCTTTAAAGGCTTTACAAAATAAATCCGAAAGGGTGAGGGCAATATGACAAAAGCGGTACTGACGGTCATCGGATGCGATAAAGTCGGCATCATAGCGGCCGTAACGGGATATTTGGCAAAAGTAAACGTGAATATACTGGATATCAGTCAGACCATCATGGACGATATTTTCACAATGGTCATGCTTGTCGACGTTTCGGCGGCCAGCGAGGGCTTCAGCGAAATCGCGGGGAAAATAAAAGAAATCGGATCGGAGCTCGGTCTTCAGATGCAGCTTCAGCACGTGGACATTTTCAACTCCATGCATAAAATATAAGGCGGTGGAAGGATGTTCATACCTGCAGATGAAATTACGCAGACCATCAGAATGATTTTAAAAGAGCACCTGGATATCCGAACCGTGACGATGGGCATCAATCTGCTCGACTGCGCCTCTGACGACCTCGGAACCAAATGCCGCAAAATTTATGATAAAATTACGGAAAAGGCCGGCTCGCTTGTAAAAACGGCATGCGAGATCGAGGCGGAATATGGAATTCCGATCGTAAATAAAAGGATTTCCGTAACGCCGATCGGCCTGCTGTCGAACACGGATGCAGAGGGCTGCGTTCGAATTGCCGAAACGCTGGAAAAAGCTGCGGACGCCGTTGGCGTAAATTTTATAGGCGGATACTCGGCGCTCGTTCATAAGGGCTATACGCAAAGCGAACGCGCGCTTGTGGAGTCCATTCCGCATGCGCTTCATGCGACCTCCAAAGTCTGCTGCAGCGTCAACGTGGCTACGACGAAAGCCGGCATCAACATGGACGCGGTACGCGACCTTGGCATTCTGATTAAAAAGGCGGCGGAGCTTTCCGCCTCTGCCGGAGGCTCGGACTGCGCGCGTCTTGTGGTGTTTGCCAATGCGCCGGAAGATAATCCATTTATGGCCGGCGCGTTCCACGGCGTAGGAGAGCCGGAATGCGTGATCAATGTAGGCGTAAGCGGACCGGGCGTCGTAAAATGTGCGGTGGATACCGTCCGCGGACAGGATTTTACGGTGCTTGCCGAAACGGTCAAAAAGACGGCCTTTAAAATTACCCGCATGGGACAGCTCGTGGCGAAGGAAGCAAGCGAACGCCTGCAGGTTCCCTTTGGCATCGTCGATCTTTCGCTGGCGCCCACCCCGGCGGTCGGCGACAGCGTTGCCAGAATTTTGGAAAGCATGGGGCTGGAGCATTGCGGCGGCCCGGGAACGACAGCCGCGCTTGCCCTTTTGAACGATGCTGTCAAAAAGGGCGGTATCATGGCGTCCTCGCACGTAGGCGGACTCAGCGGCGCGTTTATTCCGGTCAGCGAGGATGAGGGCATGATTGACAACGTGCTTAGCGGCGCGCTCTGCATTGAAAAGCTGGAAGCAATGACCTGCGTGTGCTCCGTCGGTCTGGACATGATCGTCGTTCCCGGAAGTACGGATGCCGCTACCATTTCGGCGATCATCGCAGACGAAACGGCGATCGGTATGGTAAACAATAAGACGACGGCGGTTCGGATCATACCCGCTCCGGGAAAGAAACCGGGCGATATCGTTGAATTCGGCGGACTGCTGGGCAGAGGCCCTGTCATGCCGGTCCGGCAATATGACTGCAGCGCCTTTATTCAGCGCGGAGGAAGAATCCCGGCGCCCTTATTCAGTCTCAGGAATTAAGTGAGAATATAGAAGAAATGTTGCTTTTTGGTTAAGAAGATGGTATACTCAAACAAATGAGAATATAAAAAAGAAACGGAGGTACGGCCATGGACTCTCATGGTGCTGATGGCAATCCTGAAAAAGCAGCGGAAACCGGAAGTGTAAGAAAGAAAAAAGTAATAACAGATGCCGATCTGCAAAAAAAGTCTGTTAAATTAGTAGTCGTGCATCTTCGGAAAAAGGTAGACCCCAACGCTGCGGGGATTGACCGGGTATTAAACTGGCTCAGCGATATGGAGGCTCTGCTGGAGCAGGACGGATTTGACCGGAGCGCGTACCTGAATATGCGGCAGCAATTATACGAGGCCATCGAATGGGTGTTCGATGTCGATCTGCGCCACAAGCTGCGTAATTCGTGGTACAGCTACGGCAAAGCGATGGACAAAAAAGTGCCGCGTTCGTGAGCGCGGATTTGTACATGACAACGTCCCGTGCTGCGCAGAGCGCAGGCGGGATGTTTTTTTGAGGAAACGCTCCGGAAAGAGGAGAAAGGAGATAGAGAATGCGGACAGGCATATTCGGAGGGACGTTTGATCCCGTGCACAACGGACACCTGATTTGCGCGGACGCGGTTAGAAAGCAGCTTGCGCTTGATAAAGTCGTATTTGTTCCCGCCGGCGTCCCTCCTCATAAAATTGGGCGAAGGATCACGCCGGCACAGGACCGGCTTGCCATGCTGCGCGCCGCAATTGGAGAGCGGGAAGGCTTTGCGGTGAGCGACATTGAATGCCGGAGAAAAAATTATACGTATACGTATGACACGCTGATCGAACTGCGCAGGACGGCGGATGCGGACGAGGAATTTTTTTGGATCATCGGAGCCGATACGCTTGCGGATGTTTTCAACTGGTACCGTAGCGCCGACGTTTTCCGCCTGTGTGCGTTTGCCGCCATGAAGCGCCCGGGCTGCGATGAGACGGTTTTTCAGCAGAGCCTGCAAAAAGCGCAGGAGGCCGGCGCGTCGGTCTTCGTTGCCGATGTTCCCCAGATCGACGTCTCGGCGACGCAGATCAGAGCCGCCGCCGGCGCGGGAGAGGAAATCGGCGCTTTCGTTCCGGCTCCGGTTCGGGATTATATCCGGCAAAAGAACCTGTATCGTCCTGCCCGGCTGCATTTTTCTGAAATCTATGAGGATGTGAAGACGCTCCTGAGCCCGCGCCGGTTCACGCACAGCATCGGCGTCATGGAGGAAAGCGTACGCCTGGGAGAACGCTTTGGGGCGGATCGTGAAAAATGCCGGCTTGCCGGCCTGCTGCACGACTGCGCAAAGGAGCTTACGGAGCAGCAATATCGCTGGCTCGGAATAAAAACGGACGATTCCGGGGAATATGACGGAAAACAAGTATTGCTGCACGGGGAAGCCGGTGCTATACTTGCAGAGATGCGTTACGGCGTCAGAGATCTCGAAATCCTTGCGGCAATTCGCTGGCATATCACGGGTCGGCCGGAGATGGGACTGCTTGAGCAGATTCTTTTCGTTGCGGATTACACTGAGCCTGGGCGGGAGGGCGCGGTGTTTGACCAGGTACGCGAAACGCTTCGAAATCGCTCCTTGCTGCAGGCGGTGCTTGCGGAGTGCGAGAGTACCATACAATATGTTATGAACAGGAAGGACAAGCAGCTCTGCACGCAAACGGTGCGGACGAGAAATTGGGTTTTAAAGAAAATTGCTGAGGAGGCTGAGCACGTTGGATAAAACAGAAAGCAAGCAGCTCACGGAAGACATTGTAAAAATTCTGGACGGCAGGAAAGCAAAGAGCATTGAGGTAATACATACCGAAAAGCTCGGCGCCATAACGGATTATTTCATCATATGCAGCGGTACCTCCTCCACGCATCTGCGGGGAATTGCAGACGAGGTGCTGGAAAAGCTGAAAGAAAAGGGTCTGCAGTGCGCGCATTTGGAAGGGTACGATACGGCAAATTGGATTTTACTGGATTACATCGACGTCGTAATCCATATTTTTCAGGAGGCGGACAGAGAATATTATAATATAGAAAGACTTTGGAAGGACGGAAAATAAGATGTACGAAATTTTTTTAACGGATTGCGAGGGGAAGCTGACGGTCCTGAAAGAGCCGCAGGACGGCTGCTGGATCAATATGCTGGATCCCACCGCTGAAGAGATCGATCATATCAGCGGTCTGGTGCATGCGGAGCGGGATTTCATTACGGCCGCGCTCGACGAGGAGGAACGCCCGCGGATCGAATCGGAAGACGATTGCACATTGGTGCTTACCGATATCCCCGTGGTAGAATCAACAACGGAAAGCTCATATAATTTTATGTATTCCACAATGCCGATGGGCATTGTTGTATGCAAAGAATGCGTAATCACTGTATGTCTGAAGAAGACGCAGCTGATTAAGGATTTTTTGGATAACAGAGTCAAAACATTCGCGACCTTTAAGAAAAACCGTTTCTTACTGCAGCTGATGTACAGGAATGCGACATATTATTTGCAGTATCTGCGTCAGATCGATAAAATCAGCAATAATATTGAAAATGATCTGCACAAATCGATGAAGAACAAAGAGCTGATCCTCCTGCTCTCTCTGGAAAAATCGCTCGTTTATTTTTCCACGTCGCTGAAATCGAATGAAATCGTTCTGGAGAAAATGCTGAAGTACAATTATGAAAATATCAGCATCCGCAAATATCCGGACGACGAGGATCTGCTGGAGGACGTTATCATCGAAAACAAGCAGGCGATTGAAATGGCAAATATTTACAGCAATATTTTGAGCGGCACGATGGACGCCTTTGCCTCCATTATTTCCAATAATCTGAATATCGTAATGAAGCTGCTGGCGTCGATCACGATCGTGATGGCAATCCCTACGATCATATCCGGCTTTTTCGGGATGAACGTCGGCGTTCCGCTTGAAAACATGCGCGGTGCGTTTTATATCATATGCGGCGGCACTGCGCTGATCTGCGGAATCGTTGCCTGGATTTTATATAAAAAGAAGATGTTTTAAAGATGATAAAAGCAATTGTTTTTGATTTTGACGGCGTGATTGCCGATACTGGACGCGATATCGTGGCTTCTGTGCAGGCGGCACAGAAGGAATACCGGATGCCCGTTTTGGACTATGATACGATACTTTCTTATGTGGGGCACGGCGCAAAATACCTGCTGGACTGCTCCATGCCGGAGCTTCCCGAGCCTCTGCGTGCCGGCGCGCTGGACTGGTATAAACAATACTATGAAGCGCATCCCTGTGAAGAAACGCGCCTTTATCCTGGATTTTCGGAGCTGGCAGAGGCGCTTTCGCAAAAGGGCGTTTCCATGAGCATCGTATCGAATAAACCGGAGGCGATCACAAAGCGAATCGTCAACCGCCTTGGAATTTCCCGGTATTTTACCAAGGTAATCGGTCCGGAATCCGTTTTACGCATGAAGCCGGATCCCGAGGGCCTGCTTCTTTGCCTTTCGGCGATGGGCGCGGAGCCGGAGGCGTCTCTGATGGTCGGGGATTCGTATACGGATATTCAGGCGGGAAAAGCGGCGGGCATGCATACGTGCGCCGTCCTCTACGGATATGGAGATAAAGCAAAATTAAAAGCGGAGAACGCTGATTACAGCGTCTCCGCGTCGATTGAGATTCTGAAAGGTCTTGAATCCCTGTAAAAGCAGCCTCTCAGCTCATGGCAGTGAATTCCTCATATTCGCTGTTTTCGCTGTCGTAAGAGGATTTCAGCAGCTTTCCGCTTTCGTTTTTCAGATAAACAGACGATTCGGAAAGGTTGATGGTACTGCTGCCGTACGCTTCGCTGATTTGCGTCGGTTCATTAAGCAGCAGCTTTTCTGCGGAGGCCGTATACAGATTTCCTTCGTAAAGATAAAAGATTGCGCCTTCATATACGTTGATCGCATCGGCGCGGAGCTCACTGAGCGTATCCTTCCCGCTGCCGTCCATCAGATACCGTACGATGCCGCTGTCGTTTAGGACATAGATCCAGTCGCTGTCAATGACAAAGCTCCGGCAGGCTTCGTCGATTAGAAGCGCCTCCTTGCTTTCTTCTTCCGCCTCGGCCGTTGCAGTCGGTGAAGCGGTGCTGCTTTCCGTATCGGCGGCGGGATTGGACGGCATGGAATAAATAAAGCTGTCTTCCGCTCCAAGGGCATAAATTACGCCGTAATACAACACAAAGCTTTTATATACCCGCTCGCTGCCCAGCTCGGTGACTTCTCCCGTAGCGATTTCCGCCTTCCCGATTTTCCCGGCTCCGTCCAGATAATATACGTATTCCCCGCTGACGCAGATCGATTGATAGCTGCCGTCGAGAAAAACCTGCTCTTCCAGATTTGTTTTTTCCTCAAGACCATCTCCGCCGATCGGTCCGTCGTGAACATAACAGATCTTACCGTCTCCGTTGATATAAAACACATAGTAGGCCGTTACATTCGACTGGTCGGCATACGTGATGTAGTCGGTAACGACATTCAGGGAAGACGCATCGGTCTGAATAAGATCCTTCGTATCGTCGCCGACCGCGGCGAAAATATGCGTTCCCCCGTTATCGTCTGTGGAAATGAAATATTCGCGTTCGTCGATGACGACTACGTTTGCGTCGTTTGCAATGTTTCCGTAAATGTTGCCAATGTCAGACAGCACGGGCTGAGGCGTGGCGGTCGGCGCCGCGGTAGCCGAATTCGAGGCAGTCGGAGCGGAAGGATTTTCGCTCCCGCCGGCAAACTGGTTATATAATACATATGCCATGATTCCTACGATCACGACTGTAAATACGATCGTGACAACGTCCATTACCTGCAGCTTATATTTTTTCTTTTTCTTTTTCTTCGGAGCCTTTTGGGAATTTCCCGCGGCGTCCGGCTTCTTGTTTTTCTCGTGCTTTTCCGGTTTTACGGCTTCCGCAGCCGGTTCGGCCGTTTCCGCAGCTTTTTTTTCCGTTTCCTGATCCATATTTTCACCTCATGATTTAAAACAATACCGCATTATCTTAACGCGGTATTGTGACGTAACTGTGTTTTTTTATGATATTTTACAGAATTTGAGAAGCGCGCTGGCACGAGGCTCGCTGATTCGCACGTTCAGGCCCTGCTCAATCAGCTCGGCGCCGCCGACGGTCTTGACAGGCTCTCCGTCATAGCTGAAAAATTCATATGTGCCGTCCGGGTCAATATCGAACAGACGAACCTGCATTTCCGCTACGGGGCTGTTGTCGCGCCGGAACATCTGGATGATGCCCTCTTCCTTCTCGTAATCTTTGAATTCCCACCCGATCCAGGATTCCAAATCGTTGGACCAGGGAGTAAGCGGGAAATAATCGCCGTAGAAATACATGTTGGTTTCTCGCCATTCTTTCTCAAATCTGCGTGCGTTTTCATAATTGTTTTCCGGATTCCGTACGTCGTAGCCGTAAGTAAACCACGGAATGTGCGCGCTCCGAAGCGCGTACAGATCCAGCTCGGCGCCGTATCCGGGGCCCGTGACCGGGGTGCCGAAGTAAGGCAGCCACTGATAGAACGAGTAGTGCATGGCCTGCTTCTGCTGGAATCGAGAATAATCGGCATCCGTTTTATGGAGCGAAACAGATCTGCGCATGGTTTCCAGATCGTTCCGTCTGCCGCCGGATGCGCAGGAATCCAGCATCATGTCGGGATATTTTTCAATCAGCGCGTCCCAATAGGCGAGATAGCCGGTCACGCAGTGATTTTCCAGAAAACCGTGACGGCCCTCTCCGGAATTGTTTTCATGGATCACCCAGTGCCCGAGCGGATCTATATTATAATCCTGACGGTATAGGTGGATTCCGCCTTTCTCCATGACCGAAGAGACGCGTTCTACCAGATAAGCTCTCAGCTCGGGATCGGACATGTTTGCAAGCGCGCCGTTGACAAGCCATTCCGGATGCTCTGCCAGATAAGTATCTCCGGTGATCCGTTCCGGCTCGAACCACAGCAGTGTTTTTGCGCCATGCTCCGCGCAGTGCTTTGAAATATCGGCCATCTCGCTGGGAAATTTGTTTGTGTCCATATACCACGAACCCGTTTCCACCCAGCTGGAAATCGGAACCTCTCCCTTGGGGTTTTTAAAATACCAGCCGGCATCCATCCACCAATAATCCAGCTTCAGGCCGTTGCGAAGATACGTATCGAATGCTTCAATCTGATTCTGATCGGTTGCGTCTTTCATTTCCCCGTAAATCCAGGAGGTGCTGGCGGCGCAGTGCGGCTGGAACAGCTCTCCGCCGACAACTCTTAAATTACAATCGATCAGCCATCTTCTCCAGAGATTCAGGGCACGCATTTCTGTTACCTGATAACCGGGGCATTTGTTAAAGGCAAGGAACGTCATAAGAGGAGTGCGGATTTCCTCTCCGGGCTTGAGATAGCCCTCCAGCGTTGCCTGGCCTGCGGAAAAATGCACGCTGCCGATCCGATGCCTCGCATCGAAATGCGCTTTCCACTGACCGGCCCAGCCCACGGAAATTACAACTCCGATCTCTCCGTAATACAGCCGGTAAAACGGCAGCTGGTAATTTGTCGGTCTTCCGCCGAACGGCTCAAATTCCATGGAAAGTCCCGTATTCAGATCGACGCGTTCCGGCTTCATTGCCTTCTGATCTGCCGAATCATCTCCCAGAAAATACTCAAGCACCGGTTCGCTGCCGCTGAAATCCAGTTCGGCGGCATTGACGCAGCGGATCACCGGGGAATTTTCTTCGGCCGTATTTTTAAAATGGAGAACCCATTCGAATGCCGCATACTCCGGATAATACGCGCATTCCGTTTTCACTTCCACGCCGCTTTTGTGCCGCGCGGTCAGGACCATTTTCCGGATTTCGTATTCAGCATGCTTTTTGCTGATCCGTTCCGATGAGGTTTCTTTGGAAATAAACGGAAAATCATCGTTAAATCCATGGTATGCCGTCTCGCCGATGCGGAACGAAAACGGAAGATTTTCATACGATTTGAATAGCTCGCCGTACCAGGCGCCCGCTCTTTCTTTTTCCGCGTTTAACGTACTGACTCTTGCCATATCCAGTTACCTTCCTTTTTCTGTAATCTATGTATAAATCATTCGTCTGTCTGTTTCTTTTTCCCCGCGTCAAGGGAGATCCAGCCGGAACTGCGCCGAGGCGGACCAGCGGCCTGCGGCGAAATCATAGCCGCGCAGCAGGATAAAATGCCGGTAAACCTCCACGATTAACCCCTCGCTGCCCGGCTCCGGAACGCTTCCTCCGCTTTCCACGGTTCCGTTCTGATCCGTCCATAGATATGCAACGGACGCCGCGTTGATATAGCTTGCGGCCTTCCCGTTTCCGGGGAGGAACGGCTGCAGGGAATCGAATTTCCAATGCGTATGTCCGGTAAACAGAACAAGTCCTGGAAAACGGTCCGTTACTGCGCGCAGCTCGGCATCCTCGATGACGCCGTGCCATCTCTGGATCAGGGGATCCACGGAACACAGAGAGCCGGAAACCGTATCACGAAGCGGCTGATGCAGAAATAAAAACGCAAGTGCATTTTGCCGGGCCGCGTTTTCCAGCTCGGCGGTCAGCCAGGCGCGCTGCCGCGCCGAAATCGGAACGTAGCAGTCATTTTCCTCCGAATTCACGGAACGGTCCGGGCCCAGGAAAATAAAATAGTTTCCTCCGATTACCGAAACATGGTAGAACGTTTCGGAATCCGTATGCGTATATCTTAAAAAAGCCGCCTTCTGCGCCTCGAAGCTTGTCCGATAGCCAAGCTCTCCGCGGTATTTGTAGAAATGCATGTCGTGGTTTCCGACAGCGAAATGCATGGGCGGAAGGCCCCGCTCCCGCGCTTCCGTCCAAAGAACGGAAAACTGTTCCCATTCTTCCGGATAGCCATGATTCGTAACGTCTCCCGTGCACATGATTCCGATCGCATCCGGAACGAGGTGAAGCAGATGGGAAAAACAATTTTTCAAATGACGGTTGTGTATGTGCTCCGGATCCGTTGTCACATGCAGATCGCTGATCACGGCAAAGGAAAACCGCTTTTCTTCCTTTCCGGGAAACGGCTCTGTCCCGATTTCCATGGCGTAACAGCAGGAGGCTTCCTTAAACTGCGTTCTTTCCGCATTGTAAAGTACGGGAAAGAGCAAAAGCGTTTTCGCTCCCTCCGGAACAAGCAGCGCCTTGGGAAACCGATACCGGATTTCTTCGGCTCCCGGATTGTTCAGCTCCGTAATTTTCGTATAATTGGCAAGCCGTTCGCCCGCCCGGTTTCCCCAATATAAATTGTAGCCTCTGAGCCTTTCCGAGCAAGCGGGAGTTACGACAAGCTCGCCCTCCGCGTAGCCGCAGCTTTCGCCCTCATGCATATAAACCGCGTCGGCCGGCAGAAATGGCGTTTCGTCTGCGTGTGTCATTTTTTCCCTCGCTTTCCCAATTGATCAAAGGGATAATAGCATAGTTTCCTATGAAATGCAACGAAAGAAGCGATAGAGAAAGAAGATTTTACCGTGCGCGGCAAAACGCTATAATATAATTGTAAGCATATGGATACAATAAAAGAGAGGCGGTGTTTTTTTTGAAAAATAAGATCGTAAAGGCCGCTTTGATCGTGGCGGGAGCGTTCGTCACGAGTCTCGGCCTGAATTTGTTCCTGGAGCCAAGCGGCATTGCGCCAGGCGGTATTTCCGGCGTCGCGGTGCTGATCAATAAAATTGCAGGGGGCAGGATCCCGGTCGGCGTACTGACGCTGGTACTGAACATTCCTCTGTTTATTGCAGGATATAAGGAGCTGGGAAAAGAATTTATCGTAAAAAGCGCGGTCGGGACGATTCTGTATTCCGTCATGCTCGACGTTACCGTATATCTGGTTGAACCGATGCAGCGCTTTTTTTCAACGGAAAATTACGGAGAGACCGGGCACACCATGCTGTACGCAATCTGGGGAGGCCTTCTGATGGGAATGGGCTTCGGACTGATTTTCCGCGGAGGCGCTACGACGGGCGGAACGGATATCGGGGCGCGCCTTTTGCAGAAAAAGATGAGCTGGCTGACGCTGGGACAGCTTGTGCTTTCATTAGACGTAGCCTTTTTGTTTGTCGTAGCATTGACCTACCGTTCGATCATCGCCGCGATGTATACGGGAATCGCGGTGTTTATTTCTTCCAAGGTTATTGACGTCGTAGAGGCAGGAGTAAATTACGCAAAGGAAATTTATATTTTTACAGACAAACCGGAAGCCCTGGCCTCGGAAATCCTGCGGCAGCTCGAGCGCGGCGTTACAAAGCTAAACGGAGAAGGCATGTATACGGGAAAGCCCGTAGACATCCTGTGGTGCGTCGTATACAACCGGCAGGTCCCGCAGCTCAGAAGGATCGTAGATCGGCACGATCCCAATGCGTTTATTATAGTAAACGAGGTTCGCGAAACGAAAGGGCTGCACGGATGATCGTCGCGATTCGATGTTTCGTTAACAATTAGTTATTTTATTAATGCATTTTAATTCATAATCTTGCTGTAATATGGCTGATGTCGGGGGCAATTGTAACCGTTCTCTTCATTTTAACCGATTGTGAATCTCTCCCCTAATAATTCACAGAAGAACGTTACATTGCTTCCTTCTTTTTTATTTTTTTGCATGTTTACAAAAAATTTATAATTATCTCCGCCCAAAGCCGGGAAAAGGGCTTGCCAACCATATGACAAAAGAGGTATAATTCGCCTGTTGCGACTTGACAGACTGAGAAGCAGGAGATTGCTGCCGCACGAAGTGATCGCGTGCATGGGCAGGGAACTCATGTGGAGAATGTCCGATTCGTGAAACCGGGCGACAAGTCATGCACGAAAGCTGTATGATACCGTATTTTTTTAACGATGATTGATGCCCAGGTTGAAATCCTTCCGGAGAAGGATATTTCAATTTGGTTTTTTTATTGAGAATCGCAGGAAACACACGGCATGGTGACAGAAAAGTGCAAGCTGTTATACGTAACAAAACATCTAATAAAGAAAGAGGTTTATGTATGGCAAACAAACAAAAGATCAGAATCAAGCTAAAGGCCTATGATTTCCAGCTGCTGGATCAGGCCGCACAGAAAATCGTCGACACGGCGAAACGTACGGATGCCGTCGTATCCGGACCGATCCCGCTTCCGACCGACAAAGAAATCGTAACCATTCTCCGCGCGCCTCATAAATATAAGGATGCCAGAGAACAGTTCGAAATGAGAACGCATAAAAGGCTCATTGATATCCTTATGCCTTCTCCGAAAACGGTAGACGCATTGATGCGCCTGGATCTTCCCGCAGGCGTGGATATAGAAATCAAGGTCAAGCAGTGATGCAGACCGCATTACCCGGGTTCTTTAGAATTTGTCAATAAAGAACCGGTCAAGTTCCCTTCGCGGGAACCAATAACCATTCAGGAGGTAAAGCTGTAAATGAAAAATTTTATTTTAGGAACAAAAGTCGGAATGACACAGATCTTTGACGAAGAGGGAAAATGTACTCCCGTTACGGTCGTTCTCGCCGGGCCCTGCACCGTCGTTCAGAAGAAAACAGCGGAAAGCGACAGCTACAGCGCCGTAAAGCTCGCTTATCAGGAAGTTGATAAGAAAAGGCTGAACAAGCCGGATCGGGGACTTTTTGAAAAACTCGAAATGAGCGGCTTCAAATATCTCAGAGAATTCAAACCGGAAAATACCGACTCTTTTGAAATCGGCCAGACGATTACCGTTTCGGACATGTTCAAAGACGGCGACAGCGTCGATGTCAGTGGCACGTCGAAGGGAAAAGGCTATCAGGGCGCCATCAAGCGGCACGGACAGAAGATCGGACCGATGACGCACGGCTCAAAATATCACAGAGGAGTCGGCTCCATGGGCGCCAACACGGATCCCGGTAAGGTTTTCAAGGGAAAGAAAATGCCGGGCCACATGGGTTCCGAAAGAGTTACGGTTCAGAATCTCACGGTAGTCAAGGTTGACGGAGAAAGGAATCTTCTTCTTATTAAAGGCGCGATTCCGGGACCAAAAGGCGGACTGCTTGAAATCAGAGAGTCTGTTAAAGCGTGACGCGGGAGGAGGAAGTAATTATGCCAAAAGTTAATGTATATGATATGCAAGGAAATGTCGTCGGGGAGATCGAGCTCGACAGCAATATATTCGGGGTTGAAATCAATACGCACTGCATGCACGCGGCGGTCGTCAACAATCTCGCAAACAAGCGTCAGGGAACGCATTCCACTCTGCTGAAAAGCGAAGTCAGCGGCGGCGGCAAGAAGCCGTACCGGCAGAAGGGAACGGGCCGCGCAAGACAGGGCAGCACGAGATCCGCACAATGGATCCACGGCGGCATCGTGTTCGGACCGAAACCGAGAGACTACAGCTACTCCATTCCCAAAAAGATGAAACGGCTGGCTCTGAAATCGTCCCTTACGAGCAAGGCGAATGACGGAGACATCATTGTTCTTGATTCTCTGAGCTTCAGCGAAATCAAAACCAAAAACATGGTCAACGTTCTTCGGAATCTCGGCGTGGATAATACGGCGCTTGTCGTAATTCCCGAAAAAGATTTAAACGTCGTGAAATCCGCGAGCAATATCAAAGGGATCGAAACGGCTTATGTGAACACGATCAATGTATATGACATTCTGCGTCACGGTAAGTTCATCGTAACCAAAGACGCGCTGAGTAAAATTTCGGAGGTGTACGCATGAACGAGTTTGATATTATCATCCGTCCTCATATAACAGAGAAAAGCACAGATGCCGCGGCAAACGGAAAATACACTTTTGTCGTTGATCTCAACGCGACAAAAATCGACGTCAAAAAGGCGGTCGAGAAGCTTTTCGAGGTCAAGGTGCTCGCCGTCAACACGATGCGCTATGACGGTAAGAAAAGAAGCCGCAGACAGGCGTCGGGCATGGCCGTCGGATATACGGCGAAATGGAAAAAGGCGATCGTTACGATCGACACGGATCCAAAGCCGGTCGAGTATACGGTTAACGGCGAAAAGAAAACGAAAAAGTATAAGAATGCAATCGAAGATTTCGGATTCGTTCAGTAAGGCAGGAGGACAGGAAAATGGCTATCAAAAAGTATAATCCGACAACCCCTTCAAGAAGATCGATGACAGTATCCACCTTCGAGGAAATTACGGGCAAAAGTGAAATTAAAACCTTAATGGCTCCTGCGAAGAAGCATTCCGGAAGAAACTCTTACGGAAGGATTACTGTACGGCATCGCGGAGGCGGAGCGAAGAGACAGTATAGAATAATCGATTTTAAGAGAGATAAGGACGGAATTCCGGCAAAAGTCGCATCCGTTGAATATGATCCGAACAGATCCGCAAATATCGCACTTCTGGTTTATGCGGACGGGGAGAAAAGATTTATTCTGCATCCCGAGGGCCTCAAAGTAGGCGACAGCGTCTTATCGGGGCCTGAAGCCGACATTTTACCCGGCAACGCGCTTGCGCTTTCGGATATTCCGGTCGGTACGGTGATCCATAATATTGAAATGAAGCCGGGAAAGGGTGCTCAGCTGGTTCGGTCGGCGGGAGCTTCCGCACAGCTTATGGCGAAGGAAAACGGTTTCGCGCAGATCCGTCTCGGCTCCGGAGAAGTCCGCATGATTCCGATTCTCTGCAAAGCGACGATCGGCCAGGTCGGAAATCTTGACCATGAGAATATTTCACTGGGAAAAGCCGGACGCAAGAGATGGATGGGAATCCGTCCTACCGTTCGCGGCGTCGTGATGAACCCCTGCGATCACCCGCACGGCGGCGGCGAGGGCAAATCCCCGGTCGGTATGCCGAGCCCTGTTACTCCTTGGGGAAAGCCGACGCTTGGCTATAAAACGAGAAAGAAAAACAAGCCTTCCGACAAGTATATCGTCAGAAGAAGAAATAGTAAGTAATCGTTAAGGAGGTTGCAACATGAGTAGATCAGTCAAAAAAGGTCCTTTCGTGCAGGAAAGACTTTTAAAGAGAATCGAAGCGATGAACGAGAAAAACGAAAAGATCGTTATCAAGACCTGGTCCAGAGCGTCGACGATTTTCCCGCAGATGGTAGGCCACACGATCGCTGTCCATGACGGCAGAAAGCATGTGCCGGTATATATTACGGAAGAAATGGTCGGACACAAGCTCGGCGAATTTGCTCCTACGAGAACTTACAGAGGTCATGTGAACAAGAGTGAAAAATCCAGCTCTGTCAAGCGCTGATAAAAAGGAGGAATTTCTTTGGAAAGAAAAATTATGAGTGAATCTGAGCTTCTTTCAAGAAGAGAAGAGCTCATCGAAAAATATAATTCTCAATCTCGTCAAAGCAGCAAGCCCTTTATTCTTTCAAAGCGTGAACGCAAGGTGCTGGGAATCGGCAGAGACCAGGGAAAGGCGACGCTGCGGGGCGCCAGAATCTCTTCCAGAAAGGTCAAAATCGTTCTGGATCTGATTAAGGGAAAATCCCTTGCGGAAGCGTACGCAATCGTCAAATTTACTCCGAAAGCAGCGTCCGAAATGATTTATAAGCTCCTGCATTCTGCGGAGGCGAACGCCGTGAACAATTTCGATCTTGACAGCGAGAAGCTTTACGTCGCCGATTGCTACGCGAATCAGGGCCCGACGCTCAAAAGAATGCGCGCCGTCGCAAGAGGACGCGGAATGCGCATCAATAAGAGAACGAGCCATATCACGGTAGTATTGAAAGAAAGAGACTAATGGAGGAGGTTGAATATGGGACAAAAGGTTAATCCTCACGGACTGAGAGTCGGAGTCATCAAAGATTGGGATTCCAAATGGTACGCAAACAAGAAGAACTTTGCAGATTTTCTTGTAGAAGACAATAAAGTAAGATCGTATGTAAAAAAGAAATTATACAGTGCAGGCATTTCCAAGATTAAGATCGAAAGAACCGCCAATAAGCTGCTTCTCAACATAGAGACGGCGAAGCCCGGCTTCGTAATCGGCAAAAACGGTGCCATTAAAGACGAGCTCAAAGCAGAACTCGAAAAAATGACGGGGAAAATCGTCTCCATCAACGTCCTTGAAATTAAAAATCCGGATATGGACGCTCAACTGTGCGCCGAGAATATCGCCAGCCAGCTTGAAAAGCGGATCACATTCCGACGGGCAATGAAGCAGGTAATGCTCAGAACGATGCGTTCCGGCGCGCTCGGAATCAAAACGGCGTGCAGCGGACGGCTTGGCGGCGCAGAAATTGCGCGGAGCGAGCATTATCACGAGGGTACGATCCCGCTTCAAACGCTCAGAGCCGATATCGATTACGGGTTCGCAGAGGCGAACACGACGTACGGAAAGATCGGCGTAAAGGTATGGATTTATAAAGGAGAAGTCCTTCCTGCTATTAAGGCCGGCAACAAGGCGAATTCAGAAGGGAGCGGTGAATAATTATGTTGATGCCGAAGAGAGTCAAGCACAGAAAAGTGCAGAGAGGCAGAATGAAAGGTACCGCCTCAAGGGGCAACGTCGTATCGAACGGTGAATTCGGTCTCCAGGCTGCGGAATGCGGCTGGATCACGAGCAACCAGATCGAAGCCGCCCGTATCGCGCTGACCCGTGCCATCAAAAGAGGCGGAAAAGTATGGATCAAAATATTCCCGGATAAACCGGTTACGAAAAAACCTGCGGAGACGCGAATGGGTTCCGGTAAAGGATCGCCCGAGTACTGGGTGGCCGTCGTAAAGCCCGGAAGAGTCCTGTTCGAGGTTGCCGGGGTCAGCGAAGAATTATGCAGAGAGGCGCTGCGCCTTGCGATGCATAAGCTTCCCGTCAAGTGTAAAATCATTGCGCGCGAGCAAGCGGAAACGGAGGGTGACGTTCATGAAGGCTAAGGAATTCAAGGATCATTTAAGCAAACTGTCGCTTGAAGAATTAAAAAAAGAAGAAGCGTCTCTGAAGGAAGAGCTTTTCCGGCTTCGCTTCAAAAACGCGACGAGCCCGATCGAAAACCCAATGAAATTGAAGTTTTTAAAGCGCGACATCGCAAGGGTTAAGACGGCGATCAGAGCAAAAGAGCTTGCCGCGGAGCAGCAGTGATCCGCTTCGGAAGGAGGTAGTTTAATTTGGCAGAGAGAAATTTAAGAAAAACAAGAGTCGGCAAGGTAGTCAGCGACAAAATGGATAAGACCATCGTGGTGGCGGTCGTCGACAGCGTGAAACATCCGTTATATAAAAAGGTCGTTAAGACCACATATAAATTAAAAGCTCACGACGAAGCGAACGAAGCAAAAGTGGGAGACACTGTAGAGGTTATGGAAACCAGACCTCTGAGCAGAGAGAAACGGTGGAGGCTTGCTTCTATTATTGAAAAGGCCCGCTAAGGCACGTAGGAGGTAAAGGTTATGGTACAAGTACAAACACGCCTGAAAGTAGCAGACAATACCGGCGCGAAAGAATTGATGTGCATTAAAGTAATTGGCGGAAGCAAGCGTCGTTATGCCAATATCGGCGACATTATCGTTTGTTCTGTCAAGGCTGCTGCTCCCGGCGGTATGGTGAAGAAAGGCGACGTCGTTAAATGCGTCATCGTTCGTACAAAAAGAGGCGTTCGCCGTGAGGACGGAACCTATATCAGATTTGATGAAAATGCGGCCGTTCTGATCAAAGACGATCTCAACCCCAGAGGAACACGTATCTTCGGACCTGTAGCCAGAGAGCTGAGAGAAAACGACTTTATGAAAATCGTTTCACTGGCTCCGGAAGTTCTTTAATCGGAGGGATATAAGTTATGAGTATGAATATAAAAAAGGGCGATAAAGTGGTAGTTCTCAACACACGCCGTCAGAAGGACAAAAACGGGAAGCCCAAAACGGTTACCGGAAAGGTTCTCGCGGTTCTTCCGGAAAAGGAGCAGGTAATCGTCGAGGGATACAATATGGTCAGCAAGCATAAGAAGCCGAGGGGCCGTGCGGAGCAGGGCGGTATCATCAAAAAAGAAGCCCCCGTCCATGTTTCCAACGTCATGGTCATCTGCCCGAAGTGCGGACAGCCTACAAGAACGGGGCATAAGACCATTGAAGAAAACGGCAGGCAGATCAAGGTCCGTGTCTGCAAGAAAAAAGACTGCGGCGCTGTCATTCCTACCACCGATTATACGAAGTGATTCCGAAGGGAGGACAATAAATGTTAAGGCTGAAAGAAAAATACGATAACGAAATAGCACCTGCCCTGAAGGAGCAGTTTCAGTATAAAAACGTTATGGAAATCCCGAAGCTCGAAAAGATCGTGATCAATATGGGCTTGGGCGAGGTAAAAGAAAATCCAAAGGCAATCGAATCCGCGGTCAGCGATTTAACCATGATCACGGGCCAGAAGCCGATCGTAACGAAGGCGAAAAAATCCGTAGCCGCTTTTAAGGTGCGGGAAGGAATGAATATCGGCTGCAAGGTCACCTTGAGAGGCGTAAAAATGTATGCTTTTGCCGATAAGCTCATCAATATTACTTTACCGCGGATCAGGGACTTCCACGGAATCCCCGGAAATTCATTCGACGGAAGAGGAAATTATGCGCTGGGAATCAAAGAGCAGATTATTTTCCCCGAGATCGAATACGATAAGATCGATAAAGTCCGAGGCATGGACATCATATTTGTGACAACCGCAAAAACGGATGAAGAGGCCAAAGCGCTGCTCAAAATGATGGGTATGCCGTTCGATTCGTGATAAAGGAGGTAGACCATGGCAAAGGTTTCAATGAAGATCAAGCAGCAAAGGACACCTAAGTATTCTACAAGAGCATATAACAGATGTAAAATCTGCGGACGTCCTCACGCATATATCAGAAAATACGGAGTTTGCCGTATTTGCTTCAGAGAATTGGCTTACAAGGGACAGATCCCCGGCGTTAAGAAAGCCAGCTGGTAATCGAAATATAAGGAGGTTGGCACAATGCAAATTACTGACGTTATAGCTGATATGTTGACGCGGATCAGAAACGCGGGAACGGCAAAGCAGGAAACGGTCGACGTACCGGCTTCAAATGTGAAAAGCGCAATCGCCCGGATTCTTGCGGAGGAAGGATACGTAAAAGAAGTGCAGACGATCGACGACGGCAAGCAGGGCGTGATTCGCTTGTATTTGAAATATACCGACAGCAAGAGACCTGTTATTTCGGGAATCAAAAGGATTTCAAAGCCCGGTCTGCGCGTGTACGCGTCAAAAGACGAGCTTCCGAAGGTGCTGGGAGGCCTCGGCGTTGCGATCATTTCGACTTCAAGCGGTATTATGACCGATAAAAAAGCAAGAAAGCTCGGAATCGGCGGAGAAGTAATGGCTTACATTTGGTAAATAAATCTGAAAAGTACGGCCTTATCGGAAAGGCGGTACAGAATCTTAAGATTGGAGGAAATAAAAATGTCCAGAATAGGCAAGAAGCCTGTAGCGATCCCCGAGGGAGTTACGGCGGAGCTTTTAGACGCTCATACGCTGCAGGTAAAAGGCGCGAAGGGAACCCTTACGCAGCAGTTCAATCCGAGAATTCATATCAATATTGAAAACGGAGAAATCCTTGTCACACGCAGCTCAGACGACAAACAGGACCGTTCTCTTCATGGTTTGACGAGATCCCTGATTCAGAACATGGTGGACGGCGTAACGAAGGGCTATGTCAAGGAGCTCGAAATCAACGGCGTCGGTTACAGAGCGGCGCTGCAGGGAAAAACGCTCGTACTGAATGTAGGCTTTTCTCATCAGATCAATATGGATCCCCCGGAGGGCATCACGCTTGAGGTCCCCGCACAGAATAAAATTGTGATTAAGGGCATCGACAAACAGATGGTAGGGGAGTTCGCGGCAAAAGTGAGAGGAAAGAAGCCTCCGGAGCCCTATAAAGGCAAAGGCATCAAGTATGTCGACGAGGTTATCAGACGTAAAGAAGGCAAGACCGGCGGCGCCGGCAAGAAATAAGAAAGGGAGTGACGCAATATGGCAAAAAAATTAAGTAAAAATCAGCTTCGTCAGAGAAGACACCTTCGTGTCAGAAAGCATATCAGCGGAACACCTGAACGCCCGAGACTCAACGTATTCAGAAGCCTCTCCAACATTTATGCACAGATCATAGACGATACGACGGGAAATACGCTGGTATCCGCGTCTACGCTGGAACAGACCGTCAAAGAAAAAGTGGCGTACGGCGGCAATGTAGAAGCGGCGAAGGAAGTCGGCAGGCTCGTAGCAGAAAAGGCATTAGCTGCCGGAATCACGACGGTCGTGTTCGACCGCGGCGGTTACGTATACCACGGAAGAGTCAAGGAACTTGCCGATGCTGCTCGCGAGGCGGGCCTCAACTTCTAAGGCGTAAGGAGGATAAACTATGGAACATAATAATTCCAACACATCAGAGTATAAAGAGAAAGTCGTACATCTGGGAAAAGTTACGAAGGTTGTCAAAGGCGGACGTAATTTCAGATGGAGCGCCCTTGTAGTGGTAGGCAACGAGAACGGACGCGTCGGCGTCGGCCTCGGCAAAGCGGCCGAAGTAACGGAGGCGATTCGCAAAGGCGTCGAGGATGCCAAGAAAAATATTATCACGGTTCCTATGGTCGGCACGACGATCCCGCATGAGATCATTGGAAAATTCGGCGCAGGCGAGGTGCTTCTTAAGCCGGCCGCCGAAGGTACCGGCGTAATCGCAGGCGGTCCTGTCAGAGCCGTTATCGAGCTGTCGGGGATTCGCGATATCAGAACGAAATCGCTGCGTTCCAACAATCCCATTAATATGGTCCGTGCGACGATCGATGGGCTGACTTCTCTGATGACGGTTGAAAAGGTTGCGAAGCTGCGCGGAAAAACGGTCGACGAGATCTTTGAATAAGGGGGAAATACAATGGCAAAATTGAAAATAACTCTTACGAGAAGTACGAACAGCGTAATTAAGAATCAGAAGGCTACGGTTCAGGCCTTGGGACTCAAAAAGATCGGAAGCTCGGTGGAACGGGACGACACACCTCAGGTTAGAGGAATGATCAAAGTGGTCGAGCATCTTGTCAAAGTCGAAGAAATATAACAGGAGGTGTTTCCATGAAGCTTGACGAATTACGTCCTGCGGCAGGTTCCAGCCGCGAAGCATACAGAAAAGGCAGGGGCCACGGATCCGGCAACGGAAAAACAGCCGGAAGAGGACACAAGGGCCAGAAGGCGCGCTCCGGAGGCGGAGTAAGGCCGGGCTTCGAAGGCGGCCAGACGCCTTTATACAGAAGAATCCCCAAGAGAGGGTTCAATAACAAGATTTTTGCAAAGGTCTACGCTGAAGTGAACGTTTCTGCTCTTGATGTTTTTGAAGATGGCGCCGTAGTCGACGCTGCCGCGCTTGCGGAAGCCGGTCTTATTAAAAAGCTGTATGACGGAGTAAAAATTCTCGGAAACGGTGATTTAAATAAGAAGTTAACGGTAAAGGCCGTTCGTTTTACGAAAAATGCATCTGAAAAAATCGAAAAAGCAGGAGGAAAGGCTGAGGTGATCTGATGAAGTTTAAGGACATTATCGTCAACGCTTTCAGAGTGAAAGAGTTGAGGAAAAAAATGTTTATGACCCTCATGCTTATTCTTGTTTTCAGAATAGGATGTATTATTCCCGTGCCCGGCTTGACGGACAACGCGTTCAGCCAGCTTTCCAACAACGGAATGTTCAGACTGTATGATATGCTTTCGGGCGGTGCGTTCCAGCAGGTGTCTCTGTTTGCAATGACAATCAGCCCTTATATCAACGCTTCGATCATTGTCCAGCTGCTAACTGTAGCCATTCCTGCGCTTGAAAGAATGCAGAAGGAAGGACCGGAGGGCAGAAAAAAGCTGAGCAGAATCACGCGATATATTACACTCGGGCTTGCTCTGTTCCAGTCCATCATGATGTACTTCAACATCCAGTCGGCAACTTACAATGTATTTGCCGATTCCGGGGAATTTGACTTTTTCACGTTCCTGATGGTAATTTTTTCCTTCACGGCGGGAACCCTGGTATTGATGTGGCTGGGCGAAAAGATTACGGAAACCGGCATTGGAAACGGAATTTCCATTATTATTTTCGCCGGAATCGTAGCCGGCGCCCCGAGCGCTGCGGTCATGCTGTATGACATTATCAGAGGCGAGAGCATGCAGTCGGCTCTGTATGTCAGAATCATCCTTGTAGCGGCGATTGTAATCGTATTTCTTGCAGTGATTGTAGCGGTTGTATGGATGGAAGGCGGGGAACGGAGAATTCCCGTTCAATACGCGAAGCGCGTCGTCGGAAGAAAAATTTACGGTGGACAGAACACAAATATCCCCCTCAAGGTCAACTCGTCGGGAGTTCTTCCGATCATTTTTGCAATGTCAATGTTGCAGTTCCCTGCAACAATCGTTGCGTTTATCGGAAAATCCTCGAGTACAACGGGCTTTTCGGGATTCATTAATTCGTTTTCTCAGGGGCAGGGCTGGCCTTACATCATCATTTATGCGCTGCTGATCGTAGGGTTTACATTTTTCTATAACATCGTATATTTCGACCCGGTCGATATTGCGAACAACCTGAAGAAAAACGGCGGATTTGTTCCCGGCCTCAGACCCGGCGCTCCGACGGCGGATTATATCAAGCATGCATCGCGCCGCGTTACGTGGTTCGGATCGATTTTCCTTGCGCTGCTTGCAATTGCCCCCTCTCTGATTCAGAAGATTACTTCTTATTTTAATTCCGAAATAGGAAGCATCAATCTTTGGTTCGGAGGAACGACGGTTTTGATCCTCGTAGGCGTTGCGCTGGAAACGGTGCGTCAGCTCGAATCCCAGCTGCTGATGAGGAACTACAAAGGATTTTTGGATTAATATAACTGGTGGAGGGAAAGATGAACTTAATATTATTAGGACCGCCGGGCGCAGGCAAGGGTACGCAGGCACTGGAGCTGTCTCAGATATTAAAAATTCCTCATATTTCCACCGGTGAAATCTTCAGAGATAACATCAGAAAAAACACGGAGCTCGGCAAAACGGCGGACACCTATATATCGAAAGGCGAGCTTGTGCCGGATGAGATTACGACGCAGATCGTACAAGATCGTCTGGCACAGCCGGACTGCCAAAAGGGCTTTATACTGGACGGATTCCCCCGAACGATCCCGCAGGCTGAAGCGCTTGAGCGGATCCTCGGGGCGTCCGGCAGAAAAATCGATTGGATCATTAACATCGTAGTGGATGAGGATACCATCGTAGAGCGTCTGTCGAACAGAAAAGTATGCCCGGTATGTAATGAGACTTATCATATGAAGTTTAATCCGGCAGAAAACAATCAATGCAGAAACTGCGGTACACAGCTCGTGGAACGCGAGGACGACAGACCGGAGGTAATCAGACACAGGATTGCGGCATATCATAAAAAGACGGAGCCTCTTATAGACTTTTACCGGCACAGGGGAAAGCTCTTGAACGTCCGCAGTGAAAATTCAATTCCGGAATCACTGCAAAACACCCTGTATGCGCTTGGATTGAAGGGAATCTGATGGAATGATCAACATCAAATCGAAATCGGAAATTGAAAGGATGAAGGACTCGGGTAAAATTGTTGCCGAGGTTCTCCTGAAGATCGAAGAAAATATTTCGCCCGGCATTACGACAAAAGAACTTGACAGAATCGCCTCAGACTATATAATAAAGAATGGTGCCTTTCCGTCCTTTCTCGGAGTGCCGAATTATTACGGAGGGATCAAGTTCCCCGGTGCGATCTGCGCCTCTTTAAACGGCGAGGTGATTCATGGAATCCCGGACGGCCGTCGTCTGCGGGAGGGAGATATCATCAGCGTTGACGTAGGCGCATTTTACAACGGGTTTCACGGAGACGCGGCGCGGACTTTTCCCGTCGGAAAGGTTTCCGAGGATGCATCGAAGCTGATCGAGGTAACAAGGCAAAGCTTTTTCGAAGGACTGAAATTTGTACGGCCGAACAACCGGATCTCCGACATATCCGGAGCGATACAGGATTATGCCGAATCTTTTGGTTATTCGATCGTAAAGGAATACACGGGCCACGGCGTGGGGCGCGAACTCCATGAGGATCCGGAAGTCCCGAATTACCGGACAAACAGACGGGGACATCGGCTTGCCGCGGGCATGGCGATCGCAATTGAGCCAATGGTAAACCAGGGCGGAGCGGATATCGTTCTTGCCGCCAACAAATGGACCGTCTATACAAAAGACGGAAAGCTTTCGGCGCATTACGAAAATACGGTAATTGTGACGGATGACGATCCGCTGATCGTAACGATGTAGGAGGATGATAGTTTGTCGAAGGAAGACTTAATCGAAGTAGAAGGCGTGATCGCTGAAGTACTGCCGAACTGCATTTTTAAAGTAGAGCTTGCAAACGGACATATGGTGATTGCCCATATATCAGGCAAGCTTAGAACAAATTATATTAGAATCGTGAAAGGGGACCATGTCACCCTGGAGTTGTCTCCCTATGATCTGGATCGCGGCCGGATCGTCTGGAGAAAGTGAAGGAGGTTTGTGCCATGAAAGTAAGACCGTCGGTGAAGCCGATCTGCGATAAGTGCAAGATCATTAAAAGAAAAGGCAAGGTTATGGTTATTTGCGACGCTTATCCGAAGCATAAGCAAAAACAGGGCTGATGATGCGGCCGGACGAGCTCTCATCCGGCTTGGCGCAAGCTTACGAATGGGAGTCAAGAGGATTATCATTCCGAAGTGCGGCTGCATGCTTGGCATGAGCTTCGGAATGTCGATATATACAATTATATTATATACTTTTACAGAAAAGAACAGGGAATTTTACGGAGGTGTATTTGCGAATGGCTCGAATTGCAGGTGTGGACTTGCCGAGAGAAAAACGTGTTGAAATCGGATTAACATATATTTACGGAATCGGAAGATCGAAATCGAACGAGATCCTTTCGAAGACGGGGATCAATCCGGATACGAGAGTCAGGGATTTAACCGATGATGAAGTCGGAAAATTAAGAGATATTATAGATAAAGAATATGTCGTGGAGGGAGACGTGCGCAGAGAAGTGTCTCTCAATATCAAGCGTCTTATGGAAATTGGCTGCTACAGAGGCAGACGCCATAAAATGGGACTTCCCGTAAGAGGACAGAGGACAAAAACCAACGCCAGAACGAGAAAAGGTCCCAGCAAGACTGTAGCCGGCAAGAAGAAATAAGGAGGTTTGATTATGGCTGTTAAAACCAAAAGAACTGTCAAGGGCAAAAGAAGAGAGCGAAAATTCGTAGAATTCGGTCAGGCTCACATCCGTTCCAGTTTTAATAATACGATCGTCACGATTACAGATAAATCCGGCAACGCAATTTCCTGGGCAAGCGCCGGCGGTCTCGGGTTCCGCGGGTCTAAGAAGAGCACGCCGTTTGCGGCGCAGTCTGCCGCTGAGACGGCGGCAAAAGCCGCGATGGAGCACGGACTGAAATCCGTTGAGGTTTATGTCAGAGGTCCCGGAGCGGGCCGCGAGTCGGCAATCAGAGCGCTGCAGGTCGCCGGCCTTGACGTTACGATGATCAAGGACGAGACGCCGATCCCGCACAACGGATGCAGGCCGCCCAAGAGAAGAAGAGTTTGATTAACGGAGGTGTAATTCAATGGCGAAATATAATGACGCGTCCTGCAGACTTTGCAGAAGAGAAGGCGAAAAGCTTTTTCTGAAGGGTACAAGATGCTATACGGAGAAATGTGCGATTTCCAGACCGAAGAGAGGCTATGCTCCCGGTCAGCACGGACAGGCCCGGAAAAAGCAGTCCGAATACTGCCTGCAGCTCAGAGAAAAACAAAAAACCAAAAGATATTACGGTATCCTGGAAAAACAGTTCCACACATATTTTGTAATGGCAAGCAAAAAAAGCGGTGTAACGGGTGAAAACCTTTTAGTTCTGCTGGAAAGAAGACTGGATAACGTTGTGTATCGGCTTGGACTCGGCTCCTCCAGAGCGGAGGCAAGACAGCTCGTTTTGCACGGACATTTTACAGTGAATGGCAAACGTGTCAACATTCCTTCTTTCCTTGTTTCCGCAAACGACGTAATTGCCGTCTGCGACAAAAGCAAGACGAACGGCAGAATTGCGGAGATCCTGAATGTTACAAGCGGCCGTGCGATTCCGGAATGGCTTTCCTTCGATGCGGATAAGCTGCAGGGAACCGTGCTGACTTATCCGAAGCGCGAAGATATCGATTTCCCTGTACAGGAGCATCTGATCGTAGAATTGTACAATAAATAATTTTCGCCGTGAGTAGTTACATTCCAAGGAGGGATTACCGTGAATGAAATTGTAAAGCCGAGAATAGAATGCGTGGCGACAGATGAATTTGACCGTTACGGCAAATTCGTCGTTGAACCCCTTGAAAGAGGATACGGAATAACATTGGGAAATTCACTCAGGCGGATACTTCTTTCGTCTTTGCCGGGCTCTGCGGCATTAAATATCAAAATCAAAGGCGCGTGTCATGAATTTACGACGATACCTGGCGTTGTCGAAGATGTAACGGAAATTATACTGAATATAAAATCTGTTGCGTTCAAGATCTATTCGAACGATCCCGAAACCACAAAAATCGTAAGCATCTCGAAATCCGAGAAGGGCGAAGTGACGGCGGCAGATATTGTTTGCGATTCTGATATTGAGGTATTGAATCCCGAGCAGCACATCGCTACGCTGAACGGCGACGCGGAGTTTTCCGTCGAGCTGGAGGTCGGCACGTCGACTGGCTGGCGGCCGGCAGATAAGAACAAAACGCCGAATATGCCTTTCAGCGTCATTCCGATCGATTCCCTTTTCTCGCCGGTGCCGAAGGTCAATTATAACGTCGAGAATACGCGCGTCGGAAACGTGACGGATTACGATAAATTAACGCTCGAGGTCTGGACGAACGGCGCAATGACGCCGAAGGAGGCCATCAGCGAAAGCGCAAAAATCCTTATCGATCAATTTTCTCTCTTTGTAAACCTCGACGAGGAAAAAGAAACAAAGCATGTCGTCGTAGAGAAGGATCTTTCGGGAAAGACTGAAAAGATATTGGAAATGAATATAGAGGACCTTGATCTTTCCGTTCGCTCTTACAATTGTCTGAAGCGCGCTTCCGTAAATACGGTAGGCGATCTGGCGGACAAGACGGAGGAAGAGATGATGAAAGTGCGGAATCTCGGCAGGAAGTCTCTGGAAGAAGTGATCCAGAAGCTGGAATCTCTCGGACTTTCGCTCAGAAAAGAAGACGAATGAGGTCACAGACACATTAGACAGGAGGGTATATTCAAATGGCATATAGAAAGCTTGGCCGCTCCGCGGATAAAAGAAAAGCGATGCTGAAGGGCCTTGTAACGGCGCTTTTGCAGAACGGATCGATTGTAACCACGGAAACACGGGCCAGAGAGGTACAGAGCATTACGGAAAAAATTATCGCCAAAGCAGTTCGCGAGGCCGATAATTTCACGACGAGACAGGTCAAGGTAAGCAGCGTTCCCGTAGATTCGAAGGGAAAGAGGCAGACAACGGTCGTGACTTCAAAAAACGGAAGGAAATATACGAAATTTGCCGACCGTGAAATCAAGACCGAGCTGGTTCGGATCGACAATCCGCAGCGTCTTGCAGCCAGAAAGCAGGCGATTGAGTGGGTATACAAAGTCAAAGACGCAGAAGGCAAGAACCTGAATATCGTAAACAAGCTTTTTGACGAAATCGCTCCCAAATACAAAGATCGTAAAGGCGGATATACAAGGATCTATAAAACGGGACCGAGACGCGGCGATGCGGCTCCGATGGCGATATTGGAATTAGTATAATGATGCAGGCTTTATAAAGAGCTTGAAACGGGGATTGTCTTCTGAGATAATCCCCGTTTTTTCCAACAGGGGTTTTTGTAATGGCGGATTTTATCAGATTTGAAAATGTTTCCTATACCTATGACGAACCGGAGGAGGACGAGCAGCAGTCCAAAAAGCAGCCGGTCGTTCCGCAAAGAATTCATTATGCCGTGGAGCATGCCGATTTTACGATTCAGAAGGGCGAGTTTGTAGCGATTGTCGGGCGAAACGGTTCGGGAAAATCTACGCTTGCCCGCACCATGAACGCACTCCTCCTTCCTTCCGAGGGAGTTGTCTACGTTAATGAGATCGATACAAGCAGGGAAGAGATGATCTGGGAAATCCGAAGCCATGTCGGCATGGTATTTCAGAATCCCGACAACCAGATCGTTGGGACCTCCGTGGAAGAGGATGTCGCGTTTGGAATGGAAAATCTCGGCGTCCCGCGCAGTGAAATGATCCGCCGCATGGATTGGGCGCTTGAAACCGTAAAACTGGAAAAAGAACGAAAAACAGAACCGCATCTGCTTTCCGGCGGACAGAAGCAGAGATGCGCAATTGCAGGAATTATCGCAATGCAGCCGGACTGCATCGTGCTGGATGAGGCGACGGCCATGCTGGATCCGATCGGGCGCAGAGAAGTTCTGACTCTGGTTGAAAAGCTGAACCGGGAGCAGAACATTACGATTGTACACATTACGCATCACATGGATGAGGTTGCCCGCGCAGACAGAGTCATTTTAATTGACAGAGCCAGAATTTTGGCGGACACGACGCCCAGAGAACTCTTTTCTGATGTAGAACGCGTCCGGGCGGCCGGCTTGGAAGTACCGCAGATTACGGCGCTGATGCATCTCCTGAAGCAGCACGGCCTGTCTGTGCCCAGCGACGTGATTACGGTAGAAGAAGGCATTGCGGTACTGACAGCGCTCCTTCGGAAGAACGAGGTGGAATCATGTCGCTAAAAGTCGAAGCTTTATCTTATACGTATATGAAGGGGACGCCGTTTGAAAAAAAAGCTCTGGACAACATTACGTTCGAAATAGAAACCGGGGAATTTGTCGGAATCATCGGACACACGGGCTGCGGAAAATCAACGCTCGTGCAGCATTTCAACGGCCTGCTCAAGCCGGAGGAGGGCAATATATATATCGACGGAAAGCTGATGAACCACTCTAACCTAAAAGAAATGCGGAAGCAGGTCGGACTTGTGTTTCAATATCCCGAATATCAGCTGTTTGAATCTACGGTCTATAAAGACATCGCGTTTGGAATCCGTTCCGAGGGGCTTTCTCATGAGGAAGAATATAGGAGAGTGCTCGATGCGGCAGAAAAAACGGGGCTTTCGGAAGACCTCCTGGAGAATTCCATCTATGATCTTTCCGGAGGACAGAAACGCCGCGCCGCAATCGCAGGGATTATTGTGATGAATCCGAAAATTCTCGTGCTGGACGAACCCGCGGCGGGGCTGGATCCGGCGGGGCGCGACGATATTTTACAATTTGCAAAACGCCTGCGGGATGACAACGGCATTACGGTGATTCTGGTCTCTCACAGTATGGAGGATATTGCGAAGCTGGCCGACAAAGTCATCGTACTGAACGAAGGAAAGCTTGAAATGATGGGAACGCCGCGCGAGGTTTTCCGGAACGAGCAGCGGCTGAATCAAATCGGTTTGACCGTTCCGCAGATGACAAGCCTTTTCCACCGGCTTGGCGGGCTTCTGCCGGAAAGCGGGATCCGAAAAGAAATTTTTACCGTGGAAGAGGGGGCGGACGAAATTCTGCGCCTTCTGGGAATTCGGCGGGATACGGGAGGAACAGATCTATGAGGATTGCGATCGGCCAATATGTGCCCGGAACTTCCGCGCTTCACAGGGCGGATCCGCGGACTAAATTCGTTCTGACATTTGCATACATGGTCGTGGTTATGATCGCGGACAATTACGCCGCGTATCTTGCTGCCGCGCTTTATCTTGGCGCCGCTTATGTATGCGCGCGGATCAACGTCGGAAAAATCCTTCGCAGTCTGCGCCCTCTTATTATTATGATGGTATTGACTGCGCTTCTGAATCTGTTTTTCTATAGGGGAACTACCGTATGGATCGAAGTCTGGAAAATAACGATTTATAAGGAATCCGCATTGTTCGCGCTCAGAATGGTGCTTCGAATCATTCTGCTGGTGCTTGGCTCTTCTGTACTTACTTACACCACAACCTCGGTGATGCTGACGGACGGCTTGGAAAGCCTGTTCTCGTCTCTGAAGAAAATCCGGTTCCCCGTACATGAAATCGCCATGATGATGAGTATTGCGCTGCGCTTTATTCCGACGTTCATGGATGAAACGGATCGGATCATGAAAGCCCAGCTGGCGCGCGGCTCGGATTTTGACAGTAAAAATCTGATCAGTAAAATCAAAAGCTATATTCCGATCCTGATCCCTCTGTTTATCAGCGCGTGGCGAAAGGCGGAAGAGCTGGCTACAGCAATGAACGCCAGGTGCTATCGTGGCGGAGAGGGAAGAACGAAATTCAAAGTGTTGAAATTCTCATATATAGATCTTATTTTGGTAATTATAACAGCGGCGCTTTTAGCGGCTGTTGTATTAGCAAATCATTTCGTGTAAAATAAGATTGACATTTTCTGGAAAGCGGTGATTTTATGAAACGGACATGGCATCGGTCTTTTTTCTCTTTTGTACTCGCGCTGCTTTTGTGCTTTGGTTTTATGTTTTCTGTGCGGGCGGAAACGGCGTCTCCGTCTATTGCTGACGCTACGCCTGCGCTGATCGAGCCTGCCGCCACATCGGAGGCCGCCGCTTCGGCTTCGCCGGAAGCGACGCAGGGCATTACTCCCGCCGGAGGAACGTATTACGATAAAGGTCAGGTTGAGGCATTTGACGGCACGCCCGACGGCACGGGCAACAGCGCAGGAGAAATCGTATTCATGCTGGCGATTTTTCTGTTCTGCCTTTTCTTTGTGGTAGAGGCCGTCGTACAGTGGATCCGTAAGAAAAAATAATCCGGCCGGCGGAGAAGGCAAAAGGGGAGAAAACCTGCGATGAATACAAATAAAAATCGTGAGCTGCTGGCTTATTATAATGCCGACCGGGATCCGTCTACGCATAAAGGGGATTACGGCCGTGTTTTTATTGCCGCCGGTTCGGAGGGAATGACGGGCGCGGCGCTGCTTTGCGCGGAAAGCGCGCTGCGCGCCGGTGCAGGTCTTGTCTATCTTTTCGCACCGGGCGGGCTTTTGCCGGTTTATGAAACGGCTTGCAGGGAAGCCGTGAAGATAAAGATCGGGAACGGTTCCGATTTTTGCTTTCGGGAGCAGCATGCTTCCCGGATCGCCAAGACCATAAAAGCTGCTTCCGGGCGCCGTGTCGTGGTGATCGGGCCAGGACTTGGGCGCCTGCCCGATACGGAAAGATTTGTGTACGGGCTTATGGACGAGCTGGACGGCTCCGGAACCGCAATCGTGCTTGATGCGGATGGTCTGAACGCATACCGCGGGCAGGCCGGACGTCTTATACGTTCTGCTGGAGCTGGACGCCTTGTCCTGACGCCCCATGCAGCAGAGCTGTCGAGGCTGACGGGGATTCCGCTGGATGAAATCGGCCGCGACAGAAAACGCGCGGCGCTTGAGACTGCAAGAATGACGGGAGCCGTCACAGTTCTGAAAGGCAGCGGAACCGTCATTGCCGATATTTTGCCGACAAAGGAAGCCCTCTTAGCAGTTAACGACAGCGGAAACCCTGGAATGGCGACGGGCGGAAGCGGAGACGTTTTGGCGGGAATTTTGGCGGGAATTTTGGCCTCTGATCGTGCCGAAAATACCTCGGATTCTGATCGCCATTTCTTTGATCTGGTACGGTGCGGCGTATATATCCACGGAGTTTGCGGGGATCTCGCGGCCAAGCGGTACGGGCAGCGCGCCGTAAAAGCGGGAGATCTGACGGAAATGCTGAAAGAGGTGCATCAATATGGCGGCTGATCAAACGCACAGGACCTGGGCGGAGATCGATCTCGATGCGATCGCGCATAATCTGCGGGAAATTCGCAGGCATACGGACAGAACCGCGCAAATTATGGCTGTTGTGAAGGCGGATGCATACGGACACGGCGCGCCGCAGGTCGCACGGGTAGCCTTGGCGCACGGAGCGTCCTGGCTGGCGGTAGCGATGCTCGAGGAAGCGGTAGAGCTCCGAAGGCAGGACATAAAAGCTCCGATTCTGATCCTCAGCGACAATGAGCCGGAATGCGCGGAAACAGTGGTCGCCTGCGATGTTCGGCAGGCGGTATCTTCTTACGATATGGCGCGCAGGCTTTCCGAAGCGGCAGGAAGGCTTGGCAAGAAAGCGAGGCTTCATCTCAAGATCGATACGGGCATGGGCCGAATCGGCTTTTCCCCGGAACAGGCTCCGGCAGAAGCAGAACGGATCGCCAGGCTGGATGGAATTGAAATAGAAGGAATTTTTACCCATTTCGCGGTGGCGGACGAATCCTCGGAGGACGCGGACCGGTATACGGAGCGGCAATACAGAACGTTTTGCGAAACGTGTGAAAGAATTGAGCGGGAACGTCATATACATATACCGCTCAGGCATGCGGCAAACAGCGCGGCAATTCTCCGGTTTCCGCACATGCATCTGAATCTGGTACGCGCCGGCATTATACTCTATGGATTATGGCCTTCTGGGGATTTAAAGGCCTGCGGCGCGGATCTGCGGCCTGCCATGACGCTGAAATCCGCAATTTCTCATGTAAAAAGCGTAGGGCCGGGCAGCAGTCTCAGCTATGGCAGGACGTATTGTACGCAGGAGCCCGCCATGATTGCGACGATTCCGGCAGGATATGCGGACGGCTATTTCCGAGCTTTGGGAAATCGCGCCTCTGTCTGGCACGAAAAAACAGGCGTCCGCGCACGTGTGGTGGGCAGAGTCTGCATGGACCAGATGCTGGCCGACGTTACGCAGGCGCGGCAATGCGGACCGGTCGAGCCGGGGGATTCGGTCGTGCTTTTTGGCGGAAACTGTGATAAAATGCCGAGTGCAGACGAAATTGCGGCGCTGGCGGGGACGATCAATTACGAGGTGGTCTGCGCCGTGAGCCGGCGGGTGTCGCGCATCTTTCTGAAAGACGGCCTGGCAGCTGAAACCATGAACCGATTACTATAAAAATTTTAGAAATATGCCGACCTGCGGTGTATTTCCTTCTGAAAAATGGATACAATGTGAATGGAGGGCTTTTTATGGCAGCAGCGAGAAGGATCGAGCTGACACTCCCGGAGGGCCTGCTGGAAACGGTGGACTCGATCGCAAAGAAAGAGAACATAACCAGAAGCGAATGTATCGAAAGCGCAATGCGGTTTTACATCGAAGAGAGAGAAAAGCGGGATCTGCGAGATCAGATGATACAAGGGTATCAGGAAATGGCAGAAATCAATATAACGATTTCGGAGGACTTTTTTTCTGCGGAACAGGAGCTCTGGTTTACAAAGGAATGAATTTTAACTTGAAACGGAGTTGATTTTGTGCTTTCAGTAAAGCGTGGCGATATTTATTACGCCGACCTGAGCCCCGTCGTCGGTTCCGAGCAGGGAGGAATCCGGCCGGTGCTCGTACTGCAGAATGATATCGGAAATAAATACAGTCCTACGGTCATCGTTGCCGCAATTACCTCGCAGATCAATAAGTCGAAGCTGCCGACACATCTTGCCATTAAAGCCGATCAGTTCGGCATTGCCAGAGATTCCGTCATTCTTCTGGAGCAGCTGCGGACGATCGATAAGAAACGCCTTCGCGAAAAAGTTTGCCATATCGATTCGGAAAATATGAAGAAAATTGATTACGCACTGAAAGTCAGCCTTGGACTGGTTGATCTGGGTACATAACGAGTATCCCCCCAATGTCAGTCAGAGGTCCGTCAAATACGGAAACAACGGAAAATCCATACGAGGCGGAAAGCTCCCGCAGCGCTCCGTCCGCTTTTCCGTAAACCAGAAGGCCAAGCTCTTCGTCGAAACCGCAGCAGCCTCCGATCAGACCGTGATTATAGCCTTCCAAAATGATTTTCTGCGTATCGGTAAAATATTCGGCGCACAGTTCCGGATTCTGCAGCTTCAGGACGGCGGAAACGATTCCGTGATCAGAGGAGAGAATCAGAAGCTTCCCGCTGCGGAGCGGGATCGATACGGAGGAACAGCCGCAATATCCCTGGCGGACGGGACAAAGGGAGTATCCGTTTCGCAGCAGCATCTTTCTTACGAGCGGATCGGTATACTTCGGATTATGGAAATAAAGCCTGCCTGCTTTGAGCACATTATACGGGATGTTTTCCGGATAAGCGTTTCCCAGCGGCGTTTCGCCCCGGACGAGACAGATGCTGCTCTGCCGGAAAAGCGCTTCATAATCGGTCCCGGGCGCACAGACAAGCGTCCTGCCGTCGATTTTTGTAAATTGAAGATCGGCGTGGCCCTGCTCGGGCGGCGGAAGCAGAGCGCAGCGAGGCACCTCGATCAGGCGTCCCTGCATACGTAAAAACAGTTTGGTTTCCAGGCTGACGGAGCCGTTTACGACGAATGTTTTCATGACGAAATCATTGTAGTTTATTTTTTTTCAGTTTGCAATCGCATGTAATAATTTTTTCGTTTTGGGTAATTCTAATAGCGGCGGTGTCTGCAAAAATCTGCAAATTTTTGTATATTCCGCTATATTCGGCAAATATTGCAGAAAGGAGCTGATGATCCATGGCAAGAAACGGTTTGGATCGCATTGCGCTGATTCTCGTAATCATCGGCGCGATCGTCTGGCTTTCTGTCGGGTTGTTCCAATTTGACTTTGTAGCGGCGCTGTTCGGAGGCGCTACTTCTACGGTCAGCAGAATTATCTATTCTGTAGTAGGCGTTGCGGGAATCTATTCCATCAGTCTGCTCTTCAGAAACAGAGAAGAAGCTGTCAGGGAATAATTACCAGCATATAATATCGGAATTGATGAATAATAACATCGTCGTAACAAAGCTGTAGGAGATTACAGCTGTCACGACGGACCGTATTCCTTGTTATTACGGGTAAAATACGGGTTAAGGAGGTAATAGTTATGTCTAATAGTAAAAGCAAAACTGCTTTTGATAAACTTAAGTATGAAATCGCAAAAGAAACTGGCGTGAATCTTAAGGAAGGATACAATGGCGATCTGACTTCCAGAGAAGCCGGTACGATCGGCGGAAACATCGTTCGTAAGGTATTCGAAAGCTATACGGGAAACAACTATTTTACGGGTTCGAAAAATCAGTAATGATCGGACGGTAATTTAATTTGATCAGTGTCCGCCGCGGGAATTCGACAGAATAAATCCTGCGGCGGATGCATATGTTTTATAGGAAATGAAAACCGTAAGGGGAGCCTGCCAGATGTCCGATCTTCTAAAAGCCGTCCTGTTTATTATTTTGTCGCTGACCGCTGTCTACATAATTTTCCGCCCGGCGCTGTTTCCGCGCTGCGCCTGCTGCGGCCGCGTTAAATTCCGGACGTATTTCCGTTATTTTGCTCCTGTTACTATGCGTCTGACGCGAAAAGGCGACATCTGTCTCTGCCGGGACTGCTGCCTGAAATATAATATCCGCTCGATTTCGGATTTCAGAAAGCGCAGCGAGATCAAGAAACGAATGGAATATAAAAGTAAATATTTATAAAGTCGGCGGAATGGACAAAAAAGAATATAAATTTTTAATATTTTTACTGATTGAGTGACTGAAAAATATTTTGTGATTTTTGCCGCGAACCCCTTACTAAAAACATTAAAATTTATTGGTGCTGAAAGATAATTCCAGTACGACGGATCGTCTTGTAAATGTATTCGCTTATGGGAGCGAGAATGATGTGAGAGCTTTTTCTTGAGGTCGGAGACAGTACGTGGAAGGATTTATTGACAGCATGCGGAAATCTGACATATACTTACGATGCGATCGGAAATCTGACCAGCACGACAAATACAAGCACGGGAGAGGTGACGGCATACAGCTGGGAGCGGGGACGCCGGCTGGAACGGATCGAAAAGGGAACAAGCATAACGGAATACACCTATAACGCGGACGGAATCCGAATCGGGAAGAGCGTGCCGGGAGGAACGCTGCGCTACCTTACAGACGGTACGAGACTGGTGAGTCAGATCGGGACGGGCGTGGGGAAAACGCTGGATTTCTATTACAATGCGGGCGGAGAGGCGATCGGCTTCCGCTACGGAGGCGCGGATTACTACTACGGAAGGAACGTGCAGGGCGACGTCATAGAGCTGTATCAGAACGGAGCACTGATTGCGACGTACGAGTATGACGCGTGGGGGAAACTGGTGAGCGTTAAAAACGCGTCAGGCGCAGAAATTGCGGATACATTGGAATCAACGCATGCGGCAGCGGTCAATCCGATCCGGTACAGAGGGTATTACTACGATCATGAAACGGGCTATCACTATCTGAACAGCCGCTATTACGATCCTGAGGTTGGGCGGTTTATTAATGCAGACAATCAGTTAACGACCGGCAGTGATATGACCGGAATGAACCTGTTTGCCTATTGCGGAAATAATCCGGTAAGTAGGATTGATCCTACCGGAGAAGCGTGGTGGCATTGGGCGCTCGGTGCCGTAGTAGTTGCGGCATGTGCTGTAGCAACCGTTGTCACAGCAGGTGGTTTTGTAGCAGCGGCAGGCGCAGTAGCGGCCGTCGGAAGCGGCGTTGCAGCGGCGACAACTGCTTCGACTGTGGCGGCCGGAGCATTTATAGGATCAGCAACTGCTTATGGAATAGCTGTAGTATCAGCCGCTTCTACTTCAAATTCTGTAAAAGAGTTTAATGACAAGGGTAATTGGGGAACTGTTGCGACAACCGTCGGCGGTGCTGTTTTAGGTGGTGCTGACGGATACGCAATGTCTAAAGCACAAACACTAACAACGACCGGTAGAGGCATACAAAATCCAAAAGTTAAAGCCGCAGTTCAAAAAGGACAAGCAATGCATAAACAGATGGATTACGGTCCAGGAGTAGTAAAGGAGAAAATTATAGCTCCAGGTTGTCGAGTAGATGGAATAGACTTTAACAATCGAATTATTTATGAATTGAAACCGAATAACCCACAAGCAATTGCCAGAGGAATAAGCCAATTGAATAGATATACTGCGGCAGCAAGTCAACAGTATGGTGGAACATGGACTGGTGTGCTTAAACTATATGATTAGAGGTGAATTACATGATTTTTTCTCATAAAGATTACTTGACTTATGAATTACCAAATGATTGGTGTTCGGAAGATGAGGAAGAGAATCTTCTTATATACAATCCGAATGGTGAAGGAGCCATAACTGTTTCATTCTTTAATATCTTAGAACTGAGAGAAACATTGGATGAACACATTAGCATTATGGCAAAGAAATTTATTGATCAAAACGGAATTATACTTCACAACCCACTCATTCTTTACGGTGCTGAGACTAAAACAACATTGTATGGAACGGGAACAACATCTGATAACTGGTTTATCAAACTATGGATTGTAGCAAAGTATCCCAAGATCGTGTTTGCTACATACCAGTGCGAGAAGAAAACATCGGAAGTGAAAAAATGTGATACAATTATTAATAGTATGAATTTTTCATTCTAAACATCCATAGTTCTAAAATGTTTCGGGAGAATCCTGACAAGCTTTGCCTTTGTGGTATCACAACGGTATTGTTTACTGGTACAGAGCCAGAACGCATTCGAAACGAGCTATTACTATCTGAACAGCCACTATTACGATCCTGAGGTTGGGCGGTTTATTAATGCGGACAATGTTATCGCCGGAGTGGGCAGATCGGTACAAGGATATAACCTATTTGCGTATTGTTTCAATAACCCTGTAAATATGTCCGATAGCTCTGGACATTGGCCACAGTGGATAAAGGATGCGGCAAACTGGGTAAACAACAATATTGTTCAACCTGTTGCAAATTTTTTCAGCCAAAAACCAATACAATTAGCGGTCAGTTCCAAGACGGAATATTTAGAGGTTCAGGGTCATTAACAGGTGGATATAGCGAGTTTAACGGTCGCTTACAAGTTAATTCTAAAGACAGTAAGAATAATGGCATTCTGGGAGGATACGGAAAATATCTGTTGGTAATGCAAGTGGAAAAATCGAATAAGAAATAATAATGCTGCATTATCTTTGAAAGGAGTTGGCGATGGCCTTACAGCTACAGCACAAGCAAAAATGGTGGGGGATTGGCGGCAAAAGCAAAGGCTTCTGTATTATCCGGCAGAACAACCGCCGAATTAGAGTTGTTTGGATGGCAAATCGAATTTGGGGTTTCTGGCGATCTTCTTTCAGTTGGTGCAGAAGCTATGATTGGTGTTTTCCCGGATGAAGGGTTTACCGCAAAAGCAAGTGTAGGCGCGGGCTTGTTTGGCGGTGGATTTGTATTCCGTGTAAAACCAAGACAATAACTGGAGGAGAAAGCCATGAAAAAAGCAATTAAATATATCTATGATGCAAACCCGTTTTATGTACATTGTAAAAAACATGTTTGCCCTAAGTGTGGCAGTAAAGTAGAACTACGATATGTTAGTAAAATTGTCAATTCAAAATCCTCCGAAGCAAAAAATTATGATTTTTCTGTAGGAGATACTTTTTTCGCGGGTGATGTTGAATTTAGAACAAGATATTTCTATTGTCCTGAATGTCTGCTTGATATTTCTTTTCAAGAAATGAAGAAATTCGAAAAAGGCAAACGGAAAAAGTAATATTATCATACGAGGGAGTATAATATGAAAAGAACACTTGTATTATTTGTAATTATCCTAAGCGTGGTATTCTGCTCAGCATGTGGGAATAGCAAAAGGGAGAATAATATGGTAAAATATGAATCGGGAAATTTTCATGATAAAAATTGGAGCGAAACTATTGGAACATATAGCGGAGGGGCGGTAATACCAGATGAAGAAACTGCGCTCAAAATAGCAAAAGCCATTTTCGATGGAATGGAAAAAAGTAAAGATACTCAGGAATATGTGCCACAATCCGTCTTTTACGATAACCAAGATGAAATATGGATAGTATCTTTTGGGAAGAATTCCAACCAAATCACTCTTGGAGGGGATTGCAACATAGCAATGCAAAAGAAAGACGGAAAGGTATTGCGGATATGGTTTGGAGAATAATTATCTTTTCCAGAGTTGCATCTAAACCACCCCAGCAAACCCTCAGGTAATAGTGATTTCCTGGCAAAGCAGATTATTATTCATTATCAGTTACAGGGATGGTGTCATCAATAGAAAGGAATCTTTTAAAAACAAAGGTATCACTATATTCAGACACTGATGATACTGAAAACGACATAAAAGAATTGTAGCAGGTTATCTAATGTTCAATAGAATTTGCTATATGTATCACCATATCAGCCGTTATGAGCTTGTAATACCATCCCGGCAAGCATCGCCTTTTGGGGACAAAAGGCAGACTGTTGGGATAATCCCAAGCCCTTAAAAAGGTTTCAGGAAACTCCTGACAAGCGCCGTGGTAGTCCAACGGCGATGCTTGCCGGTACATAGCATCTTTTTCAGCAAGTAACCGCCCGAAAAACACAGTCCCGGAGGGAGTGTTCCCCCTCCGGGTACATAACTAAGTCCAACCGAGACGGGCTACTACTATCTGAACAGCCGCTATTACGATCCTGAGGTTGGTCGGTTTTTAAATGCGGATGGATATGTTTCAACAGAGCAAGGCATACTTGGAACCAATATGTTCGCTTATTGTGAAAACAATACTGTAAGTCGAGTTGATCCTACGGGACATTTTTGGAGTGAAATTTGGGAATTTGCCAAGACAGCTGTAACTGAAAATGGAAAAGCCATAGGAGTATTATCACCTGCTTATGCTGGCTGTGGTGGGGCCGCAGTAGCTGATGGCCCTCTTCCAATTGGGGATATAATCGGCGCTGCTGGAGCAATATTACTAACAGTTGGAGCTATTGGATACGGAATTTATCAAGCAACACAAGCTCCTTCAATATCTATTCCAAAAGTTGACGAAAAGGATATTGCAGCTCTACCGCCATCACCTACTGTTATTTACAGGTATGGCGGTACTAACCCCCGAAGGGAAAAGACAAAAAAACAGGGTTATCTTTCTCTACGATACCAAAACCAGGTGCAGCTGTGACTACGATAGAAGCTTTAAATGCGACTGGGCTTGTGTATGCCGTTCGAGATGGAGCAACACATGTCAGTGTAAGACCTATAGGTAGAACAATGGATGATTGGATAAGTGCGAGGTCAAATTCTGTTTGGACACAAGCTGTAAAATCGGTTGTCATTAAATGGGATGGAGTGAATTAAATTGATTGATATTGATTATATTATGGGTTTGCTTGATTGGAACAAAAGTATAGCCGACCAAGCAGAAGGAATTAAAATGGCTGAAAATATTGAAAACATTAATGTGTTTCTGCAACCCTGCAGTAAAAACTACAATAAAAATGTTTGGGACAATTGTGCAAAAATTCTATCTGCAAGGTCGAATGAAGAACTATCTCCCTATATGATCGAATTAATGGAATGGTTGCAGGATATGAATTGGCCGGGAGCATTTTGCATCTTTGAAAGACTTAAAGGAATGGTGAATGAACAATTATTTCAGCATTCATATACAATTTGTCTAAAATGTGCACAAGCGTTAGAAGATGAGGTTTGGGAAAACAATTTGAGAATGCTGAAAGCAGGCAACTGATATTTTAGTACTATACCAGCAGAACGCATTTGAGCCGTGGTACTACTATGTATCCAGCCGTTATTACGATCCTGAGATAGGTGGCATTGCATTTTGGAAAGTAGGAGCAGCCATTATAGGGGCGGTGACAGCACTTGTTGTAGTGGATACCCTTGTGAAAAATCCACCAACTTTTCCGACAATTTTAATTCCTAAAATAGAAACTAAGCCAAAATCGGAAACCAGAGATAAAGAAAAAGATATTGCTCCACCAAAGCCACGTCGAGCTCCTGTTCACCATATTGTTGCAAAAGCAGATCCTCGCGCGGTAGAATCAAGAAAAATACTGAGAGATGTTGGTATAGAACCTGTAGCTGATCCAAAGAATCTTGTGATATTACCTCAAAGTTATCATATTTCAATGCATACCAATGCATATCACAAATATGTTGTTGAAAGATTGCGACCAGTTGCGGGAAACAGGGCAGGGGAGAAGCAACATTAGCTTCACTTAGGGCAGAAATTCTTACCCGTTCAGCTGCGGGAATCCGATGGGATTAGGTTTCGTATATTTACTTCCTCTCAAGTCGCAGAAAAAGCATTAACACATGTAGGGCCATTTTACAAATTTGCAAGATAAGGAGTATTTTAAAATGATTGATTTACAGGCGTATCTTGAAAAGAAATTGCGTGATGTTATGTCGGCTTGGAATGAGGCCGATATCTATGCTGTTTCATTTTTTGTTTACGCAAATGAGACATACGAATATAATGGATATTCAAATATTACGCAATTTTCTGTGAGTTATAATACTGAAAGGGATTGTGATAGCGCGGGGGAATTATCTGAGGAACGATGGAATTACGCTTTTTGGCGTCAAAATGAAACACCGATAATTGAAGCTAATAATGAAAATGAGGGCATGAAAATCCTTTTTGAATGGTACGAGGAAAACGGCGTTTATAATATTGGATATGAAAATTATGACGCCTGTTACGATAGTGAAATGCGATATATCGGCAGAGGTCCCGTCGGATATTATGAATTGCTTTCGGAAATAACCGCTGTTGCAAAAAAATTACAAAATAGCGGCTTTGTTAAGAATAAATTCGGCAGACCAATTCCTATTATCGTTCACGATTTGGAATATCCGTGGTATATTATCGAAGCAACCAAAAAAGCCAATCCAAATGGAGAGGCCGATATATTTTTTGCTGCGATGAAGGAACTGGGTTTTATGGACCGATAGGAAATAACGCGGCTCATGTCAGCTTTGTAAAAGAATAACGGCGAAAGCATTATTAATGCACAGCCTGGTCTTAACATGCTTTATGATTTCTTTGCTTCTCGTTCTTGCAAGCATCGCCTTTTGGGGACAAAAGGCAGACTGTTGGGACAATCCCAAGCCCTTAAAAAGGTTTCGGGAAACTCCTGATGCTTGCTGGTACAGAGCAGAACGCATTCGAAACGGGCTACTACTATCTGAACGCCGCTATTACGATCCTGAGATCGGGCGGTTTATTAATGCGGACAATGTTATCGCCGGAGCGGGCAGATCGGTACAAGGCTAAAGTATTGAATTCCAAAGTGTTTTCATCCTATAACGGTACTTATCATTTTCTTACTTGTTTTGGCTTCCTCTGCTGGCTGTGGGGGAAATCCGTATTCGTTTAAAGAACCGATTGATGAAATTGAAAGCATAGAAATTGTTTCGGCAGAAAACAGCCTTGAATTTACAGTTTTAAAAACTCTTTCAGAAGAAGAAAAGGAAGATTTTTTAGAGCGGTTTCAAACGATGGAGTTTCATAAATATCTTGGCGCCCGCCGTCAGTCCGTTCCTTAAAAAAGCAGCGGGGCGCAGCCGGATTGCTGCAGCCCCGCTTTTTTTCCGCCTGACACGTTCTCTGCGTGAGGCGATTCTCGAGACCTACTTATTATTCCAGATCGGCGTTCCTTCCTTATCAAAAGAGATCGTTTCCAGCTCTCTGAAAGAGGACAGCCATGTTACAAATGACGAGCCGTCCTTTCCGGCGCTGTAATAATCCATTAAAGTGACGTCTTTTCCCGTGTTGGTTTTACAGGTAAAGGCGGCAAGGCAGTCGTCCTCGTCTTTCATAACGGCATTCTTTAACTCGGAAATTGTAAATTTAGTAGTAGGACGCAGCGATTCATTATTCTGGAAAGCAAGCAGCAGTGGACCGTAATAGGCAGAAACCTTTGCGGTACCGGTTTCCGTCATCCAGAAATGAAGCTGCATATCAATCTGAAGTGTAATAACATCTCCTGGATTCCATGTTCTGCGGATCTCATAGTACTGACCGGCTTGAACACCCTGGCAGGCTTCTCCGTTAACGGATACGGCTGTATTCTCCGCCCAGGCAGGAATACGAAGCTTCAAAGAAAACTCTTCTGATTCTGCCGGCGTTACTGTAATTTTTACGTCGCCATATTTCGGATATTCCGTTTCCTGACGCAAAGAAACCGTATTCCCGGAAGCGGTTGCAGTTTTAATATCAGATGCGCCGTAATAATTCAGATATAATCCGTCAGAATCCGTCAGCAAAGCCCACTCGGCAATCTGCGTAATACCGCGGTTCCCGTTCGCCTGGCAGCAGGACATGTCGCGCCCGCCTTCGAAGGAATGGCCTTCCAGTACGATCAAAGCAGGCTCTCTTGTTCCGCTGGAAAGATTCATATAAGTAAATTCTCTGTCGTTCTCCAGCAAAGTACCTAATGACGCGTTATAAAACGAGAGCTCCAGCTCGTCTGCGACATATGAATTTTTGCTCATTTTTAAGTAATCAATTGTGAAGGAGGTCCATGCAACAATATTACACGTTTCACTTCCGTCGCCATAAGGATCGCCGTTTGCACCCTCGCCCGTTCCGAAGCTTCCGGTGTTATGTCTGTCATGTTCAATAATTCCCCACCACAGGGATTCCATTGCGTTTCCGTAAACCTCTTTGCCCGTTACACGGTATAATACTGCCAGCGTTTCTAAAGTGTGTAAGCCTTCCCAGCGAGGCTGCCCCATTTCATAGAAAGCCAGGTTTTTTTCGACGCCTGTAAGCCAGTCACAGGCCAGCATTGTTTTCGTATAAAAATCTCTGTACGGAATTTTCCACTCCTCATTTACGATATATTCGGCAGCCTCCAGGTACTCCTGCTTTCCTGTCTGCTCATACATCAGAGCAAATGCATGTGAAATTGAGAAATTACATTCTGCCCAGTTCTGAGATGCAAAAGTATTTCCGCCGGCTATAAAATAGTTATAGATACAGTCCAGCGCGCGGGAAGCAACCTCCAGGGCATCTTTATTTCCTGTAATCTGATACCAGCGGCACAAGCCATAAATACAGTGATATTGCCCCCATGTGTCCCACTTGCCCCAGTTGTTTTCCGGATCGCTCAGTACGTCCTTATTAAAACGCACCGCTTCAGCCCACGGGCCAAGATAACCGTCCTCCTGCTGCGCCTCTTTCAAGCGCGCAACAATTTGATCGCCTACCTCTTTCGTTTTTGGATCGTTATTCAGAAGGTAAGTCTGCGCAAGACCGGACAGGATTTTCCCCGGAAATTCTCCGTGCCACATGGTTTTTGCCAAATCGTTATGCTCCGGATCCGTAAAGGCATCAAACAACCCGGGATTTTTCTCCAGGACAGTCTGCACCCAGTTCACCTCGTTAGCGGTTAAAATATCTCCTATGGCGCCGCTGATATTCATATTCGTTACATTATTTCTTAACATACCAACTTTATCCTCCACCTGTGGTTGTATGATTGACGGTACCGCTTCCGGCTCGCCGGGGGCGTTTTGCCCATTGCTGCACCCAAGCAAACAGAATAGCACTGCCGCGCAAATCAATAATAGAACAGCAAATCTTATCTTACTATATTTCACTGCTTCGCACCCTTGCCCTTTTTCCTGATCACAATAAATATTATTATGGCTGCCGCTATGAGAATTACAGCTGCGATGACTACGATCAGTATAACATTGCTGCCGGACTTTTTCTCAATATTTTTATCTGCGGAAGGAGCTTCCGTTTTTGGGGCGCTGCTTGCCTGCGGCTTTACAGTTGCTGCAGGAGTCGGCTCTGCCGTCTGTACGTCTGTCGGCTCGGGAGTAGATTCTTCTGTCGGCTCTTTCTGTACAATCAGGCAGTCGAATAATGCGTAATTATCGTAATAAGCATTTCCGTCCTCTCTTACATTATCTTCTCCGGTTGTAAAAGCGGTTTCATGATAAATTGTAACCGTGTGCCAGCCGGGAGACAATTGGTCTGTCGCAAAAATTACGGTACTCCTTACAGGAAGCGATCCGTCGCCCGATTTAAGGACATTGTGCGGCGTAACTTCAGCCAGAATTTCACCGTCCACGTCAATCATTATCGTTGCAGCATAATAAGTCTCTGCGAACGCTACCGCCAGATACGTTCCTTCAAAATCATACGAAAACGTAGCAGAAACCTGACCGACATTCGATATTACGCTTCCGCCGTACGCACTTGAGCATGTATGACGGATCCCCATGTCATATGGCCACTGATATTGAATTTCTTCATTGGTATCATCAATGACAGTCAAGTTCAGATTGTTTAAAATATCCTCCGTATAATCGGACATTCTGCTTCCTTCCGTTACTTTATCGATCGGCTGTTCTTCTGCCTGCGTACCTTTTACTATAAAGCAATCGAAAAACGCATCATTATCGTAATATGCCGTTCCGTCAGCTTTTACATTATCCTCGCCTGACGTATATGCAGTTTTGTGCGTGATCGTAACAACATGGTCGCCTTCTGCAAGGTCGTCTTTTACAAAGATTACCTTACTGTCGCCAGGCGCTTCTTTTTCAACGGACGCATTGTGGGGCGTGAAGCTGCCATACTCTGTATCGTCGATCGTTACAACAATTTCAGCGGCCCAATAGGTTTCTGCAAAAACTACTGCAAGATATGTGCCGCTGAATGCGTATGTTATCGTTGCGGATACCTGTCCCATTGAAAATATCACATTGCCTCCATAGGCCGATTCGGAAGCAGCACGGTTATATAAATCATAGGGCCAGCCGTAGAGTATATCTGGATCAGTATCATCTACAAATTTATAGCCCGCCGCATTTAAAGCCGCTTCGTCGATTGAAAGCACAGATGTCCCCACCTGAATATCAGGCTTTATCGCCGCAGCGTCGCCTTCTTCGGCAAAACTGACAGCCTGGAACGTACTCAAAATGAATATTATTAAACACAATAAACATGCTGAAAATTTTTTCATATTATGCCTCCGACTTTCTTTTTATTACTGCAAATATTGCAGCCGCTGCCGCAGCTATGATACAAAAAGCTGCCGCAAAGCTTGTTTTGTCGCCTGTAACAGGAATGTTATCTCCTGATCCCGGCGTGTTTTCAGGAGCAGGCGTAATTTCTGGCTCTGTCTGGTTGGAATCTGCCTCCACAATAAAGCAGTCGAACAGCGCATAGTTATCATAATAAGCATTTCCGTCTTCTCTTATATTATCTTCTCCTGTAGTATAAGCGACCTCATGCGTAATTGTAACGGTATGCTTCCCTTCTGCCAGATCGTCCTTTACAAATACCACTTTACTCTGGGAAGGTACGGAACCGTCTTCTGTTTTGACAGCGGTATGAGGCGTAATTTCTCCGACCTTCTCTCCGTCAATCGTGATAATAATTGTGCATGCATAATATACTTCTCCGAATGCCGCCGCCAGATATGTGCCTTCGAAATCATATGAGAAGCTTGCGGATACCTGACCGACATTTGAAATTGCATTTTCGCTGTAGGCGCCGGGGCAGCTGACACGGATCCCAAGGTCATACGGCCAGGCATATTGAATGGCCGGATCATCATTTCGGATGGCTTTCAGGCCCCAATCCGCAAGCATCTCATCTGAATAATAATTCATTTTCGTATTTACCGTTACCTCATCAGGAATCACTCTGTTTTGATTTTCAACGATCAGGCAATCGAAAAATGCATCGTTATCGTAATACGCATTTCCGTCAGCTTTTATATTCTCGTCTCCCGATGTATACGCGGTTTTATGGGACACAGTAAGCAGATGCTCGCCCTCCGGCAAATCATCTTTTATAAATATAATTTTACTGTCGCCCGGAGCCTCTTTCGGGGCGTTTGGATTATGCGGCGTAGCGCTTCCGCATTCTGCTCCGTCGATCGTTATGATTATCTCTGACGCCCAGTAATTTTCTGCAAAGGCTACCGCCAGGAAAGTACCTGTAAATTCATATGTAAAAGATGCAGATACTTGCCCAAACGCAGAGAGTGTTCCTCCGCCATACGCCTGCTCCGATGCCTGACGGTTCTCCAAACTATAGGGCCAGCCGTATACGATATCCGGATCCGTATCGTCTATAAACTGATACCCCGCCGCATTGAGGTCCGCCTCATTGACGGCGGATACGGACATTCCGACGGTCAGCGACAGCGGCGCGGCCAGCGCTGCCGTGCTTCCGATGCTGCTTATAAACAGCAGTAAAACAAATAAACCAACAATTCTCCTTCTCATAAAGCCCTCCTAAATTTTGTTTTTGATTTTAAACCATGTTTTATATAAACTGCCTGTAATGCCCAAATGCGCAAAATCACACAGCTTAAGTCCGTTACTTAATTTTATAAATAAACCACCGTTTTCGGAGCGGCCCGGCCTGCATGCCAGCATTTCCGCCATATTCATTGGCGGTATTTTATTTAAATCAATCGCGGGATTATTTGTCACGTCGGCGCCGTACAAAACGGGACCGAAATATACACTGTATTTGCCGCTGCATTCGAGCTCGCCTTTTAAAAGGCGCACCTTTGTGTGGAACGCAATCTGAATCCCCTGACCGCTGAAGGAAGCTTCTAAAATAAAATATTTCCCCGCATCGGCGGCATAATGCCGGCCTTCGAACACTACCTCGGCGGCCGAAGCCCAGCCGGGGATTCGAAGCGCTACTTTTTTTATGCTTTCACTGGATACAGATGCCGAAACGTTCCCCGCGGACGCATAGTCGCCGTCGATTTTTATATGGGTGCCATCCTCCAGCGTTCCCTCAAATCCGCCGTAGTAGTTCAGATATAACGTGTCTTCTTCTTTCATCACCATCCATTCCGACAGAAGACCGATCCCCTGCGGCGCGATGGAGGAGCTGCTGTTTAGCTCCGGAGAGCCCGGACGGCTTTGAAATACAAGCGACTGACAGCTGGAAAGCTTCAGACCTTCCATAGGAGTATTGCTGGCAAACCATCTGCCCGTAGGGGAAAAGGAGCCGAGAATTGCATTGTAGTGCGCCTGCTCCAGCAGATCCGCGATAGAAACGTCCTTGGTACGCTTCAGTACGTCAGCAGCAAACGCGTTGTATGCAATGACGCCGCACAGCTCTATCCCTCCGTTGACAAACGGCGTTCCGATTGCCTGCTCGTCTGTAGAAAACGCGCCCGTATTGTGGATATCGTTTTTCATAATGCTGTAAAATATGTGTTCTGCCGTTTTGCTGTAGGCTTCATTCTGCTGTATGCTGCCCAGCTCGTAAATTCCCCTTATGATGAGCAGGCCCTCCCATCTGTTGTTGGGAAACTGGTAATATTCCGAGCCGTTCGACGCGTAAAATATATAATTTCCGCCTTCCTCTGTAGCGACATCCTCCATGATTTTCAGCGCGAAATCTAAATATTCTTTGTTTTTTGTTTTCCCATATAATAAGGCAAAGATGTGGAGCGGCGCCAAATTCATTTCCGCCGAGCCCATATCAAGGATGCGGGAACCTTTTGATTGCGTATAAAAACGAGACGTGAAGCATCCGGCGATTTTGCAGACCGCTTGCATAAGCTGATCGCAGCGATACAGTTCTGACCATAAAAACAAACCGTACATGATATAATAGTGGGACCAGGCGTCCCAGGTCGAGCCTCTGCTTTCCGGCGTCTGTGAGTATGCTCCCGTTAAATGACATTCCTTTTGAAAGCAGCCGATATATCCGTCCTCGGCAATGCACGTAATTAATTCGTCTATGAACTTCTGCATATACAAATACAGCTTTTTATTTAATGTCAGCTTATATATATAATAGGCGCCGATCATATATTTGCCGGCAAATTCGCCGGACCAGGGCAGAAGATCTCGATATGGCTTTAAATCTCTTTCATGGAACATATCCAGGATAGCGGGGTTGCTTTCTCTGAGACCTAAAAGCCAATTACTGATTACATTTTCCGCCAATTCTCCGGCATAACCGGCTATGCGTATTTGCTTAAAAAATACAGAATCCATATTTTCCATCCTTTCTTATGACAAAAATGATAACAAAACCGTTGTGCTTTCTCAACCAAATATGATATACTGATTATAGGAATAGTATACGAATCCTATAAATACGCAACAGAAAAGCAAGTGAGCAATTTGAATTCTGAATTATTATACCGATACAGTAAGACAAAACAAAATAAACCGGGCTTCACTGTCGTTAAGGGAGAACCGTACAAAACCCTTTTTGAAATTTCGGATCCGTGTAAAAACGATATATTGTTTGCCACATACTGCTCAATCAGCTGCTTCGGAAAATACGACTGCTTTGCCGATTCTCTCTTAAACAGAAACCCTGTCAGTACGTTTGACCTTATTTATATTTCCAAAGGCGAGGCGACTGTAAATTACAGCAAGAACGACAAAAATATGAAGGACCTGATCCGCACGGGCGATGTGTTCATTGCGTCCCTGAATTGTTCCTACCATATTACGCCGAAGAAAAACAGCACGGTTATCCTTCTTTCGCATTACGGCGTAATAGGTGAAAAATATTACGAGTTTATTTGCCGTAAGGAGCCGTGCCGTATCGTGCCCATGTCTCACGATACGTCTTTTCAGGTTTATCTTGACAATCTCTATTTTTATGCTAAATATGCTTTTCAGGTCAACAAGATACTGGCGATCAATACGCTGATTCAAATTTTTACGAAGATCTATCTGAGCTCCTTAAACCCTGAGGAATATAATATTTTAGGCCAGCCCAGCTGGATCCAGCAGGCTCTTTATTATATGGAAAATAATTATATGCATAAAATCACTGTCGCAGACGTCGCCGGAGCCTGCGGCTTAAGCGCTTCCTATTTTCATAAACTGTTTAATGAATATACAGGGCAATCGCCGTATGACTATTTGAAAAAGATTCGTCTGACGCGTGCGCGCACCATGCTTTTAGAAAGCAACGACCTGATAAAACAAATCGCCATTTCCGTAGGAATGCCGTCGACAAACCATTTTATTGAAGCTTTTAAGAAGGAAACGGGCCTCAGTCCTGAAAATTATAGAATGAAATATAAAAAATGATTCTTCGCGATCCGCGAATCGTAAACTCGGGAGCCCTGAAGACTGCGAGAAGAAAAACGCGGCGGCAGTTTGGAAAAAACCGCTGCCGCCTTGAACATTTTATCCTTCAGACAGAGGTTATACTGAATTGGAATGATCTGTCTGCTCCTTTGAAGGCAATACGTCGCTGAACATGATCAGGTTTGACGTTATTTTTTCATTTTCTGTAAGAGGCTGAAACGTTCCTTTCTCATAAAGAAAATCCATTACCATTAAAGCGACGGTTCGACCGATAAAGCTGCTCACCCCTATGCTGATGATTAAATCCTGCATTTGCGGAGGAAAGTCTTTGGCCTCGATCATGGCGATTTCCAAAGCCTGCTCTGCAAATGCGTCTTTCAGCTTGGAGGAGCAGGCCGGGATTTTGGCAAAGAAATCATCCGCATTTCCCAAAACCATCATTATATTTACCCTGTTGTCCGCTGTCAGAAATGCTCTTTCCTTCAGACGCTTAAACTTTTCGTCGTTTGCGGCATTCTCCTGGATTGCTCCTGTCACGAACTCATAGAGGTATTCATAATCGGAAGTGAGGTTATTCTCCCAGCCTCCCGCTCGAGAGCTGTATCTTGTATCTACACTCCAGGAAAATACGGACGGATATTTTTCGGAACCTCTTGTCATATCACCGCAAGCCCAATAGGAAGGTAAGTGAAGCGTAGGACGATACGCTGCGTCCGACTGCTTTTGAATAAGATTAACCCATGCAATATATTCGCCTCCGTCAGTCGTTTTGATGATATACTTCGAGAGATCTTTGCTGATTGGGAGGCCGCATCGATTTGATACGCCGTAGAAGACGGCGGCCGCCTCCAAAAGCTCGCGGTTCCCGTCCGGAAGATATACATTTTTAACCTCTTTGACGGCCTCCCTGACAAGAGGTACATATTCTTCTGCAAGAATTTCAGCGATCCGAAGCTGGAGCTTCAGTCTGTTTTCCTGTAACTCAAGGGAATATCGGCCTGAATCAAACCTCACGTAAGTAGTATACCGATTTCCGGCTGTCTTGACCAGGAATCCGTTCTCCTCAAGAAAATTTATTTTTTCTTCAAGATAAACGGGAGTAATCGCCAGCTCCTCTGCGATTTCTTCTTTGGTTTTTGGAGAATAATAAACGCTGTATACAATATTGAGATTCTGCCTGTCTCTCAAATAAAATTCCGGCCCGCCGTTCCTCCCGGGCGATCCGCTGTGTCCGAAGCCTGTCGCATTCATTGGGGACAGGCCTAATTTCCCGATTTTTCTTTCCATTAATAAGCCCTCCTTTAATTCAATTCTCGCTTTGTTTAAGTGCCATTTTACGGTTCCCTCAGGAATCTCCATTTCTTTTGCAATAACAGAAATGGATTTGTCTTCATAATAAAAGCGGTAAACGATCTGACGGCGTTTTTCCTTCAAAAAAGCGATTTCTCTGCGGAGCCGACTGAGCTCCTCTTCAGATTCCTCGAAAGCATCGTTTTCCCAATAAGGAATTTGCATTCCGTCGATAGAAATCCCTTCATGCTTCTTTCTGGATGAAACATATTTGGAATATACATAATTACTGATACGCCATATATATCTCTCCATACTGATGATTTCATCGGCCCTTCGCAGAGAAAGATATACTTCGCAGACGATTTCAGCGCATAATTCTTCTGCTTCGTCATAGGAGTAGGATTTCTTTATAGCAAACCCGTATATTTTTTTCAGATATTCTGTTATGATTTGGTCCGCTTTTTGTTTGTCCACGGTGATACTCCAATGCTGTTTGATAATATAGTGAGCGAATCCGGAGAAAGGTTGGCGGCGCTTAAAAATTTTTTAAATTATTATAGCACAAAAACATTTCGTTTTCTGACAGGCGCCCTGAGCCCGCGCCTTTACAAATTTCTTTGCCATGGCTATAATTGATTGGGTAGAACGGGAAGCAAGGTGTGGATCGGTGAAAATTTTATCAGCGGAAATTTATAACAAACAAAAGAAAATTTCTTTGATCTTTGAGCATGAAACCGTGCCGGACGCGGAAGAAACCGAACGTCTGAAATATTATTGGAAGAATAAATTGAAAGCCGGAGACGCGGTACAGATCGAAGTACGGTTCCGCGTTCCGGAGGCAAACGCTCCGGACGAAATCCCGCTGCCGGAGGAGCCGCCCGTTTTCCAGCAGGAGCCGGCGGCGGAAACAGTGGCCGTTCCATTCAGCATCGAGGAATATGAAGCGGCACAAAAAGAAAGCATCCGGCAGGCAGCCAGAAACATGAGCGGCTCCGCGGCCGCGGAAGGCGGCTACGGCGGAGGCGGCGGAACGCGCGCCAGGAAAAACAGAGGCGAATACAATAACCGCGGCGATGGGAAATATTCTAAAAAGAAAAAGCTTACCCCGGCGGAAGGAGAAGAGCTCCGCAGGGACTCCCGCGGAAACAAAATTTATCTCGGTACGGAAATCGACAGCGTAATCAGCAAAATGTCCGAGATTGACGCCGATTCCGGCTATGTCGCCGTATCCGGAAAAATTTTTCGCTATGAGGACAGGCAGATTCCGAGCGGAGCCTATATCGCGATGCTCGAAATGACGGACAATACCTATTCTGTGGTGACGAAGTTTTTCTTCGACGAATTTGATTTGAAGTTCGTACGCGCTACCTTTAAAGAAGGCGGATACATTACGGTATACGGACAAGCGTCGCAGGATAAATATACAAGAGAGCTTACGATTATGGCGAGGAGCATTACCGAATTCAAGCCGGTATTCCGGCAGGACAATGCGCCGGTCAAACGCGTAGAGCTGCATCTGCATACGAATATGAGCGCGCAGGATGGACTGACGCGTCCTGCCGAGCTTGTGAAACAGCTGGTAAAATGGGGACATGAGGCCGTTGCGATCACGGATCACGGAACGGCACAGGCCTATCCCGATATGTTTAACGCAATGAAAAAAGCAACAGCGAAGGGCGAGCCCGACGCGCTGAAGCTGATTTACGGATGCGAGTGCTATCTGTGCGACAGAACGCCGGAGATGACGGACGAAGAGGCCAAAAAGCTGCCGTCCTGGCATTGTATTATCCTCGTCCGCAATCTTGTCGGTCTCAAGAATTTATACAAGCTGATTTCGTATTCCAACCTGAACTATTATCACAAAAGGCCGCGGATGCCGCGCTTCGAAATCGAGGCGCACCGGGAGGGTCTGATCGTTGGGAGCGCCTGCTCGGAGGGAGAGCTGTTCGACGCAGTGCTGCATGAGGAACCGGAGGAGCGCCTGGAGGAAATCGCTTCCTTTTACGATTATCTGGAAATCCAGCCGCTGGAGAATAATATGTATCTTGTGCGGGACGGCATGGTGGAAAGTCTGGATTCCATAAAAAACATCAACCGCCATATTATAGCGCTCGGGGATAAGCTTGGAAAAATGACGGCGGCGACCTGCGACGTACACTTTCTGAATCCCGAGGATGCGGTGTACAGAAGCGTTATGATGGCGGCTCAGGGCTTCCGGGACGCGGACAATCAGCCCCCTCTTTATCTCAGAACAACGGAAGAAATGCTGAAGGAGTTTGATTATCTCGGAGATCGCGCCTATGAGGTTGTCGTGGAAAATACGCGCAGAATCGCGGATCAGATCGAAGTCATCCGCCCAGTGCCTGACGGATTTTATCCGCCGGTCATAGAAGGCTCCGACGAACGCCTGCGCACAAGCTGCTATGAAAAAGCCCATCTGATTTACGGGGAAACGCTGCCGGAAATTCTGGAGGCGCGTTTAGAGAAAGAATTAAACTCAATCATTAACAACGGCTATTCCATTATGTATATCACTGCAAAGGAACTGGTTGCTGAATCGGCGCGGAACGGATATCAGGTCGGCTCCCGCGGTTCGGTCGGATCGTCCGTCGCCGCATTTATGGCCGGGATCACGGAGGTCAACTCCCTTCCTGCGCATTACCGGTGCGATCAATGCCATTATTACGAATTCCATGAAAACGAAGGATACGACTGCGGCTTCGATCTTCCGGAGAAACTCTGTCCGAACTGCGGGATTCCTCTGATCCGGGACGGCTATGACATCCCGTTTGAAACGTTTCTGGGCTTCAAGGGAGACAAGGTTCCGGACATTGATCTGAACTTTGCGTCTGAGGATCAGCCGAACGCACATAAGTACACGGAGGTTTTGTTTGGAAAAGGCCACGTGTTCCGCGCCGGCACGATCGCCGGGCTCGCGGATAAATCGGCGCGCGGCTACGTGCTGAAATATCTGCAGGAACGGGGAAAGCAGGTTTCCAACGCCGAAATCAACCGGCTTGCCAGCGGCTTCGAGGGCGTCCGCAAAACAACGGGGCAGCACCCGGGCGGGATCATCGTAATTCCGAGAGATAAGGAAATTTACGATTTTACGCCGGTGCAGCATCCGGCAGAAAAAGAGAATTCCGATACGATTACGACGCACTTCGATTACCATTTTCTGCATGACAATATCCTGAAGCTTGATATTCTCGGCCACGACGGACCCGCCATGCTGAAGCTGCTGGAGGAATATACCGGAATCGACAGCCTGACCGTAGATATCAACGATCCGGAAATGCTGTCGCTGTTCAATTCCTCGAAAGCCCTGGGCCTGAAGGAGGAGCTGCTGAAAAAGCCGATTCCCCTCGGCACGCTGGGCATCCCGGAAATGGGAACGAATTTTGTAACCAAAATGCTCCTGGAAACGAAGCCCTCCTCTATTTCCGAGCTTGTGCGCATCTCCGGCCTTTCCCATGGAACGGACGTGTGGAACGGCAACGCGCAGATGCTGATTCGGGAAGGCACCTGCACGCTGTCGCAGGCGATCTGCTGCCGGGACGACATCATGCTGTATCTGATCAATAAACAGCTGGATAAGAAGATGTCCTTTGACATTATGGAATCCGTACGGAAGGGCAAGGGGCTGAAGCCGGAGTGGGAAGAGGCCATGAAAGAGCACGGCGTGCCGCAGTGGTATATCGATTCGTGCAAGAAAATTAAATATATGTTCCCAAAGGCGCACGCCGTGGCGTATGTTACGCTTTCCCTTCGGATCGCGTGGTACAAGCTGTATCAGCCCGTCGCATATTACGCCGCGCGTTTTTCTTTAAAAATCGAGGATTTCGACGGAGCCTCCATGATTCACGGACTGGATCGGATGTACGGGAAAATGGCGCTTTTAAATTTGATCAACGATAGCGGAGACATGGATTTGGAGGAGGACGGAGACCGCGATCCGGAGGAGGACGATGCGGGAGCCTCTGGCCGGAAGGGAGACGTCAGCGCAAAGGACAAAGCGCAGGCGGCGCTTTACAGCCTTCTTGTTGAAATGTACGCAAGGGGAATCGAATTTCTTCCGGTGGATCTTTACAAATCTGATGCAAAGCATTTCAAGCCGGAAAACGGCGCGATCCGCCCGCCGATCGCCGCTTTCCAGGGCGTGGGGGAAGCGGCGGCAATGAGTATTGTGAAGGAACGCGACCGCAGGCTGGCGCGCGGCGAAACCTTCCTGTCGGTTGAGGATCTCCAGCTCAGCGCCGGCGTCAATAAAAGCGTAATCGAAACGCTGCGCGCAGAGGGCTGCTTCGAGGGCCTCCCCGATACGAATCAGATTTCTTTATTCGACCTGTTCGCCTGAACCGCCCGCCTTGCTTGACGTTTTTGAAAAACGATTATAAAATAAGGACGGAATTCAGCTCGGAAGGAGTTTCAGGCGGCTTGTATATCTGCGCGTTGGTCGGCCCGAGCGGGACGGGCAAAAGCCACAGAGCGCTTTGGGTGGCGAAGGAACATAATATCGACTATATCATCGACGACGGGCTTCTGATCCGCGGGAACGGCGTAGTGGCGGGCAAGTCCGCCAAACGGGAAAAGACGCGCGTCGGCGCCGTCAAAACTGCGGTTTTCACGGATGACGAGCATGCGTTCGAGGTTTCTTCTGCCCTGAAACGGAACAAGGTAGACCGCCTCCTGATTCTGGGGACCTCGGACGGAATGGTGGCGAAGATCGCCAAACGGCTGGGGCTGCACGGAATCGACGAAACCATTTATATTCAAGATATTTCCAGCCAATATGAAATTCAGCAGGCGCTGAACACACGGCGCACCGAGGGCAAACACGTCATACCGGTGCCGACATTGGAGCTGAAAAAGGATTTTTCCGGCTATATGCTGGATCCCCTGAACCTCCTGCGCCGCAAGGGGCTTGGAGACTACGAAATGGTCGGAGAAAAATCCGTGATCCGGCCTACGTTCAGTTATCTGGGACGGTATACCATTTCCGACTATACGATTTATCAGCTTGCGGAGCATATTACCAAAAAATGCGAGGGCGTGTCGAATATCACACGCTTCCGCGCCGAAAAATCGGAGGACGGAATCCGGATCGAAATGGATCTTATCCTGTATTACGGATATAAAATTCCAAACGTTTTCCGGAAAATCCGGGACGCCGTCATTCGCGAAATCGAAACGATGACCTCTCTGAACGTATCCTCCGTTTCCCTGACGGCGAAGAGCCTCGTCCTCAAAGAGGATTATAAAAATAAAAACAAGGATTTTGTGATGGCATGAAAGAAACGATTTATACGATCCCCGTAAACGAAGCATTTGAAAAGCCCTGCGAATGTCCGATGTGCAATCTGGAGAATCGTTTTGAGAACGACCGCGTCAATTATTATCTCGGCCCCTCCCTCATGGAGCCAGAGAACCGGATTGAAACAAACGAAACGGGCTTTTGCGCAAAACATTTTAAGCAGATGTACGATACGCGGGCAAACCGGCTCGGTCTCGGTCTGATCCTCCATACGCATCTTCACGAACAGAATCAGAGGCTGGACCGGCTGGCGCACGGCGCCGCGGCGCAGAACGCGGAGCCCGCCAAGAAATCGTTCTTTGCTTCCCTGAAAAGCGGAGGGGACAATGCAAAGACCGCCGAGAGCTTACTGACGTATCTTGAGGAGCTGGAGTCCGGCTGCTGCATCTGCCGTGATCTTGTCAAAACGATGGAGCGCTACTGCGAGGTCATCACGCATTTATATTTTTCGGAAAAGGATTTCCGGAACCGGTTCGACAGCGGGCTGGGCTTCTGTATGCCGCATTTTGGAATGCTGCTGCGGGCCGGAAAGAAAAATCTGTCCGGCGCAAGGCAGGAGGAATTCCTCGGCGCGCTGATCCGCATGCAGCTTTCGAACCTCAAACGCATCGAAGGGGAGGTCGAATGGTTTACACAGAAGTTTGACTACCGCAACCAGGACGCCGACTGGGGCAATTCCAGAGACGCCGTTCCCAGAAGCATTGAAAAATTGACCGGGCTGTCGGGACTGGGGCAATAACGGTGAACGCTTTGGAGGTTACGGAGCATTTTACATCCTACGGACTCCCGTACGTGGAGATCCGGGGATGCGAGGACTTCGATCCCGTACATATTTTTGAATGCGGCCAGTGCTTCCGGTGGAACCCGCTTCCTGGGAACCCCCGGATTTATCTCGGCGCCGCGGGCGGACGCGTGCTGGCAGTCCGCGCGGAAGACGGCTCCGAAGGGAAAATCATCACGCTTGCAAACGCGGGACTGCGGGACTATTATGCATTTTGGGAAAACTATTTCGATATGAAACGCGACTACGCCGCCATCCGCCGAACGCTTTCGGAACGCGACGCGTATTTGAAGGAGGCGGCCGCGCTGGGAAGCGGTCTGCGTATTTTGCGGCAGGAACCGTTTGAAACGCTGATTTCTTTTATTTTATCTTCCAACAATAATATTCCGCGCATCAAGGGCTGCGTCGAGCGTCTGGCGGAGCGATACGGCGCGCCGATTGAAACGGAAGCTGCGCTCAACCGATATCTGCGTGAAAATTCATCCGCTTCAGAGCGGATCCCGTTTTACGCCTTTCCGTCTCCGGAGCGACTGGCAGGAGTTTCCGCAGAAGCGTTCAGCGCCTGCTGCAGAGCCGGTTACCGGTGTGCATATCTGGAAAAAACGGTTCGGCGCTATCTCGATACACCGATCGATCCGGAAGCCGTCCGCACCGCGCCGCTTCCCGCGGCACGCGGCCTTTTGCAGATGTACTCCGGCGTAGGCCCGAAGGTGGCGGACTGCGTAATGCTGTTTGCAGGAATGCGGACGGACGTTTTTCCGGTAGACGTTTGGGTTCGCCGCGTACTGGAAGAGCTTTATTTTCGGAGAAGGCTGCTGCCCGGCGAGGCGGAAGCATTCGTATCCGCGCGGTTCGGTACGCTGGCAGGCTTCGCGCAGCAATATCTTTTCTACGGGATCCGGGAGTACGGCGTCGATTTCCTTCTGCAGCGGAATGCGGGCGTCTGTTAAAAATTTTTATAGCATAAGAAAAATTTTCTGTTGACTTTAGCACAATAAAGTACTACTATAGCAATGCATTAAACTGCGGAACATGAGAGGTCCAAAGAAACGGGAAAGGAAAATGGTTATGAAGAAACGGAAAATTGCAAAAATGACAGGTCTGCTGCTGGCTGCCGTCCTCTTGACGGGCTGCTTTGCGGGCTGCAGCGGCGGCGGAGATCAAAACGAACTGATTATCGGAATTACATATTTCGCGCCCATGAACTACATGGAGGACGGAGAGTTGACGGGGTTCGAAACGGAATTTGCCACGGCCGTGTGCGAAAAGCTCGGTATGACGCCGAAATTCCAGGAAATCAAATGGGAATCGAAGGAAACGGAGCTGAACGGCAACGCGATCGACTGCATCTGGAACGGCATGACGATTGACGACGACAGAAAGGAATCCATGCAGATTTCCGTGCCGTATATGCGGAATAAGCAGGTGGCCGTCGTTTTGAAGGAAAATGCGGAAAAGTATAAGGATCTTACCAATCTTGAGGGCGTTACGGTCGTTGCAGAGGCGAAATCTGCGGGAGAAACGGTGGCGACAACGGATGAAACATTCCAGGATGCTTCGTATACGCCGGTCGATGCACAGTCTAAGGCTCTGCTTGAGGTAAAGTCCAAAACGGCAGAAATCTGCCTGGTGGACTACGTTCTCACGATTGGCTCCATCGGAGAGGGCACGGACTACGAGGATCTTGTCGTGCTGGAAAAGGATTTCGCTCCGGAGGAATACGGAATCGCTTTTAAAAAGGGCAACACGGAGCTTTGCGACAAGGTGAATCAGGCGATTCAGGAGCTGGCAGACGAGGGCAAGCTGTATGAGATTGCTGCAAAATACAAGCTGGAGGATCTTCTCCTGATCCAGCCCAGCAAATAAGATACGGAGCGGCTTACATGGCTGAATTCGGAGAGGTAACGTTAAGTTTATTAAAGGGCTTCGCGCAGAACTGTCAGATTTTTCTGTACACATTGATCGCCGCGCTGCCGCTGGGCCTGATTATTACGTTCGGCTCGATGGCAAAATTCAGACCGATCAAATACCTCGCAAGAGCTTTTGTCTGGATCATCAGGGGCACGCCTCTGATGCTCCAGCTTTTTATCGTTATGTATGTGCCGGGCATCGTATTCGACGTCAGAATGCCCAGCCAGATTCTTGGGATCGATCAGAGGCTGTTCTGCGCGCTGATCGCATTCATTATTAATTACGCCGCATATTTTTCGGAAATTTTCCGCGGTGGGATTGAAAGTATTCCAAAAGGACAATACGAGGCCGGCCAGGTACTGGGAATGACCAAAACGCAGATTTTCTTCCGCGTGGTACTGATGCAGGTGGTCAAACGCATCGTACCGCCGCTGGGCAACGAAGTGATTACTCTGGTGAAGGACACGTCTCTGGCAAGAGTGATTGCTGTCGCCGAGGTGATTATGACCGCGGAACGATACGGAAGCGTCGGAATCATCTGGCCGCTGTTTTACACGGGCGCGTACTTCCTGCTGTTTTGCGGCCTGCTTACGCTGCTGCTTTCGTATGTCGAGAAAAAGCTCGATTATTATAAAGGATAAGGTGGTAACATGGCGCTGCTTGAGGTGTCCGGACTTCAGAAAAGTTACGGAAAAAACGAGGTGCTGCGCGGGATCGGCTTTACCCTGGAGAAGGGAGACGTGCTTGCCGTCATAGGCTCCTCCGGAAGCGGCAAGACGACGCTGCTTCGATGCCTTAATTTTCTGGAAAAGCCATCCGGCGGCAAAATTACCGTAGGCCCCGAGGTTTTGTTCGACAGCGAGGATCCCGCGACCTATGAGGACAAAGACGTGCGCAGAAAACGCCTGCATTTCGGGCTTGTTTTTCAGTCCTTCAATTTGTTCCCGCAATATAACGTACTGCGGAATATTATGCTGGCTCCGTCGCTTTTGCTGAAGGAACGTAAGGACTATAAGGAAAACAAAGCAAAGCTCCTGAAGGAAACGGAGGAAAACGCGTATGCCCTTTTGGAGCGGGTAGGCCTTTCCGAAAAGGCGAAGGCGTATCCCTGCGAGCTGTCAGGCGGACAGCAGCAGCGCGTTGCAATTGCCCGCGCGCTGGCTTTGAAACCGGAAATTCTGTGCTTCGACGAGCCTACGAGCGCGCTTGATCCGGAGCTGACCGGAGAGGTGCTGAAGGTCATCCGGAGTCTGAAATCCTCCGAAAGCACCATGATCGTCGTAACGCACGAAATGGAATTTGCCAGAAACGTAGCGGACCGCGTCCTTTTCATGGCCGACGGCAGAATCGAAGAAGAGGGCACGCCCGAGGAAGTGTTTGGAAACCCGAAAAGCGAACGAACGAAAGCTTTTTTTGCAAATTACAGCCAAAGATACTGACAGACAGAGGGAATGCCGCATGCAAGAGGATAAAATCAGAGAGGAAGAACAGGAAAGACTATTTGCAGCAATCCTTTCGCTGGAAAGCGCAGAGGAGTGCCGCTGCTTTTTTGAAGATTTGTGTACGATCAAAGAACTGAACGCAATGGCGCAGCGCCTGGAGGTCGCCGTCCTCCTAAAACAAGGAGAAACGTTTAACAACATTGTCGAAAAAACGGGCGCTTCCACCGCAACCATTTCCCGCGTCAACAGATGCCTCAGATACGGAGCCGGCGGATACCGCAGCGTGCTGTCAAAATAAGATTGTGCGGAAATGCGGAATATGGTATGATAAAAGGCGTGCCAAGACATACTATGCTTGATGAATTAGACACGGATTTTCACAGAAAGGCAGGGAAATTCAATGGATTATGTAGAAGCCGCTTCGGCGCTGGGAGAGGCGATCAAGGAAAGCCCCGAATTTATCGCATGGCAGAATGCGGAGCTCGCACTCCTGCAGGATGAAAAGGGGCAGGATCTGATCAATGATTTTAAAGATCTTCAGAGAAAGATCGTAAACGGCTCGCGAGACAATATGGATAAGGACGAGCTGGAGAAAATTCGCGATACTCTGATGGACAAGCAGAAAGAGCTGAACGAATATGAAATTACCAAGAATTACTTCGACGGCAAAAAAGGCTTCGAAGACATGATGCGTACGATCAATGATATCATACAGCATTTTATCACGGGAGACAGCGGATGCGGCGGAAGCTGCGCCACCTGCGGCGGCTGCCACTGATCTTTTACGCGCGAAACGGAAGGAGATTATCGTGTGGCGGAACTGACCCCTATGATGAAGCAATTTCTTGAGATAAAGGAGCGGTGCAAGGACTGCATCCTTTTCTTTCGTCTCGGGGACTTTTACGAAATGTTTTTTGAGGATGCCGAAATCGCATCCAGAGAATTGGAACTCGTTTTAACGGGGAAGGACTGCGGGCTGGCGGAACGAGCGCCGATGTGCGGCGTGCCGTATCACGCCGCCCTTTCTTATATCGGCCGCCTGGTCTCGAAGGGCTATAAGGTCGCCGTCTGCGAGCAGCTGGAGGACCCGGCGCTGGCAAAAGGAATCGTGAAGCGCGACATTGTCCGCATCTACACGCCCGGCACCGTCACGGACGAGCAGATGCTTTCCCAGAAGAGCAATAACTATCTTGCGGCGGTTTATGAATTCCGGAGCATGTACGGTCTTGCAGCTGCGGATATCACAACGGGCGAGCTTTATCTGACCTCTCTGACGGTAGGCAGCACCTATAACCATCTGGCGAACGAGATCGCCAGGTTCGCGCCCTCTGAAATTATCGTAAATAAAGGAGCCGCCTGCGCGGAGCGCCTGCGGAATTTTACCCGGAACCTTGGAAACGCATACATAACGGAGGCTCCGGAAGAGCTGTTCGGCTATGAGGCGGGAAAGGCGCATTTGTCCGACATCAAATTTACGGGCGCTCAGAAAACAAACATGCTGCAGGCTGTTCTGAAAAACGAGCTTGCCGTGCGCAGCTGCGGCGCGCTGATTTCATACATGGAAGATACGCAGAAAATGCATCTGTCCGATCAGATTACCGCCGAATACTACACGGTAGACGAATTCCTGACGATCGACGCCGCTTCCCGGAGAAATCTGGAGATCACGGAAACGCTCAGGGATAAAAATAAAAAGGGCTCGTTGCTTTGGGTGCTGGACAAAACGGTGACGCCCATGGGCGGCCGGCTGCTCAAAAAGTGGTTGGAGCAGCCGCTGATCGACGTTGACGCGATCAACGAACGTCTGGACGCCGTAGCCGAGCTGAAGGACGCGTTCCTGCTCCGGAGCGAAATCCGGGAGCTGCTTGCGGGCGTTTACGATATGGAGCGAATCGCCGGTAAAGTTACTCTTGGCACGTGCAATGCACGCGATCTTGCTTCTCTGCGGCAGTCAGCGGGAAAAATGCCGTATATCCGCAATACGCTGGCCTCCTGCAAAGCGCCGCTGCTCCAGCGCATCCATTCGGAGACGGACGGCCTGGAGGACGTCTGGACGCTTTTAGATCAGGCTATCGAGGAGGATCCGCCGCTTGCACTGAAGGAGGGCGGAATTATTAAAAAGGGATATCATCCCGAGGTAGACCAGTGCCGCCTGGCTTCCGTAAATGGAAAAACGTGGCTCGCAGAGCTGGAGGCCAGGGAACGCGAGGCGACGGGCATAAAAAACCTGAAGATTGGCTATAACAAGGTGTTCGGCTATTATCTTGAGGTGACGAAATCTTATCTGAATCTCGTCCCGCCTACATACATCAGAAAACAAACGCTGGCAAACAACGAACGATACATTACCGACGAATTGAAAAAGATGGAGGACACGATCCTGGGCGCGGAGGAACGCCTCACGCGTCTGGAATTTGAGGTGTTCTGCGAGGTGCGGGAATTCGTGCTCCGGCAGGCGGACCGACTGAAGGCAACCGCCGCGGCGATCGCAAAACTGGATGCCCTTGCTTCGTATGCAGAGACGGCAGACCGTGAGAATTACTGCCGTCCGGAGATCCTCGGAGAGGATTCTTCCGTGATTTCCATCCGCGACGGCAGGCATCCCGTAGTGGAAAAGATGCTTTCCTCCGGTGATTTTGTGCCGAACGACGCGCTGCTCGACTGCGGAGAGAATCTGCTTCTCGTAATTACCGGACCGAACATGGCCGGAAAATCGACCTATATGCGGCAGGTCGCGCTGATGATCCTGATGGCACAGGCCGGATCCTTTATTCCCGCGGCGGAAGCGCAGATTTCGGTAGTGGACAAGCTTTTCACCAGAGTCGGCGCGTCCGACGATCTGGCGTCGGGGCAGAGCACGTTTATGGTGGAAATGAGCGAGGTGGCGAACATTCTTTCCAACGCAACCGCCAGAAGCTTTCTGATCCTTGACGAAATCGGGCGCGGAACCAGCACGTTCGACGGTCTCAGCATTGCCTGGGCGGTATTGGAATACATTGCCGGCACGCTGAAATGCCGCGCGATGTTTGCAACGCATTATCATGAGCTGACGGAGCTTGAGGGCACCGTCCCCGGCGTCAAAAATTATTGCGTGGACGTGAAAAAGAAGGGGGACGACATTGTTTTCCTCCGTAAAATGAAGCGCGGCGGCGCCGACGGGAGCTACGGAATTTCCGTGGCGGCACTTGCGGGGATCCCGAAAGTCGTAACGCTTCGAGCGCATGAAATTTTACAGGGCCTGGAGGAGCAGGATATCCGGGAGAAGGGAAGGCACGGCCGAAAAACGCGGCAGAAGGCTGGAGGCGCGGCTTCAGAGGAATACGGGCAGCTTGATCTGCTTTCCTTTACGGCGAATTCCGTCATGCAGGACGAGATCGTCAGCGAGCTGAAGGATCTGGATGTGCATTCTCTGACGCCCATCGAGGCGATGAATATTTTGTACCGGCTTCACCAGAAGGCCGAAAAAAGAATCTGACGGAAGGATAAATCGGATGGCGACGAGAATTGTCTCGCAAGAGGAACGAGAAAAACAGAATTATTACATGCAGTGCGTGCGTGATTTCAATTCCGGCCGGGGCGGCCGTCCTGCTGCCTGCATTAAAACGTTTGGCTGCCAGATGAACGAGCACGATTCCGAAAAGCTTGCCGGCATGCTGGAACGGATGGGGTATGAGCTGGTTCCCGACGAGACGGCGGGCAAATACGAAGGACGTTTCTGTGATCTGATTCTTTTCAACACCTGCTGCATCCGGGAAAATGCAGAGGAAAAGGTATTCGGGCACATCGGCGCTTTGAAGGGCGCAAAACGGGCAAAGCCGGAGCTGCTTACCGCCGTATGCGGCTGCATGACCGAACAGCCGCACGTTGTCGAGGAAATTAAGCGGAAATATCAGAATGTGGATATCATATTCGGCACGCATAATCTTCACCGCCTTCCGGAATTTCTCTACAGTGCGCTGATCGATGGACGGCGCGTGTGCGAGCTTTCTCATACAGAAGGGGAGGTTGCGGAAGGTCTGCCGGTAAAACGCGCCAGCAACTGGAAGGCCTGGGTGACGATTATGTACGGCTGCAATAATTTCTGTACATACTGTATCGTACCGTACGTGCGCGGACGGGAGCGCAGCAGACGCAGGAACGATATTTTGCAAGAAATCGATGCGCTGGCGGCCGGCGGCGTGCGCGAGATTACGCTGCTTGGACAAAACGTCAATTCCTACGGCAAGGATCTTGACGAACCAGAGCGGCATGAAAGCTTCGCGGCGCTGCTTTCCGCTGTCTGTGAGCGCACGGCGGGCAGCAGCCTGCGGAGGATCCGCTTTATGACGTCTCATCCGAAGGATCTTTCGGAGGAACTGATTGAGGTCATGGCCAAATATCCGTCCGTCTGCAATCAGCTGCATCTGCCGGTGCAGTCCGGCAGTACGGAGATTCTCCGAAGAATGAACCGGCGCTATACCAGAGAGCAATATATTTCGCTGGTGGAAAAAATCCGCTCCAGGATTCCGGAAATTACGCTCTCTACGGACCTGATCACGGGCTTCCCGGGAGAGACGGAGGAGGATTTTCGGGAAACGCTGGAACTCGTGCGAATGCTCCGCTTTGATATGGCATATACATTTATTTATTCTCCCCGCGTGGGAACGCCGGCGGCCGCCGATCCGGATCAGGTGGCGGAAGAGCTGGTGAAGGACCGCTTCGGGAGGCTTCTGGAGCTGCAGAATACGATCAGCCGCGAGAAAAACGAAGCGTGTACGGGGAAAACGTTCGAGGTGCTCTGCGAGGGCGTCAGCCGTACGAATCCCGCGCGCCTTACCGGAAGGACCGAGGGAAACAAAATCGTGAATTTTACGGCGGACGGCGTTTGCGCCGCCGATGCCGAGGGAAAGTTTGCAAAAGTATATATTGACGCCGCGCAGACCTGGTCTTTAGAGGGGCGCGCGCTGGAATGGGAGGAATCGTAAATGTACCGGTCGGTTTTGGATTTTAAAGAGACGCAGATCGCGATTAAACAGGTAAAAGACTATTTTCAGAAGGAATTGGCGGAGGCGCTGAATCTGATGCGCGTAACGGCGCCTTTAATGGTAACTAGGGATTCGGGCCTGAACGACTGCCTGAACGGGACGGAACGTCCGGTACAATTCGATCTGCTTGAGACGAAGCAGGAGGTGCAGATCGTGCAGTCTCTGGCCAAGTGGAAGCGCTTTGCGCTGGGCAAGTACGGCTTCGGCCCGGGAGAAGGCCTTTATACGGATATGAATGCCGTGCGGCGCGATGAAATGACGGACGCGCTGCATTCCATCTATGTAGATCAGTGGGATTGGGAGCTGGTAATCAGGAAAGAAGAACGAAATATTGAGATGCTGAAGCGCACAGTGCGTAAAATTTATGCTGTCCTCAAAAAGACGGAGGCGCATATCCGCGCGCTATATCCCGATCTGGCCGAAGGCATGAACGGCTTTTGCCTCCCGGAGGAAATCGTTTTTATTACGTCGCAGGAGCTGGAGGATTTATATCCCGATCAAACGCCGAAGGAGAGAGAGTCGCTTTACGCGCGCGCCCACGGTGCGTTTTGCCTGATGCAGATCGGCGGAAGGCTCCGTTCGGGAATGCCGCATGACGGACGCTCTCCGGATTATGATGACTGGAATCTGAATTGCGACATTTTACTGTATTATCCGGTTCTGGATCTTTCGTTTGAAATTTCGAGCATGGGAATCCGTGTGGACGAGGCTTCTCTTGCGGCGCAGCTTGCGGAAGCCGGCTGTGAGGATCGGAGGGAGCTTCCGTTTCACAAAGCGATTTTAGAAGGAAAACTGCCCTATACCATTGGGGGAGGCATCGGGCAGTCAAGACTTTGCATGTATTTTCTTGATAAGAAGCATATTGGGGAGGTTCAGGTTTCCGTCTGGCCTGCCGAGGAGGAAGAACGGCTCCGTGGAGAGGGCTGTTACCTCCTGTAATTTCTTTGCTGGCGCCCGCGGCTCGTTCGATTTTTATTATTTTTGTATTTGCGGGTATTGGATTTTTTTCGCCTTCTCCGAACGACGAGAATGCGGATAATGATTGCGGTTAGAAGAGCGGCGAGAATTCCGCCCACGATGGCGGCAATGAGGGGAAAGGTGTCGTTTTGGCCTTCCTGCGGATTGCTTTGGGCGGATTCCTGCGGTGAGCCCGGCTCTGTTCCGGTACCCGAGGGACTTTCCTGCCCGCCTGCGGAGCCTGTCGGCTCTGTGTTAGGCGTTGGCGTGGCAGGCTCCGGTTCCGGAGTAATCGGCGCGGCTCCGCTGTCTTCCACCGTAATGCGGATGTAGTTTTCGCTTGTCATGGGCAGATAGGTGCCGTCCGTTCCTTTCACCGCCGTGATGTTGGCTTTGCCCTCGCCTACGATCACAAGCTGATCTCCTACCACCTGCAGTACATTTTTGTCGTTGCTTTCAAAACGCATTTCACCGTTTCCGCTGCCGCCGGATGCGCGCATTGTAATGGGCTCGTCTCCTACCGTGAGCTGCGTGGGCAAATCTGCGATTACGACAGGCGCCTGTTCCTGCAGCGTTATTTTCGTGCCGCTGCCTTTGGACAAGCCGTAATGTTCCGCGATAGAGGCGGCGGTCGCCTCCGCTAATGCTTTGAGGTTCGCGTCTTTGGATAAAAACGTAAGATCGGCCTTGTTGGAAAGATATCCGTGCTCTATAATCATCGACGGGATATTTTCCTGCACGCAGAACCGGATGATGCCGTAGTAGTCGGCCTGCTGACCGTTCGGATAATCATAATAGTCATCATGGGAGAGAAGACTCGTCTTGACGCCTATTTTTTTCATTCCAAGCCCTTCAAATTCCGACAGGATTTTTTCGGCGATCGCCGAGGCTTCCTCGGCCAGCTCCGGCCTGTAGTTTCCGGCGGGAACAAAAATTTCGCTTCCTCCGAAATAATCGGCGCCTTCCAGCGCGTTCATATGGAGCGAAACCATAAGATCCGCGTTCAAATCCGCAGCGGCCTTCGCCCGGGATAAAATCGAAAGCTTCGTATCTTCGTACCTTGTCATGTAGACCTTCACGCCGCCGTATTCACCCAGCGCGTCCCAGAGATAACGAGTTACCTTCAGATTTAAATTTTTTTCGTAATAGGTGGTGCCGTTTAACGTTCCCTGCGTGCCGTTGTCGTTCCCTCCGTGCCCGGCATCCAGTACGATGACCGTTTCCTCCGCCGCGCCGGACGGGATCGTCAGGGCGGCCAGCAGAAACAAAACTGTTATGACCGATAAAAACTTTTTCCTGATTGCTCCTGTCATGTTCCTCATCCTTTGTAATTTAAAAGATCTTTTGTTATAAAGCGTGTCTAGCATACCACAAAACAATGCGTCCCTCAATAAGAAATGCGTTTAAATTTTGTATGCAAATTGTATTGTTTTTTTGACCGTCTCAATGCGAGAAAAATCGTTAAAATTCCGGACAAATCGACGAGATTCGGCAGCTCCGGCGACAGAGCGCAAAAGCCGGAGCTACCGGTATGGAGCTTTTACTCCTCAAGCCAAGCTTTAATAACGCTTCCTTCCTTCCCATCCATTGCAACATATAAGCACCCACAATCAACCAAATGATCAATATCCTTATTCCGTTGATCTATTGAATATTCGAAACGCCACACGTTATCCTCCGTGGAATGAACAATAGAAATCAATGTATATTCAGATAATTTCCCTTTTTCATGAAGTTTTTCTATTATGGTTGTAGCGACCTCTATTGCAATCTGGGTTGTCTCAATTGGTTTTATTTCTTCCAAAACATCTTCACGCAAATCAATAGGAAACTGAATTTGATCCCACTCTATACCACACCAGTCTATTTCAGTAATATAAACGTCCTCCATAATATCATCCACATTTAGTTTGCTGCTGTTTGAAACATTACTGCAACCCACAAGAAAAAATAATAAGAGCATCAAAGGCAGTATTTTTTTCATCGTGTCTCCCTTCTGTCAAGGTGTTGGCCAAGCCATATGCGCACAATCGAATGCGCACGTTCCGTTTTTCCGCGTTTCTGTGTCGGCTGATCCTGACTGTCGTATGAAAAAATCAGCGTCGCATTATTCTTGATCAAATGAATAAAGGACAGCCGGCCGTTATGCGCTTCATCATATTCGATCCAAATGCAATCACGCGCAGAAAACGCTTTTTTGTTTGTTTCCTCATTTCTGGCATTCTTTAAAATACAAAATCATTATACAATTTTGGTAAATTATATCGAAAATTATATGTTGATATAATTATATTGTCAATATATCAGGTAAATATTTACTCTTATGGTTGTAGCGACGTTTCTCCCAGCGACAGATGATACTGGCGGTTCGTTTTGAACTTGATGGCGGCTTTTGCAGCAAGGAAATTCTCGGCATATTGAATAAGGGATATACGAAAGCGTATATCTTGCGTTATTACTGTGCAGAATGTAGTTTTTTTAAAGAAAAAATTTGTATACGGTCTGAAACCTGACAGTAGTTGTCAGGTTTAACATTGATAATAGAGTTGCAGCTGTAAAAGATTAGGACGCTAATCGAAAACAAAAATTTCTAAAAGAAAGAAGGAAAATAAAATGGCATGTAAAGGTACTAAACACGCGAAAGCTACGGCTGAAGCAACACAGGCGACTGCCGCCACTGTTCAGGCGGAGGTAAAAACAACAGAGGTGCAGGCTCCCGTGAGCAGACTTTTGTTTGGTGTGGATTCTAAAATCCAAGCCAATGATATTCTGCAAAACAACATTTCTGAATTTGAATGGGTAGTTCGCAATAAGGTATATCCTAACTTTTGGGGACGAAATCTTGTGGGCGAAAACGCTCTTACAAAGGATGAAATCGCATTTATTCATTCAAAGGGTTGTAAGATAGCTGCTATCTATACAGATTCCGGAGAAAAGAAGACCGAAGAACAGGGTAAAATTGTTGTAAAGAAAATCGATGTTGTAGCTCTTGAACTCGGTATTCCTAAGGGAACGGCAGTGTTCCTCGAAGTAGTAAACGGCGAAGATATTAGCCGTGATTATATGAAGGGCTTTGCAGCAGATCTCGAAGAAAAGGGCTTTGTTCCAGGATTTAAGGCTAATACCGATGCTAAGTTCGGCTTTGACCGTGAGTTCAGCCGTGGTTTGCAGACTGATCGTGAGATTTTTAAAAAGTGTCTTGTATGGGCAATTTCCCCCAGTCTCGCAGAATATGACCGTGTAACCACCACTCACCTTATTCATCCGGATAATTGGATGCCTTATGCACCCTCCGGTATTACCCGTAACGATATTGCCGTATGGCAGTATGGAGTTAACTGTCATCCTATCAATGACGATGCGGGTATTGAAATCACCTTCAATGTGAACCTTGTAAGAGATAGAAAAGTTATCATTGACAAAATGTTTTAAATTAAGTATGATAAGGAGGAAAAATAATGATATGTATAAATTCAGTTAATGTGTATCCAAATAGTGCAACTATTACCAAAGGACAATGGTATTACGATGCTTGGGCGGGTATATCTTCTAACTGCCCTGAATGTGCAGAGGTTAGATGGTACAGTAGTAACACTTCTATTGCAAGCGTAAATGAAACTACAGGATATATTTACGGAGTAAACACAGGTACAACAAGGGTTTATGCCCAGGCTACTGACGGTAGTGGAATAAGCGATTATATTACTGTAACTGTAATTGCACCAATACCCGTAACAGGAGTAGCGGTTTGCCCTGCGCATAAAACTATGGATGTGGGAGAAATGGATTATCTTTGTGAAACTGTATATCCGTCAAACGCTACGAACCAAACAGTTATTTGGTGCAGCAGTAATGAAAGTGTGGCAACTGTCGGGACTTACACAGGTTTTGTAAGAGCAAAGAAAGCAGGTACTGTTACCATTACTGCCACTACTGTTGATGGTGGGTATCAGGATTGTATGACGATTTATGTTCGCAAGAACAAAATTTACCAGACGAAAAATACTTATAGATATAACTGCGATGGATGTCTTCCTGAAGATTTAGAGTATGATGATATTTCTGAAAATGATTTAAAAGCAATGGACTGGATAAACTGGTCTGATTTTGTGTTTACAACACCAGCAACATTCAGGTCTTTGTGGGAAGATATGGCTACCACGTTATTCTCTACTGAGCCCTTACAAACAGTAGTACTTGATATGATTGAACATTTTATGTCCGGGGATGGAAGCAATTATAGCAATTCAACATTGACAGAAAAAGTCCTGGAACATGAATCAACTCAAAATTATATTACTGCGGTTAAGAATTGTATTGCTCAGTTGCTATGTCAGTACAATGGTGACATAAGAGTATTAACTTATACTGCTGGTAATAGAGATAATAATCCACTCGTTAAATTGATGCAAACAAATAAGATATATCAGCCAGTTTATAATACCGTTAGTGACAAGATCAATGGATTGACTATTTGCATTGATGGTTTGTGGGGAAATCAAATTGAAGTAAAAGAGTATAATAAAACAGGTAATTCATATTCAGGAACACTTGTTTTTACACTCTATGATCATTTTGGACTAGATGCTGCCGATGTAGAAAAATACGGTTTTTTAGCAGGATTTAAATCTTGGTATATTCTTCAACATAACGAAGAATATAACGGAGAGTATAAGCCGTTTGTTACAGTAATCAACTTCGAAGTGCCCTTCTCGGGAACAATTTAAGGAGGTAAGTAAAATGCTTACAAAAGCCAATAAAAATGCCGCTCCAATGATTGTTAGAATTGTTATAACTGTTATGATTGTTATGATTGTTTTAGCTTGCTTGTGTGTATGTTCTATATATATTTGGTTTACGTATACGTCAAAGTGGAAGTATAATGTTGAAAACTTTGAGGTATTTCAGGAAGATTTTCAGACAGTTGCTGATTTTTGCCTGGAAAATGTCGAAAAAAATCCTGAAATCATATACTTCAATTTAAGTGGGAATAACACAATTTACTGCGGAACGAAAAGCGACGCGCAAGAGATGGATGTTTCGAATGATATTATAAACAGCTTTCGTAACATAGAACATGCTTTTCCGGATAGTGATGCAAAATTAGATGTTATATATTGTGCGGATGGCGCGGTTTATTTTACTACTCATAATGGCTTGTATTCGGTAATTTACTCTCCGACTTCAAAGCCGACAACACTGTCTGGCGGAAATACAGAGGCCGACACAAAAAAATAACAGACGATTGGTATCATGCAGTAAAAAAATAATTTTTCAACCGCACCTTGGAAAGGTGCGGTTGGTTTTTATGCAGATTTGTCAAACATGTATTGTAATCCTACGGGCCCTCCGCTGAGAATCTATGCTTTGATCTTGACTTGCTTTGAAATTTATCATATAGTAATCTCAGATATGATAAAAATATGATTTTAAACGTGCGAAAGAGGGGCTTCTTTTGCTGCGGAATGCTTTGACGGCCGCTGCGCAGTGTGGGAACAGGTCGAGCAGGCTTCTCTTCCGCTCCGCTGAGAAAGGAGCAGCCGTATGAAATCCCGCCCGTTTTTCTTTTTTAAACGTATAAGATTTTTCCTCATTGCCGTACCGGTTCTCGTCGCGGCGGTCCTGCTGGTCGACGTGGCCGGCCGCCCGTCCCGCATCGATCTGGACGAAGTCGCCTGCATTACGGTCACGGCTTATTTCGACTGCTGGAACGAGGAGCATTCCGTTACGATCCGGGAAAGGGAATTATTTGAGGAGACGGAAAGCCTGGAACGTTCGCTGGGAAAGAAAGCGCGCAGGTTCGCCATTCTGAAATGTGTAAAATGGTCCGTTTCCTTCGCTTACCATTATAAAGATCAAAGCGTCGCATACAGGAAGTGCTCGGGGAATATGAATTTTGACGAGGCAAAGCGGCTCGTTCGGACGTTTATGGATTCCGTCGAAAATAATAAATTTTAACAAACGCAGAGATTGCTTATTCAGCGCGCGCATAGTATAATTACCGGACAAAATAAAGAAAAGGAGAGATGATTGGATGGATTTTCCAAACTCATTTATAAGAGCCGGGAAAGAGACATGCTCGCTTGACCACTTTGTCCCCGCTCCTTATTTCAGAAAAACGTTTGCGATCAAGAGTCTGAAACAGCTGAACAGCGCCGCGGAGGCAAGCGTAGTGCTGTGCGGCCTCGGCTTTTATGAGCTGTATATAAACGGAAAAAATATTACGAAGGGGCTTCTGGCTCCATATATCAGCAACCCCGACGATCTGATTTATTACGATGCCTACGATATTCTTCCGTATCTGAAAAAGGGCGAGAACGTCCTCGGCGTATGCCTCGGCAACGGCCTGCAGAACGCATTCGGCGCTTACTGCTGGGATTTTCAGAAGGCCAAATGGCGGGCTGCGCCGCAGCTTGCGCTGCGCTGCACGATCAAATTCCGGGACGGCGAAGCCATGGTAATCGAAAGCGACGAATCCTTCAAAACGGCGCCCTCTCCCATTCTTTTCGACGACCGTCACTGCGGAGAGTATTATGACGCAAGATTGGAGCTTCCGGGCTGGAATGAACCCGGCTTTAACGACAGAAAGTGGCGCTTTGCAGAAAGGGCTCCCATGCCCCGTGGAGAGGCCAGGCTCTGTCAGGCAGAGCCTATTGTCAAAGTCGGAGAAATCAAGCCCATATCGATTACGGAAGAGGAAACGGGCTTCCGCTATGACTTCGGAGAAAATAACGCGGGACTGTGCAGGCTGCGCGTCTGCTCGGACACGCCCGGCCAGCAGATCGATCTGGTCCACGGAGAAGCCTTAATCGACGGAAAGCTTTATACGCGGAACATCAAATTCGACGAAAACGATTATGTGCAGAAAGACATCTACTACTGCAAGGGTACGGGAGAGCCGGAGGAATATATGCCGCGGTTTACGTATCACGGCTTCCGGTACGTGCTTGTGCGCGGCATTACAAAGGAACAGGCGACGCCGGAGCTGCTGACGTACGTTGTTTTCCATTCAAAGCTGGAAGAACGCGGCGGCTTCCAATGCTCGGATGAAATTGTAAACCGGCTTCAGGAGGCGACGCGGCGCAGCGATCTTTCCAATTTCTATTACTATCCCGTCGACTGCTGCCAGCGTGAGAAAAACGGCTGGACGGCGGACGCCGCGCTTTCCGCGGAGCATATGCTCATGAATCTTTCCGTCGGAAACAGCTATAAGGAATGGATGCGGAACATCGCGAAGGCCCAGAACGACGCCGGCGCGATCCCGGGCATTATACCGACCGGCGGGTGGGGCTTCGCATGGGGCAACGGCCCGGCGTGGGACAATATCATCGTATATTTACCGTTTTACACCTATCAATATACCGGGGACAGAGAGATTCTGGAAATTTCCGCGCCTACGATCTGGAGATACCTGAACTACATCATCGGAAGAGCGGATTCCCGCGGGCTTGTGGCCATCGGCCTCGGGGACTGGTGCCCGGTCGGAAAGATCGAGGATCAATACAACAGCCCTCTGATCTTCACCGACAGCGTGCTGACAATGGATATCGCGGAAAAAGCCGCATACATTTTCGAAACGCTCGGTATGCCGCTCCAGAGCCAATTTGCAGCAGAGCTTGCCCGCAGGACAAAGGCCGCCGTACGCAAATATCTTGTTGATTTCGACCGGATGCTTGCGCTCGGGAATTGCCAGACCTCGCAGGCCATGGCGCTGTACTATCATATTTTCGAAGGAGGGGAACGGACGAAGGCCTTTGAAAACCTGGTGGAAATCATCGCGCGCGACGACGATCACATCAATCTCGGCGTACTGGGCGCAAGAGTGATTTTCCATGTGCTGACCGACTTCGGACGCAGCGATCTGGCATATAAAATGATTGCCCGCACGGATTATCCTTCGTACGGAAACTGGATAAAACGCGGCGCCACCACGCTCTGGGAAACGCATCAGCCGGAGGGGGGCAGAGTGCTGTCTCTGAACCACCATTTCTGGGGAGACATCAGCAGCTGGTTTATCCAGGCGCTTGCGGGGATCCACTACAATCCGCATCGCAGCGATTTTGCGGAGGTGGAAATCCGGCCTTCCTTCGTGCCGCAGCTTGAAAACGCCTCCGGCTTCCATATCTGTTCCTACGGAAGAATTCTTTCCTCCTGGACGAGAAAAGAGGATTCCATTGTGCTTACGGTGGAAATTCCGGAAGGCATGAAGGGCATGATCCTCCTGGAAGACGGCTGGAGCTTTGAAGACGGCAAAGCCTGGAGAGAGGCCGTTACAGGCAGCTACACGCTCCGGAAGAAATAACGAACGGAGGCGGCGCGATGAAACGGGAAATCAGAAAGGAATGCGACGGCTTTTTAAAATATATCAACGAGAGTCCGACGCCTTATCACTCGGCAACATATCTTTCCGGGATGCTTGCGCGTGCCGGCGCGATCCGTCTGGCCGAGGAGGACGAGTGGGAGATTCTGCCCGACCGTCTGTATTATCTCGTCAAAAACGGTACGCTGCTTTCCTTTTTTCGAATCAGCTCCCGAAAAAAGCCGCTGGAATACGGCTTCCATATCGCCGGCGCGCACCATGACGCGCCCGGCTTTCGTGTAAAGCCGGCCGTCTCTACAGTGGATGACGGCTACGAGCGTCTTACGCTTGAGCCCTACGGCGGCCTGATCCAGCATGTCTGGCTCGACAGGCCGCTGGCCTGCGCAGGAAGAATTTATTACGATAACGGCGAGAAAACGGACAGCGCCGATTTTAATATCCGGAAACCGTTTGCCGTGATCCCGAGCGCTGCGATCCATCTGCTGGGCAGCGTCAATGAGGGCGCCAAGTTCGATCTGCAGACCGAGCTCCGTCCCTTTGTCGCCCAAAGCCCGTCGGGCGAGCCCTCCTTTCTGAACTATGCCGCTAAGGCGGCCGGCATTCCGAACCGGCGCATTCTGAGTTTTGATATTGTACTGTATGATGCCGCTCCGGCCGGCTACGCCGGGCTCCATGATGAGTTCCTGTCCTCTCCGCATCTGGATGACTGCGAGATGGCGTATGCGCTGACGGCGGGAGCCGTCTCGGAGGATGCCGCGGATCATTCCTTTGTCGCATTCGTTTACGATCACGAGGAGTGCGGCTCCGCAAGCGACCGCGGGGCGCAGAGCGGCGTCTTTGAAGCTTTGCTGGAGCGCCTGTGCGGCAAGCTTGGATACAGCAGGGAAGATCTGTTCCGCACAATGGCCCGTTCCGTGATCTTTTCCGCCGATATGGCGCATGCCGCGCATCCATCTTATCCGCAGACGGGAGATCCCGACACGAAGGTACGCCTGAATCGGGGACCGGTCTTAAAACTCAACGCGAATCAGTCCTACGCCACCTCTGCAAGCGGCAGCGCTTATTTTAAAAAGCTCTGCACGGAATCCGGCATCCCATATCAGGAATATGTCAATAGGAGCACGATCCGAGGTGGACGGACGATCGGGCCAATGCTTTCCGCAAAAAGCGGGATGATTGCAGTCGATATCGGAAATCCGCTGCTTGCGATGCATTCCGCGCGCGAATTTGGCGGGACGGAGGATCTGTATCACATGCGGAGACTATTTTCCGCGTTCTTTTAAAAGATCACGAAAGCTATTCCAGATTAACGCGCAGCGTGGCCTGAGGGCAGACGCTGCGTATTTTTTTGATCTGCGCCGGAACGGCCTCCAGCGGCCTGTGGCTGAGAAGAATGCTGCAGCAGTCTCTGCACTGCGGCAGAATCGGAAATTCGCAGCCGTATTCATCCTTCAGGGAAAATTTCCCGTTTAGACACTTCTTCTTTTTGCCGCCGCATTGGCCTTCGTCAATATAGCAGTGACGGCTGCGCATCAAAACAAGGCGTCCTTGCACGACAACCTCCGGATTTACTGCGGATGCGGCCGCACGAAGACAGGCGGCGGAGGCCTCCGGGGAAAGCGCCGCGCGATTTACGCCAAGGTCTCCCAGACAGCGCAGCGTCCGGCTGTTTACGGCGTTCAGACTGTAATCGCAGCAAGTCAGAAGCGCCTTTGCATGAGCCTGCTGCGCTTCCTGCAAACAGACCAAATCGCCGGGATTTTCGCAGAGAAACCCGTCGATCAGCGAACCGGCCCACCGCTTCAGAAGGAGCGGAAGCCGTTTCCGAGCCTCCGCCCAGGCCTCGCCAAGAGAAACAAAAGGAAAATATAAAACGATCTTGCAGACGCCGGCCCGGCGCAGCGCGGCAATGCGGTTTTCCATGCGGTTCAGGAAGTCGGAAGCCGGATCATAAAAAGACTCCATGGGAAGGTAAAAGGTGCGCGGCTCGCTTCGGTATGGGCGCAGCGCCTCGGGAACATCGTTTTCGTCAAAGGAAAAAAAGCGTTCGGCCTGATAGAAGAAAAACGAGAGGCCGCCCTCTGCCGGGCTCGCGCTTTTTTTGTATATCACAGGTGTACCGACGGCAGCGGTGCGTTTTGCAGCGCGCATCTCGGATAACTGCCCGGCGCAGTCTCTGCGCAGCGTATTAAGAACGGAGACCGGAAGAAAGAGGTCCGGCTCCAGATCAATTTGCAGTGTTTCTACAGAATAGGGGGTATCTCCCAGCTTCGTCAGCTGTTTCCGCACGCTTTCCTCCGTAGCGGGCGCATGCTGCGCACGAGCCGCCGGGACGGCGGCTTGCGCCAGAGCGAGGTTTCCGTCCGCATCTTCCATTTGCAGAGAGGGCTTTTCGCCGCTGCGCGCGGAAAAAAGCATCCGAACGGGGATCTTTTTGCTTTCGCCCGTGAGTGTTTGCTCCGCGCGTTCGCGCAGCGCCGGATCGTCCGTAAGAAAAAGCAGATAAGGTCCCTTCCCGCGTGCGCCAAGCGTCCCGACTGCCGTAATGTCTGCGGTTTGGGGTGTTTTTCCTTTTTTTACAGAATTTACCGTTCCGCCTCCTGCGGCTTTGTATTCCGTCTCGCCTGCGTCATAAATCGTAACGCCGTCGCCGGCCTTTAAAGGGTGGGCGTCGGAATCAAAGCGGACGGAGAAGCGAAAACGAGTCAATCTTTGCGGAAGCGTATCCGGAACGGGCAGTCTGCTGGGAAACTCCTTCAGTCTGCCGCACGGCAGCCCAAGGCGGCCCGCAGAGCGGAATGTAATGTCGCCGGCCGGCAGCTTCCCGAACAAATACCCGGAGGTAAAATCGCCGCGCCCGAAGAGCAGGCGCAGCTCTGTCAGTTTTTCGGGAATATCCGCGACAGAGCCATCTAATGCCTGGCGGTAATACCGCGTGACTGCAGCGACATATGCGGGAGATTTGAGACGGCCCTCGATTTTCAGCGAGCCTGCTCCCGTACCGGCAAGCTGCCGGAGCCAGGGGAGGGATGCAAAATCGGCGGGACTCAGCCGGTATGCATACGGCGTACGAAGTCCGTCCTCTATGAGCGCATATTTCCGGCGGCACGGCTGCGCGCACTCGCCCCGGTTTCCACTGCGTCCGCCGATAAAACTGCTGAGCAGGCATTGGCCGGAAATTGCCATGCAAAGCGCGCCATGACAGAAAACCTCCACATCCATAATTCCCGCGCTGCAAAGCTGCGCAATTTCTGCGAGAGAAAGCTCTCGCGCGGCAATACATCTGTCAAAGCCCAGATTTTTCAGAAAATGAAGTCCTTCTTCGTTGTAAACGCTCATCTGCGTGCTGGCGTGCAGCTCGCACGGAAAGTCCCGTCGGCTTTTTCCGATTTCGGCGGCAAGTCCGAGATCCTGCAGAATCAGCGCGTCGACGCCGAGCTGCGCCGCCTTTTTTGCCGTTTGGTATCCCGTTTCAAACGTTTCTTCAAAAAAAAGCGTATTCAGCGCAAGATATACGCGCACGCCGCGAATGTGGGCGTAACGCAGCGCCTGCTCCAGCTCTTCAAAGGTAAAATTCTCGGCGCCCATTCTGGCGCTGCCTGTTTTCAGGCCGAGATAGACCGCGTCCGCGCCGTTTTGTACGGCGACCTTCAGACAGGCAAAAGAACCGGCCGGAGCCAGGAGCTCCGGCGCCGGGACGTCAGGATTCATCGTACATGTCGTGATTTGCGGGGAGATACGTGTTGCCGCTTACGCTTTCATTTGTCCGCTCCGCCGCAAAATTCTGATCCGGAGAGGCGCCGTGACGGGCCAGAAGCAGCTGCTTGGATAAGGTGTCGATCTGCTGCTCCGCTTTTGCAAGCTGTTCGTCAAGCTCCTGCTTTTCGATCTTCAGCCTGTCGTACTCGTCCATCATTCTCTTGATTTCATTTCTGAGCGTATTAAAATTTTTCTGTGTTTTGAAGAGCTCGTCCGTTATGGAAATGGAAGCCATAACGATCGCCGTCTGCTCTCCAAGCTGGATTCCGCTTTTGGAGGCGGCGGCGACCTTGGTATTCAGATAATGCTCGATCCGGTGCATGTATTCCTCCGGCTCGTCATGAAGCAATGTATAGGTTTTCCCGTTTATCGTAAATCTGATTTTATTTTTCTCAGCCATGTCGTCGCCGCTTGCCCTTCCTTACATTCTTTTTTCTATTTTACCAAAAATAGAGAGGAATGTACATATAAAAAATTTTTTATTTGCGGTAAAAATAGTTGACTTTTCTAAAATTAGTGTTATACTCAATAACAGTAATGATTACTGTTATTGATTTTTGCAGCATTACAGAAGCAATTCACGAAACGCTTGTGAGAAAAAGAATGGAGGTAATAAGAATGAAGAAGTTTGTATGTACGATTTGCGGTTATGTTCACGAGGGAGACAGCGCTCCCGAATTTTGTCCCGTTTGCAAGGCGCCGGCCGAGAAGTTTAAAGAGATGGAAGCCAGCGGCGGTCTGGAATGGGCTGACGAGCATAGAGTCGGCGTGGCAAAGGGCGTTGATGAAGAAGTCGTCGCGGGACTCAGATCAAATTTCGAGGGCGAATGTACAGAGGTCGGAATGTATCTTGCGATGGCAAGAGTCGCTGAACGCGAGGGCTATCCGGAAATCGGCGCCTTCTATAAGCTGGCCGCGTGGGAAGAGGCGGAGCATGCCGCAAAATTTGCCGAGCTTTTAGGGGAGTGCGTGACCGACAGCACAAAGAAGAACCTGGAGCTCAGAGTCGCTGCGGAGCACGGCGCGACGCAGGGCAAGAAGGATCTGGCTACGCTTGCCAAGAAGCTGAACCTTGACGCGATCCACGACACCGTTCACGAGATGTGCAAGGATGAAGCACGGCATGGAAAAGGCTTCGAAGGGCTTCTGAAGAGATATTTCGGCTGAGAGGCTTGCCGCGTAGAACGGAAGAACATATTTGAAAAAGAAAGCAGGCGGATACGGCCTGCTTTTCTTTTTTTGGGGCGCGCAAGGCGGAGCTTTCTGCCATCCTGTCTGCCGGCCGGCTCGTCGCTGAAGCCTTCCGCCTCGACGGCGCCGTAAAGTTTTTCCTCTATTTGGAACAAAAAATCGATTACTAAAAAGGAATCCGGAACGACGGAAAAATGCTTGTAAATTCTGTCAGGATATACTATATTAAAATTATCAAGGAGAGTGACCGCAAGAACGGTCAAAGGGCTGAGCGATCAGTCGGTGCTTTGTGCTGAGGTCTTCGCTTATGATGCGGCGGGCAATTTCACCGATGCCGAGGACAGTGACACCAGCGGCCGGCTTGCTGTGCTTGGCGGCAGCGTATCTGTGGCGAAGAATGGATACGATAACATCGTATCACAAGTATTGAACTAAATCATAAGCTGCAGAACTCGCCGCCCCCCCAAATTGAAAACAGTAAAAAATCAGCTGGTGATAAGGAAGCAAAATATGGTTTGGACGATTTTGAGAAAGGCTTACTTGGCGGATTAGGCATTGCAGGTTCTTCGGCAAGAATAGCATATATTATAGCAAATGATGCAACTATTCTTGGGGTTATTGATGACTTGCTTTTGATTCCTTTAGGGTTAGGGATGTTAAGCGCATAGCATTTTTATGATATATAGTCATATTCAGCAAGTCGAAAGACAACAGCCGAGTATGACTTGCACTTGTCAAAGGAGGATTTTATGAAATCGGATTACGAAAAGGCAATTCAAAAATATTTTACGGCCTGCATTATCCTGGGAGTTGTGTTAATCTTACTTTGGAACATCGCATACTTTACGATGCGAAGCTACATTGGGGCCGTAATTTCCTTTTTTGCTCTTTTGCTTATAATAAAGTTTGCAATACGGATGATTGCGAATAAGACTTTATGCCCGGTCTTATTTGAAAAACTTGATGCGTTTGCGTTTCAGAAGATTATAAACGATAAGCGCTTTATTGCTCCTGTTACATATCGCATCGGTGCGGCAATATTCACCGGAGATTACCAAACCGTCGTCAATATTGCCGTATCGCAAATGCGAAAGAAGAAGTGTTCGATAAAAGTAAAGTCTTTCTGTTTGAGTATTTTGGCTCGCGCGTATTTTGAATTAAGGGATTTTGAAAAATTACGGGCTCTGCTCGCAAAATATGAGGAGTATAAAGAACAGTATCCTTCAAAATCATTTTTAAGAACGACAGATTCCGTATGGAGATATTATCAATATTTTTTGGATCAAAATTACGAGGCCTGCAAAGCTGTATGTCGGGAAAGAGATGCTGCACATAACCCTAAAGCGTGGGGTGCGAAAATCCAAAAACTGCAAAATGACTTCCTTTATGCGGTTGCTTGTTATGAAAACAGAGAAACAGATGCTGCAAAGGAGTCTTTTGAACACGTCATTTCTTATGCGCCTCGGATGAACGTCGCAAGTATTTCACAAAAGTATGTCGAGGCGATCGACCAGAATCGATCGCCCTTGCTGTCTGATACGGAAGTTCTTCCCGATGACAGTTATCAGATGCATGATGCAAGAACTGCCGCTAAAATACGGCGCTATGGAATCATCAAGAGAATCGTCATCATCATAGTTGTGGCTTTGCTTGTGCGAGAGGCTATTGCTGACTACACAGAAATCAGCCGCTACGAAAGCAAACTTAACGATGCTATAGCAGGCTCATATGATCAGGCGGCGTTTGTCAAATATTTTAATTTAAAAAAAGACGGGTATGATGTTGAGGCAATTTGCTTGATAGAAAGCGGTGATCGTTTGGATATGGCCAGTATCGTAACGTACGATAACGGAAAAACAAGCGATCTTGTAATGTTGGTCGAAGAGATAGAGCCTAATTTATATTATTGTGTGAGAAGCACTGCAAGCGGCTATTATATTGGATTTCAAATATATACAACAGAAGTTAAAAATGAGGAGTGTTATTATACCACTGAGTTTATTTTTAATGAGAAGTCCTATTGGCTTTGTGTGGATTACTTAGAAACCACTTCGCCAAGCTGATATATAGCGGCAGTGTTATTGCTTCGGAGGTAAACTGGTCTTATCAGCAGGCAACGAATCAATTTTATGTTCCGTTGGAGAAGCTTATATCGCGAAAAAGCTGCTGATGCCGCCTTGTATTTATATGAGCCGGTATCAGAGCCCTTTATTGGAGGATAAATAAATTTTTCTGAGGTGTGGATATGCTTTCAAAAACTGTCGGTAATGTAGAATTTCACTTTGAGCCCTTAATTGTCATTTTAATTATGATTGCTGTTATTATGGTATTCAATACCATACGCGCGATTCTATTAAGACGTAAAGGCAAACGTATAGCAGATAATATTGCAGCCGGCAACTACGATGAGGTGATAAAAGACGGCGAAAAGCTTCAGAAGGTTTACAAGAAGTATAACGCCCGGCGATCAACCAAAGCCACAGTCCAAAGTATTGAATATCTGAATTTTGCGCTTGCGATTGCGTATTTCTCAAAATCCGATCACGAACGGTTTCTGGAGCACATCAATGCTTTGCTGCGCAACGATATAAAAGAGTTTTGGCTGGCTTTGTTTTATCTGCAGCAAAAGGATGCAGACGCCATGAAAGCGCATTATGATAAGATTAATTGCAGTGAGAGCACACAAGTATACAGAACTTTTCTAGACAGTGTTTCCATGCACAGGCAGGGTGATTTTGCGGCGGCACAGGAGAAAATGAAAGAGATATACCCGCAGCTGAAAATCTTTGTTTTAAAGCAGATTGCAGATGAAGTATTCTCTTCCAAGCCGATTCGCTGCAGCGTTCCGACTGCCTAAAAAATTTGAAGAGACAGGAAATGCAATCGGGGGCTTTTTGCAAGAATATTCGGATAATATAAGGAGATCAAAATGGAAGAGAAAGTGCGCAATTTTATATATCTCGATACAAAAAGGTATATCTCGTTAAGCTTTTTGAAGGTTTTTTATTGGAAAGTTCTTATCATCCCAATTATAATGATTGTTATGGGGATTGTGGGGAAATCGCTGTTCCCGCTTGTATCCATAGCGGTATGGAGCTTGCTTTGGTGGATATTTGTGCTGATACTTCAAAGCAAACGCGTAAAAAAAACATTTGAATTGCGGTTTCTTGTAAATGGGATATTAGGATTATTTGTGTCTTCCCTCTTTTGGATATTGTATATCGCCATTAATCTCGTATCCGACGCGCCATTTGCGGAATTGAATTTCTTTCTGTGGATTCTGCTCTTTTACTTGCTTTTTACTGCGATTTATATGGCCGTTATTATCCTCTTTGTGCATAAAGGCATTTATAGCAAGATAAAGGAGAAAAGTCAAAGCAAAACGGTTTTGATGTTGACGGGGATTTTTTCCGAGCTTCTTCCAGGCGCCGGTATATCCGGCATGTATTCTGCGAGATTTCTGCGGGCACATGCAAGCATGGATATTCGGTACACTGTTGCAGCGGTTGGCTTTGTTTTGCTGATTTTCCTTATAGGATTGGCAAACGTCAATTTTGTTCAGTATTACTACTGCAAAAAATATGGCATTACGTGCGACGAAGATGGGAATGAAACCTCACCTGAATTGGAGCGCAGGCCGAAAGCCCCGAAATGCCGCGCAAGAAAAATGAAAAAAGTTAAGAAAAAGCGTCCCCTCGCAGCTAGGATCCTCATCGGGATTGTCTGCGCATTTGCGGCGATATTCCTTGCGCTGTTTATTATCGGATTTATCAGAAGCATATAGCTTCAGAATTCCGGCGTCATTCGGAACGCGGCTTTCCGCCAAGAAGATAGGGGAATCTGAGAGAAAATCGCATAAAAAGCAATTTCTGTATATGGGATTGCTGATACATGGGAGACTGCTGCTGATTTCTTTGGGAAAGCGGGCATTGCTACGGGAGATTTCTTCCGGTTTGCTTGATTGGTTACGAAGACGGGGTATATAATAAAATGGTATCGTTTGAAATTGTTTGGAAAATGGATGATTTGAATCCTGGATTATGATCAAGTCAATCATAATGCACCCTGGGATATTAAGCGGGATAATCCGTGAAAGCAACAATTTGGCGATATTAGAATGCCTGATTATAGCGGCGTTGCGGCAAAAGGTCTAAAAAATATTTTTTCAGAAGAGCTGCGTGATGCGTCCGCCTATTATGGTGATTCTGAAGAGGACCATGAAGCAATAAAGAAAGGAATTGATTTTTATTATGAAGATTATCCGAATGCCAAACCCGGCATTAACCGAACGATTCCATAATTTAAAAAGGAATCTTGTCATTCCACTTATAATGCTTTTGCTGTGCCTTTCTATGGGCGCATGTACGATTGATAACTATTCTCCGAAAGTATATGATGATTCAGAAGCGGTTCTGGAAATATATACAAACAATCAGGAAGATTTTTCGGAAATTGCTCTTTTGCTGAAAGCTTCAGATTTGTTTGGTTATCTTTATTCGATAGATAGAAAATCTATTTTCGGACCTTCAATCCCTGAAAGAGAGAAATATTTTACGGAAAACGAATATCAACAGCTGTGCGACTTTTTAGATCTATATCAACCATATGAAATTGGGAAAAGCAATGGATCCTTGTGGTTCGTGTTCTTATGCGTAAATGAAGATGCCGTTTTATATTACACGGAAGAAGAGGGAGAATCACTTGAACGCTGGTTAGATTATATAGGTCAAGATTGTGATGTGATAATGCTTAAACCTAACTGGTATATCGGGATAGATCCAAGCGATGTTGAAAGAACTCAAAAGTAAATTTGAGAAGAAAACAAAAATCAAAATCGATTTTGGGGCTGTAAAAATAGTACTAAATCGTTTTATACTGCAATTTGTCCTGCTGACTTCTTATGCAGGCTCTGCAAGCTGTACTTACGACACCAGCGGAAACGTGCTCTTCGTAACCGACAGCACCGCCAGATCACGAGGACCTATGATGCGCTTAGCGAAATGCTTCAATGGAAGATCGATTGTTGATGACTTGCGAAAATTGTTTCCGGAGCAGTGCCGAAAAATCTTTTGTTTTATGTATCTGTTCTGCTTCTGGTTATTGCGTTTTCCCGTGTATTGGCAGTGTATATAGTCTTGTCAAAAGCATTTACTTAAAAAAACATGATTTTGGATACAATTATATTTACAGTTTGGTTTTCTGAACGAGATATACTTGAATTTATGTGTTTTGCGATATAAAAGAAATCGCGGCGCATCTTTTTTGATGAACCGCGATTTTCGGTTTTCCCCGTATCCGAATGACGCCGGGATTCTAAAGCTATATGCTTCTGATAAATCCGATAATAAGCAGCGCAAGGAATATCGCCGCACATGTGCAGACAATCCCGATGAGAATCCTGACCGCGAGAGGAAGTTTTTTCTTGACTTTTTTTATTTTCCTCGCGCGGCGTTTCGGGGCTTTCGGCTTGCGCTCCAACTTAGGTGAGGTTTCGTTCCCATCTTCATCGCACGTAATGCCATATTTTTTGCAGTAGTAATACTGAACGAAGTTAATGTGCGCGATTGCCGGAAGAAAAATCAACAAGACGATACCAATCGTCACAGCTATTGTTTGTGCACGTTCGCTTGCATGTGCTCGCATTAATCTCGACATATTCATACCAACCGATCCCATACCAGGCAAAATCGCCCCGGCATAAGCGGATATCATAAGAAATGTCCGGCTGCGGCCTTTTTCTCTTATCTTACCATAAATTCCTTTATGCACACCAAGAATAATAGCGGCGATATAAATCACGGTAAAAAGCAAATAAAAGGGCAGAATCAATAACAGGAAATCGGGTTCAAATAATGGAGTGTCCGTAGGGAAACTAAATGAGGCAGCGAAGATCCACCAAAGAGAAGATAAAAAAACTCCGCATATACCATTTACGAGAAATCTCAGCTCAAATGTTTTTTTTGTTTTCTTGCTTTGAATCGTCAAAACAAATATCCAATAGAGCACGCTCCACACTGCAATAGAAACAATCGGAAACAACGACCTCCAGCATACTCCGATCATTTTGATCGAGATAATTCCTATCAGCACCATAAAAAATGGAAGAATGATAATACCCCAATAAAATACTCGCAGATTGTCAAGTGATGTATATCTTTCTGTATCAAGGTATATTAAGTCCCGTACCTTCTCTCTCATATATTGCCCCCTACATCTTAGGCGAACAGTCCGGAAAAGAATCCTCCTATAGCATCGCCTGCATCCTCAAAGAAACCACCTACTGCTTCGCCGGCATCTTCGAAGAAGTTGCCGATAGCTTCACCGGTATCTTCAATAAAATCTGTAGTAGCGTCCCAGGCCTCTCCAACGAAGTCTGTGGTAGCATTCCAAACATCAGTGGCGGTGTCTGCAATCCATTCGCCTGCATCAACTGCACGATCAGCGATCCATCCAGCACCTTCTTTTGCCCAATCTACAGCAGATTTTCCCCAGAAAACATCAGCATTGAGGGCTTTCTCTATTACCCAACCAGTAACCATGCCAACCCCCGCGCCTATAATATTTCCAGCAAAGGGAGCAAAAGAACCCATTAATGAACCAATAGATGTTGAAATTGCTATGATTCCAACATCGGCGCCAACGTCAACGACAGCATCAGAAACAATTTTCTGTGTTCTTGTTCCATTTTCAATATTTTCCAGCACACCCAGTGTGGTGTTGATTGCGATTCCGGCATAATTAAATATCGCGCCGCCATTCCATTCTCCTTTGATCTTCGGCAAAAATTCCGATTTTAAACCGGAAGGGACATGAATGTTTTTGAAAATATCTATATAGTTGTCGGCATTGGCTACCGCATAACGAGTTCCATTAATTCCGCGTCTTAATGCAGCGTTCGAGCGAGCTCCTTTAATAATTGCATAAGCACCTTTTCTCACAATATGAAATCCATCTTGAATTAAATCAACAATATCATTCTTAAGAGAGCGTAGCTTTAACCAATTATCAATAAAATTATGTGCTCTGGACAGGAATGAGAATATATCCCTTGCAACACTCACTCCTCTTTCCGCACTCAGTCCGAACGGATCCACAAAGGACACGGGGTTGCCGTTCGCATAAGCATACCGGTTCAGCGTGATTGCATTGGAAATCTGTCCGGCGATCACATCCGCGTTGACGAACCGCTTCATATCCGGAGAGTAATATCTCGCTCTCATATAAATGAGTCCGTTGGTATCCGTCACAACGCCGTCTCTGCCGTTGTAGCCGAAGATTACCGCGCTCGTGCCCGTTCTGCTGATCAGCTTCCCGTAGGTATCATATGCGAATGTATCGGTAATGATTCCGTTTGCATCGGTAATCGCAACGGTGCTGCCTCTGCAGTCGAAGTGATACGTCCTGAACGTGCTGCCGGTCTGCTCTCCGATCAGCCCGAGTCCGTATACGTATTTCGTTACGTTGCTGCCCGTCGTCTTTGTCAGAAGCCTGCTGAGCCTTGCGTTGGTGTCGTAAGTATAGGCAGTATCTTCTTCGGCGCAAAGATTCCGGATTCTCACCTCCTCGGCGTTATACGTATAGGTGTGACCGCCTGCGGTAATGAGTCTGTTTGCAGAATCGTAGGTGCAGGACATCGAGCCGTTTGAGAGCAGGTTGCCGTCCATGTCATAGGACACGGCGCTGCCGCCGAACGCAACAAGCCGGTTGTTGGTATCATACTGGAAGCAGCTGTCCTCGGCGTCGGTGAGATTGCCCGCCGCATCATAAGCGAAGGTTTCCGCAGAAAGAACCGACTGATCACTCAACCTTTTGATCGTTCTTGCAGTCACTCTACCTAAATTGTCGTAAGTATAGTATATTTTCGTAGAATTTGCAAGAACCTTCTCCTCGGTAATTCTGGAAAGATCGTCATAAACATACTCAAAGCCGGTAATTACCGCACCGGAAGAGGTTTTTTCCACGGTGGAAGTTACTCTCTGCTTATTGTCGTAAACGGTAGTCGTTACGCTGCCGTCAGGCTTGGTTACGCCGACCACGTTGTTATTCACGTCGTAGGTATAAGAGGTGACTCTGTTTGCCCAGTCGGTGACGCGAATGAGATTACGGTTTGCATCATACGCGTAGGTAACCGCCGTATTGTCGGGGTAAATGAGCTTGGAAAGATTGCCGACCGCGTCATACTCGTAGCGGATGATTTTACCGTAGGTATCGGTGCAGCTCGTTACACGATTGAGCGCGTCAAACGTTCTGGTAATCGTGCCGTGGCTGTCGGTTACGGTAAGCACGTTTCCGTTGGCATCGTAGGTATAGCTCACGGTGCCTTCGGGAGAGGTGCAGCCCGTAATTCTGCCCATAGCGTCATAGAAGAACTGCCGGACCTGGCCGCGCGCGTTGGTCCGCTTCTTCCTGAGGTTCAGCTCGTTGTAGGTGTAAGACACCGTACCGCCCGAGACGGTCGATTCGGAAATCAGTCTGCCCATGTCGTCGTAGGTGTAATTGGTTGCACCGCCAAGCGGGCCGGCAAGCTGTGTAACGTTTTCAAGCAGATCGTAGGCTGACGTGCTCGTATTGTTTGCCGCGTCACGCACCGACGTATTCAGCCCGCGAGAGTTATAGGCGAACTCCGTGCGGCGATTCAGGGAATCGGTTACGCTTTCGACCTTGCCGAGCGCATTGTAGGTATAGGTGACGGCCTTGCCCATCGCATCGGTAACAGTAAGGGGCAGATTGAGACTGTTATAAACTGTTTCACTGATGGTATTGCCCTTTGCATCGGCAGTCTTAATGACGTTGCCGGCCGCGTCGTAGGTTGTGGTAAACACATTGCCGCGCGCATCTGTAACGGTGGTTCTTCTGCCGAGCGCATCGTAGCCGTAGAAGACGGTGTTGTTCAGAGCGTCCTTGACGGAAACACACTGATTCAGGCAGTTATACGTATAGGTCGTAACGTGGTTCAGCGCATCCTTGACCGTGAGCAGATTGTTGTTTGCATCGTAGGTGTACGTTGTTACGTTGTTCTTAGCGTCGGTCGCGGTGAGCCGGTTGCCGAATGCGTCATAGGTGTAGGTTTTCGTGTTGCCGAGCGCATCAGTCTCGGAAAGCAGATCGCCGGCCTTGGAATACGTATACACGGTCGCTCCCGCCGCCGCGTTGGTGACCTTAACCACCTTGGACATTGCGTTGTACTCATACGAGGTCGTATTGTCCTCATCGTCGGTAACGGTCAGAACGTTGCCGATTTTGTCGTAGGTCTTGGTAGTCACCGCGCCCTTTGGATTCGTTTCCTTCACTACGTTGCCGACCGCATCGTATTCATACTGAACCGTAGCGCCGTCGGCAAATTTTCTGGAAGTGATCCGGCCGCCATCATCATAAGTGATGCTTGTCACGTTGTTTGCCTGATCGGTGATCTTGATCGTTCTGTCCTCGCCGTCAAACTCATATCGGATGGTATGCCCGTCGGGAAGCTTGATGACGTTGTTTTTCATATTACCGTTGTAGGAATACTCGGTTTTATTGCCATTTGCGTCAGTAACGGAGGTCTTCTGATAGTTGCTGTCGTATGTGGTTACGATTGTTTTGTCATTTGCATCGATCGTGCGAAGCAGGTTTCCGCTCGCGTCATAAACATATTCTGTCACATGATTGTCGGCGTCGGTCCTGGAAATAATCTGCCCGATCGTGTTGTGGGCATAGCTTGTGGTATTGCCCATCGCATCGGTCTGCGACTTGAGCAGCCCGGCCTGATAAGAGTATACGATCGCATTCCTGCTTCCCACCTTCTTGGTCGCAGGCATTCCGTTTGCGTCGTAAGTATACAGAGTAACCGTCCCGCGAAGATCCGTGTGCTGCGTTATTTGATTGCGGCTGTTGTAAACAAAGGTTTCCTCGGGCACAACGCCGTCAACTGCGGGATAACGGATCTTGATGACGTTACCCGCGTTGTCATAGGTGAATGAAGTTTTATTGCCGTTTCGGTCCGTGACCTCGGCAGGCTTGTTAAAGCGGTTATAGACTTTAACCACGGAGTTGCCCTTCGCGTCCGTCTCTTTAATCACATTATAACGGTCGTCGTATTCATATGTTTTGGCATTCCCGTTTTCATCAGTGTATTTGACCAGCAGGCCGTTGCAGTCATACTCGCGGGAGCTCTGCTTGCCGTTTCTGTTTGTCGTGATCCGTTTGTCCTCTTCATAAGTGAAGACGGATTTTATGGAACCGGGAATGGCGTCCTTCTGCTCGATTACGCGTCCGAGCTCATCATACGTATTCTCAAAATAGCAAATACCCTTTGCGTCAGTACCGGATTTGATTCTGCCGTCTTCATCGTATGCATAGGTGAGCGTATTGCCGTTTACATCGCAGACTGCCGTGAGCAGATTTCCGCTGTAGGTAAGCGTAGCTTCTCTTGCCGCGTCATCGTAAACACGGACAATTTTACAGCTGGAATCCTTTTCCAGATAGATCTGCTTCCCGGACACGCTGTCGGTGATGGTAATCAAGGCGCCGGAATACGAGAGCAGCGTTTCGAAGCCCTGATGATCCGCGATCTTTGCCAGGCGGCCGTTGGAATCGTAGTATTCGGTCCTTGCGGAATTGCAATCAATGATATACGGATACTGACGGGAGTGGTCCACGGTCAGAACGTAGCCATTCTTGTCGGCGCTGCAGCAGGTGAATCTTGTAGCGCAGTCGCTTTCGGCGGTATATCGAGAGAAAATAGAAGGATTTTTATAGACCAGCGCCTCGCATTCCTTTACCTCGATATGCTTCTCATAGTTGTGATACCAGCCTGAGCCGAGATCGCCGCAGGCAAGCTGTGTGGAATCATAATGCGCCGACAGCTTTATGCCCTGGCCGCCGAACAAAGACAGAATTGTATTGGTCAGCAAATGCGCTCCCGTGCATACGTCAACGGGATCGGCAAAGGTACTGCCGTCTACTCTGTTCACCGGCGTTTCCTCCGCGCAGCAAACGACCGTCTGCTTTACGACGATTTCGCAGCAGGCGCATACGCCGCTGCCGTCCTGCGCAGCTGCGTAAATCATCGCTCTGCCGGCAGCTTTTGCCGTTACAAGTCCGGTATAGGCGTTAACCGCAGCGATGGAGGGCTTACTGCTGCTCCAGCGGAGCGTCTTCGTTGTAGCGTTGGCAGGGCAGACGACAGCCGTCAGCCGGTACGTATTTCCTTTATAAAGGACAAGATAGGTACGATTCAGCGTAATATCTTCCACGCAGACCGGATTCGTAACGGTCAGCCGGCAGGCTCCCACCGCGCCGCTGCCGTCCTGCGCCGTAGCGTAAATCATTGTGGTTCCTGCATTTTGCGCATAAACAAGGCCGCTGACAGAATTGACCGTTGCAACGCTGGAATTGCCGCTGCTCCAGGTTACGCATTTATTGGAAGCATTTTCCGGGCAGACCGTCGCATACAAATACGCAGACTTTCCGGCGGTCAGCGTTTTTGCAGCGGGTGAAATACAGATCGAAGACACGAGCGTATCGCCGGTCACGCTGACCGTGCAGGAGGCGCTTTTCCCGCTCCCGTCTGCCGCAGTTGCCGTAATTTTTGCCGAGCCTTTAGAAACAGCCGTTACAACGCCGCTTTTTACTCTTGCAACATTATTATTTGAGCTTGTCCAATTCAGGCTTTTATTGCTTGCGTTATTGGGACAAACGGTCGCGGAGAGAGAGGCGCACTGCCCCTCCTCAAGAGAAAGGCTTGTCCGGTTCAGCGTTACCGACTCAACCGGGACCGTATTGCGTACGGTTACGGTAATATAGTCGCTGCAGCCGCTTCCATCAGTTGCAGTGGCATAGATTCTTGCTGTTCCGGCCGCCTTCGCATAGATGTACCCGTTCGCTGCATTTACGGTGGCAACATTTGTATTGCTGCTGTGCCAGGTCACGCAATTGCAGTCGGCATTGGCCGGACAAACCTCGGCAGAAACAGAGTAATACCAATTTCCCTTTTTTAACGTAACGCTTTTCGGATAAACCGTGACGGAGCTTACACAAATCATAGTATTTCCTCCTTTTAAAACATCTTGTCGATAATAACCTGTTCGTTGCGGACCAGGTTGAGATTGAAGGCGGTTGTCTTCCCCAGATCGTCCTCAATGGGATGACAGTCTCTGCCATACTGCCAGACGGCAATCTCGTTTCTCGTAAGACCTGACGGCGCGTACGGCATCCAGCTGTCGGGATGAATGAGGTGCGAGGTCGTAATGCCGTTGTATTCCTCTACGGTAGGAGCCACTGCCCATATCAGGCACTTCTTGAAGATCTCCTTATCGCTCTGCATTCCGCGGCTGAATTCATGGTCAAAGGCAAATTTTGCATCGGTATTCGCCTTGAATCCGGGCGTATAGCCTTCGACCATAAGGGTTCTGGCGAAGCCTCTCATAAAATCGCGGCTGGCGGATTCGCTCTCACCGATCTCAAGAAAGACAGCGGCTCCTTCGGGGATTCCGAGCTCAAAGGCGCGAAGATCGATCCTCTTTGCGAGGACCGAGCCCTGCTCCTCGGTCTGCTTTGCACCGTCATCGGCATAGATCGCCGCGATTTTGCAGCCCTTGCTGTGGAGAAAATCGATTTCCTCTTTGGTAAGACAATTTTCACCGGTAAGAAATCTTCCGTAGAAGTTCGGATAGATCTTGTTGCGGACGATCCACTCAAATTCCTCGATGTTGTTTTGCAGAAGATCGTTTGCCTGGATTGCGGAATCGACGCCGAATAGGAGGCGATTCACGGTTTTTGCCACTGCGGGCTCTGTGATAGAAGTCTTAGCGATATCCGCTTCAACGTTGATTGTTTTTGTTTTGTAAGTATTTCTACATGCCATAATTTAAACTCTCCTTTTTCTAAAATAAATTTGTTTTTTGTTTTTTTTCCTTGCGCCTGCGCGCATAGTAAAAATTTTAATGGCGATAATGCTTCCTGCGGAAACTCCGGAGCTTCTGTTTAATTAGAAATTGTTTCGTATCTTTGCCGGCAGAGGATACGCGCTCTTTCTGTTCTTCGCGCGGAAGTTCCCGCTCCTGCTCCCTCCTTTCTCGCATGCAGTTTATCGCCTAACACGGACAACTGCTGTCCGGATTAAAACAAAAAATAAAAAATGGGAGATAAATAGAATCCGCATGGCTTTGCTTTTCACTGAAGGCCGAAAATTGACGGCGAAATAAGGGTATGCTATAATTCCGACGGTTTTACATTGCGTTTAAGGGGTGCAGGAATAATGCCGTACGATGGCATCGTGCTCAGCGGAGCCGTATGGGAAATAAACGGCCTCCTTTCGGGAGGCAGGATCGAAAAGGTTTTTCAGACAGGGCGGTATGAAATTACGCTGCTCTGCCACTCCCGCTCGGATAAATACCGCCTGCTGATCAGCGCGGATCCCGAGCATCCGCGCCTTCATCTGACGAAGAGCAAAAAGGAAAACCCGATGATCGCGCCTCCTTTTGCCATGGTGCTCAGAAAGCATATTCAGGGAGGGCGCATCGCCGGCATCGTCCAGGAGGGGTATGACCGCGTCGTTACGATGACGGTGGAAACGCATAACGAGATGGGCGATCCCGTAAATAAAAAGCTGATTGTCGAAATCATGGGCAAGTACAGCAACATCATACTGACATCGGATCAGGGCACGATTTTCGACGCGATCCGGCGCGTGGACGAAGAAATGAGCTCCGTCCGCGAGGTAATGCCCGGCAGATTGTACCGCCTCCCGCCGGCGCAGGATAAAACGGCGGCGGACGACTTTGAAACGTTTGCGGATTCGTCGGATACGGCAACGGCAAAGGCGATCCTGAACACACTCTCCGGCTTCAGCCCGACGCTTTGCAAAGCCGTATGCCGAAGCGCCGGCGTCGATCCGCAGCGGAAGACGCGCGAACTGTCTCCGGCAGAACGGGAGCGCCTGAACGCTGCGCTTGGCAAGTGCTGCAGGCAGATCCGCGAGCGGGAATATAAGGCGGGGATCCTGGAAGACGGAAAAGATTTTCACTGCCTGGAGGCCGTATTGGAAACGGCGGGGAGCGTCCGGCGTTACAGCACGGTGAATCTGATGCTGGATGACTTCTATACCAAAAGAGAACGCGAGGACCGCCTGCGGCAGAAGAGAGCCGCCGTGATGAAGCATATCCGTGCCGCGGAGGAAAAATGCCGGCGCAAAATACAGATCCATTGCGATACGATCCGGGAAACGGAGGATTATGCCCGTTTTAAGCTGTTCGGCGAGCTGCTTACAGCGAATCTGTACCGATATCCGGAATTTGCAGAATCCGTAACGGCAGAGAATTACTATGAAGAAACGATGCCGCAGGTCGAAATTGCGCTGGATCCAAACAGAAGCGTTTCACAGAACGCCCAGAATTATTTTAAAAAATACAGAAAACAGAAAAGCGGGTATGAAAATGCGGCGCGCTGCGAAGCGGAATGTCAGGCAGAGCTTGCATATTTGGAAAGCACGGCGGTGCTGCTGGAAAATGATACGGATTTTGAGGACATTGAAGAAATCCGCCGCGAGCTTACGCAGCAGGGATATATTAAGCCGGAGCGCGGCGGAGGCCGGCCGAAAAACCGGAGAGAGGAAGCGGCTCCGGCCAGCCGTCCTCAGGAGTATGGGACGTCGGACGGCTACACGATCCTGATTGGAAAAAACAATCTGCAGAATGAACGGCTGACCTGCCGTACCGCGCGGCCGGACGATTTGTGGTTTCATCTAAAAAACGCGCCGGGCTCGCATGTGATCCTGCGCACCTCCGAGCATGCCGGCAGCGTAACGGCACACGCAGTGGAATGCGCCGCTGCGCTGGCCGCATGGTACAGCAGCGCCAGGAACACGAATAAAGCCGACGTAGATTATACGCGGGTAAAGCATGTCCGCAAGCAGCCGGGGGGACGTCCCGGTATGGTAAATTATACGAATTATAAAACGATTACGGTTCGCCCCAGTGCTTTTCCGGAGGCGGAGCAGGCATGAACACGGACCGGCTGACCTATGAAGTCCGGCAGCAGGACGCGGGACGCGAGGTCCAGTATCTTCTGCGGGAACGCCTGCGGCTTCCGTCCGGAACGATCAAGCTCTTAAAATACAACAGTGGCATTCTGCTCGACGGCACGCCGGTCCGCGGAACAGCGCGTACCGAGGCGGGACAGCAGATTACGGCTCTGCTCAATTGCAGACGCGTGGTTTCTGAAATCCAGCCAGAGCCGCACGAGCTGGACATCCTTTATGAGGACGACGCATTTCTTGTCGTGAATAAGCCTGCGGCTACCGTCATGCATCCGACCTGCCGGCATCAAAGCGGTACCCTGACGAATTATTTGCTGTGGCACTGGCAGCAAAAGGGAATTTATACGGACGTCCATCTGGTCGGGCGTCTGGACAAGGACACGACGGGAATTGTCATTGCCGCCAGAAACGGTTATGTGCAGGAAATGCTTAGGAGACAGGGAGAAAACGGACAATTGCGAAAGTATTATCTTGCGGCAGTGTCTCCGCCGCCCTCGCCGCTCTCCGGAAAAATCGACGCGCCGATTCTGCGTGACCGGGAGAGTATCATCAAGCGGAAGGTCTCGGAGGAGGGTGCGCGTGCCGTAACCCATTACAGAATGCTTTCCTGCCGGGAGGACTACGCGGTGGTGGAATTTTTGCTCGAAACGGGAAGAACGCATCAAATCCGGGTTCATTGCAGCCATGCGGGCTTTCCGATTATAGGCGACACTCTATACGGCACCAAAACGGTTCCGCCACGCGCGCCGCATCAGCTTTTGCACGCCTATAAAACGGAGCTGATCCATCCCGTAACGGGAGAGGCTCTTGCCTTTACGGCTCCGCTTCCGCAGGAATGGGGACGTTATGCTCCTCATACATGGCCTTGACGGAGGCCGCGTATTCCGTGGGCGTCATACCGGTAGATTTTTTAAACGCGCGCGAAAAATAATACACGGAGGAATAAGAAAGCGCCTCGGCAATTTCCGTGATGTTCCGGCTGTCCTCGCGGATCAGCTGCTTTGCGCGTTCGATTTTCAGGCTGGAGAAAAATTCCATCGCTCCGCAGCCGAGCTTTGCGGAAAAAAGCTTTTTGACAACGGAAGCGCTCAGGGAAAATTCCGTACAGATGTCGTGAAACGTGATCTCGTTCTCGCAGTTTCGCTCCAAATAGGCGCAGATTTCGTTGATTTTTTTGTCGTCGCCGCGGGCCTTGGGCAGATTCGTGATTTTGCCGGAATGCTCCGTGCCGCGGATGAGGTCGATCAGTAGAAGCTCCAGATAGATTTTGATCAGCTGCTCGCTTCCGAACGGCGCGTCCGGGCGGCGGACCAGGCATGCGGTATAGGGATCCCCGAGCGGGCTGGAGAAGGATTTTTTCGCTTCGGAAATAATGGCCGCCAATAAGTCGCGCGTTACGTCCCCGCAGCGGATCACGCTGCCCGCCACGGCAAATAGCTCCGGAGCGGAGCAGGAAAACGTTACGATCACGGAGTTGGATGCCGTTTTCCCATCACAGCGGATATTGTGGAATTCCATCGGCCGGTGGAGATACATCTGCCCCTGGCGCAGCAGCAATTCGCTGCTCCCCGCCGTAATGTACAGATCCCCCTTATCGGCAAATACGATTTCCCAAAAGTCGTGCGCTTCTCCTGTAAAAGCAAAATTTTTTGTATATTCGAAATAGTGGACTGTAATGATATTTTGCACCGTTACAGGCTGCTTCAGCTCGGTTTTGATATATTCAGTCATATTTCGCCCTCCTCACCGCGTAAACTATTATACAAGCATTCCGCGGCGCCTACAAGTCCGAAAGTGCAAAAATTACAGCTTCCAGGATAAAGCCGAATCATAAATCAATGATAAAATAAAGCTGTTAAAAAGAAGAATCAGGAGGCGTTTCAGATGACTAAAATGCTGTCGGAAATAAAAGAACAGCCGGAAGTGCTCGGAAAGCTGGAAGAAATCAATCGTAATACACTGCGGGCTCTTACGGATGAATTGAAGGCCAAAAATATAAAGCGTGTGCTTTTTGCAGCTCGGGGAACCTCTTACCATGCATGTGTTTACGGCCAATATTTGCTTGCCATCCGGCAGGGGATCGCCGCCGCGCAGGCAATGCCGTCCTGCATTACGCTCTACGGGAGCAGCCTTCTGACGGAGTGCGACCTGGTGATCGGTGTTTCTCAGTCCGGAAAAGCGGCGGACGTGCTGGCGGTACTGGAGGACGCGCAGAAACACGGGGCGGTAACGGCAGCCATCACAAACGATCCGGAAAGCCCGATGGCAAAATTTGCCAGATATCATTTATACTGCGGTGCGGGAGAGGAATTTTCTGTTGCCGCGACAAAAACGTTTACGGCACAGATGGGGCTGCTTTTGCTTCTTTGCGCTTATTGGAACGGTGACGAACCGCTTCTGCGGGATTTTGCCGCTCTTCCGCGCGCCGCCTCTGAAACGCTTGCGGCGTGCGCATCCGGAATCGACGGACTGACGCTCAGATACCGGTATATGGAACAGGGCTTTGTTATTTCGCGCGGACTTACGTATCCGATCGCGCTGGAAGCCGCCCTGAAAACGCAGGAAACGTGCTACGTAAAAATGAAAGGGTATTCCGCCGCCGATTTTTACCACGGGCCTCTGGCGCAGGTAGATTCGGAAATGCCCGTAATCGTTTTCGCGCCGCGGGGCAACGCGCAGAAGGATAACCTGGAGCTGGCTGGCCGCATCCGTGAAATCGGGGCGCAGCCTCTGGTAGTAACGGATGACAAAACGCTTGCGGAAAAGGACCCGCTGACGTTTTTGCTGCCGGACACGGGAAGTCAATTTACATCGCCCTTTGTGTTTGCCCTGTTTGCGCAGTGCTTTGCGCAGAGCCTTTGCACGCGCAAGGGATTGGATCCCGACCGGCCGCGGAATCTGAAAAAAGTAACGATCACGAAATAAATGAAGAGGAAAGGAAGCGGCGTTTATGAAATTAAATAATCCCAATGCGGAATTGTATATTCCGGACGGAACGGACGAGAAAACAGCGCTTTCGCGCACTACGGATCTGTGTATCGCGGCGCACCAGGACGATATTGAGATCATGGCGTTCGCACCCGCCGCAAAATGCTACGGGAAGCCAGATCGCTGGTTTACCGGAGTTGTCGTAACGGATGGGGCGGGCTCGCCCCGTACGGGAATTTATGAAAATTATACGGACGAAGAAATGAAACGCGTTCGGATCGGTGAACAGAAACGTGCCGCGGCAGTCGGGGGATATTCCGCACAGTTTCTGCTCGGCTATCCAAGCGGCGCGGTCAAGGATCCCGGCGATTCGGGCCGTGCCGTTTCTTCCGAGCTGGCTGCGATTATAGATCAATGTGCTCCGGAGATTTTGTATGTGCACAATTTCGCTGATAAGCACGATACGCATGTAGCAGTTGCGCTGCGCGCGGCGGAGGCGGTGCGCAGTCTGCCGGCAGAGAGGCGTCCGTCGAAAATTTATGCGCTGGAGGTCTGGAGAGGACTTGACTGGCTCTGCGACGAGGATAAAACGTGCTTCGATACATCGGCGCATCCAAACCTTGCCGCCGCGCTGCTTGGCGTTTACGACAGCCAGATAGCGGGCGGAAAACGGTATGACAGCGCTGCTCTTGGCAGGCGCCTTGCAAACGCAACGTTTTACGCAAGCCATGACACAGACAGCTTCGAGAGCTGCTCCTACGGGATCGATATTACAGATTTTATCAATGGAACCGGATCGCCTCAGGACTTTATCTGTGAATATATTCATAGATTTGAGAAAGAAGTAAGAGAACGGATCGGGAGGCTTTCCGAATGATTTGGAACGGGATCGAGGTGGACGTCAGAAACCGCCCGGCGGCGGATCCGGGATTTATCCCCCTGGGCCTTTCTATGGATGCCTTCGTGAAAGACGCGTCCAGGCCTGTCTCCGTTGCGGTTGAGCGAGAAAATGGAAATGTCAGCGTGTTTGATACGTTTCTCCATGAGGAGGAATCGTATTCGGCTGCGGATCTGGCCTATCTTGAGCGGATCGTCAAATTCCTGCTCTGGAGCCGGGGCGGCTGGCGTATTTCTATCTGCGGAGACGAGCGCGCCGCAAAACATATCGCGGCGCTTTATGGCGCATCAGGGAAACGGGCGTTTGACCGGCGCACGATGGAAAGCATCTATGAGAAACCGTTTGAGGTTCGTTTCCTGCCTTTGGAAGAAACGCCGCGCGGCGCCGAACGGACCGTTCCTGCAGGCGGCTTCCTGGATGGCTGCAGGATCGGAATCGATGTGGGCGGCAGCAGCCGAAAGGTCTGCGCTCTGATCGACGGCCGGATCGTTTATAACGTCACGGAACCGTGGCAGCCTTTGGACCATGCAGATCCCGATTACCATATTGCCGAACTGACGGCCTCGCTGAAAAGAGCATCGCAGGCGCTTCCCCGCGTAGATGCGATCGGGATCAGCACGGCCGGAATTTATATAAACAACAGAACGCGCATCGCTTCTCTTTTCCGAACAGTTCCGCAGAAGGCGTTTGAAGAGAAAATTACAGATATTTATCCGCGTGTCTGCGCCGCCGTGGGAGAAAAAATCCCATTTGCAATCGCCAACGACGGAGATGTCGCCGCTCTTGCCGGAAGCCTTTCGCATAAGGCCCGGAACGTGGTGGGCATTTCGATGGGTACGAGCGAAGCGGGAGGCTATGTAGATGGAGCTGGTACGATTACTGGGCGGCTGAATGAATTTGCATTTCTGCCTTTAGATCTTCGTATGACGGCACGGGATGCCTGGTCGGGCGATTTCGGCTGCGGCGTTACCTATCTTTCGTCAGAGGCCGTACTCCGCCTGGCAAAGGCTGTGGGAATCCCGGAGCGCGCGGACGGCATGACGATGCAGGACCGGGTACGGGAAATACAGCGTCTGGTACAGTCCGGAGATCCCGCCGCAATCGCGGTGTTTGATACAATCGGCTGCTATCTGGCGCACGCAATCTACACATATCAGAAATTTTACGATACGGAGTACGTCGCCGTGATGGGCGGAATTTCTGCCGGTCCGGGCGGCGCGGTTCTGCTCCGACGCTGCCGCCGCGTCCTTGCAAGCGAATATCCGGAGCTGAACTTGGAACTGATCCTGCCGGAAGAGGAGGAACGCGCCGCGGGACAGTGCTTTGCTGCGGCGACGCTTGTGAAGCTGTAATTTTATTTTTTCAAATCGGTATAGATCGTCTTGACCGCCAGGAGGATTGAAAGGGAACAAAGGGCGTACATCAGGACGTGCGCCGTGGTATTATCCAGAAAATTCATAAGAGGATTATAATAGTTTACAATCAGCAGTACGATCAGCGCTGCAGCACAGATCAAGGTCAGATGCGGCAGCGCCTGCTTTATCAATCTGTAAAATTTTCGCATAAAATTCATTTTACACCTCTTTGATATAAATAATGTCGGTAACCTCCCGCGGCTCTGTATAGGGATCGCTGTAGATTTCATCATTGAACGTCATCACCGCGCTTTTTCCACCGTCCAGGTTATATGCGGCGGTACAGCCGAGCTCTTCGAAGAGCTCGGCAAGTCCTCTGAGCGTCAGCCCCTGAGACGCTTCCTGGCGTCCGTCGACAAGGACGAAAACGTAATGTCCCGGCTCGTAATAGCCGATGGCGGCGCGCGGATGCTTCTGAATCAGATAAGGATCCGTGTTGAAAGCGCGAAGGGCTTTTCCTTCCTCGTCCAGCAGGCCGGGGCCGAATGTCCAGACCTGGTAGGCGCCGCCTTCGATCAGGCTTTCCTGCGTGTATTCGCCCGGAGAAAGCGTTTCCATCCTGCCGTCATAGTAAAGCACACAAATATCCGAGGCCGTTTCCTCGTACCGGTAGAGAATGCCGTTGCGGATTACGATGCCTCCCTCCGACATGCCATAGGAATCGCCGGAAATCGCAAGAATGGCATCGTTTGCAAGATCCTGCTCTAAAACGCTTTCCGCGTAATTTCTGCCGTAGGTCCCGTCGGCAAATGCCGTTCGCAGGGCTTCGATGTCGGAGACAGACAGATCGGCAATATGATAAGTCAGAGCGGAGCTGCCGGAGCCGCTCTGCACAGTATTGAGTGAAATCGATATGGCGCCGCTTTGGTAAGAGCTTTCCGTCTGCGTCTGTTCGACCGGCGCGTCGGATGTCGGCAGGGGCGGAGCGCTTGCGGAAGGACGCGGGATTTCGATGACGCCTGCCGTATCCCCGGGTACCTGGATGACATGATGAAACAAAGCAAAGCAGCAGAGCAGCACGCCTGCCGCAGCGAGATCCAGCAGGATTGCTAAAACCGTTTTTCCAATAAGCTTCCGCCTCATATGAAAACGCCTCCGGAGCTTCAAAGAGTTTTACTGTTAATCAGTATACCGCCGAAAAGTGCAAAAGCCAAGATGATTGTATGGCTTTATTGTGTCAGAATTAATACATATGAGTTTTTCATAAATTTCAATAAAAAACGGAAGAAATATTCGAGTCTGCAAAATTTTTACAATAAAAATAACAGGTAAAAATTGTTTCTCAAGCGAATAAAATGGACAAATCATCAATTTCTGGCGGAAATAGAACTATCCCGAAACTGCCCTTTTCATACCAATCAGACGTCAAAATCTTGTAAATGTCCATCTTTATACAGCGATTATCTATTTAATACGTTCACGCTCCGCATAATAATATGCCTGTAAACGAAACAAAAAGTTCATAAGCTGATTGAATGTATGAATGATTTGAGATCGGAATATTGATCGGAATTCAGGAGGAAACAGGATGTGTAGAAAAACGAGCGGAATACTGATTCTTTTTGTATTTTTGTTTATTGCAGGCGCTTGCTATGCGGCAAGAGCAGATGCGGCCGGAGAAGGAACGGCAGAATGGGTGACGTTTCCTTATACGGCCTCGGAGGCAGAGAGCTATGAGTACTTATATGTCGTGGGCGGTTATCACTCCGTAGACAACGGCTGTCCGGCATGGGGAACCGCCGATTCGGCAAACGCGAGGTTCATTGGGGACTCTATGGGGGACCTGGTGATTACTTATGATGACGGGACGCAGGAGAAGGTTCCTCTGGTTTTCGGATATACGATGTGGTATTTCCAGAACTGGCAGGAAGAATCCATGCCGTTTCGGACAGAAAATGCAGACGCAGAGCTGACGGGGCTTTTGAAGTCGTCGCTGCATTTGTTCGGGGCGTTTGAAGGAGAGAATAAGTGTATCTTCCGGCTGAAGGTACAGAACAAACCGATCGAGCGCATCCAAATCGAGGATAATCCGGAAAAAGAAGGCTCTCCGGTCTTCGACGGAGCCTTTCTTGTAAATGGCAGCGTCAGCGAGCTTTCCGGAAGGGGCTTTCAGTTCGACGCGCAGGATCCGTTCTTTTCTGAGCATACCGTAGACAGCGGCGATTCGTATCCTGATACGGTGAAAGAAGCGATTCGAAAGATTAATTATGCGTTAATGACGTACGAGGAGGATTTTCAAAATGCACCCGATTTCGTGTATCCGTCCGATTATACGGGAAGCCGCGTGTATTTTACCGGCTCTCCAATCGCGGAAATTGCCAGCGGCGTGGTATACCACAATCTGGTTAACCTGATCGAACGGACGGATGAAGACGGTTTTATGCATACTTCCTACAAGGATGCTCCCTCGTGGCGGTACGACGGCTTCGGCTTCTGGGTTCCGGCGGCAAACTCTTACTACGATTCGTTCTATTCAAGAGACGGCGGTCGCGGGATTATGACGCTGAATACCTATGGCCTTGTGTCAAAGGCACAGGACAGCGTGATGAACGCCAATCAATGGATGATGTATTTCCCGGAAAACAACATTACGTTTATGGGAGAAGCAGTGCCGGGCCATTATACCGTAGTTGTGAATAAGCCGATGCTCTATTCGCAGACACTCGTTCCGGACGCAAACTGGCCGACGCGCTACACACAGGAGAAATTCGGAGACGATTATCAGAATCTGGGTAATCAGGAAACCGACGGCCACGGCCTGATGATGCTTGCGAACTATAATGTTTGGAAGAACCAGGGGGCCGATGCGGAATGGGTAAACGAGCACTGGAGCTATATTAATGAAGCGGCAAAATGGATTTTGTGGTGCTTTGACCATCCGGACCTTTCTTTTGCTTCCGATGGCCTGCTGTATGCGGAGTCGGAAGCGGGAATGATGGAGTATACGCTGTACTGCAATGTGGCGTGCTGCTTGGGCATGTACGGCTATGCGGAGATGGCGGAGGCCGCAGGCAAAACGGCGGAAGCCGCCGAATGGCGGGAATGTGCGGATTCCATGAAGGACGGGATCGAAAACCGGTTCGCCAGGGGAGACAGAAACCGCTGGACGGCTTCCGGCTTTGGATTCTATCATGATCCGGTTCTTACCATGATGTCTGATTTCTTTGGGTATGATCTCAGCGATATGATCCCGGAATGGGTGGAAAACTCTCGCAATACATATGCCTCCGATATTACCTCGGTTTCCGAAGTAGGCTATTTCGGCGCAACGGGAATCGGCTACAATCACTCCATGATTACGCAGAACGCATTGCTTCTGGATCAGATGAGCGATGCCACGAAGCTGATGGAGAACTTAAGCAAGCTGAGCTATGCGCCGAGACTTCCGGAGCCATATCTCGTTCCCGAGGGGATTACCGTGGACGCGGAAGCAGGCGTGATCCGGCGTCAGGGCGATCTTGGAAATCTGGTGCAGCTGGCGGAGGCGCTGAAGTGCTATGCGATTACGATGGGGGTTTCGCCCGTTAACAACAGAACGCTGAAAATCATGCCGCGGCTGCCGGAATCTTGGAATCTCGATATTCAGGATTTTGCGCTGCAGAATGCAGAAGGAAGCGCGGATCTGCTCGTTTCCTATCCGAAGGACGGCGTTCAGACGGCGCAAATTACCCTTGACAACACGTCCGGATTTGATGAGGTAAAATTCCGCTTCGGGCCGCTTCCCGCCGATACGGGATCTGCGGCGGTACAAATCAACGGCGCGAACGTCCCCTGCGAGCTGGTAATCTCCGGAGACAGCGCATGGGTATGGGTTACTTTTACGCCCGACGCCTCAGCTGAGCAAAGGCTTGCGCTCATATACGGTACTTCTACAGAAAATCTTCCCTCGTGGCCGACCGAGTGGTCGGAGCACAAAACCGGTTCCATGGCGTCCGCTTCCGGAACCGCCAACAGAATGATTCCGTGGCTGATCGCAGGCGCCTGCGGCGTCGTAGTGATCGCAGCGGCGGTTACTGCCGTGGTCGTTATAAGAAAGAGAAAACGCGGAGCCTGATTTGGAAATACAATTTGTTTTAATTATCTTATATAGAATGGAGATGGAATTATGAATCAGTGGAAAACTTTTCCGTATCGCAGTGAAACGGACGCCGTTTCCGGACGCTATTTATATGCGGTAGGAGGCTTTCATTCTCATGACAACGGCTGCCCGGGCTGGGGCAGCAGCGACCCTGCGCGTATCCGGTTTATCGGAGACCGGATGGGAGATCTGGTCATCCGCTACGCAGACGGCAGCCAGAGCCGGATTCCTCTGGTTTTCGGTTATACGCTCTGGTATCACAGTATCTGGATGGAGCATCCCGCGCCGTTTCTTTCGGACGAGGCCGTTCCCGGCATGGCGGAGCTTTTGCAGTCCGTGCTGGCGGTAGAGGGCGCGTATGAAGGGAAACCGCTGGGAGTGCTGCGAATCGAGCTGGAGAACAAAGCGATTACCGAGATCTTTGTGGAAGCAAATCCGGAGAAGGAAGGAACGCCCTTGTACTGCGGAGGGTATCTTACCGATGAAGAACCAGCGGGAATTCTGAGCGGGGGAGAAAGAGAAGCCGACGCTTCCGATCCGTTTTTTGCCGCGCATACCGTTCGCCCTTCGGACGTTTATCCTGAGGCCTGCAAAAAAGCGCTGCAAAAAATCTGCTATGCGCTGCACACGTTTGAAGCGGATTTTGCGGAGGCGCCCGAGCGCTTTGAAGATCCGGAAGAAACGCGCGACGGACGCCTTCGGTTTGGCGGCAGCCGCCTTGCCGAGATTGCATCCGGCGTGATTTATCACAATATGAAGAATCTTACCGCACGTACGGATGAGGACGGCTTTATCCATACGTCCTATCAGAATGCGCCATCCTGGAGATACGACGGCTTCGGACCGTACGTACCGCATGCGAACTCTTATACGGACTCTTTTTATTCGCGTGACGGCGCCAGAGCGATTATGACACTGAATGGGTTCGGCGATCTTGCAGAGGCGGAGCGCGCCTGCCATTTCGGAAACCGTTGGCTGATGTATTACCCGGAGCAGGGACTTACCATAAAGGGAGTACCGATTCCCGGACATTTCAGCGTAATTATCAATAAGCCACTGATTTATTCTACCATTCTCGTGCCGCAGGCCAATTGGCCGACGCGTTATACGAAGGAAGAATTCGGCGAGGGATATCAGAATTTGGGAAATCAGGAGACCGACGGCCACGGCTTGATGATGCTGGCAAACTATAATGTTTGGAAAAATTTAGGATGCCATAAGGAATGGGTTTTGGAGAACTGGCGGTATCTCAGCGAGGCCGCAGAATGGATTCTCTGGTGCTTTGACCATCCGGATCTTTCGTTCGCGCAGGACGGACTACTTTACGGCGAGACGGAGGCGGCCATGAATGACTGGACGCTATATGCGAATGTGCCATGCTATCTCGGCCTGCTCGGCTATGCGGAAATGGCAGAAGCCGCACAAAAAACGCAGGATGCGGAAGCCTGGCGTGCGTGCGCAGAGTCCATGCGCGCGGGCATCGAGCGCCGTCTCACAAAGGAAAACGGCTGGGATCTGAAGCATTGCGGATTTATTCACGATCCGGTACCGACCATGCTGTCTGATTTTTATGGCTATGATACGGCAGATATGCCATCGGAATGGGTCCTGCGCTCAAGGGATTCTTATCCCGAGGATATTCGTTATCCTGCGGAACACGGCTTCTACGGGGCGAGCGGCGGGATCGGCTACGACCATTCCATGATCACGCAGAATGCACTGCTGCTTGACCAGATGGAGGACGCTTCCAGACTGATGGAATCTTTAAGCAAATTGAGCTATTCGCCGCGCCTGCCGGAGCCATATCTGATTCCGGAGGGGCTCAGCGTAGATGCAGGAAAAGGCGTGCTGCGAAGGCAGGGAGATCTCGGAAATCTGGTACAGCTGGCGGAGGCAATGAAATGCTATCTGATTACGGCCGGCATTTCTCCCCTCAGAGGGAAAACGCTGAAAATCATGCCGCGCCTTCCCAAGGGATGGGAGATGGAGCTTCAAAAGTTCTCCGTCCAAAATACAGGCGTGCGAATCAGCGTAAAGACCTCGCATCCGGAAAACGGCCGGCAGTCGGCCTCTGTTGTCGCGGAGGGAGACCTTACGGAGCTCCGGCTTCAATTCCGCTTCGGGCCGTTCCCGCTTGATCTGGAACAGGCAGAGGTGACGCTGAACGGCAAGACACAGAAGGTCGCTCTGTTCCCGTCCGGCGACAGCAAGTGGGCCTGGGTGTCTGCGGATGCCGCGGGAGAATAATAAATGATCGCTTATAAAAATAATAGATAGAGGAAGAATAAGGAGGATGAAAATGAAAAAATTTGGTTTGATTGCGGCGTTGCTGGTGAGCATGCTTCTGGTTTTCTGGGGCTGCTCCGATAAAAAAGAGGATGGCACAGCAACGCCCGATGCAGGCGGAAAAACGGCGGGCGCTACCATGCTCGTTTCCACGCCGAAGCCTACCGCAACGGCGGCTCCGGAGGAGACCAGCTCGGGAGTGGAATATGTGGATCTGATCACGGATAACGAGAATCTGTTTTTCTCGGCCTCTTCTACGGAAGCGGCCGGAACGGAAAACGCGCTCCTGCCGGATTATTGCTTCGATGGAGATTTAGACACGCGCTGGAGCAGCCTTTTCTATGACACCGAGGAGGGCTGGATCTGTGTCGAATTCGGATATCCCGTTATTATTAACGGCGTTTATCTGAACGAGAATACCAATTGGGGCAATGTGACGATGTGGGACGCGCAGTACTACAGCGAGTCGCAGCAGGATTGGGTAACGGTTTATGAGGGCGCCGAGATGTATCCGGACGAATATTACGAGTTTGACAGCAATACGGAGGAAACGTATCGGTTCCGGCTGGTATTCCGTGGGTGTACGGGGCTTGCGGTTACCCTGAATGAGATTGAGGTGTTCGGCCAGTTTGTCGAGGTAGAGACGGGTACGCCCGTACGCACGCCGGCGCCGCTCGAAGGACAGATTGTTCCGGACGGCTTGACAAACGTAGCGCTGAATCAGACATATGCGGCTTCTTCCATTGAAGCGGAGGGAACAGAGGATGCTCTTGGCCCTGAGCTTTGCTTTGATGAAAACAACGAGACGCGCTGGAGCACGATCTTTGGCGATCTTTATGAAGCATGGATCAGCATAGAGTTCCAGAATCCCGTCACGATTTCCGGATTTGTAGTAAACGAAGTAAAAAATTGGGGCTATGTAACCTCTTATTCTGCACAGATCTGGGAAAACAACGAATGGAAGACAGTATATGAGGGAGAGGAGTTCTCAAAGGATATGGATATTTATATTCCGTTGGAAAATGACGTAACGACAACGCAATTCCGCCTCCTCTTCCACGACGGACAGACGCTGTCGGAAACGGTGTCTATTTCGGAAATAAAAGTATACGGAAAATAACAGAGAGGGGAGTATACTATGAAAAACAGAAAACTTTTGAAAGCTATAATATTCTGCTTCACTTGCATTTTCCTGATGGGCTCGGCAGCGCTGCCTGCTTTTGCTGCTTCGGATGAGATTATTAATCTAACCGATCTGTATGGGAACACATATTCTGCTTCCTCGGAAGCTGTCGAAGGCGACGGACAGTATGTCGGGCCGGCGGAACGCGCATTTGACAATCAGGCCATGCCGGAGGAAATTACCATGGAAACCATTGTAGGCCTGACGCGGTGGGCTGCCAATACTGCGGCAGATACGTGGCTCGAGGTGAAATTTATTGATGAAGTCACCATTACTGCGTTTCAGATCACCGAGTGCAAGCTATGGGGAAACATTACATCCTTTGAAATTCAGGCTTACGTCGGCGAGGAATGGAAAACGATCTATACGGGAACCGAAACCTCAACGGACAGATGCGACGTTGAGGAAAGTGTCGAGACAAATAGAGTTCGCCTGTATGTGACAGGCGTAGCGGGTGACCGTCATCAGGGCGTTTCTGTTCTGGAAATGGATTATTTTGGAACATGCAGCGACACCTTCCCGCAGAATCTGGCCGTTATGCCGCTGGTCAACTATTCGGCCTCCACAATTGAGGGGACAAATGCGAGCGAGATGCTGGCGTTCGACGGAGATCTCAGCACCCGCTGGGCTTCTCAGCAGGGAGACCATGAAGGCGCTTATCTGGAGGTTGACTTTTACATTCCGGTACGGATGACGGGCTTCCAGATCAATGAGTGCACTACATGGGGAAACATCACTTCGTATGAAATCCAATATTGGGACGGCGATGCGTGGGCGACGGCTTATACCGGAGAACAAACTATAACAGAATGCATTTTGCTTTCCTCGGAGATTACCACGGAAAAGGTGCGTCTGCTTGTCAACAGCGTAGATCCTACCAGGTACGCAGGCGTGACCGTATATGAGATGAATATTCTGGGCTTTTACGATGCAGAGCAGCTGCCGCGCAATCTGGCGGCCTCCTCCGGCGCGACATACACCGCTTCCTCCTCCGAGGGTGACGGTATGGGAGCGGAACAGGCTTTTGACCAGAATCTGACAACGAGATGGGCAAGCGAGCCAGAAGACGGCGCGGGCGCGTGGATTGAAGTGGCGTTTGCATCCGACGTTACAGTAGAACAATTCAATATCTATGAAAATAAGACATGGGGAAACATAACAGGATATAACATCCAATGCTTTGTAAACGGCGAATGGAAAACCGTTTATGAGGGGACGGAGACCGTTACGGAAATGATTCCTCTGGCGTCTCCAGAGGTGACGAACCGCGTTCGCGTTACTTTTACGTCCGTTGCAGAGGACCGTTATCAGGGCGTAACGCTGTGGGAACTGGGCATTTTCGGGATCGGCCCTGAGATTGAGACGCCTCCCGAGGAGCAGGAACCGAACACCGGGACAGGCGATGGCTCGCAGATTATCTGGCTTGCCGCCGCGGCCGCGCTTTGCGCCTTGTCGCTGCCGCTTTTCCGCGCAGCGCGGAAGGAAAGCGAAGCGTGACGCCATAAGCGCGTAATAAAGAATGGAACCCGCTTCCCCCTGCGAAAAGAGGGAAGCGGGCTTTATTTTATCAGAACAGAGAAAGGTATATTTTGGGAGGCAGCGCCATATATTACCATATTACAACTTTTTTTATTGATTTTTAATGTTTAGACAGACACGGACAAAGTAGTGCCCGTCATATATTGCCAGTAAAGGGTAATATTGACGGTGGTATTATGGGGTATTCGCACAGCAGTAATCTTTTTCCAAAGCCGCTCGAGGCGGAGGAAGAAGCGGAATATATAGAGCTGTTATATAATGGAGACGAGAAGCAGAAGGAGGATGCCCGCAACATTCTGATTGAACATAACCTCAGACTGGTAGCGCATATTGCAAAAAAGTATGCATCGGCCTCGATTCCTGCAGATGATTTGATTTCTGTGGGTACGATCGGACTGATCAAAGCGATTTCCACCTTCAGGGCCGAAAAAGGAAATCGGCTGGGAACGTATGCGGTGCGCTGTATCGAAAATGCTATTCTATCACAGCGGCGCTTTCAGGTATGTATGAGGAAAACCATGCTCCATCCGACAAAACATGGCGCATGTTTCGCCGCTTAGGTGAAAACAGTTATTTAATGATACGGCATATATCAGGAGAGATGCAATTTGCTCCCCTGCTTGTTTACAGCTTTGAGCTGCTTGCTCCGCACCATTTGGTAGAATCCGAAAAGTTTAATATCCGTTTCTCCGATCCGAAAGAAATCACCGAAATGGCGGACAAGTTCCGCTGGTACCGATACAAAAAGGCACTCTTGCAGAGAGAGGTTGCAGACTATATAGGCATTGACCGCAGCACCTATGTCGGTTATGAAAAGACAGGACGCGGCTACTATCCGATCGAGCACATGGAAAAGCTCGCCACCCTGTTTGGCATCCCTGTGACTGACATGCTGGACGGGTACAACCGATTTCTCTATGACGGGCAGGGACGGCAGATTCGCGAAAGACGAAAGCATCTCGGGATGACGCAGAGAGAATATGCCGCTCTTCTCGGCGTTCCGCTCGGTGCTTTGAAAAGATGGGAACAAAACAAGGTGCGCATATTTAAAAGCACATGGGAGCGATATTTCCAGTGAAAACACAAAAGCGAGGCGGAGAGACAAGCCCTCAGCCTCGCTTTTGCAGCGGCGCTTCTTTTCTTCTTTTTTCCCCGCAGCCGTCAAGAATCGTCTGCGCGATGGCGTCGATCAATTTCAGCTTTTGCTCGATGGGACAGTTCAGTTTCTCTATGTACTGTGCGACATATTCAGCATGGAATTTTGCCACACAAGCGTCAAACAGCGCCTGTTTTTCCGGCGTTTCGGGATAGTGGACAATGATCTTGATAAGCTGCCCCCCTCTCATGCGCTATGTTTCAATGTATGCGGCGCGGCTTGTCCGATATGCGCGGCAAAAGCCCGCAAGCGCAGCGCCGTTTTCTTTTTTGATTCTTGTTGGCAAATGTCATTGCGCCCGTTCGTTTCTTAAAAATTCTGAAAATAGTATGTTAGATAAAGACGGCGGTCAATTTGAACTGTGTGTGAGTTTGCCGAAATGAATTCTTTCAGTCACTCTTAGGGGAAGGCTGTCCTGTGAAAATTTGCAGGACAGCCTCCCTTTTTCTCGTTGTGCGAGGGAAGAAATCATGTAAAACAAAAGTCCATAGCAATAGCGATTTATCACGAGCTATAGCGAGGAAAACTATAGCTGAACATAATTTTTTGCCTTGTTTTAGTAATTTTTCGGCTCATAAAAGTAATTTTTTCGTCTTTTTCTCTTTTCTTCACTAAAGAGAGTAATAATTTCCGGAAATTACCCTCCTTAGGAAAACGCCTAATAAACATAATTATGCGTTTACATCATCTCGTTTGATTTAGTAAATTATAAATAAGTAAATATAGAAAAAGATATTGACAATCCAACCATAATGCAATATAATTAAGTAAATCGTAAACAACTAAACTTCTTGGAGGTGTGCTGATGTTTATAGGCAGAGAGCAGGAGTTAAATGCACTGGGCAAGCTTTATCATTCCGGCAAATTTGAATTTGCGGTTATTTACGGTCGCCGTCGTGTGGGTAAAACCGCTCTGATCAGCGAATTTACAAAAGACAAAGATACCATTTTCTTTACCGGCGTCGAAACCAACACAAAGCAAAATCTGGATAACTTATCGAGATGCATTATGGAATATAACACGGGAATCGCTGTAGACTCGTCTTTTGCGTCTTTTCAATCGGCATTGGAATATGTTTTTGAACTAGCAAAGGCAAAAAGAATCGTGCTTGTTATCGATGAATATCCCTATGTTGCCCGCGCTTCCAAGAGCCTTGCTTCTACGCTCCAGCTTTTAATTGATAAAAACAAGGGCGGTTCCAAACTTTTCCTAATCCTCTGTGGATCTTCTATGTCCTATATGGAAGACCATGTTTTGGCATATAAGGCACCCCTTTATGGAAGAAGAACGGCGCAACTCAAAATCAAGCCCTTTGATTTTTTTGAAGCCTGCCGCTATTTTACGAAATTTTCGGGCATCGACAAGGCGCTGGCATACGGAATCGTTGGCGGAACGCCGCAATATCTGATGCAGATTGATGACAGCCTTTCTATTGAGGATAATATCAAAAATACCCACCTTAATCCCTCGTCCTCCATATTTGAGGAACCCAACAATCTGCTCAAGCAGGAAGTGCGTGAACCGGCGATTTATAATGCAGTCATTTCGGCGATCGCCACCGGCTGCTCTAAAATGCATGAAATTTCCAATAAGATTGATGAAGATACAAGCGTGTGTGCAACCTATATCAAAAATTTGATTACGCTTGGAATTGTAAAAAAAGAGTCACCTTATGGTGAAAAATCAAGCCGCAAGACGATCTACTCCATTGAGGACAATATGTTCCGCTTTTGGTATCGCTTTGTGCCGGAAAACACCTCGATTATTTCCCGTGGTGCAACCGACCTTGCATACAAGCGCATTGCCCCCGAGATACCATCCTATATGGGCGGTGTGTTTGAAGAAATCTGTAAGCAGTACCTTTGGAAACTGCTTCTTGATGGTAAATGCGCCATAAATTTTAGCGATATTGGTCGTTGGTGGGGAACAAATCCCAAAACCAGAGCCCAAGAAGAAATTGATATTATGGGCACAGATAAAGACGCCGCCCTGTTTGCCGAATGTAAGTGGACGAATGAAAAAGTCGACCTTGGTGTGCTGGAAACCCTTGTGGAACGCAGCAGTCTGTTTCATTATAAGCAAAATCATTTTTATCTCTTTGCGAAAACTGGCTTTACAAAGGGCTGTATTGATAAGGCGGCGGAAATGGCCAATGTAACGCTGGTTGCATATGAGGATATGCTGAAAGAATAATATCATTCCGCTTAAACCCTATGTGATAGATTGAGTTTTATAATTATAATACAGAGAATTAGCCAAAGTATATCTTTTAGCTCCGATAATAGTAAATGGTCAAAACTAAGAGTGAGGAGGATGGCAATGAAATCCAACTTTGAATTTCTAAATAGATATTGGCCTGTGCTGGCACAATTAGGCGCTAATGCAGAAAACTATCTGTATTCTGATCCCAATGCGTGTATCTATAAATTGGGGATGTTTGCTGAGCGCCTTGTTCAGGAAATTTTGGTGTTTGAACATATGGATGAACCCAAGACAGATAACACCCATGCCAATCGTATTCGTTTGTTGAAGCGTGCTGGCCTTCTTCCCCACGAGATTGATGATACACTATATGTTCTCCGTAAAACCCGCAATTCCGCAGTGCATGCAGGAACAGATTCCGTAGACGAAGCAAAAACGCTTCTTTCTATGACATATAATTTAGCAGTTTGGTTTATGGAAACCTACGGCGACTGGGGATTTATCGCCGAAGATTTTGTTATGCCTGAAGAAGAGCATCAGGCAGACCTAAAATCAGTAATAGAAGATCAGGAAAAAAAGATTGCCGAACTGTCAAAAAAGCTCGCACAGGTAACAACAGCGGTTTCGGGTACAACGCAGAAAGAACGTGCAAAACGAGCTGAAACGGTTTCTTCTATGATGCAGTGGAACGAAGCACAAACACGCTGTCTGATAGACGAGCAGCTTCGCAAAGCAGGATGGGAAGCAGATACGACCAATTTGCGTTACAGCAAAGGTACTCGCCCTGTGAAAGGCAGAAATATTGCTATCAGCGAATGGCCTACCAATTCTGCTTTTTATAAAAATGGATATGCAGACTATGCCTTCTTCATTGGGGAAAAACTCGTCGCTTTAATGGATGCGAAGAAGGCTTCGGAAGATGTTGTTTCCACCATTGATGTGCAGGTCAAAGATTATGCAAAGCATATCAAAGAAGAACACGCAGGATATGTTATCGGTTCGTGGAGCGATTATCAGGTGCCTTTCCTGTTTGCCTCAAACGGCAGAGCTTTTCTGGAGCAGCTCCGAACAAAATCCGGCATATGGTTTTTAGATGCACGAAAATCATCTAACCAGTCCTATCCTATACGGAATTGGTTCAGCCCCAGCGATCTGGAAGAAAAACTGAGTCAAGATATTGATAAGGCAAATGAAACCTTAGCAACCTATAACGATTCGTTTATGGAAGATCCTACCGGTCTTAATCTTCGTGACTATCAGATTAAAGCGGTCAACAAGGCGACCGAAGCAATCATGAACGGAAGCCGCACGGCATTGCTTGCAATGGCGACCGGCACCGGTAAAACACGAACCGTTCTTGGCCTTATTTACAAAATGCTTGAATCCAAGCGCTTCAAGAGAATTATGTTTCTGGTTGACCGCATAGCGCTCGGCGAACAGGCAATGGACACTTTTAAGGATGTCAAGCTGAAAGATTTAATGACATTAAATGAAATCTATGAAATTAAAGACATTGATGATAATGAGATCAATCTGGAAACTAAAGTTAGCGTTTCTACTGTGCAGGGATTATTAAAGCGCACTATTCTGTCTGAAACACCTGATTTAATGCCCGGGGCGTTCGATTTGATTATTGTAGACGAAGCGCATAGAGGATATATTCTGGACAAGGAAATGACGCAGGAAGAAATTCTCTACGATAATCAAGATGACTATATGAGTAAATACAAGCAGGTCATTGAGTATTTTGATGCGGTGAAAGTGGCTTTAACCGCTACCCCTGCCTTGCACACCACTGAAATTTTCGGCGAGCCGATTTTTACATATAGCTATCGTGAAGCCGTGATTGATGGCTGGCTGGTAGATCACGATCCGCCTTATATCATCAACACGGATTTCATCAAAAATAACGTAAAGTTCAAAAAGGGCGAAACTCTTGCGCAGTACGATCCCAACACAAACGAACTGATTAATGGAGCGGTATTGCAGGATGAGCTGGACTTTGATGTTTCAGATTTTAATAAAGCGATTGTCCTTCCCGATCACACCCGTAAGGTGTTAGAAGAAGTTGCCAACTACTTAAACCCCGAAAGCAGCGAAAAGACGCTGATTTTTGCTGTCAATGATAACCACGCCGACTGCATTGTCGATACCCTGCGTGATATTTATAAACCCTATGGAATTTCCAATGAGGCGATTATGAAAATCACCGGTAAAACCGCCGGCGGCAACAAAAAGAAGATTTTGCAGGTCATCAAACAGTTTAAAAACAATCAGTACCCTAACATTGCCGTGACGGTTGACTTGCTGACTACCGGCATCGATGTTCCGCCTATCTGCAACCTTGTGTTTATGCGGAAGATTAACAGTCGTATCCTGTTTGAGCAGATGTTGGGACGCGCTACCCGCCTTTGCCCTGAGATCGGCAAAACGCATTTCAATATTTTCGACGCCGTGCGGGTGTATGAGGATTTAGACTCCACTTCCGGAATGAAATCTGTTTCCGTAAGCAAAACGATGTCGGAACTGCTGGAAGATCTATTCCGCAACAGCGGAGAAAACAAACAGCAGATCAAAGACCGTATTCTTGCAAGACTTCAGCGAAAAAACAACAATCTGACACCGGAGCAAAAATATGAGGTCACGGAACGCTTGGGTGGTATTGATTTAAGAGCATATGTGCACAAGCTGAAATCCTGCACACAAGATGCGTTTATCGAAGCCTGTAAAAAAGATAAAAACTTTTTGCTGTGGGTAGATTCGCTCAAGGGCAAGAAAAAAGGTTATTTCTATTCTGAAAAAGAAGACACCTTGAACGAAACCACCCGTGGATACGGCGATACGGAAAAACCAGAAGATTATCTGGAAGCTTTTACGAAATTCGTCAATGAGAACAAAGATGAGATTGAAGCGATTCGAATTGCCTGCACCAAACCCAGTGATATGACCAGAGCACAGCTCAAAGAACTGAAACTCGCTTTGGATAAAGAAAATTTCACGGAAACCAGTCTGAATGAAGCCACAAGCGCCGTTACAAATGCACATATCGTGGCGGATATCATTGCTCACGTTCGCAAGGCTGTGCTGAAAACACCGCTGTTTAACCACGATGAGCGTGTTGTGGCTGCTTTTTCCAAGCTGATTGCCGCACATCGTTTCAACAAAATGCAGCTTGACATTTTGGAAAAAATCAAAACCTATATGCTGCACGAAAGCATTTTGAATACGGAAACCTTTGAAGCCCCGGTATTTAAAATGGAGGGCGGTTTTGCCCGCTTCAACAAGAAATTCGGCGGAACGCTCGTGGAAATCATTCGTGAAATCAACACTTATATTTATGAAGGAGCCGCATAATGAGCACAGTTGATATTGTTCAAAAATTATGGAATCTCTGTAACGTTCTGCGTGATGACGGTATCACCTATCACCAGTATGTTACAGAACTCACCTATATCCTTTTTCTGAAAATGCTGGATGAAACCGGTGAAGAAAACACCCTGAAAGCCGATGTGTTAAAGGCATACCAAAAATTTTTGGAACAGTATGCCCGCAGAAAAGGCAAAGCTGTGGAACAGTTGGCCGAAGAAGAAAAGGAATCCAGAAAGCCTCTGCTTTACAACTACTCTTGGGAGTACCTTACCACCTTGGAAGGCATTGAACTGAAAAACTACTATATGAAACTACTTTCTGAGCTTGGCAGCACTGGCATTCCTAAAATCAGCGACATCTACGCAAAAGCGGTTTCCAGCATTGAAGAACCGAAAAACTTGCAGAAAATTATCTCCGAGATCAACAAACTGGATTGGTTTGAAGCAAAGCAGGAGGGTCTCGGCGACCTCTATGAAGGCTTGCTGCAAAAGAACGCCGACGAGAAGAAGTCCGGCGCAGGGCAGTATTTCACGCCCCGTGTGCTCATTGACGTGATGACCGATCTGATTTCTCCGAAACTCGGCGAAAAGTGCTTTGACAAAACCACGCCGAGATTGATACAATTCCATACCCTCAAAAATGCCGTAAATCCGCCGTTTCTGGGCGGTTTTTTATTTTCCGGCACTGTGGCAGCATAGGCAGAACGGCATCCTTGCCAGGGTGAATCGCCCTCTTCAGTGGTACTCTGTAACGATAGAAAAGCTATCGTTACAGAGTAGGGCTATCGTTAAGATGTAGAGAGCGTGAGAATCTGCCAGCTTAAATATCACTTAATATCAGTAAATATTAAAAGATACTCAAAAAGGGGCTTGAAAAACAGCAAGGGATCTGCTATAATTTTATCTGTATTACTATGTCTTTTGGTAGCTTGAGAGGTGAACGCTATGAGCGAGAGAATGGATGACAACTATATCAGCCTTGAAGAAGCAGCTGAATACTTGAACATCAAGCCAGTAACTTTACGGAAGTGGATTAAGCAAAAGACAGACCTCCCTGCGCATCAAATTGGGCGCTTATGGAAGTTCAAACGCTCCGAACTGGACGCATGGGTAAAAAGTGGGAAGAGCGCCATGAGGTAAAATTCTGCAAAGGAAAGGGCTGTTAATATGGCTGAAATAACATTATATAATCAGGATTGCATTGCTGCCATGAAACAAATTGATGCGGAATCTATCGATTTGATCGTTACTGATCCACCATACAATCTTGGCAATTTCATGAAGAAAAGAGATACAAATCTCAAGAAAATGCGCGATAATTTTTTCGGATCTGCCGGATGGGACGACATGGAATTTGATGAATGGTCAAAGTCTATGGATGAATTTTTCAAGGCCTCTGCAAGAGTAATAAAAAAAGGTGGAACCATGATAGTTTTCATGGCCATCATCAAAGTCGAAACTGTAATACAGTTGGCAGAAAAACACGGATTTTACTATAAAACCACAGGAATCTGGCATAAAACGAATCCAATGCCGAGGAATATGAACCTTCATTTTGTAAATTCGACAGAAGCATGGATTTATTTTACATATAAAAAGAAAACAGGAACATTTAATAATGGTGGTGCGATGTTTCACGATTTTATCGAAACATCTGTAACGCCCAACGGAGAACGTAGGTTTGGCAAGCATCCTACCCAAAAACCAGAAAGTCTCATTCAGCATTTTGTTGAGATTTTGTCGAATCCCAATGACACTGTACTTGATCCTTTTATGGGAAGTGGTACAACCGGAGTGGTCTCCAAACGGACGGATCGAAATTTTATAGGTATCGAGTTAGACGAGGGGTATTTTAAGATAGCTCAGGATAGGATTCAGGAGGCACGAGGATGAGACCAAAGGTGATTGATTTGTTTGCCGGGGTCGGCGGATTGTCCCTTGGTTTTGAAAAATGCGGATTTGATGTAATACTGGCAAATGAATATGATCCTTCTATTGCTGCAGCATATGAGATGAATCACAAAGGTACAAAAATGATTGTCGGTGACATTACCGCCCTGGATCTCGAAAAAACCTTTGGCAGCTATGAGGGAAAGGTGGATGTCGTTATTGGAGGTCCTCCTTGTCAAGGCTTTTCACAAAAAGGACAACGAAAAACAATTCATGATGAGAGAAATTTTCTCTTTAAATATTACGTGAGAGTAGTCGGACTTGTAAAACCTCGATACTTTGTAATGGAAAATGTGCCAAATCTGCTGACTGCAGAAGGGGGATATTTCCGTAAGGAAATTGAAGAACTTTTTAATTCTATGGGCTATCAATTGAAAATGGGTGTCCTCAATGCATCAGATTATGGTGTTCCACAAAACAGGCGGAGGGCGGTCATTATCGGTAAACGGAATGGAGACGCACCTGCTTTGCCAAAGCCCCATAATGCAACAGTAACTATTTGGGATGCAATCAGTGATCTTGCCTATTTAAATTCTGGGGAAGGCAGTGAAGAACAGGAATATCGCTTTGAGCCACAAAGTGAGTATCAAAAAAAACTTCGCAATGGAAGCAATGTGCTGTACAATCATGTGGCTACCAAGCATTCTAAATTGGCGTTAGAAAGATTGGCAATGATTCCGCCTAATGCAGGAAGGGAAGTTTTACCAAAGGAACATCTAACTAAGTCGATCTATAGCGGTACATGGACTCGTATGAGGAAGGACGAGATATCGGTTACCATCACCACAAGATTTGATACTCCGTCCTCCGGTAAATTTACTCACCCGTTTCTTAATCGAGCTATTACTGTCCGAGAAGCTGCGAGAATACAATCATTTCCTGATAGTTTTAAATTTACAGGAAATAAGGGATCGCAGATGAAGCAAGTCGGTAATGCCGTGCCGCCATTATTGGCTGAAGCAATAGCCAGTGTGATACTGAATGATATCGAGGAGGATGGAAAGAATGAATAGGCCCGATAACATACTTGTTTATGATGAGATGGATTTGAAGCTGGGAATTAAATCGTCCCTACCCCATGTGAAAAGCACACTTGCCTTGGCTATCTTGCTGTGGGAGTGTTCGGATCATCCGTCAGAGTTGATTTATTCAACACAGAACGGCGATGAGACGGTTATGACTGAGCAGCTTGAGCAGTGGATTATTGACTATCTGGCGGATATTTGCGATGAAGAACAAATATCTCCAGACGATTTAATAGCGGGCTTTAATCAGAACCAACTTTTCAAGTCCCAGATGGAAGCGCTCATGGTTGCTTTTGAGTTGATTTGGAAACTTGCGAAGGTTAGCTTTGTTGACACAACAAAGGCGGCCAGTGCAGAAAGGACTGGTGGTGTCCGTTTTCCTAAGAAGTTAATGTACTCTATCAATATTGACATCATACACAGTGTGATTAGAGGTAACGAGAATGCTTATTGCAGAGTTCTCTTAGCTTGGACAGGATTTAATGTTCCTACGGATCCTGAGTGCGAGAAAACGCTTATCTATCTGCTGACTGCGCTTTCTGAAGGCGCAGTGTTTAAGTTGACGGATGGAAATCGGGATGTGATTTTCAATCAAAACAGCATATACCGTAAACTGTTGGAAACAGCGGATGCGGTAGATGTGAACGGAGATAAAGAAGCCAAAGGACCACTTCGCATCTTGAAATCTATGCTTTCCGAGGGTATGAATCCTTACCTTCAGTATTCTAATGGTAAAGTTACCGTTGCAACACCGAATAGCGAAAAACTTGAGGATTATCAAAAGCGTGTTGATACTCTTTTGCGCTTGTATGCTACAAAAGTCATAGGATTGGATGATTTGGAGGCCGATACAGAAGGCATCAGCCTTGACGATTTAGAAGAGTCTCGTATCAGTAGTGGCACTAATATTCTTCTGTATGGCGTTCCAGGTTCCGGAAAGAGCTGGACTATTGAACACGAATATTGCAGAGCAGAAAGTCATGTCGAGCGACTCGTATTCCATCCTGATTATACATATTCGGATTTCGTAGGACAGATTCTGCCAGATGTTGATGAAGAGGGACTTGTCACATACAAGTTTACGCCTGGGCCTTTTACAACGATTCTTCGGGATGCTTACAGGAATCCGACACAGGAATATATCCTTATCATTGAGGAAATAAATCGTGGGAATGCGCCAGCAATTTTCGGTGAAGTATTCCAACTACTCGACAGAGCCGTTGAACCAAAGAGGGAGCAGGATGTCGTGTATCCCACAGGAACAAGTGAGTACGGTATTACTAATCGGTATATGGCAACAGTCATTTACGGTGATGGCAGCCATAAAGTGCGCATTCCCTCGAATTTGTCTGTAATCGGAACCATGAACACATCAGACCAAAATGTTTTCACATTGGACACTGCGTTCCAACGTAGATGGAATATGCGGCTAATCGAAAACACTTTCGAGAATGTACGCTCCTCTCTGGCCGATGCGGTGATTCTTGATACGGATGTAACCTGGAAGATGTTCTGTACAACAATTAACAAGATTGTGGTGGGCAATAAAGCCAAAATGGCATCTGCTGAAGACAAACGTCTGGGTGTATATTTCGTACATGAAAATGATTTGAAATATGATGAAAATGCCAATTCGACGGATAATAATCTTCGCAGTGAATATAATGCTCTGTTGAGGGCTGAACGGGATGGAGATCTCACTCCTGAACAAAAGACCCGGCTGTATGAAATTCGTGAAGCCCTTAAAAGAATTCGTAAATTCCCAGAGAAAGTTATTAAGTACTTGTGGGATGATGCTTTTAAATTCAACCCGCAGGATCTGTTCGACACCACTCGATTTGACAACTTGGAAGATATCATCCGGCATTTTGTTTTTTCATATGGCAGGAGTCGATTTGATATTTTCAAGCAGACTGTTCGAGATACATTTTTTCCATCGTAATGTAGACGATGCGGGATAAAGGTGGTGATGGTTCATGGATTTGGAGAAAAATCTGCGTGATAGGTGTAAGGTTATTTCTGGTGATGATGGGGACAGTTTTGTTGGCGTGAAAGCGGACACTGATGACGCTATCATATATTTCCCGATAGGATATCAATTGCCTGAGAACGATGTTGATTTGAGAATTGATGTGCAGAATCTATTCGGAGTTCTTTCTGTCTTCATGAAAGAAGATAAAGTTATTGAAGCACGGAAATTTGAAGCGCCGCAGACTGTCGATTTTCCAATCCATGCTTATTTAAAAGTAATAACGTCTTTTTTGCGTACTGGCAGATATTACATTGAAAGTGATCCTGAATACAAGACAAGCACTAAGGGAAATACATCGTGGCCCAGAACAGTTCGAGAACAACGAGCTTTAGTTCAGAAGAACGGCTCTCTTGTTTTTACTAATATGACAGTACGCTCTGTTACGCCAAACGCAGATAAGCAGATTACGCAAATACACAAATTTTGTGTTTATGAGGCTTTTGATAAACTTGGATGGCTCTATGTTCCGTTTAAGCCAGAACAGCCTGGCCCGCACCCAACAATAAAGGAATCCATTTATATCCTTACAAAAAAGTTGGCGGCATCGCATAATGACAATGAGCAGGAGCTGTTCCGGGCAATGAAAAATATGCTTGAATATATGGATGAAAAGAGTTCGGACAAGCAATACTTCTTTGGTACAGATTATTTTGATCGTATTTGGGAACGAATGATCGACAAAGCGTTTGGCATTGAGGACAAGGCTTCGTATTTCCCAAGAACGAGATGGTTGTTGGATTACGGCGCAAACAAGGTAAAAACTCCGCTCTATCCAGATTCTATTATGATTTTTAGGGATAAGTATTATGTTTTGGATGCCAAGTGCTATCGATATGGATGGACTGGTGATGCTGACCATCTTCCGAACGGAGCCGATATTAACAAGCAGATTACCTACGGGGAGTATATAGAACGCACTCGAAGTGTTCCCAACGACAAACTTTTCAATGCGTTTGTAATGCCGTACAATATGGCAGATAACCTTTTTAGGCTGACCTCACCAATCGGCAATATAGGTGAAGCGATCGGTGATTGGCGGACAAATATGAAAAACTATGAAAGAATCCAAGGGATTGTCATTGATACCCGGTTTTTAATGTACAACTACATAGGGATGCCGGAACAGCAAAAGAAAGAGTTGGCCGAAAGCATTGAAAAAGTCCTGTCACGGGGAGCTGTTCCTGCACCAACAATATAAATAAAAACAAGACTCTACTCACAATTAAGCGGGTAGAGTCTCGTTTTTTTACTATAGATTACTTATTGAAAATGTCCTTTACCAGCGGTTGCACCAGGCTGCGAATTTTCTTGATGTCATCCGACACCGTGCGCTGCTTGATGCCCAGCTCGTCCGCCATCTCCTGCTGGGTGGCTCCATCGTAGAGCAGACGGAAAATTTGGGCATACTTCGGTTTTATTTCGCCGAGCATGGTTATGAGATCTTCCAGAATCGTTTCGTAGATAACATCTTCCTCAAACGACCCTTCTGCGGCCGGCTCCGCTCCCTCATCCATCAGTACGGAGAGGGAGGCAGGCTTATTCCGCTCACGGCTGGTCTCTGAGAAGTGCTTGCATTCCTCGCAATGGTTACTCTCTGGGCAGCGGATCAGCTTGCCGTTTTTGCCCTTGACCATGCAGCGGCCATCCCGGTCCTCGCGCTTGATTTCTGCCCAAATCGGCGCCATATACGCCTTGTACTCTTCCTCGGTTGCGTCCACCATCACTACCCGGCACTTGCGGTTTCCGATGCGGCGCCAGGTGACATCCTCCTGCTTGATGCCAAAATCGCGGATGACCTCATCGGATACCACCATCGGGATCTGATACTGCTTGTCCTGTTTTTTACTCTGTTTGTCCATAATGTGGGCCCTCCTTCGACCCGAAAGTCGAAATGAGGACCCACTGCAAAATAGGCATAGCTGGCCATCTGAAAATGAATCCTCATTTCAGTCCTGGCCAACCATTCCAGTGGTCGGCTGTAGTGTTTAGTTGCCCCTCAAAATGTTCTGGAATCATCCTTGATCAGTGGATGAACACCTTGATGGCTACGAGGTTTTCCTCGTTGCCTATATATTACAGCAAAAGAAATAATAATGTAATTTCCATAAAAACCGATGTGACCTGACACATAGAAGTAAAGGCTAAATTCTTGTTTTACCATTATTTTTGTGTTATAATTTGAAGGGAAGCGACAATAACGATGCTCTATAGCAGCATGGAGTAATGGGTCGCGTAATGTTATAGATGATTTTGGAGAGACAGTTTGGAAGGAGTGTGATAAGAAATGGCTAAAAAAATTTCTGAACTTTTTATGAATAGCCTGTTTGAATATGACAGCTATACATGTAAATTTGAGAAAGATATTGAAAATGTGGCTCCCGACCAACCGCCGAGAACCACATTAAAGCTGATTGCGCAGCATAACCAACCTATCCATTTTTCATATGCACCACAAAAGGGGTTAAATCTTTCCGGCACTGCAGGCGGAATTCTTTCAGAAAACATCCTTGGAAAGCTCTTAGCTATCCCAGACGGTGATATTGATGCTCATATTGCGTTTTTTACGGATTACGGGTTTTTGTATCCAGTGAGCGAAACTGAATATGAAGCAGTAGAAGCCGATGCCCTAATGGAATTTGTGAACCGGATAAAAGCCACGGTTACGCTAGTGAACTCTATTGCAGCAAAGAAAAACTACACAAATATTCTGATTGGCACCGCATATCTCTTATATGCGGAGCCAATTACCATGCATTTATCTACGGGCGAGTACAGTACCTGTGTTCACGAATTTACGAATCTCGTTCATAACTACTCACAGTTTCCTGATATGCAAAGAAATCAGGAGGTGTTTGATACAAATAAATTTTCTGTGGAGGATACGCTGTTTCCACCTTCTTATCAGGTTGATATCGGGTATTTCAACCAAGTTAGGAGTTCGACAGGGGCAGGAGAATTGCAATGGTTTAAGAATCTGTTTGCAATGTACACGGGTTTGCCCGACGTAAGTAAGGAATTGCGTACAATCATTGATTTCTTTTTCCATTACCAAAAAGAGGTGGGAGTCTTTAGCACTATTGAGTACAAGAAAATCCGCTACTTGAACGGAAAACAGCCAGACAATTTTTCTGATGAGATGAAAACGGCGTTATTAAAGATTGCCAACATTGTTTTAAGCGAGGAAATCAACTACAATATAGCAGGCATTCATCCACGCTATTCCTCGTTTGATTTGAAGCCCACATGGAAACTGGACAATCTTATTCAAGCATTATATTTTTCCATTTTTTATATGAAACCTGGTGTGGAGATCTACAAGAGATGCAAAAATCCAACCTGCAAAAGGGATGTGTATTTTCTTGTGAATGCCACGGCTACAAATAAAGAATATTGTTGTCCGAAGTGTGCGAATGCGGCAGCGCAAAGACGCTCAAGGGAACGAAAACTGTCTCAGAAATAAAAGTGGGCGGTGCTTATCATCACGATAGGCACCGCCTTTTTCAGTCTTTCTTGTAAAACATGGTTTCATAGCCGTCTGCCCGGAGATTCAGCCCCTCTATCCACGGCGGCGTCCTTCCCATCTGATCGCATACGGCGTCCAGGGAGACATCCATGCCGCACTCAACGATCAGCTCATCGTGGACATGGCCGACGATAAAACAGTGGGACAGCGTCCGCATGGCATACATGAGGATGTCTCTTGAAATCGCCTGAACGACATTCTCCGTGAATTTCGGGCCGTAGGATTCGATGCGCTCCCACTTCTTTGTGCTGCCGACGCCCTCATAGGTGACGGATTCACCACCGAACTTATTTGTCCCCATCTTCGGCTTCACATAGCAGAGCTGGCGGCCGGAAGGCAGAATGATGAACAGCATCCCACTGCGGTAGCGGAACCGGATACCGTGCGTTTCCGTGTCCAGCCGCTGGCGGACGGTGGTTTTTACGGCATTGTCCACATCCCACCAAAGCTGTACGATGTTCGGATTGGAGGTGCGCCACGCATCCACAAGGGGCTGGAGTTCCTCCTCGGCAAGACCCATCTCCAAAGCGCCCATCGACTTGAGGGCGCCTACCGATCCGCCGTATCCCAGGGCCAGTTCGGCAATCTTGCCTTTTTGCCGAAGATGGGCGTTCTGCCCGTGTTTTTCCACCGGTACATGGAACATGGCGGAGGCACTGGCACAGTAGATGTCGCCGTTTTCCGCAAAGACCTTCAGCCGCCAGGACTCGCCGGCCAAAAATGAAAGCACACGGGCTTCGATGGCGGAGAAGTCAGAAACAATGAATTTGTACCCGTCCCTCGGCACAAACGCTGTGCGGATGAGTTCAGACAGGACTTCCGGCACGGAGTCATACAGTGCCGAGAGCAGGGCGTAATCGCCGGCACGGACAAGTCTTCTCGCGTCTTCCAGATGTGTCATGTGGTTCTGCGGCAGGTTCTGCAATTGAATCAGTCTGCCCGCCCAGCGGCCGCTTCTGTTCGCACCATAAAACTGAAACATCCCTCTTGCCCTGCCATCCGCGCATACGGCGTTCTGCATGGCCTGGTACTTCTTCACGGAGGACTTGGCAAGCTGCCGGCGCAGCTCCAGCACCTCGGCAAGCTCCGGCGGTGCGGTTTTCAGAAGTTCCTTCACAGCTTTCTTATCCAGGCAGTCCACCTCAAGACCGTGCTTTGTGAGCCACTCCTTCATCTGCTGGACGGAGTTCGGGTTTTCCAGGGCGGTAAGCTGCCGCATCTTTGCGGAAAGTTCCTCCCTGGAACGCTCATCGATGGCGATGGCCTGTTCTACCAGCACCATGTCAAGCTGTATGCCCCGGTCGTTGATCTCCTGGTCGAGATGGTATTCCTCCCATAGGAACTCCGGCACGGGGAACTTCGACAGCTTCTGCTGGATCGCCATCTCGGTTTCCACATCCCGCTTGTTATACGCGATGAAGGTTGACCACTTCACCGGGTCATGCTCTGGGAGGTTGCGCGTCCTGCCGCCATTGGCCTTGGTAGGCTTGCAGGGGACGCAGAAATAGCGGATGAGCGCCTTGCCCTCAGCCATCTTCTGGTTTTCCAGCTTGAGGACTTTGCCGATACCCTCCAGAGAGAGGGGCAGCCCCATGTACGCGCCCCATACCAGGGAGCAGCGCCAGGAGGATGGGTCAAGGTAATTCCGGACGGTGTCCTCCTCTATGCTGTAGGAAGAAAAATACTGCGGATAGTTCCGGCGCAGCCAGACGGAAAGGCAGACCCGCTCGAAGGACGCATTGTATGCCCACTTGATGACGGAATCGTCCGAGAGCGCCCGGATGATCTCCTCCGGCACGGTGTCGCCGGACGCCAGGTCATATACGGTAACCTCGCCGCCGTCCACGGACACGCCAAAGAGCAGGATTTCAAAATTAGGGGATGAAGCGTATTTATACACGCCGCATTTTTTCAGATCGACATCGGAAAAGGTTTCCAAGTCGATGGATAGGGTGTGGATTGCCATAGTGCTGTTACCTCCATAAGAAACAGGCGGCAGGAGTGCTGTGCCTGCCGCCCGGTGCGCATTGCTTATTCCTCCGGCTGTTTTGCCGTCTGGCGCTTCTTCTCCCTGTGTTTCTTGAACTTTGTCCAGCACCAGTGCAGGAAGTCGGTGATCCAGTACGCGATGCTGCCGATGGCAAGCCCGTACAGGATAAAGAAGATCGCGATCACGTCCACTTGCTTTGCAAACTCATAAAGCTCTGTCATATCCATTTACCTCGCATTTTCTTTGAATTGGCGGGCGGCAGCGGCGACTGCCGCCCTGTGTTGTCTCAGGAAAGATAATCGTCGTCATCCTCGGTGGAGAAATCATCCTCGGCACGGCTCTTGCCGCCCAGCGGCTCCCCATCGGAGATCTTCTGCAGGTTGTTCAGCCCGCAGGCGATGCCCCGGTTGCCGTTGGAGTTAAAGGCATACAGGTTGATGCTGGCCCTGCCGTACACGCCGGAGTACACCTCGGAACGCTCCAGAATGGGGTTCAGGTCCGCATCCACGATGCCGGGTGCGGTGGCGGAATTGGCGTTGATGAAGTACGCATCCGCATAGACCGGATCATCGGGGCGTTCCACATCGCCGTCACGCAGCGGGGTCTTGATGACCGAGAGGGCGGGGACGGTCTTGCCGTTTCCCTTCAGCTTGGACTCGCCTTCCTCATAGGCTGCCTGGATCGCCGCCTTGATGGCTTCCACGGTTTTCTTGTCGGACTTCGGGATGATCAGGCTGACGCTGTACTTGGGCGTGCCGCCGTTGATGCTCTTGGGGTCCCAGACATTCGCATAGCTCCAGCGGGTTCTGGGGCCGGTAATTACCTTCGTCTTATTTACGATCTTTGCCATAGTTGTTGTCCTCCTCATTTTCTTTGAAATCGTTAATGGCTGTGTTCATGGCCGGGCGCTTATCGCTCTCCGGCACAAGTACGGGTTTGCCGGGCGGCTTGTAGACAAGGCCGCCGAGCAGCTCTTCAAACTTCTTCCGGCCGAGGGCCTGGCTCATGGCCGTGATGCCCAGCAGTTTCTTCTCATAGGGTTCATAACCGGCGCCCTCAACCGCCTTTGCGACCGCGTCTTCATCAGTGTACTTCCGGTTGGAGCGGCCCTCGACCACTTTGAATCCTGTGAACTTCGTCCCGGAGAGGGCTTTCTGCAGGGCGTAGTCCTTGATGTCCCCGGCCCAGGAGACCAGTTCGTCCGCTTTGGTAAGAATAGCGGCGACCTCATCGTCTCCCAGGAGCGCGGGCATCTCGAAGTCATACCGTGCCAGTTCCAGGTTATATTCCGCTCGCTTGCGGCAGTTGGCCTTTGCCTTGCAGAACTGGCAGTGGTCGCCGGCCTTGAACTCACCCTTGCCCTCGTATGCCAGTTTTGCGGCGGGGGCAAGCACGGTCTCTGCCCAGGCCAGGAGTTCTTCCCGGCTCATGGTGTATGTGCTGACGTTCTCCAGGCGGGGCTGGTAGATGGTCAGGCTGACCTGTGCGATATCGTAGATGCCATCGAACAGGTCGAAGGCGCCCAGCGCATAACAGGAAAGCTGGCTGTTCTTCTCCGCAGACACCAGGACGCCAAGCCCGTGCTTGTAGTCGATGATGTGGAGAAGCCCGTCCGATACGATGACGCAGTCCCCGGTGCCGAAGCTGCCCTCGATCCCTACATAGCGGGAATAGTCGAGCCTCTGCTCCACAAGCACCAGCGGGTCGGCGCAGCGTTCTCTGGCCTTTGCCACTTCCTCCATCACGAAGGCGCAGTAGCCGTCGGCACAGTCCTCCATCTCCTGGGAGTAGTAGGTCAGGTTCTCCGTAGGGTCCTTCACCCTGCGGCCGAGGGCTTTTTCCACCTTATAGGCGCACAGCTCATGGCAGTCGGTTCCCTCCTGGGCGTATTCGCTGGGCCTGTCCGCATACTCCTCGCAGAGCCGGGCCGACGGCGGGCAGTTGATCCACCTGTGGCTTGCGGAAGCGGAAAGGAAGGAATGTTTACCCATTGGTTCCCGCCTCCGGCTTTCCGAGCGCATCAGCTTCCTTCAGAAGCCCTTCAAATTGAGAAGGGTCGATGTCTGACAGCTTCCTCGCTCCATACTTTGTGATGAGGGCTTTCACCTCTGCCGAGTACCCTGCCTGGGCGATCACCGTCATGCGGTGGCGCACCTCCTCAAGGGTGAGGGCTTTCGGCTTCTCCTTCGGCGGCGCATCCTCTGCCGCCGGGGAAGAAAACATCTCCGCCAGCGTATTGGCGATTCCGATGATGGCCTCTCCGCAGGAGCGAAGCTCCTTAATCTGTAAGTCCAGGTCGCTCATTTTCCCCATCCGGCGTTCCTCCTTCCTGATTTGCCGTCTGCAGCTTTCTGGCGAGACGCTTCGCGATCACGCTGATGGCAATCAGCACATCGGCGAGTTCCTCGTCAAGCTGCCTGTCTCTGGTTGTCTCCGTGTTTTTCTGCATCCGCAGCACCTCCGTTTCCGAGCGGCTTTCCTGCCCCTCTGTTTCTGAAAGGACAGAACCGGGATTTTTCAGCGGAGAAAAATTTGCCGTCCCTGTGTCTCTCACTTCTGAAAGGACAAGGACGGCATTTTTTAGCGGAAAATCTGACAGCGGCAGTTCGCATTTTATAGGAAACGAAAAAAGTCCGGGCGTCCACCGCTGAAACGGAGGATTTCTGTCCTTTCACAATTAGAGAGGTGTAAGCCGCTCAATTTTCAGAGAAAGGACGGAAAAAGCTATGGGAACAGCGAAATCAAAAGGTCTGCCGCGCTGCACGGCGCATCGGGACTGCTTTGCCAATAAAGACGGCGTGTGCGTCTGCCTGGGTGACAATAACTTCCACGGGAAGGACTGCCCGTTTTTCAAGACCACGGCACAGTGTGATGCGGACAGGCAGAAAAGCTATGAGCGGTTGGTCAGCATTGGACGGGACGACCTGGTCGAGCGGTATCAAGTGAGGGGTGTGTATGGGAGTTAGCAGATATAACAGCGAAGGCTACTACGACCCGACGGCCTATGAAGCCCTCACAAAAATTGTTCAGGAGGAAAAGGCGGCGAGATACCGGCCGCTGGTGTATATTTGCTCCCCGTACTCCGGGGACACGGAGGGCAATACCGAAAAAGCAAGGCGGTACAGCCGGTTTGCCGCAGACGCCGACACGATCCCCATTGCGCCGCATCTGCTGTTCCCACAGTTCCTATCGGAAGAAACGGAGCGGGAGCTGGCGATTTTTATGGATCTGGTGCTGCTGGGCAAGTGTGAGCAGCTCTGGGTGTTCGGCGGCGAGGTGTCCGATGGGATGCGCCGGGAGATTGGAAGGGCAAAGCAGAAAAATATGACGATCCGTTATTTTACGGAGGATATGGAGGAAACGGAATGCAGATGACAATTTATGACGCCGCGACGGTGGGGAGCCGGTCAAACTGCGTGTACCCGAATCCCGTGACGGTCACGGATGCGGACACCATGCGGCAGGCGGCGACCTTCGACCATGTGTGCGCGGCATATAAGCAGAACTACCGCAGCGTGGACAATTTCCTGAAAGCGGACTGTCTGCCGATGGATTGCGATAACGACCACTCGGATGACCCGGACGACTGGCTCACGCCCTTTGACGTGGCGATGGACTTTCCTGGCGTGGGGATGATCTTTGTCTACAGCAGGAGCCACATGAAGCAGAAAGGAAAGCGCGGCCCCAGGCCACGGTTCCATGTGTATTTTATCTGCACGGAGACAACGGATGCAGCTCTTTACAGTTCATGGAAGGACAAGCTGATTGCCGATTACCCCTATTTCGATGATGGGGCAAAAGACAGTGCCCGGTTCCTGTTTGGGGTAAAGGACGCGGTGGTCGAGGTGTATGACGGCGAGATTACCATTGATGAGTTCCTGGCAGACAGCTTTGCGGAGTGGGACGCAGCGCAGGGGCAGATTCCGGAGGGTTCCCGGAACAAGACCATGTCCCATTACGCCGGCCGGATCATCAAGCGGCTGGGGAATACGGAGGAGGCCCATAAGCAGTTTCTGAAGGAAGCGGAAAAATGCAGCCCGCCGCTGGATGATGCGGAGCTTGCGGGTATCTGGGCCAGCGCCGTGAAGTTCGGTGCGAAGGTGGCTGCCCAGGAGGGATATATCCCGCCGGAGCAGTACAACCAGGACTTCCTGCTGATGCCGGAGGATTTCTCGGATGTAGGCCAGGCTATCGTATTGTCACGGGAGTACATGGATCGGCTCCGCTTCTCCCCGGCTACGGATTACATCGTGTTCAACGGCTCGTTCTGGGAGGAATCCCAGCCCAACGCCCAGGGCATTGCCCAGGAGCTGACCGCAAGACAGCTTGAGGAAGCGGAAACAGAGATACAGCGGTGCATGAAGGAAATGTCGGAAAACGGCGCGTGGGCCATGCTTGCCGCGATGGGCGCCAAGAAAGCGATGGCGGCGTTCAGCGAAGTCCAGCGGCGCTCCTTTGAAAAGTATGAGCGGGCGGAAGCCTACCGGAAGTATGCCATCAAGCGCCGGGATACCAAATACATCTCGGCGGCTTTAAAGGAAGCCCGCCCAATGATCCAGATCGAGCAGCGTGTCCTGGATGCGGATGAGTTTTTACTGAACCTGCCGTCCGGAACCTGCGATCTGAGGACGGGGGCTGTTCGGGAGCACAATGCCCAGGACTATATCACGAAGCAGACGGCGGTAGACCCGTCCGGGGACGGCATGGATGTCTGGGAGGACGCCCTCCGGACCTTCTTCCAGGGGGACGCCGACCTGATCCGCTATGTACAGGAGATCGTGGGGCTTGCCGCCATCGGCAAGGTCTACATTGAAGCACTGGTCATTGCCTACGGCGAGGGCAGGAACGGCAAGTCCACCTTCTGGAATACCATTGCCCGTGTGCTTGGCACCTACTCCGGCAATATGTCTGCAGACACCCTGACTGTGGGCTGCAAGCGCAACGTGAAGCCGGAACTGGCGGAAGCCAAGGGCAAGCGGATGATCATCGCCGCCGAGCTGGAGGAAGGGATGCGCCTGAATACCTCCAACGTCAAGCAGCTCTGTTCCACGGACGAGATCTATGCGGAGAAAAAGTACAAGGCGCCGTTCTCCTATGTCCCCACCCACACGCTGGTGCTGTATACCAACCACCTGCCCAGGGTCGGGGCTATTGACCAGGGTACCTGGCGGCGGCTCATTGTGATCCCCTTCAACGCCAAGATCGAGGGCAAGGCCGACATCAAGAACTATGCGGACTTCCTGTTCAAAACGGCGGGTAGCGCAGTCCTTCAGTGGATTATCGAGGGTGCAAAGCGCGTCATCAGCAATGATTACAAAATCGTCCAGCCCAAAGTGGTGCGGGACGCCATCCAGAAATACAAGGAGAACAATGACTGGCTGTCCCACTTCCTGGATGACTGCTGCGAGGTAGGGGACGATTTTGAAGCAAAATCCGGGGAGTTTTATAACGCCTACAGGAGCTACTGCCTGCAGATGGGCGAATACACCCGGAGTACGACTGATTTCTACTCCGCGCTGGAATCCACGGGTGTGGTGAGAAAGCGTACCCGTACAGGCGTGATCATTTACGGGCTGAAACTCAAATCGGAGTTTGAGGATTAGTAGGTGTGTAGGTCATGTACCTCTCTGCCAGAGTTGCTCTAAGGAGATAAAAAAACAATATATAAGAGAGAATCGGGGGAAGAGGTACATGACCGTCACACAAAGAACGAGGAGAATAAAACCATGAGAGAGAAAACCATCGAACAAAAACTGGTTCAGGCGGTTAAGGCCAAAGGCGGGATTGCGCCGAAGTTCGTGTCGCCGGGATTTTCCGGGGTTCCCGACCGCCTTATCCTATTGCCGGATGGGAAATGCGGCTTCGTGGAGGTAAAGGTCTCTGGCGGGAAACCACGGCCGCTGCAGGAGTCAAGGATACGGCTTTTGCGGCAGCTGGGGTTCCTGGCATTTGTCCTGGATGGCGAGAGCCAGATCCCGCACATCCTTTCAGAGATCGGAGGTGACAGCTGTGGAGTTTAAACCGCACGATTATCAGCAGTACGCCATCGAGTATATCGAAACACACGAGATTGCCGCCATTCTGCTTGACATGGGCCTTGGCAAGACGGCAATCACGCTGACGGCATTGTACGACCTGCTGTTCGACTACTTCGAGATTACCCGCGTCCTGGTGATCGCACCGCTGCGGGTGGCGAGGAATACCTGGCCCCAGGAGATTGAAAAGTGGGACCATCTGAAAGACATCCGCTATTCCGTGGCGGTTGGTACGGAAAAAGAACGGCTGGATGCATTCCGAAGGGATGCGGACATCTACATCATCAACCGGGAGAATGTCCAATGGATGGTGGAGAATGTCCCCTTTGAATTTGACGCCATCGTGGTGGACGAGCTTTCATCCTTCAAAAACTGGAACAGCAAGCGGTTCAAATCGTTGATGAAGGTGCGCCCCAGGGCAAAGCGCGTCATCGGCCTTACGGGTACCCCGTCCGGGAACGGGCTGATGGATCTGTTCGCTGAGTTCAAGGTGCTGGATATGGGGCAGCGATTGGGGAGGTTTATCACCAAGTACCGCCAGGACTATTTCCGGCCGGATCGGATGAACGGGCAGATGGTGTATTCCTATAAGCCTCTGCCGGGAGCGGAGAAGCGGATCTATGACAAGATCTCCGATATCACCATTTCCATGAAAGCCGCCGACCACCTCAAAATGCCGGAACTTGTAAACAGCGAGTACCGGGTGTATATGGAGGAGCCGGAACAGGCCATTTATGATGAGATGTGCGAGGATTTGGCAGCGCAGCTTGACAAGGGCGAGGTAACGGCAGCAAATGCCGGAGTGCTGTCCGGCAAGCTCTCCCAGATGGCAAATGGGGCGGTCTATACGGATAACGGGGATGTGGAACATATCCACGATCAGAAACTGGACGCCCTGGAGGACATCATCGAAAGCATGAACGGAAAGCCCCTGCTGGTGGCTTACTGGTACCAGCACGACCTTGACCGCATCGAGGAACGGCTGCGGCTGCGGAAGATCGGCTTTGCAAGGCTGGACTCTGACGCCAGCATCGCAAAGTGGAACCGGGGCGAAATTCCCGTGGCGCTGATCCATCCCGCTTCTGCCGGCCACGGGCTGAATCTCCAGAGCGGCGGCGCCACCCTCTGCTGGTTTGGCATTACCTGGAGCCTGGAACTGTACCAACAGACGGTGGCGCGGCTTTACCGGCAGGGTCAGGCGTCCAAGACCGTGGTCGTACAGCACATCATCACGGACGGCACCATTGATGAGCGCATTATGAAAGCCCTGCAGTATAAGGACAGGACGCAGTCGGCGCTGATCGATGCAGTCCGGGCAAACCTAAGAAAATGAGAGTCAATCAAGGCAAATCCGAGGGAAGCAATTTCTTTTTCGGAGGTAGCGCCTATGAACAAGCAGCAGACGGAAATAAAGGAGTACCTTTCCCAGGCGTTCCGCATTGACCAGCGGATACAGAGCAAGATGGAGCAGGTGGCGTCACTGAATGACCTCGCCACACGGGCAACCGCGACTTATTCGGATATGCCCGGAAGTGAGACGAGAAATCTCCACCGCATGGAGGACGCCATCCTTTCCATCATTGAGCTGGAGGCAGAGATCAACGAGGATATCTGCAAGCTGGTGCAGATGAAAAAAGATATCGTCCATAAGATCAAAGCTGTCCAGAACACGGAGTACCAGACCCTTCTGGAGCTGCGGTATCTGTGCTTCAAATCCTGGGAGCAGATCGCCGTGGATATGGGTTATGAGCTTCGGTGGCTGTACCGGCTCCACCACAGGGCGTTGGACGCCGTTTCCGAAATAAGCCACTAAAAGCCACTGCAATACACCTTGTCCCTGTGATATAGTTAGAATCAGAAAAACAGGACAAGGAACAAGCCTTGCGGGAGCAATCCTGCAGGGCTTTCCTTTTGCCCGGAAAGCGAGGTGCAGCGTGCCAAAGAAACCAAAACGCCCCTGCTCCTACCCCGGCTGTCCAAACCTCACGGGCGGGCAGTACTGTGAGGAGCATGAAGCTGCTGCCCGGAAACGGTACAACAAGTACGGACGCCCCGCTGACAGCAACAAGAAGTACGGTCGGGCTTGGAAAAGAATCCGCGACCGCTATGCTGCGGCGCACCCTTTGTGTGAGATGTGTCTGAAAGAAGGACGGCTGACTCCTGTGGAGGAAGTCCATCACATTGTCCCCCTCTCGCAGGGCGGGACGCATCGGAATGACAATCTGATGTCCCTCTGCCAGTCCTGCCACACAAAGATTCACCACGAGCTTGGCGACCGGTGACCGTGGGGCGGTCAAAATCTCCGGGACCTGCATGAGCGGACAGCGGCCTGGGGCTTCGTGCGCGAAAAAGGCGAAATCAAAAGGGTAATTAAGGGCGGCCGGCTGCGGCTGCTTTATTTTTCGAGGAAAGGGGTGAGAAAATGCCGACAAAATCCAATAACACAGGCGGGCGCGGCGGTGCGAGACCCGGTGCGGGAAGGAAGAAATCCGCTGTCAGGGAGAAAGCCGAGAACGGCAATCCGGGCGGGCGCAGATTGGAAGTGCTGGATATTCCCGAAGTCGAGGGTGTCGATATGCCAAAGCCCCATGAGTTTTTATCCGCCGAGCAGCGTGACGGGAGTACGCTCCAGGCGGAAGAAATCTACACGGAAACCTGGGAGTGGTTAAAGAAGGTGGGCTGCGCGGCGAAGGTGTCTCCCCAGCTATTGGAGCGGTACGCCATGTGCAGCGCCCGCTGGATTCAGTGCGAGGAGATGACCAACCGCATGGGCTTCCTCTCCAAGCACCCGACCACCCAGAAGCCGATCCCGTCCCCGTTCATCAACATCGGCATCAACTACATGAACCAGGCGGTGCGGCTCTGGAACGAGATCTTCCAGATCGTGAAGGAAAACTGCAGCACCGATTACGGGGAGATTTCTCCCCAGGATGATTTGATGGAGCGTCTGCTCCGGGCAAGGAAGGGGTGAAGTCATGTTTGAGAAAGTAAATCCGTGCCACCCGGATAAGGTGGCGGACCGTATCGCCGGCGCTCTGGTGGATACGGCGTACAGAAAAGAAAAAAATCCCAGGATTGCTGTGGAGGTTCTCATCGGCCACGGTGTCTGCCACATCATCGCGGAGAGTTCCGTACACATCCCGCTGGATGAGGTGGATGCCATTGTGAAGCGTATCGGCGGGAATCTGCACCTGGATTATGTGGAAGTGCCGCAGGACGGACGCCTTGCCAATAACCAGGCAGAAGGAATCCGCTGCGGTGACAATGGCATCTTCAAAGGGATGCCAGTCACGGAGGAGCAGAAAATTCTCTGCGAGATCGCAAAAAGTGTGTATCACACTTATCCCTCGGATGGGAAGTACATTATTGACGAAGCAAGGCTGATCCTCTGCCAGAGTAATGCGCCCACAGAGGAACTGCAAAAGATGTATCCCACCGCCGAGGTCAATCCTCTGGGTGACTGGTCAGGCGGCACGGATGTAGACTCCGGTGCAACCAACCGCAAGCTGGGCAGCGATATGGCAGACTCCGTCACAGGCGGCGGTCTGCATGGAAAAGACCTCTCCAAAGCGGATGTGTCGGTCAACATCTACGCCTGGCTGAAAGCACAGGAAACGGGAAAGACCGTGCAGCTTGCCTGCGCCATCGGGGACGATACCGTGGACGGCATCCCTTATGCGGAAATCGTGGAGATTGCTCGGAAATTTATCCAGTCCCTTGGCGGCTTTGAGAAATTTGCGGAATGGGGGCTGGTGCGATGAAAACGACAACGGAAATGCAGTTGGTGCCAATCGCCAAACTGGTACCCTATGTGAACAATGCCCGCACCCACTCCCCGGAGCAGATCACCAAGCTCCGATCGTCCCTCCGGGAGTTTGGATTTATCAATCCCGTTATCATTGACAGGGATTTCAATGTAATCGCCGGACACGGACGTATTCTTGCTGCCAAAGAAGAAGGCATCAAGGAAGTTCCGTGTGTCTTTGCCGACCACCTTACCGAAGCGCAGAAGAAAGCCTACATCATCGCCGACAACCGCATGGCGATGGATGCCGGATGGGACGAGGAACTTCTGCGGGTGGAGATCGAGTCTTTGCAGGGCATGGACTTTGACCCTCTGCTCACCGGCTTTGACGAGAAGGAACTGGTCGACCTGTTTACGGATGATTCCGGCAGTGAAGCCAGGGATGATGATTTTGACCTGACCGCCGCGCTGGAGAAAGCCTCCTTTGTGGAGCGAGGCGATGTCTGGACGGTGGGCCGGCACCGCCTTGTGTGCGGGGACGCCACTTCCGCCGAGGATGTGGCGAAGCTGATGGAGGGCAGGAAGGCCAACCTTATCGTGACGGACCCGCCCTATGGCGTCTCCTTTAAAAGTTCCAGCGGCCTGACCATCCAGAACGACTCCATGAAAGACGAGGAATTTTACAACTTCCTCCTCTCTGCATTCAAGTGCATGGCGGAGCATCTGGAGAAAGGCGGCGCGGCCTATGTGTTCCATGCGGACACTGAGGGGCTGAATTTCCGAAAAGCGTTCATTGATGCCGGGTTCCATCTGGCCGGTGTGTGCATCTGGGTAAAGAACTCCCTGGTGCTGGGACGGTCAGACTACCAGTGGCAGCATGAGCCTATTCTCTATGGATTCCTACAGAATGGCAAACACCCCTGGTATTCCGACCGTAAGCAGACCACCATCTGGAATTACGACAAACCGAAGCGCAACGCCAACCACCCGACTTCCAAGCCGCTGGATCTGCTGGGCTATCCCATCGGGAATTCCACCCAGGAGAATGCCGTGGTGATCGACACCTTCGGCGGCAGCGGCTCTACCATGATGGCCTGTGAGCAGATGAACCGGGTCTGCTGTATGATGGAACTGGACGAGAAGTACGCATCGGTCATCCTCCGCAGGGCCGTGGAGAACGGCATCCCGCCGGAGGATATTTTTGTGGAGAGAAACGGAGAAAAGACGATGTACTCCGACCTTGTAAAAGAGGTGGAGGTACCAGATGAATAAATTGACCCTTGGCAGCCTGTTTGACGGCTCCGGCGGTTTCCCGTTAGGCGGCTTGCTTTCCGGCATTACCCCCGTGTGGGCTTCGGAGATTGAGCCGTTCCCAATCCGGGTGACCACAAAGCGGCTGCCTTTTATGAAGCATTACGGCGATGTCTCCCGGATGGACGGCGGGAAGATTGAGCCGGTAGACATCATCACCTTCGGCAGCCCTTGCCAGGACATGAGCATTGCGGGCCGACGGGAAGGATTGGACGGCTCCCGCTCCAGCCTTTTCTATGAAGCCGTCCGGATCGTAAAGGAAATGAGGTGTGCAACTGATGGCAGATATCCAAGGTATATCGTCTGGGAGAACGTGCCTTATGCGTTGAAGTGCATAAGGGACGTTATGAGTTGTAAGCAATTATGAAAAGACCTCCTTCCAAAATATTGAG